>ERZ1023180.1-NODE-1-length-540828-cov-10.301674_pt1 | contig 540828 bp, 573 predicted proteins | sample MGYA00380436_ERZ1023180 | MGnify/ENA primary metagenome ERZ1023180 (study PRJEB33173, sample SAMEA4830337) | metagenome | study: EMG produced TPA metagenomics assembly of the PRJEB25223 data set... | reverse complement strand
ACGACCGATCGGTTAACAGCCGATAGCTCTACCACTGAGCTACTGTGGAATAATAAAATTTTTATCAAGCACAAATACTATTATATCAAGCATCTTAATATTTTCAAGAGAAAACCTAAAAAAATTAACGGAACATTTACACTTTAGTTGCACTTGTTCCGTTAATATTTATTTTAGTATGCTAATATTGATTTTTCAAATACATCTTTATAACATCAAGTACACTATATCCATCTTGAGTTAAATCTATATTTGGTGTATTTAGCTGTTTAATAAAGATATTATTTCGGTGATTTCTATAGTACAAACATAAACAGTTTAAGTATTGGTGATTAATTACGTGGTATGAGATTGGAAAAACGAGGATTTGATCTTGTTCTAAAAATATCTTGGTCTTATTGCCATTATATTCTTTAAAATCTTTAACGTAGAGTATATTTATCCAAGTGTTGTCTATTGACCTTTCGGAACCTGTGCAGAAAAAATAAGTAGAAGTTACTGCGGATACTAAAATCGGGGGTTTGCTCGTGATTCTGGTTAACCTTTTTGTAAAAAGCTTTCTTTCATTGAAGTGTTCGCCATAAAAGCGACATGACTGATTCATAATTTCTTGAGGTTTCTGTTTAACGATGAACGGTTCTTTACCCGCTTCAGACACCTCAGTATGAATAGTGTGATCATCTACTTTGACTCCTCTAATATACATAGTGTTTTGTTTAATAACATACTTACTCATAGCATGCTCCTTTCAAATTTTTATGTAATTACAACGAATATATTTACATTTATTGTAATTACATAAAATATAATACCTATTTAAATATAAGTCAATACTTTTCAAAATAAATTCTATTGTTTTTCTATAAATTCCAATCGATTTCCAAAAGGATCTAATAAATGGATTCTATTTGCGCCAGGAAAACGTTTATCTGCTTTGTACTCTATTTTTTCATTCGTTAAATGTTCTTTTAAATCTTCTAAATTTTCAACATTAATAGCAGGATGTGCTTTTTTTAATGGTTCAAACTCTTCTTCAATACCAATGTGTAAATCAATTTGATTAACATTAAACCAAACGCCTCCGTTACCTCTCAGTGATTCAGGCTTTTCTACTTCATTGAATCCCAATTGATTACAGTAAAAATATCGTGCTTTATCTTCTGACCCTTTAGGTGCTGATAATTGTACATGGTCCCACATTTTTAATTGATACATTATGATTCTCCTTTAGTATTTTTATTAAATATGATTCGATTACTCAAACCTTTCACAACCGTATTCTGAATTGTGAGCAAAATAATTTGAAATTAGATTATAGTAACATATAATGAATTTATAGAGTAAGTTTATCACTGATTTCGAATTATAAATTTACTTTTTAAAATTTCTGAATATTCATTGCATTTAGAAAATAAATACGCTATAATTTTAACAAATAAAGTCAAGGGGTTGTTTAAAATGAAACAATATTCTCAAGTTAAGCACCAGAGTTTAGAAACTTTTGTTAATAACTTAAATGATTTATCAGTTGAGCTTGTGATTGACTCTGCTTTACGTGAAAATCGTAAAAGAGAATTAATGGTTTTAATTGATGAAGCACTTGCGAATCGTAATAATACTTTATTTGAACAATACAGTGAAGAATTAATTCAGTTGGAGGATTTGCAATCGTGAGTTGTCATTTAAAATTTAACACATAATAAGAGACTACTTTTGAAAACATTCAAAAATAGTCTCTTTTATTTGTTTATAGCATTAAATTAATAATTTCTTCTTTAGCGATATCTCCAAAATAGTGATAAACATCAATATCTTTTAATGCTTCTTGAATTGATGATTTTTGATGTTGAACACCTATTAATGCTTCTTCAATATCTTTTACGTCTCCGACACCAAAGAAATCACCGAATATTGCTGCGTGTTCTATTTTACCTTTTTTAACATCTAATTTAATTTGGACAAGTCCTCTATCAAATTTATAACTTCTTTCAAAATTGTATTTAGGATTCTTACCATAATTCCATTCCCATTTTTGGTATTTATTTTTACTTAGTTCATTTATGTTATCCCAATCTTCATCAGTTAAGTGATATTCTTCAACATCTTCACTACCCTGTTGTTTAAAGATAGATGTAAGTATACGTTGTTTAAATGTTTCAATATCCATTGGCTCTTCTAAAAACTCTTGTATGTTTGCGACACGTGATCTTATAGATTTGATACCTTTAGATTTTATTTTCGCTTCGCTAACGCGAAGTGCATTTACAACCTCTTCGATTTCACTATTTAACATCAATGTTCCATGTGAGAACATACGATCTTTTTGTTTAACCATTGCATTACCTGATATTTTTCTTTCCCCGACTTGTATATCATTTCTACCAGATAATTCTGCTTTAACACCCATTTCATTTAAAGCATCAACAATTGGTTGTGTAAATTTTGCAAAGTTATGGAAACTGTCTTCGTCATCTTTTGTAACAAAGCTAAAGTTTAAATTACCTAAATCATGATATACAGCTCCACCACCAGAAATTCTTCTTACAACTTTGATATTATTTTTCTCAACATACTCTTGGTTAACTTCTTCGATTGTATTTTGATTTTTTCCTACAATAATGGATGGTTGATTAATATAGAATAGGAAATAACTATCATCTTTAGGAAGAGAAGTTAAGACATATTCCTCCATAGCTAAATTAATCATAGGATCATTAATACCATTATTACTTACAAATTTCATTATATTTCCTCCTTCTTTTCTCCCCAAATAGCCTCAAGTATATAGTACCATATGTTTGATTAATCATATGTATGATATGTTTATGTTAAAATAAAGTATATTTGTTAATACTTTATAAACTGAGCATTATTTAGTATAATGTTTCATAGTATTATTTAGGAGGAATAAGATGACAATCGCAGAAGTTGGAAATATCATAGAGTTTCAAGATGGATTAAGAGGTAGAGTTGAAAAAATAAATGAAAACTCAGTTATCGTAGATATCACAATTATGGATAACTTTGAAAGTTTAGAGTTACCTGAAAAAACTGTAGTGAATCATAAGCGTTATACAATAATTTCTGAAGAGGGATAATAGTGAAGAGACAAATTAATCCTCAATTAATATGGTTCATATCTAGTTTCATTATTTTTCACATTATTTTATTCATAATGCAAGGTGAAAAAGAAGTATTCTGGTACTTATATACTGGTATTATGCTGATTGCGGGCATTAGCTATGTCTTTTATCAACGTGACATCAAATCTAAACGATTACTTCAATCAATTGGATATGGTCTCATTGGTGCCATTATATTAGTTCTACTTCAGCTATTATTATCACAAATTTATAATGGCTTGTCATATGCATCCTTATTAAAAGAATTAATGCATGCTGGCGTATTTTATAAGTGGCAAATGCTAGTAACAATTGTAATTGCAATACCTTGTCATGAGTTATATATTAGAACAATATTACAAAATCAGTTGCAACTGAAATTCTCACAACCTATTATTGCAATCGTTGTGAGTGCCCTTGCATCTAGTTCACTATTTTTATATTTAGATAATTTAGCTATATTTATGTTTATATTTTTAGCACAACTCATATTATCTACACTGTATTTCTATACGAAAAGAATCGTAACATCTTATGTTGCTCAAATTGCAGCAATCATCATACTCGTTATAATTTTTAGTTAATACATTTACTAAAAAATAACCCCAAAAAAGTTTAGCAATTATGCTAAATTTTTTGGGGTTATTTTATACTAGATAACTTTAAAATGATGTTCTAAATCATATTTACCCTTTGATTCTGTTAGTTCTTCAATCATATATTCAATGACTGTCTTCTTCGCTCTCTCATACGTGGATTCAGAAATAATTTTATTTACGTGTCTAAATAAATAATCTGTCATAATAACTGAATATGAATCTTCTAAATCAATATTATCTATGTTAACTCTACTGCCTACAGGTTTACTCAAATCAATCGTATATTCAAAGCCTTTCCATACAGTCATAAGTGTCGGTTCTAAAATATGGTCATTATATTTAACCGTGTCCCCTTCTTTATACAGTGCTGTAGCTGTTCTTTCTATAATGCGCTTTATTTCAGCACCAGATAAATTAATTTTGACCGGTTTATCAGTATGTACATATGATTGATAGACATCTTTAACTTGTAGCTCGCCACGTAAACCGTTACCTGTCGGATTCCCAATTTGTGCACAAACAAAATCAGATTCTTTAAATGCTCTCGCCATACTCTGTTGAATACATTCCATAAACTTATGCGGTTTAATAAATAAGTCCGTTAAATGTTTATAATCTAGCACAACAGGTACGTCAACGACGCTTTGTTCAGACCAATGTTGGACAGCTTTTTGGTCGAAATACGTTAACTCTAATAAATCTCTATCTTCAGGATAACTTGAGATTTCTACGTGCTTAATAGACGTATCGATAATTTCTACTGAATTAGCTCTTTTCTTGAATTGAATTGACATGTCTACAATATTTGTAGCATCTTTACCTGGTTGTATAAACTGTGTTTCTTCAACTTTTAGATCAACAATATGTTCTTGATGTCCAGTAATAATAACATTTACACCTTCCGTACTTTTCGTCATACTTTCTGCATTATTACTATAATATGATCTATAATTATTTTTATCTGTATAAGTGTGCAAACCACCATGGTATAACATAATTAAGAAGTCAGGGCTTTCTTTTTCATGTAAATATCTCACCCATTTTTTAGCTGTCGTCATGGACTCACCAACAAGCACTTCGTCTTCAAACTCAACATTTTTGTTTTCCATAAGGCCACTAGATGTAAATCCTATGATACCTATTTTTATACCCTCTACATATTTAATCGTATAAGGTGTTGTAAAATATGGTTCACGTGTTTTACTATGTTCAATATTTGCTGCTAACCAAGGAAATCTACTTAATGCAATAGATTTATTTAAGAAGTCTAACCCAAAGTTGAATTCGTCAGGGCTAACACCACTTGCATCAAATTGCATTTCATTCATCACTTTAATCATTGGATTTCTCTTATATGGGGCAATTTGAGCATAATAAAAAGCAAACATTGAACCTGATAACATGCCACCATTATCTAACAATAAGACATGGTGATTTGTTTTGCGTTTATGTTTAACGTAAGTGGCCATCTTTAGAATGTTACCACTAATACCACTTTTTCCTATTTGTCCATGTAAGTCAGAAGTAGCTAATAAATCAATTGTTATGGTTTCATTCATATTCAATGCTATCCCCACCTTTTTTATTTATTTTACCATTTTTAAATACTGTTAGGGCAGTATAAGAACATTTGGATGGAAAATTTATTTAATATGTATTGGCAATAATTGTTAATCATAATATACTCTATTAGTAATCAATAAACTTGGAGGCAATAATGAAATCATTTAATAAATTAATTATCATTAATTTTGCTATCGCTTTAGTCATTTCATTAATGATTGGTATTATTATAAGTAAAAATTATACAAATAGAGTTAATCAAAGATTAGAAACGACAAAAGAAATTGTAAACTTAAAAATTAATACCTTTATAAATGAATCAAATAGCATTTCTGAATCTTTAACAACCATTTTATCTAACAGCCGAAACGAAAAATTTATTAATCAGTTTTTAGAGGATAATCACGCAAGGTATACTTGGATTGACCATATTTATATTTTGAATGATCAAAAACAAATCGTTTATGATTCTAAAGGAACTGATTATACCTCTCTTAAAGATTTTAACAAATATAAATTTCATTTTCCTTTTACAGCTAATTCAAGTTTAAGTAGTGAAAAAGTTTCATTAAAAAATGCCAATACATTATTATTAACCAATCATTTAAAAGTACAAAACAAAGACTACACTGTTGCTTCAGAAATAAATATGTCATCATTTAAGAATGAAATTAATTTAATCTCTAAAAGATATCATATTCAAGTCAATGGTATCGATGGTACTGAAATTTATCAAGTTGGAAAAAAATATAAGCATTCTAAATCCATAAATTATTTATATGATCAATTACCTATCTCATTAACAATTAGCGGACAATATAACTTTATGACGCGCATTATTTTACCGAGTATTTTTATATTTTTAGTTGTATTTTTATTATTATCTATTGTTACACTTATATTCAAAAATAGATCCGAACGATTAGAACATGAAAAAGTAATTGAACAAGCAAATAGTGAAAAGCTTAGACTAATTGGTACACTCGCTGCCAATACAGCACATGAAATTAAAAATCCACTTACTAGCATTAATGGATTTATTGAACTAACTAGAATGAAATATGATAGAGATAAACAAGACTATCATTTTAATATTATTTCAGAAGAACTAGATAGAATTAATAATATCGTTACACAATTTTTATTTTTAGGAAAGCCAACCAACCTTACCTATTCAAATGTAGACATTAATCAATCTATCAAAGAAGTTTCACAATTTTTGAAGTATGAGCTTGAACAACATAACATTAATATTACTTTAACATTACCAGGTTCTCCTATTGTTGCATTTATTTCAGAAGATCAATTAAAACAAATTCTCATCAATCTTATTCAAAATGCTAAAGATGCCTTATTAGATATAAAACAACCAGAAATTGAAATTCAATTACAACGTACACATGCAAACCAAGCTACTATTATATTTAAAGATAACGGTGCCGGTATGTCTAAAGAAACACAACAAAAGATATTTGATCCTTTCTTTACAACGAAAGAATCTGGTAGTGGCCTCGGTTTATACTTAAGTAAGAAACTCATTGAAGATTGGGAAGGCGAAATTAGCGTATTTACGAATATGACTAAAGGTACTACGTTTATAATCACCATACCTACTATTAATCCATAATAAAAAGCAAGCGGCATAGTCGCTTGCTTTTTATATTTAACCTATTTGTATACGTTCTTTAGGATAATGGAATTTATCAGGTGTTGATTTTCCACCTAACATGACGACGAAACATAATAGTCCTACCCGACCTATAAACATCAACATCATGATAACGATTTTAGATCCTAATTGTAAGCCATCTGTAATGCCCATTGATAAACCACATGTCCCAAATGCTGACATCGTTTCAAAGAATATAGATAACAAATCATGTTTACCATCTTCAAACCGAACGACAGATAGTACACCAACAAACGTTATCGCTAATGCAAGTGAAATAACTGCAAATGATCTTTGTATATCAATTGGATGTATTTCTCTATTGAAAGCTTTTATCGTTGTTCGACCATTACTAAAGTTCACTAAATATAATATCAGTATCGTAAATGTTGTCGTTCTTATACCGCCACCTACTGAACTTGGTGAAGACCCTATAAACATTAGCCCGCCTAAAAAAAAGTTTGTTGCTTCAGTAAAATGACTTAAATCTATAGTTGAAAGTCCAGCACTTCTTGTAGATGAAGATTGGAACATAGCATAGAATAAAGATTTATGCCACGAAACATCTTTAAATGCATTTGAAAACTCAAATAAATAAATCACGATTGTGCCTAGTAAAAATAAAAACAAATAAGTGGCACTCGCTATTTTTGTGAAAAGCGAGAACCTAAAGTTTGGAATTGTATTTTTCATGTATGTTTTGACTTCAATCAACACAGGGAACCCTATTGCACCTAACATAATAAGTAACATAATGATTGTTTGAACGAAATAATCATTAGCATAAGGTGCTAATGATTCGCCCGTAATATCAAGACCACCATTTGTAGTTGCAGAAACAGATGCAAAGATACCGTGATGTATCGCTTCTTTCACCGATCCAATATCTTTATAGAAATAAAATGATAACAATATAGCACCAATGACTTCAATCATTAAAATTGTTCTCACAATATCTAATATTAACTTAACAACACCATTCATAGCATTTGAATTGCTATCTAACATAATTAATTGGCGTTCACGTAAGCCGATATGTTTACCTAAAATGACCCAAAGTAATGTACCAATTGCCATTACACCTATGCCACCGATATTAAGAATAATAAGAATGATAGCTTGTCCAAATGTGGTAAATGTATCTTCAATTGTAACAGGCGTTAACCCCGTTACACTGACACCAGATACAGCAACAAATAATGTATCAACTGGTGCGATTTTAACACCAGGTTTAACAACATAAGGTAAATTTAATAATAAAAAGGCGACAATAATTGCGCCCAAATAATATAATACAATACCCTGCTGTGGAGTCATTTTTTGAAAAAAGTATTTTATAATGGACACAAATTGTCACCTCTTATTATTTCAATGTTAATTTTTTCGTTATTTCTTTTCCATCTCGGATAAGCTTCAAGTTAACACTGTCGCCTTTTTTATGATTATTATATAATTCTTTTCTAAATTCAAGATTATTTTCAATTTTTGTATCGTTAATACCAACGATTACATCATTAAATTTAACGCCAGCTTTGTCCGCATTACCGTCTTTTGTAACACCAGTAATGGTCATTCCTGATTTATATTTATCGGGTAAAGATATTTGTGACTTTTCACTATCACTCATTTTAGAATAGTTTTGAGCCATGATACCTAATTCTGGACGTTCAATTTTACCGTTTTTCTCTAATTTATTAATGTAGTCAGTAGTGTCATTAGAAGGAATTGCAAAAGCCATACCTTCTACATTAGGCATATCGATTTTCAACGATACGATACCTATTAAATTACCTTGTGAGTCTAATATAGGTCCACCTGAGTTACCAGGATTGACTGCAGCATCTGTTTGGATAGCTTTAATTTCCCAATCATACTCGTCATCACCATTAAAATCAACAGGAACTTTTCTGTCTAGACCTGAAACAACGCCTGTAGAAATACTATTTTGGAATTCAGAACCTAACGGACTACCTATTACAATAGCTGTTTCACCTAAAATCAAATTGTCTGAGTCCTCAAATTTAATTGGTTTAAAATCTTCAGTTTTTTCGATTGGAATCGTTAAGACTGCAATATCAGACCATTGATCTGAACCTAATACTTTACCGTCATACTTTTTACCATTTGCTGTTGTAATAATTGGTTTCTTATCAGTTGATACAACATGTGCGTTTGTTACTATGTATGCTTTTTTATTTTCAACTTTATAAACGACGCCTGAACCGACGCCGCTATTTTCTTCTTTTTCCTTAGCTGAAGATTCTTTCTTACTAGATACATCTGAATCTTCATGAGATACACCCACGACTGAGTTTTTAGATTTCTCTACAGCTTCCATAACATTCGTAATAGGTTTTTGGAATCCTTTTTGAGATTGCTTTTCTTCAATTGTTTTTCTACTTTCGTTAGGAGGATTTACATTTTGGAATATACTCCACACTAAAATAAATATTAATATGATTGCTAAAATGATTGCAATGATTGGCCAATGTTTTTCTATTTTAGTTAAAAATGTATTGAGAAAACTATTTTTATTTTGAGATTTTTGTTCTACTTTTTCATCATGTTTAGCACCGAGCTGTTTATTTATTTCAAAGTCATTATCTTTAGAAAAAGTTTTACCCGTCTCTGCCTGTTTTTGTTCACTTACTTTTTCATATCTAATCTCTTCAGGTTCTTCTTCAGAGTCTATTCCGTGGTGTTCATCACCTGTTTGGACTTCATCTTTATGTAATACTTCATCTTGTTCACTATGTTCTTGATGTGATTCAGCAAGTCGGTCATCATCTAAATCAATTGTTGGATGCGATTTAGATTCTTCTTCTTGTTTTTTGATTTCTTCTTTTGTTAATTTTTCAATACGTGCTTTTTGCATATTTTCCTTAACACGTAATTCATTTTTCTTTTGAAGTTCTCGTTCATTCGCTTTTTTTATTTCATTTTCTTTTTTCTCTTGTTCGATTCTTTTTTCACGTTCTTCATTATGAAAAAATTCACGTCGCTGTCTCTTATATTCATTTCTAGGAATGACATGCTTTTTTCGTGACATTTATTGCCCTCCTCAATCTAAACACTTAATGTATCTATTATGCCATATAATACTAAATTTATTAACATAAAACCATTGTAATTCTCAATATTACACACCTATTTTTACATATATTTGCAAATTCATTCAATATGAATTATTCATTTTAAAAAAACATATAAAACACCAACAAAGTCAACTATAAACTTTGTTGGTGTTTTGTCTAATAAATATTAATTTGTTGTCTTTTTATTATTACGTACTGAAGTGATCCAGCCAATAATAACGAGTAATAATAATACTGACCAGAATATTGATTGCCATAATATGCCATGTGGGAAATCATGAGGTAATACACCAATTTCATCATGTGCCAATACAATCACAAACAGTTTAATACCTACCCAACCTACAATAGCAAATGCTGCCGCTTCTAAATTTGGATATTTATTTAATAATTCAACAAAGTATGTTGCTGCAAATCTCATAATAACAACACCAATAATACCACCAACAAACATAACACCAAACTGACCAGCATCCATACCACCAAAGTGTATACCTAGTGCTGGTAGTGTCACCGCGATAGCGAAAGCTGCTAACATTGAGTCAATTGCAAATGCTATATCCGCAAATTCTACTTTTAATACCGTCATCCAGAAGTTCTTTTTCAATTTATGATGACCGTGTCCATCTGAAGGAAATTCTGATTCAGAGAAATCATCTTTAGCTTCTACGTCGTCTGGCGTCTTGAGCTCTTCACCTTTATGCTTTCTAAAGTCTATCAAATTCTTAATAGACATATAAATTAAATATAATGCCCCTGCCGCTTGAATTGGCCAGAAGTTAGCTAAGAAACTAATTAAGAATAATGATAAAAATCTAAACACAAACGCTCCTAATAAGCCATAGAACAATGCTTTTTTCCTTAAATCTTCTGGTAAATGTTTGACCATTACGGCCATAACAACAGCATTATCTGCAGCTAATAATCCTTCCAGAAATATTAATACAACTAATACCCAACCGTAACTAATTAACAAACTCGGATCCATCTATTCACACTCCATTCTTTTTTTGTAAAAAACAAAAGAGACCATGCCTAATAAAAGGCAAAGGTCTCACTTAACATTTATATGATGTCCATATTACCGGAAACTTACGTTTCGTAATGACGATAATATGCTAGAATTTTTAAGTTCTAAAGTTACTCCCCTTCGACAAAGTCGTAGGTCTATTTAGTTTTACTTAATTATTATACAATGTTTTGTTCATTATAACAAACTAAATAATTTAATTTCTGGGAATTTATCTTCAAACCATCTAGTTGCAAATTCATTTTCAAACAAGAATACATATTGATCATATCGGTCTTTAACTAAAATAGATCGACTTGAATTCATATTGTCCGTAATATCTTTTTCATTTTCAATCCATCTTGCTATTTTCTTACCAACTTGTTCCATAACAACATCAACATTATATTCATTTTTCATACGATGCTCGAACACTTCAAATTGTAATTGTCCAACTGCACCCAATATGATTTGATTCGTGTGCAAAGTTTTATAAAGTTGAATCGCTCCTTCTTGAACTAATTGTTCAATCCCTTTATGGAAATGCTTTTGTTTCATGACATTTTTAGCGCTAACTTTCATAAATATTTCAGGGGTAAATTGAGGTAAGGATTCAAAATGGAATTTTTGATTTCCGCCTACAAGCGTGTCACCAATTTGATAATTTCCAGTGTCATATAACCCTATAATATCACCACTAACAGCATGGTTTACAGTTTGTGTATCATCTGCCATAAATGAAGTTGAACGTGTGATTTTTTGTTTTTTCTTATTACGTTGAAGTGTAACATCCATGCCTCTTTCGAATGCACCACTCACGACTCTCATAAATGCGATTCTATCTCTATGTCTTGGATCCATGTTAGCTTGTATCTTAAAGATAAATCCTGAGAAGTCTGGATCGAACGGATCAACAACATCTCCTTCTTCAGTCTTGCGGCCACTTGGCATTGGCGCATAATCAACATACGCATTAAGGAAATTTTGAACACCGAAATTCGCTAATGCTGAGCCGAAAAATACCGGTGTTAACTCTCCAGCTAACAATAATTCTTCATCAAATTGTTCACCGACTTCATCTACAAGCATTAACTCATCGATTGCCTGTGCAAATTGTGAATCATTTTTGATTGGATGATCTTCTTCTAATTCATAGTCGTCATTTAAATGTAAGATATTCTCTTCATCTCTGAATGGCTCAATTGTCTTATCGGATCTATCGATAATTCCAAAGAAATTCTGTCCCATTCCAATTGGCCAATTCATAGGATAAGTTTCAATTTCTAATGTTTTCTCAATTTCTTCTAAAAGTTCAAAAGGCTCTTTACCCATTCTGTCTAATTTGTTAATAAATGTAAAAATAGGAATACCTCTCATTTTACATACTTTAAACAATTTCAACGTTTGCGGTTCGATACCTTTCGCACAGTCAATAACCATTACAGCACTATCTACAGCCATTAATGTTCTATACGTATCTTCAGAAAAGTCTTCATGTCCTGGTGTATCTAATATATTTATGTTGTAATGATCATAATCAAATTGCATAACTGAACTTGTAACAGAAATACCACGTTCTTGTTCTACTTTCATCCAGTCACTTGTCGCAAACTTCCCTGTCTTTTTACCTTTAACGGTACCTGCTTGTCTAATCGCACCACCAAAAAGTAATAATTTTTCAGTCAATGTTGTTTTACCAGCATCTGGGTGGGATATTATCGCAAATGTCTTTCTACTTTCTACTTCTTGTTTAATCGTCACAATTCATTTCTCCTTATAATTCGGATGTCCATTGGCTAATTCTATTTGCTAATTCATTTGCTTCATCTTCATCAAGTACATTAAACAAATGCAAGTACAAATGCTCAATTAAAGATTCTCCGTATAAATCGTAATCTACTTCAATAGACCAAAATAAATCCGGAATCGAAATCACAAAATATTCTTCTTTTTTATTTTCATATATATAAACTTTACAATTTAAGTTTTGCGAATGACTTTCTCTAATCTTCACTTGGCTTTCCTCCATATTTTTCATATGCTGCCTCTAAACCGATTAAATCATCTCTATGAGGCACTTTAATATGTCCAGGCATGATTTGATATGGTTCTCTCCCTTTAGATGCGAGAACAACTGTATCACCTGGCTCAGAAATTTCTATTGCATGTTTAATGCCTTCTGCTCTATCTTCAAATTCTACATAATTATTATGTGTCGCTCCTTTAGCTAATTCTGCTGTTAACATTTTAGGATCATCATTTGCAGGATTATCTGGCGTAAATATCACATAATCTGCTCGACAACTTATTTTACCCATTTCTGGTGTTTTTGTTAAGTCTCTTTCTCCTGCCATGCCAACTAAGAATATTAATTTTTGTTTTACAAATGGTTTCACTGCATCTATTAATTTATCCATTCCATCTGGTGTATGTGCATAATCAATAATTAAATCTATTGGTAAGTTTCTATCTAATACTTCTAAACGCCCTTCAACTGCAGGCATATTTCCAACTGCTTTAGTAATATCGTTTAATTCATAACCTTGTGCCCACAAACCTATAATGCTCGCTAATAAATTAAGGACATTAAATTTACCTAAATAAGGTGACTGTACCTTGTAAGAACCAAATGGTGTTACAAGTGTAAAGCGCACACCCCTTATAGATTCTTCTATATCTTTAGCCATAAAATCCGCTTCGTTATCAATGCCATATGTAAATATTTCGTACGGTGATACAGGTATTAATTCTTTTATAAATGGATCATCTGCATTCAATATGACATATTTGTCTTTTCTGTAGTCTTGACCTAATTGGCTAAATAATAATGATTTAGCATGTCCGTAAGCTTCCATCGTACCATGAAAATCTAAATGGTCTTGTGTTAAATTTGAAAAAATAGCGATATCAAATTCTAACCCTCGAAGTCTACCGATAACTAACCCGTGACTTGAGACTTCAAATGTCATACTCTCACATTCTTTATCAACCGCTTCAACGATATGTTTCGTTAAAGTAACAGTTTCTGGAGTTGTATTGACACCTTTTGTAACTGTTTCATTAATTTGAAAACCGTTTGTTCCTAAATATGCACTATTTTTACCTAAACCTCTCGTTAAATGATGAATCATTGTCGCAATTGTCGTCTTACCATTTGTACCAGTTACGCCAATTGTCGTTAATTTTTGACTAGGAAAATCAAATAATACATGACTAAAGATACTTGCCACTTTCAATGTATCCTTAACCACAATTAATAATACCTCATCATTTAATTCTACATAACGATCACTCACAATGACACTACATCCTTGCTCAACCACATTCGGTATAAATTTATGACTATCTACCGTATATCCTTTTGATGCCACAAATATAGAGCTTTCTTGAGCATTTCTTGAATCTGTCGTAATATCATGAACTTCTTGGTCAATTTGACCGTAAGTTTGTTTAATTTTTATTTTATTTAATAACGTTTTAACATTCATCGTTATTGCTCCTTTATTTTCAATAGGTTTATTATACACTTTCTTATGTTGATTTTATAGCTTAGACTATAACTATAAACAATTATAAAATAAGTGAGCGTTTACTTTTAAATAAAGGGGTGCTTTTATGATTAATATTCAATCCATATCCAAATCTTATGGAAAAGCAGTTATTTTAAAAGATGTAACAACTCAATTTGAACCTGGTTTAATAACAGGTTTAATTGGCCCATCAGGTGCAGGCAAGACGACTTTAATCAAATGTATTTTAGGCATGACAACTATGGATTCTGGTACAATTACGATCAATGGCAATCGTATTCCTAACAGAGAAATTTTAAGGTCTATTGGTTACATGTCTCAAAGTGATGCTTTATTTGATGATTTAACAGCTGTTGAAAATTTGAAATTCTTTGCGAAATTATATATTCATAAAGCACTTAAATTAGATATCAACGAACAAATCGAACGCACGCTGAAAATTGTCAACTTAACACACGAAAAACATAAAAAAGTTAAAGCATTTTCTGGAGGTATGAAACGCAGATTATCTCTTGCAATTAGTATGATTCAAAATCCAGACATATTGATTTTAGATGAGCCAACAGTTGGCATCGACCCTAGATTAAGAAAATCAATATGGAATGATTTGTTTCAATTTAGAGATGAAGGCAAGACAATTCTTATTACAACACATGTATTAGATGAGGCTGATAAATGTGATCGTTTATTACTAATGAGAGAAGGCCAAATTATTTCTTATGGTACGCCAAATGAAATTAAATCATCATATAACGTAAATACGATTGAAGATGTCTTCCTAGCATTAGGAGATGGTGTACATGATTAATATTGCCACGCGAATTTTCAAACAAGTCATAAGAGATAAACGTACCCTTATGCTCTTACTCGTTGCACCGTTATTAATAATGACGTTGATTTATTTTTTATTTAACTATTCAGATGAGTCAACTGATCTAAAAGTGGGTACATATAAAGTAAACGATCAAATCATTTCAACCCTCAAAAACCAAGATATTAACATTCAGACTTATTCAAATCAACTAGATTTAAAACATAAATTTAAAGCTGATCATTTAGACGGTTTTCTATCATTAGACGATAACAAACTAAATATTACTTACGAAAATACTGATCCAAGCAAAACGAGTCAATTAAAGTTAACCATCAATAAATTGATCATCATGCAAAGCACAAAACAATTGTCATCTGTCGTTAATCAACAAGGGAAAATCATTCAGTCTATAACTCAACAACTACCAAAAGCCGAAAAGTCTCAAGTTTCGGCTAAATACCCAAATCATATAACAAAGTTAGAGGCCAAAGAGTATTATTTACATGGTGATAAAGATACAAATTATTTTGATACTATAAGTCCTATTTTAATCGCATTTTTCGTATTCTTCTTTACATTCTTAATTTCAGGTATTTCATTACTCAAAGAAAGAACATCTGGAACTTTAGAAAGAACATTATCATCACCTATTAAAAAACATGAAATTATTTTAGGTTATATAATAGGTTATGGTACATTTGCCATCATACAAACAACTTTGATTGTTTTATATGCTATTTATGTATTACAAATGGTTACTGAAGGCAACATATTATTAGTATTTATTACGAATGTACTCATGTCATTTATAGCACTTACACTTGGTTTATTGTTATCGACATTCGCATCATCAGAATTTCAAATGATTCAATTTATTCCTTTAGTTGTGATTCCTCAAGTCTTTTTTGCAGGAATCATACCAGTGGAAAGCATGCATAAAGTACTCGTATATATAGCACATATCATGCCGTTATATTATGCAGGTGATACCATTCAAAATGTTATGTTAAGAGGCTATCACTTATCAGATATTTATATGAATTGGATAATACTATTAGGTATATTCTTCTTACTGTTAGTATTAAATATGATTGGTATGAATCGATACAGAAAAGTTTAACCAAATCACATGCATAATCACGTATAATTTGTTAAATATCTCCAACTAAAACATTGATATAGTATAAAGTTTTTATATTAATTTTGTAATTATATGCAATATCTTTTCACAAAATAGCTAAAATGCGTTAAACTATCATAGAAATTAAATACAAATACGGAGTGTGGCTAATGGTTTCTCAAAACAAAAAATTATTGATTATTACAGGTTCTTTCGGTAATGGTCATCTACAAGTTACGAATAGTATTGTGAAACAATTTGGTGAAATGAATTTAAATCATTTAACTGTTATTGAGCATGATTTATTTTTGGAAGCACACCCTATTATGACTTCAATTGCGAAACAATGGTATATAAACAGCTTTAAGTATTTCAGAAATATGTATAAGTTCTTCTACTATAGTAGACCTGAACAAATTGATAAATGTTTCTATAAATACTATGGATTAAATAAATTATTGAATTTACTTATAAAAGAAAAGCCTGATTTGATTTTGTTAACTTTTCCGACACCAGTTGTATCAGTTTTAACGGAACAATTCAATTTAAATATACCTATTGCTACAGTTATGACAGACTATCGTTTACACAAGAACTGGGTAACACCACACTCAAATAGATATTATGTAGCAACGAAAGATTTGAAAAATGAAATTGAATCTATCGGTGTAGAAAGCGATGCAATCAAAGTAACAGGCATACCTATTTCTAAACAATTTGAGCAACCAATCGATCGATATCACTGGTTAACAAAACACAAATTAGATCCCGACAAAAAGGTCATTTTAATGTCTGCTGGTGCATTCGGGGTCTCAACAGGCTTCTCAACTATGATTAGTAAAATAGATATGTATGCTAAAGACACTCAAGTTGTCATGATATGTGGTAATAGTAAAAGCTTGAAAAATGAACTTAGACATCATTTTAAAGATAATGATAATGTGCTGATACTCGGCTATACGAAACATATGAATGAATGGATGGCATCTAGCCAACTTATGATTACTAAACCAGGTGGTATCACTATTTCAGAGGCGTTCTCTAGACATTTACCACTTATATTCTTAAATCCAGCACCTGGACAAGAGTTAGAAAATGCTGAGTATTTTAGACAAAAAGGATACGGTAAAATAGCACACACGCCAGAAGAAGCGACTAAACTCGTTATTTCACTCATGAATCAACCATCTAGACTTAAAGAAATGACACAACTACTAGAAGAAAATTATATTGAAAAATCAACAGAAAATATTTGCAAAGACTTACTTTCATTATTAAGTGATTCACTTTCTTATAATGAAGTTTATGGAAAGGTTCCTATGTATGCCAAATACTTCATCAGATAAAACATTTCACAAAAAAGATTTTCGGTTAATGCTCATCATATTATTTATGATGGAATTTGCGAGAGGAATGTACATTTTAAGTTATTTACCAATTCTACCAACAACCACTGCTAAAGTGACTGTTGGTATTACTTCTTTAGCTATTTCTTTACACTTTATTAGTGATGCATTAACGAATTTCGTAATAGGTTTTCTTCTAAAACGATTTGGTCCAACAGTTATATTAACGTGTGGATTTATATTAGCATTTACGAGTTTAGCACTCATTATTTTCATACCATCACCTATCGTATTTATTTTAAGTGCCATATTATTAGGTATCGCAGTTAGTCCAATTTGGGTCATTATGTTATCCAGTGTTGACGAAGCATCTAGAGGTAAACAAATGGGATATGTTTATTTCAGTTGGTTAGTTGGATTATTATCAGGTATGATTTTCATGAATTTACTATTTAAACTACATCCTACGAGATTTACATTTATGATGGCTTTATGTGTACTTGTTGCATGGATATTATTCTATTTTGTTAAAGTACAGCTCACAAATTACGAAAGTAAATCTGTTAAAAAACAACTACGTGAAATCGTACAAGTAACAAGAAGACATTTATTGCTATTTCCAGGTATCTTTTTACAAGGATCTGCAATCGGCATGCTTGTCCCTATATTGCCAACATACGCAACAAAACATATGGGTGTTACAACACTAGAATATACACTTTTACTCATTGTTGGCGGTATTGGATGTACCATTTCGATGTTATTCTTTTCTAAATTGATGGACAAACATTCTAAAGCATTTACACACCTTGTTATTTTTGTAGGATTTTTAGCATATAGCTCATTTATATTTGGATTAACCGTATTAACACAATTATTTATCGTTCTATTGATTGCTTTACTCATTGGTACGATTTATGGGCTACTCTTACCAGCATGGAACACATTTATGGCTGGTCAAATTCATAATAAAGTGCAAGAAGAAACATGGGGTGTCTTCAATAGTGTTCAAGGATTTGGAACAATGATTGGCCCCGTATTAGGTGGGTTAATATCTGAAGTATTTAGAGATGTATATTATACAATTTATGCTTCAAGTATTATGTTCTTATTCTTAGCATTATTCTACGGCACATTCTTTATTATAAATTATAGAAAAAGAAAATCAGCATAAAATTAAAGGAAGCAGAAGGTATTTAATCAATACCTTCTGCTTCCTTATTTATATGAGATAAATTTTGATTTATCCTAGTGTATATGAAGCTTCTTCAGACCATGTTTCGTCTTCATTTTGCTTCATAAGTTTAATTGTATCAATTGTTTCTGAATGATCTATACCAGCCATTCTTACTTGGCCATAAATATCTTCAAATTCTTGGCTTGAAAGACCTTGTGCAATTGTAAAGTGTGGTACGAATGGATGTGTACTCTCACCATAGAATGCTTCATTATTAAATTTACTAAATAAAGATTCTAATTCATCCGTTTTAGTCACTTTAAAATAAATAACGTTTTTAGTAGGTGCAAAGCTAGATGCTTTAGACACTTGGATATTTAATGGTTCAAATTCCTTAGCTGTTGTTTCTAATTGTGATTTCACTTCATTTAGTTTACTATCTTCAATTTCAAATTTCTCTTTAATTGTAATATGCGGTGCAATTAACGCATAGTGTTTGTCATATCTTTTACGATAAGCATTCACTTTTTCTTGGAATGGTTTAGACGGAATAAGTACGATGCCTAATTTCATAATGATACTTCCTCCTTTGTTTTTCTACATTATTATTATATCAAATTTTTTTGATTTTGATGACTTAAAAAGTAACTTAACATATTTGGTAATTCAGGCTTCCATGTTTTCCATGTATGTCCACCATCTAATTCAGTGTATTCATATGTTAAATCTTCCTGTTTAACTCGTTCACTGAATGCTCGATTCGGTGTTAAAAAGTCTGCCATATCTCCACTAATAAGTTTGAAAGAATCTTCTTCTTTACCTATATAATGTTTGATTGTTAATAGATGTTTAGATGAACAATTGTTAAATGCTTCTATAACTGTATCATTGATCATTGGACTGAACAGACCTGCTTGACTAAAATGATGCGGATATTCTAAACATGTCATTAAAGCGATACTTGCTGCTAGACTATCGCCTAGTAACATTCTTGCATTACCTACTTTCAAAGTTGAGAATGTTTTATCAATATAAGGACATAGCTCTTTCACCACAAATTGTGACGTTTCTTTTCGATATTCTCCATCGGGATGAAATTCTGTTCTTCTCTTATCTACATCTTCATAGTGAACACCGACAATAATTGCCCTTTCTACCTCATCATTTGTTCTTAATTTCTCGTATGCCCGATGAATTTGACCAAATTGGAAAAAGTCCCTACCGTCAAATGTAATAATCACATGATGTTTATATAGATCTGTATAGTCTTTAGGTAAGTAAATTGAGATTGTCACTTCCCTTTTCAAAAATTTACTTTCAAGTTTTATTTGGTCAACAAGACCTATTTTTTTATCCATAAAGAACGCTCCCAACTGTACATATAATTTTATTGTACAGTAGAGAGCGTATATTTGAAAGCGTTTGATATTGTTTAATTATTTATCATCTAAGTTATATTCTTTTAAACGTTTAGGATAATCTTCATGCCAGAATTTTGCTGTTGGCACTTCATCTGGAGCTGGTCTATAAATTGCATAATTACCAGATCCTTTTTGTTTTTTCTGAATTTCAAAGTCACGTAATGCTCTTAAGGCTGGTTTATGGAGTATCCAAATTGCAATGATATTTAACCATGCCATCATACCTACACCTAAGTCACCCATCGCCCATGCAACATCAGCTGTTTTAACACATCCATATATTGTGGCACCTATGAGGACTAACCGTACTAATATAATCCATATCTTCTGTTTATCGGACGGTATGATATAACTTACGTTAGTCTCTGCAATGTAATAGTATGCCAGTATCGTTGTAAACGCGAAGAAGAACAATGCTAAGGCAATGAAGTAAGAACCGAAACCTGAGTACGCTGGATCAAACGTGTAATTATCTCCAGAGAATGCTTTATCAATCCCTGCTTGAGCATACATCGCTGTACCTGATACGTCTTTACTACCATCTGGACCTTGTACATAAATACCATTGTCATGAATTAAATGTGGTGAACCATCTTTATTTGTTCCACCGTCTGTTGTATTAAATGTACCTGACATTAAAATCATTAATGCTGTAGCTGTACATACTAATAAAGTATCTACATAAACTGAGAAAGCTTGTACAAGTCCTTGTTTCGCTGGATGTGATACTTCTGCAGCGGCAGCAGCATGTGGTCCAGTACCTTGACCTGCTTCGTTTGAATAAAGTCCACGTTTAACACCAATTTCAATCATCGCACCGAAAATCCCACCAAAAGCAGCTTCTACACCAAATGCAGATTTGAAAATTAATGCGATTAAACCTGGAACTGCTTCAATGTTTAATATAATAATAACAACTGCTAAACCTATGTAAACAATAGCCATAAAAGGTACAACGGCTGTCGCAACATTTGCAATTGCTTTGATACCACCGAAAATGATAAGTGCTAATAATACAGCTAATACTATAGCAATAACCCAAGGATTTAATCCAAATGCATTTTTCATTGAAGAGGCAATGGCATTTGATTGAACACCCGGAAGCAATAGACCTACAGATAGTACTGTAACAAGTGCAAATATAATTGCATATATTTTACCAGCTTTACCTTTTATACCTGATTCTATGTAGTATGCTGGTCCACCACGATATTGACCATTTATTTCTCTTTTATAAATTTGACCAAGTGTTGATTCGATAAATGCCGAACTCGCACCTAGAAATGCTGTAGCCCACATCCAGAATACTGCACCAGGACCACCGATAAAGATTGCTGTTGAAACACCAACAATATTACCTGTACCAACACGACCTGCTAATGATACTGCAATTGCTTGGAAAGAAGAAATACCAGTTGGTGACTTTTCCCCTTGAAACATTAAACGAATCATTTCTTTAAAGTGCCTGACTTGGAAGAACCTCATCATAAATGAAAATAAAACACCAGTCAGTAAAAGACCATACACTAACGCTTTACTCCATACAATCTCATTCGCAAAGCTAACAATAGATTCCATAATTAATCTCCCCTTTGTTGTAAGCCTTAAGATAACTTCATGTTCAGAAAATTTTGAAATTACCTTGTTATGATTATACCATGTATAAATACACAATCAATATTTTTTTGAAATGCTCTTAACACAAATTGTAAGCGCTTACTATATTGCTAAAAAAGCTTTTTAGAAATAGTAAGTATAAATGCACACAAATTCATATATTCACAAATACGTTATAATTATTCTAATCCGTACAACTTAAAATAATATATAAAAATATAAACTTTTAAACATTACACGAATTCTAGAAACTATTTTATTTATCATTGTTAATTCTGTAATTTCGCTTATAATATAAAAGTATGAGAAAGTTTGATAAGGAGGACTTCTATTGTTAAATAAAGCATGGTTTCGTACAGGAATAGCTATTCTCCTTACGTTTCTAATTATAAAAATCTTTATGGAAATAAATGAAATATTTTATCCAATCATCATTATCGTAAAATCCATATTACTACCATTATTATTAGGTGGATTCTTATTCTATATTTGTTTACCTTTTCAAAAAATGTTAGAGAAAAGAAAAGTACCCAGATGGGGAAGTATTTCGATCATCATCGTTGCATTAATACTGATTGTTGTATTATTTATCTCAATCATTGCACCAGTTCTAACAAATCAAATTAATAATTTAATCAAGAATATTCCCTATATACAACGTGAAATTCAGCATGTTGTAGATTATGCTTTACAACAAAGAGATCGATTACCAGAAAATATATCACAAAAAATTAATGATTCAATCGAAAGTATAAGCGGTATCGTAACAGATATGTTAACAAACCTATTTAGTTATATATCATCATTTGTTTCAACAATGTTCTTATTAATCTTAGTGCCTTTCTTCTTAATATATATGTTAAAAGATCACGAAAGATTTATTCCATTTATAGCTAGACCTTTCAAAGGTCGTACAAAATGGTTTGTCGTTAATTTAAGTAAAGACATTAATCAAACATTGCAATCATATATACAAGGTCAAGTTACAGTTAGTGTTATATTAGGTGTACTATTGTACTTAGGTTATACATTTGTAGGTTTGGATTATGCATTACTTTTAGCTTTATTGGCACTCATCACAAACATGATTCCATTCCTAGGACCATGGTTAGCATTTATACCAGCAGCAACAATCGCACTCATACAAGATCCTATGATGCTCGTTTGGGTAAGTATTATCACATTAATTTGTCAGCAACTTGAAGGGAACGTAATTACACCAAACATTATGGGTAAATCATTAAACATTCACCCACTTACAATCATTACTGTTATATTAGCTGCAGGTAATTTAGGCGGTTTCGTAGCTATCTTAATAGCCGTACCAACATACGCAGTACTTAAGACAATCGTTCGAAATGTATACACACATAGACAATCTATTAGTTCAAGTGCGAACCGTACAGTTGAAGACGATCCAATACATGATAACAACTTAAAATAAACAAAAAACTGAAACCAATGCGGTTTCAGTTTTTTTGTTTGGTGTGGAAGATATGTAGTGTATGTAATTATGACCGCTCTAAGTTACAATTCCGCCAAGTTTTGTTAATATAGACGTTCTTAGTTAAAATTCCCCACCTTTTTGTCACTACATATACAAAAAACCAACAAAATCATAGATTTTGTTGGTTCTCTAAATTATCTTACAACATGGTAACCTGAGTCTACATGAATATTCTCACCTGTTACACCGCTTGAGTAGTCACTTAATAGATAAGCTGCTGTTTTACCTACTTCTATAATATCTACATTACGTTTTAATGGTGAACGTTCTTCAATTTCTTTAAGGATCGCATTGAATCCACCTACACCTTTTGCACTTAATGTACGGATTGGACCTGCAGAGATAGCATTTACTCGAATGTTATCTTCTCCTAAGTCACGTGCTAAATATTTAACGTTTGCTTCTAAACTTGCTTTAGCTACACCCATCACATTGTAGTTAGGTACTGCATATTCTCCGCCTAAATAAGTAGTTGCAACGATGCTGCCACCTTCTGGCATTAATTTTTTAGCTTCTCTTGCAACGATTGTTAATGAATAAGAACTAATATCTTGTGCTAATAAGAAACCTTCACGAGATGTATCAGTAAATCTTCCTCTTAAATCTTCCATATTAGCAAAAGCGATTGAATGGTAAACACCATCGATATGACCAAATTTTTCTCCAATTTGTTCAAAAGCATTTACAACGTGATCGTCTTTTTGAACATCACATTCAAAAATATGTTGTCCTTTTTGATTTTTTAATTCTTCAAATAATTTAACAAGTTGATCTTTACTACGTTCTTTTCTGTATGTGAATACTAAGTTAGCACCTAGTTCGTCTAACACTTTAGCTACACCAAAGCCAATACTTCTTTTGTTCGCAATACCCATGATTACATATGTTTTACCTTCTAAATTAAACATTCACTATACTCCTTTAATATGTATATTATACTAAACATTCACTCGTTATAATAACACTGGTCAGACCACCTGACAAGCATTATACTTTTATTTTATATTGAATAAAAAGTAAAAATGAGGTCTATAGTACAACCTCATTTTTACAAAGTTTATTAAATAAATTCCATATCTTGTTTTAATTGTGAAACATATTCTTTTGATCCTGTCACAATTAACTTATCTCCATATTGTAATTCAGTATCACCATGAGGTACGATTGAATCTTTGCCTCTAATAATACGTACAAAGATTACGTCCCCAGCAAATGGGAATGATCTTAACAATACATTATGATAACTATGGTTCTTCATCTCTATCTCATATAGAGAAGTTTCTACGTTACTTAATAAGTTCAGCATATTTGGAGATTCAATTAATCCTTTAAGTAAGATTTTATTGCTTAAGAAACTACTAAAGAATTCAATATTTTTACCTTCAAATGCTTCATCTTCACTACCATTTTCTTGTTTACAAATAATTCTTTTAACGCCATGATTATGCGCCATTAAAGCAACTTGTTTGTTGATTTGATCATCATTTGCTGAACATACAATGATATCTGAATCAAATAAGCCTAATTCTAATAGTTCCTCTTCAATATAATCATCTAACTCAAATGTTTTAATACTTTCATCTAACTTTCTATTATCTGAAAGATCTTTTCTAAAGAACATTGAAGTTTGATAAATGTGAGAATGTATACTTTGAGCAACTGGGATCGATAATTGGTTTTTACCAATAAAGCTCACTTTAACAATTTTCTTAGTTTCTTCAGGCATTGGGAACATCTTCTTAAATACAATCGGTACAAAGACACATGTGATAACCGCACTTAGAATAAGTATGCCAGATATTTCTGAACTGATTGTTCCAAGTTGTTCAGCGATTTTTGCTGCTGCGATTACAAGTGACAATGTTGAAGTTAATAGGAATGCCGAAGAAATTGTCGTTTTACGGTCATACCATTTACCTATAAATGCTACTGGAATCAGCTTAGAAATTAAAAAGGCAATAAACAGTAAAGGTATGATAATTAATAAACCTGGCTCTTGCACAAGTGACGGAATGTTTAAATTCACACCTACCATAATGAAGAATATTGGAATAAAGAAACCATATCCAAATGAGTCTAATTTCTCTACCATATCTTGGTCAGGCCCTAATAACGATACGATAACTCCTGCTAGGAAGGCACCTAATATATTTTCAGCGCCTACTCCTTCAGCTAAACCAACGAGTAGAATAATGAGTGCAAACACTGCACGAATACCTATTTGAGTTGTACCTGAAGTTAATTTTTTTAAGAATGGTGATTTTTTAAATAAACCACCCATAATATAAAAGATAAAACTAAAGACGATTAGAATACCTATAAGCCATAACGGTGAATCACCTTTAGCATTTATTGTACCGTAAAGTGTTAATAGTAACATTGTTGCTAAATCTGCTACAACTGCAACTAACAAGATAAACTGTCCGATGCTTGTATGCATAATATTCATTTCTTTTATTGTTGGTACAACTACGCCCAAACTAATTGTCGAGATGATGATAACCATCAATAATACGTCGTCTATTAAACCAGTCCATTTGAATATAAAGGCTAATAAAATAGATAAAACCATAATTAAAGAAAATACGACGCCCGTTAAATATAAATTACTTGGAATATTATTTCCTTCTTGTTCATCAGAAGTTTGTTTCGTCTTAAACGCGTTAAAATCAATTTCTAAACCACTTAAGAACATTAAAAATATAAAACCTAACGTCGATAAGATAGATAACCATGCATCTTCTTTTACTAATCCAAATAAAGAGTCACCTATGATTATCCCCATTATGATTTCAGCAACGACAACAGGTAAGAAAGAAATTTTCAACCTATTTACAAGTATAGGTGTTAAAAATGCAGCAATAACAACAATAACTAGAGATGTAAAACTAGAATGCTCCATATTATTCTCCTTATATTAGATAAGACATAAATGCTGTTGCTAAACCAAAGTAGATTAACATACTGACAATGTCGTTTATTGTCGTAATGAATGGCCCACTTGCAACTGCAGGGTCAATATTCATTTTATTCATAAACATCGGTATAATTGCACCCATTAAAGTACCTACAGTCATCGCTATTGTTAAACTAACTGAAACGATAAGCGCCAATACAGGTTCACGATATAATAAGACAATTATAATGAATAAACTTATTGCACAGAAGAAACCAGTCAGTAGTCCTGAACCAGATTCACGAAGTGCGAGCTTAAATTTGCTTTGTTCATTTATTTCACCTGTTGATATATTACGTACAGATACGGCAAGAGATTGTGTACCTGAGTTACCACTCATACCACTAATGATAGGTATAAATGCTGCAAGAAGTGCAACTTGCGAAAGTGTATCTTCAAATTGTCCTAGTATGGATGCTGTGATCATGCCTAAAACCGTTAATATTAATAACCAAGGTAAACGTTTCATAGCTGTTTGGAAGACTGAATCATTTGTAGAGTCGATGTCAGATACACCCGCTAATTTAGAGTAGTCTTCACTTGCTTCTTCATCCATAACGTCCAAGATATCATCAATTGTAATGATACCTAATAAATGATCTTGATAGTCGATTACAGGTAACGCAATCAAGTCATAATCTCGCATTGTTTGTGCGACGTCTTCTTGGTCATCAGCTACATTAGAACTGATAACACGTTCACTCATAATTTCTTCAATATATGCATCATTTTCAGCGACAATTAAGTCTCTTAATGAGATAACGCCTGCTAATTTTTTATTTTCGTCTACAACGAAAATAACATATATTGTTTCCGCTTCAGGTGCTTGTTCTTTAACATAGAACATCGCTTCTTTAACAGACATTGTTGAATATACTGAAATAAACTCAGTGGTCATAATACCACCGGCAGTATCTTCTTCATAATGAAGTAATGCTTTAATTTCTCTAGCATCTTCACGATTCATGAGTGTGAGTAAAGTGGCTATTTTATTTTTAGATAATACATTCAAAATATCAACTGCGTTATCGTATGACATGTCACTTAACATTTGACTTGCATAATTAGCATTCATATTTTGAAAAATTTCTTCGTATTCTTCATCATCTAACTCAGTCGTTTCAAAGAAGTCAGCTACTTCTAACGGTGAAAGGAATTGATATATTTTTTGTTTGAGCTCATTATCACATATTTCAAAGTATTCACCTTGGTCATATGTATGCATATTTAAAAATTCTTCTCTAAATTGGTCTATTTCATCATTTGCTAATAGTTCGTCTAACTTTTCTTTATCAAAAGCTTCGTCTTCGATGTAATTTTCATTATTTTCATTAACCAACTTTGCCACCTCCTCATAAAAATACAATTTATTATATCATACCTACACCGCTTAGGTTATAGTGCATTTCATCAACAATATGCAATTGTTTCAAAGTGATTGGATGTATAAATTCTATATGATTGCACTGCAGTAATTGATGATCATATTGACCTTCTTCATATCCATATAAACTATCACCTATAATTGGATAACCAATATGTGCAAGATGTACTCTTATTTGATGTGTTCTACCTGTAAAAAGTTGTAATTTAAGCATGCTATTTTCAGAATCACCATCTAAATATTCATATTCTGTATGTGCAAACTTACCTTCTTCAGAAACTTCTCTTTCTATAATAGAATGTTTAGCACGTGCAATTGGTGCTTTAATAACACCTTTCTTCGGTGCAACAACACCATGTACAAGTGCAACATAGTATTTACTTATTGTCGTATTTGAAACCATGTGATGTAATAATTGATGCTTCGCAAATATAACTATACCACTTGTACCGCGATCTAAACGTGTCACTATATGTGGAATTGTTCGTTCACCATTCATTAGCATATAGCTTAACACCGCTTCAACTAAACTATTATGAGGATGTTCTCTAGAAGGCGCTGTATTCATCATGGCAGGTTTAGAAACGATGATAAACCATTCATCTTCAAACAAAATATTTAAATCAAACGTAAATGGTTCTAAATTATGACTAGGAGATTCATTTGGTAAGTGAATCTCAATTTCGTCACCTTCATGAATTTCTTTTCTAACGGTAGCGTGTTCTTTATTCACTAATAAAGCGCCATTCTGCTTAATGGCGCTTAAACTCTTTTTAGAAATGCCTTTATCATATAAGAATGTCTTCAAAATCATTGAAGAAGCTGCTCGATATTGTAATACTTTCATGTTTAATCCTCATTTGAAATAAATGAATCATGTACTCTTTTCCAGAAAGGAAATGGTCTAAATCTTGCAAAGCGGACTTTTTCATTTGCTACTCTATATTGAATAGATTCAATATTTTTATGTTTAACATTTACATGATCAATCGTAACTTGTAATGTATCGTGATTTACTGGATGTATATGACAAACGTGATGTTTAGGTAATACAAGCGGAGAACCAACCGTTCTAAAGACACGGTTATTAATAGAAGCTATTTCAGCTATTTGCATAGCTTCTAGTGATGGATGTATAAGTGCCCCACCTAAAGCTTTATTATAAGCCGTTGAACCAGATGGTGTTGAAACACATAAACCATCACCTCTAAATCTTTCAAACTGCTCGCCTCTTAATACTAAATCTACAACTAGTGTTGCGCCATTATCAGTTTTAATAGTTGCTTCATTTAAAGCTAAATATCTCGTTTCATATCCGCCTTTTTTGTAGCGAATTATAACTTCTAATAATGGATATTCTATAACTTGATAAGTTGAATTGTTAATTTCAATAATGAGTTTTTCAACTTCATGTGGCAACCAATCAGCATAGAAACCTAAATGTCCAGTATGTACACCTACGAAACTGACATCTCCTAACATATGACTATATTGGTGAAATGCTTGTAATAAAGTACCATCTCCACCAACAGAAATTACGATATCGGGTGATTCTTTGTCTTCAACCATATTAAAGTCATTCATATGATTTTTCATTTTATACATTAAAGCATTCGATTTTGAATCACCTTTTGATAATATATTATATTTCAAAGCATTCACCCCTAATCGTGTTTGTGTTTATTACTTTTCTGTCTGGAATAATATTTCTGTGCTTCTTGAATTTCTTCACGTATTTCAGACATTTCTTCATCTAATAAAAATGCTGCCTCAGCTGCTCTCTCAAGTCTATTTCTTATTTCAGGAGGATAATCACCATCATACTTATATCTTAAGGTATGTTCAATCGTCGCCCAGAAATTCATCGCTAATGTTCTAATTTGAATTTCTGCCAAAATATTCGTTTGACCATGTAACGTTTCAATTGGATAACTGATAATTACATGATACGAACGATATCCACTTTCTTTTGTATATTCGATATAATTTCGTTCTTCTACAACTTCAAAATCTTGTCGTTGTCTTAATAGTTCTACAACGATATCTATATCATCAACAAACTGACACATCATTCTTAAACCCGCAATATCATACATTTCCTCTCTTAATCGATCAAAAGGAATATCACGTTGATTTGCTTTATCTATAATACTTGAGATGGGTTTAACACGACCTGTAACAAACTCAATTGGCGAAGGTTTATCTGAAGATTCATATTGTTTACGTAACCCCTTCAATTTAATCTTTAATTCGTCAATTGCTTGTTTATATGGTGCCAAAAATTCTTCCCATTGATTCATAACCATCACTCCGCTTTGTTTAATTCAAATGCTTCCTCTACCGAAGCTACAAACGCTTTACCATAGTTGTGATTATCTGCGATGTTATCTAATAAAAATTCCATTTCTTCTTTAAATGAAGTTAATACTAAATGATCGTTGACGATGACCTCTTTGTCGAAGTGTTCATGAATCATTGACCATGTTTCCTCTACAAATAATAAATAATGGTATTGTTCACCGCTATCAAGCATATATACAAATGCATGATTATCGCTATCTACAATCATATGCTCTGCTGGTTCTAATCCCTCAGTTGGTTGGTCTGTATAACATTTGATTTGATTGTCATTTATTTTAATTTCATTTACATAAATACGCATTGTTGTTCCTCCTTATTCCAATCTATTTTAACACATTTTAATTTAAACATTCATATCATCAAGTCAATTTTGTATAATTACTTGTTTATCCGTAAATCTTCTATAATAATAGTGTAAAAGGAAGTGTATATCAAAATGGGACAAGAACTCGAAATTGAATTCAAGAATATGCTCACGCTTGAAGATTATGAATTAATCAAACAATATTATTTTAAACAAAGTGAGCCTTTTAAACAAACAAATTACTATATAGATACAAATAATCATGATATTATGTCACAAAAAATGGCACTACGAATACGTGAAAAGAATCATAATTATGAAATGACTTTAAAAGTCCCACAAGAAGTTGGTCTTCTAGAATATAACGAAATAGTTGAGGATATTCCTAAACAAGGTGAACGTTTAAACAAACAATATCTTCCAGAAAACATTACTGAAATATTAAATAAGTTTAATATTCCACTAAATGACCTGAGACAACTTGGTGATTTAACGACTTATAGGTTAGAAAAAGATATTGGCACAGGACTTTTAGTATTGGATCATAGTATTTATTTAGGTATTGAAGATTATGAATTAGAATTCGAAGTTAAGGACTATGATAAAGGCGAAATAGCTTTTAATAAAATTTTGAATGACTTGAATATAGAAAGAAATATTCCAAATAATAAAGTGGTACGCTTTTTCAATGCAGATCGCAAAAGAACATGAATTTACTTTCGTTACAAGTCGAAATACTTTTAAAAATTTAAGAACATGTTATATTAATATTATCGATAATGAAATAAGCAAGAAAAGGTGAAATTATGACCCCATATGAAGTAATCGACCCCCAAGATTTGTACGACATGATTGATCACTTTTATTATCTCGTAGAACGCGATAATCGTATTAATCATCTTTTCCCTGGTGACTTTGCAGAAACGAGTCGTAAACAGAAACAGTTTTTAACGCAGTTTTTGGGTGGTCCAGCATTATATACAGAAGAACACGGTCATCCGATGTTACGACAACGTCATTTACCTTTCAGAATTACGAATAAAGAAAGAGATGCCTGGCTAGAGAATATGCTTGAAGCCCTTACCCAATCTCGATTAAATAAAGATATACAAGAATATTTATATGAAAGACTCAAGCTAACTGCAAACCACATGGTTAACGCTTAATATAGTTGAAGGTGGATAATATGGCCGAAGAATTAAGACTAATCCATGCTAATGAACAAAATAATATAGATTTAACACCTGTAAGCAAAATCGAAATTTATTCATTTTTTGATCCATTTTGCGAAGATTGTTTTAATCTATCAGCTACATTAGCAAAGTTAAAAATTGAATATCAAAAATATGTTAAAATTCGTCAGATTTTGAATCCCTCTCTAAAAGTTTTGACTAAATGTCAGGCTCAAAGCACATGTGAATTTGATAATGTAGCTTTAGCATTTAAAGCAGCAGAATTACAAGGACATAATAGAGCGAGCAGATTTCTAAACTTAATTCAGAATGAAATTATACCTCATGAAAAAATCATTACAACTGAGCTGATTAGAAAGTGTGCGTACAAATCTGGAATTGATTTATCTGTATTTATTAAAGACTTGAAAGAGCAGTCATTGACTGATAGTTTACAAACAGATTTGCATATTTCGCGTGAGATGGATATCAATATGACACCATCACTTGTGTTCTTTAATGAAGATGTACATTCTGAAGGACTTAAAGTAGAAGGTTTATACCCATATCATATTTATACGTATATCATTCAAGAACTTATTGGAACAGAAGTTGAGAAGCAACTTCCTCCAAAATTACTCGACTATATACAATCGCAATCAATTATTTCTGAACAAGAAATTGCGACAATATATGAATGGCCAGAGAAAATTGTCAAACGCGAATTAAAAAAATTACAACTCCAAAATTATATAGAACAACAAGATTCTGTACACGGAGATTTTTGGAAATTTAAGAAAAGTAAATAATGATAAGTATTAGGATCTGTATCCTTACTTAAATTAAATAGCATCTCATTTCACTGGTTCATCCAGTTAAAAATGAGATGTTATTTTTATGTTTTAGAATAAAGTCGTAAAATAAAAAAACAGCAGTCATCCATCATTAAAGATGAATAACTGCTGTTTTTTTGGACTTTTATGCCCTACTCAATTTTTAGCATAAAAATTAAGATTCATACTTTATGGTTAAATATCCGTCCTTATAACTTATACTCACCACTTAATAGATAACTTTTGGGATGTTAACTATGAATGAACAAATAAATAAATAAAAAACACCGTGTCTGATTACACGGTGCTTAAACAAAGGGGATGGGAGAAATTTTTCACTTCAAACAAAGGGGTATGTTTGTTATGTGATTAATTTCATGTATGTAATATAACATGCTCTGTACACTAAATTCAACAAAAAACATCGGTTTTTTTAATTTGTCACACAGTTGTCATATTGGAAACGTCTACATACATTTATTTCTCTTTTACAAGCTTTTCAAAGGCATTTAGTTTCTGTTCAAAGACTTCCATTGCCTCTTCTATTGGTTGTTTAGATGTCATATCGACACCAGCTTTTTTCAATACTTCTATCGGATAACCTGAGCTACCTGCTTTTAAGAATTCATTAATATATCTCTCAACTGCTGGTTCGCCTTCTTCTAATATTTGTTTACTTAATGCTTGTGCTGCACTATAACCTGTAGCATATTGATAAACATAGAAATTATAATAGAAATGAGGAATACGTGACCATTCTTTGGCAATATTCTCATCTGTCACAACAGCATCGCCGAAATATTTTTTATTAAGTTCTGCATACTCAGAGTTTAAACGATCTGCAGTTAATGGTTCACCATCTTCTACAATTTTATGAATAAGATATTCAAACTCAGCGAACATTGTTTGTCTAAATAATGTTGCTCTAAATCTTTCTAACTCTTGGTTTAGTAAATATTTACGCTTTTCAGGATCTTCTAAGTTCTTATCCATATATTCACTTAACAACGCTTCGTTAGTTGTTGAAGCAACTTCTGCCACAAAGATTGAATAATCACTTTCATTTGATTGTTGATGTTTTCTACTGAAATAACTGTGTGCAGAATGTCCAAATTCATGAATTAACGTAAATAAATCAGAAATAGAATCTGTCCAGTTAAGTAAAATAAATGGATTTGTTAAGTGAGCGCCTGAAGAATAGCCACCAGAGCGTTTACCTTTATTCTCATAAACATCTACCCATCTATTATTTAAACCTTCTTCAACTACATCTATGTACGTTTGACCCATAGGTTGTAACGCTTTAACCATCCAGTCTTTAGCTTCTTCATATGGCATCTCAAATGAAGAGTTTTTAACTAGTGGTGTATACATATCATACATATGCATTTCATCTAAACCAAGTAACTCTTTTCTTAAAGCAGTATAACGATGTAACAATGGTAAATGCTTATGTACAGTGGCAATTAAGTTATCGTATACTTCTTCTGGAATAAAGTTATTTGATAGCGCTTGTTCACGAGCTGAGTTATACTTGCGAACTTTTGAACTAAATATAGCAGTCTTAACTTTCCCACTTAACGTTGCAGTTAATGTATTGTTATGACTTCCATATGCTTCATAAACATTATCATAAGCAGATTTTCTTAAAACGCGATCTTCAGATTCTAACAATTTAGTATATGTGCCTTGTGTCAGTTCATGTTCATTACCATCTTTATCGACAGCTGGTTTAAATGTTAAGTCAGCATTATTAAACATACCAAATACATTACTAGGTGTTTGTAATGCTTCCCCTGCTTCAGCTAGAATCTTTTCTTCTTTATCACTTAAAATGTGAGGTCTTTTCTTATTAAGTTTCTCAATATCAAATTGATATCTTTTTAAATCATCGTTTGATTCAACAAATTCATTTAATGTTGCTTCATCAATAGACATTAATTCAGGCAAAATGAAGCTCCATGCACTTGCAAATTTATTAGCAAGTGTTGCTGCCTTCGCTTCATATCCAGCGTATTTATCATTTGCTGTGTCTTGATCATGTTTCAAATGAGCATAAACATAAACCTTACCTAGTTTCTCATCTATTTCACTATCAAGCAATAACGCTTTATACAATGTTTCTGCACTATCTTTCAAGTGACCTTTGAATTGTTCTTCTTTACCTAAATAGCCTTCTAACTCTTTAAAAGCTTCTTCATATGCTTCGTCAGAAGAAAAGATAGTTGTTAAGTCCCATGTATATTGTTCTTGTTGTTCTTCCCTTGTAATTAACTTCGCCATCTTAATAGCCTCCTTAATATTTCATATTTATAATTTTCTCATTAATTAGTCCATTTTGCACGTGAAATAGCCTTTCGTTTTATAATTGAAATATATGAGTAAAAGGCGCTCAATAGGATTTCTTTCTTAGAATAATGACAATCATAAAATGATCTAAATTCTATGAACTGATAAAATTTTTCAAAAGTAAATGTCTTATTTTTCATTTCTAAAAATAAGTATGATTGCCATGTAATACAATGTGTTAAAAAATATATTTGTTCAGGTACAATAATGCCAATAATCGGGCGTCTCTTCTTATGTATTAAGCGAGCATTATATAATAACGATAGCGTCGGTTCTAATACATTCTTCTGTTTCCTACATTTAGTTAAATATTCTTGGTAAGCCATATCCGTTAATGCTAAATTTGGTATTTTCTTTAACGGGTAATCTTCTAATAAATGGTCCCATTGAATTTCCCGTCTATAACCGATAAATCTATGTTTATCAATTGATTGTAAACATTCATATCTTATTAATAAACGCTCTTCAGGATTATAAGTTATAAGTGTTCTTTCTTTATGATTAATGAGTGCTGCTTCAAAATAACTGAGGGTTAATATACCATTCAGATATTTAATATTTTTACCAATCCAAATCACTTTTATATTCATTAATCGAAATCCTTCACTCCTATCCATTAATAAATCAAAGCTAATAGGTGAATATTGAAATTCGACAACAATATTTTTATTAATCATAATGTCGGGAATTTGTTCAATTTCAGATATATAATATTCCATATCTATGTTAACTTTCCCATTTAAGCATGCATAAATATGATGTTTAGATGATATGTGATCAAGAGATTCTTTCTTATAACTATTTCTTAAACAATAACTATCTACTTTATGAGCAAAGTGCGCTACAGTATGTTTTCCTTTCTTGATAACGAGTTCAGATAAACAATCCGGGCACCTATAAATTTCATTGGTCTTAGCGTGTTGTGCATATATTAACTGATTATGTTGATTAAGTCCCATTAACATAAAAAACACCTCTTTACTATATAAAACGTAAAGAGGTACTAAAATTACTTATTTAATTTTTAGGTTCAAAATATCTTCTCACTTGACCCGTAACATTATAACTCATGACAACTTTCGCATAATCATCTAGATATAATTTAGACACTTGAGTTGGATTTGCATATTCAAGTAATTGTCCGTAGAAGTCATTAATAATGTCTTCACTATCTATTTGATCAAATTGTACATAATAATAATATTTGTTATCTAACATGTATAATAAGTCTGTAAATACAATATCTTTATGTTCATTATAATGTGCATATTCAATAATATCTTCTAACTCTTCGAATCTTACAAGTAAGCCTATGTCTTTAGGGACAAATTGTTTTTCAGCTTCTTTCTCATCATTCAAGAGATCTCCAATATTCTGATCAGAATCGAGTGCTTGAGATAAGAAATCATTGACTTGATACTCTAATTGATCATTAGATTCCTCGTCAGTCATATTTAACAGTTCGTCACCTTTAGATTTAGAAACTGTTACTTCAACACCCTTTTCAAATGCATGCACTTGGATCCACAAAGGTCCTTCAACGACAAATTCTTCCTCATCATTGATTTCATCCATCATAGACCAGAAAAATTCTTCGCCACGCTTACGATTTGTCCATAAATCTTCACGTTTGAAACCTCTTGCTTCGATATCTTGATAAGTTATAAATAATTTTACCGTTGTTTCATCAATTCGTTCTATTCTCATAATGTCACACTCCCTTACTCTAGGAATAGTACATTCATTGTATTATAAACAAGTACATTTTAACAGTAATTTGTTCGAACTATTCACAATTAATTTATTGTACAAAAATAGCCCCTGTAAACAGGAGCTATAATGTTAATATTAGACTAAATTAGTCAACCATACGTTGTGCTTCCATTAATTGGAATGTACGCACTTTTCTTGGTAAGAAACGACGAATTTCATCTTCGTTATAACCAACTTGTAAACGTTTATCATCTAAAATAATAGGTCGACGTAATAAACCTGGGTTGTCTTGTATAATTGTATATAATTCTTGTAGAGGTAATGCATCGATATCTACATTTAATTTTTGATATGTTTTAGAACGAGTTGAAATAATTTCGTCTGTTCCATCTTCTGTCATCTTTAAGATTGATTTAATTTCATCTAATGTTAAGTGTTCTGAAAAAATATTACGCTCCGTATACGGAATGTCATGTTCTTGTAACCATGCTTTCAAGATGTGCAACTTGGTGAAGTAAATAATGTTACCATACATCTCACTCTCCTAATTGAATATTATTTATGTTAAACGTCAGTGAACTTATAAGATAAAATACACTTAATTATATATACCCTATATATTACTAGGTTAAACATATATTGCTCACTTAGTTTAATCTTTATCTAATTGCTATAAATATATTATATAACTCAAAGATTAAAATTAAATGAGAAACTGCTAATAATTCATTAAAAAGCACATAAATTATAGATGAATATGTTTATGACGACATATTTATCTAGTTACTAGAATAACACAACTTACAAATGAATAAAATACTGTTATAATGATATAAAGAAATTTTGTAGAAAAGAGGCAATTTTAATGGAAACTTTATTTTCAGGTATCCAACCAAGTGGTATCCCTACTTTAGGCAACTACATTGGCGCATTAAAACAATTTAATGAGATTCAACACGACTATGACTGCTTTTTTTGCATCGTAGATCAGCATGCAATTACAGTACCTCAAGATAGACTTAAATTAAGAGAAAACACTCGTAAATTAGCTGCGATTTACTTAGCATCTGGACTAGACCCAGAAAAAGTAACGCTATTCATCCAATCAGAAGTACCAGCACACATTCAAGCAGGTTGGATTTTAACAACAATCAGTTCAATTGGTGAACTTGAAAGAATGACGCAATATAAAGATAAAGCACAAAAACAATCTCAAGGTATTCCAGCAGGTCTATTAACTTATCCACCATTAATGGCAGCAGATATTGTACTATATAATACGAATATCGTACCTGTCGGTGATGACCAAAAACAACATATTGAATTAACACGTAATGTTGTTGATCGCTTTAATACGAAATATAATGATGTTTTAATTAAGCCAGAAATTCACATGCCTAAGTTTGGTGCTAGAATTATGAGCTTACAGGACCCAACTAAGAAAATGAGTAAAAGTGATGACAATCAAAAAAACTTCATCTCATTATTAGATGAGCCAAACGTTGCAGCTAAGAAAATTAAAAGTGCTGTTACAGATTCTGATGGCATCGTTAAATATGATAAAGAAAACAAACCAGGTATCAGTAATTTACTCGTGATATACTCTAGCCTATCAGGTCAATCAATTGAAGAATTAGAAGCACAATATGCTGATAAAGGATATGGCGATTTCAAAGGAGACTTAGCTGAAGAAGTTAAGAAATTCCTTGTAGAATTCCAAGAAAAATTCAATTATTATTATGAAAACAAAGAAGTATTAGATGAAATACTTGATAAAGGAAGAGATAAAGCAAGTTTCGTAGCCAATAAAACATTGAAAAAGATGGAAAACGCTATAGGATTAGGTAGAAAAAGAAAATAATTATAAAAAGAGATGGTCGTGACCTTCTCTTTTTTTATGCTAGATTATATTTGATTATTATAACGCACGATATTTCTCAGTCTTCGTGCGTTACACCCCTTTTTCACCCTATAACGCACGATATCTCTCAGTCTTCGTGCGTTACACCCTTTTTTCACCCTATAACGCACGATATCTCCTAGTCTTCGTGCGTTACACCCTGATTTTGTACCCTAGCGCACGATATTTCTCAGTCTTCGTGCGTTACACCCTGATTTTGTACCCTAGCGCACGATATCTCTCAGTCTTCGTGCGTTACACCCTTTTTTCACCCTATAACGCACGATATCTCCTAGTCTTCGTGCGTTACACCCTGATTTTGCACCCTAGCGCACGATATTTCTCAGTCTTCGTGCGTGCCAAACTACCAGATTCATCTCCAATATAAAAAGCAGTAGAAACTCACATTTAAGTGAATTTCTACTGCTTTTTTAATGTCCTATTTTTCAATATAAGCTTCTTTTAATGTAGAAACGCCTCCGAATTGGTGGTTCACTACGTTTTTAACGTTAGGTTTTTGAAGTTGTGCTACACCGACTTGATAAAGTGGTACAATACCCGCTTCATTTAATAACATACCTTCAGCTCTTTGTAATTCTGAAAGTCGTTTGTCAGGATTGCTTGCTAATGATGAGTCTGCTGCTTTAATAATACTGTCATATTCTTTATTAGACCAGCCAGTATTATTATGAGAACCGTCTGTAACATATAGTTCTAAGAATGTCATTGGATCTGGATAATCTGGAATCCAGTTTTCTAGTGACATTTCATATTCACCTTTTGATACGAGATCAAGTTTTTGTTTAAATGGTTGTTGTTTAATTTTAATCGTAACACCATCTAAATTCTTCTCTAATTGTTCTTTAAAGTATTCAGCATCTCGTTTAGCTGTATCTTTATCATAAGTCATAAGCTCAATTGTAAATTTATCTTTACCTAATGCTTTTTTAGCTTTTTCATAATGTTCTTTTGCTTCTTTAACATTATATTGGTTCGTATTTTTCACGCCATCTTGATATTCCTTACCTTTACTATCTTTAACAAAATCTTTTGGTACAAAGTTATCTGTTGGAATAGAACCGTTGTTCAAGTTATTTTTTACGTATGCTTCTTTATCAATTGCTTTAGCAAATGCTAGTCTAAAGTCTTCATTCTTGAATTCAGGTACTGTATCTTCATTTAATTTGAAGTAATACGTTACGGTATCTAATTCTGTATTAAATGCTTTGTCATCTTTATATTTCTTAACTTGCTCTGCTGGTAAATCTACAATATCCAATTTATTAGTTTCATATAAATTTACAGCTGTTGAAGCTTCTTTAACGACTTTGTAGTTAACTTTATTTAATTTAACTTTATCTTTATCCCAGTAATCATCATTTTTTTCTAACGTAACTTTATCATCTGTTTTCCAGTCAGTCATTTTGAATGGTCCATTATATAATGTTGTTTTGACTGTTGTACCATACTTGTCACCTTGTTTTTTAACGAATTTTTCATTTTGTGGCATAAATGTACCGAATGACAATAATTCTTTATAGTATGGTAATGATTTCGTTAGTTCAAATTCTAATGTATGATCATCTACTGCTTTAACACCAAGTTCTTCAGGCTTTTTATCTCCTGAATTAATTTCTTCTGCATTTTTAATATCGTATAAGATATATGCATATTCAGATGCAGTATCTGGATCTACAACTTTTCTCCAAGCAAAGACAAAATCATGTGCCGTTACTGGATCGCCATTTGACCATTTTGCATCATCTCTTAATTTAATCGTCCACTTCTTACCATCGTTCGTAATTTTCGGGTCACCTTTTGCTACTGCTGGTATTGCTTTATCATCTTTATCTAATGTGTAGAGACCTTCCATTGTTTGGAAGAACATATCAAATGATAAACCATCTGTTGCCATAGCTGAATCCATCGTGGGTACATCACCATTAATTTGTAAGTCTAGCGTTTCATCACTCTTACCCTTACTACCACCACCCGACGAACATGCACTCAATATGAGTACCGCTACTAACATCATTGTTAAAACTTTTAATATTTTAGACATGTAACTCATCCCCTTAGTTTATATTTAGTTAAACTACAGATTTGTTACTTTTGAACATAGGCATGTTTTAAATCTGTATCTCCACCAAACTTATGTCTTTCAATATCTTTCACATAACTTTGCGTTAATCTTGCATTCCCTTGTTGATAAATAGGTACAATAACCGCTTCATCTAACAATAATGATTCAGCATCTTGCATAGCTTCAACACGTTCTTGTTCTTTATCTAACAATTTATCTCCCGCATCGTTAATTTTGCTATCATATTCTTTATTCTTCCAACCAGTTTCATTCATCACATTATCACTTGTAAATAATTCTAAGAATGTCATAGCATCTGGGTAATCTGGGCCCCATCTACCGAATGAAATTTGATAATCCATGTTTGCTTCTAATTTTAATTTTTGCTTATAAGGCTGTTGTTTAACTTTGATTGTTACACCTGGTAAGTTTTGCTCAATTTGCTCTTTAAAGTATTCAGCATCTTTTTTAGCGTTGTCTTGGTCATAAGTTAATAATTCAAAAGTAAATTCATCTTTACCAAGTTCTTTCTTAGCAGCTTCTAAATGTTTCTTAGCTTCTGCTTTATTGAATTTATTATCTGTTTTAACACCTTTTGTATAGTCTTCTCCTTTAGTATCCTTTACAAATTCTGTAGGTACTAATGAGTTTGCTGCTTTAGAACCATTGTTTAAATTACTCTTAACATATTGTTCTCTATCAATTGATTGTGCGATTGCCATTCTTAAATCTTTATTTTTGAATTCAGGTACATCTTTTTGATTCATTCTCATAAAGTAAACTCTTGATTCAAGTTCTGTGTTATAAGCTTTATCATTTTTATATTTCTTAACATTTTCTGCTGGGATAAGTGCTTCATCTACATCCCCTGCGTTATACATATTTAGAGCTGTTTGAGGCTCTTTAACAACTTTAAAATTCACACTATTTAATTTCACATTACCTTTATCCCAATATTCTTTGTTCTTAGTTAAAGTATAATTATCTTCTGTCTTCCAGTCAGATAACGTAAACGGTCCATTGTATAGAGTATCTTCAGCAGTTGTACCGTATTTATCGCCTTTTTCTTTTACGAATTTTTCATTTTGCGGTAAAAATGAACCGAATGACAATAATTCTTGGTAATAAGGTAATTCACGATTAAGTTTAATTTCTAATGTTTTGTCATCAATCGCTTTAACACCTAATTCTTCAGGCTTCTTATCACCTTTGTTAATATCTTCGGCATTTTCAATATCAAACATAATAAATGCATACTCAGAAGCAGTCTTTGGATCAACTAATTTACGCCAAGCATATACGAAATCATCTGCAGTAACTTTATCGCCATTCGACCACTTTGCATCTCTTAATTCAATCGTCCATGTCAAACCGTCTTTAGATTTTTTAGGATCACCCTTTGCAATACCCGGAATCGCTTTGTCATTTTTGTCTAACTTATACAACCCTTCCATCGTATTATTTAATGCATCAAAAGACACAGCATCAGTTGCTAAAGATGAATCCATTGATGGAATATCCGAAATAGAAATTAATCGTAACTTTTTGCCATCCCCTGCAGAACTGTCACTTTTATCCTTTCCGTTTCCACCACTACATGCCGATAAAAGTAAAATTATCGACAGAAATACTAAAAAGCTCCACCTTGCATGTTTGTTTTTCATAAACATTTCCCCTTATTCAATTTTTGAAAATTCAGTCATTTCTGAACTTTCTTCAATTATAATGTTAATTTGTTTGTGTCGCAACATAAGTTATCAAGAAATACAATTTTTAGGATTTAATAAAGATTTCATAAGAATAATTATCCAATATCAAAAAATAAACCCTACAAATATTGAATTTGTAAGGTTTATTCCTAGTGTTTATTTTGCACCTTCTATTTCAACGCCTTTTAATGTGTAATCTCCACCGTATTTATGGTTTTGCCAATTTTTAATATATGGCTGTCTTAATCTTGCAGAACCTGTTTGGAATAATGGAGATATAGATGCTGAATCTAAAAATTCTGATTCTGCATCTTGTAATGCTTTAATACGTTTATCGCTATTTTCTGGTTTCAACATTTCATCTGAATTGGCTTCTTCTAACGCTTTATCATATGCTTTGTTAGCATACCCTGTTTGGTTATGCGGTGAATCTGATGTAAATAAATCTAAGAATGTTGTTGGATCTGGATAATCTGGGAACCAACCTGCAAATGAAATATCAAAGTCTTTTTTAGACTCAAGTGCGAGTTTTTGTTTAAATGGTTGTTGTTTAATTTTTAACGTTACACCAGGTAAATTTTTCTCAACTTGTTCTTTTACAAATTCTCCTGCTTTTTTAGATTCGTCTTCATCATACGTTAGCAATTCAATTGTAAATTTATCTTTACCTAAGTCTTTTTTCGCTTTTTCAAGATGTTCTTTTGCATCTTTTTTGTTATAGCTTAGAGACGACTTCACACCTTCTGTATAATCTTTATCGTCGCTATCTTTCACGAAGTCTTTAATCATTAATGTATCTAACGGTTTAGAACCATTATTCAACAACGAATTCACATAAGATTTCTTATCTATTGATTTCGCGATTGCTTTTCTTAAATCTTCATTTTTTAAGTTCTCATTTTTCTCTTTATTAATTCTGAAGAAGTAACTACCTGATGTTGCTTCAGTAGAAAAATCTTCTCTGTCTTTATATTTTTTAATGTTTTGTGCATCTAACCCAACCATGTCTAACTTACCTGTTTGATACATATTAATGGCCGTTTGCGTATTTTTAACAACTTTAGCGTTCACGTCTTTAACTTTTACTTTATCTTTATCCCAATATTCGTCATTCTTTTCAAGCTTCCATTTATCTTCTGGTTTCCACTCTGTTAATTTATATGGTCCATTAGATAATGTCGTCTTAGCTGTTGTTCCAAATTTGTCACCTTGCTTTTCAACAAATTTTTCATTTTGAGGCATATATGAACCGAATGCTAATAAACTTTCCATCCAAGGCACATCTTTAATGAGTTTAATTTGAAGTGTGTGATCATCAATCGCTTTAACACCTAATTCTTCAGGCTTTTTATCACCTTGTGTAATCCCTTTTGCATTCTCTATATTTTCAAACATATATGCAAATTCTGCAGCTGTATCTGGGTCCACTGATCTTTGCCATGCATATACAAAATCATGTGCAGTTACTGGATCTCCGTTAGACCATTTAGCATTATCTCTTAATTGAATCGTCCATGTTTTCCCATCGCTAGACTTTTTAGGTTTATCTTTTGCAATACCTGGTATAGGTTTATCATTTTTATCTAATACGTATAAGCCTTCTAATGTTTGAGCAAAAGTTGTAAATGATACTTGGTCAGCCGCTAATGATGGATCCATAGTTGGTATATCATCACCTGATGATAAATTCAGCTCATTTTTAGATTTGGATTGTTTAATATTGCTACCTTTTTCATCTTTATCATTACTACACGCTGACAAAATAAGCATTAATGAGACAACTATCATAAATATGACTTTATACTTTTTCATTTTTAATGCGCCTCCTCATTATTGTGTCAAACATCGTGAAAATATAAAGAAAAGCAACCAATGTTTCCATTGATTGCTTTCATTCACTTTTATTTAGCTCCAGCGATTTCTACTTCTTTAAGTGAGTAGTCTCCACCGAATTTATGTGGTTGCCAGTTTTTAACGTAAGGTTGACGTAAACGTGCGACACCTTGTTGGTAAAGTGGTCCAATTGAAGCTGAGTCTAAGAATTTAGTTTCTGCATCTTGTAATAATTTAGTACGTTTTTCACTATTTTCATCTTTTAACATTTCATCAGAATTAGCTTCTTCTAATGCTTTATCGTACTCAGCATTTGCATATCCTGTTTGGTTATGTGGACTATTTTTCTTAAATAAATCTAAGAACGTAGTTGAGTCTGGATAGTCAGGACCCCAACCAGCAAATGAAATGTCATAATCGCCTTTAGATTCTAATGCTAATTTTTGTTTGAACGGTTGTTGTTTAATTTTTAATGTTACACCTGGTAAGTTTTTCTCAACTTGTTCTTTAACGAACTCAGCTGCTTTTTTAGATTCATCAGCGTCATAAGTTAATAACTCTATGTTAAATTTATCTTTACCAGTTGCTTTTTTAGCTTTTTCTAATAATTTCTTAGCTTCTTCTTTGTCATAGCCCAATGGAGATTTAACGCCATCGATGTAGTCTTTACCGTCTTCATCTTTAACGAAATCTTTAACCATTAATTTATCTGAAGGTACAGAACCGTTGTTTAATAATGATTTAACATATTGTTCTTTATCAATAGATTTTGCGAATGCTTTTCTTAAATCTTCATTTGCTAAATCTTTATTCTTAGTTTTGTTAATTCTAAAGAAATAGTTTGAAGAATTTAATTGAGTAGAGAAATCTTCTCTGTCTTTGTATTTTGTAACGTTTGATGCATCTAATCCAACAGTATCTAATTTACCAGTTTGGTACATGTTGATAGCTGTTTGAACTTCTTTTACAACTTTATAGTTAACTTCTTTAAGTTTAACTTTGTCTTTATCCCAATATTCTTTGTTAGGTACAAGCTTCCAGTTATCTTCAGTTTTCCATTCTTTCATAATGAATGGACCGTTTGATAAAGTAGCATCTGCAGTAGTCCCGAATTTCTTACCTTGCTTCTCAACGAATTTTTCATTTTGAGGCATGAATGAACCGAAAGCAAATAGACTTTGCATCCATGGAACGTCTTTAATTAATTTAATTTCTAAAGTTTTATCATCAATTGCTTTAACACCTAATTCTTCAGGTTTTTTCTTACCTGCAGTGATGTCTTTAGCATTCTCGATATTTTCAAACATATATGCATATTCAGCTGCTGTGTCTGGATCTACAGTTCTTTGCCAAGCATAAACGAAGTCATGCGCTGTTACTGGATCACCATTTGACCATTTTGCATTGTCTCTTAATTTAATCGTCCAAGTTTTGCCGTCTGCAGATTTTTCTGGATCTGCTTCTGCTACACCTGGTGCAGGATTATCATCTTTATCTAATACATATAATCCTTCTAAAGTTTGGTTAAATGTAAAGAATGATACTTGGTCTGTAGCTAAAGATGAATCCATAGTTGGAATATCTGATGTTGAAGATAAGTTTAAGACGTTTTCAGACTTTTCGCTCTTAACGCCGCCTTTACCACCTTCGTCACTTTTAGAACCGCCACCACTACATGCTGCTAAAGTTAAAACAGCTGCAACGAGTATTGACAATAAAACCGAAATCTTTTTCCTCATATAGCTTTTCCCCCTTGTTTTCTTTCTCCTGAATTATTCAGAAGATTTGTAATTTTATTATATTTTAAAAATGTATGAAAAACAATAGTAATCCATACAATTTTCAAACAATTGAAATAATGCAAAATAAAACCTTCAAAAACCTTATAAATCTAAAAAATGAATATAATATTATTTTTAATATAAAGTTATGCTTCTGTTAAATCGAAGTCTTTATTATAGTTGGCTTTCTTCTCAGCAAATTCTTTTTCAGAACAATATACAAAGTGATCCGGACCTACTTCTCTTAATTCTAGTTTGTCGTCGTCTTCATATTTATGTATATCTGGATTATACGAAGATCTTGTTCTTGTTCGTTCCGAATCAGGGTCTGGTAACGGAATCGCTGATAATAATGATTTTGTATATTCATGTTGAGGATGCTTATAAATTTGGTCAGATGGTCCAAGTTCAACCAATTTACCAAAGTACATCACACCAATTCTATCTGAAATATATTTAACCATTGATAAATCATGGGCGATGAATAAGAACGTAATGCCTTTTTCATCTTGTAGCTTTTGCATTAAGTTAACAACTTGTGCTTGAATCGAAACATCAAGTGCAGAGATTGGTTCATCTGCAATAATGAATTCTGGTTCAACAGCTAATGCACGCGCAATTCCTAACCTTTGTCTTTGTCCACCAGAGAACTCATGTGGATATCTATTAGCATGCTCTTTATTTAAACCAACTGTTTCAAGCAACTCGTAAACACGTTTTTTTCTTTCTTCTTTACTTGAAACTAGTTTGTGAACATCTAATCCTTCAGCAATAATATCCATAACTTTAAGACGTGGATTTAATGATGCATATGGATCTTGAAAAATCATTTGCATACGACGATTAAATCGTAATAAGTCTTTACGCTTTTTGATATTTTGTATATCAACGTTATCAAAGATGACTTTCCCGTCAGTTGCATCATATAGTTTAATAAGTGTGCGCCCCGTTGTAGATTTACCACAACCAGACTCGCCAACTAAACCTAATGTTTCACCTTTAAATATTTGAAATGATATATCATCTACTGCTTTTACCTCATTTTTCTTCCCTACGTTGAAATATTGCTTTAAATTTTGAACATCAATGAGTACTTCTTTTTTATCAGCCATTAGAACGTCACCCTTTCTACACGTTTTGGCTTGTCAAATTGATCTGGTGTTGCTTTTTGTTTTAATTTAACAGCTTCTGGTAATTCTACTTTAGGTGCTCTTTCATCTAACAACCATGACTTCACAAAGTGTGTAGGTGAAATTTGGAACCAAGGTGGCTCTTCCTTAAAGTCAATATCTAAGGCATATTCACTACGTCTAGCAAATGCATCTCCAACAGGTGGCTTGATTAAATCTGGTGGTGTTCCAGGAATAGCCAAAAGTTCTGTATCATGAGATGTTTCTAAACTTGGCATTGATGATAGTAAACCCCATGTGTATGGATGTTTAGGATTATAGAAAATTTCATCAACTGAACCTGTTTCTACAATTTGTCCACCATACATAACTGCTACTCTATCTGCCACGTTTGCTACTACACCTAAGTCATGTGTAATAAAGATAATAGAAGTATCTATTTTATGTTGTAATTCTTTCATCAATTCTAAAATTTGTGCTTGAATGGTTACGTCTAATGCTGTTGTAGGTTCATCTGCAATTAAGATTTTAGGGTCACAAGCTAATGCTGTTGCAATAACAATCCTTTGTCTTTGACCACCTGAAAATTGGTGAGGATAGTTATTAAATCTTTCTTTTGCTTTCGGTAAACCTACTAAATTTAAAATATCTAATGCACGTTTTTTCGCATCTTGTTTAGATAATTTTTGATGCTTAATAAGTGGTTCCATGACTTGCTTACCAATTTTCATTGTTGGGTTGAGTGAAGTCATAGGATCTTGGAATATCATACCAATCTCTTTACCACGAATCTTCTGCATTTCTTTTTCGCTTAATTTTGCAATATCTTTCCCGTCAAACAAAATGGAACCGTCTTTAATTCTACCTACTTTTTTCGGCAGTAAGCGTGTTAATGCTTTAGTCGTAACAGATTTACCAGAACCTGATTCTCCAACTATTGCTAGTGTTTCCCCTTTATCTAAATAAAAGTCTACACCTCTTACTGCTTGTACTTCCCCCGCGTCAATGTCGAAGGAAACATGTAAGTTATTTACTTCTAATATTCTCTTAGCCATAATTAATTTCCTCCTTATTTACGCATTTTAGGGTCAAACGCATCTCTTAAACCATCACTGAATAAGTAGAAGAATAAGATTAATAAACTTAGTACTGTTGCTGGTACGAATAATTCATGTGGGTAAATCAGCAACATTTTTCTACCTGTATCAACTAATGAACCTAGTGATGCTTGTGGTGCAGGAATACCTAATCCAATGAAGCTTAAGAATGCTTCGAAGAAAATTGCACTTGGAACAGTAAACATAGATGTTACAATAATTGGGCCAAGTGTATTCGGTAAAATATGTTTAAAGATTAATTTAAAGTTAGAAACCCCTAATGTTCTAGATGCCATTACGAATTCTTGTTCTTTAATTTTCAAGAATTGTCCACGTACAATACGACTCATGCCGAGCCAACCTGTTACAGACATGGCTAAAATAATTGTCCAAATAGATGGATCAAATAGTAATACGAATAAAATTACGACAATTAAGTTTGGAATAGAAGAAAGTATTTCTACAATACGTTGTAAAATATCATCTATTCTTCCCCCGAAGTAACCTGATACAGCACCATAAATAACACCGATAAAGATATCTAAAGCTGCTGCAACAACACCTATGAATAAGGATACTTGTGTACCTCTCCAAGTACGTGTCCATAAGTCACGTCCAAGTTCATCCGTACCGAACCAGTAATTTTCTTGAACGTTTTGACTTTCATATAAGTCAAAGCCATCTCTATCTGTCCCATCAAATGGTAAGAACGGTACTTTATCTAATACTGGTATTTTCGGTGGTAAGTTCGCATGTGAAACGTTTTGATCACTAAACTTATGATCATTCATTAAAGGACCTACTAAAGAAATAACTGTCAGTAAGACAAGGAATATTAAACCAATAATCGCTAGTCTGTTCCCTACAAGTTGTTTCCAAGCATCTTGCCAAAATGTACGACTTTTTCTTTCAAATTTCTCTTCTACTACTTTATCTCTTCCATGTAATACGAAGCTTTCTGCTGGCATACCTTGTGTTGAGTGTGTGACAGAGGCGTTATCATAACCGCTATTGTTTAACTTGTTATCATCATTATTAGCCATTATTTTTTACCTCCTTCAACACGGATTCTTGGATCTACTAATCCGTAAAGTACATCAACTAAAAATATTGAAATAATAAATAAGAAACTGAATAGTAGCGTTAAAGCCATAATGACTGGATAGTCATTTGTTTGTATTGATCGAACGAATTGGTCACCTAGACCAGGAACGCCGAATATATTTTCAATTGTCAAAGTACCTGTTAAGATACCGGCTAGCATTGGCACGATAATTGTAATAATAGGAATTAATCCATTACGTACTGCATGTCCAAAGATAACACGTGCACTTGACATCCCCTTAGCTCTTGCTAATTCTATGTAATCAGAACTTAGGACCTCAATCATTTCAGAACGAATATAACGTGCAATTGTTGCTGTTACACCTGCTGCTAATGCAATTGATGGTAATACAGCAGTCATAAATCCACTCCAACCTGCTACAGGGAATATTTGCCATTCAACAGCAAATACATATTGTAGTAATACAGCTAGAACGAATGATGGAACTGAAATAAATATTACCGATAGGAAGGTGGCCCCATAGTCTACTATTGTATTTTGCCTGATTGCAGCAACTATACCTAATAATAAACCAGTAATAGTTCCTAAAATCATCGCATATGTACCCATTTCTACAGATGGTCCAAGTCTAGGTTTAATTAAACTCCAAACCTCTCTGTTATCGTATTGGAACGAAATACCAAAATCACCTTTCGCGACATTTTTTAAATAGTTTGCGTATTGTACTGGTACAGGATCATTCAGACCATACTTTTCATTTATAATAACCTTCTGCTCTTCTGATAATTTCTCATCGTTGTACGGTGAACCCGGTAACAATTTCATTAAGAAAAATGTTATCGTCATAATTAAAAACAATGATATGAACATATAAATAATACGTTTCAAAGTATACCTAACCATTGTTTTGCCTCCAATCCCCTTATCGAATTCATATTTCTTTTAATATTCAGAAATATTTATATACATTATACAGAATTTATACAATGTAAATCAACACGAATATTCAGAATTTTGAATATGAAACTAATCAAAAAAGCCAATTAATTTATTACGATAAAGCGACAACGCGACAGTAATATTCACTTATAAGGAATAAATATACAGTATATTATTACTTATTACCTATTTTTTCTAATTTTCAGTCATTTACTATGTAGTAGCATACAATAAATATACATAAGTAAAATTACACTTATTTTTTTATTAAGTTCCACAAAACATAAATATTTTTTTCTAATCTGTTATAATACACTTAAATCTAATGATAAGAGGTAGGTAATAATGAAATTTTGGGGTATTTTTACTATAGGTTATATCGGCCTATTCGCTGTCCTTTGTCTTATCTTTTTAAAAGATCTAGATCAAGCAGCTAATATATACTTTTACATCATGACAATTGCTTTTGCAGCAAGTTGGCTTGTTGCGATGAAACAAGATGGCGTTGGAGAAGTTTCTAGACAAGCAGTTCGGAAGTTTAATTTTCATATGAAATCTAAAGCGTCACAAGATTATTTGAAAGACGATGAAATCATGAATCCAAATATGAAAGAACTACATTTAAAAGAAAGAAAAATACATAACTGGGTATTACCTTTTGTCGTATTAAGTACATTATTTTTTATTATCTCAATCTTTCTAGGGTTTATCGTTTAATAATTTTCATAAATAAAAAGCAGAAACACCAACTTTTATTGGTATTTCTGCTTTTTTTATAGTCTATTTTTGATATTTCTTGAATACTAATACTGCATTATGTCCACCAAAGCCTAGACTGTTACTCATAGCGTACTCAATATCTAACTTAGCCGCTTGATTAGGCGTATAGTCTAAATCGATTTCTGGATCTGGTGTATTTGCATTAATTGTCGGAGCAACAATACTATTTTCAATTGATAAAGCCGTTAAGATTGATTCAACTGCACCAGTTGCACCAAGTAAATGACCCATCATTGATTTAGTTGAACTTACTTTTAAGTTCTTAGCTGCATCACCGAAAGTTGATTTAATAGCTAATACTTCATATAAATCACCAATTGGCGTACTTGTTCCGTGTGCATTTAAATATTGGATATCTTCTGGTTTAATACCAGCATCTTTAATGGCTTCTTGCATTGCACGAGCACCACCTTCTCCATTTGGAGATGGTGCTGTTATATGGAATGCATCCCCAGTTGATCCATAACCTACAACCTCAGCATAAATATGTGCACCACGTGCTTCAGCTGATTCTAATGATTCTAATACGACTACACCAGCACCTTCACCCATGATGAAGCCATCTCTTCCTTCTTGGAAAGGACGACACGCTGTATGTTTATCAGGATTTGTAGATAATGCTTTATTCGCACTGAAACCTGCCATAGCCATTTCTGTTATAGGTGCCTCTGTTCCACCAGCTAACATAACATCAGCATCACCACGTTGGATGATTTTGAATGCATCACCAATAGAGTTTGTACCTGTTGCACAAGCTGTAACTGTACAACCGTTTGGTCCTTTAGCACCTAAATCTATAGATACTTGACCAGTTGCCATATCTGGAATCATCATTGGTACGAAGAAAGGACTTACACGTTTTGGACCACGTTTTAAAAGCATATTGTGTGAGTATTCGAATGTTTCCATACCACCAATACCTGAACCAATCCAAACACCTACACGGTGACTATTTTCATCTGTAATTTCATATTTAGAATCTTTTAGCGCTTCACGAGCGGCCACAATTGCATATTGCGTAAATCTATCCATTTTACGAGCATCTTTTTTCGGAATATGATCATCAATATTGAAATCTTTCAATTCACCCGCTAATTTAGCTGGAAATTCAGAAACATCAATCCTTGTTACTTCGTCTATGCCGTTTTTACCGTTAATTGCATTTTCCCAAGTAGTAGGCACGTCATTTCCTAAAGGATTTAATGTACCTAAACCAGTCATTACAACACGTTTTTTCTCTGTCATTATCCAATTTCCTCCTATTTACCCCAGCGTAACGTTATGGCACCCCAAGTCAGGCCGCCACCAAATCCAACTAGGACTATTGTATCGTTATCTTTTATTTTACCTTGTTCTAATTCATATGCAATACTTAAGGGTATTGAAGCTGCAGATGTATTCCCGTATCTATCTACAGTTACACTCATCTTCTCTTTAGCAATACCTAATCTTTCACGAGCAGATTCCATAATTCTAATATTAGCTTGATGTGGCACAAACATATCGATGTCATCTGATTGTAGACCTGCTTTTTCTACTGCTTTAGTTGAAGCTTCACCCATAATTCTAACTGCAAACTTAAAGACTTCTCGTCCATTCATTTGGATTGTATTAGCATCCATATCTTGATATAGGTATGGTCCACCATTACCATCTGAACCAAGCTCGACACTTAGTATACCTTTACCTTCTGATACTTCGCCAATGATTGCTGCGCCAGCACCATCACCAAATAATATCGCTGTACTTCTGTCATTCATATCTGTAATTTTCGTTAGTTTATCAGCACCAACTACTAATACATTTTTATAAAGACCAGATTGTACAAATTGTTGTGCAGTTACTATACCATAAATAAAACCAGTACATGCAGCAAGTTGATCCATAGAAGGTACTTTATTTAAACCTAATCTCTTCTGTAACGTTGTTGCTACAGTTGGAAATGGTTTATCCCCTGTTGAAGTTGCTACGATGATCATTTCGATTTCTTCTTTATCTATACCTGAATCTTCAATCGCTCTAACCGCAGCTTCATATGCCAAATCACTAGTATCTTCAGTATCATCAGCAAAACGTCTTTCTTTTATTCCTGTCATTTTTGTAATCCATTCATCTGATGTATCTAAATAACTTTCAAAATGTTCATTTTTTACCACTCGTTTAGGCGCATATGCACCAAAACCTTTTATACCAATATCCATTATATTGACACCTTCTTATAATCTGTTGTTATTATCAGGTACTAATTTAACATACTTGTACCATTTTACACAAGCACAGACTCACTTTTAAAAATATTTAAATCGTTTTCATCATATAAGGTATACAATTTATAAAAAGTTAATTATAATAAATGATATGACATTAACAGTTACGGAGGATAAAAAATGCAATACATCTTAACTTTTATATGGGCATTCTTATTATCACAAATGATAAACTTTGTTTTACATAGTTTAGGTGGTTCAGATGAAGCGCTAAATTTTGTTAGTCCAACTATTTATGCAATCATTTTTACAGTTGTTATTATTCTTTTAGATGCTTTAGTTGGTAAATCTTCTTCGGACAAACAAAGTACACAACATTCATAAAAAATCCCGTCAATTATATGACGGGATTTTTTGTTTGTCATCAACTATATAATTTTTAGCTGATATTCAACATGTGAACGTGGGCGTTGTGAACACTTCTTACCAAACTTGTTCATAACGAGGGCGTTGTGAACACTTCTCACCAAACTTGCTAATTACTTCTTAACTATCTTATACACATCACCAAAAAAATCCCGCCAATTACATGACGGGATTCTTTATTATGCATTTACTTCAAATTTAACTTCACCATCTACTAAGTGTACGTTTACTATTGTACCTTCTTTTAATTCTTGACCGATCATTAATCTTGCTAAAGGAGTTTCAATTTGTCGTTGTACAAATCGTTTCAATGGTCTTGCACCAAATTGTGGTTCATATGCTTCTTCAGCTATCCACTCTTTCACATCTTGATCTACACTCACTTTGATGTGTTGGTCTACTAATCGAATGTTTAAGTTTGTAATAATATGATCTACGATATGACTCATATCTTTAATAGAAAGTGGTTTGAATAATACAATATCGTCCATTCTGTTTAATATTTCTGGTTTAAAGTAAGCATGTAAGCTGTCGTTCACTTGTTTTTTAGCTGATTCTTCAATTTCACCATTTTCAGTAACACCATCTAATAAATATTGTGATCCAATGTTACTTGTCATAATGATAATTGTATTTTTAAAATCAACACTGCGACCTTTTGCATCTGTCAATCTGCCTTCATCTAATAATTGAAGTAGTACATTAAACACATCATTGTGTGCTTTTTCAATTTCATCTAATAAAATAACTGAATATGGTTGTCTTCTAACCGCTTCTGTTAATTGGCCACCTTCTTCATAACCTACATAACCTGGAGGAGCACCAATCAAACGTGCTACAGAGTGTTTTTCCATATATTCACTCATATCTATTCTGATCATATGTTTTTCAGAATCGAATAATGTTGCTGCTAATGTCTTAGCTAATTCAGTTTTACCGACACCAGTAGGACCTAAGAATAAGAAACTACCAATTGGTCTATTCGGATCTTTAATACCTGCTCTTGCTCTTACAACAGCATCTGACACTAAATCTACTGCTTCATCTTGACCGACAACTCTTTCATGTAGAATGTCTGAAAGTTTAAGTAATTTTTCTCTTTCAGTTTCAACAAGTCTTGATACTGGAATACCTGTCCATTGACTGACGATATAACCAATTTCTTCATCTGTTACAACTTCTCTAATAAGTCGGTCATGATCTGAACCTGTTTCTTCAGCAAATGCTTCTTCTAATTCTTTTAATTCTGCTTCTATTTGTGGAATCTTGCCGTGTTTAAGTTCTGCTGCTTTAGCTAAATCATATTGATTTTCTGCATTTTCGAGCGCTTGTTTACTTTCATCTAATTCTGCTCTTTTATCTTGTAATGATTTGATTTGTTCTTTCTCTTGTTCAACTTTACTTTGTAATTGTTGTTGTTTTTCTTTTTCATCGGCTAATTCTTTTTGTAATTCTTCTAGACGAATTTGACTGCTTTGATCAGATTCTGATTTAAGTGCATTTTCTTCAATTTCTAACTGCATCACACGTCTATTTACAGCATCTAATTCAGTTGGATTAGAACCCATTTCTGTACGTATTGTTGCACAAGCTTGGTCTACTAAATCTATCGCTTTGTCTGGTAAGAATCTATCTGTAATATATCTATCTGATAATTCCGTTGCTGCCACTAATGCTCTATCTTGAATACGAACACCATGGTGTACTTCATATCTTTCTTTCAAACCTCTTAAAATTGATATAGTATCTTCTAAGTCAGGTTCTTTAACGTTTACTTTTTGGAAACGTCTTTCTAATGCTGAGTCTTTTTCAATGTATTGACGATATTCATTTAAAGTTGTTGCACCGATACAGTGTAACTCACCTCTTGCTAACATTGGTTTAAGCATGTTACCTGCATCCATTGCACCATCTGTTTTACCTGCGCCAACTAACATGTGAATTTCATCAATGAATAATAAAATTCTTCCTTCAGATTCTTTAACTTCTTTTAAGACTGCTTTTAATCTTTCTTCAAATTCACCACGGAATTTGGCACCAGCTACTAGTGCTGATAAATCTAATTCAAAAATTGTTTTATCTAATAGTGATTCAGGAACATCTCTTTTAACAATTCGTTGAGCAAGTCCTTCTACAATGGCTGTTTTACCAACACCAGGCTCGCCTATTAATACTGGGTTATTTTTAGTTTTTCTACTTAATATACGAATCGTATTACGAATTTCCTCATCTCTACCGATTACAGGATCCATTTTCCCTTTTCGAACTTCTTCGACTAAATCTCTACCATATTTAGATAGTGCTTCGTATTGTACTTCAGGATTTTGTGATGTCACACGATTCCCTCCTCTTATTTTATTAATAATTTCATTAACGACTTCTTTTTTATTGCCTACAATATCGATTGTTGTTTGGTCAACTTCGATGGCTGCTTTTAAAATATGCTCCATAGACATATAGTCGTCTTGCATTTCTTCTTTAATTTTATCTGCTTTAATAAATAATTCATTAAGCTTTGGCGAAATATATTGTCCATATTGGACGTTATCACCTTTAACTACAGAATATTGTTTTAGCTTTTGTTCATATTTATCTTTTAAAATTTCTGTATCAATATTTGCTCTTTCAAGCGTTCTTTTATAAATACTTTCATCTTCATTTAATGCTGCTAGTAATACAGCTTCTATTTCAATATTTTGTAGTTGATATGATTGTGATAATTGTTGTGCTTGTTCAATTGCACTTTGTACGGAATATGTCATCTGATTAATATCCAAATGTATCACCTCTTTAAATTTTCAACGGCCGATAGTTTGACTATCTTTGACCTTAATTTGATTATATACCTTTTGACCTTCTTTGACAAATATAAAGCACCAAAATTACAAACCTTTTTTATGACATTTTATGGTAAACTATAAGTGAAATCATAAGGGGAAGTGATCTTTTGCAAACTACATATATAGAAGCAACTTCAATTATTGAGTATATTATTCAACATGGTCAACGACACCATTTTAATGCCCACCATTATATATACCATACTGGAGACTTATGTAATCATATTTATGTAATTGTAGAGGGAAAAGTCATTACACATCGCGTAATGGAAGACGGGAAAGAATTTAATACTAAACTATTAGGCAGGCATAGTATTTTCGGGTCGACAACATTATTTTGTGGAAGAAAGACACATAGCCTTTCAGCAAGAGTAAAAGAAGCAGCTGTCGTATTCAGTATTCCTAAAGTACAATTCGAAGAAGCCATTTTAAACGATGAAGTGCTTAAATATGAATGGTTACTATGGGTACAGAATGAAAACGAAAAAAATGAATATCAAATTAGAGATGTATATACACTTGGGAAAACGGGTGCGTTCTATTCGATATTGATTAAATTAGCTAATACCTATGGCATACAAGATGGTAATAGCATTTTGATCAATGTAGATTTAACAAATCATGAATTAGCCAATTTTTGTAATGTAACAAGAGAAAGTGTTAACCGTATGTTGAGTAATTTAAAGAAAGAGAAAATCGTCTCCATCAATCATAAAAAAATCACCATACACGACTTAGATTATTTAAAGAGAGCCATCAATTGCGAAAATTGTCCTTTATCTATATGTAGGATAGAATAAGTATTAAGATTTTAAAACCTTTATTCAATAAGGAGGATATCAATGAAAAACTTAATCTGGATTATTCTAGGTTTATGTTGTTTAGCCTATTCTATAGATTTATTTTATAATGCCATTTTTAATAACAAGCCTTTGAATCCTGTTACTACTATCATATTGATATTCGTTATATTTTATATCATTTATGCTTTGATTTCAGATAAATATAAGAAAACAAAGTCTACTAACAATTAATTTCATTCAAGTAACTATAAACAACAAAAGCAGTAGAGATGCATGTTCTAAACATGATGCTCTACTGCTTTTTGATTACTTTTAGCTTACACCTAATGCAATTTTAGCGTAACGTGACATTTTGTCTTTGCCCCATGGTGGATTCCAGACAATGTTAACTTCTGTTTCTTTAATTTCAGGTAATTCTGCTAATGCAGTTTTAACCTGATCTATAATTTGTGGCCCCATTGGACAACCCATAGAAGTTAACGTCATTTCTACTGTGCATAATCCTTCGTCGTCTAAGTCAACGTTATATACAAGACCTAAGTTAACTATGTCAATTCCTAGTTCAGGGTCAATTACATTTTCAAGTGCACCGATAATACTATCTTTCATTGCTTCTTCCATATTTTCACCTCATTCTAAAAGTTACTATATATAATATATCAAATTTAAAGCATGGGTTAAAGAAAATGATATGATATTATTGTATGTATCATAAAGAAAAAATGGTAAGGAGTTATCGATATGGAAAAACATTTAATTTGTTTAGATTTAGATGGCACATTGTTAAACGATGAAAAGCGCATCTCACCTTTTACTAAAAGAGTATTACAGTATTTAAAAAAATCCGGTCATGAAATTATGATTTCAACTGGTAGACCATATCGAGCAAGTGTGGATTATTACAACGCAATGAATATGAATACCCCTATCATTAATTTTAATGGTGCTTATATTCATCATCCAACAGATAATAGGTTCCCAACAAAACATGAGCAATTTGATACTCGTATCGCATACAAAATTTATAAAGATATTAGTCAACTTGATATTAAAAATATTATTGCTGAAGTTAAAGACCAAGTGTATATCAACAACTATGATCAATCACTATTTGAAGGATTCAGCATGGGGAATCCTGAAATAAAATATGGAGAACTTGATCAATTACTTCCTGAATCTCCTACGAGTCTATTAATTCAAGCAGAAGAAAGTGAGATTCCACGTATTAAAAGACATTTAAATAAGCACTATGCTGAATTTATAGAACATCGTCGTTGGGGCGCTCCATTTCCTGTTATTGAAATTGTTAAAAAGGGTATTAACAAAGGTAAAGCGGTAAAATATGTCGCTGAATATTTAGATATAGATTTTGATAATATTATTGCTTTTGGTGATGAAGATAATGATTTTGAAATGATTCAATTTGCCAATTATGGTATCGCAATGGGAAATGCTATTCCAGAACTTAAAGAAATTGCAACAGAAGTTACAGACACTAATAATAATGATGGTATCGGAAAATACTTAAACAAACATTTTGACTTAAAAATGTAAGGGGGTTTTTACATGAAAATGATCGTAGATAGTGGTTCAGATATAACGTTATCTCAAATTGAAGAAAAAGGATTTTACTTCTTACCTTTCGGAATTGTCATTGATGATCAAAATAAAGTTGATCAATATGAAATCTCAAACGAAGAAGTATTAGCAGCAATCAAAAACAATAAACATCCAAAGACGAATCAAGCTACTATGGAACAAATGACAAAAGTATTTACTGAAGTTGCTGAAAAGAAAGAACAAGCCATTTACTTAGCTTTTAGTAGTGCTTTAAGCGGGACATATCAAACGGCTTGTTTAGTTAAAGAACAAGTGAAAGAAACATACCCAGACCTTGATTTAACAATATACGACACATTAAGTGCATCAATGGGATGTGGTAAATTAATTCTCGATGTACAAGATAAAATTGAACAGTCATATACTTTTGATGAACTTGATGCTTATATTAAAGAACGCATTGATAAAATTAGACACCTATTTACAGTTAAAGATTTAAACTATTTAGCAAGTGGTGGCAGACTTTCTAAAGGACAAGCATTTTTAGGTAACTTATTAAATATCAAGCCACTTCTTCATGTTGAAGAAGGCAAACTTGTTCCGATTGAGAAATTTCGTGGTTCTAAAAAATTATGGCATGCCATTATAGATAAAATGCAAAACGAAAATAGTGATTACTCTGATGATATTATTTATATGACACATGCTGATGATATTGAAGAAGCTGAAAAAATTAAAGCACTGATACAATCATCACTTTCACCTCAAGATGTTGTCATTTCAAATATTGGCCCAGTTATATGTTCACATACTGGTAGTGGCACAGTCGCTATATTCTATTATAAGGAGTGATGGTAAGTGGCTAAAATTATCGTAATCGGTGCAGTTGCTGGAGGCGCAACAGTTGCATCGCAAATTCGACGACTTGACCCGGATAGTGACATAACAGTTTATGAAAAAGATAGAGATATGAGTTTTGCAAACTGTGGCCTTCCCTATTATTTAGGAGAAGTTGTAGAAGATAGAAATATGATGTTATCAGCAACACCTGAACAATTTAAAGACAAAAAACATATTACAGTCAAAACGTATCACGAAGCCATTAAATTAAATGATACTAAAAAAACAATCACGATTAAAAATCATGAAACTGGTGAAATTTTTGAAGATTCATATGACAAACTTATTTTAAGTCCGGGTTGTCGTGCAAGACATTTAGGTTTTCAATCTGACCGTGTATTTACATTAAGAAACTTAGTAGATACTGACAAAATAGAAGACTTTATTCAAAAAGAAAATGTCCAATCAGCATTAATTGTCGGTGCTGGTTATGTGAGTCTAGAAATTTTGGAGAATTTATATAATAGAAATATCCAGACAACTTTGATTCATCGTAGCGACCACATTAATAAGAGTATGGATAAAGATTTAAATAAAGTCATATTTGATGAGTTAGAAAAAAGACATATTCCATATAGATTAAATGAAGAAATTGCAGATATTTCAGGACGAGAAGTAACTTTTAAATCAGGGAAAACAGAATCATATGATTTAGTCATAACTGGAGTCGGAATTGAACCGAATAGTGATTGGTTAAAATCATCTTCACTTAAATTAAATGAAAAAGGCTATATCCCAGTAAATGAATATTTCGAAACGAATTTAGAAGATGTATATGCATTAGGTGATGTAATCGAAACATTCTATAGACATACAAAGAAACCAACTAGTGTTACTTTAGCTTGGGGTGCTCATAGAGCAGCAGCATTAATCGCCGAAAACATTACATCAAAATCATCAAGTTCTAAAGCCACTTTCAAAGGTTTACTTGGTACAAATATTGTAAAAATGTTTGATTATGCATTAGGCAGTGTTGGCGTTTCAGAAAGTGAGCTCTCAAATTATGATTATGAAGTAGTTGAACAAACTCAAAAACAACATGCTGGCTATTATCCAAGTGCCGAACCACTTACATTACGTGTTTATTTTGATAAAGCAACACGCGAAATATTACGTGCGTGTGCAGTCGGTAAAGATGGTGCTGACAAACGAATAGATATCATATCTACAGCAATAATAGGAGACCTAACTGTAGACGAACTACGTGATATCGAGATCGCTTATGCACCACCATTCTCTAGTCCAAAAGATATTGTTAATATGATTGGTTATAAAGCACAATCAAAATAAAAGCATGTAAATATTAGTAGAGCGACCTGAAAATGATGTTTTCAGGTCGCTAATTTATTTTATCGGCCTGATAATCCCGTTTTCGGGTCGATAAATTTTATTATCGGCCTGGTAATCCTGTTTTCGGGTCGATAATTTATTTTATCGGCCTGTAAATCTCGTTTTCGGGTCGCTAATTATTTTTATCGGCCTGCAAATCCCGTTTTCGGGTCGCTAATTTTATTTATCGGTCCATATTTCCTGTTTCTAGACCGGTAAATTTTTTTATCGGTCCATATTCCTCGTTTCTAGACCGGTAAATTTTTTTATCGGTCCATATTTCTGATTTCTGGACCGGTAATTTATTTTATCGGTCCAGAAACACACCCCCTACTACCTCTAACAATGAAAAAAGCTGGGACACGGATGTCCCAGCTTTACAAATTATTGATTATTCTTTTGTCGTTTACTTCTTCTTGATACTAAGAAGATAAATAATCCAAATAATAGGATTACAAGTACTGCTGCTACTAAATAACTATTATTCAGTCCTCTTTCATTAATTATTGCATATAGTTCACTTTCTTCTCTATCCGTAATTAAGTTATATCGATTATCTTTACCTTTAATATTATCTCCTAATATAAGACCCGATAACATTTTATTTTTTTCAATAAGCTTATCATCTAATGTAACTTTTTTAGACTTACTGCTATCGTTAATATTCAAGATATAATCAATTGTATTTGTGTCATAATAAAACAAGTTTGTGCCTTTGTCATGCGGCAATACTTTCACTTTACCTTCATACAATTCTTGATATTGTTTAAAGGTATCAGCAATTTTTTCTAAATATTTGATAACTTCTTTATCCGTTCTAAAGTTCTGTAGCTGATTGATTGTTTCGATTTTCGAACCGTTTACAGCTATTTCTGTACCATAGTTCATTATAACTGGACCTTTATATCCCCACATATATGTCATTAATTGTTTAATACGTGTTCCAGGGAATTTGTTCTCATCTGCAGCATGTTTTGTGAAACGTTCTGTAAACCAAGTATCTGCAATGAGTACTTCACCTTTCTGATTATAAGTAGGAATTTCCGTATTTTCAGTTTTAAATGCATTTTGAATAGCGGTACGAGTTGCATTTGTCGATAAATGTTTAAAGTTCTTTGCGTTTATACCGTCTTTATTTATGATGCCGTATGTATCCAATCCTTCTGGTAGGAAAGCTTCAGCATCTATACCATCTTGAACGATATTCATCGAAACACCATCGATATGATATTTATCAACAAAATTTTTAACTTTCGCTTTGTAAATACTTTGATTCTCACTATTCTTTAAATCTATGAACTGATCATTCTTGAAATATGATTTTTGAATTTGATTTAAATCACCATCTGTAGATAGCTTAAAATCATCTGTATATGTAATGGGCATATCAACGATGATTTTCATATCTTTATGATGTACTTTATCAACTAATGATTTAAATGCTTTTTCTCCACCTAGAACTTTGTCGATATCATCATAGTTTTTCACTTTATATCCTAAAAAATCTTTCTGATCATGTGAAAAGACTGGTGAAATATGTATCGTATTAAATCCCATATCATGAATATAGTCTAGCTTTGATTCAATCCCTTGGAAATCCCCTCCAAGTGGTAAATCATTCGATTGATTATTATTTTTAATCATCTTATTGTTGTCGTTATTTCCATTCATAAAACGATCAACCACTAAACTATAAATTCTAGGGTATTTAACATCCTCGTATTCTTTATCTTTCGCAAAAACATAGCTACTAAAAAGTGGTGCGATTAATATAATCGATATGATTATCTTTGTCCATTTATTCATTTATACAACCCTCTTTATTACCCAATTAATTCTATTATACTAAAACGTTTACTTAACTGATAGAACTACATGAAATTGTCATAAATAAATTCAATAAAAAAATCCAGTCATGTCTTGTAATTACAAAATCATGAATGGATTGTAAAGTGGCTATTAACCAAAGTGTAATACGCCCATTGGTAAATAACTACCTAATAAAATCGTTAATACCATTACAACAATTGTTGCAATGAATAATCCTTGGCTGTTTTTATTCTTTTTCTTCTTAGCAATTGTCACTTCAATTAAACCAAGAACTGCAAGTCCAAGAATAAATTTAATACCATAAAGCATACCGTTAATTCCCATAGCTTGCATGAAAATAACAAAACCAGAAATTAAAGTAAATACCATGAATAATCTTAAGACCATATGCACTGGTTTATTTGTAACTTTCATGTATACAACGAAGAATAAGATAATCGTAACTAACCAGCTAAAAATATGGAAATGTATCATATTTAGTTCCCCCCAAATATTCATATTTCTTTTCCAATAGCATTATAACATAGGAACAATTAGAATAAGCTCATTTTTTAAAAAGCAAATATTAAAGTTAGCGCATAATTCACAATTTATTCAAATGTTCGTCCTACTAAAAAGAATACCCCCTATTCCAAGTTTCTAACACTTGGTTTAGAAGGTACTCTTATATATTACTTTAATTATTTTTCACTAATGAATGTTGTTAATGTTCCGATACCATCAATTGTAACTTTAATTTCATCACCAGGTTGTAAAAATTGTGGTGGGTTCATACCAGCACCAACTCCAGCTGGTGTACCAGTAGCAATGATATCCCCTGGATGCAATGCTACATATTTAGAAATTTCAGCAATTAATTCGTCGATTTTTAAGATCATTTCATTTGTATTACCATCTTGACGAATTTCATTGTTCACTTTAGTAACAATGTTAACATCTTCAGGTAATGGTAACTCATCTTTAGTTACGATATATGGACCCATTGGACATCCACCTGTTAATGATTTAGAAAGGAATGCTTGATCATGTTCCTTTTGAGCATTTCTATCTGTAATGTCATTGATGATTGTATAACCATATACATAATCTAAAGCTAATCCACGTGGGATTTTTTCTCCATGTTTACCGATTACAACGCCTAATTCACCTTCATAATCTAACTTGTCTGTTACATCTTTATGATTCGGAATTTCTGCGTTATCACCAGTTAAAGATGATGCTGCTTTAGTGAATACATATAATCTATTAACTTTATTATTTAATTCTTCAGCGTGTTTTTTGTAATTACGTCCAAAAGCAATTACATTATTTGTAGGTGTTACAGGTGGTAAAAACTCGATATCCTCAAAGCTATATTTATAATCGTCTTTCTCAGCAGATTCTTCTACTTTAACGACTGCTTTACGAACTGCTTCTTGGAAATCAACATTTATATTTAATTGTAAACCTTCTAATAATGTCTTAGGATTAAAACCTTCTTCTCCAAAGTCTGCAAATACTTTGCGTAGATCCCAAACCGCTTCTTCGCGTTTTACTTTCACACCGTATGAAGTGATATCTTTATGTTTAAAAGTTAAAAATTTCATTCACTCTGTCAACTCCTTCTTATTCTTAATTTCGATTATACCGAATTTTTAGATAAATCGCATGCTTTTCAATCGATTATTTTAAATATGTTACTTTTCTCCATAATTTTTCCAATGGTCCTTGTTTAAATTTTAATAAATACAGATAGCTTAAGATAAGTTGCACGCAATAAATAACAATACCTATGATATAAATGGTTAAGACAGGTAACTTACCGTAGTAATTTAAACCAACACCATAGAATATTAAAATACATATTATGCTTTGTGAAATATAAGTCGTTAAGCTTAGTTTTCCGATAGATTGTAATGGCGTTAAAATTTTTCTAACTGTTTGATCTTCACATAAGATGACAAAGAACATAATATAGCTCAATGCAACAATTGGACCACCAATCATCTGACTCATTAATTGTGATGTTACAGAACCTTCTAACACGATTTGAATCATTTTAATTGCTAAACCTAAAATTAATACAACAACCCCTATCACCATATATAGATTTTTATGTTGTTTAATTTTGTTAAACCAATTAATTTGATGTGCATAAATGCCGAATAGCATAATCGGTAAAATAGAAAATGGTCCTACTAGAATGGCGTTCGCAATATTCATACCAAAATATTTCAAATTAAAGCCAATAATCGATACATAATCAGCACTTGATAATATATTATTAACTCTTTCTAATTCTTGTAATCCTACAAAGCTTTCTATTTGCGTGACATCTTTTAATAAAATCATTGGCAGTAAATATAACAGTACAAATATGCCGATTCCTATTGATAGTGCAACTAATGTATATTGTGGTTTTAAGCGCACAAATATGATTGCTATTAAACCTAACAATGCATATGTTGATAATATATCACCATAAAAAATGAATACGCCATGAATGATACCTAGCAGTAATAAAAATAATAATCTTCTTGTAATCATTGGATAGTAGTTTAATCCCTTATCCAAACTATTTTGATACATGATGGATAAACCGTAACCAAATAGAAATGCAAATATTGGATAAAATGAAGCGATTATAAATAATGAACTGATTTTAAACCATGCACCATCTTGATGTTGAAAAAATTCGAACGGATTGATGATTTGATATGGATATGCAAAGGTTAAAATATTCATAAGTAATATACCTAGTAAACTAAACCCTCTTAATGCATCAATACTAAATATTCTTTGTTTTGCCATTAATGATTCTCCTTGATGTGTTTCGTTCCATATTGAAAGAAGTATAAATAACCTTCAACTGGTTTCTTCAATATTGTTTCTAAAGTATTTTGATAATAACGCATTTGAACGTCATATTTTTGTTTCATCGTTTCTGCTACTTCTTCTTTTGTTTTACCTCTACGAACGATAAATGCATCTGTCTTATAATCTATAAATGATACTTTATCTCCTTCAATAAAAATACAATCTATCATCCCTTGGATAATCGGTTTATTATCTTTTTCAGAAACATCGAAAGATAAACCTTGATCGATATCATCTTGACCAACTACAAAAGGTACCTCTCTCATAACTTTATCCGCATTGACTAACCTTTTGTATAAATCAGACTTTGTAAACACTTCTATTAATGATAAATCTAAATCTTGCATAGCGTCATCAGGTAGTATTTCTTTATCCATCAACTCGTGTACAAGATTTTGTAAATCTTCTACAGTTAAACCTTCTTGTTTTAAAGGAAGATGTTGCATAACTGCATGCATCAAAGTACCAATTTCGGCACTTTGTCTTTTTTGTTTAGTCATAAACTTAGGTCTGTCATATGATTTAGTACCAAGCTGATATTGTCTTACAATTTGATAATCCGTTCCTGCTTCTTCAGTTTCGCGTTGACGTTTAATTTCAGAAACAGATTGTTTTGCTGCAATATTTAACAATTGTTCATCAGGATATTTGTACACCATCTGATTATAAATTTCATCCTTTTTCTCAGAAGGTATATAATTCATGAGTGTATCTAGTGTTGGCTTTTCGTATGAGATATCTTGTTCTTCATCTTGTTCTTCGTCACGTATGATATTGATATTAAAAGATTCACTTCGTTCAGATTTAAATGGCATTGAGTGTGATAGACCATTATCTTTCGATTTAGCAAGAACTGAGGAGATAAGATCAAATGGTGATTTCGCCTTCACTCTATATTCAGATTCAATCATTTCATCTTGATCTGCACTCACAAGCCCTATTTTTTCAAGTGCTTTATCACTTTTAACACGACCAATAAGATATAATCCCTCTTTGGCTCTTGTTAATGCGACATAAATCAATCTCATTTCTTCAGAAATCATTTCTGTTTCATTTATATTTTTAAATATAATAGATGCTAATGTTGGGAATGAGACTTCTTTTTCAATATTGAAATATGATAAAGCTAATCCATATCGATTATTTAAGATAACATGCTCTCTTAACTCAGTACGGTTAAATTCACGTGTAATACCTGAATAAATAACAAATGGAAATTCTAGCCCTTTACTACTATGAATCGTCATCATACGTACAACATCATCATTAGGACCTATCACACTTTCTTGTCCGAAATCTTGGCCACGTTCGATTAATTCATCAATAAATCTAATAAATTGGAAGATACCTCTTAAACTAGATGCTTCAAATTGTATTGCTTTATTTAATAAACCATATAAATTTTGTCTTCTTTGAACACCACCAGTAAGGCCACTAAAGTAAGAAATTAAATAATAGTCATTATATAATTTATCCAACAGTTGCCATACCGGAACAGATTTACTATATGCTTGATAGTTTTTCAATTGCGTTAAAAATTGATTAAGCTTTTCTACTAGTGCTGCATCCGCTTCTGCATTTGAAATATATTTATAAATAGAATCAATATAGTAAATTTCTTGTGGCGCTTTATTTCTAATTTCAGCAAGCTCATCTTCTTTAAACTGAAAAGCGATTGACCGCATAACACCGACTAAATATTTATCTTGCAATGGGTTATCTATCACACGTAAAAATGAAAGCATCAATCTAATTTCATTTTGTTCGAAGTAGCCTTTTTTCGATTCTACATAGAACGGAATATTCACTTCTTTAAATTGTTGTTGCAAGTGCATCGCATTACTATAACTTCTCTCAAGAATTACAATATCTTTGAATGTTGCTAGTCGATAACTTTGCGTTTTTCGATCATATACGCGTTTGTTATCTAATATATATTGCACTTTATCTACAATAGCCTTTGCTTCAATCAGATTATTATCTTCTACTTTAAAAGAATCTTGGACGATAATATCCATTTCTAGTGGCGTATGTTGTGAATCATAATCTGCACCGTAATACAATTTAGCTTCATCGTTATATTCAATTTCACCTACAACTTCATCCATCATATGAGAAAAAATATAATTCGTATTATCGAGCACTTCTTTTCTAGATCTAAAGTTCTTAGATAAATCGATCACTTCACCTGATGCTATTTCCTGATTATTAAATCGTTTATATTTTTCTATAAATAATTCTGGCTCAGCTTGCCTAAATTTATAAATGGATTGCTTCACATCACCAACCATAAATAAGTTACCATTATGCTCTTCTCCGCGTTTAATACAACTGATAATAGCCTCTTGTACTCTATTGGTATCTTGATATTCATCTACTAAAATTTCATCAAAGTAATCTCGATATTGCAAAGCAATTTCTGAAGGGTTGCCATCATCATCTGTCAAAATATCTAAAGCTAAATGTTCATAATCAGAGAAATCAATAATCCTTTTTTGTTGTTTAAGTGATTGGAAATATTTAATGACATCTTTAGTGATATCCGCAATCACTTTCACTCTTGGTCCCATATCTTTCATATCTTGAATTAAATCTTCTCTACTTCTGCTGAGATAACCTTCAGTCAGTTCTTTTAAGTGGTCAAGATAGGCTTTATGATAGTCTTTACCTAGTTCCAGTAATTGCTCTGATCCTTCATTTTCAGACTTAATCTTCGCACTATTTGTCGGTAATTTCTTTGCTGCCATATCTAAATGTATTTGATCAAGTAGCTTACTACCTTCAAATACGCGCTCTAACCAAATGCGTTCACCTTCAAGATACGTCACATGTTTATCGACTTCATTCAAGTGTTGATAGCAATCTATTGACTGATACAAAGCATTTTTAGCACTATCTAATTTACGATAAATAAGTTGGTCAAACATTTTAAAATAAGCGTGATTTTCATCAATTTGATCATATGGTTGAGCCAATTCATTTAACCACGCTAAAGGATCTGCATGTGCAATACTAAATCGATATAGACGGTTCAATAATGCTCTTAAAGGCTCGTCAGAACGGTCATTTGATAGATGCTCAACGATTTCTAAAAATGTCTGTTCATTCTTTTCATAATAGCTTTCTAACACATCATCTATTGCCTGTTCTAATAAAACAATACTCTCAACTTCATTTGCAGTTCTAAAGTTTGGGTCAATATCAATCGTGTCATAATGTGATTTAATTAATGTTAAACAAAAGCTATGAAGTGTAGAAATTTGAGCTTGATGAATTTTAATTCTTTGTGACTTCAAATGTTCATCTTCAGGATATTTAATACTTTCTTTTTGAATCGCAGCATTGACTCTTGCTTTCATTTCTCTCGCACTTGCGTTAGTGAAGGTTACAACAAGCAGCCTATTAACGTCTTGTTTGTTACGCATAATTTTTTGAATTATACGTTCAACAAGCACAGCTGTCTTACCGCTTCCCGCTGCTGCTGCAACAAGGATATCTTTCCCTTCGCTATATATCGCTTTCCATTGATCATCCGTCCACTGTGCATCTATCGGTTTTTCTGGCAATGTCATTCTTCCGCCTCCTCTCTCAACATTTCGATAATTTCATCTTTCGTTAATGAATGTTCGATTTCTCTATATTGCTCTGTATCAGTTATAGGATCGATGTGACAAACTGATTTAAATTCACAAAATTGGCATGGTAACCTCTTTTGATATCGCATAGGCGAAACTTCTGTATGCCCATCCATAATTTGTGTAGCTGTTTCAACAAAGTTTTCTCTATTTTTATTCATTAATTTGAAAAATAGTTCTTCATCTAAAGCTTTACTATAACTATTTAATTCACCATTTTTCTTTTTCGTAACAGGGATCATGTCAGATTTTAATTGGTCTATCAATTTATCATCAAGCGCATCGACTACTTCAGGATTTCTATTCACATATCCATCCATTTTGAATTTTTCAATAGTTTGTTGATAAATATCATCTACTTCTGGAATTTCTCCCCAACTTGTTGCTTTAATTTCAGGTTCATGCACATGGAAATACAATAATGCACCAGGTGATACGTTATCTTGTAGATTTAACAAAGTTTTATTTTGGAGTACGACATCTAAATACGTAAACATTTGCATTTGCATACCATACATTACTTTAGTTAAATCTAAACTTGTCTCCGATGACTTATAGTCAATAATGGACACATAATCTTTATCTTTACCTTTATATACATCCAATCTATCAATTTGACCTCTAATATTAATTGGAATTTTTCGTTTCGTTGATAAAGGCGTCGTTTTTAATTGATGTTTAGATGTTGCACCAAAGTTTAATTCAAATTGATAGGCTTTGAATTTTGAATGACTTGTTTGATACTTCATTGCTTCTAATGTAGATTTCAAAATATTTTGGATGCGTAATTTTAAATATCTATAATGAGCAGTACGATGTAGTACATCAAATTGAATTTTAGGCAAGCTTTCATCGATAGCTTCGTTTATTAATTTGGCCATGGATTGTGTTGATAACTTACTAAAGTCACCATTTACTTCATCTGAAATATATTTCAATGTTTGATGGAATATATTACCGATATCAACACTTTGAATTTGATATTTCGTACGTTCGTTTAATTTTAAACCATGTGAAACATAATGTTTAAACGGACATTGATTATACGTTTCAAACCTTGATACACTGGCATTTATTTTCTGACCGTAAAGCGATTCTGATACATCTGTATTTAATTGGACTGTATCATTTTTATACGTTAAAGCTGATGTTAAAAATTGAACAGTATGGTCTAAATGATGAATATCTAATAAAGCATGATACGCATCTAGCCATATATCATTAACAATCTCATCATTCATCCAATCATTTAAATGTTCAAATATATGCATTTGACTTTGATGTTCATGTTCTAATAATTGAATAGGATTATGCTCTATATTTGATTTTAGAGATTGAACTTCAAGATTTGTAAATAATGATTGAATCGTATTGATAAATGGACTCTTTTCTCTAATTTCTCCACCATCGGACATTAAACTATATGTGAATACAACTTCTTTCTTAGCTCGTGTCATCGCAATATAACATACAAACGCTTCATCCATCTGTAAAATATCACTCGTCGGGCTTAATTCTAAACCGCTTGAAGTTGCTAATTCTTTTTTCTCATCGTCTGTTAATAACAACATTTGATTAGATACTTTCGGTAAGACACCGTCATTCATACCAAGCAAGAATACAATTTCTTTATTATCCACTTTGGCTAAATCCATATTACCGACTGTTACTTCATCTAATGTTTGCGGAATCATTGAGAATTCTAATTCATCTAGTCCTCTATCCAATATTTCAATGTATTCATTTAAAGAAAGTGTTACATCACCTAACACTTCTACGATGTCATCAAATATGCGTATTGTACCTTCCCATACTTGGTCAATTTCCTCTGCTTCTTCAAACTGATGCTTTATTTCTAATTCGTCGCGCATCGTCATTAAGTGGGTAGGTAAATCAAACTGTTCGATAACGCCATATAATCGATTCGTAAAGTCTTCCACTGTTTGACTATCAGCTAAAGCTTCGTTCAACTTTTCAATTCGATTCACAACATAATCTTTTAAGTCGATAACACTCTGAATTGTTTTTCTATCTTCTTCTATAAATGTATCTTCTTCTTTTCTTAATGATTTTTTGCCGAGTTTTTCAAAAGATTCAACTGTGAAAAATTCTGGATTCGTCCATCTCTTACCAGATATCCCTCTTTCAAATGCATAGTTTTCTAATATATCAATTAAGTATGACGCATTTGGGATATGGCTTGTTAAGATACCTGTCTTCAACATGCGCATGACAGGTTCAAATCTCCATCCAGTTTGAATAACTTCTAACATTGATCTTAAACATTCAATGAACGGATGATATGCCATTTTCTTTTTCGCGTCATGATTATAAGCAATATTAAAATGCGGTAATACCGTTTCAATCAGCTGCTCATAACCTGGATCACGATAAAGTATCGCTATGTCTTTGTAAGATAAATGTTCTTCTCTCGAACGTCTTAATATCTCTCTCGCAACGTATTGCACTTCATCTCTCATATTGGATGTTTCAATAATTTTCAAACCTTCACTATCAATAGTATTCGGTAGCAATGCATCAAATTGACTTTCCAAATGCTTTAATACTTTTTGATTATTGAATCGTTCCGTTGTCTTAAAGTGCGTATAATTAATCTTAATTTGTAATGCATCCGCAATGTCTTCAACGTGATTGAGAGATTCGGATGTTTTTCTAAATAAGCTAAATGGATCTTTGTCTCCATCTGTCGTTAAACCGATTGTAACCGACTTACTATATTTAACTAAGGCTTCAATAACGCGATATTCGAGTGTTGAAAAGTTATGAAAACCATCTATATAAATATCTGCTTGTTTGATGTAGTCTGAATTTGGTATTTTCTCAATTAATTTATATAAGACATCTTCTGCTTGTACATAGCGGCCGTTTAATTGATCCTCTAACGCTTTATATATTGTTTCGATATCACTAAGTTTATCTTTCATTCTTTTAGGAATCGTTTCGTTGTATTCAATATAATGTGATAAATCATCAGGACTTACATTATATTTTTTAAAGTCTTTAATCTCATTCATCATTTTATGACTAAATCCATAATGTTGAATAGTAGACTGATATAAATTTAACTGTTTTTTATGTGTATGTAATAAGTGATATGTCAGCATTTCTAATGCTTCATCTGAAATTTGTTGTTCAACAAGACCACCTTCATCACTTAAAACTCTCCAACTTAATCTTTCAAATCCGAATACTGAAGTACGTATACTTCCTTTTAAATTAGGATTTTTAACAAATGCTTGTTCATATTGGAAGGTATTTTGAGTTGGTGTCAAAAATATAATTGGGTCTCCTAATGGATTTTCAATCATAGCTTTAGTCATTTGATTAAGCATTTGATTCGTTTTCCCGGTCCCACTTCGTCCAATCCATACATTTAATTGCATTTATTTCTACCTCCCTTACGTTCTCTTATTCATTTATTTTAACATAAAAAGAACACCTCACTTAATTTCAAAGCAAGGTGTTTAAGATCTTTTATATTAGTTTGTAGATGGATCAAAATTATAATGGAATTGGTTAATTGGCCAGAATCTTAATGCAACTTCACCAACAATGACATCTTTATCAATCAAACCAAATGAACGGCCATCTTTACTTACTTCACGATTATCTCCTAAGACTAAATATTCATCTTTAGGAATTTTATTGGCACCATTTGAATTCACTAAATCTTTCACTTCAAAATTCTCTGTCAATAAATCACGTGACTTATTCGCTTTGTTTGCTTTTAAGTATTCTTCAGGTACTTTTTTATCATTTACATATAATTGATCATTTTCATATTTCACTGTATCACCAGGTTTACCGATAACACGTTTCACATAATCATCATTCTTGTTTGCGTGGAATACAATAACATCTCCGTTATCAATATCTCCCACTTTATATCCAATTTTGTTAACGATTACTTTTTCACTATTTTTTAAAGTTGGGTACATAGAATCTCCAGAAACTGTATATGTTACAAATAAGAATTTCTGTATCAGTAATACACATACAACTGCTACTGCAATCGCCACAACCCATTCAAATATTTCTTTTTTCAAAAATGCCACCTCATTATTATTATTTATCAAAATTCACATCTATTTGATTAAATGGATAATATCTTAAATTCACAGTACCAACGATATCATCTTCATGTACAAAACCAATTTCTCTTGAGTCTCTGCTATTGCTACGATTGTCACCTAATACTAGATATTCACCATTAGGAATAACATCACTTTTAGAGCCTTGAATGGTTCTTGTACTAAAATCATCAGTCTTTATATTATCATTTAAATAACGCTCATTTACATGAGTACCATTAATATACAGTTTGTTGTTTTTCATTTCAACTGTGTCGCCTGGCAACCCGATAACTCTTTTAATATAATCAGCATTTTTATTCGCATGAAAAACGATAACATCACCGTTATTAATTTGTCCAAAATTCTTAACAAGCTTATTAACGATTACTCTATCATTATCATGAAAAGTTGGTTTCATTGAGTCTCCGTCTACAACATAACCGATGAATAAAAATGTTCTTACAATAAATAATAATACTAACGCAATTATAATTGCAATTATCCATTCGAATATTTTTTTCATTTTTGACTCCTATTTTTTAAGCGTTTGTCAAAATATTTTTCTAAGCCTTTTCCAACTAGCCAGAGCACAAATATAATCACGACTACTATTATACTCTTTTTAGGACTTGCAAAAAAGGAATTTATATCGGCACCAATGAAACTTAATGTAAATATCATAATGGCTTTTGATAAAATTAACGCGATTAAATAGACTTGTTTACTAATGTTTGAAAAGGCACTAACCATATTAACTAAAGCACCTGGCGTAAATGGAAAGCACAACAAAATAAACAGTGGTCCGAATCCATGTTCATCAATCCACTGAATAAATCTTACAACTCTAGGCTGTTCAATAACCCTTTTCATAAAAGGCTTTTTAGAAATTACTCTAAAGATTATAAAGACTATATAACTTCCCGAAACAGTACCAGCCCATGTAATGATAAAACCTAACAATAATCCATAAGCATTTACATTAGCAATTACAAATAGAATGATTGGCAAAAACGGTAAGAATGCCTCAATAAATGGTAATAAAAATGCTATGAATATCCCGAACGATCTAAACGTTTCAATTAATTCAGTAATGTTCTCTTCACTGAACCAATTCATTAAATCTTGTATTAACATGTAACGCAACTTCCTTCTTAAATTTAGATTAATTATACCGATAAATGTGTAAATAGAAAAGTAAATTGACATCATACAAAAGTCGTATCTTTAGGAATGAGAAGGAATTCATTGGTTGGTAGGGGGTAATGATTGCTCAGTAGGAGGAATTTAGTTTATGGAGATAATGCTCCTGTTTTCGGGTCGCTATTTTTATTTATCAGCCTGAAATTCTCGTTTTCGGGTCGCTATTTTTATTTATCAGCCTGAAATTCTCGTTTTCGGGTCGCTATTTTTATTTATCGGCCTGAAATTCTCGTTTTCGGGTCGCTATTTTTATTTATCGGCCTAAAATTCCTGTTTTCGGGTCGCTATTTTTATTTATCGGCCTGAAATTCTCGTTTTCAGGTCGATATTTATTCATAAGACATATATTTCGTTGATTTTGCTTTACCAACTCTTTTGAAATTTTTATATAGTATTCTTTTAATCGCGCTATTTGAGACCCCTGTCCACATTTCTGCTTCTTTTACTGAAAATGGTGCGCCTTTTAATAAATATAATTCTTCTAATGATTGAATAATAATATTCGTTCTATTCAATGCTCTCTTACAATGATGACATTTCAAATATTTTCGCTTATTAAATAATTCATCTACTCGAATCAACTTTCGACAGTTTGTACATCGAACGCCTCTTTTTAAATCTTTATATTCTATATTCAAATTTGGTATTTGATTTGTATTTAAAAATGGTTCGTGTAGGCTTTTTAGTTTACAGTATATCCATTTATTCTCTTCATATTTAAAGTTTTGTGATACCATATCTTTTATTTTATGTACCTCACTTTTTAAAATAATATTCATTCGTGATCGTAAATCACCATGTAACGTGAAAGTTGGATGTATAAAAACAACATAGCTTTCTACTTTGCGTTTTAATTTATATTTCTCAACGATTCTTTTTAAGCCTTCTTGAGCGACTTCATATTGATTAATAAGATCTTTAGATACAAAACCTGTACTTCTATATAGTTTGTGATTTTCAAAATAATAGTCACCTGTATAATTTTTAATTTCAAATTGGATGATGGCATCGTCTGTTATGACTACAAAATCAAATTGAATGTGATTATAATTTTTAATCTGTAAATCATACAGCCACCATTCTGCCCCATAGCTTTCAAGTATTTGAGCGAATGCTTTTTCGCCTTCGTACCCTTGCTTTGTGACTTGGTATTGTTCATCTATATTTTCAGGTAACTCATCCACCCTATTTTGCAATGCATCAATATAAGTTAAAAATAAATTTTTACGTATTTTCATAAAATATCACTCATTTCTTCAAAAAATTCAAATTCAAAATAAAAAAAGTCCTCCAAATTAAATTTGGGGACTTTTTTCTAAAATACGTTTCATATTATAGTCTATCTTCTAATTCTTTTTTCAAGTCTTCGAATCCTGGTTTACCAAGTAATGCGAACATATTTTGTTTGTATGCTTCAACACCTGGTTGGTTAAATGGATTCACGCCTAACATATAACCACTCATAGCACATGCTAATTCGAAGAAGTATACAACATAACCGAATGTATATGCATCTAATTGAGGAACTTTAACAACTAAGTTTGGTACGCCACCATCTGTATGTGCTAATAATGTTCCTTGGAATGCTTTCGTATTAACGAAGTCAACTGTTTCACCTGCTAAGAAGTTTAAACCGTCTAAATCGTCTTTATCTTCTTCAATCGTAATATCATGTTTAGGACTTTCAACTTTTACAACTGTTTCAAATAAGAAACGACGGCCTTCTTGTACATATTGACCAAGTGAATGTAAGTCAGAAGTGAAATTAGCACTTGATGGATAAATACCTTTGAAGTCTTTACCTTCAGATTCACCGAATAATTGTTTCCACCATTCACTGAAGTATTGTAAAGCTGGTTCGTAGTTGATTAACATTTCTGTTGAATATCCTTTTGCATATAAGATATTACGAATTGCTGCATATTGATATGCAATATTGTCATCAAGTTCTGAAGATGATAAATCTTCACGCGCAGCTGCAGCACCTTTCATCATATCTTGTATATCAATACCACTTGCTGCGATTGGTAATAAACCAACTGCTGTTAATACTGAATATCTACCACCAACATCATCTGGTACGACAAATGTTTCATAACCTTCACCAGTAGCTAAATCTTTTAAAGCACCTTTTTCTTTATCAGTTGTAGCAAAGATACGGTTTTTAGCTTCTTCTTTACCGTATTTTTCTTCTAAAATTTTCTTAAAGATTCTAAATGCTACTGCAGGTTCAGTCGTTGTACCTGATTTAGAAATAACGTTAATAGAGAAATCTTTACCATCTATATACTCAATTAAATCATGTACATAAGATGAAGATAAATGATGCCCTACAAATATAATTTGAGGATTCTCACCTTTTTCATAATTAGCAAATGTAGAATTTAACATTTCAACTGCTGCACGAGCACCTAAATATGAACCACCAATACCAATTACAAGTAATACTTCAGATTGTTCTTTGATACGTTTAGAAGCAGCTAGAATTCTATCGAACTCTTCTTTGTCATAATCTACAGGAAGGTCAACCCATCCTAAAAAGTCGCTACCTGCTCCAGTCTTTTCATGTATAACATGATGTATATTTTTTACTAGATCACGTGATTGTTCTAACTCATGTTCACCAAAAAATGTTAAAGCTTTTTTATAATCAAATTGAATATGTGACATAATATCCTCCTATGTAATCTATATTTAATTTCAACAACGTCTTTATTTTACTCTAGTTTTCATAGGCTTTCAATTGAAATGCAACGATATACTTTTACATGCATAAATATTTAAAATAACTATTGAACATTCATTCCTAATATGATATTGTATGTTTATCGATTAAATATACAAAATATTAAATATTAATACAAAAGCGAGGTTTTTTTAATGACTAACAAAGTTGTATTGGCATACTCAGGCGGTTTGGATACGAGTGTTGCAGTAAAATGGCTAATTGAAAAAGGATATACAGTAATTGCATGTTGTTTAGATGTTGGTGAAGGTAAAGATTTAGAACTAGTTAAACAAAAAGCATATGATATGGGTGCAGAAAAATCATATGTAATAGACGCAACAAAAGAATTCAGTGAAGATTTTGTTGGTTATGCAATTAAAGGTAATACAATGTATGAAGGTAGTTATCCACTTGTTTCTGCATTGAGTAGACCACTTATATCTAAGAAATTAGTTGAAATCGCTCAAGAAGAAGATGCGATTGCAATAGCACACGGATGTACTGGTAAGGGGAATGACCAAGTACGTTTTGAAGTAGCTATTAAAGCATTAGCGCCTCATATTAAAGTATTAGCGCCAGTACGTGAATGGTCTTGGAGTCGTGAGGAAGAAATTGATTATGCTAAAAAACATAACATTCCAATTCCTATCAATTTAGATTCTCCATATTCAATTGACCAAAATTTATGGGGTCGTAGTAATGAGTGTGGTATTCTTGAAGATCCATTTGCGACACCACCAGAAGATGCTTATGATTTAACGAAACCAATTGAAGAAACACCTGATACATCAGAAGAACTTGAAATTGTATTTGAAAAAGGTTTACCTATTTCAATCAATAATAAATCATATCCGTTAGATGAATTAATCTTACAACTTAATGAAATTGCTGGTTTACATGGTATCGGCAGAATCGATCACGTAGAAAACCGTTTAGTTGGTATTAAATCACGTGAAGTCTATGAAACACCAGGTGCAAAGGTTATAATGGAAGCACATAAAGCATTAGAAACGATTACTTTAACTAAAGACGTTGCACACTTTAAACCTGTAATCGAAAAACAATTAGCTGAACAAATCTATAATGGATTATGGTTCTCTCCATTAACAGATAGCTTAAAACAATTTATCGATTCTACACAAACTCAAGTAACAGGTACAGTACGTGTTAAACTATTTAAAGGAAATGTAATCGTTAATGGACGTAAATCTCCATTTAGTTTATACAATGAAGCACTTGCAACGTACACTAAAGAAGACGCATTTAACCAAGAAGCAGCTGTAGGATTCATTGAAATCTTCGGTTTACCTACTAAGGTTAAAGCATTATTAGAAACAGAGGGTGTTTTAAAATGACAAAAAAAGCATGGGGTGGAAGATTCGAGTCTAACCCTGAATCATGGGTAGATGCATTTAATGCATCTATCCATTTTGATAAAAATTTAATTGATCAAGATATTCAAGGTAGTATTGCACATGCAACAATGTTAGCAGAGCAAAATATTATCAAAACTGAAGAATCAAATCAAATTATTCAAGGTCTAAAAGATATCCAAGCCGACTATTATAACGGTAATCTTGAGCTGTCTGAATCACTTGAAGATATTCATTTAAATATTGAACATGCTTTAATTCAGAAAATTGGTCAAGTAGGCGGTAAATTGCATACTGGTAGAAGTAGAAATGATCAAGTTGCAACGGATATGCACCTTTATACGAAACAACATGTTCAAGAGATTCTTACACTTATAGAATCTCTTCAAAAATCAATTCTTCATATTGCTGATGAACATGTGCATACCATCATGCCCGGTTACACGCACTTACAAAGAGCGCAACCTATATCTTTCGCGCATCATATCATGACTTATTTCTGGATGTTAGAGCGTGATAAATCGAGATTTAATGATAGTTTAAAAAGAATCGACATCAGTCCACTAGGTGCTGCAGCTTTAAGTGGTACAACGCACCCTATTGATAGACATCGTACACAAGAACTTTTAAACTTTAGCAGTTTATATGAAAATAGTCTTGATGCAGTTAGTGACCGTGATTATATCGTTGAAACTTTGCATAATATTTCATTAACGATGGTTCACCTATCAAGATTTGCTGAAGAAATTATTTTCTGGTCTACTGACGAAGCTAAATTCATTACACTATCAGATAGTTTTTCTACTGGATCATCGATTATGCCGCAGAAGAAAAACCCTGATATGGCAGAATTGATTAGAGGAAAAGTTGGAAGAACAACGGGTCATTTAATGAGTATGCTCGTTACTTTAAAAGGCTTACCATTAGCATATAATAAAGATATGCAAGAAGATAAAGAAGGACTGTTTGATGCCATTCATACGATTAAAGGCTCATTGCGTATTTTTGAAGGTATGATATCTACTATACAAGTGAATAAAGAGCGTTTAAATGAAACAGTGCATAAAGATTTTTCTAATGCTACTGAGCTAGCTGATTATTTAGTAGAACAAAATATACCTTTTAGAGAAGCACATGAGATTGTAGGTAAAATTGTATTATGGTGCATTCAAAATGGAAAATATTTATTAGATGTACCATTAGAACAATATCAATCTTACAACGAACGTATACAAGAAAATGTATTTGATTACTTAAAACCTGAAAACTGTTTAAACCGTAGAAAAAGTTATGGTTCAACAGGTCAAGAGTCCGTCCAACATCAAATTAATGTCGCTAAAAAACTCATATAATCAAAAAACACACCATGCAAAATGGTGTGTTTTTATTGGTTAAGGCTTATGCCCAACCTCTATATCTAGCCGCTTCAGCTGTACGTTTAATACCTACAATATAAGCTGCTAATCTCATATCTATTTTTCTATTTTCTGCTAAGTTATAAATTGTATCAAAAGCTTTAACTAATTTTTCACGTAGTTTTTCGTTAACTTCTTCTTCAGTCCAGTAATAACCTTGGTTATTTTGTACCCACTCGAAGTATGAAACTGTTACGCCACCAGCACTTGCTAATACGTCTGGCACAAGAAGAACGCCACGCTCACTTAATATTTTAGTTGCTGCCATTGTAGTTGGACCATTAGCTGCTTCTACTACAATTTCAGCTTTAATATCATTAGCATTATCTTCTGTGATTTGATTTGAAATCGCTGCTGGAACAAGGATATCACAATCAATTTCAAATAATTCTTTATTAGAAATTGTATCATCAAATAAATTTGTAACTGTTCCGAAGCTATCACGACGATCTAATAAATAATCGATATCTAAACCTTCAGGATCATGAAGTGCACCATAAGCATCTGAAATACCTACTATTTTAGCGCCTTGATCATATAAGAATTTCGCTAAAAAGCTTCCTGCGTTACCAAATCCTTGAATAACGACTCTTGAACCTTCGATTGTTTTTCCACGTCTCTTAGCTGCTTCTTCAATTGCAATAACAACACCTAATGCAGTAGAACGATCTCTACCTTGAGAACCACCTAAAACAATAGGTTTACCAGTAATAAATCCTGGAGAATTAAATTCATCCATTTGACTATATTCATCCATCATCCAAGCCATAATTTGTGAGTTTGTAAATACATCTGGTGCTGGAATATCTTTTGTAGGACCTACTATTTGAGAAATAGCACGAACATATCCACGAGATAATCTTTCTACTTCATGAATACTCATTTGTCTTGGGTCACAGACAATACCACCTTTACCACCACCATATGGTAAATCTACAATTCCACATTTTAACGTCATCCACATAGATAATGCTGTTACTTCTTCAACATCAACATCTGGGTGGAAACGAACCCCACCTTTAGTTGGTCCAACTGCATCATTATGTTGTGCTCGATAACCAGTAAATGTCTTAACAGAACCGTCATCCATTCTAACAGGTATACGCACTGTTAATAATCTCATTGGTTCCTTAATTAAATCGTACATTCCCTCGTCAAAACCTAATTTATTAAGGGCTTCACCAATAATTTCTTGTGTCGATGAAACTAAATTTAAATTTTCGCTCATGATCCTCTTCGCCTCTTTTTTAAATACTTTTAATCTCTAAATAATTGTAACATAATTGATTATTTTTAAAAGGTCTTAAACGTTTTTTTGTAAACGTTATCAGTTTTTTTATTTAAAAACAGACTTAACTTGATCAAGTGCCCAATCTAAATCTTCTTTTTCGATAATAAGTGGTGGTGCAAAACGAATAACTGTATCATGAGTTTCTTTACATAACAGACCTAATTCTTTTAATTTTTCACAATATGGTCTTGCATCTTCAGTTAATTCGATACCAATGAATAAACCTTTACCTCTTACTTCTTTAATTGATGGATGATCAATTTTTTGTAATTCTTCTTTGAAATAAGTTCCTAATTCTAAAGAACGCTCAGATAATTTTTCATCAATTAGTACGTCTAATGCTGCAACAGATACCGCACATGCTAGAGGGTTACCACCAAAAGTAGAACCATGTGAACCTGGGTTAAATACTTCTAGAATTTCTTTATTACCAACAATACATGAAATTGGGAATACGCCTCCACCTAACGCTTTACCTAAGATATACATATCTGGTTGTACATTATCCCAATCTGTTGCGAATAATTTACCTGTTCTACCAAGACCAGCTTGAATTTCATCTGCAATGAATAATACATTGTTTTCATCACAAATTTCTCTAATTTGTTTTAAATAGCCGTCTTCAGGTACATTAATACCCGCTTCACCTTGAATAGGTTCAATTAATACGGCTGCTGTATTTGGTGTAATAGCAGATTTAATTTGTTCAATATCACCGAAATCAACAAGTTTGAATCCACCTAATAATGGACCATAACCTCTTTGGTATTCTTTTTCTGAAGAAAGTGAAACTGCAGCCATTGTACGACCATGGAAGTTACCATTCATCGCAATGATTTCTGCTTTGTTATCTTCTACACCTTTCACATCATAAGCCCAACGTCTTGCAGCTTTAATCGCTGTTTCAACAGCTTCTGCACCTGTGTTCATTGGTAATACCATTTCTTTGTTTGCTAGTTTACAAATTTTTTCATACCAAGGACCTAATTGATCACTATGGAATGCGCGTGAAGTAAGTGTTACACGATCTGCTTGATCTTTTAATGCTTGGATAATTTTCGGATGACGATGACCTTGGTTAACTGCAGAATAAGCAGATAACATATCTAAATAGCGATTGCCCTCTGGATCTTTAACCCAAATACCTTCCGCTTCTGAAATTACAATTGGTAATGGCAAATAGTTCGGCGCACCAAATGTATTTGTTTGTTCAATGATTTCTTGTGACTTTGTCATATTAAATCTCCTCCCATTAAAACAGTAGAGCATGTAAACGCCCTACTGTATTTTTATTATTTCAACAATATTATAACATTTCTGATGTCGTACGTCCTTGTAAGTGAAGTACTAAGTAGTCTGGTCCACCTGCTTTAGAATCTGTGCCTGACATTTTAAAGCCACCAAATGGTTGGTAACCTACAATAGCACCTGTACATCCTCTATTGAAGTACAAGTTACCTACCATAAAGTCTCTACGTGCTTGTTCTAATTTAGAGCGGTTATTTGTAATAACGCCACCTGTTAAACCGTATTCTGTATCATTCGCAAATTCAATTGCTTGATCAAAATCTTTTGCTTTGCTGAAACCAACAACTGGTCCGAAGATTTCTTCTTGCATGACTCTGTCGTCATGTTTTAAATCAGCAATGACAGTTGGGTTAACGAAATGTCCTTTTTCTTCGTCAGTTGTACCACCTGCTACTATACGGCCTTCTTTTTTACCGATTTCGATATATTTTTTAATTTTGTTTAATGAGTTTTCGTCAATTACTGGACCCATATAATTAGCTTGATCAGTTGAATCACCGACAGTTAATTTTTCTGTACGTTCAACTACTTTATCTAATAATTCATCATAAATATCTTCAACTGCAATGACACGTGAACATGCTGAACATTTTTGACCTGAGAATCCAAATGCTGATTGTACAATTGAATCAGCTGCTAAATCTAAGTCACCTTCTGAATCAACAATAATTGTATCTTTACCACCCATTTCTGCAATAACGCGTTTAAGGTGTGTTTGGCCTTTTTGAACTTTTGCAGCTCTTTCATAAATAGAAACACCTACATCACGAGAACCAGTGAATGAAATAAGACTTGTATCTTTATGATCAATTAAATAATCACCGATTTCACTTGATGAACCTGGAATGTAGTTTACCACCCCTTTTGGTAAACCTGCTTCTTCTAAAACTTCCATAAATTTATAAGCGATAACTGGCGTTTTAGATGATGGTTTTAATAACACAGTGTTTCCTGTTACGACTGGTGCTACAGTTGTACCAGCCATGATTGCAAATGCGAAGTTCCATGGTGAAATAACAACACTTACACCAACTGGTAAATAATTATATTTATTATATTCTCCTGGACGACTTTCTACTTTTTTACCGTCTTTTAATTCAAGCATTTGACGCGCATAGTATTCCATAAAGTCGATTGCTTCAGCAGTATCTGCATCTGCTTCTTTCCATGGTTTACCACCTTCTTTAGAAAGTAAAGCTGAGAATTCGTGTTTACGACGTCTCGTAATTGCTGCTGCTCTGAATAAAACGTCAGCACGGACACTTGGATCAGTATCTCTCCATGTTTTAAAGGCTTCTTTAGCAGCTTCCATTGCCTTTTCAGCATGTTCTTTGCTTGCTTTAGAAACTAATCCTACTGTTTCTTCAATGTTTGATGGATTATATGAACGTGTTTTATCTTCTGTAAATATACGTTCTCCTCCAACAATAATTGGATACTCTTTTCCTAAATATCCTTCAACTGTTTTAAGACCTTCTAAATAAGCAGCCTTATTCTCCTCTTTCGTAAAATCAGTAAATGGTTCGTGTTTGTATGGAATCATTAAAGTAAACCTCCCTATGTTTATACGGGGTATTAAGAAACCCCTTACATTCCTATAATGACACACTTTTATAGATTACTTCAAGCTATTTTTTTCTGAATTTTTACAATAAAAATAAGTTGTAAATTTACTTCAAATAATTATTCAAAAAGCCGTTTAAATGTTCATTCAATAAAGTGATTTTTCGTATAAAAAAAGCCGGATTATCATGTAAGATATCCAGCTTATAAAGACGATAGATCATTTATTCGTCTTCAAAATGTTTATTTGATTGTTTAATCCACTTAGGCAACCTTTCTTCTAAAGGTTGAAACCCGTATTTTTCTGTCTCTCTAATTTCATCTAGAACTGAGCGCTTTTCTTTCTTACGTTCTTGTCTTTTGAAATATTCATTATCTTTAAGTGATAAATTCAACTTGCCATCCGCTTCAACTTTAATTATTTTAGCTTTTACTATCTGGCCAACACTAACAAATTGATTAAGGTTGTGCACGTAATCATTCATCACTTCAGAAATATGAATGAGACCTTCCACATGATCAGGGGTTTCAACAAAGGCGCCATATGGCTGAATGCCAGTCACTTTTACCTTTACAAACTGACCAACTTTATATTGTTTTCTCACTTTTAGAAAACCCCTTGTACTTGAAGTTATTAACTATTTCATCATAGCATAGTTATTTTTATTAAACCATTAATTTGATATATAATTCTGAAAATATTATGCATAAATATAAATCATCTATAAATTCATGAATTTATTATTAGATTAAGAAATAAGTATTCTATGGCGAAAATAGATTAAAGATTTTTTATTTGTTGTAGGATTTGTATTGGGATTTTGTGAGATATGTTGGGCGCTAACGATCTTGTTTTTGAGTCTTGATCGTTAGCGCCCACCCCTCAACTCAACATTACATATAAAAAAGAGACTTCGACATACATATGCCTCAGTCTCTTCCTATATATAGTATTCGTTTGGAATGCTTTATTTACTTCTTATTGTTCTTTTTCTCCTCTTGCTCTAAATGATCCATTACTTGTTTTTCAAATGATTTCATTTTTTCTTCGTCTTTTTTAGATTTTTTACGGAACATCATAAATACGATATACGCCAAAATCATAAATAATATCAACGTAGCAACAGCAGGAATATATTCTAATTTATTATCTGGAAAATAAAGAAATTCCATCATAAGCCGACCACTCCCTTAGCAACTAAATTATACCAAAGATTGAGTCGAATGCATTGATTTTTTTATGACAATTGAATGTCGATTTATTTTATAATTTCAATTGTTTCAATTACTACGTCTTCAACTGGTTTATCGTTAGCGCCAACTTTAACGTTTGCGATTTCTTCAAGAACTGATTCACCTTCAACAATTTGACCAAATACAGAGTGTTTTTGGTCTAACCAAGGTGTACCGCCTTTTTCTGCATAACGATCAACGATTTCTTCAGGCCAACCACCATCTTTAAGTTGAGATAACATATTTGCTGGTACTTCTTTCATTTGTACAATGAAAAATTGTGAACCGTTTGTGTTTGGTCCAGCATTAGCCATAGATAACGCACCGTATAAGTTAAATGCTTGTAATGAGAATTCATCTTCAAAAGCACTTCCATAAATACTTTCGCCACCCATACCTGTACCAGTTGGGTCTCCACCTTGTACCATGAAGTCATTGATAACTCTATGGAAAATGATGCCATCATAATATTTTTTCTCAGCTAAACCGATGAAGTTTTCAACAGTTTTAGGTGCTAATTCAGGAAATAACTTGAATGTCATGTTTCCTTTAGTTGTTTTAATTTCTACAACTCTTTCACCTTCTAATATTTCATTTGTTAATTGAGGATAGTTTGTCATTTAATATTCTCCATTCATGTTAAAATAATTACAATAGTGATATCATAACATAATTTTTTAGAAAGGGGATATCAACATGTATTATCAATTTCCACACAAAACAGGTCAATATGTCGTAGAAATAGTTGAAGAAAAAGGAGACCAGTTTCTTGTTAAAGTATTAGCTGTTCTCAAACATCCTAGACAAGGAGATTTACATAGTCCAAATGAAGTTGAAAATGTTTTTTTCCATGAAAGAAAAGCTTTAAGCCAATTCGAAAAAAGATATACAACTGCACAGTTTTTAAAAGAGTATCCACATGATGTTCCAAATTACATTGATTCATTAAAATCATCATTAGCCGAACTTGAAGAAAAAATGATTAAAAGAAATAATGCATATAGTGAACAAGCTTTGAAGTGTATTGAACAATTAAAAATAGATTATTCACGTCAATACAAGGCAAATTTTTAGCAAACTTAAAAAAAATTATAAAAATTTATAACGTGTTTCTTCATATTTAAAAATAGCCTAAAAATTCTGAAAGATTGACTTGATAGTATTTTCAAGCAATAACTTTATTGTGTATAATAATATTTATAAGATTTTTGGAAGGAGGTTATTAAATGAGTTTGATACATATTATGATTTTGTTACCTTTAATCTTTGCAATCATAATACCAATTTTATACAGATTTTATAAAGGTATACATCTAGGATGGTTTGTACTACCTATTCCGATTATTATTTTTAGTTATTTTATGTCATACATAAATGTTCCAGATTCGGATAAACCATTCATTGTAATATGGGACTTCATGCCTAGATTAGGTATGAACTTCTCCGTTCATTTAGACGGACTAAGTTTATTATTCGCATCATTAATTACAGGAATTGGTGCGCTCGTTGTATTATATTCCATTACATATTTAAGTAAAAATGAATCACTCGGTAATTTTTATTGTTATTTACTTATGTTTATGGGAGCTATGTTAGGTGTTGTATTATCAGATAATCTATTAATGCTTTACCTATTCTGGGAATTAACATCTATTTCAAGTTTCTTACTTATCGCTTATTGGCGCCATAAACAATCGTCAATATATGGTGCGCAAAAGTCATTATTAATTACAGTGTTTGGTGGCTTAATGTTACTAGGTGGATTTATTTGTATCGCAATTGCAGGTAATTCTTGGAGTATTACCTCTTTAGTACAAAATGCCGCTGAAATTCAAAGTTCACCTTACTTTATTTTTGCAATGATTTTAATTTTAATTGGTGCTATGACTAAATCTGCACAATTTCCATTTCATATTTGGTTACCAGATGCAATGGAAGCACCTACACCAGTCAGTGCCTATTTGCACTCAGCAACAATGGTTAAAGCAGGTATATATTTAGTTGCTCGTACAACACCAATTTTTGCAGCAAGTGCTGGATTTGTTTGGGCGGTAACTGCTATCGGATTAATCACATTGTTCTGGGCATCATTTAACGCTGTAAAACAACAAGATTTAAAAGGTATTTTAGCATTCTCAACAGTTTCACAGCTCGGTATGATTATGTCCATGCTTGGAATCGGTGCTGTCAGTTATCATTATTCTGGTGAAGAAAGTCAATTATTCTTAGCTAGTATTATCGCTGCAGTATTCCATTTAATTAACCACGCAACATTTAAAGGTGCATTATTCATGATTACGGGAACAATCGATCATGAAGTTGGTACAAGAGACATTAAAAAATTAGGCGGTTTAATGACCATCATGCCAATTTCTTGTACGTTCACAATTATTACTGCTTTAAGCATGGCGGGTGTTCCACCATTTAATGGTTTCTTATCTAAGGAAATGTTCTTAACAGCAATGTTTGATAGTCATCAAGCTGATATATTTGGTTTATCAACACTTGGGTACTTATTACCGATAGTTGCGATTGTTGGTAGTATCTTTACGTTTGTATATTCATTTAAATATGTACATGAAATATTCTTTGGAGACTATAAACCTGAAGCTTTACCTAAGAAACCACACGAAGCACCGTTACTTATGTTATTGCCGACAGGTATTTTGACATTCTTAGTTGTATTATTTGGTTTATTCCCAAATATATTAAGCAACAGTATTATTGCACCAGCAGTAAGAGCAATTGCACCATTCGCTGATGCGTCTGATGTTCATATATCTCATTGGCACGGTATAACACCAGCTTTAATAGGTACGTTAATCGTATTTATTATTGGTTTTATATTATTTAAATCAGTAGAAAAATGGTTCAATATTTACAGTATTCAACCTGAATACTTAACGTTTAATTATTATTACGACAGAGGTATTCAATTAAGTTCTTATATTTCAAACAAAATAACGCAAAGCTATATGACTGGATTTATCAGATCATATTTAATGTATATTTTCGCATTCTTTATCATTATGACTGCACTCACGTTATTTACACATCCTGTAAGTGTTGCATTCGATAATATAAGCGAAATTAGACCATATGAAGTCATTTTAATGGGCTTAATTTTAGTAAGTACATTCTGTATCGTATTAGCTAAGTCAAGACTATTTAGCATCATTATGTTAGCTGCAGTTGGTTATTCAGTTGCTTTATTCTTTGTATTCTTTGGTGCGCCAGACTTAGCACTGACACAATTATCAATTGAAACAATCTCAACTGCCCTATTCTTACTATGTTTCTATCATTTACCTAAAATGAGTAGACATGATGAAAATAGAAACTTTAAAATCGGTAACTTTATCATTGCGATTTGTGTTGGAATTGGAGTTATTACAATCGGATTAATTTCATATGGAAATAGACATTTTGATTCTATTTCTCAATATTATATAGATAATGTATACGATCTAGCCGCTGGGAAAAACATGGTAAACGTTATTCTTGTTGACTTCCGTGGATTCGATACATTATTCGAGTCAGCTGTTTTAGGTATTGCCGGATTAGGTATTTACACATTAGTTAAATTAAGAGACAAGGATAAAGATGGAGGTGAAGAACATGAAGAAACAATCAAATGATGTATTCTTTCAGTTTAATGCCATTATCATTTTCCTAATTATTATGATGTATGCTGTTTCTATCTTCTTTGGTGGACACTATACACCAGGCGGCGGTTTTGTAGGTGGATTATTACTTTCATCTGCAGTCATTATTATCGGTATAGCCTTTGATACTAAAACTTTAAAGAAAATGTTCCCATTTGACTTTAAATTAGTAACAGCAACTGGTTTGTTCTTCTGTGTTCTAACACCAATCTTAAGTTGGACATATAACAAAACATTTTTCACACATAAATTTGGAGAATTTCATCTTCCTATCTTTGGTGAAGTTCATTGGCATACAGCAATGCTATTTGATTTAGGTGTATTACTAGCTGTTGTGGGTACTGCCATTACTATCATATTAGCGATTGGAGAGAATGAATAATGGAAATATTAATGATTTTCGTTGCAGGTATTATTATATCCGTATCAGTGTACCTTGTTCTCTCTAAAAGTTTAATTAGGATTATTATTGGTACTACATTACTATCCCATGGCGTACATTTAATGTTACTGACAATGGGCGGATTGAAAAAAGGTGCCTTACCTATTGAAGAAGAAGGTATTAAGAACTATGTTGACCCATTACCACAAGCATTGATCTTAACTGCCATCGTAATAGCTTTCGCTGTTACAGCATTCTTCTTAGTATTAGCTTTTAGAAGTTATAAGGAATTGGGAACTGATAATTTAGAAGAGATGAAGGAGGTACCGAAAGATGAGTAATTTGATTATTGTACCTCTTGTCATTACATTTTTAACTGCCGTTACGTTAATTTTTGTCGGTCACAGACCTTATGTTAAACGTAAAGTGGTATTAACAGGGTTCTCGTTAGCATTATTAGTGAGTTTATACAACCTCTACCACATATATATGAATGGAACACAAACTTTAAACTTAGGTAGCTGGCCCGTTCCATACAGCATTGTTATATATGTGGATATGTTAAGTGCACTACTCGTAACTGTGAGTTTACTGATTACGCTTATCGTACTCATATACTCTCACCAATCAATTGGTCTCCATCGTGAAAGATATTTTTATTACTTTGGTGTTTCAATGATGGTTACAGGTGTTAACGGCGCATTTATGACTGGTGACTTATTTAACTTATTCGTATTTTTCGAAGTATTTTTAATGTCATCATATTTATTACTTGTTATTGGTGGTACTAAAATCCAACTACAAGAAAGTATTAAATATATACTCGTTAATGTATTAACATCTGCATTCTTTGTATTAGGTGTCGGTATGCTTTACTCAATTACTGGCACATTAAATATGGGAGATCTACATGTTAAATTCGCAGAACTTTCAGGAACAAATTTAAATATCGTTGTTATTACATTTATCATGTTTCTATTCGTATTTGCGACTAAAGCAGGTATGTTCCCACTGTATTTCTGGTTACCTGGAGCATATTATGCACCACCAATTCCGATTATCGCACTATTTGGTGCTTTATTAACTAAAGTTGGTGTATATGCAATTATGCGTACGTTTAGCTTATTCTATTCAACGAATAGTGAATTTATTACGCAAACGTTAATTGTTCTGTCAATCCTAACAATCATCATGGGTTGTATTGGTGCTATTGCCTATTACGATGTTAAAAAGATTATCATTTATAATATTATGATCGCGATTGGTGTTATCCTAATTGGCGCTGCAATGATGGATAAAAACGGCATGATGGGAAGTATCTATTACTTGCTACATGACATGATTATCAAAGCTGCTTTATTCTTATTAATTGGGGTCATTATTAAAATAACTGGTACGCCTGATTTAAGAAAGTTCAGTGGATTAATCAATCACTATCCAGTTCTTGGTTGGATTTATTTTATAGCTGCCCTGTCGTTAGCTGGTATACCACCATTAAGTGGATTCTATGGTAAATATATCATCGTAATGTCTACATTTGAAAATGGTTATTACATAAGTGGTATTATCGTTCTTTTATCAAGTTTATGTGTACTCTATTCTGTAATGCGCATTTTCTTAATGGCATTTTGGGGTGAAGAAAAAGGTTATATTTATAACCCTAAACTACCAATCAATAAATTAATGATTGCATCAGTAGCCATTACAATAGTAGCCATTCTATTTGGACTTGGAGCAGACTACTTATATCCATTAGTGGAAAAAGCTGCATTACCATTCTATAACCCAGAAACTTATGTTAATGCGTTAGGAGGCGATTATTAATGGCGATACAAGTACTCATAAATGTTCTTTTAGCTGCATTATGGATGATGCTTTCAGATACTTATACATTTGGTGCATTTGTATTTGGTTATCTATTTGGTATATTGTTCGTCTCAGTAGCCTTACCGCTTCTTCCAGGCAAACATTTATACTTACGTCCTGTTTGGAAATCACTTATTTTAGCAGTTATATTTATGAAAGAATTAATTTTAGCGAATATAGATGTTATTCGAATAGTTATACAAAAAGAAATCCATAATAAGCCGGCATTTTTCGCTTATCCTACAGATTTAGATAAGGATTGGGAAATTAGTTTATTATCACAATTAATCACTTTAACACCAGGAACAATCGTCGTAGCAATTTCAGATGACAAAAAAACACTTTATATTCATTCAATTGATTTTTCAGATATTGATTCTGAAGTTAGTGCGATTAGAGATTCATTTGAAAAAGCTATCAAGGAGGTGAGCATACGATGACAAATATATTCGTTATTATTGCGATTATCATCGTTGCACTCTCTATGATTGGTATGCTGATTCGTGTCATTATTGGTCCTACTCTAGCTGATAGAGTCATTGCGCTCGACGCATTAGGTATTACATTAATGGCCATAATAGCTTTATTCTCAGTATTAACTCATACTAGATATTTATTCGTTATACTTTTATTAATAGGTATATTAGCATTCTTAGGTACTGCAGCATTTGCGAAATTTATGGATAAAGGAGAGATCATTGAAAATGATAGAAACGATTCTTATTAGTATCTCAATTTTTATGATGGTCATAGGTGCTTGCTTTAGCTTTTTCGCAGCGTTAGGTATTCTAAGATTACCAGATGTCTTTTCTCGTGCACACGCCTCAGGAAAAGCTTCTACATTAGGCGTTATGCTTATCTTGTTAGGTGTATTGATATACTTTATCGCTAAAGAAGGACATTTCAATGTTCAACTACTACTAGGTATTATCTTTATATTCATAACAGGTCCGTTAGCAGGTCACTTAGTTTCAAGAAGTGCTTACTATATGGGCGTTAGACCTAGTGAAAGAACAATTCGCGATGATTTAAAAGATGCAAAATAAAAAAGTTGTTGCAGTGATTATTTCACTAGCAACAACTTTTTATTTATATTAATTTATTGGTGCGCCACCAGTTACACCATATACTTGTCCTGTGATATAACTTGCACTATCTGATGCAAGTAGTACATACACTTCTGCTAATTCGACTGGTTGACCTGCTCTTTGTAAAGGCTGATTTTTTCCAAAGTCTGGTATGTTATCCTGTGGTTGACCACCTGATATTTGTAATGGTGTCCATATTGGTCCAGGTGCAACACTATTCACACGAATGCCTTTTTCTCCAAGTTGAGCAGCTAAACTTTTCGTTAATGATATATTGCAACTTTTTGTCATCGCATAATCTACCAAATGGGCACTTGGTTTAAACCCTTGTATAGATGATGTAATAATAATACTACTACCTTCTTTTAAATATTGAAGCGATTCTTGTATTGTAGCTATACCAGAAAAAACATTCACTTCGAATGTATCTCTAAGATTATCTTCTGATAAATTTTGAATGTCATATTCATATTGTTGTATACCTGCGTTCAGTACAACTATGTCCAAGCCACCTAATTTATTTTGCGCTTCTTGGACGAGTTGCTTAGGGAAGTTTCGATTTCTTAAATCTCCAGGAATCAGTACACATTTTTGACCAGCTTTTTCTATAATACTTTTTACTTCTTCAGCATCTTCTTTTTCATCTTGAATATAATTAATCGCGACATCTGCACCTTCTTTACCATAAGCGATTGCAGCAGCACGACCTATTCCAGAATCTCCTCCAGTTACAAGTGCTTTCTTACCTTTCAATTTCTCTGAACCTAAATAGGACTCTTCACCACAATCTGGAACAGGATTCATATTCTTCTGAATACCTGGATAATTTTGTGGTTGTTTATCATATTGGTCATAATAGTAAGCTGTTAAAGGATTGTGCTTAGTCATAATATATCCTCCTTAAATTATATATACTATATGTATACCCTTTATTGAGATATTTAAAAATATATATACCAATAAGAATAAAAAGCGATCAATACAAATATATGATTGTTCGCTTTTTATATGATTAAATTATCTTTTTTGTTTAATTGCTATTGTTGCTCTTACTATGGAAATAAGTTGTTCTTTTTCGTCAATAACTTTAACATCCCATACTTGTGTTGTTCTTCCAATATGAAGTGCTTGACCTATTGCTCGAACTGTACCTGATCGAGTTGACTTTATATGATTTGCGTTGATTTCTAATCCTAACGGAATTTCGTCTTCACTTGAAGCGTAATGAGCACCCATTGATGCTGCTGTTTCTGCTAATGATATTGTTGCACCGCCATGTAGGAATCCGAATGGTTGTTTAACTTTATCCGTTACTGGCATCGTCATTTCGATATAGCCATGTCTTGATTCGATTGTTTCTATTCCAAAGTTCTCTATTAAATCCATATGATTAATCCCCCTTAATCATACTATAATACCATTGCAGCAATAAATCCAAAAATAATTAACGGGATATTATATATTAAGAAGTTCGGTATACATGTATCTCTAATATGATCGTGTTCACCGTCAACATTTAAACCAGCTGTTGGTCCTAAAGTTGAATCACTTGCAGGACTACCTGAATCACCTAACGCGCCTGCTGTTCCGATAACTGCGATTAATGCCATAGTGCTAAGTCCAATTTCTTGTCCAAATGGAATAAATAAACTAGCAATAATTGGAATTGTCGCAAATGATGATCCTATGCCTAGTGTTACAACAAGACCAATAACGTACATCATTATAATACTGAATGCTTTATTATCTCCTGTAATTGATGCTAGACTTTCAACTAGTGAACCTACTTCATTTGTAGCGCTCATCACACCTGCAAATCCGTTTGCAGTTAAAATCACAACACCAATGTATGCCATGATTTGAATACCTTCAACTAATTTAGCATCTAATTCTCTCCAGTTATATAATCCTGAGAAGAAGAATATTAAGATCCCTGCTAATGCACCAAAAATCATAGATTCCGTTAATGTTTGAACAACGAATGTTCCTAAAATTGCTAAGCCCGTCACAATTAATGGATATGGCTTTAATGTCTTCGTTTCTTCGTCTTCTTCTACTTTAATTGTTTTATATGTTCTAGGTTTCCAGTACATAATAATCGCAACAATTAATCCAAATACATAGCCCATTGAAGGAATTAACATCGCTTTCCAAATACTATTGAATTCTATATCTACATTTGCTTTTCCAAATGCATCAAAGATAATAGATTGGAATATATGACCATAACCATAAGGGAATAAAATATAAGGGAAACATAGTCCGAAACCAATAACTGTAGCAATTAATCTTCTATCCATTTGTAGTTCATTAAATAAGCTTAGTAATGGTGGTATAAGAATAGGTATAAATGCGATATGGACAGGTATGATATTTTGACTGAGTACTGAAATTACAAGTAATACAGCTACTAATAATATTTTTATTTTTAATCTACTTTTCTGTGAATTTTCTTTTTTCATTGATGTAATGATTTTTCCTACGATGTAGTCAGTTATACCACTATAAGAAATCAGTGCTGCAAATCCACCTAATAATGCATAAGACAATGCAACTTCTGAACCATCAATGATTGTTTTACCAAATGTGGAAATGACTTTATCAACAGACATTCCACTTAATAAACCACCTGTTAATGCACCTATGAATATACTTAGTACAACATTTAAACGCATTAAACAAAGTATAATCATCACAATAACAGCTACTAATACTGCATTTATTTCCAAAAAGACCCTCTCCATTCTTTAGTTCTCTACCACGATAAAGTGAAATAATGAATTTATCATATCAGTTGAGAAATAGCATGTCAACATCTCAATAATTAGTCCGAATATTCAGAATCAGATTTAGTCATAATTAAAGCGGGATCCAAACCTATCATAGTCCATAGATTTTTTATCCCGCTTTATATATGATTGACTGATTTTATTTATTTTTTAAGAAATGAAGTACTGTTGGTATCATAGCACCAGTCGCACCCTTTGGACCTTTGAATGAATCAGTCTCTGTTTCCCCTGAACCGGCAATATCAAAGTGTAAGTGTGGTATTTCATCACTAAAATGTGTTACAAATGCTGCTGCAAATAAAGCTTTACCGTTTTTATTTAAAATACAGTTAGTTAAATCTGCAACTTCTGAAGATTTAATATCTTGTTTCTCTTCATCTGTTATTGGTAATTCAAAACTTACTTCATTTGAATATTTTGCAGCTTGTTTCACATCATCAATGTATTGATCAGCATCGCTTGAGAATATCCCCGTTTTCCCTAAACCTAATGCTGCAACGACAGCTCCTGTTAATGTCGCAAAGTTCATAATAAGTTCTGGCTTATATTGTTTAACGAATGAAACAGCATCACCTAATACTAATCTTCCTTCAGCATCCGTATTTGTTATTTCAACTGTTTCTCCACTTAATGCAGTATATACATCATCTGGTTTCATTGCATTGCTTGAAATCATATTTTCAGCTAATGGTAATACTGCTACTACATGAATTGGTAATTGTAATTTGTTGATAGCATGCATCATACCTACTACGTTACTTGCACCACTCATGTCATATTTCATCGTTGGCATACCTGTTTTAGATTTAATTTGGTAACCACCTGAATCGTATGTTACACCTTTACCTACAAGCGCAATTGGATCTTGTGTTGAACCTTTATATTCAAGCACGACTAAACGAGGTGGATTTATAGATCCTTTACCAACTGCATCTAATAAACCAATACCTTCTTCTCTAATTTCATCTTCATTTTTAATCGTGACATTTACTTCTGAATCTTTAAAGTGTTGTTCAATTTCGTTTGCGAAATAATCTGGTGTTAAAATATTCGGTGGTGTTTGTGAATATGTTCTCGCTAAATTAACACTCTCTCCTAAAATTTCACCTTGATTAATAAATGTCGTGACATCTTCAGTTGTCGTTGTAACATAGTTAATAACTGTGTTAACATTTGCTGATTTGTTTGATTTATACGTATCAAATACAAATGTAGCTTGTGTGAATAACCAACCAAAACGATAAGCACGTTCTTGATTAGATACATTTTGTGATACAAACGTATCATCTAATAGATGTACTTCTTCAATTCTATTACTTTGTAAATATCTGCTTAAATTTCCGTACACAATTTGATAGTCATTTTCTTTAATTTCTTTTAAGTTACTTAACCCTACTGCAATTAATTTAACGACTTGTCCATTTATGATAATCGCTGTACTTGTGATTTTACCAAGCTCACTACTAATAATTTGTTGTTTTTTTAAATTTTCAAGTTGTCCGTCTAAAATTTGATTAATTTCATCAAAATTGTGCATTTGATTTAAGTGACTTGGACAACCGATTACAATCGGAAGTTCATTATAAGAATATGTTTCTTTAATTTTTATATTCATCATTATTATCCCCTTTGTTAAAACATTGAATAACCGCTTCTTCGTAAATTCCTTATAACAAATCCTGCGACAATAGCGCCAATCCATCCTGAACCAAGCATTAATATATCCGCAGTATGTATATGTGTTAAACCTGTAATAAGTTTTGAAAATGCAGTTGCTGGATCTGTAAAGTACATAGCAGTGGAAATTTTATCTACAATTGCAAAAATAACAAATGGATAAAGTACGACCATTAACCAAGTACCTTTTAATAGCATATTTAATATAAAAGCGATTCCAAAAAACAGAACAAAAAATAATGCCATAGATATAATAACTTGCGGTAAAGATATCATAGCTAACCTCCTTTAAAAAAAGAGACCCGCCTAATAGCAGGTCTCTACACTTAATAATGAATCAATTAGAATTTACCTTTTTTATAGGCTAATCCGATACCACCAATTTTGAAAATTGCACGAGTATCGATAACTTTTTTCATGAATGCTGCTTTTTTACCAGTAATTTCACGACCCATAACAACACCAACACCATCATGGCTACCTAATGAACATACAGTACCTTTGTCATCGTATGCGAATGGCTCTGTTTTCTCACCATTGAAGATGTTTTTAATGTTTTTAGCAAGGTGTTCACCTTGTTGCATAGCGATTTGTGCTGTTGTTGGAAGTGGACGCTTGTTGTCTCCTTCACCAGCCATAACAGCTGAACAGTCACCAATTACGAAGATATCATCATAGTTGTCGATTGATAAATCATCTTTAACTACGATACGACCACGTTTAACGCCGTCAAATGATTCTTCCATCAATTTACTACCTCTAACACCTGCAGCCCAAATAGCTGTGTTAGCTTCTAAAGTTTGTTCTTCGTCATTAACTTTAACTACGAAACCTTTTTCATTACAAGCAACGATTGGAGTAGAAATTTTGAATTCAACGCCACGTTCTTCTAAATATTTAACAACGTAGTTCACTAAGTTTTCAGAGAACATAGGTAACATTTTTGGAGCAGCTTCAACACAAGTGATTTTAACTTTAGATTGATCTACACCGTATTTTTTACATAATTCAGGAATACGTTCTGTTAATTCACCTAATAATTCAACACCAGTGAATCCAGCGCCACCTACTAAGATTGCTAAATCATTTTCATCTTTTTCTTTAGATGCAGCATAATTAGCAAATTTATCTTCGATATGTTTAGCAATACGACGAGAAGTGTTAATGTTTTCGATTTGTAAAGCATGTTCTTTCATACCTTCAATACCGAATGTTTCACTTTCAAATCCTAATGCAACAACAAGAATATCATATTCGAATACACCGTTAGATGTTTCAACTGTTTTAGCATCTTTGTTGATTTTTGTTACTTCTGCTTTAACGAAGTTTACTTTATTTCTGTCGATTACATTTGTAATTGGGTATAAAGCATCCTCATAGTTTAAAGTACCTGCAGAAGCTTCGTGTAACCATGTAGCTTCGTAGTGATAATCGTTTTTGTTGATTAATGTAACATCAACGTCTTGGTTTGAAACTAATTTTTGCAATTTAGTTACTGTTTGTAAGCCAGCGTATCCTGCCCCTAATACTAGAACTTTTTTACGTTCAAATCCCATTATTTTCACCTATACTTTCTAAATTTTGTTTGACACTTATAGGAAAGTTGTGTCACTTTGTGTTTTTCCTCACAAATAAAGATAATACTATTTACATACAAGTTTTATTGTATATTTTTATAAAGATAAATTCAAGTGTGACATATCAATTCCTTAGCATTGTTCTGGCGTACCTGAAACGTCTCTTGTCTTAAATGAACTTCCGCAACCACAAGCTGCAATAGCATTAGGGTTTTCAATCGCAAATCCGCCACCCATTAAAGATGTCTTAAAGTCAATTGTTGTACCATTTAAAATTGGTGCATCGTTTTTATCTACTAACACTTTCACACCATAAAACTCTAGAACTTCATCATTCTCAGCCGGTTCTTCTTCTGCTGACATTCCGTAAGAAAGTCCTGTACAACCGCCACCTTTAACAGATACTTTCAAATAACCATTTGGCATATCGTTATTTTTCATCATATCTTTAACTTCATAAGCTGCTGCTTCAGTTAATATAACAGTTGACATATTTATTCCTCCTAAAAAATCCAATTTTCTTCTATATGACTATATATATTTTCAAGTAATTCTTCTGGTGTTTCTCCCTTGACCATATCTCCATTGACTAATGCATATAACCCTCTAGCACATGGTCCACAATTTTGTAGACAACCGTATTCCAATACATCTACTTCTGGATCATTGTCGAGCTTGTTAAACACTACATCAGCACCTTTGGCCAAGTTTGAAATACAAAATTCGACAATTGGGTTCAATGTGTTCACCTACTCACTTTTTATTCATTAAACTATTTTAACATTCATTGTAGTTTATGCCAAAAACGATTATACTAAAAGTATACTTATATATTATAAAATATATACATACAAATTTGTAGAAATTTGATTTATGGACAAAGGAGAATAACGATGAAAAGCTTAGTATTATTAGGGGGCGGATACGGTAATATGCGCTTAATGAAAGAAATACTTCCTAGCACATTACCTTCCGATTATTCAATTACGCTGATTGATCGTATGCCATTTCACGGTTTAAAAACAGAGTTCTACGCATTAGCAGCAGGCACAAAACCAGATAAAGATATTCGTGTTCAATTTCCAAAAGATAAAAAAATTAATACAGTATACGGGGAAATTACTGATATTGATTTAGACAATCAAATTGTTTCAGTTGGAGATACACGAGTTGATTATGATGAACTTGTAATAGGTCTAGGTTGTGAAGACAAATATCACAACGTACCTGGCGCAAAAGAATATACCTATAGTATTCAAACTGTACAAAACGCACGCAAAACATACCAAGCAATATGTGACTTACCAAGTGATGCAACTGTAGGTATCGTCGGTGCAGGATTAAGTGGTATAGAACTTGCAAGTGAATTACGTGAAAGTAGACAAGATATTAAAATTAAACTTTTTGATAGAGGTTCACGAATTTTACCTGCATTCCCAGAGAAATTAAGTAAATACGTAAAAAAATGGTTTGATAAACATAATGTAGAAGTTGTACCAAATTCAAATATCACTAAAGTTGAACCCGGACAACTTTATAACAATGAAGATATTCATAACGTTGATTTAGTTGTATGGACTGCCGGTATACAACCAGTTGAAATCGTTAGAAATCTTCCAGTTGATACAAACGACGGTAGAAGGGTTATCGTAAATCAATATCATCAAATTCCAACATATCCAAATGTATATATTGTAGGCGATTGTGCAGCATTACCTCATGCACCAAGCGCATATTTAGCAGAAATACAAGCTGATCAAATCGCTGAAGTCATGAAATTACAATGGGCAAACAAACCATTACCTGAAAAGATGCCAGAATTGAAACCACAAGGATTTGTAGGTTCACTTGGTGAAAAACAAGGCTTCGCTTATTTAATGGAACAAACCGTAACAGGTCGTTTAGCAAGAGTCATTAAATCAGGTGTTCTATGGTTATATAAATATCATAACGGATAAGAAAAAAGTAGCAGATTACTCTGCTACTTTTTTTCTATTGTATGTGGGGGGTGGTTGGAAGTGAAGATGTGAGTTAACTGCCTCTTTAACTCACATCTTTGGCGAGCTCTTGGCTTTATTCAGGAGTTAAGCCATGACTTGACTTTTCTCACATCTATACTCTACCCAACTCACCTGTCCCCAATTAACTCCCTAAATTATTCATTTTTATTGTTCTACTGCTACGTGTTCATCTATAAATTTTGTTACTGGCTTTAATTGAACATAACCATCTGCTACGTATTCATCATTGATTGTTACAAGTGGATAGAAAAGTTCGTCTTCGTTTATTCTTTCGATAAATTGTTGGTCGTGATCTGTTAAATTTTCTGTTTGTTTCATAATATCAATATATGTGTATTCAAGGTTTAACTCTGGATATTTTCTTCCTAAAATTGCTTGTAACCATTCAAATGTGTCTTTAGATGATGGTGCATTTACACAACTTGCACATACAACATCAGCTCCATAAATTACTATACTTGCCTTGGACATTTTAGCATCCCCCTAGTTTCATGAATAGATTTTTTACCTTATTTCTATTATAATAGATAAATAAGATTAATGTATCTAATAACACTTGATGAGAGGAGTATTAATATATATGGCTACCGAACAACAAACAATGTTTGATCAAGTTAGTGATGTACTCGAAAAGTTAAGACCATTCTTATTACGTGATGGTGGCGACTGTGAATTAGTAGATGTTGATGACGGGATTGTTAAATTACGTCTACTTGGTGCTTGTGGTACTTGCCCAAGTTCTACTATTACGCTAAAAGCTGGCATAGAACGTGCTTTATTAGAAGAAGTACCTGGCGTAGTGGAAGTAGAACAAGTATTCTAACTTCATAATTAATAAAAAACAGGACATCGTTTATAAACGATGTCCTGTTTTTTATTTCCTAGGTAATATTAATGATACTGTCTACTCACTTTTCCATCATATGTTCCATTGATATGTTGTATCATTTGTTCATTAATATATACCCAGCCTTTCCATCCTATATGAACGGCGTCTGTTATTACATACGGTTCATATTCTTTATCGGTTAAATCGTATACTTTCATATCATTCTTTTGAATCATGTGATTGATTTTCTCATATACCGCTTCACGTTTTTCTTTATCCACATGAATATGATCATACCATTTTCCATTTGCTGGAATCACAATAAACAATGGGTCTGCTTTAGCTTCTTTTAAAGTATCGATTAATAATTGTAAATCATCAAATTCTTTCGAATGCATATTAAACTCGTAATTACGATTATATCTTTTACGTTGCTGTTTTAATAAATGCCAATATTTATCATTCATACCAAATTTGTTTGTTCTTGAATGTTGAGCGCCATATTCTGATGCGTATAACTTCAAGTCATTCCAATTCATATGATTAAAATGATGGTGTTCTTTTCTATGTAACTTTGCTTTTTCTTGTCCAAAAATTGATTTCAAAGCGTCGTGTTTTTCATAGATATTTTTTTCAAAATCATTCATAAATGTACCTTCATCATAATGATGATTTTCTTTTCCTATGACTGATTTCAAGTATGGGTCTGATTTTAATTGTTTAAATTGCGCTAATCTTTTAGCAAAACGATCTTTAATTTCTGGACTTAACACTTTATTTTTAAATAAGTGATTAGCTTGTAATGGTGAAAAGCGAGCACTAAAGTTATCATTTGTCAGTCCATGATCTGTAAACCATTGTGGCGAAATAATAATCGCTATTTTTTTACCTTTTAGATTATGTGCTTGGCTTCCCATATTAATTGCATGAATTAAATCAGTTGATCCACCCGTACCTATTAGATATGGTTGCAATTTCGCTTTTTTGTCATTCAAGATATACGCTGGATGGAAGATGTCTTGTTTTTCCAATTCACTTGACCCAAAGATTGGATAGAAATTTTTACTTAATAACATTTCTTCTTGTGAGTGCACACCTTTTAGTACTGTATCATCTAAAGATATCGCTTCGTTATTAATACTGTCATACTTTGAAAATGATTTAATCCATTCTACTGGTACGAGTAAAAATAAACCGAATAATAAACCACTTATTAATAATGGTAACAATAACTTTAATTTCATTGTAATTCCTTAAGTACTGCTATAATTTTATTTGGTGTTGCCCACTCATCTCTATCAAAATCAGTAATTGTTACATCAATGCCTAAATTATTTTGAATTTCTAATAATAACCCTACTGTCGCAAATGAATCGATAATGCCTTCTTCAAATATTTCAATATCAGGATTTTCTTTAACGATATCATTTTCTGCAACTTCTGCTAAAATATTTAAAACACTCTCTTCAAAATTCATAATATAACTCCCTTATTTAATGTATTAACTTGCCTGAGAAAAGTAAAAATCCAAATGCTATACAATGGAATGTAATTAAAATTGCTACTATGTTCATAATGCTTGGATTCATCTTTATAGGATGTTTTTTACGCCATTGTTCGTAATAGCCATACCCAATAAATAGCAATGCATGATATAAACCATACAAAATATAATGCCATTCAATACCATGCCAAATACCCATAATAAAGAAATTCAAGAAAAATCCTAAATTAGATATTAATAATTTATCTTTTAATAATTTTTCTTTAGATACCCAAAATACAAATCGCATATATACGCAATCTCTAAACCAAAATGATAAACTCATATGCCATCTATTCCAGAAATCTTTAATATTTTTAGCTTTAAATGGTTGGTTAAAGTTAACAGGTGTTTGCACACCAAATAAATAACTAAATGCAATTGCAAATAAACTGTATCCTGCAAAATCAAAGAATAAATAGAAACTATAACCATACATATAATATAAGTAATTTAAAAATGTTGGATCCGTGTCTATTGGTACAACTTTTATTACATACTCATTTATGTAATAAGCAATGATATATTTATACAAGAATCCCATAAACACCATATGTATGGCTTTGATAAGCATGTCATAGTACTTTTCAGGTTCTATTGTCTTCTCTTCATCTTTAATAAAGCGTTTATATCGATCTATTGGACCAGATGAGATTGTTGGAAAGAATGTAATAAAATCGATTAATTTCATCGTATCAATAGACTTAATTCGACTATCACGAATTTCCATAATGAGTTGAATGCTCTTAAATGCAATATAAGAAATTCCTAAAAATCCAATAAATTCAATGACTCTATTACCATGTATTGTAAGTTGATGTGTTCCAAGCCAACTACTTTGTAATACTTTGACAATAATTAAAGGTAATATAGATAAAAATATTGCACTCACATATAACTTAAAGTTGTTTGTTTTCTTTACGAGCGTGTTATAAGTTCTAATCAAAACAACTTGATAACATACATACAGTGCAAAGAAAATGAGTTGATAACTTAAATATTGATTATCGAATAAATTTTTACTGTCATCCGAAAATATTAAAACAAGCATAATTAAGGTTATTACTCTATTGTATATAAGACTTTTCTTACCGATTAATCCTAAAATAATAACGGGTAACATTAAGATTAAACAGATGTAGAAATAAGTAAAATCTCCATATGGTGTCATGAATTTAACCTCTCTAATACTTTGTTGCGATCTAATTTACCGTTAGACGTTAAAGGTAGCTGTTTAGCATAGCTAAATTTTCTAGGAATCATGTATTCAGGTAAATGTAATTTCAATTCATGTTTCAAATGCATTGTCATATCATTTTCACTTTCTAACTCATCAGCTATCGGCACAATTGTTGCATGTAAATATTGGATTTTCTCACCCTGTTTGATTGGTGAAATGACAGCTTGTTTAACATCTGGTAAGTGTTCAAGTACGCTTTCAATTTCTTCAAGTTCCATACGATAACCATTGATCTTAATTTGAAAATCAATTCTTCCGTTAATGAACCAATAACCATCTCGATAAGTTGCTTTGTCACCTGTATGATAATTTAATTGGCCATCAATGATTTTAAACACTTTATTATGTTTTTCTTCATCTTTTAAGTAACCTTGGCTCACACTTTTGCCTATAATAATTAATTCACCTTCATCTGTTAACTTCAATTCACTATTTGGGCGTACTTTGCCTATTGGTAAAGGTTTAAATTGATCCAGTATTTCTTGCGTGATTTGTATACTCGTTACAGCAACTGTAGCTTCAGTTGGTCCATATGTATTATAAATAGTTGATGTCGTAAACAAATCATGTAATTTCTGTGCTGTTTTATGACTTAATATCTCTCCACAGAAGAAGAACTGCTTTAATTTCGGATGTTGTGTTTCATTAAAATTAGGCAATAACAGACACATTTCTAAAAATGAAGGTGTAGATACCCAGCTTTCTATTGCTTTATGTTCGAGTAATTCATATAATTGTTTAGGCTTTTCAATCATCTTCTTATCGACAAGTTGAAGTGTACCGCCAGTCATTAAACACGGATAAATGGCCATAACAGACAAGTCAAAAGAAAACGGCGCTTGATTTAACCACATTCTATGCTCGCCTATTTGATTTAATTCCAGCATCCATTCTGTAAAATCAACAAGACTTTCATATCTTATTTGTACACCTTTTGGTAATCCTGTAGATCCAGATGTAAATATTGTATAAACAATGTCTTTATCAATTATTCTCTTGAAGTCTTGATCCACTGATTCAACAGCAAGTATTTCTTCTATCGTTATTTGCTTTACATGTAAATTATTCAATAAATTTCCAGTTGTGTTCAAAATAAAAACAGGCTCAACCTTCTCAATGATATGCTCTATTCTTTCTAATGGAATAGAAGTATCAATTGGAACGTAACCAATGCCTGCTTTCATACTCGCGATCATTCCCACAATCATATAAGGTGACATATGACCATAAAGTACTATAGGCTTTTCAGAACTTTTAATTAAAGTAGCTAATTTATTAGAATAAAGATCTAATTCACCATAAGTCATTACTTCATCTCTATAGTTTATCGCAACCTTATCAGCATGCCACTTATTCATAAATGTTACTTTTTCTAAGATGTCCCTCATAAACTTTCTCCTTCATCAAAATTCATTATATATAAAATCATTACTTGCACTTCCACCAGCATAAATCCAAAATAACACAATCATGATTAGTAAATAGAAAATCGTCAAACCAATCAATTTAAAGTTTTCAGAGTTTATAATGTCCCTAATTTTTTCCATTGTTAATCTCCTTGTGTTTTAATTTTGTAATTATTCTATTTCATCATTATATTCTATACGTAATCGAATATCAAGAATTATATGTAAAATTTTAGCAATATATGGCAATAAAAAATGAGTGGAACAGAAATCTACTTTGTAAAAAAGATTTCGTAGTCTAGCCACGGCAAGGATGACTAGAGACTAAAACAGACTGAGACATTATGTCCCAGCCTGTTTTTTCTTTATTAATTTCGTTTGATTATTTTAACTTAACCGGCGTTATTGGATCTTGGTTAGACATAATTTGTTTAGCATTATCCACGCATAGCTGCACCATTTTATCTCGTGTTGCAATTGAACTACTGCCGATGTGTGGCACAACGATAACTTGATCCATTTTTAAAAATGGATGATCATCTGAAATAGGCTCATTTTCAACAACGTCTAATGCTGCACCTAAAATTTCTTGTTGTTCAATTGCTTCAATTAAATCAGATTCTACGATGTGACCACCACGTCCAATATTAATTAAAATTGCTGAGTTTTTCATTTTTTTAAAAGTTTCTCGATTGAATATACCTTTTGTTTCAGGTGTTAATGGCGCCGTACAAACTACGAAATCACTTTCATTAAGCAATTCATCCATTGTACGATATTCAACATTTAATTGCTGTTCAGCTTCTTCTTTTCGAGAACGATTATGATAAAGTACTTTACAATTAAAGCCTTTCAATCTTCTAGCAAAAGCTTCTCCAATTGAGCCCATTCCATAAATACCAACTGTTGAGCCGTGGACATCTTTTCCTGCTAAAAGATATGGACCCCAACTTTTCCATTCACCATTATGTACATATTGAACCGCTTCAACAATTCTTCTTGCTGCTGTTAACATTAACGTAAATCCTAATTCGGCAGTCGTTTCTGTTAAAACTTCTGGTGTATTTGTAACATCAACACCTTTTTCTTCAGCAAGTTCCACATCAATATTATCAAAGCCAACAGCTAAATTGACGACACCTTTTATGTGCGTTGCATTGTTAAAAAATGTTTCATCAATTTGCTCGCTTAATGTCGTAATGACAATTGTAGCGTCTTGAGAACGTTCTAAAAATGCTTCTCGAGGCATTGGTTCTAATTCGCTGTTCCAAACATCTACTTCTGCATATTCTTTAATCTGATTGATAAACTTTTCTGGTAATTGTCTTGCAACAAGTACTTTCTCATTCATGTTCTCAGCTCCTTATGTGAATTTACTTAATCACTTCAAATAAATTCTTAACGCTATATGTTGGTAATACTTCTTTTTTATTAATTTCTTCTAAAGAAGTTACACCAGTTTGTATATGTAATGTATCAATGCCACTATTGATTCCAGCTAAAATATCAGTGTCATATAAGTCACCAATCATGACACAATCTTCTTTAGCATGACCAATTTTTTCAATTGCTTGTTCCATAATTATTGTTTCTGGTTTACCGATGAATACTGGCGTCTGTCCAGTCGATACACTTACAACGCTTGTCAACGAACCATTTCCAGGTAAAAATCCTCTTTCATTTGGAATCGAAACATCTTTATTTGTAGATATGAATTTCGCACCATTTCTAACGGCTAAACATGCTACTGAAAGCTTTTCATAAGAAATATTCACATCTAAGCCCATTACGACATAATCAACATGTTCATCTTCTTTCACAACTAAGCCAGCATCTTTTAAAGAAGTTTCTAATCCACTTCCGCCTACCATATATACTGATGCGCCAGGAGAAGCTTCACTTATATATCCAGCAGTTGCCATTGCAGAAGTAATCACATGTTCACTTGAAGTATGAAAACCCATATTATTTAATTTTTCTGCTACTTCAGCAGGTGTTTTTGAAGAGTTATTCGTAACGAATAAATAATCTTTATTATTTTCATTTAAATAATTTATAAATTCGATTGCACCTTCAATAACTTCCGTACCTTTATACATTGTACCGTCTATATCAATAAAATAACCTTTATAATCTTTCATTTTTATCTCCTTCACCAAAAGCTGTTACGGGAACATTTTCATTTTCTAAAAAATGTTTTGTATCTTCAATTGCTTGTTTATAAAATGGCGTCGCAATTTCAAAAGCTTTTCTTAATTGATCATGATCAATATTTTCATAATTTCTAATAAGTTCTTTTCTGTAATCAATAGATGTTCTAATCGCTTCAGCAGATGAAGGTTGGAAGACTTTTTCAAGTTCCATAATATCAATCACATCTTTATAATTACCAGGATCTCTTAAAATAAATGCATCAATAATCAAATTCCCAATATCAACTACAGATTCAATCATCATATGTGCGATTCTTTCTAAAGCATATGGAGAATTTTTCTCGGTTTCAAAATCTACCGTTAATTTTTCTAAATAATTTAGTTTTAAAGTTAAAGTTTTGCTATCTACGAAATACATGTAGAAGACCTCCTATCCATATATCATCATATCATAATTTTGAATTGTAGGGCATTGCTCTGTATACTATACAAGTAAAGAAAGATTTTTAAAAAGGAGTCGCTAAACATGATAGATATGTTCTTATATGACGAGCAAGATGAAGCGAAAATACAATTTGTAGGATTTGTCGGTGAACACAGTCGCTATGACTTAACACTGATTTATACAGATAGACATTATGGAAAAACAATGGTACTTAATACCCAAAACAATACATTTGGTATTATCGGTAAGGATGACTTAGAAGAAGATGGCTATATAAGTCACATCCTCGGTTTAACAAAAGAAGAAGGCGAAGAAGTAACAGAATATTTACATGATGTTATAGATATATAAAATTGAATTGCATTTGTAATTAATATAGTGTGAGCGTTATTTGCAGTTCTGGTCGAAAGTGCAAATAAGAAGTCCAGTAATTACAATTCTCAGTAGTTTTGTAAATAAGACACTTCATAGTTACACTTCGACCGATTTTTGTTACTAACGCACCTATATTATATAAACAACTTCATACAAAAATATTCACAATCTCGCTATAGCTCAATACAAAAGAGCCCGGAAAAATTCCGGGCTCTTTCGTTTATAAATAATCTTTTAAAGTATTTTTAGATGTAGGTTGTTCTTCAATTGCGTCTTCTTCTATTTCTACTGTTTCAGCTTCTTGTTGTTTGTTTTGTTGCTCTTGTTTAGTATTTTGCTGAATTGTTGGCTCTATTTTAACATCTTCTAATTTATGTTCTTCATCTATGAAAGTTGCTTCTTCTGCTGTTAATTTAGATATCTCAGATTTAGATAATCGTCTCAACACAAAATATTTACATCCAAAATTACAATACTCTAATATATAATCTTGAATAGCAGAGAATCGCTTATTTGCATCACTTTTTTTATTAGAATCATGATAAAAGCCTTTTAAACGAAGTTGCTCATAACCAAAGTCACCAACAATAAAATCATATTTATCTAGAATTTCAGAATAACGTGATGTAAATTGTTCTTCATTGAAAGATTTCTGATCATCTTTAATCACTTCAAAATAGTTATTTTCTATTTTAGTTAACATTCAATCACCTTATTAGTTATTAAGTGCTTGTTCACCTAGAATATGTTTTTGTTTAGCAGCTTCATTAACTTGTTCATCTGCGTGATAAGAACTACGTACCATTGGACCAGCTTGGCAATGTTTAAAGCCTTTTTCCATAGCTACTTTTCTTAATTTACCAAATTCTAAAGGTGTGTAGTATTTTTGCACATTTAAATGTTTACGTGATGGTTGTAAATATTGACCGATTGTCATAATATCTACGTCGTTTGCACGTAAATCATCCATTGTTTCATAAATTTCTTCAACTGTTTCACCAAGTCCAACCATTAAGCTAGATTTTGTAGGAATATCTGGGTACATTTCTTTAGATCTTCTTAAGAATTCTAATGTACGATCATATTTTGCACGTGCTCTAACTCTTGGTGTTAAGCGTCTAACTGTTTCGATATTGTGGTTTAAAATATCTGGTTTAGAAGCCATTAATGTTTCTAATGCTTCATAACTACCACCCATATCTGATGGTAAAATTTCAATCGTTGTATATGGATTTAACTCTCTTACTTTACGTACTGTTTCTGCATAAACGTTAGAACCAGCATCTTTCAAGTCATCTCTTGCTACTGCTGTAATAACAACGTGTTTTAAGTTCATAAGTTGAACTGATTCTGCTACACGTTGTGGTTCATCTAGATCTAACTCATTTGGAAGACCTGTTTTAACTGCACAGAAACGACATGCTCTCGTACAAACTGCACCTAAAATCATAAATGTAGCTGTACGTCTTTCTCCCCAACATTCGTGAATATTTGGACATTTAGCTTCTTCACAAACTGTATGAAGATTCTTCTCACGCATCATTTTTTTCAAGCCTGTGTAGTTCTTATTCGTGTTTAATTTTATTTTTAACCAGTCTGGTTTACGTAATATTTCTTCATTTTTAGTAGCCATATACGTGAACACCCTTCTATTATTAATTTTCATCTTTATATATTATAACGAATATACATATAAATTTAAATGCTCATTACACTTTCTTTTTATGTTGTAATAACTTTTGTTCAAAAATATTTCTTAAAAACTCTGGCATAATATAATTTACATTCATATCTTTCAATATTGGGAAGTATCTTCCGAATGTGTACATATCAATAGTACCGAGCTTATATTGTTCGTGATCTTCTATTTCTTTTCCATTCACAAAACATTGACCTGTAGACTCAATATAGCCGATATTTTTAAATACATATCCTCCAAAAATATCTCCTCTAAAGCCAAATCCAAATGCTACTTCATCCATATAGGACTGTTCCATCGCTTTATATATAATTTGTTTAAGTTCCGCGCCTCTTAAATCTACTGAAACAGTGTTTATAGGATGCGGTAACATTTGATGAATATCGTATTCTGTTAACTCATTACCCGTCTTACCTTTAACGATAAGACCTGCATTAATAATTGCACAGTCTGCTCCTGTAAAATCTAATACACTTTCGCATAATAAGTCCGTTGTATAACTTGCACTGTTAAGACGACGTGGTAATGAAAAAATACCTTTAAGTATCGGTTTATTTAATAATGCCTTACCTTTTTCTTCATAATCATTTGGTACTTCTTCAATTAAGTCAGAATTAATAATTTCCGCTTCTTTATGAATAACTTTTTGATTTTCAATAACTAAATCTACTTTACCAATATAATGCCCATATTTACCAGCTGCAGCCATCAACACACCATTTTGTTCTTCACCATTTTCAAAATAATGATGTGTATGTGCGCCGAAAATAATGTCTACTTCCGGACATTCTTTGCAAATTTGCTCATCAAAGAAGATACCGACATGACTTAAAACGAGCAGTACATCATATGCTTCTTTCACTTGTTCTATTTCGTTCTTTAGTGCAAGTAATGGTGACGTCACTTTCCAATCAAGTCTTTCATAAATATGATTAAAAGGTGCTGTCAAACCAATCATACATACTTTAATACCATTAATATCTTTAACAACATGAGAAGTTATATGATTCGGTAAATTGCCATCTAAATCAAATAAATTACAACAAGTAACATCGAACTGAGCTTCATCATATAAGTGATTCAAAGCATCATGAGATATCGTCATACCTTCATTATTACCTATTGTGACAACATCTACGTGACTATCATTTAAAATATTAACATTTTCTCTACCTTGTGATGCTTCTGTTAAAGGATGAAATAAATCTATATGATCACCTATATCAATATATAGTGTATCATGCTGACATCGACTTCTTTCATCTTTAATATACTGAGATATTTTGGCATATGTATTTAAATGACTGTGTATATCATTTGTATGAAATATCGTGAGCTTCACAAATCCAACTCCTTATAAAACACTTTTTATAATCAAATATATACCTAAGATTAACATTGTAAATCTTAAAATTAAAACGACAGTGTCTGACTTCATTCTACTATTTATTCTTACACCAATTTTTGCACCAAAGTAACTTGAAATAATCAATACAATCGCATGTACCCAAAGTACATTACCTTGCACAATGTGGCTGACAGAACTTGATAAACTTGAGAAGAATATCATCATCATACTTGTACCAACAGCAACATGTGGTGGGAATCTAAATACAATAATCATTAAAGGTGTCATCAGTGCACCCCCACCGATACCGAATAAACCAGTCGTTATACCAACAATAAATGATGAAACAATAGCGACAAACGGTGGAACACCGTATTTATGATGTTCACCATATCTATCTGTAAATGATTTTAAATACTTTTCTCGTTGGAAGTACTTTATTGGTTTCACATGATTACGTATCATTAATACGATAGAAATAAAGATTAAGAAAATACCAAAGTACAAATTAAATGAATCTAAAGTAAAATACTTACTTAAATATGCACCAAGTAAAGCCCCTGGAATAATACCAATCAAGAATATTAATCCATTTTTTACATCAACTTGCTTCGTTTTCAAATAGCCTAATGTTGCTGTTAAACCCGTTGTAATTAATATAACAGATGATGTACCAATCGCTCTTTGTGGTGTCATACCAGACAATAATTGATGGTCTATACCAAAGTATACGAGTGAAGGAACAATAATAATTCCGCCACCAATTCCAACTAGCGCCCCTAATATTGCAGACGATACACCTATAATAATTAACACTAAATATGCCATACCTGTCACCTCTAAAATAATTTAAGTTGCTTAGGCGCTAAACCTTCGTATTCTATCTCTAATAACTTTTGGTAAGTTTTGGCATTTTGTGCAGCATGTCCACCAGAATTATTATTAAATACTACATAAACATCTTTCGCTTTATGCTCTAAAATTTTAACTTTATCAGCTAACTCTTTAAGTTCTGCTTCATTATAATTATATAAATATCTGACATCACGCCACTCTTGATCTGTCATATCTTTCTTCGTCCATCCGTTTACATTTCTACCATGGTAACGGACGAAAGCAACATCATGCGTAATACGATTTATAAGTGGTATAGACCCTTCTCCACTCTGCGGTTCATCACAAACGCTATGAATAAATTTCATTTCGGTTAAAAATTCCAACGTATACTCTTTAACATCTTCTTTAAACCAAGTACGATTACGGAATTCGATACAAACATCAAAATCTTTTAATTGCTCACGTACATAACGTAAATAATTAATATTTTGAGGTTGTAAATCAAACCAAGGTGGAAACTGTACGAGAATCATCGCTAACTTTCCTGATGCTTTTAACGGTGCCATCGAATCTTTAAATAAATTAAACAATGTCATTTTGTCTTCAGCAAAATCAGTTACCTCAGCATGACCTGTTAACGCCTGATGAATCTTAACAACAAACTTAAAATTATTAGGCGTTTCCCGAATCCATTTTTCAATATTTCGTTGCGGTTGAATCGCATAATAAGTTGCATCTAATTCCACAATAGGAAAATGAGCAGCATATGCTTTTAACTTATCTTTTTTATTAGACAGGTCTTCATATAAAGAATCATGATCTCCCCATCCAGTTAGGCCAATTTTTATCATATCTCATCACCATACTCATCATACCACACAGAGTATTTATAGTTCAGTTTGTTTGATTAAAATTATGTAAAACTATGAATGAGCAGTAAAGAATTGTATGTCGTTCGTTATACTTCTTATGCGTTTTGTAATTATAGGCTGTCTTAGTTACACTTCGTACGATTTTTGTTACTATGGACCTCCTTAGTTACACTTCCTACGACTTTTGTTACTAAACCCACCATTCTTTTCAATTCATAAAAAATAACGGCTATGACAAATAATAATGTCCTAGCCGTTTTATATGTGTATCAACTCATTCATGTAGCAAGTTGTATATTTCTATCACAATATTTCATAACTTCCTCGTCATGCGTAACAATTAATATAGTAGATTTACCTTTAAATTCTGATAAAAGTTCAAGTATTTTATATTTATTATCATTGTCTAAAGCACCTGTTGGCTCATCTGCAAAAATTATTAGAGGTTCTTTTAATAGTAACCTAGCAATTGCGACTCTTTGTTGTTCTCCTCCGCTTAACGTATAAATCTTAGTATTAAGTGGTTTATTTAATCCTACTTTTTTCATGACATCATTTTTCAATACTTTTTTCTGAGATTTACTCAATTTTTTATAAGTTAGTACGATGTCCAAATTATATTCAATCGTTTCATGTGTGATAAGTGCGTAGTTTTGAAACAAATAGCCTAACTTATTTCGATACAATAGCATCTTATGTTTACGTTTCATCTTAGTTATGTCATCACCATCAATATAAATAGTACCACCATCAATTTTTTCTAAGCCACACATACAACCCAATAAAGTAGATTTTCCCGAACCACTTCTCCCAGTTATGGCGACCATTTCACCTTTGTTAATATTCAAACTCAAATCACTAAATAAATTAACACCATTAAATTGTTTTCTTAAATTATTTAAACGGATCATTGTTTAATCATCTTCTCATACTCAGATTTACTGATATATTCTATAAAATAAACCCATTTACCTTTGTGATCAATTTTGACATATTGTTCAGAAGGGCTATAACCTTTAAAGTCCAATAAGTAGTTATTTTTATGACCATTTTCATCATAAGATTCAATATCTTTATAATCTTGGATATTTATAATTTCTTGCTTACTTAAATGTTCAGCATCGCTACTATATGGAACCTTAGCATAACTCCAACCTCTTTTAACAAAGGGATTTACTACATCCAATTTTTCATCAATATTTTTCATCGTAAATAAAATTATACAAATTATCATAATGCTTGCTATTAATGTATAAATTAACTTTTTCATTATTGAGTCTCACCTCTTCTTGCATCTTTCAACAAATGATATTCATATCGATTAATAAAAATCATGACAGTAAGTAATTCGAATAGAATAATTGAAATCATTAATTTGAATGAAATTTCTACAATATCAAAAAAATTCACAATAAATAATGCTATAAAAGTAGAAACTAAACTATTTATCACAAAACTTATATGCTTTTTAAAAAAAGAATCTCCATGAATAGTTCTTACAAATATCACTTTTTTCTCTTTATCACAATAAATATTAATAATAAATAGATATACTGAAATTAATATTATGATTCCTAGTATAGAGGTAGTAACAGAAACAAATAGATTACGTTTTATTTTATTATATTCAGTCAATACACTACTATAAGCATTAGTCAAACCTTGAATTTCTGTATCAAACTTATTATGATCTAGTTTACTTTTAATTAGATCATAATCATTAAAGAGCAATAACCCTTGTGATGTAGCAGAACTATAGAAAGAAATTGGATAATAACCTTTAGGTAATATTATTATTACTGGATTATAAGATATAACCTCTTTACTATATACACCTGTACTATAGTTAAATAAATTATAATTATTTTTTATTTTATGAACTTTGATATCTAGATACCTTTGTTTATTAGGAACTTTCTCAATTTCATCATAAAATTCAATCTCTTCTTGTAAATCTTTTTTTATTTTATTTATATTCTCTTTGGAAAATCCTTTATCAGGAATTAGTGCTGTAATTTTTGAAAAATCTACTGATTCTTTGTTTTCTATACTAATTTTATTTCTATCAATAAAAGTCTTATTTACATAGATAGCATTATCTAAATCATATTTCTCCCCAGATTTTTTCCAATTATAATGTCTATGAAATGTAAGCATCCAATTCTTTTCAGGAATTTTGTTTAATAAATTTATCACTTCTTGATCTGAATATTTAAACTGTTTCTTACTTGTTTCTATTTCATTTGTTGTCAATTCAGCAATATATAAATCTTTATTCTTAAACCAATGCTTTTCACTGTTAACAATGTCAACCGCCTCTATGTAGTTATGTATTGAAATCGATATAACATTGAGTAAAGTTAAAGTCACTATTAACTTAATTATATTTGGCAAGTATTGGAACCTATTGCCGACACCTTCAAATTTTATATATTTTTGAATATTAAAAGTTTGTTTAGATACTAGCCAGTAAGACATTAGCGATACCATAATCAAAATAATATAAAAAATTACTACACAAATTAAATATGACCAAAAGATATATCTGATTTGTGCCAATTGATTATATAAATATAATCCAATAGTTGCTATTAAAGTTATTATTATAAAATGTGAAACAAAGATTTTTGTAATTTTTAATAATTGTAAAGCTATAATTTTTGACGATGTGAATCCATGTATTCGTTTAATAGACATTTCTTTCACTGAAGCAAGTTGATCATATAAAATAGCTATGAAAATTATTACTAATAAAATTATGAAAGTAGAAGGTAATTGATGGGTACTTATATATTCCAATATTATTAAATGTAATGGAAATTCATAATCTTCAATTGTTAAACCTTTTTCTTCTAATGTTTCATAAAAATCACTTTTGGGATTCTCTTTTATAAAAAAAGTTGTTCCAACCAAATTTAATTTACCCAAAATTTTATTATCTGGTTTTATAATTTGATATTTCTTGTTACGATTAAATGCTTTTTCATTAAAATTAAGTTTCTCGTTCAAATTATATTGAGATAAATATTTAGTTTTACCATTATCATCATAATTCCCATTTACTCGAATCATCGAAATATTATGTTCAGTAGAAAGTTTAACTAATAACCTATTTATTTCTTCTTTATTATGTTTCTTGTCCCACTTTGCTATGACTAATGCTTTGTTGTATCCTGGCAATTTAATATCATCTATATAATTATAAAAATTTAAGAATATAAAAGTTATAATACCGAATATAAGAAATATAGTAGTCTTTGTAATTTTTTTCATTTATCAGCCTCATTGATAAAATTCATTAATAGAAGCCGTAATATGCTTTATTTGCTTTCCAAATTTGCCAACCTGGTCTTCTTACAGATGATGCCTTAGACCATCTTCCTTTAGGTGTATAACCTGAAGAAAACTTATTAGCACCAATAACAGTTGAATAATGCGCTTTCTTTCCATGATAATAATTAGACCATACATACGTATCAGATACACCATAGTTCCAACTACCACCATCAACATTAACTTGGTATGCTTTAACAATCCCTGCACCAGAAGCAATTATAATTGTTAATAATAAAGTTATAAAAAATTTTTTCATTAATAAACACTCCCATTTTTCAAAATTCAAGACGTCTTAAGAATAATATATTTATTTCATAATATTCTGTCAATTACTTTTTATACAAATTTTTACATTTAAAACCCTCGCTATTTGTTTGTTGATAGCGAGGGTTTTGTGTTATATTTAATTTATTCGGATACCTTACATAATTTTATTTAATGATGGCCGTCATTGTATAAATTTTATGGTTAAGGTATTTTTTTCTGCTTTTTTATTCATCGTTTTGTCTCCTATTTTAACTTCAATACTTGTCCGATTTGTATGACATCTGATGTTAATCCGTTCAATTTCTTTAATGTTGCTACGGTAACGCCTGTTTTTTGACTGATACTCCATAGTGTATCTCCGGCTACGACTGTATAGGTTGTTGGATTCGTATTGATGGCTCCTCCATTGATGGCTTCTGCTAGTGATTTTGTATATGCATTTAAATTATTTTTAATGTAATTCATATCTTTTGTTGAGGTAATAAATCCTAACTCTACTAATCGATAATTGATATATTCTGCTTTAGCTACGTTACAATGTAATAGGTCACTTCTTTCTGTAATGCCTCTAATAGTACCTACATGTTTTTTCACGGCTGCTTGTAATGCTTTATCAATACTGTCTGCTGCTAATCCACTTGGAATAATAACATGACCTCCTGTAGCTGATGCGGCTGCTGAATCTAAATGAAATTCTACTACAATTTCATAACCTTGTGATTTAACCCAGTATAATCCGTAATCTTTTTTATTTCCGACCTGATCACCGTATGCTGTATCTTGATACATATCTTGGTCTTTGCCGTATACTGCAACTTTATGGCCTGCTTGTTTTAAATAATTTGCTACTCTGTCTACGATATTCGTTCTAATAAAATCTCTTTCATTTGTTCCATTTCCTACTGCGCCTGGATCATTATACCCGTGCCCTGCTACAATCATAATTTTTCTACTCATTTTAACGGCTCCTTTATTGTTAGATTGATCTAATTTTTGATTGAGTTTGGATATGTCATAATTTTCAATTGGCATACCACTACACACTCTTGTTACTTCTTTAGAAATGTCTTCACCTTTTTGACGTAATTGGATATGCAAATGTTCACTCATCGGATTATTGTCATAATTACTATTGCCTTGTAATCCAATAATGTCACCTTGAATGACTTTATCACCTTTAGAAAATTGCAATGTATCTCTTTGCATATGCCCGTAAATCCAATCATTGCCATTATTATCTCTAATTTCAATTGTGCCTCCGAAATTACCAAATGGTTCACTTAATATAACTGTTCCACTAGTAACTGCTGGAATTTGATTCGTTTCATTACTATAGACATCAAATGCTCTATGATAACCACTACAATAGGCATCATAATTTATGCCATCTTCTGTGTAATTTCTATATCCATAGTTTTTTGGATATTGATCGTACGTTCTTGGGTCTGATGAAATTTCCCATCCTTTTTTAGTTAAATATGTTATAGCTGTTAACATTCAATCATCCTTTCTCATTTTTATTTTTTACCAGATTGTTTTAAGAACTTTTCTTGTTCACGTGATTGATTTGTAAAAATGAATGTGTTTTTCCAAATACCATAAAGCACAAATACAATAGGTATCCCTGTGTTTAATACGTTCATCCATGCATTTAACTTTTGAGGGTTCAACCATTCTACCGAAAAACCAGATGCATTCAATGCTAAATATAGTGCACCTAAGAACCCACCTATCATTGCGATAAATTGTTTAACTTTGTCTGGTTCAATTGGGATTCTGTTATCTTCTTCGGAATAATTCAAATTCACTTTATCTGTTTTGAAGTTCATTTTAACCATGTGTATCACCTCCTTGGTTACACTATAATATAACTTTCGGTTGACGTCAATAACTTTTAGTTATATTTTCTGCAAAATTATTGATAAAATATAACTATAGGTTATAATAATAGTATCAATCATATAAGGAGCGGGAAACTTATGGTGTCTCAAAATAAACTCTCTGAACAAATAAGTTTATTAAGAACGAAAAATGGATGGACGCAACAAAAATTAGCAGATGCGTTACAAGTTTCAAAACAATCCATTTCATATTGGGAAACAGGAAGAAAAGCACCAAAGATGAAGAAAATAGAAGAAATGGCAAAGTTATTTGATGTAAGTGTCAGTTATATTTTAGACGGGGAAGCTAAACAAACTTATAACTCTACTGCAGAAACGATTGCCGCACATTTAGATGGAGAATTAACAGAAGAAGAATTGAAGAAAGTATTAGAATATGTTGATTTTCTAAAGCATCAAAACAAATGATTTATTAAACGGAAAATATGGTGGGGATAATTTGAATAGATATGAAAAAACACTTATCAATAATGAACACATCGTGATTAAAGAAACAAGTAACCTTCCGAATCAACTGAAAGGTTTATATGTAGATGGATTAATTTTATTGAAAGATGATTTATCTAACAAAGAAAAGTTAGAAGTGCTAGGAGAAGAGTTAGCCCATCATGATATATCTTATGGAGATATTCTCGATACAAGTGAATTATGGAAATGGAAATTTGAGCATAAAGCAAGAAGATTAGGATTTGAAAAAATTATACCTCTAAAAAGTATTGTGCAAGCGTACCAATCAGGCGTCCATAATAAATTTGAACTGAGTAATTATTTAGACGTATCTGAAGGGTATATAGATGAAGCTTTAGAACATTACAAACAAAAATATGGATTAAGCACATGGTATGATCATTATTTAATAAAGTTCAACCCACTTCAAGTTTATGAATATAGAGAAATCAATTAAAGGCTGAGACGTCATTGTCTCAGCCTTTAATCATGTTATGAACAAACGTTATATTTACCATTCTGCAATGCTTCCATCTTTATGTCTCCAAATTGGGTTATGCCAATCATGCCCGACTTCCGCCATTTTTCTAACATGTGCTTCATCAATTTCTACACCAAGGCCAGGCTTTTTAGGAATATCTACATATCCATCTTTAAACTCAAATACTTCTTTGTTCGTAATATAATCTAGAATATCACTGTCTTTATTATAATGAATGCCTAAGCTTTGTTCTTGTATAAAAGCATTGTGACAAGTTGCATCCACTTGTAAACATGATGCTAAAGCAATAGGTCCAAGTGGACAATGAGGTGCAGCACCTACATCATAAGCTTCTCCCATAGAAATAATTTTTTTACATTCCGTTATACCACCAGCATGTGATAAATCAGGTTGAATGATATCGACAAATCCACTTTCTAAAATAGGTTTGAAATCCCATCTAGAAAATAGCCTTTCACCAAGCGCTATTGGAATAGTTGTCGTTTGACTAATTTCTCTAACCGCTTCTATATTTTCACTTAATACAGGTTCTTCTATAAACATTGGATTGTATGGCTCTAATTCTTTAGCTAATACTTTAGCCATTGGTTTATGAACACGCCCGTGAAAATCAATTCCAATACCTAACTGATTGCCAACCGCTTCTCTAATACCAGCAACACGTTGAACAACACTTTCTATCTTGTCATAACTATCTATATACTGTAATTCTTCAGTTGCATTCATTTTGATTGCTTCAAAACCATTTTCAAAAGCTTTTTTAGCAGCGTTTGCAGTATCTTGAGGTCTATCACCACCAACCCATGAATATACTTTCATAGATTCTCTACATGCCCCACCTAATAATTCATGAACAGGCGCGTTATAATATTTACCTTTAATATCCCACAATGCTTGGTCTATACCTGAAATGGCACTCATTAAAATTGGACCACCTCTATAAAAGCTACTTCTATACATCATGTTCCAATGATCTTCAATATTTAAAGGATTTTTGCCAATCAACTGTTGCATAAATTCATCAACCGCTGCACCAACAGTCTGAGCTTTACCTTCAATTACAGGTTCGCCCCATCCGACGATACCTTCATCCGTTGTAATTTTTAGAAACAACCAACGCGGTGGTACTTGAAACAACTCATAGTCTACAATCTTCATGTTAGCACTCCTCTTTAATGTACTTTGTTATAAAATGCTTGTGCTTTTTGTTCTAGTTCCTCAAAATACGCTTTATTCGTTTCTACTTTCGTATTTACTAAAGCACTTCCTAAACCGACGCCAACAGCTCCCGCTTCAATAAAGTCTGTAACATTGTCTATACTTACACCACCTGTTGGTAAAAGTGGGATATGCGGTAGTGGACCTTTTAAATCTTTAATATATTCAGGACCTAAACTTGTTGTTGGAAAGACTTTAATAATATCTCCACCGTATTCATAAGCTTCTAGAATTTCTGTTGGTGTCATAGCACCTGGTATACTTACGGTACCATATTTTTTACTCATGCGAATCGTATCTTTATCTACCGTTGGCGACAGTATAAACGTTGCACCACTTAAAATAGCTAACCTTGCCGATTCCGCATCTAAGACTGTACCTGCTCCGACTACAACTTTTCCCTTCATTTCATTAGAGATCAGTTCAATAGATTCTAACGCTTTAGGTGAATTCATCGTAACCTCTATCGCACGAATACCTGCTTTATATAATGTTTCTACGATTGGTAAAATATCATTGGGATTTGCATTTCGTAAAATTGCGATTAATTTAGTTTCTTTGATTGTTTGTAATGTATCTATTTTAGACGCCTCCTTATCTAATCACATCATCTACATGACCTGTATGTTTCATTTGTTCAATTTCTTCTTTAGTTGGTAAGCCTTCAACATCCCCTTTAACCGTTGTCACGAGTGCTCCTGCATTGCAAGCTTGTTCTGATGCTTCATGAATGGATAATCCTTCGATAATACCTGCAATTAAACCTGCCGCAAAGCCATCTCCAGCACCAACAGGATCAACGACTTCTATTTCTTTTGAAGCTTTTGCATAACCTGAAATATCTTTATGTACATAGTAAGCACCTTTACTTCCTAATTTAACAACTACTGTTGATGCACCTAAATTTATAATCTTTTGAGCGATTTCTTCTTCAGATTGTGTATTGAATAAAAATGCCCCTTCACTCGTTCCTGGCAACACAATATCACTTAAAGCGATTAATTGTTTTAATGTCTCTTTCGCTTCATCTTCAGACCATAATTTGAGTCTTAAGTTTGGATCGAAAACAATTTGTAAGCCTAATGATTTTGCTGTCGAAATGAGTTTAAATATTGTTTGTTTACAAGATGCACTTAAAGCAGGTGTAATACCTGTGACATATAAATATTTAAATTGAGCGACATAACTTTCATCTATATTTGCTTCAGACATTAGACTGGCTGCTGAACCTTTTCTATAATAATGGACGCGTGTTTGATCTTGTCGAAATTTCTCTTTAAGAAAAATGCCAGTCGGTGCTTCAGATATTAATTTTACAGAATCTACATTAATACCTTCACCACGAACAAAATTTAAAATCTTCTGCCCTAATTCATCATTACCTAATTGACTGATCCAGCCAGTTTTAACACCAAGCTTTTCTAACCCAATAAGCGTATTTGTTTCAGCCCCAGCTATATGCGTTGAAAAGTCTTGAGCATATCTCATTGGTCCTACTCCTTTAGGTGCAAACACAACCATCGTTTCTCCAATAGACAATACATCCATCTTCATGACCCTCCTTATAACTTAATAGCCGTTTGCGTTGTATAAACGTGCAGATAAACCACCATCAATGACTAAGTGTTCACCAGTCATCATTTCAGAATCATCAGATGCTAAATATTGCGCTAATTTACCAATATCTTCTGGTTCATTAATTCTTGATGTCGCGTGTAAATCTAAGACGCCTTGTCTCACTTCATCTTCGTTTTCCATTGAATCAAACCAATTTTTCAAATGTGATGTGTTCGTAAATCCAGGACATATCGCATTTACACGAATATTGTATTTACCTAAACTTAACGCCATACCTCTTGTCATCGCATTAACGCCACCTTTAGCAGCAGCATACATATCAGTATCTGGTAAAGTCGCGATTGAATGGTTTGAAGAAATATTGATAATTGAACCGCCACCTTGTTTCTTCATTTCAGGGATGACATGTTTCGAACATAAGAATGTGCCTCTTAAATCAATATTGATAATAGAATCCCAATCTTCAACTGTTGCTTCTTCAATTGATTTAAACACTGTGATACCTGCATTATTAACGAGTGTGTTGATTTTTCCATAATGATTTACTGTTTCATTAACCATATTAATAATACTTTCTTCTTTAGATACATCTGTTTCAACAAAGTATGCGTCGCCACCGTTATCGATTATTTCTGCTACTGTTTCTTTACCAAACTCTGGATCAATTGTAGCAACGACAATCTTTGCTCCTTTACTGCCAAGTTGTTTTGCAATACCTTTACCTATTCCTTTTCCTGCGCCAGTTACAATAATGACTTGTTCATTTAATTCACTCATTTATAATTCCTCCTTATATTCATTTATTTGGTTTTGGTAGTGAGAATATTTCTTCTACTATTAAAGATGCTGCGCCAATCGTATATAAATCGTCCCCTAAAGCAGAAGTTACGATTGGAGTCTCTTTCGCATCTTCACCCATTACTTTTAACCGAATGATTGCTTTAATTTCTGTTAGTAAGAGATGACTAATTTTTGTTAAACTACCACCTAATACAATAAATTTTGGTCCAAATAAATTTATTAATATTGCAAAGCCTAAACCAAGGTTCCTACCAACTTCTTTAGCAATTTGGACACATAATTCATCGCCTTGATTCACTGCCTCATAAAAATCTTCAATACTTAATTCATCAATTTCAGACTGCATATTTAATAATTGACTTTTACGACCAATTTTTAATTGACGCTTAATCATTTTTAAAATTGCTGTTTCTGAAGTCAACGTTTCTAAACAGCCATAGTTACCACAAGAACATAATGGACCGTCTGGATCTATCGTGACATGTCCAATTTGACCTGTAATGTGGTGATTGCCTTTTAAAATCGATCCATTATTGATAATACTTGCACCTACACCATAGTCCACGATGACCGATATAAAGTTTGTTTCTTCTTTACCTTGGCCAAACCACATTTCCGCAAGTGCTGCACTATTACAATCATTATCAATTACGACCATCAAGTCTGTTTCAGATTCTAATATCGATTTAATTTCGATATTTCTCCATCCTAAGTTTGGCGCAAAGATATTTGTACCATTTTGAGTATCGACCAACCCGTGCATACCTACTCCAATACCAAGTACTTCAATTTGTTGTGCTGAATATTCTTCTGCAATTAAACGAATTTCTTGTCCTAAATAAACAATCATGTCATTCGGACCTTTTCGTAAATCCATTTCTATTTGTTTCTCAAATAAGATTTCTGCTCTCAAATTGCTGACAATTATACTCGTTCTATATGCACCAATTTCTAAACCAATCATCACTTTTTTCTCTTTATTAATATCAAGTGGTATAGGTTGTCTGCCTCTAACTTTTCTTTCCATTGCCTTCTCTTCTATCCATTGTTCATCAATTAATATTGAAACAATTTCTGAAACTGAAGGTCTTGATAAATCAATTCTATTCGCAATTTCTACTCTAGAGATTGGTCCATACTTTTGAATCGTCCTTAAAACAAGTTGCTTATTATAATCTTTCATTAAATTAATATTGATCCGAGATGATTGCTTCACGACAACCCTCCTTAACTTTAAGTAATTTATAATAACTAAAATAAATATTTTTATTCGTATTTTACTTGATTTTCTATTTGAAAAGGCTTACATTAATAATTAAATCAGATTCAAAGAGTAATTACAACTTTTTTAGTTATCTTAAATAATTAAATATCATCAACGAACCTCAAAATTTTATTTTAACTAAAGTTTCTGATGGCGTTATTAAAATTACATGGGGGTAATAAAATGGAAGCAAGCAATTATAGAACGAAGTTAATTTTCTTCCTAGGTGCTCTAGGAGGGTTGCTTTACGGGTATGACACGGGTGTTATATCTGGCGCGTTGCTTTTTATAAAAAATGATATACCACTCACAAGTTTCACTGAAGGTTTAGTCGTGAGTTCAATGTTAGTCGGTGCAATATTTGGTTCAGGATTCAGTGGACCACTATCGGATAAACTTGGACGAAGAAAGCTCGTATTTGTTATTGCGATTGTCTTTATCGTGGGCGCATTAATTCTATCATTAGCACAATCAATGGTTATCCTAGTCATAGGTAGATTTATAATCGGATTAGCAGTCGGAGGCTCTACTGCAATCGTGCCTGTCTATTTATCAGAAATGGCACCTACTGACACAAGAGGTTCTTTAAGTTCATTAAACCAACTGATGATTACTATCGGGATTCTCGCTTCATATTTAGTTAACTATGCTTTCGCAGATATGGAGGCTTGGAGATGGATGGTTGGATTAGCAGTTGTCCCTTCTGTCATCTTAATGATCGGTGTTTACTTTATGCCAGAGAGCCCTAGATGGTTACTTGAACATAAAAGTGAAAAAGCCGCTAGAAAAGTTATGGCAATTACAAGAAAACAATCAGAAATTGATAAAGAAATTGACGAAATGAAAGAAATCATTCATATATCAGAAAGTACATGGACAGTCTTAAAATCTGTTTGGCTAAGACCCGTACTTGTTATAGGCTGTATATTTGCACTACTCCAACAAATCATCGGTATTAATGCCATCATTTACTATGCACCAACAATCTTTAGTAAAGCAGGTTTAGGAGATGCAACAGCTATACTTGGAACAGTCGGCATCGGATCAGTCAATGTAATTGTAACGATATTTGCAATATATATTATGGATAAAATTGACCGTAAAAAACTACTTATTACAGGTAATATCGGCATGGTTTGCTCATTACTTATTATGGCAACACTCGTATGGACAATCGGATTACACTCAACAGTCGGTGCATGGATTATTGTCGCATGTTTAACATTATTCATTGTCTTCTTCGCATTCACTTGGGGACCAATCTTATGGATCATGTTACCAGAACTATTCCCAATGAGAGCAAGAGGCGCAGCAACAGGTATCGCGACATTATCCTTATCAATAGGCAGTTTATTAGTCGCACAATTCTTCCCACTACTCACATCAGTGATGGGAATCGAACAAGTATTTCTAATCTTTGCAGTCATCGGTATACTCGCAATGATATTTGTCATCAAATACTTACCAGAAACAAGAGGTAGAAGCCTTGAAGAAATCGAAGTAGACTTAAGAAATAGAACATCATCCGTTACATTATCTAAAATAGATTAAGGAATAGGAAAACCCCGTAGAAATTCTACGGGGCTTTCTTTATCTGGTAGTATTATAAATCCAAAATTCACTTCTTTTCTATTATCATAAATAAGACATAAAACAATAAGAGAACTGAAAAACCTAATATAATAAAAAAGATTGATAATATAAAATTAAAATCATAAACTAAATCTCCAGCAACAATCAATACTGTTCCCAAAAATAAACAAGTAGCAAATATGTAAGAAATTTTAGCTATATTTTCTGGATTTACTTTATCATATTCTATAGAAGCAATAATATTTATATTTTTAGATATTGCAACGTATATAGAAATGGTTAAAGAAACTACTAATATACATATATCTAGTACAATATTAAACACTGTCTACCTCCATTTACTTGTTAGCTTTATTCTTTTTATAATCATTGATTAAACAAAATAAATGTGAAGCACCTAAGCAACAAAAAATGACTATAACTATATTAACAATTATACATATCATATTCGAATTAGGTAAATACGAAAACAAAAACATAAATGGTATAAAGCATATAATTTCTAATATTGTTATATTTTTAAAAATTTCTTTTAAGTTATTCAACGTTGACCACCTCATTATGATAACCTAGTTAGACTTTATTTTACATTTCCTTAATTTGTAAAAATAATACCATAAATAGGTATATATTTTCTATATCTAAATATCTCGCATCGATTTTGTTAAGTGCTGACGCCTGAGGGAATAGTTTGCGTAAGAGACTACAGGCTCGAACCATACCCTAGGCAAGCATGCACGAACAAAATCGTAGATTACTTTATAAACACATTATCTAAAATAGATTAAGAAATAGAAAAACCCTGTATCAGTTCTTATGACTAAGAACTGATACAGGGTTATTTTATCTATAAATATTGTCTTACACAGTTTAATTGATATTATCCAATTGAACCTTCCATTTCTATTAGAAAGTCTATTAAATAATTATTTCTGTTATTATAAAGCCCTTTATATCAACGTTTTTAAAACTGTATATATTTGAGGATTACTCGTTTTCAGACAAAATGGTATCAAAAATGGTATCATTTTGTATTTTATTTTATATATCAGTTTACAAAACAGAACGTTTGTTCGTATAATAAAACTACAAATTATACGTGAGGTGTTTAAATTGAAAATCATTAACCCAGGTATGCCTGAACCATACAAGTATGAAACAGATTATCGCAAGATACCTAAAAAATATTTAAACAGTAATATTCCAGAAGGACGTAAGATGATTAAATGGGCGCCTTTTGCGACTATGCCACAACAGTATGAAACGATAAATGGGTTTATCGAAGACCAAAACAAGGTAGATAAACCTGCGTTCGACGAATTGGCGTTACGTGATTTGAATGATGTATTAGCACAAAAATTATTTTATGATCCACCAGCAACGATTAAGTATTGGGAAGATGGATATTATAAAACGATTGAGTGTGAGATTAATAAGTTTGATAGTGAGCGTAATAATTTAGAGATACTAGAGAATGGCGAGAAAGTGTTATTGAGTATGGATTGTATTGTGGAGATAGAGTAGAATTGTAACTATTAATTATTTTAAAAGGGGACTTTCTATGTTAAACATTTTACAAGCGATTGGTTCAATTGGTACGTTTATTATGGCGATTTTATATTTCATTTCAGTAATGATACAAATAAGACAAATTAAAATTTCTTTTATACCATTTTTGGCCTTTGACCAGATTATAATTGAAAAAGCAAAGCGTTTAAAATTAAAGAATTTAACTGAAACTGATTCTGACTACGTTAATACAGCTTTTAAACTACAAAATTTAGGCGGTGGAACTGCTAAAAACATAGATATAACAGTTTATTTAAATGAGAATGAAGTATTACAAGAAAAACACATTAATGTTTTACCTAGTAATAAATTTTATCTAATGCCTATTAATAAAAAAGCATTTGAAGAATTTGAAGATACAATAGAAAATAATGGTTATACAACTAATATGTATATAAATATAAGATATTATAGCCAAATATCTAAAAAACAAAATAGTATCACATATAGAGTAAATATTGAAGAGTTTGTTAATTTAGATGATAAAGACTTATATGAAATGACATTCGAGACTACTAATTCATAAAATCTTGAGAATTATAAGAACTTGCAAAAATTTTTATTATCAAAAAGGAGCAGAAAATGATATTTAAATTAGATAACAAAGACAAAGACACCCTAAACAAACTAGGAACAATCTGGTTGAATTCCAATATAACCACTCATAATTTTATTGATGCCCAATATTGGCATAATAATTACGAAGATGTCCTTAATGCATTCGAAGAGGCGGAAATAATTGTATATACGAAAAATGGAAATATTTTAGGTTTTTGTGGTTTAGTTGATAATTATATAGCAGGTATGTTTGTTGATGAGAAAGAAAGAAATCAAAAAATAGGAACAAACTTATTACAATATCTTCAAAAAGAAAAAGAATACCTATCTCTAAAAGTATATAAAGAGAACATAAAAGCAGTTAATTTTTATAAGAAAAACCACTTCACAATCGAAGAATTAAGTGAAGATGAAACTGGAAACGATGAATATACAATGTATTGGAAAAATAAAAATAAATTCGCTAAGCAAAGGTAATTTTAACAATAATAAACAAAATACAAATAAAAAGATTACCAAGTAACATAGTTGGTTATATGTTCTTAAGACCTCTTCCGCCTAAATAAATTATAGCATAAAAAATAACCCACCAATTAAGTTGGGTTTAACGTTTTAAATATATGGACTATATTTTGGAGATAGAATTATAATAAAATACAATTTTTTATACATTTTCTTTAATCAAGTATATAATCAGTATGTATTTAATATGATAGGAGTGTTTTAAATTGAAATACAATATTTCTTTTCAAAAGCCTTTAGTTAAGGATTACATTGATATTATAGAAGCATGCGATTTAATTATTAAGGATGAGAAAGCTGTAAAAGTTGGTCTGGAAAATGCATTATTTAATATCACAATTTATGATCAATCAAAACTAATTGCAATGGGAAGAGTGGTTGGAGATGGTGCTACGGTATTTCACATAGTGGATATTGCTGTTCATCCAAACTATCAAAAGCAAGGACTTGGAAAATTAGTTATGGATCATATCATGTCATATATAGAAGAAAATAGTTTCAAGGGCACCTATGTCAACTTAATTTCTGAAACACCTGCAAATTTTTTATATGAAAAATATGGGTTTAAATATGTTGAAAAGAATACACCTGCAATGTATATCGAATACTAATATTTGTAATATAATTAATAATCCAGATTAATCTAGTCATTTTAGTGTATAATGAATTATCAAACTAAGGAGAATACATCATGAAAATTAGTAAACCACTTAAAGAAACAGGTTGGACTGAAGATGAGATTCATAAAAGATTAGATTCAATTATTGAGGAAGAAATTGTTGATGTTAAAGAGATTGAAGATATAGACGAGTTAATTGAAGAATAAAAAAGAGGCGACTATCTGTAACAGCCACCTCATATATACTTCTAACCTCTTCCACCTAATTAAATTATAGCATAAAAAAAGCCCACCTTAATTGGTGGGTTATTCATCTACATAAACTACTTTAATGGAATCAGTTTCTTTCATTACTTTTGAAATATTTGTAATTGGTAACTTGTAATTCGGATAAATATTTGATTTAGCTGTTAAATTACTAACGATTTCTCTTAAATACGGATAAAGAATAGCAACGGCGTTTGATGTTAAAAAGTCTTGAAATTCCCTTCCATCAGCCTCTTCACTATGAAATTCAAAAAAGCCTACTATATTTACATTAAATGAAAATGGCGCCTTTTCATCATCTTCTAATGTACATTGTAGTGCCACAACAGCATCGCTTTTTGAATTAATTACAATTTCCGCTTTAAAATCTTCATTAATTTTAACATTTCCACCATCTGGTAATTCAAAAGATGAATTAGTTTTGTAATACATTTCATCTACAACGTAATTTGTAAAACTTAAACCTGCCATTATGCTGCCCCCGCGAAAATTATTGATGTTCTGGTATCCTTAGTTTCACCATTATTACTTTTATAAAAATTATTTTTATTTATTGTTTCTTCATTTTTATTTAATTTATTTAGTTTAGTTAGATAATTTTTATTATCTCTAGTTGGTTTTGTTTTATACTCATTGCGGTAATCCCATTCAACAAGTTCTCCATCTTCATTTTCAAAGAAGAGTCCTCTTTCTTCTGGACTACATTCTGTATCTATTTTTACACCTATTTCTTTGGCTCTTTTTAGAACTGCATCTAAATTTCTCATTCTTATTCCTCCTAACTTAATGGAAGTATTTTTATGCTATTATATTCTATACAACTTTTATCATGTACACAAATTTGTTTTTCAGTTCTTTTTAAACCGAAATAACTCAATTCGTTTTTATAACGTGGATTTGTCGACGGGAATGTATAAATAGTTACTTTGTGATTATTATCAGTTTGAAATAAATCTAACAACTGACACCTTCTGATTTTTTCGTTACTACTAAAAGTAAAATTCCCAGAATCTTTTAACTCATCAGCAAATTTCATAATAAAATCTTCGTTTTCTGGTATATCTAAATTAAATATTTCATCATCAGCAGCATGTATCTCGCACTTTAAAACTCTACCATCATATTCTTTTTTTGCCCACCAATTAGCCTTACTTTGTAGCTCGTAAAAGTATACCCCTACACCTAGCCACTCGTTACTTTTAGTAGAATAATTAAAACTTTTTTGAGATACTATGTCATTGGCTGATCGTAAATTTGTACCATGATAGCCTATAATTTTCGACATATTCTATAACTCTACTTTCTTAATTTATAAACAAGAATATTCTCCTCTTATTTTTTGTTTTTAGTCAACAAGTTTTTTATCTCTATAAACTTATTATACAATTTATCTCTACTAAAACAACAACAAAACGCATTTAAATTTAAGTTTCTGTTGTTTATCGTTGTTTATGGTTGAATCTCATGTATGTAGTTCTTTTACTACCAAGTTTCTATTTTAGAGTTTTCTATACGTTTTTATAATAAACACCCCACTTATTAGTGAGGTGCAAAAAGGTATTACCAAGTATGAGTTTAAAACTAAAACGGAGATAATAGGTTTAAACTGTTTTTAGTATATCATTTTGTGGAACCTATTCAAAATAATAACCTACTCAATTACAGGAGTAGGCTCGCCGTCATATTGTGTTTAATATGTCTAGACTTAGTTTAACATAATTAATCACTCTTCTGTTTTTAAATCAGTATTTTGTATGGTAATACTTTTTAATTTAGTAATGCAATCTTCTAATATCGCTATTTCTACATCATTATTGAAGTCTCCATTTAATTTTTCATTTAGTAATGTAGAAACATACAATAAATCATCACTTAAATCTTGATAGTTAATTTCTTTCATAAAACTTAGTCCCTTCAATTAATCTTGTATTCTAAATAGATACAACGCTTGTACCCGATTAATTACCTTATAAACAATCTAAAAACCAAAATAACCCCACTCTGCGTATAAGTGGGGTTTGTGTGTATGAACTACCTAGCGGTTAAACTAAATAGGGTAAACATATAATACTACTTTTTACTTGTAATCTTCAAGTCAAACCATAATTTTGTTTCTTTTTCTAACTTCTCATCTTTGTGTGTAATTGGTCCTAATGCACAGTAGAAACGTCCAGCTTTCGGATTAGTCGGGTATTCAAACTCTGCCCACCAGTAGCCGTCTTTTTTAGTTACTGAGAAGAAGTTGACATATTGACCTGCTAATATATTATTTGATGATGGTAATGCTGGTTCGTTTAAACCTGGTTTCTTCTTAGCTGCGATTGGTGATACACCTTTCTTAGCTGTTGCTTTACCAGACCATTTCCATGTTGTTTTTGTACCACCATTATAATAATGTTTAATACGAGAAATAAAGTAATCTTTTAACTTATTACGATTGGCTAACGTATCTGGTGCGTTTTTTCCTACATGCATATCCCAAGAACGATGAGGACAAGATGTGCCGAAATACTGTCTATGAAGATTAACTGTCGTGCGGTTGACTGGTAAACCATAAGATTTCATAACGGCTGCTGCTACTTTAAATGTTGCCTCTTCATTTAATTTGAACTGGGCATTTGTTAAACCTGCTGCTGGGTGTGATTGACAAACTTCGAATCCGATCAGATTACTGTTAGCCCAGTTATTCCCACAATGCCATTCTACATAATCTGTTGGGTGATACCAAAGTGTCTCATCTTTGTTTACATAAACTGAAGCCCATCCATTAACATGCGTTCCGTTTTGTTCTCTCGTATATAACCATGGTAAATACTGATTAGGTGCCATTGAACCATAATCATTGTGAATAACAATACCTGCTATACTCGCTTTTTTACCTGTTAATTTACTACCTTGAATGTGTTTTGAATAAATATCTTTCATTATAAATCTCTCCTTTAGTTTTTTTATTGGCTATAACTGCGCTGTCATAACCAAGACATAATAAAAAGCCGACTATTTAGTCGACTTAATCAATATCTTGTTCCTTATTATGTTTAGTTGTAAATTCTTCTTTAATTTCTTGTTTGACTGTTGAACCTTTATCACTTTTAATAACTTGAAGTTTTTCAGCAATTTCCTTAGGAACTAATACACCCATTTCAGCACAATTTTCTACAATGCTTAATCCTTCATTTGCTAAGTAATAAAGTAATGTAATCATTAACAATCCACCATTTAACCCAAGTATTTGATCTATAATATTTGCTAAAATAATGATACAAAAAATCATCATTTTTCTCGCAAAACCAAACATGGATTTACGACTCCATAATGATTTGTTTTTAAATGCTTTTGCCAATCCAGTAATAATATCTAAACCCATTAAAATCATCAGAAACCACATAAGCTTGATGTCTCCTGCATAGATGAATGTATGAAATGCTTCTGATTCTGTAAATTTCACTCTTATTTCCTCCATGTTCTCACTCCTTTATAGTCTTGCTATCTATAATAAAAAGACACCTACCAAAGTAAGTGCCTTGTGATTTATTCATTTTCATCTATATTTACTGGATAGTCTTCACCAGTAATTTCTTTGTATTCTCTTTTAGTTAGTGATCCATTATCAACCAGTAATTTTATGTTGAAACTCGTATAAATACCGTTGTCATACATATACTGCACATCTGAAACTTGTATGGCATTATCAGGTATTTCAATATATTGTTTTATATTCGCAATTTGAAATAAAATATCGCCTACATATTTGAGTAGACGATGATTATGTGCATCTATTTTATTACTACGTTCAATGAATAGATTAAGTTTTTCATTTTGAGAATTAATAGCGTCTTCTAATCTTTCTAAATCACTGTTTTTCAAAGGTGGTTCAGAACCTATCCATCTTTGGTATTCTGGATCGAAATAAAACGGTTCCCATATGCCTTCATAAGGTGGAATTTCAGTATAAGGCTCGCTTGGATAATTCCAATCACTTATAACTGTTCTAGGTGTGCCGTCATACAAATATACGGTTTTTGCCATGATTAATTCCCTCCTACTTCGTCTATTATCCAACTGAATTCGCCAACAATATAATGACCAGGTAGCCATTTAGCTTTATCTGTTTCATTAACATAAAACATCAAATCACCTGTCACATCTACTAATACGACTGCTGGATTCATTGTAACAGGTGTTCTAGCATAAAAATGTTCTATTCTTGGTACCATATGTGAAGGAATTGAACCAAACGCAGTTTGTGTCACAAGATTGTTGACGTTAACTCTTAAATGCGCAATCTTTATGCCATTAACCATTCTGATTCGATATTGGCACTGTAGAGCGTTAGGGTCATCTGTTTGACGTTTAGTGGCATCATTTTTAATTTCCCAATCTATCCAACCTGTATCGTTATTTAATGCTTCAAACTCTTCAGCATTCTGTACACGTTTCCAGCCACTAAATACATTGTTCGTATGAACAGTTGCTCTGTATTCAATATTTCTTGAACTAGCAATTAATCTTAACTGTTTACGACCATTTTCAGACTCAGTTATATCTATTTCAGCAATATAAGAACCACCATTAGGGTCTTGTGGCGCATTAACACTAAACGCATCAGAAGGGATTGTACATTCATATTTACCACCTGGTAATTTTAGAACATCAGCATAAGTATTACCTTCTTGTCCGATAGTACCAAGCCATTTTCGTTTGTTAGTATCAGGGTTTAATAACACCCAATCAGTCCACGTTGGTGAGTTAACTCTTCGTTTCATAAATATTTTGTCTGAGTTATAAGCCTTATAAGTTAAAGTCGCATATCCCCCACTTCTAAATACGACTGATACAAAACCATTAGCATTTTCACCTGACGGTGCATTAATAGATTGTGTTACATAAGCATATTCAGTTTTGTTAAAATAGCCATCTGGATTAGCTAAATCAGCCTGGTTTATCTGCCTAGCAAAACCATTATCGTCTGTTATTTTAGTTTTTTGCCAAGTTGTCGTATCATACTTATTTAATTTCTCAACATCTGATTTTATTTGGTTAGCTTTATTTTCTAATTCAGACATTGTGTTATTCTTTAAATCTGTTATCTCAAGCTTTGAACCACTTAATAAATTATTTAATTCATTAATTACTTCTGCATTTCTATCATTGATTGATTTCAGACCACTTGTTAGGGTACTATTCACTTCTTCAAGTAGTTTGTTCATATCTTCGTAACCACTTTGAATATCTTCAATAATTGCAATAACACGTTGTCGCCACTCTTCAAATGTTTTAATTTCGTTGAGTTTATCAACTGCAGGAATGGTATTGATAATACTATCTTTAATTGTAAAACTAAATTCTACTTCTGTGACAATATCCTCTTTACCATGAACTGCAATATATAACTGACCGTTTACTTTGCCTGTTAACCCTAAGAATGCATTCGGAATTGTATACTTCATTCGTCCATTCATAGGGTCTATTGGTTCAACATTATCAACGATATAATTTTCGCCATTTTTTAATATTAAAAATACATCTGCGTTTTCTGAACTCACTAATAAAGGACTACCATTTCTAGTTACGTCAAACACTAGATCAGCAGTCCCTACATCAGTATTATAAAATTGTATGTTTGTATCTAATCTATTTTGAATATGCGCTGTTGTTTCTAGCTTTATTCGACCTTCTTTGTTATACATTTAATCCCTCCTTATGATTCAAACCATTGTGACCATGCGCCTTGAGCGTATGTTCTTCTTTTGATTTTGAAGTTGTTGCTTCTGCCGAAAGGAATCGCCATTTGGAATGCAGTACTCGCATCATCAAAATCGGCTCTACTTACATTTAAATGTAAGACCATTGCACTTGAAACTTTTGGGTATGGTGAACCTTTTGCTGTATTTGGTACATGATAAAAGCCACCATAATTGACTGAATTTATATCAGTAACTGATTCTGGCGCACTAAACATACGAGCCAATGCTCTATTATTAAATTGCAATTCATCTTCTTGAATTCTAAATATAGTACGAGATACATCATAATCCCAAAAACGCCAACCTTCTGGTCCTTGATAAATTTTCTTACGCGGATTACCTTCATCATCAAATGCTAACAACCCTGTATATCCATCATATCCAGTAGTACCGAATTCTTTACCACTAATACGTCGAAGACTGTATAACATACCTCTAACTTCTTGTACCATATCCCTCACTTCACCGATATCTTGGTAAGCATTTTGTAAATCTTGGTCACGTAACTGTACGCCTTCTTTTCCAACATATAAGAAATCTAGCACTTTACGTTCAGTTGTTTTGTTTTCGTCCATTGAACGATTAAGTTTATGCGAACGTACAACTGATGCTGTACTTCCACCACCGTCCATATTGTAGGCAAATTGAATATCGTAGTGATCTAGTAATGTTTCAGCCACTTCTTTAAGTGTCATACCCTTTTCAACCATGGTATGTGTATTATTCTCACGACCATCGCAACTAAAGAAAATTAAATCTTTATTAGGTAATTGCGCGATAACTTGTCTAGGATGACTTACAATCGTATTCGGACTATAGTCACCATCTTTCACAATGATTTTGCCATCAGAAATAATAGGACCGAATCCACTGACTGTGTTGTTGTAGCCTTTATTTCTTATCTCACTAGCTTGTACATCTGGTGGAAATGAGGTCAATGTATTATCGTCACCAACTGCAAGTGTCCATCTATCATTTAAAGCTGGATACTCATCACCCTTAACGCTATCTAAAATTTGCCCTTCAAATAATTGTTGACCGTGCATTTTCAATTGACTACCACTACCAGTACTAGCATTACTTACAAAAGTAGCCTTCGTTTTACGCGCAAAGTCTGAGGGTGTCATATGTGCAGGTTTATTAGGATTATTGCCATATAAACCACGTTTTAACTTAATGATATTACCTTGACTATCCAAATGTGGAATATGCGTAATATAATACGTTGTATCAAATTTACGTCCTCTAAAATGAGATACCTCATTATAATAAGCACCCGTATTCATTTGTGTTCCTAACGTATCAGCTGTTTGCTTAGCAGTACTCGCAATATCATCTATTCGTCCAAAGTCTTCATTAAGTCTATCTTGTGCAAGTTCATGCAACTGCCCTTGTGTATCAACACGTATATCTTTCACTTCAGCAGTCGTATTACCATTCGCACCGATAATTTGGTTTTTTACTCTATTATTTAATTTCTTAATCTCTGTTTCTACCGTAGAATTTCCATGCTTGATATCACGAGATTGGTTTGATTGTCTGTATTCTTTAACCATTTTATATAATATTTCTCTATCTTTTTGAGACATTCTCGCATTTTCTACCACATTCCCACGGAATTGATCGTTGATTTGTCTAGGAAAATTATCCTTATAGCGTTCCATTTAAACCCTCCTTTATTCTGTCCATTCAAATTGTGCATATATCCAGTTATTATTGGCACTACCAGACTGGTTTGAACTATCGATATAGACATTCAAAGCACCATTCCCTCTAATTTCAACCATAATAGGCTGTCTGCCACTACCCGACCTAGAATAAAAAACTTGCGTATATTTCATAAAGCCAGTAGGTAACTGTGCAATTTGTTCACCGTTTGAAAAATTCCGTATATTAACACGTATCATTTTTCTTGTGATTCTCTTTTCGCCACGTTCACCATATTGATGAACGATTTCTCGAATACCACAACTAAAGCCGTCTGTCGCATATAAGCCATTTTTAGGGGGCCCCACTTGATACTCTATCCAACCTGAATCTCTAATAGATGTCGCTAAATCGTAAATACTATTTTGAAGATCTAATTGCCATTGGTAGTATTCTTCAAAACCATCCAAGCCATCAACATGAGCTCTTGTATAGAATTGTTCACCATTGTCATCACGCGCCATTTTGATTTCTACATCTCTACTCATCTACTGTCACCACCCCAGTTGAAACCCAACTAGTGCCATTACCTACATTAGCTGTAGTACCACTTCCGTATTTGAGCGCACTCTTGACGTTACGTACATTACGATTAATGAGTTGTTGTATCTGTACAATATCTTTACGTGAATTACTAAATTCTATTTCAACAGGTACATTCATAATTGGATGTGACTCTGTTAACTTTACGACTTTTAAGTCCGTGTCATATTGTAGTGGTTTGTGTTTGAGATGTACTTTGTGATTCTCTTGAACCTGTTCATAACCTAAATAATTAGTTGATACTTCAACGACAGGTTCGTCAACTAATTGTTCTTTAAGTAAGGCTTCAAGTTCGTCAAGACTTTCAACATTGTCATCAAAAACAGTAGCTGCTTTCATATGACCAAACACATTATAATTTTTAGACTTAACTTGTTTATAGAATTTATAGATATCCTTGCCTTTTAAAACTGCCGTGATATTAAATAATGTCGATTTTTCTGTTCCAACGTACCCAGTCGGTTTTTTAGATTTATAATCAATTTTGTTGTCTTTACCTCTGAATATACCTTTAAATGTATGTGGACCTTTTGATAAGTTCTTAGCAATAACTAATGGTTCAGTAATTGTACGTCTAGACCAGGAACTCACTGTTTCATAGAATTCTCCGTCTAAATAGAAGTCCCAAACGCCACCTAGTTCTCCTTTTTTGAAGTTAAACATCAGTGTTTCATTGCCCCATCGACAATCAATTTGTACTTCAAAAGATGCCCCAACTGATTCAGTACGCCATGTACCCGTTTTAATAAAGTTACCTTTAAAATTAAGTGCAGGCGTTTTAATCGGGTTATAGTTCTTCGTTTCTTTTGATGTTTTCTTTAAACCATAACCTTCAATGATTGTTTTCATTTCTGTTGTACTCACAGATGTTTGTACTTCGTCGGTATTATATTTATACATGATCACTTCATCTGACATCTTATAAAATGTCGCTTCATCATAAATATAAATTGTTTTATTATCTGCGAAATAGATATAGCCAAAGAGTTCAGCACCTTCAACTAAATACTCTAATCCGTTTTTATTACCTAGTTCGTCTATCACAACACGTTTATCAAACTTGCCTTTAATCACGTATTTAAATCCTAATGGATTGTTTCTAAAACCAAAGTCTAGATATTGTTCCAAAGTATATTTTGGTTTTTCTTCATCAGTTAAATCACCATTCATTTCTTCGTTTTCAATATCTTTATCGATATAGTGATTTTGAAATTCCATAAAAATATGCTTACCAACAATATCGTTAGTAAGCATGAGATTATTTGATTTAACCGATGTTGATTTAATAATGTAATCTTGACCTTTCCACTTTAAAATAGCTTCGTTCTGTAACATATTAAATACATCAGCATTATGGTTAGTTTTTAAGGCAGTGAATGATATTTGACGTTCATTGTTTTTCTCATATTCATATTTAAATGAACTATAATCAAAATCAATTAATATCTCACCCGTCGTTCGTTTACGATCCATGACAATTAAGTTATACAAATATCATCACCTACCTATATACATAATTAAATGTAAATTTGATTTCCTTAACTTCTGCGCCATCACCTAGTACTTCAAAATCATTATATCCAGGGGCTAATGTGATATATTCCCAATTAGTATAAATGCCACATCGTTTTTTATTCTTAAAAGGATATACACCATTGAGCATAACTGTGTCATTATCTCGTATAGCCTTTTTATACTCAAACTTATCACCAGTTGTCTTATTATGAAGAATAAACCCATTTGGCGCTTTAATATTCATTTTAATGATTAAATGGTGCCTGTGTATCGGTGTGACCGTATCAGATGACCCGTTGAATATTTGAAACTTACGTTTAGAATGAACATAATTTATATCCTTATCAGTTACTAAACCATTGCCAAACTGCCAATAATCACTATTCAAACTAAAATCGTCTGTTGTCATGAGTGATTCTGAATAGCCTTTGAATACATTAAAAGTTATATCAAAGGTTCCGATCTGATAACCCATATCTGTAATAGCGTTTTCTTCGCAATAAACTGCGTATTTTATGCCTGGCATATCTGAATGAGTAATATAAAAAGGAGTACGCCTATGGAGCATACCCCTCAATCTTTTTTGAACACTTTTATAATCGAAAACATCTGAACCTCTGTAGAAAAAACTTAAAACTAAGTTAAATGGTCCAAAAGAAATTGGTGAAACAATAACACCATCAACACCTTGTATTTCAGTTGACGTTATTCTATTTTCTACACCTTCCTCAGTTGCTTTTAAAAATTTTAATTTACTAAATTCATCTGTTAATACAATATTCATATTTTCATCGAATATTCTTACTGTTTTACTCCTCAAGTGATAGCACCTCCCATATTCCAAGCTAACATTTCTGCACGTTTACCTTGTGCTTTACTAACGTCTCCTTCGTTAAATCCTGCTTTCATAGCTATTTCAGTTAGAATACTTATTTGTTTATCTTGTTTTTTCATTTGTTCTTGTTGTCCTGCAACTAACTCAGTTAGTGCTTGTAACAATTCAGCATTATTGTTATTAGATAGGGTGTTAGTACCAGACTTAACTTGATTAGGTCGCTTGTTACCTTTTGAACGTCCCTGTACTTTATTGGCTACATAGTTTATTAATTTCATAGAATCAGCAGCACGTTTTGGATCAGTAGAAATTACGACTTCTTCGTGACCTTCTTCTGCTAAATTATATAAACCGTTATCTCTAATAATTCCACCAGTAGCAAAACGTCTACTACCTGAAGGTCCCCAACCAGATTTTCCGTAAGGTAAATCTTTGCGCCAGTTACTGTTATTGAAGAAAGCAAGTAATTGGTCATAGCCGGACTTGATATTTCCATGACCTTTCATTTTATAAGAGTTAAAAGTACTTGGTACATATTGTAATAACCCTTGAGCAGGAGTTCCATTACGATTATTTATATCACCTATATTTCCTTGAGTAACTCCTGCATTACCGTTAGACTCTCTATCTATCTGAGCAATAATTCCTTGGAGTTCTCTTGAAGATAGAGTAACCTTCATTCGTTTTGCAGCTTTTCTAATTTCTGGTGCCCATTTACTTGCTGCTTTACTACCTCCACCTTTACCAGATAAGAATTTTTCAGGGTCCATAGTATTTTTGTTAGTAAGTTCTGAACTTGCAGGATTTTCAACTTGATAATGCAAGTGTGGACCTGTTGTCCATGCCCCACTATTACCAGTTTTAGCAAACTTTTCTCCTTGCTTAACTCTACCTGTTTTGAGAATATCTGATAAATGTAAGAAATATTGTGCAACCTTACCACTCAACAATCTAGCAACAGTACCGCCACCATGATTAGATTGCGCTTTAACCACTCCACTTGTTGGTGCAGTTAAAACTGTTCCACTTGGTGTTGCGTAATCAATACCATAATGTCGTCCGCCATTAAATGATGTTGGATATCCGGGAACAGGCTTATTAGGGCTATAAGGAGTAACTTTTGCGAACTTAGTAAAGGACGAACCGTCTCCTCCGCTTCCACCTTCTTCTTCAAACCAACCTGTAACGAGGTCAACCATACCTTCTTTTAACTTTTTGGCACCCCAGCCAATAAAACCTCCCATTGCTCCTTTGATACCTGAAAAATCAATTCCTAATCCGCCTAGTACTTTATTAATTAACTTACTAGGATTACTAGCGTAATCCCATACGTCACCAATACCTTTCATAACCGACTTAATACCTTTACCAGTTGTAGTAGCTACGTCTTTTCCAAAGTCTTTTGTAGCATCCCAACTTTTGCCAATATTATCTCCAGCTTTTTCATACCACTTTTTCTTATCTTTAGGCTTTTTCTTACTACCTTTAGCACCTGATCCAAACAACCTATCCATTACAGTTCCTGTTGATAATTGTGGTAGTAATGATTGTGATTGAGCGCCATTGATAACTCCATCACCACGTTTAAGCCTTACTTTTTTATTGTTACCTATAGGACGTTCAACTTTTCCATTACGTCGATATATTAATTCCTTATGCCCATTAGGACCTTTGCCATTTCCTGGACCTTTATCATTGACAATTGCCTTAGTACCACGTTTCAATAAGCCGTTACTATCCGTTTGAATACCAGTACCTGTTGATAGTGTTGGAATTTTTTTCTTGATTAATTTCTTACTCATTATTTTATTTGATAATGAATTGATTCCATCAATCATGGCATTTAATCCACCGATTGCACCGTTTGCTACACCATTACCAACTTTTTTAGCAATGTTCTTGAATCCAGAAACAGAATCTTTTAAGAAGTTTTTAAGTTTATCTATCCAAGACTTCCCTTTGTTATACATGACTTTAAAACCATTTACAACACCGTCTCTTGCATTCTTAGTTAAGTTTATAGCATTATTTTTTATACCTTTAAAACCATTTACTACTGCATTTTTAAGCTTAGTAGTTATTCCAGTAATTAAACTTCTCATTTTGTCAAAAATAGCTCTAACAGTATTGCTCAAAGCTTTAGCTAAATTAATAACTGTATTCTTGATGCTCGTCCATATAGATTTAATAGTTTTTGCTATTACTCTTGTGATGTTGGATAATATACTTCTTAATAACTCGAATCTATTTTTCAATAAAGCATACATACCTTTAGCTGTAGCAACGACTGCATTTTTCAATCCAGTCCAAATTACCTTAACTGCCTTAGAAAGTACAGTAAAGATTGTACGGACTGTTTTAGATAAAATATTAAATGTGCTACGTACTATTGTAAGAATTGCTCGTGTAGGATTTGTTACTGCTAGTTTTATAAATCCCCATATTGCTTTAGTTGCTTTAAGGATGTTTGAAAAAATAAATTTCATAAATGTCGATATGTTCGTGAAAATTGATTTAACAATTATCCATATCGCTTTTAATACAACTGTGAATGTTCCTCTTACACTACCTAGTGATCTGCTTACAATTCCTTTGATTAATCCGAAGCCTAGTTTAAATACACCGAATATTTTACCTACAAACCATAACTGAACTAAATTCCATAAAAATTGGAAAGCTCCAACAAATATTTGTTTAACACCAGACCACATTAACTTAAAGTTTCCTGTGAAAAGACCACTAAATACTTTGATTACTCCCATAATTACATTTAGAGCACCATTAATGACACCTTTGATATTGTTCCATACAGAAACAATAATAGATTGTATTAAAGTCCAACCTATTTTAAATATTTGAGTAATAACAGGCATTGATGCAGTAACTATCGTTTTTATTGCTTCAAATGATTTAGAAAATCCAACTCCGATTGCTCCTATTACAGGTTTAATTACATTCCACAATGTAGCAAAACCAGTTTTAATATTATTGAGCGCTTGCATGAACTGAGGTCCATTTTCAGACCAAAAAGTACTAAATGTTTTCTTAAGTTCTCCGCCAAATTCTTTAATTGCATTCACAACAGGTGTCAGTAATGTTTTAATACCATTCCACAAAGTTGTTAACCCTGAAACAATTGCATTAAAAGCTCCGTTGACAATATTTCTAAATGTTTCTGATTTTTTATAAGCTATAACTAATCCAGCTGCTAAAGCTGCGATAGCTACAACCGTTAACCCAATAGGGTTTGCAACCGCTCCAATTACTGCGCCAGTTTTTGGCATTAAATTAGTGAAACCTTTTAATAGTCCTCCTGCTGTTTTAGATTCAACTGATAATTTCCCCATAAATCCTAAGAATTTACCAAATGTTCCAAATGTACCAGCAAGTGCACCAGTCAGCTTGCCTAATATGGTTAATACTGGACCAATACCAATAAGTATCAAAGTACTCCATTTCATGATGCTTGCTATAGACTTCTGCGTGCCTTTATCAAGTGAATTAAACCAACTTATAATACCACCGATTGCATTACTTATACTGTTTACAGCGTTTCCTAGTTTATCTCCAGTTTCTTGTGCCCACTTTTGAACACTAGGAGATTGTAATAATTTTTCAAACTCTGCCAATGAGTCTTTTGATTTTTCGAATACACCACTTAATAAACTTTCTCCAATCATTCCGATATAAGCCTTTGTATTCGAGACCATACCTTTAAATGATTTACTATAGGCGCCTGCCATACCACCAGCAAAGTCATCCATAACTGTTAAGAAGTCTTTCGAAGTGACTTGACCTTCAGTTACCATTTTTCGGAACTCTTCATAAGAAACACCTAAATGTTTAGCCATTGCTTTAGAAAAACCTGGCATGCCTTCTTCAACCATGTTTAATTCTTCAGTCATTAGTTTACCTTGACCTTGTACACGGTTAAATATCATTGCCATGTCTGAAACTGGTCTATTAGCACCAACTGCAGCATCGCCAACCAATTTGATATAATGCTCAAGTTCTTTACCTTCTTTAACACCAGATGCAAGAGCACCAGCTGCAACGTCAGTACCTTCTGCCATTGTTGTCATTCCACCTTTAATAGCATTAGTTACTTGATCAGAAATTTCGCCAACTTCTTTTGTAGAATATCCTAATCCTTCGAGTTTAGCTTGAGCACTATCTAGTCCTACTAACCTATCAAAACCAAGCTTTGCTGTTATACCACCTATAGCCGTACCAGCTATTAATGCAGGCTTTGTAATACTATTAGTAAGTGATTTACCAGTTGAAGTTAGCTTACTTGAAATTGAATCAAGACTTTTACTCATGCCACTAAAAGAATTACCTGATTTTGTCCAATTTGAATTAGCTATCATTTGTTGTTTTTGAAATGCTTTTAAATCTGATGTTGCACCTTCTAAATCACGTTGAAGAAAATTAAGTTCATTTTTTTGTTTTGCCCACTCTTGACGTAATTTTAATGCTTCTGAACTTGTATATCCTTGTTCCTTACCGATTGTATGGTATTGTTTTTCTAAATCACCAACGTTACGTTCTGCTATCTTTACAGCACTACTTAACTCTGTGACTTTATTCTCATAATCTGATATGCCTTTTTCTCCATATTGAAATTCTTTATTAACTAGTTTCACATCATTTGTGAGAGTTCTAAAAGACCGCCTAACTTGCGCTAACGTTCTATCAATTCCGGCATCTTCCATTGACAAGCTTATGGACATACTTCTAACTTCTTCTGACAATTATTTCACCATCCTTTCATTAGAGATTTAAATTACATGAATGCATCTAACATAGACTCTTCTTTTTTTACAACTTTTGATTCTTCATTTAACTCTTGAACAAAAAAATAAAAAGGAGTATTAAGAACATCATTAATGTCCTTATCTCCTTTCTTAACTGCTTCTTTAATCATACTTCGTAGATTATTTTTTAATTCTCCCCATGACGAAACTTCTTCTTGTTGTTCTTTAGAGATATCACTTGAATCTACGGTGTTGCCAGTAGCAACAAAAACAATCTGATCCATTAATATTTTATATCCTTCGTATGACTGCAAACCATTTAATAGTTGCTTATTACTAAATTGACTATCATAAATTCTTGATACAATATCAGCTAACATTTGATAATCAACATTTTTATTATCAAAGTGTTCTAGATAATCCACACACTCGTAAACAAGCGATAAGCTAATATTAGGACGTGTAAAAAAAACTTGCTTTTCAATAATGTTTCTAACTTCATCATAATGAGTTACAAGTTCGATAAAGTGTTTCTTCATGGCTTACACCACCAGTTATTTTAATAATTCTTTTAATTTAGCTTCGTTTTCTTCTTGTACAATACCGTCTGAGAAGAATTCTAATTGATTACGAACTTCTGCCATTGCTTCTGGAGTGTGTAATCCATCTAACATTTCATCAACAGTAAATTGGTTACTATATAAATATGAAATGATTGCAAAGAATTCAGGTAACTTCTCATATTCGGAACGTTTTGTATCCTTTTCTAACTCAATTACTTCCTTCATTTTTTTGGTGAATTTTGAGAACGGAATGAATACAGGTGTTAAATATACTTTAGTTTTTGTTATTTCACCTTTATCATTTACTTCTTTAATTAATTCAATAAAATTTCTTTTTGTTTTTTTAGTCATGTTTAATTACCTCTTTCAATTTTTGTTTTTATATATGCGCATAGATAAAAAAGAGGACTATACGCCCTCTTTAGAGTTATTCTTCTGTACTTGGTTCTTCTGGTTCTTCAACTGGGTTAACTGTTACTGTTGCAGTATCAGTTTTATTGCCGTCTTGTGTTGCAACTGTGATAGTTCCTTCACCTTCTGAAACGCCTGTTACTGTACCATTGCTTGATACTGTAGCGACTGCTTCATTAGAGCTTTTATATGATACTGATTTATTTGTTGCTGTTGACGGTGCAACTGTGCTTTCTAATTTAGTTGTTCCACCTACTTCAATACTTGCAGTTTTAGGTGATATCGTCACACCTGTTACTGAAATAGGCTTAGTTTTGAATGAGGGTACGTCAACTTTTTCTGATTCTCCATTTTCGTTTTCAAACGATACTTTGTAAGTTCCTGCATGATAATCGGTATTTGCCTCCAAGCCATCAATTGTGATTTTTGCTTTACCATCCTCTTGTCGTTCAGCAGTACCTACCACATCATCGCCTTTGTATACTTTTAATGTATCAGCCATTACTCATCACTCCATCTAATAGTAATTTGGTGTTTCCCTAAAGGAAGATCTCCAGATTTCAATCTTTCATATGTGTAAGTTGTAGTTTCGTTCCCTTTTTCTAGTATTATTTCTTTTACTTTTCTAATTAAACTTGCAGTATCCTTACCACGTTGAGAGTGAGGGATAATTTCTTCTCCGTTCGATAAAATAAACATTTCGGGCATTATCTTTTGCCTCCTTAATGATTGCCCCTATTCTGCAGTAATAGATGCCGATTTAGAGTTAGCATCTACTACTACATTTTGGGGAGTGCTAGGGTGTATTACCTTCTTCTTCAGATCCACCTTCAAAATCTTCTCCGAATATTTTTTGCCATAACATGTCACGACCTTTAGTCGAACCTTTTTCATCTTTTGCAAGTAACATTGTTTTCGGCTCTTTAAATCCTTCAATTTCTGTTTCCATGAATTCAGCAGTTGATTGGTCTTGAGAGAACTCAACACTATCCTCTTTTGTTTGACCTGATACTTCAGGGAATGTAAATAAGCCTTTTTTAAGTCCTACATATTCGGTTGGACCATTTTCAGTTGTTTTTTCAAAAATAACTGCTGTATATGGTGGTGTATCATTTCCAACTGCTACAATTCCATCCTCATCTTGTTCTAATCCAAATAAATTAATTCTGTCTTCTAGTGGTAAGTGATGGAATGTTGACTCTAATTCAACTGTTCCATTCGTAACTGCCATTTCTGCTACTCCATTGTCACCATAAGCTTTTTCAATAGATTGTTCTTTAGACACTGAAATTTCTTGTAAGTACTTAATGCGTTCTGCTTTTTTTATTTCTCCGCCTTCAGTTTTATAGTAAAAACCTGTTAGACCTGTAAAACTCTTGTATGATTTTGGCATTTATATTCACTCCTAATTATTGTAGTATTGTTTTCCTTTGAAAATTGTTGTCTGTCTAAATAAAGCGTGTTCTTCATCATGATTAGGTTTAGGTGTGTTTAATACGACAAACCCCAACTCCTCACGCATTAATTTTTGAACACGTAAAATAAGCCGTTCACATAGTAAACGACTGTTAAAATTACTATTCTGTTTTACGAACACATCTATTTGGTATGCGTATTCATACGTTAAATTATCATTATCTGCATAGTCTCTAGGGGTTGGACTTTGTAAATCATCAATAACAATCATTGTGTTTTTAATATCATTTACATTTGGATAAGTTATAAATTTAATTGCTTGTTTATCGACATATTGAGAAATCACATCATCTTTGAGAAACACATTGTACATTTCAGTCATTAAGTCTTTCATCGGTCGAGTTCCTTTTTGACTATTTTGAAATAAAGGTCTTTATTCAAAGTTAACTGTCGACTTGCTTTTCCTACAGCTCTTGGCTTAATCCATTTCCCCGAGCGGTCATAATGCCCGTTTTCATTAATAGCTGCTAAAGTCCTATGTTCGCCTCTCCAGTATATTTTTGACTGTATTTTGTTACCTACTTTTTCTGGTTCAGTTATATCCGTTCCAATAGCCAACTCTCCAGTATCTCTAACACTATCTAAGTCAGTTGCGATTTTATTTCTCATCATATTACCAGCAGACATCACGGCTCTTTTTTCCGCTTCTTCAATGGATTTAGGACTGTATTTCTTCTTTAATGTCTTCTCAATGTCATCTAAACCTTTAATTTCTACTCCCATTTTTGACCACCTACAACTTTCAAATATATATTGTCTTTAGGTGAGATATGCTTAATGTCGAATTTCATGCCATTATAGATTCCACTTAATACTTGGAATTGTTGATTAACAGTTGGCACGAATTCAGGATAAGCATTTCTGATTATTACAGTAATATTTATAGTTGATGATTCTAAGTTTCCAAGTTGAACATCCTTTTGAGATGGTTCATAGATTTCTGCGAAAGAATCGAAAACTTTTTCCGGTTTTCCTCCAGGTTCTGGTCCATCTTGCACAACATTAAAAAAGGTGATAATATCGTGCATTTTATTCATCCTTTGCATGATATGACCCCCTTAATTTTTGTATAGCACCTAAAACACCATCAGGCATTGAATAATATTGTTCATTATCGTAAGCAATTCTGTTTTGATAATAAAACGTTGTTAACAAAACTACTGCTCTGTCGAAAATCTTGTTATTTTCAAAATAATCTTCATTACGATTTGGAGCAGTACAAACAGAATCTTTAATCTCTTCCTCAGCCCATTCCTGATATTCCTTAATCAAATCATCTTCAATTGTGTGAAATATCTTCATATGCAATTTCAATTTGTCGAGTTCCATTTGTATAACCCCCTATTCTGCTGAGATAACAACAGATTTAGCATTAGCTGTTACCTCAACGTTTTGGGGTTGCTTAGGGTGTTTCTGGTTCAGTTGAACCACCATTTAAGTCAATAACAACTGCTGCTTTGTGGTCTAATAAACGCACATCTTGACGAACTGCAACCATTAAACATTCTCCGAAGTGCATATAATCAGTCCATGCTGCTTGATATTGCGAACGGTCAAATAACGTAATAGCATCTTTTAAGTTACCGAAGATTAATGTGTTAGAGCCTTTCTCACCTAATGTTTCATCAGGTAATACAACTACTTTTGCACCTAATAACCGTTTGGCTGAAGTTTCTTTAATATCTGGTTGGATTAAATAACGGTCTTCTTTGTCAGCTAATTTATCTAATGTATTGAAACCAGTTTGAGACACGATAGCCACATTGTGTTCATAGTTAGGAATGATATGCTTGTTAATTGCATCTTTAAGGCCGTCAATCGTTTCCTTAGAAGTTGAACCATTTACAACTTCATTTGGAATCTTAGTATTTTCACCATCTTCACCAGGACCACCATTTTTAATAACATTAATGATTGCTTGGTTACGAGTAGCAGCGATTGTACGTGCCATCCATTGTTTTAATTCACCTAAGACGTCAACTTTGCTATCTTCAATAGCTTCACGTGAGATACGGAAGTAACCACGGTGAGTTTTGATGTCATAAGCTAATTGGAAGAATGGCTTAACTGCTAACTCAGGGTTTTCTGCTAATTCTTCAACTTCTGGTAAAGCTGCAACTTGAGATTGTCGTACAACTGGATATTTACCTGAACCATTTTGTACAGATTTTACTGTTACGTATTGATCTAAGTTAAATTCAACTTCTTTTAACTTTAAGATGTCTGTCACAATTTCTTCTGGGATAACTACAAACCCTGAGTCAGTTTTTAATGATCCACCTGGGATATCTGCTCTTGTTTCAATGTAATTTTTAAAATCTCTTACTTCTTGGCTATCTTCTTTTGTTTGATTTCCTGGTTGTACTGCGAAAGCTGGATTCATATTTCGCTGTTCCCCCTCATTTCCCGTATTTTTTTGTTGATTTCCTGTTTCATCTTCATTATCACCGTCGTTATTTTCATTCTCAGCGACCTTTTTTTCTACTTTCGTAATACGTTCATCTAATTCTTTAATTTGTGAAATAATTTCATTAGCGTCTTCTGTTTTTTCTTCTTCTATTGCTCTATTAGCTTTATTAATCAGGTCAGCACGTTGTGTGCGAAGTTCTAATAATTCTGTATCCATGTATATCGCTCCTTTTTTAATTAAAATTAGTCATAAAAAATAGGCATTACCTCAATTGGTATGCCTTCAGAGTTTATTTGATAACGGTGTTAACCTTCACCGAGATATGGATCACTTCCTCTTAAGTTTTAACAACTCAACTTCGATTTTAGCCTTATCCTTTAATATCTTATTACGATGTTCATCTTCTTTAATGTTTTCAATACTTCTTAGTGCAGGTGCAACGTCCGTATCTTCGTATGCTGGATAAGTTACAACACTTACATCAAATAATGCTTTAATTTTATTGACTGTTCGTTTAAATAACCCATCTGAACGCTTCTCAAATACGTCTCCGTCTTCATCTACAGTAAATCCAAATGAGCATTGATTAACGTTACCTAATTTTATATTCTCATATAAGTCTCTTGCATAAGATGTGTTAGGTAATTGACAACGGAAGTATAAACCTTCATCATCAACTTTCAATGAGAGTGTGCTTGCTTTTGTTCTACCTAATACATAACTTGAGTTATGATCTATCAAACATCTTACGTCAGATAAGTCAGCATTTTCCAACGCTTTAGGTGATATAGTTTCTACAAACTCACCTAACAAATGACTCTCGGTGTTAAAGCGTAATGCATAACCTTCAACAATCATTTTTTCGTCATCTTTTGCTATAAGATTTTCTGACGTTCTAAATTCCTTATTATTCATTATCATCACCTCCCTCAATCGGTTTAGGTGCAGAGTTGTTGGTTGATATTTGTCTTAATTGGTAATCGTCAGCAACATTTGCACTAATATGATTAAGGTCATAACGTGGAATTGCACCCATATTATTTGGATAAGGTTTTAATCCTATTGCGTTTCGATATTCATCATGAGTAATACCACCTTTATCCAAATCAGCTCTTAATCCCTCTTTATACGCTTCCCAATCAATCTGTTTAAACGAACTAGTATCAAACTTAAACTCTTTATTGTAAACATCCTTTTGAGGAATAAGCTTAAAGTTAAGTTCTGCTTCCCACATTTTCATGTACCCACCTAAACAGTTCATCAAGTAGTCATTGTTGACATCTTTCATAGAACTGTTAGTCATTTCCATACCGAATTTAGATAAAGGAATTTGAAATGCTTTAGCAATTGCTTTAGTAGAGCTTGTATTCTTATTAATGGCTTCTAAAATGTCTGTAGATATCTCAAGTTGTTCATATTCCATCGTTTCATCCATAACAAGAACTTTACCTGCTTGATTTTGACCTGAATTTTCTTTCTGAAAAGCTTCTTTAATTTTGTTTCTTGCTTCACGACTTAATTTACCATCTTTCATCTTCAATACTGAGCCTGCTTGTGCACCATTCGTAAAGAAGTTAGTAAAGAATTTCTTAGAATATGTTTGTGCATTTAAATCATCTTCTAAAGCATCTAATACAGACAAACCATTAAGGCCATCAGTTGAAAAAGGTTTGATATCAATAATATCCTCAAAAGGTACTTTTAAAATATCTCCATCATTTGTTAAATCATAATAATGCTTATTTTTATATTGATCATATCGTAAGTTAACCCTGCTAGTTGCAACATGATACAATTCTAAAATGCCACCTTTAGGATTTCTCTCAATATAGATATAACCATGATTCGTTAATAAAGCATTCATCATAACAATATATTTAAGCATATAACCGTTGTACTGTTTATTGGGTCTATTATTAATCAGTTGTTCTAATAAATCTTTATCTTTATATATGCCATTCTCTTTAACTTTTATATCGAGTTTTGCAATGTCTCGTGAAAGTAAAGTAACTGCTGTCCATATATCACTATTTTTTAATGCTTTAAAATCATTCCAATCAAGAGCTGATAAAGGTACAGTTTGGAATGGATATACACCCAATGCTTCTTTCATATCAGAATTATCACTGTAATTATGTCTCGTCTCGTAGAATATTCCCACCTTTTATTCACACCTCCTTAAATCATTTCTTCAGTGTTTTTTCATGTTGTATGATTAACGCAATTAAGATAATTGATACACCTGCCACTATCATTCCTATTTCTAACCCAAAACGTAAAAAAGCTCCTACGTCGATTGATATAAGTCCTAGTAAAAACAAAATAGCTACTAAATTAAATGTTATAAATTCAGTAGCCATCGTTATATATGATTTTTTCTTTTTATTCATGTGATACCTCCTAAAATCCGAAATCATCGGATAATATATAATCTTGCATACCACTTGTAAATGCGTGGTTCCTAGCTTGTGTAAATGCTGTTACTAGCGCAACTAAAGCATCGATTTTATTTCTATTTATCTTTTTAGATAAAATGATATTGTTATTATTATCTGGTTTAGCAATAGCATTATTAATTGCTAGATTAAGATTTGGATTACCATTGTGTAATATTCTTTTTTCTAAAACATCTAATTTAAATTGTTTTAATGCTGGAGACATGTTTTTATAATCTTGAGGTACTTCAACTAATAGATAATCTGTTTCTTTTTCCATTTTTGTCACAAAGTAACTAGATTCCCAACTGTCGTAACATATGGCTTTAACATCCAATTGATATTCTTCTATATAGTCTTTAAGCCAATAATAAAGTTGTTCTGGATCGATTATCCCACTATCAGCTGATGTAATAGTTGCCATACCCATATCAACTAATTTGTGATAATTAATTTTATCCTGTTGAATTTTTCTTTCAATACCATTCTTAGTCCCAACAAACACATGAGAATCAACAAAATACTTCTTATTGTCAGTTGGATATACAAAAGATATTGCAGTTAAGTCATCACTTCTTGATAAATCGACACCAACATATACTTCACGACCTTTAATATCAAGTTCTGCTTCTGTTTTACATTCATCCCAATCATTAAATGCTATGAAAGTATCTTCACTAGCTTGCCTCCATAAATTAAATGACTTAACATATAATGAATTTAATTCATTTTTTTCCAAACCTTTTTTAACTTCTTTTGCTAAGTTTGATTTTATAATTTCACCTTGCTCTTCATCTTCAATTAATGGATTTGATTTAATCCATGTATCAGGCTCATGTATTTCTTTTTCATTATCTTGCTCAGCACAAAAGATAAAATAATTATCATTTACAATATCTCCATTTAACACCTTAGTAACATACTGATATTCATCAAAGAAGGGAACGTTTAAATTAGTACCTGCTGTTGAAATAAAATAAAGACTAGGGTTCTTAAGTAAAGTTTGTCCTCGTTTTATACCTTCATACACTTTAGCATCTTTTAATAAATGAGCTTCGTCTATAATACCTGTACTTATTTGCTCACCTTCAAGGTTATCCGCTTCACGGCTGAATGCTTTGATAACACTTCTGTCATCATTATTTATTAGTTCGTATACACTAGGTTTTAATTTCGTCATATCTTTAACAATACTTGATTTTTCTCTTAAGGCTTTTAATTGCGTATGTGCATCACCCCAAGCCTTAGTAGCTTGATTTTGTGTATTAGACACGATGCCTATCATTCTTTCATACTTAGGTTCTTGCCCAAGTATTAAATCATGCATTGCTATACCAGCAAGTAATAGTGTTTTCCCATTTTTACGTGCCATACTTATATAGGCTTCCGTATATCTTCTGTTTCCGAAGTCATCAACCCAACCAAAGAGCGATCCAATTATAAAACACTGGAATTGTTTAAGTTTCATTTCTTTCATCGTTTTAGGTACTGGTAAAACTTCTATAAAATCTATTACTTTATTTGCTTTTTCGACATCAAAGTGATAATTAAGTACTTTTAAATTCATATCTCTTAAATGTCTTTCTGCTGCCTGAATATTCTTTTTACTTGCCAATATCTCACCGTTAACTACTTTTTTGGCATAATCTGTTGTTCTGTCCATCATAAGAAATCACTCATTATGTCCTTTTCTTTTTCTTCTTTAGTTGGTGTAAGAACTTTCATTCTTGAGTCTAAAGTTAAACCTAATTTAGGTGCTATTGAATTCATAGCTGTAATACTATCTCTTTGAATAGTGTAGTATGGTGATAATTTAGAACCTCGTTCAGTTTCTACAACCTTTTCACGAGCAAGTTTCTTAGTTGAGTCAATGTAGTTTGAATATGTTTGGCAATACATAGCAAGTAAAGCTAAATCTAAACTCTTAATTGGTAACTCAAGTATCAATGGATATATTCTTTTATATTCTGCTTTTGCAACATTGTCTAACCAGTTAGGCGGCGTTTTTTGTAAAGGTGTGAGCTCATTAAGAGCTTCTTCAGTTTGTTTTTTTATTTCTTGCTGTTCAGTTGTTAAACGCGCCTTTTGATTTTCTAATGTTTTTCTTGGTCTACCCACTTTAACGGCTCACCCCTTTCAATTAATTACGAACTATAACCAAAAGTTCGTGTATTTACTATATAATCAACTAAAAGTTACAAATATTTCAAATTATTTTTCAACATTCGCTCAAAGAAGAGTTCGGGGCGTTATTCAAAGCCTTTCACACCAAGGCGTAGAAAGTTTAGTCCCCTTTTACGAATGTTAGCCAAAATTTATTCAAGTTTAGTTCGGGAGATTTGTCAACCGATAGTTATTCAACTATCCCCGTACTTCCATTTACTTTTGTATTCCTCTAGAGTAATTTGTTTACTACGCAACCTTTGTTCATCTTTCTCTTTCAGTGTGTTGTGTCTAATACAACTTGCTACTAAATTATCGGAATCAAAACGTTTGTCAAAGTCGTCTCTCATTGGTATAAAATGGTCAACTACTTCTGCTTTACGTATGATACCTTCAGCTAAGCAATACTGACACAATCCATCATCACGTAACATGATAGACTTTCTAGTCTGTTTCCATACTTTAGAATTATATTCTTTAATGAATTGTTTATCTTTTTCATATCTAAATGTTTCATAACTCTTAGTTGATTCGTTCTTCATATCTTTATGATCATCACAATAAGTCTCAGTATACGGAATAAGATTATTACAATTTACTTTAAAACATTTACGAACTGGAATTGTCATCACATACTTTCTACTTATAAATAATTAATACTTTATATTCATTGATTACTTTGAAGTCAACAATAGTATAATCATTTACTACACTTTGTAACTCTTCTAATACTTCATTGATTTGTTCTTCAAATGGTATGAGTTTGTTCTTGCTGTAATTGACTACCTTTACTTTAACCATGTGTTCACTCCTTCTAGTGCTACCCGTAACCCATTAGCATATCGTTGTTAAGGTTGGGTATCTAGTACCGTTGTAAATAGATAGTTCGCATAATGGGTATGTGGCTATAGCACCATATAAAAAAGACACACCTTATTAGGTATGCCTTCATATGTTTACTACGGGATAACCCCGTAACTATTCCTATACGGTAAGTATAATACTTAATCCCCCGTTTGTTTAATACTGTCCGAAGTGTACGATGTGTCCGATGTGTCGGTTCTGTCGTATTGGGCATTTGAAAAAATCATGACGATATCTCTTAAACGATCATAGAAGTTATCTCTCCCTACTTTCATTATGGACATGATACGTTTATGTTTCTCTCCCTGCTTGAGCAACTGTAGTATGTGGTAATCTTTATTGTTTGTGATGAGCTCTTCGTTATCATCTATCACTGCCATTTTATCTATCAACTCTTGATGCTTACGATATTCTTTATCATTGCGCAATACCCTTACTAATACCTTATCTCCAGTACTACCCTGTGCTTTAGGCATTGAGGACTCTATACCATATTGCCCAATACTTGTACTATCATTTTCATATACTTTAGAGTCTATTATATTCTTCATCCAATTATAATCCGTTATGATTTGTCTGACTTCCGTTGGTGTGTACATTCATCGTCCTCCTTATTAATATTGTTAATAACGATTGTTGCGATTAGTTCATCGTTACGTTCGATTAAGTCTTTATTTAATGTAAGTAACCATATTGAGTTAATGGCTAGTATGATTGATATAATTATCCACATGTTATTAACGCTCCTTACACTTCCACTTATCAGCTACATGTCCACATACAGTACATTTCTGTTCTGCTGATAATGGATAATCTTTCTTTGACTCTAAATGTACAACGTCTCCCCACGATGTATAATATGGTTCACCTTCAACTGTCTTATACTCAACATCCAATTCCAAACTGTTGTTATAGCAAGCGCCACATATTGGTGTATCTCCTGCATCACGATTCATTCTTTCTTTTTGCATTTTCCATGTATTAAATGATTTCCAGTGAGCCTTGCGTATCTCAATTAATTTTTCTTGTTGTTCCTCTTCATAACTTTTTGTAAGAGGTAATATTTTAGATTCAATAATAATGATTTTGTTTTGTAGTAAATTCAAATTATTTTGTAATGAATATAATTCTCCTTTTGTTACATAAGGTTTGTCATCAAATGAATAAACATCAGATGCTTTCTCATGTTTATAATTGATAATCACGAAAGTAAGGTTAATCACTAATGCTATCAAAGATGCTATTAAAGCTATAATTGGTAATGTCATATTAATCCTCCATCTTCATCATCGTGATAATATATTTAAATGCTTGTTCTTCAGTAAAACCTACACTTACTATTTCATCAAAGAGTACTTTCATTTGGCAAAAACCTAATCTGTTCTCTTCGGTTTGTACTTGTTTTTTATAGTCTTCTAAAGTTAACTCAAACATCATATTTTTTATATCTTTATTTAACATCTAATCACTCCTTAACTGCCATAATAATTAGTGCTATCAGTATTGCTGCTAATAGTATTAATCCGAATGTCAATGTCTACCAACTCCTGTAAACCACGGCTCATTATCTTTATATGCTTGTGTGTCTTCATAATCAATAGGTGGTTCAACTGTGTCTGGTATAGTAGCATACTTATATGATCGTTTGATAAATGTGTATAATGCGATGATTGATATCGTTAATATGATTAGGTATTTCATTGTGTGTCCTCCAAATTTTTAAATTTTCCAACGCTTTTATTACACATTGAGTAATAAAAATACTTGCCATGAGTTAAATCCATATCATCATAAAATCCACTATTACTATCATCTTTTAAATAGTTACCTTCAGAATCGTAATATTCTACTGTATTACCTTTAACTTTAACTTCAACGTAAAATTTTTCATCATTTTTACATTTTGGACATTTCATAAGTTAGTCCCCCTTTTCATACTCTACTCTTGATGGCACTACGTTATTAAATCGCATTGAAGTTCCGTCTGATAACTCAATAAAAATATCGTCGAAATGATATTCTATTTTATTTACAATCACATTTTTTGGTACGTCATGCCCTTCTGGTTTTTTATCTACTTCATATTTTTCAGTATTGTAGGGCAATTGTACTGAATAAGATTTAATTTTAGGCATAAGTTAGTCCTCCTTTATTTAAATTCCACTACTGAATAATGAATACCTTTTATTTTAAAAAATCTCGTTGTTTTCATATTCTTCTTTTAATTTGTGATATAAAGCTAGTCGTTCCATTGATTGATCATAATACTTTTTATCTTTTTCGAATCCTATATACTGCCTGTTACTTCTTAAGCACGCATGTGCTGTGGTACCTGAACCCATACATATATCGAGAACTATTTCATTCTCATTAGTGTATGTTTTAATTAAATACTCAAAGAGTTCAACAGGTTTTTGCGTTGGATGAAATCTGATTAAATCCTTATGTTTTTTTATTGAAGCTTTGATAAGTTGATTTGGATAATTAGTATATTTCTGTACATATTCCCCATCCTTCATTTCTCGCCAATTAGTAGAATTAGTCGTCCTATTTATTTTCTTCCCGCTCTTTATAAGTCCTTGTGGGTTATATGTAGGTAACTTCTTATAAAAAACACTGATATTCTCATGTTTTTTCATTGGCATTCTATTAGCATTTTGAAATCCGGTGACATTGTTCTTAATCCATATATACTCATATCTAAATAATTCTAAATTAGAAAAATTGAGTTTTGTTGTAAATGGTTGAGAACAGGTAAGCACTATCGCACCATTATCTTTTATAACTCTTTCAAATTCTTGCCACATAAGATCAAATGGTATGATTACGTCCCATTTATTGTTAGTTGTTCCATAAGGTAAATCAGTCAATATCATATCAACTGATTTGTCTTCAATCTCTTTTATTCCTTGCAAAAAATCTTGATTATATATTCTGTTTAACTCTTTCAATCTAAAACCTCTATTTCTTTTATTATTTCTTTTATTCAGTTGTTATATATACTTTTTTCCTCCTTTAATTTTTCCATGCTTTTTCATAATTCACTTTCGCCATGTTATTCACGCTCCCCTATACCTAATTCATTCAGTCTATCTCTGAAATCCATATACTCTGGTTTACCTGGACACGCTTCAACTTTTCTGTGAATGAATCGTGAAAAGTCTTTTAGTAATTCACGTTGTTTCTTTATGTCAGTGATAAGCGAGTCACGTTCACGCTTATACTTAATACTTTCTTCGACTGCTTCTTTTAATCCAGCAGTTAATTTGTTGTGTGCTGTTTTGTACTGATCGAGTTCGTTTACTAACTTAGTTATGTCCTCTTTTGTATATTTTATTGTTGGCATGTTTTAGTCCTCCTAACACTTTTGTCACATAATTACATTATTTGTCACATGATTTAATAGACTTACTTTATTTTTTTAATATATAATCAAAAATAAAAAGGTGATTAAATGTCTATAAAATTTGGCTTTAAAGAAATATTTTCATTATTTTGTATTCCGTTAATATTTTTTATTGGTTTTATAACCGAGTCTTTCAATACAGGTACTTATACTAAAGCGACTGTTGATACTTCTTTAAGAATCATTTTGTTTATTGCTTTGTTTGTAATGTTTAAAGATTATCTAGCACAAGAATGGAATAAATTCAAAAATTTAAAGTTCTACAAATGGTTAATAATTACTGCTGGTGCAATATTCCTACAAGTAATAATATCTATCGTTAACCAGTTTGTACCATCAGTTCATACAAATGAAGTTGTTCCTAATCCTTCTGAAAATATTGATTTTCTTACCGTTAGCACAAAATTATTTTACTTATTAATCTTCATTAGTATTGGACCAGTAGTTACATCATTAATCGAAGACATCGCATTTAGATATACACTATTAGAAAAATTATTAAGCAAAAATATTATATTTAATGTCTTATTAGTATTAGTTAACAGTGCACTATTCGGTGCAATTCACTATTATAATTTCGGTGGAAGTTTGATTAATACAATTCCATATATGTTTGCAGGTTTGTTTTTAAACTGTATTTATCTTTGGACGAGAAATATATGGCATGTATTATTGATCCATTTCTTTAACAATTTTGTCTTAAGTATTGGCGGAATTCTTATCATTGGGATTATTCGTATAATAATGAATTAACATAAGCACACTTAGGTGTGCTTTTTACATATCAAAAATACTTAACTGTCCCCCTGCTACTGGTTCGTCATCATTTTCGACCACATAATCTTTATGAGTAAATCCATGAAATATAATGAGGTTTCCTTTGTTATCAGCTATACGGTAGATATCAACTGTGTCCTTATTTACACGCCATTCAGTAATTTCTCCTACCTGGTCTTTACCTACCTCGTAACAAGTTTTATCGTCATATATTTTTGTAATCATATTTACCAACTCCCACAACAGTCATTGAATAATTGTTTAGCATAATTGCCAAACTCTGTTTTCTGAGGGTACTTCTTTAGCCATGGTTTAGGTTTCGAATAATCCTTCTTAGGCTTTTTCTTTTTACTTTCTAAACTTTTATTTTTCAAATATGATTCAGCATCACATTTTGCAACACCTTTAGGTACATTTACCGCTGTGTCAATTACCCACCCAGCTCTTATACGCATCCTTACGAATGGCATATCTAACTCATACTCTTCAATGCTATTAAGATGTGAATCCGTTAATATATATTTTTTACCTTCAACTACTATTTCCTTACTCACTTAAGTTCCATCTCCTCTAGCTCATAATCTTTAACTTCGAATCTACTAGTATCAGAAAAATCATATGGACATGATTTCATTCTGATATCTAATTGATTTCTAATATCTTCTTCATCTTCAGCTACTATTTCAAAAGTTCTCTCAAACACTACAGGTGTTTTAGTTACTACTCTGTACGCTTTCATATGATCACTCCTTATTTAGCTTCATCCCAAAAACTATTAACTTCTCTTTCAAGTTGTGCTTTCCTTTTCTCAAAGTCTTCAGATGTTTCTGTAGTAGATGATTCTTGGTTAGTTTCACCATTCTTTTGTTTAATTAACCATTCTGGTGTTTTCTCTTTTGATTGATATTGGTTATTATTTCTAGATTGATATTGTTGTAGTTTTCTTTTCTCATACGCTCTAACTTCTTCAAAAGAATTTAAGTTTGCATTTATCCAATTTCGTAAAATCCCTTTGGTATAACCCCAACTGATGTTATTTCTGTCTATAGCAATCTTCATTGCAGCTATTACTATATCGTCACCGTTATTATTGAAGTCATCTATAAACGCACCCATTTCATCATTGATATGACTATTCAATACACCGAATCCATTTGATTGATAGAAGTCGAAGGCTTTTACTTCTTTTTCTTCTTCTTTTCTATTCTTATTCTTCTTCTCTTCTTCTTCTTGTCCACCTATCGTGGTACGTGTCGTATACGTATCGTAAATATCTATGATTCTTGGATTGTTTATGTGATTTTTTGTGTATTCTATTAAGCTTGTATCCTTTACTCTAGAAAGTTCTGATCTAACACAATCTTCTACAGGTTTACCTGCTTTGTTGAAATTGTACCTACCCCAATTTTTTATAGCCATTTCTCGAGTAACTGAATTGTAATGTACTAATTTGTGATGATTTTCAAATCTATCTATCAGTGCATTTATTGATTCTGTTGAATAACCTAGTTCAAAGGATATTTGTTTTTTAGTTATTTGATATATTCCTATTTGCGTTGTTCTTGGATTAGTTAATAGATATAAATAAAAGTATCTATCTTCTGGTGTGAATTCTTCTTGAACTTTTGGATCTTCCCAAAACTCTGTATATACTTGTCTAAACTTAGCCATTATTTCCACCTCTTAACATTCTGTTTAATCTTTCATCTACTTGAACCCAGCTATCCTCTAAATGGTATTTTTTATTAAAGCTATCCATGCCTATCGTGTGCTGTTCTGTATGATGATTTCTACAAAGTGCTAACACTTTATTATCTGTATGATCAATCTTGTTTCTGTTCCGTCCTCTACCTACTGCGTTATAATGTGCTAAATCGCTATTAGGCTTACCACAAATGGCACATGTCCGATTTATGGTACTTACATATAGAAAACTCTTATCGTCCTTTAACAAGTCGCTAGTACGATAATTTAAAGGTATGTCATGTATGAAAACCCAATTGATAATAATCTCTATTAATTCTTTTGCTATTTTTCTACTACAATTTGATAAGCTAAATGATTCATAACCATTCATGAACACAATGTAATCTTTAAACATCTGTCTCATATACTCTCTTGGTTGCCCAGTGTGCGCTTCTATGTCATTACATAAGGCAAATATCTTACGACGTTGTTTATCCGTTATCGTATCGATATCTAGTACATCTAACTTCACGTTCACAGGCACATTGTTATCGAGTAGTAACGTTGTTTTATCGTCTAATTCAGCATCATCTATGACGATAGTATGGCTACCGTCATAGTTTTGCTGATACGTTATAATTTGAGTCATTGCTTCACATCCTGTTCATTTAGAAAGGTAGGTCATCATCCTTTATATCGATTGGTCCATTCGCATTGGTAAATGGATTATGCTGTTGTTGTGGTGCTTGATATTGATTGTTTTGTGGTTGCTGGTAATTGTTTGATTGTTGATAATTCTGTTGTTGGTAACCTTGTTGTTGATTATATTGAGGTGGTTGATAGTTATTCTGCTGTTGGTTATTACTTTTCGGTTCTAGGAATTGCACACTGTCACATACAACTTCTATGACATAAACACGTTTACCTTCATTGTTTTCATAACTTCTTGACTGAAGTCTGCCTTCAACACCTGCTAAATTACCTTTATTTAAATACTTATTAACATTTTCTGCGGGTGTTCTAAATACAACACAATTAATAAAATCTGCTTGTCTTTCTCCATTTTGATTAGTAAATGTTCTATTGATTGCTAATGTGAATGTCGCAACTTGTACACCAGATGGAGTCACTCTATATTCAGGTTCTTTTGTTAATCTTCCGACTAGTACAACTCGATTGATCATGATGATTGTCCTCCTTGATTTTGTTTAATAATATCTTGCTTCCAAGCGTTCAATGTTTGAATAGCTTGCATAGTTTCAGCAATACTTAATTTTTCATAGTTAATAATTTTCAATTGTGCTTTGACTGATTCAGTATCAGCTTTTACTAATTGCGCAAACCCTTCTATATGTTTTTGCAATAGTTTGATATCACTATCATCAGCTTTTGTATATTTCTCTTTCTTTTGTTTTGCATCTGCATCATCTTCATCAGTTGGTATATTGAAGAACTTGAGTAAGAAATAACGTTCGGCATATGTCAAAGCTGTACCATATGCCTTACTGGCATCATCTTGGTGACCTATCGCATAGAATGGTATTTCTAATCTTTCTTTAGGGTTGTCAGTGTTAATGAATGTATACGTCATATTCATTTCTACTAAGATATTGGGTTTCATATTGCCTTTCACTAAAACTTGAATGTCTTTATAATCTGCATGATGAACACTCGGATAAAGCAATAAATGATTTTCTTCCATCGCTTTTCTTATTTTGTGTAAGATTTGAGAACCTTCAACATAGTTATATTTGTATCCCTCAGCATCCTTTGTAAATCCTTCTATATTGGATTTAACATCTAATATACGTTGGTATAAATTTGTTTCTTGTTCACTCATTTACTTAACCCCCAACGATTGTGTTTGTTTAAGCTCTACGCCATCAAACTCACCATTAGCTTTAACATGAGCTAATAATCCACGTTTATCGAGTTTCGGTGATTGTTCTTTATAAAAATCTTTGGGTATTTTATTTTCATCTTTAATGTCTAAAGAAGGTGCATTATTTCGTATTGAATAGTTGTGTAGTTTAGTTTTAAATTTCGTTTTACCTGTATAGGTCATTGCTTCTAATAAAGTAGTTTTTAAACGCTCAATCCCTTTATTATTCTTTTTCTTACGCTCTTGTAATCTTTTTACTTCACGATCAATCGCTTCATTCTCCGACTCTAATGTTTTAACAACTGCATAATACCTATCTGCTTTATCTTCTAAGGCATCATTAATAGAATCTAATGTGTCTTTTAATGCTTTGTCATCCTCACTGTCTTGAATGATTTCCAACACTTCTCTGTATTGACTTGATAGTTCAAATATATTAGCCATGAATATACTCCTCCTTTATTGCTGCTAACCTTTGGTCTTCTTGTAGACGTCTGTATACTTCTTTGCAAACATATTCCATTTCATGTGGATGTATTAAATCTAATGTTGTATGGTAACTGCCTGCATATTTAAAATGAATAACTAATTCACAAATATGTTTGTCATCTTGTTCCACTTTGTATTTAAGTTTTCTTGGCTTTAAGTAACAGTTTTCTAATAACTGAAGCCTATATTGATTACGTCCTAAATGTGGTGTGTACATATTTACATCCCTTTCTTAATCAAAGCCTTTCCTCTCATAACTTCGACCACATGGTTTTTAAGTCTTTCAAACGATTCTGGATGATTCTCATAAATAGCAATCCATTTGTTATTGCTGTCGTACGAGTCGTGCCAATGTGTAAAATTAATAGCTATTCCATTTTTATTACGATCTATTTCTAACCAACAACGCTGGTCACTCACTTTGAATTCTTCAAATAACCTTGCAAATACGCTATATAATTTCTTTTGATTGCTAGTCACCTTTGACGTCCTCCTTATTTAGTTATATAATTCAGATATATAAATTTGTTATGTGTTTGACTCCTTCTGTCTACCAACAGTAGGAGTTTTTTTATTTTGAATAATCATGTCCTCACTCCTTTTATTTGGTACAATTAAATTAATTTAATATGAAAGCGTCGTGAGAAAATATGAATGATAAAATAGACATTGTAATTAAATATGATGAACTAGCTATAAAAGCAAATGACTTAACTGTAGATGAATTAAGAAATGCCTTTAATGACGAAACACCAAAACAAGATAGTGATCCAACTAGATATGTCGAGAAAAATACTGATTTTTATTTGGAAAAATATAATCCATTATTTCAAGAACATTTGCATAGATTAGCTCAACAAAGTATGATTGATCAGATTAATAGAGAATCTTAAAATTCAAATGGCCATTTTTACTAAAATATCCTTTTGATGCTCTTTTCCTAACACTTCTAATCTCCTCCACCAAGATGATGATTAGGAGTGTTATTTTGATTAGTTTTAATTTATTCATCTACTCTTCAACTCCCTTATACATTTGATCAGCCATTTCAAATCCTGCTACTGTAACTATCCAGAATAAAAATGAATGCTCAACTGGTGTAGTACTGAATGACGATATAATAAAGAACTCAACTACAATTGCTAAGGTTAATGCTGGATATTTGATAATGTTCCACGCTACAGTCATTTAGTTACCCTCCTCGAATTCAATGCTTTTTCAACTTCTTCTTTTGGTAAATGTGGATACTTCTCGTAAAATAATTCTTTTGGTACTTTGCCACTTACAACGTAATAACCTTGTTCTTTTAACTCTTGATTCATTTCTCGAATCCTTTTGTAAGCAGTTGGTATGGATAAACCAAGTATTCTTGCTAAATCATTAGCTGTGTAGAATAATTCATTCATTTAGATCACTCCTTACACTTCAATTTGTTTTTCAATTGTTGGTAATATACATTCATCTTTTAATAAGTCATAGGTGAGACCAACGTTTTCTTTGTTTGATTTTATAAATTGTCGATTTACTTACATTAAAATGTTTCGCTAAATAAGACACGCTATCATCACTAGCTAATATTTCTTTTACTTTCGCTTCAGATAATTTACTTTTGTTATTTAACTCTCCAACATGACAAGTAGGTTTTCTAATACCAGTTCTATAGCTATGAATAATATTTTCATGATTATCACACCACTCTAAATTAGTTAAATTATTATTTAATTTATTTCCGTCCAAATGATTAATTTGTAGTTTGCCATAAGGATTTCCAATAAATGTAATAGCGACTAACCGGTGAACATAATAATGTTTTTGCTTACCTTTTAACGTTAGGCCAATACGCATATATCCTTTCTTAGTTTTATACGGTTTTAATATCCTTGTATTTCTCAGTGCCCCTTTTTTATCTACTTTAGAAGGACTGACTATATTGCCATTAGGATTTATTAAATAATTGTTTTCAAATCCAGGAATAGGTACAAGTCCATTTATTTTTCCAAGTTCTGAGTTGTTTTCAATTTGTATTGTTTGTAATTCATTCATTAAGTATCCTCCTAAACTTTCTTTTTACGTAAGTCTTTTGCAAAAAAAATTTCCATACCTTCTTCTGGCGTTAATTTCAAAGCATAATATATAGCATTTATAGCTGTGTAAGAAGGGTAATTTTTACCATTAATTATGTTTGAAATAGTGTCTCTATTAAGCCCGGTCTCTTTTGCTAAGGTATCAATATTAAATCGTCTTAAAACTATTTTTGATTTAAGTAAATCTGCATCTATCGGCATTTCATAATCACCACCTTTCTTATTGCGTAAGTTAATACTAACAAACGTAAACGAACAATACAAGCATTTTACGAAAGTTTTTTCGTGCTTTTATAAATAAATATTGCATATACCGAAAGTTTTCCTTATAATAGAGTCAAGAGGTGATTAAAATGACATTTTCAAAAAGATTGAAAGAGTCTCGCAAAAAACAAGGACTAACATTATCTGAACTCGGAAATAGAATTAATAAAACCGAAGCTACTATACAAAGATACGAAAGTGGAAATATTAAAAATCTAAAGAATGACACAATTGAAAAATTAGCGACTGCATTAAATGTATCGCCTGCATATCTAATGGGATGGGAGGATAATCCAAAGCAAACAACAAGAGCTGCACATCTTGAAGGAGAAGATTTAACAGATGAAGAATGGGATGAGCTAGATAGATATGTAGAATTCTTAAAATTAAAACGCAATAAGAAATAAAGGGGAATTTTATGGGTAAATTGGAGGAATTAATATTAGAATATGATGATAAATTAATTATTGAAGAATGTACCTTAAAAAGAAATTTAAAAGGCTATTATACTGATGGAGTTATTTTGTTAGAGAAGAAACTAAATAACAAAGCAAAATTAGAAACATTTGCTGAAGAGTTAGCACATCATAAAATTACATACGGCGACATTACAGATCAGGAAATATTAATGAACAAAAAGTACGAAATTAAAGCACGTAGATATGGTTATGAATTAATTATTTCTTTAGATGGAATTATTTCTGCTTATCTACATGGAGTCCATAATCTTTATGAAATGGCAAAGTTTTTTGAAGTTACCGAAGAATATATAAAATACACATTAAGACATTATAAAGCTAAGTACGGTATATCCACCTATCATAATGGTTACGTTATTAAATTTGAACCATTACAGGTGTTTAAACATATAGAATTTGAATAAAGGGGGAATGGAGAATGAAAATTAATCTTTCTTTAGATAGTATAAGTTACGAAAATGATTATCAAAAAGAAGGTTTAATGTCTTATCAAGCTCAATTAAAATCACCAACTAAAATAGGTACACAACATATTGTTGATGATTTGATACAGAACAGTGAAGAAATTTCTCTTGAGTTAAAAGACACAGGTGAGAAATGGGAATTTTATATGAACGATAAATATATTAGCCATGTATTAGATAGTAAGTATAAAGCTGTAGGTTATAGAATGAGAGATATAGACCATATAGGCTTAGTTAAAGAGAAAACAAAATCTGGTTATTATAAAATCATTCCAATCATCTATAGTAAGTTCTAATAAATAACTACCTCACACTACGTGAGGTTTTCTTATAAGGGGGATTTCAATGAAAATATTAAAATTTACAGATACACATATTTATATTTTAACTGATGCTGGTCATCAATTGAAATTAATCAATCCTGGTCATAAAAGAAAAAGCGAAGCATATAAATGGCTAGAGATGGTTGCATCTGATTATGACAAAATGATTGAAGATAATAAATAGTGTTTCAAGGTGGTATGGCTAATGATACCAGGAGATAAAATAAGGAAAAGAAGAAAAGAATTAAAAATCCGCCCTGACCATTTAGCTAAGAGGATAAATAAGACTGTTCATACAATATACAGATATGAAAGAACTGATTTACTAATTCTACCAGAATATGTAATTGAAGTTTTAGCTGATGAACTTCAAGTACCTACTACTTTTTTTACAGAATCCGAAGAATATAAAAATAGAGTTGTTAAAACAAATATATCTCAAAAGTTATATTTTGAACTTTTACATGAACTAGAAGATTGTAATCAAAAAGAAGTAAAAAAGTTAATCAATTATATTAAATTCATAAAAAAACATCGCAATATTTAAAATTTCATAAACCTCACAAACAGTGAGGTTTTCTTATAAGGAGGAATAAGCATGGCAATATATAAACATAATAAATATTATTATTTCAGTATTCGCTATAAAGATGTATATGGTAATAATAAAAGAAAAGTAAAACGTGGTTTCAAAACAAAACGTGAAGCTAAGCAAGCAGAAGCAGCATTTATTACAGAAATAGAAGATGGTTATAGTGATTCAAATACGTTTGATCATATATTTAATCACTACCTCGAACACACTGATTTAAGAGAGCGTACACGTAGCAGAAAAATAGCTGAATACAATAAACACATTAAAGATAAGTTTGGACATATTAAAATGAATCAAATTAAACAGAATCAATGCCAAGAATTTAGAACTTACTTAATGAAAGCTGTGAATAGTCCTAATACCGCTAGAACCATTTGGTCAGGTTTTAAAGTGGTAATCAACCACGCAAAAAAACATTTCGGTTTACGTATTGATCCAACTATTTCAATTACACCTATACCTAGAGCAAAGCCTAAACCTAAATTTATGTTAAGAGAAGAATTCGATGATAAAGTGGAACTTATTAAAGAAGATGACTACAAAGAATTGTTAAAACTTATGTATTATACAGGCATGAGAATCGGAGAAGCAATGGCATTAAAATGGATGGACTATAACAAATATAAAAAAGAGATATCCATCAATAAAACAATGGATACCGCTAACAGAAAAATATATAATCGAGCGAAAACGGAATCGTCTGAAGATATCATACCATTACCCGACTTTATAAATGAAATGCTAATTCAAAGATATACGATAGAGTCTAAAAAGTACAAGCATTTTACAGAACAATATTTTATATTCGGAGGTATAGAACCAAAACATTATAAACATTTACACTTGAAGTACAAAGAAATATTTCCTCAATATGACATTCATACGTTAAGACATTCTTACGCATCTTTTCTAGCAAATAACGGCGTAGATATTTTTGTTTTAAAATCTTTAATGAGACACGCTCAAATCACCGAAACAATGCAGACTTACAGTCATTTATACACACAAAAAAAGCACGATGCAATACGCGTATTTGATGACATTTAAAAAGTAAATGGTATCAAAATGGTATCAATCGTGCTTTTTGCTAAATAAGAATCGCATAACGGCGGGCTTTAAACCTATCCAATAGAACCTTCCATTTCGAATTTGATTAGACGGTTCATTTCTACTGCGTATTCCATTGGTAATTCTTTTGTAAATGGTTCAATAAAGCCCATTACGATCATTTCAGTTGCTTCTTCTTCTGAAATACCACGGCTCATTAGGTAGAATAATTGTTCTTCAGATACTTTAGAAACTTTCGCTTCGTGTTCTAATGAAATGTTATCGTTCATGATTTCATTGTAAGGAATTGTATCTGATGTAGATTCGTTATCCATAATTAATGTGTCACATTCAATGTTTGAACGTGCGCCAGTTGCTTTACGTCCGAAGTGTACTTGACCACGGTAAACAACTTTACCGCCATTTTTAGAAATTGATTTAGAAACAATTGTTGATGACGTATTTGGTGCTTTATGAATCATTTTTGCACCAGCGTCTTGAACTTGTCCTTTACCTGCAAGTGCGATAGATAAAGTCATACCTCTAGCGCCTTCTTCAAGTAAGAAACAAGATGGGTATTTCATTGTTAATTTAGATCCTAAGTTACCATCAATCCATTCCATCGTACCATTCTCATATACGAAAGTACGTTTTGTAACTAAGTTATAAACATTGTTAGCCCAGTTTTGGATTGTTGTATAACGGCAGTATGCATCTTTCTTAACGATAATTTCAACTACAGCTGAGTGTAATGAATTAGTCGTATAAACAGGTGCTGTACAACCTTCTACATAGTGTACTGAAGAACCTTCATCAGCAATAATTAATGTTCTTTCAAATTGACCCATGTTTTCAGAGTTAATTCTGAAGTAAGCTTGAAGTGGTGTTTCTAATTTTACGTCTTTTGGTACGTAAATGAATGATCCACCAGACCAAACTGCTGAGTTTAATGCTGAGAATTTATTATCTGCAGCTGGAATAACACTTGCGAAATATTCTTTGAATAATTCTTCATTTTCACGTAATGCTGAATCAGTATCTTTGAAGATAATACCTTGTTCTTCTAAGTCTTGTTCCATGTTATGGTAAACAACTTCTGATTCATATTGCGCAGATACACCTGCAAGATATTTTTGCTCTGCTTCAGGAATACCTAATTTATCGAAAGTATTTTTGATTTCTTCTGGTACTTCATCCCATGAACGCTCTGAACGTTCTGATGGTTTAACGTAGTATGTGATTTCATCAAAGTTTAACTCTGTTAAATCGCCACCCCACATTGGCATTGGCATTTTGTAAAATTGTTTTAATGATTTCAAACGAAAATCAAGCATCCATTGTGGTTCGTCTTTCATTTCAGATATTTTTTTAACGATTTCTTCTGTTAAACCTCTACCTGAACGGAAAATAGAAACGTCTTCATCATGGAAGCCATATTTATAATCTCCAACTTCTGGTGATTTTTTAGCCATTTTCTTCACTCCTCTTTTATAATAGCGTTCGCCCATTTTTCAAAAGTTACGCGTTATTTTGCTCTTTTGTTCCTTTTTCAAATGCTTTCCATGCTAAAGTAGCGCATTTGATTCTTGCTGGGAATTTAGATACACCTGATAGTGCTTCTATATCTCCCATTTCTTCTGTAATTTCGTAGGATTCACCAAGCATCATGTTTGAGAATTCTTGACTCATTTCTAATGCTTCTTCAATTGTATGACCTTTAACCGCTTCAGTCATCATAGATGCGCTAGACATTGAAATAGAGCAACCTTCACCTTCAAACTTAGCATCTTTAATAACATTATCTTCTACATCTAATGTTAAGCGGATGCGATCTCCACATGTCGGATTGTTCATATCTATTGTTAGAGAGCCATCTTCAAGAACGCCTTTATTACGAGGATTCTTATAGTGGTCCATAATGACAGAACGGTATAGTTGATCTAAATTGTTAAAATTCATAAGAGAAAAACTCCTTCGCGCCATTTAGTGCCTGAATGAGTTGGTCAACATCTTCAGTAGTATTATAAATATAGAAACTTGCTCTTGCTGTTGAAGATTGGTTTAACCATTTCATTAATGGTTGTGCACAGTGGTGACCTGCTCTTACAGCTACGCCTTCAGAATCTAATGCTGTTGCTAAATCATGTGGGTGAACACCTTCTACATTAAATGTAATTAATCCAGCTCTTTTTTCAGGTGTAGGTCCATATATTTCAAGTCCATCAATTTTAGACATTTCATTGTAAGCATAATTCACAAGATCATACTCATGTTGATGAATGTTATCTAAACCGATAGCATCAATATATTTAATCGCTTCAGCTAAAGCAATTGCTTCTGCAATAAGCGGTGTACCAGCTTCGAATTTCGTTGGTAAGTCTGTCCATGTTGCATCTTCTAATCCAACAAAATCAATCATATCTCCACCAAATTCGATTGGTTCCATCTTATCTAATAAATCACGTTTACCATATAAGACACCTATACCAGTAGGGCCTAACATTTTATGACCACTAAAGCTAAAGAAGTCTACATCTAAATCTTGAACATCCACTTTCATATGTGGTGCTGACTGCGCACCATCTACTGCAATAACAGCATTATGACGATGTGCGACTTCTGCAATATATTTAACATCATTGATTGTACCTAATACGTTAGACACATGAGCGACTGCGACAATTTTAGTTCGATCATTTATCGTACTTTCGATTGCGTCTCTTTCAAGTTCGCCACTTTCTGACATTGGAATAAATTTAAGTTTAGCACCTGTTCTTTTAGCAAGTTGTTGCCATGGCACGATATTCGCATGATGTTCCATTTGTGTGACGACAATTTCATCACCTTCAGAAACATTTGCATCACCGTAACTATGCGCCACTAAGTTGATTGCAGTTGTAGTTCCTCTTGTGAACACAACTTCTTCAAAATATTGTGCATTTATAAATCTTCTAACAGTTTCTCGTGCTTTTTCATAAGCATCCGTAGCAAGTGTACCAAGTGTATGCACACCTCGGTGAACATTAGAATTATAACGGTTGTAGTAATCTACAATGCTATCAGTGACTTGAGTAGGTGTTTGACTTGTGGCTGATGAATCTAAATACACGAGTCTACTACCGTTAACTTGTTGTTCTAATATCGGAAAATCTTTTATAATTTTTTCTACATTAAATGTTGATTCGGCCACATTATCAGACCTTTCTGTGCCTTTTTTATATTTGTGTTGTTACTTTTAATTCAATAACTTCACGTAATTGACGTTTAACGTCTTCGATTGGCAATGCAGATACAACTGGATCAAGGAAACCGTGAATAACTAAACGTTCTGCTTCTTCACGAGAAATACCTCTACTCATTAAGTAATAAAGTTGAGTTGGATCTACTCTACCTACTGAAGCTGCGTGTCCTGCTGTTACATCATCTTCATCAATTAATAAGATTGGGTTTGCATCTCCACGTGCTTTTTCAGATAACATAAGAACACGAGATTCTTGTTGAGCATCTGCTTTCGTACCACCGTGTTTGATATAACCAATACCATTAAAGATTGAAGAAGAACTATCTTTCATAACACCATGTTTCAATATATGGCCATTAGATTCTTTACCATATTGAATAATTTGTGTTGTAAAGTTTTGTTTTTGTTCTCCACGACCAACTACGACTGTTTTTAAGTTACAGTTTGAACGATCACCCATTAAATAAGTCGTGTTGTCGTTAATTGTACTACCATCATTCATTAAACCTAAAGCCCAATCAATTGTAGCATCAGCTGCTGCTGTACCACGACGGATAATGTGACCAGTAAAGCCTTTATCCATGAAATCAACTGTACCATAAGTAATGTTTGAGTTTGCACCAGCAATTACTTCAGAAACGATGTTTAATTGACCTTCGTTTGAAGATACTGTAGATAAATAGTTTTCAACGTATGTTAATTCTGCACTTTCTTCAGTTACGATAATCGCATGGTTGAAGAAACTTGCATCACTATCATCATGTAATACAACGTATTGAACAGGATCTTCTACAACAACATTTTTAGGTACATATACAAATACACCACCGTTAACTAATGCTGCGTGTAAAGCTGTTAATCTATGTTCATCAACTTTAACTGCGTCAGTCATGAAGTATTTTTGTACTAATTCACTATTTTCAATTAAAGCTGTTTTTAAATCTTTAATAACAACGCCTTGTTCGACTAATTTTTCATCTACTTTAGTAAAAGCAGGTGTATTATTATGTTGAACAATTAAGTTTGTAGCATTTTCAGTATCGATAATTTTACGAACTGATTCTGGTAAATTGTCGATAGTATCAAATGTTTCACTTGTAACAGCATGTGTTTTGAATGAATCAAAATCCCATCTGTCAATTTTTGTTTTGTCTGGTTTAGGCATTTCTAATGTATCTAATTTTTGAAAACTTTCTTTTCTTAAATCAGTCATCCATTGTGGTTCATTTTGAGATGCTGAATAATTAACTAAGTCTTCAACGTTAATATTTAACTTTGTTTCAGTTGCCATTTATACTCCTCCTACTTGACTATCATGATCATATATTATTCAGCGTTAATTGTTTCGTCTTCAATATTAAGTTCTTCTTTAATCCACTCGTAACCTTCTTCTTCAAGACGTTTTGCTAATTCTTCGCCACCTGATTTAACAACTCTACCTTGCATCATAACGTGTACAAAGTCAGGCGTAATATAGTTTAATAATCTTTGATAGTGAGTAATAATTAAACAACCAAAGTCTTCTCCACGCATTTTGTTAATACCTTTTGATACAACTTTTAATGCGTCAATATCTAAACCTGAGTCAATTTCATCTAAAATTGCAAATTTAGGTTCTAACATCATTAATTGAAGAATTTCGTTACGTTTCTTCTCACCGCCAGAGAAACCTTCATTTAGGTATCTTTGAGCCATATCTTGGTCCATTTCTAATAGATCCATTTGTTTATCTAATTGCTTAATGAATTGCATTAAGTTAATTTCGTCGCCTTCTTCACGTTTAGCGTTAATTGCAGAACGTAAGAAATCAGCATTTGTTACACCAGAAATTTCTGATGGGTATTGCATAGCTAGGAATAAACCAGCTTGTGCACGCTCGTCAACTTCCATTTCTAATACATTTTCACCATCAAGAAGAACTTCACCTTGTGTTACTTCATAACTAGGATGGCCCATGATTGCTGATGATAAAGTTGATTTACCAGTACCGTTAGGTCCCATGATTGCGTGGATTTCACCTTGTTTGATAGTTAAATCTACACCTTTAAGAATTTTCTTACCTTCGATTTCTACGTGTAAATCTTTGATTTCTAATATTGATGCCATATTATTTTTCCCTCCAGAGAATTTATTCACATTTAAAAAAGATAACCCTACATTATCTTTTCTAGTTTATAATAATTTTAATGTAACGTCAAAGTTTGCTGTGAATCTTTACCCTTAATATTATAACGTAGTTACACGGGCAAATAAACATTTTCGCTTTATTTATATAGAAGAAACTGTTCATATAAAGTATTTTTCTGAAATGTTTTTCAAATGATAATCATTTCAATTAATTCTCAATTTATAAATATTCTATTTCAACGTCTTCCGAATGCCTTTCTATCCAATATATACTATAATGATGATAAATAAATATGCAGTTTATGAAAGGAAAATTACATGAAACGCTATGAACAATTTGCATTCGTTATAAGTGCAATATGCGCATTTATACTTTTATTAAATTTAGTCAATGTTATTAATTTGAGTAGTCTCTTAAACACATTATTAACTGCTGCTACTATTATTACAATCGCTACATTCAACGTTAGGAATTACAGATTTGTCGGTATCATATTATATGCCATTGCGGTATTTATGCTGATTATTTATTTCTTTAACGGATATATTTAAGTTTTGATTATCTCACGATATTTACCAGTCTTCGTGCAGTTGGTCCTAATTTTATACCCTTGCGCACGATATCTACCAATCTTCGTGCAGCTTCCCCCATATTTTCATCCTTATCAAAACAAAAAGCAGTCGACTCTCCATTTACCAAGGGAGAACGACTGCTTTTTATAAAATATTATTCATAAATTCGGTATGTTTGTCCGGAATGAATACCTTCTACACTTTTCAAGTATGCTTTAGCGGCTTTTTTAGCTGGGACTGCTTGATAACCTTTAAAGAAATCACCATAATCTTCGAGTGCTTCTTCAATTACATTTGGACTTACATTATTAATTCTTAAATCACGTTTTAATTCATATGCAGCTGATTTCACAAATGCTTGAATACCACCACCAGCCATTGCTGATGAAACGCCACCTTTGATTGGTTCGTCCATAATAACACCAGTTGTTAATGTGAAACTTCCACCATCATTAATATAATGTTGTCCGATCAGTACTAAGTTGATTTGTCCAAGTAATTTACTTGTAACTGCAACTTCATTTGATTCAGGTGTTAAGTCAGATAAATCATCAAAATTCGCTGCACCTGCAGAAGAAACAACTGCATCTACATTTTGAATTTGTTCAAACATTAACTTAATATCTTCTACATTCGACATATCCATTTGATAGTCACCTGAATTACGTCCAACTTTCACAACTTCATGTCCATTTGACGCAAGCTCTTCTGCCACTGCTGAACCAATAGTACCATTAGCACCAACTAATATAATCTTCATAATTTACCACCTTTTCATTTAATTAAATAAATTTTATCTATAAATGAAAGCATACACAAACATAATGTTCAAAGATGAGTCATTATACAAAAAACATCTAACCTTATGGCTAGATGTTTTTTCAAACTTATTACTTAGCTGCGATTACAGCTCCGTCGTATTTCTTGTTGATGAAGTCTTTAATTTCTTTAGATTGTAAGACTTTCATTAAAGCTTTAATTTGTTTGTCGTCTTTATGACCTTTTTGAACTGCAATTAAGTTTGCATATGGTGAATCTTTTCCTTCTACTGCAATTGAATCTTTAAGTGGATTTAATCCTTGTTCGATTGCAAAGTTAGAGTTGATGATTGTAGCGTCACCTTCGTCTGCTTGATAAGATTTAGGTAAAAATTCTGCTGATTGTTTATTGTTGAATTTAATATTTTTCTTGTTTTCTACAATATCATCAAATGTTGCGTCAACTGGTTTAACGCCATCTTTAATTTTGATTAGTCCTTCTTTAACGAAGAATGATAAGAATCTACCTTCTTCAGCTGGATTGTTTGAAACATAAACTGTTGCATTTTTTGGTAAGTCAGATAATTTTTTATATTTCTTAGAGTAAACTGCCATTGGCTCTAAATGTACGTTACCTGCTGATTCAATTTTATATCCTTTTTCTTTTGATTCAGTTTTTAAGTATGGTGTATGTTGGAAGAAGTTAGCATCAAGTTCACCTTTATCTAATAATTTGTTAGGTGTTGTGTAATCATTGATTGTCTTGATTTCTAAGTCATAACCTTCTTTTTTAAGAAGTGGTTTAGCTTCTTCTAAAATTTCAGCATGAGGTGCTGGTGATGCACCAATTTTAATTGTTTCGTTCTTTTCTTTCTTGTCGCCACTACCGCCACCACATGCTACTAGTACGACTGTTAAAATTGAAATAAATAATAACCCAAATACTTTTTTCATAAAAAACACTCCTTAACGTTTATCAATTCTTTTTACAATTAAATCTCCAATAAATTGGATGACAAAAACAATAATTAAAATAAAGATTGTTGAAATTAAAATGACGTCATTTTGATTTCGTGTAAATCCAGTTAGGTAAGCTAAGTTACCTAACCCCCCTGCACCAATTACACCGGCTATAGCAGTTGATCCAACTAAAGCAATAGCTGTAACTGTGATTCCCGATACTAAAGCAGGTAATGATTCTTTTATTAATACTTTTCGAACGACTGTCCAAGTAGTAGCACCCATTGAAACTGCCGCTTCAATAACACCTTTATCAATTTCTTTCATGCCGATTTCAACAAGTCGCGCATAAAATGGTGATGCACCAATAATCAATGCTGGTAAAGCGCCTTTAGGTCCACTAATTGTACCTAGTAAGATGTCCGTAAAAGGTAGTAATAATAATATTAAAATGATAAATGGAATAGCTCTAAATAGGTTCACAACAAATGAAACGATTGAATAGAATACACGTGAACTTTTAGATGTTCCTCTTGATGTTAAAAATAGTAAAGTTCCTAAGATTAATCCAAATACTAAAGTAAATACTGTAGAAATAATCGTCATATATAACGTTTCATACAATGCTTCCCATACAGCATCCCATCGTACGTTAGGCATCGTGACCATTTCTGTTATGATATCTCCAAATGATTTATTCACCTACGTTCACCTCTACTTTCACGCCTAGATTATTCAATTCTTGCTTAATTGCTTCTTTAGAATAATCTCCTTGAGGTAAATGAACGATCATATGTCCAAATGTACCATTTTGAGTTAATTTAACGTCACCTTCGATAACGTTAATATCGATATTATAAGTTTTTATAATTTTCGCTAACACTGGATCAGAACTTGTTCCACCAACGAAGTTTAATTTCCAAATTTCACCATTTGATTGTTCTTTCTTAAAGTCATGTAAAGTTCTTTGTAAATCATCTGCTTTAAGATCATCTTTAACGAATCGTTGTGTAACATAAGTTTGAGGGTTATTAAATACGTTAATAACTTCTCCCTCTTCAACAAACTTACCGTTCTCCATGACTGCTACGTGGTCACAAATTTTTCTAATGACATGCATTTCATGTGTGATTAATATGATAGTTAAATCCAGTTCTTTATTAATATCTACTAATAAATCTAATATTTCATCAGTAGTTTGCGGATCGAGTGCACTTGTTGCTTCGTCACATAATAAGACATGTGGATCATTAGCTAGTGCACGGGCAATACCAACTCTTTGTTTTTGCCCTCCTGATAATTGTGAAGGATATGCATTCTCGCGTCCTTCTAATCCAACTCTTTTAATGAGTGCCTTTGTTCTCTCATTAATTTCACTTTTAGATACACCAGCGATTTCTAATGGAAATGCGATGTTATCTTTAACTGTTCTAGACCAAAGTAAGTTGAAATGTTGGAAAATCATGCTTACTTTTTGTCTTTTTAATCTGAGGTCTTGCTTTGATAATTGACCGATATTCGCACCGTCTACAATTACTTCTCCCTCAGTTGGTGTTTCTAGGCCATTAAACATACGTATAAGCGTACTTTTACCTGCACCAGAAAAACCAATTACACCATATATACTTCCTTTATCTATATTTAAGTCAACATGGTCAACAGCTGTTATGTTACCTTTTTTTGTTTTGAAAGTTTTAACAACTTTATTTAATTCGATCAAATCTGCTGCCTCCTAATCTCTAAATTAAAAACGCCTCACTCTTTAAAATAAGAGAAAGGCGTCAAAAATTGTCTTTCTCTCATCTCCAAAAGTTAACACTTTTTGTGAATTGGCACCATTTCATATTTATATGACGGTTGCCGGGCTTCAAAGGGCACATCCCTCCACCACTCTTGATAAGAGTTATTACGTATTTAATTAAATTCATACTATCATGATAAGTTTTTATCGTCAATAACTTTTTGAATATTCTCTACAATATACGGAACAGACTGAAAGGCATAAATGCGACGGATAACTTGATCTTTATGCATGATAAAAAGTACGGGTACTGACATGATTTCAAATTCTTTACAGAATTCTGGGTAAAAATTCAAGTCACACTTATTAATAGGTAATTGTGTCACTTGGTTTGCAATATCTAACATGCGTTCTGATATTTTGCACGTTCCACATGTTGGCGTATATCCAAATAATAAATGGATATCTTTATCAAAATGCTTGTATATATCGTTCAATATTTCTGTGTGTTTCATGGTAACGATACTTCCCTTTCAATACAAAATCATTCTTAACAATAAATCCATGATAGTTTAACACATTCGCTAAATATTGTCTTGGACAGCGCGCTACTTCAGAAAATGTAGAATCTATATAAATATGCTGACTTTCACTTGCATATTTCTTAAACCATTTTCTAATTTTCTTACCTTCTTTATCTTGATCTACTAAGACATATACTTGAGAACCGTATATCTCTTCAAGTAGCTCATCCATTTTTTCGACACCCATCGTTCCATGGGTACAAATGATATGAACATGATCATTTAATACTTCTTCCACTCGTTTTTTATCAGAAATACCTTCTACGATTATAATCTTTTTAATCATCGCCATGAATATCACCTTCTACAAATGAGATAGTATTGCTGTTCAGTTTCATAATAAATATTTCAAAAAAACTCCATGACACATCAGTATCGTGGAGTTTAATGTTATGTTATTCACCTATCATTTCACTATAAGCGTCTGCATCTAATAATTCATCTAATTGAGCTTTATCAGATAGTTCAACTTTGACCATCCAAGCTTTATCATATGATGATTCATTAACAAACTCAGGGCTGTCTTCTAGTTCTTCGTTTACTTCAACGACTTTACCAGATAATGGTGCATATAGTTCAGAAACTGTTTTAACAGATTCTACACTACCGAATGAATCTCCACTAGTTAATTCGTCACCTTCTTCTGGCAACTCAACAAACACAATGTCCCCTAATTCTGATTGAGCAAAATCAGTAATACCGATAGTTACGATATCTCCATCTACTTTTACCCATTCATGTTCTTTTGAATATTTTAACTCACTAGGCACTGTCAAAGTAATCCCCTCCTATATGTAATTCAATTATAATCATGACATAAAGCCATTATTCAAGCAACTATTTTTATAACCAAGTTTGACGATATTCGTCTTCATTAAAACCAAGTGTCACTTTATTTCCTAAAACGGCTAAAGGTCTTTTAATTAACATGCCATCAGATGCTAATAAATCAAACTTTTCGTTGTCTGATAAATCATCCATTTTATCTTTTAATCCCAATTCGCGATATTTAGCGCCTCGAGTATTAAATAATTGATTTACATTGATGTCTGTCCCATCAATGATATCTTTTAATTCTTTAGCTGTTGGTGTTAATTGAGTAATATCAATCGGTTCAAAACTGGCACCGTTCATTTCTAAGAACTTTGCTGCTTTTTTACAAGTTGTACAATTAGGATATTGATAAAATTTTATCATGTCTTTACCTCCATATGTCTATTTAATTTCATTATAACAATATTAGTACAGAACATGTAGTAATGAGTTAAATATTTTTTTAAATATTAGAAATAAGATATACTTACCTTATAATCATTATTTCTAAGGAGCAGAATAAATATGAGAACAATAAGTCAATATGCTGAATTTGAAGAGATTACACAAAGTGATGAACCAGTTGTCGTTAAATTCTTCGCAGATTGGTGCCCAGATTGCACTAGAATGAATCAATGGATCGATCCAATTATTGATGAATACAATCAATACAATTGGTATCAAATTAATCGTGACCAAGTTCCTGAAGCAGCAACTGAAAATGATGTAATGGGTATTCCAAGTTTATTAGTATTTAAAAACAACGAAAAACTTGCGCACTTACATTCAGCAAATGCAAAAACACCAGAAGATGTTAAAGCATTCTTAGCTGAGAACATAAAATAATCATATTAAAACCCACAATTGAGCTCACGAACTCATTTGTGGGTTTTCTTTTTACCATTCAGTAATTAATGATTTATTTTTTCTTTCCATCACTTTAACACTTGAATCTTTTTCAGTTAAATATAAAAATCCACATACATCTTCATCATCATAAGCGCCGACTGTTTTTCTAAATGATGGATTAAAGATAAATGCAGGTGTTTTCCAACATGAGCCCATTCCCTCATCATGCATTAGTAACATTAAGTTTTGTACAAATGCGCCGATTGCCATTTGATTTTCAAGGTTTTCTTTTTGTCTTGAGTCTCGTTTTGACAAGATGACAAACATGCCACCAACTTTAGTAACTTTATTAATATATTTTTCTTGTTTAGCTGGATCATTAACAAATGCCGATTCAGCAACTTCTTCAGCAAATTCAGGAATTTGTTTTTTATTAATATATACAAGTCTCCAAGGTTCTCTCATACCATGGTTCGGCGCGTATGTTGCTAAATCAACTAAAGAAAATACTTTTTCTTCGTCTATATACATTTCATAATCATAATTTTTGACGCTTCTTCTTTCTTTAATCGCTTTCTTTAATTCCATTATTTACACTCCTAATCCATTGATAATTATTATCAATTGTATCATAAAATAAAGAAGCGAGATAGAAATCTAAAATTGTCTCAAAAGATTTCTACACTCGCTTCATCATTATTATGCATAATGCAGTGATTAATTTTGATATAAAGCTAACTGCTCTTTAATATCTTTAACATGAATTTGACCTGGTGCTGCTTCTTTACCAACAAAACCGTAAGTAAATTTAGATCCAAACATACCACCAGTAATTCTTGTCATCTTACCTAATTCACCCATCGAGATACCGATCACATCAATATCCAACTTATGATAAGCTCTGTTCATAGCATTTAACATCGATAATAAATGACGTTCATTTTGTGGCATCACGGCTAACTTGCCAATATTCGCACCTAACTCTGCCATTTTCTCATATGTGACAAACATTTCTTCAACATCTGGCGTCGACTTAAAGTCATGATGTGAAATAATAATTTTAACATCATGATGCTGAGCTTTTGTAATACAATTCATAAGATTATCTTCATACGTATCGAGTTGAATATCGACGTATTCAGCTTTTTTGTTACATATAATATCTTGCATAATCTTGTAATATGTTTCATGATCAAAGTCACCATGACCGCCTTGTCCTACTGAACGATAAGTGAACAAAATTGGCGCATCATGATATGCACTTTTAAATTGCTCTAATGTTTCGTTAATGTTTTCAATTGAAGTATTTTTTAAAGTATCTGCTCTAAATTCAACAATATCTATTGAATCTTTGTGAGCATTGAGTTCTTGCACTGTTTTTTCAATATCATCTTGAGTTTCTAATGAAATCGTTGCAACGATATACGGAAACGCTTTCTTTTGTCCATCAGTCATAGTCATTCCTCCAATATGCTTCTATTTTCATTTTACATGAGTCGAGGACTTTTTTCTATGAAACGATGCATGATGATTCAAGAAATCTATTACTTAAATCAATATACTCTTACTATTTAACAATTAATACAGGAATTTTAGCTCTTTTAGCTACTTTATGGCTGACACTACCTAATACCATTTTATCTGTGTCTTCTGCTTTTCTATTACTTAACACAATAATATCAAAATCACCACTATTTGCTCTATGCACTAATTCTGTTTTAGGATTTCCTTTCGCAAATTCAATTTTATATTGAATGTTGTGTTCATGAAAATAGTCTAAGATATGCTTCATCGATTCTTGACGTTTTTCTTGTATTTCATCTAAATGAACACCCATTCTAACTGAAGCTTGTAGGTCTTTATCAGCGACCACATTAAGTAATGTAACTTCAGAACCTTCTCCGACAAGGTGATTAATTTGTTCTAAAACCTTTTGATTTTTCATTTCTGTATCAATGCCAAACAAAATATTTTTATACATATTTATCACTCCTTTATAACTATATTACCCCTTTTTGCATAAAATTTACAAATATTCATATTCTACAAAATCATTAAATATTAAAGTACTATTAAATTTTTATAAATTTAATAATAAGTCTAGATTTATTTCCCAGTTTACTATAAACTAAAAACAATTAATAATTAACACAATTGTTTATCAATAGTTGAAAACTTTCGCACAAGAATTTCGATTATATGAAAACAATAATTTTTTATTAAAATAAAGTAATGAATAAGGGGGAAATATTATGGCTAATTCTAATCAATCAGATCAGAATCCTTTTAATCAAAACACCTCAGAACAACAAAATAATCCATTTAACGAAACAAATGGTAATAATCAGCAACAACAATCGGGAGACGGTAATGGCTCTAGTATGAAACCTTGGTTATTCGGCTGTGGTGGATGTTTAGTTATATTCATTATTTTAGCTGTTATTTTAGGCGCATGTGCTGCTGGTCCAATCAAAGACCAAATCGATGAGTTTACGAACAAAACAGAAGAAAAATCAACTGAAGAGAACTCAACAGAAGAAGAAACAACTGAGGAGTCTACTGAGGAAGAAACGACTGAAGAGTCTACTACTGAAGAATCTACAACAGAAGAAAATACAGATGAAGATGATAACGATTCATCTATCGTCGATAGACAAACATCAGTTGGTAACGGGATTAGTGCAATCGGTACTAAGATTACAGTTGAAAGAGCCGAATATGTTAACCCACCATCTGATGGTACTAAACCATTAAAAGATAAAATATTAAAAGTTAACTACAAACTTGAAAACATTAATAACTCTAGCTTAATCGTTGGAGATGCTAACTTCGGTGTTACAGCTGATGGAAGCAGAGTTTCAAAATACTATGGTATGAATGACAAAAATGACGGATTCTCATTCAGTCTTAAACCTGGAGAATCTGACACTGGGTATGTATACTACGACGTTCCTGAAGCAGATCAATATGACGTACAATTACAATTACGTTCATCAGATAAACGTTACAAAATGAAATGGGAAATCGATAAAGAAGATGTAAAGTAACTAAAAAGCCATTAGACAGTCAACGTGTCTAATGGCTTTTCTTATGTTAAAAATGTTTTATTTCTTAAATTTATCGATAACTTCGTTTGCTTTATCTTTAACATTTTCTACTGCTTCTTTAGCTTTACCTGAAGCTTTATCTTTTTTACCTTCAGTTTCTAAGTCTTTGTTATCTGTTGCATTACCAACTGTTTCTTTAATGTTACCTTTTGCTTGTTCGAATTTGTTTTCGTCTGCCATTTTATATCACCCTTCATTAAACTTTATTGAATGATTGACCATTCATTTATGTTTTACCCTGTGAAAGGATTTTTAAACACCTCACATCATATTTTTTTGAAAAATTTCCCAAAAGAAATATGATCGATAAAACTATATATACACATACCTATTATAATGAGCGCTACACCTATCATACTTAAACCATTTGGTAACGGTAAGCCTAGTAGTATCATTTCACCAATAATGGCAAATACAACTTCTAATGACTGCGTTGCTTCAACTGCTGCTAATTGTTCTTGGTTATCCTTTACAATATTTGTAGCATAGAAAAATAGAATTGTTGCGATAATGCCTGAAAATAGTGCGACGATAAATGCTTGTACGACTTGACTAGAAGAAGGTAATCCTTCTTTAAGTACGCCAACAACAAATATAACAATCCAAATAGGCAATGTGACTAAAGTCATACCAAATACACGTTCAATTGTACCGAGCTCACCGTTCACAACTTGCATCATTTTTCTATTTCCCAAAGGATAACTAAATGCTGCAATTAATATCGGTAAGAAACCTAATAAAAATAAGTTCAGTTTAATCTGACTTGCTTGAGGAATTTGGATAATGATAATACCGATAAACATAATGCTTGAAATCAATAATGATCGCCATGGGATTTTATGTCTAACGATTGTTTCTTTACCATTTATCACAACTGTCTCTACAAATAATGGCGCCAATATCATGCCACAAATAATTGTTATTTGCCAAGTACCTGAAATCAACCACCCCGGGCTATACTCTGCTGAAAAAGTTATAGGTACATAAAATAATACAAAACCTACTGTACTCCATATGAACCAAGCCTTTTTCTTTTGTTGAATATGCTTTAAAACAAATTTTGTTCTTCTCTTAATGAGTACAAACAAATATAAAAATGGCAGCATAAAAATAAAACGTAAAGAGGAACTAAAATACCAACTTCCGCCATCATTAGCCATCATATGATTAACGACAAATGTAACTGCAAAAAATAAAGCTGCCAAGACACCTATTAAGATTGCTTTCATGTTGTGACCTCTCTTATTTTGATATTGTATATTATTTCATATTTCCGACAATTTATATATGCTAATTTATAATTTATAGATGATTTAAAAAATAATATACGGGTAAATAGATAATATACTTTAAAGGAGGTATTTTTTTATGGCAACTCATTATGAAACAAAAGCTACAAACACAGGTGGACGTAAAGGTCATGTTTACACTGACGATAAAGCAATCGATGTAGATGTATTACCACCACAACAAGCAGATGGTAATGCCACTAATCCAGAACAACTTTTCGCAGCAGGCTACGCTTCATGCTTCAACGGTGCTTTTGATTTAATTTTAAAACAAAACAAAGTTCGTGATGCTGAACCAGAAGTTACGTTAACAGTTCGTTTAGTAGATGACGAAAATGCTGAAAGTCCTAAATTAGAAGTAGATATTGCCGCAAAAGTAAAAAACGTATCTCAAGAAGACGCAGAAAAATATTTAAAAGCAGCGCACGATTTCTGCCCATACTCTAAAGCAACACGTGGAAATATTGACGTGAATTTAGAAGTAGAAGCTGTTTAATTGAATATAAGTCACATAAATAAAGACTGAGACAAATTTTGTCTCAGCCTTTATTTTTTTATGATTTATTTGTTTCTTCGTGATTCCACCAAAGTGCATCTTTCGGATTTTCATATACTTCTTGTAAGTCTTCTTTATTATCAACATTTGGATAAGATCCTCTTAATGACTTATTAGACGTTGTCTTAAACATAAATAAGAAGATGACAAGTCCAACGACATTAATCAATGTTAAATAATAAGATGGTGCAATTTTTTGACCAGTTGTTTCGACTAATGTTGTTAAAATAAATGGTGTTAAACCACCAAATATCGCTGCACCAATATTGTAAACAAGTGATAATGTTCTTAGTCTCACTTTTGTATAGAAAATACTTGGTAATACAGATGGCATAACACCTTCAAATGTAGACATAAACAGTGCAATGATAAATAGTCCTAAAATAACAACTGGTATTGAAGGAATACTCATTAACCAGAAGGCTAGTACTGAGAATAAACTAAATCCTATTAATCCAAATAAAATGGTGTTTTTATTCCCAACTTTATCACTGTACCAACCAAAGAAGAATACTGCTGGGATCATTGCTGCCATCGTTAACGTACTTAATAAACTACTCATCGTACCACCTAAATCTAAAGTGCCATTTAAGAATGACGGCATATATGATAATACCATGTAATTAGCAACGTTTAAAAAAGCTACACCAGCGAAACATACTATGATATCTCTCCAATATTTTCTGAAGATATCTTTATAAGAGTATTCAAGCTCTTCTTGTTCTTCAAGCGTTGTTTCATAAGCTGGACTTTCATCTAAATTATTTCTTAAATACACACCTATAATACCAAGTGGTGCAGCTATAATGAATGGGATTCTCCAACCCCAAGCTGCCATTTGATCATCACTTAATAGTGCATACATAATTCCTACTAAAGCAGCCGCTAAAATACTACCTGATAAAGTACCAATTTCAAGTCCACTACCGAGTCTACCTCTCGTCTTATCTGGTGATATTTCTGCAATATATGTCATCGCACCAGCATACTCACCACCAGTAGAGAATGATTGAATCATTCTAATAATTAATAATAAAATTGGTGCCCAAATACCGATTTGGTGTTGTGTCGGTAATAGTCCTAGAGCAAGTGTAGATAAAGCCATCATAATTATTGTAGTTGAAAGGACGACTTTACGACCATGTTTATCTCCTAAATGACTAAAGAATATACCACCAATCGGTCTTACTATAAATGCAAAAGCAAATACCGCAAATGTTGATGCAAGTTGAATTTCTTTCGGCATATTACCAAAGAAATTCATACTGATAATGACGGCTAGCTGAGCGTATAGACCGAAGTCAAACCACTCTATCGCATTACCAATACCTGTTGCAACGACCGTTTTTTTCGTTTTACTGGCGTCGACAACATTAACGTTCTTTCTTTTAAACTTCATAATTATAAACACTCCCCATTTTGTCTATATAATCATATAACCTAATAAAATGGTTTTAATCAGAAAATTCAATATTTTATTAGTTGAACAGTGTTGAGCCCTATCATTATGCAATTTAAAATTTTAATTTTTTCATAAAAAAACTTCATTCAACTCGTTATTTTTACGTAACGACACCGAATGAAGTGCTTATTGTGTTATATTTTTTTAGCTAATTCTGTCATGTAATCAAAGAATCCATCTCTATCAACATCATTAATGATATTAATCATTCTACCTTCATCACTTTTGAATGTTCTACCTTGACTAGGGCCATCTGTAATGACGGATACTTTTTGCGATTCTTTCTTAACGAGTTCAGGTTTCCCTACGTAAGCTGTTGTTAATACATCCCATAAGAAATAAGTTGAATTTGTTACAAAATGCGTTAATGGTGGCACTAGCGCATAACATATACCTAAGAAATCAACACCTTCATATTGTCTTTCATTCGCCCATCGTTTACGTACATCTGGTGTTAGAGGTACTTTATTCGTACTTTCTAATGCTACAATATCAATCGGTAATGACGTATCAAAAACAGTCTTCACTGCTTCTGGATCCCAAAAAGCATTCCATTCAGCTGTACCATCATGTTCAGGTTCTTCAACATTACCTTTATTCAGCAATGTGCCACCCATCCATACAACTCTTTCAATACGACTTTCAATTCTTGGTTCAACTTTCAAACTTTTTGCTAAATCTGTTAACGGTCCCGTAAACAGCATCGTTACCTTTTCAGAACTATTCATTACTTTTTCAATGATATCTTCATATGCTTCTTTTTCAGAAATTGTAGAATTTACTTCAACATCTTCATTTAACATTGGCATCGCATCTACAAAGAATGCATGCATTCTCCAATCTTTAGGAAATGGGTTTTTCCCTCTTTCTTTCGAAGCTGCAACATTTAGTTTTTGTGATGAAAATCGGTTGATAATCTTACAAGAAGCATTTGTTGCCGGTTCTACATAACTATCTGCGCCAATTGCACTTACACCAATTAAATTCACATCTTCCATCTGTAATAATAAAAATAATGAAATTAAATCATCTACGCCACCATCATGGTTGAAATATACTGTCGTCATTTAGTTACCTCTTTCTTATGTTACGCATAAATTATTCATTTATTTAACTAGCGTTCTTTTTGTTCGTTTGAATTATTTTGAGATTGTCTTTGCTCTGTTGATCTTTCTTTTGCTTTTTGTGCTGCATCTTGAGCTGCACGATCTTTCTCTCTTTGAGCCTCTTGGTCTCTTTGTTGTTGCTGTTGTTGTTTCTCACGTTCAGCAGCTGCTTGTTCATCACGTTTTTTCTGTTCAGCTGCTTGTTGAGCTTTTTCTTTTTCAGCTTCTTGTTGTTTCTGTTCAGCTTCTTCGGCTTTTTTATTCGCTTCTTCTTGACGTTTTTCTTCTTCCTCTTTAGCTGCCTTTTCTTCTTCCGCTTTCTTATCTGCTGCTTCTTTATCTGCTTTTTCTTTTGCAGCTTTATCCGCTTCTTCTTGTTTACGTTTTTTCTCATCTTCTGTAGCTTTCTTCTCTTCATCAGCGTTATTATTTGGTTGTTGAATTGTTCTTTGTTCATAAGTTGGCGCTTCTTGTGTCGAATTGATTTCTTCAGTTGGATTTTCTTCAGGTGTATTATCTTTAATATCTTTATCATTAATGCGCCAATTAGCATTATACGTTTTCTTAGAAGTTTCATAATTCATTTTGACTTCATATTTATCAGATTCCGCTACATCATAGTATAAATAACTTGTTTTACTTTCACCTTTATCAAGTTGATGTTGAAATCCACCTTTATTGTCTTTCATACCATTAAATTGAGGTTGTACCTCATTATCAATCGTAAGTTGAAAATTAGAATTATCGATTAATTTTTTACCTTTTTCTAAATTTTTGAACTTATAATTGATTTTAAGAATTTTGCCATTTTGCGAATAAGAATAACCGTCATCTGGTTGAACAACTTCAGCTTTCGTAACAGTCACTTCTAAACCATCAACTATAATTTTCTCACCGAGTTTAATATTTTTCAAATCTTTCTTAGGTGTATCTGAAACATGTTTAACTGCTTTAGGCTTATCCTCTTTAAATAATTGTTGATATGAATATTCTTTATCAAATGAAAGACTTACAAATATACATACAAAACTAATCACACCTATTACAAATAGTAAAATTGTGCTCACTAAATAGCTACTATACTGCTTTTCTTTAGCATATTTAACGACTGTAATAATCAAAGTCGTTATAAAGGCAATCGAAATAACAACCCATAATAACGCGAAAAGTAGACTACTCATTTTTTCTCTCCTCTACAAATGATTAATAATTTCATCATAGCATGAATTAATCAAAATAATAGTACAAAATCAAATAATTATTAACTATAACTGACCTATCTAAATATGATTTCACTTAAAAAATACAGGTTAAAAAATAATTTTAAAACCTGTTTATGTCATACCTTTATTCTTCTAATTTTTCAAATGTTATTTCATATAAGTCTTTTTCATCCATATTTACAAAATCATCAATCGAAATTCTATACTCATTAGAAGATCGCTTTTTAGAAACCTGACCATCATACTTTAACTCAATCGTCATATTCGTTTCAAAATAACGATTTTCTATTGTATTTTTAAATTCATTAAAGACTTTTTGGTTAATTGGAATTAAATAAAATTGATTATTAGGTAAAATATTTATACGTTTACGTTGCAATACTTCGTCTCCATTTAACTTTAACACGACCTCAATATTTTTAGCAGAACCCCCGCCTAAATTTAACAGCTTAAAAGCCGTATTTAAATATTCATGATCAGATGAAGTTAAATTCATCACTTTAATACCACTTTGTTTCTTCTCCAGGATAATCTGATCAAAAGATAAATAAGGAATAAATGATATTTTAATTTGGCGAATTTGAATCATGACGGATATAAAATATAGAATCGCCATAATAAATGTACCTATAGAACCAATCGCTTGAATAATATTAATCATACGCTCACCTCACAATATAACCTTGTCCTAAATTATACCCATTTGTATAGGTGTAAATCATAGATTTATTATCTTCAAGATTTCTCTAACAATCCTCCGTGGAAACAATAATATTTATCAGCATTTAAATCTTTAATTTTCTTTAGAGAGTTTTTCGCGTCTTCAATACTCATACTATATTCAGGATTTGCAACGTTTAAGCTTTCGCCTTCTTTCACAGCAGCATCTCCTGTAATAACGCTATTGACTGATTGTATGTATAATGAAATATGCCCTGACGTATGTCCTGGTGTCGCAATAACTTCCACTTCATTATTTAATATTAGTGCCCCATTTGTGACTTCTACATCAACATCGACATGTTCTAATTCTTGTAGCATATTAACAAATTCTTCGCCATATGGTTTTTCATCATCTGACATTTTATTTAATAAATCTTCAGCTTGAATCAACCTTTCTGATTTAGAATGACCACCTATATATTTACCTTCTACAAAGCTACTTATAATTTGTGTATTAGGATATTTATCTTTAAAAGCTTTTAACGCACCAATGTGGTCATCATCATAATGTGTGATAATAATATTTTTTAAATTTTCTATATTGTAATTTAATCGTTTAATTTCTAGTTCAATCTTTTCCATGAAACCTGGATAACCCGTATCAACAAGTATCAATTCTTCGTCCTGGATGATAAGTGTAGGATGTATTTCATAGTTTTCTCCTTCATAATCAAAATTTATATTTAGCTGTTCTACTTTAATAGTCATAAAAATCTCTCCTTTATAAAATGACGTATATTTATATACATTTAAAGTAATTATATGACATCTTAGTCATTTAATCATAAAATAATATTTGTATAACTTTTGATTATATAGAATCTAATTTTTATAGGAGGATACTTATGGTTCCAAAACATATTGTTTCTGCAGCTTGTATTGTATTAAATGACGAAGATAAAATATTGCTCATTAAAGGTCCTAAACGTGGCTGGGAAATGCCTGGTGGTCAAGTTGAATTGGACGAGCCTTTATATGATGCTGCAATTCGCGAAGTTAAAGAAGAATCTGGTGCTGATATCGAAATTACAAGATTTTGTGGTATCTTTCAAAATACGAAAAGTTCTATCTTCAATACTTTATTTTTAGCGCGTTATACAGGTGGCACACTTCAAACAAGTGATGAAAGTTTAGAGGTAGGCTTTTTTACTTATGATGAGGTTATGAATATGGTTACTTGGAAAAACTTTAAAGAAAGGTTCGAGTACTGTTTAAATCGTACTGAACCTTTTGTTGTTTCATTTTAATATTCTTCTTTTAAAATGCTATAAATCAATGAATCTCTGTAGCCATCTTTAAGCTTTGTATCTTGTCTTAAGATGGCTTCATGTTTCATACCTAACTTTTGTAGAACAATTTCAGATGCTGTATTACGAATATCTGTTGATGCCCAAATTCTATTAAGTTTCAATACTTTAAAACCATACTTAATAATCGTTCTACCAATATCAGTTGCAATACCGTTACCCCAATAATCAGGATGTATGATATAGCCAAGTTCTCCGCTATTATTTTTCGTATCACATACTAATTGCACTGCGCCAATGACTTTATCATAGTCTGCATCTACTATGACATTGTACATCCAATTTTCATCTCGATTTAATAACATCTCAACAAATGCTTCTGTTTCTTCATATGTTTGTGGATCCCATGCTTGATACTTACTCACTTCAGGTAAAGCATTATATGCATGAATATCTTCTATATCTGATTGTTTCAAATCTCTAGTATAGTAATCCATTTAAAATCCTCCAATGATGATATGTAATTTAATGATTGGGAATATCTTATCATAATTTCCAATCCATACAAAACTATTCTTATAATATTACTCAACTTTATGAAAAATAAAGTGCTAGGACATTAGATCATGCCCTAGCAATAAATAAATTATCTATCTAATTTTACATGTTTGTACTCTTTCGTACCTACGTAATGAATGATACGTCCGTGAACTTCTTTTTTCGTTAATCGCGCTTTACCTTTTTGATAAAGTGGGATAACCATACCATCATTCAATAACATTTCTTCACCTCTTGCGAGTTCTTGCCATCTCTTGTCTGGGTCTTGAAGTAACGAAGATTTACCTTCGTTGATAATTTTGTCGTATTCAGGATTATCATATCCCGTTTCACCTTTAGTCGTTTCACTATGGAATAAATCTAAAAATGTCATTGGATCTGGATAATCTGGTCCCCAACCAGTAATTGCTACATCATAATCACCTTTTTTAGTCAGTGCTATTTTCTGTTTGTTCGGTTGTTGTTTAATCGACATTGTTACACCAGGTAAATGTTTTTCAACTTGTTCTTTAAAATATTCTGCATCTTTCTTAGCATTATCTTGATCAAATGTTAAAAATTCTATATCAATTTTATCTTTGCCTAATGCTTTTTTAGCTTTTTTCAATGAAGCTTGTGCCTTTTTAACATCATACGTATAAGGTGCATTTACTAACTTGTTATAATCTTCTTTTTTCTCATTAGTAAACACTTTTTCAGGCGTAAATGTATCTATCGGTTTAGAACCATCATTTAAATTATGTTCTACGTAAGATTTTTTATCGATTGCTTGAGCAAGTGCAGCTCGTAAATCTTTATTTTGTAAGTCTTTATTCGTTTGCGTATTAATTTGAATATAATAAGTAGCAGATTCTAAATTCGTATTGAAACCTTCTTTATCTTTGTTAGATTCGACATTTTGCGAACTCAATTCTGTTGTATCCACTTTATCATTATTATATAAATTGAGTGCCGTTTGTTCGTCTTTAATGACTCTATAATTAATACCTTTAAGCGATACATGATCTTTATCCCAATAATGTTTGTTTTTCTTAAGCGAGTAATTATCTTCAACTTTCCAACTCTTCATTACAAATGGTCCACTATATAAAGTCTTATCAACAGTCGTCCCATACTTACTGCCTTGCTTTTTAACAAACTTCTCATTCAACGGCATGAATGTTCCAAACGTTAACAGTTCTTTATAATAAGGTAACTCTTGATTGAGCGTTAACTGTAAAGTATGATCATTAATTGCTTTTACACCCAATTCTTCAGGTTTTTTCTCACTTTTGTTAATCGCTTCGGCATTTTTAATATCATACATAATGTACGCATATTCTGATGCAGTCTTTGGATCTACAACTCTTCTCCATGAATAAACAAAATCATGTGCAGTAATAGGATCTCCATTAGACCATTTCGCATCTTCTCGTAATTTAAATGTCCAAGTCTTCCCATCATTTGATTTTTTAGGATCACCAGTTGCAATCGCTGGTTCTGCTTTATCATCTTTGTCTAAACGATATAATCCCTCTTGTGTCGCATTCATCACTTCAAAAGCACCAGCTTCAACAGCCAAACTAGAATCTAATGTCGTTAAATCAGATGGTGCAATTAAACGTAGCGTATCCTTTGAATCACCACTTGCACCATCACTATCCCCGCCACTACTACAACCAGCTAAAAATAACGCTAACACTAATACATAAATCCCCACTTTGTAAATATTTTTCATCAAATCAATCCCCTTTATTTGTTTGATAATGTTTAATTGTGTTTATTTTAACACAATATTTTGAATATTCAATTGATTATGTTCGATTAATTTAATATAACAACAATAACGAACTGTTATGTAGTTTGTAGAAGCGGATAAGATGAAAATAAGCTGAATCGTCTTATAGACAATTCAGCTTATTACATTTTTCGGGTCGATATTTTATTTTATCGGCCTGTAAATCTCGTTTTCGGGTCGATATTTATTTTTATCGGCCTGTAAATCTCGTTTTCGGGTCGATATTTTTATTTATCGGCCTGCAAATCTCGTTTTCGGGTCGATAATTTTATTTATCGGTCCATATTTCCCATTTCTGGACCGGTAATTATTTTTATCGGTCCATATTTCTCATTTCTGGACCGTTAATTTATTTTATCGGTCCATATTTCTCTATCTATTCTCTTCACTCTATTTCATACCTCATCATGTCTTCATCATAATAATCTTTTCCATCAAATATTGCATTTGGTTCAGTAGCATATTTGTCAAAGCCGACTTTATTATAAAATTCTACTGCGCGTTGATTATTACAAAGGACACTTAAATCAATATACTTTAAACCTGTTAACTTGGATGCTTCAATAATCAATTTATCGACTACTTTTTCAGCAATACCTGTACCTCGATAATCAGGATGACAATACATTGCCACTAAATTTCCTTTATGATGCATCTTCTTAACCGCTTCTCTATAAAAAGTAGCTACACAAACCAAGTTTTCATCTTCAAAACCACCCATAGTAAATTTTGTATCACTACATTCTAATCGCTGTTCAAATTTACTAACCGGATAATTTATTTCTATATCATATAAAGACGCAAACGCAGATGAATCTGTCTGCAAACTTAGTAATCTAAGACTTCTAAATGCATTTATATCATTTTTATTTAGTAACCTTACTTCCATCCCACCACTCCTTATTTACTAAAGTAATACACGTTGCCTTCTCCGTCGTAATCATCTAGTTCTGGGTAATGTTTGAATCCTAGTTTTTCTGCTGTTTTTATTGAAGGTATGTTGTCCTTTTTAGTTAATGCTACAATTTTATATTGATTATTTGTTAGTTCTTTGACGTACTCGATTATTTTTCTACTTGCTTCTGATACGAGGCCTTGTTGTGTTTCTGCAGCTTCTATTCGATAGTAAATATTCAAATATGTTTGTCCTAATATTTCTTTATACTGCAACCCACATACACCAAATGGGAGATAGTGGTCTTTCTTAATCAAGACGTAATATCCAAATCCATGGTCTTCATAATGCTTAATCCATTGATCTAATGTTTCTCTAAATGCTTGTATTGTTGTTGCTGGACCTGCTGGGTTGTATTTTTGATTTGCTGGATCATGATGGACTTCAAATAATTTTTCAAGATATGTATATGCTGGGGGTACGAGCTTGATTCGTTCCGTTTCTAATATCATTGTAATGACTCCTTTTTAGTTACAATTTAGTTATTTAATATCATAACATTAAGCATCTCATATTGGGAGGTCATAGAAATTTTTATGCATACAAAAAAGCATGAGCAGTTACTTATGCTCATGCTTTTAACTTATACTTTTGCTAGTTGCCATTGATAAGGTTCGTTTAGCTTTGTCCAATCTGTGTCGATTTCTTCTGAATTCAATAAGCATTGATCTAATGCTTTTGTAATTTCTTCTTTATTTAAGTCACTTCCGATAATCACAAATTGTGTTTCTCTGTCACCATATTCTGGATCCCAATTTTCTTTAACTTCTGGTCTAGATCTGAGTATTTCTTGTTTCTCTTCTTCTTTCATCGCATCAACCCAAAATGTAATTGGGTGAATATTTACAAAAGATCCTGCCTGAGAAAACAAACAAGCTACATAATTATACTGAGCTAACCAAACGATTCCTTTAGCTCTTATAATATTCGTTGGCATATTTTCCATCCATTGATTAAATCTTTCTGCATGAAATGGCAGTCTTCTCTTGTAGACAAATGATGATATACCATATTCTTCAGTTTCTGGCGTATGATTAGTATGGCCACCTTCTGTTAATTCTTTAATCCATCCAGCTGATTGACTTGCATCTTCAAAATTAAATAAACCTGTATTGAGCACTTCTTGAAGCGGTACATCTGCAAAACTTGTTCTGATAAATTTCGCTTTAGGCTGTAACTTTTTCAAAACGATTTCCAATTGCTTTAAATCCTTTTCTTCTACTAAATCAGCTTTATTTAAGATAAGTACATCACAAAATTCAATTTGGTCAATCAACAAGTCTGAAATAGAACGTTCATCTTCTTCACTTATACCTTGATCTCTATCTTTCAATAAATCTTCAGAATACATATCATGAACAAATCTATGTGCATCTACAACTGTAACCATTGTATCTAAACGACATATACTTGTTAAATCAATACCTAATTCATCATCTATATATGAGAAAGTTTGGGCAACAGGTACCGGCTCTGAAATACCAGTTGATTCTATTACGATTTGATCGACATCTCCTCGTTTAGCTATCTTTTCGACTTCTATTAATAAGTCTTCTCTTAAAGTACAGCAAATACAGCCATTCGATAACTCTACTAATTTTTCGTCAGTTCGTGAAATACCTCCGCCTTGAATGACTAAATCTTTATCTATATTAATTTCACTCATATCATTTACAATGACTGCAATTTTTAATCCTTCTCTATTTTTCAAAATATTATTGAGCAGCGTTGTCTTTCCAGCTCCTAAATAACCACTCAATACTGTAACTGGTATTTTATTCAACACATTTCCCCTACCTTCTATCTATTTATCCCATATAAGCATAAAATCTTACCAACTCGATTTTTTCAATCCAGGTATTTGACCTTTATGTGCGTATTCTCTTAAAGCGATTCTAGACATACCAAATTTTCTATATACACCTCTTGGTCTGCCAGTCACTTGGCATCTACGTGTAATACGTGTAGGAGAAGCGTCTCTAGGTAGTTTTTTCAAACCTTCATAATCTTTATTAGCCTTTAATTCTTCACGTTTTTCACGGTATTTTTCAACCATTTGAATTCTTTTTTGCTCTTTTGCAATTTTTGACTTCTTCGCCATTTTATATACTCCTTTTACTATTAAAATTTTTGAAATAAATCATTAGATATAAAGAGTGAGACGGTAAATGATGTCTCACTCTTTCGAAATCGTATATTAAGTAAGTAAAGTAGCCATCTCATTTCCGGAGGTAAATCGTAATGAATACGTTTTAACTATAATACATGATTTTTTATTTGGCAAGCCCCAATTTATATTTTTCATTTAGAATTGATAATTAGAATTAAAAAAACAGAGTCTAAGACAACGTAATATGTCCTAGACTCTGCTTATCTCTATTCAACTTTCCATACATTAAATCCATGTAATTGGCTGTTTGCATCATATTTCAAATCTTCTTTACCATAAAAAGTATAGCTTTTGCCTTCTTCAAGTTTTTTATGATCATAATCTATAATATAATATGACACTTTATCGTCCCCACTACCTTTTGTAACTTCGACGATTTTATCACCTGCTTCACTATGGCTAATTTTATCAACCTTAGCATTTGTGATTTTTAACAATTCGTTATGGCTGTATGTTTCATTATTATACTTGTCATAATTAATCTCTTTAGAATGGTTCATTTTTTTCTGAACATATTCATTCGCTTGTGCTTCTGCGACGTGGTCATCGAACTTAATTTTTGAATGATTATCTTGGACAGGTTCAGTTGAAACAATTCCAACAGCACAACCTAAAGTTAAAAAGAATAATATAATGGTACTTAGCAACGGAATCCTGAACCTAGTATCTCTAATCGCTTTAACAACCGTCGTGCCTAACATCACAATAAAAGCTATTAATACTACAACTCCAATAACGCTAAATATAAAACTTTCCATTTTCATTACTCCCTTGATTTATTCACTATCATATTTGTACATATTAGAGCATCTCAGCTAATATTTCATCTATTTTGTTTCAGTTTTCGAAATAAATCAATATTATGCTAAAGTATGAAAGCGTTAAACCAGTTGCTATATAAAAGATAGGCAAATATTAAATTTTTTTATTGAAAAGTTGCTGTTATTCTTTAAAATTAATATCTTCCAACACTTTTTCCACCATATCGTTTAAACTTATATGTTCTTTTATTATTTTTTCATTTTCTAAACCTAAGTAATCATGAGCAACAAACCAGTTACTCATTTCTTCCTTACCAAATTCAGCATTTTTCTTATTCTTATGTCTTCTTAACGTTTCTTCAAAAGAGATATCATAGTAATACGTAAAAACACTTTTCTTGCCTGCAAAATGTTTTCTCAGCATATCTCCATACCTATGCTCTTTAAGGATGCCCTCAATAATCATATAATCACAATTTTCCAATCCATATCTGATTAAATAATCGATAAGTTCCACTGTCTTATTATCAGGTTTATCATATAACATTTCTCTTCTAATCGTATCTTGAGAAATTAACAAAGTTTGAAATCCTATTCTGTTTTGTAATTCTTTTGCTAAAGATGACTTCCCACTTCCTGAATTCCCTCTAATTATAATAACTTTTGTCATTTTCCATCGCTTCTTCTTGTAATTTATTAGTATGATTGGTCTCTTGCTACAATTGATTGATATTCAAATCTAATCAATACATAATCAGTATTACCAAGTACTGATTTAAATCTCGGATGCCAGTTATTTTCTTCACCCATATATTTATGGAATAATTTTTTTATAATCTTATTATCTGCCTTTTCTAGGTATGCATAACCTCTGAATCCTATATGCTTAACAATTCCATTTTTTACATCATATTCTACAATGCCTATTGCACATTTTCCATTTTCTTCTATTCTCTTTGGAAAAGAATCCGTCTTATAGTTTCCAATAATCCATAATGATTTATTATCCCAAAAGAACCATACTGGTGATTCTCTTGGCTCACATTTTTCTACAGTGGATAAATGGGCAAATAAAGGTTTAGACAACACTTCTTCACATAATAATCTTTGCTGCTCTGTCAAACTATCCATTGTCTCACTCCCTTATTTCCTAAATAGGTATTCACTTAATTTTTGTTTTTTTCCTTCTTTATTCCATTGTTGATATTGTTTGATCATCTTATGAATGTTGCCTTCATAGTAGTTTTCAACTAAATCAACTATTGCTAAAAAGCTTTTCCAGTAATGAAACATGACATATGCATTATCATTACTTTTATAAATTTCATTTGTGAATGATTCTAAATTATTTTCATCATATTTTGATTTGTAGTAATTAAATAATTCTGTTTCATACTGTATAATTTCTTTAAATTCTTTGTCATTATATAAATAATACCTTGGTAAGAAAGTAACCAATCCTTCTTCAAACCATAAGTCATCTGATGATATATCAAGATCATCAAATTCTGTTAAAAAGAAGTCACAATGGTGCGTAATTTCATGACCTAATATGCACAATATTTCTTTTTCTAAATAGTTATTTAATATTTTTTGAGTCTTTTCAGACATGTCACTTTTGATTTGACCATTTAAAAAGGTCTTCCAGCTTTCTTTTTCAATATTCATAAATATACCTTTTTCATTTGTAAACGCTGGTACATTCTTCTTAAATACATGCGTCATTACATAATCACTTGTCCATATGACGTGTTCTGGCATGTCATTTAATTCGTAATCTTTTTTCAGAATATCAATATAATTTTCAATTTTATCTATAAAATATTTTGCTGTTTTTTGAGTTTCTTCAATATCATTTAGTTCATCCATCATAAAAATAGATTTCATGTGTTTATCCCCTTACAAATATCAATAAATATAGTATTAATATTCATATTATAACAATATTCATCATCTTTTTATTCAATTGAATTAATTTCTACTTCATACTATGATTTATATTAAGTGGTTTACAGGAGGTTATGATGTCTTACTTGAAATCTTTTTTAGAGGATAAACAAATTTATATATATCTTTTATTTATTATGATGGGCGTGAGTTTCGATCTATTGTTTGACCGTGCTAGCCTTATTTTTGAACCTTTTATTTCTATTTTAATTGCGATTCTATTGTTTAGTATGTTTGCTCAAATTCCTTTTTTATCTTTACGTCAAAAGGCATTAAATTTTAAATTTCTTGTGGCACTTATTATTTCTAATTTTATTTTTATTCCTATTCTTGTTTTTCTAATTGTTACAGCCTTTCATATTACATCTACACCGCTTCTAATCGGAATTTACTTAGTATTACTGACACCTTGTATTGATTATGTGATTGTTTTTACGAAGTTAGGTCATGGAAATGAAAGCTTTATGTTGATTGCTACACCTATTTTATTTATTTTACAAATCATCTTATTACCGATATATTTTGTAATATTTTTTAACCAAGATTTCTCGGAATACATTGACTTTATACCTTTTATAAAGACTTTTGTATATCTTATTCTGGTACCTTTAATCATAGCTATTTTTATGCAAGTTTTAAGTAAAAAGTCCGCTACTATGTCGAACATTTTATCTTTATCAGAATGGTTGCCTGTTCCTTTTATGGGACTCGTATTAATGACGGTTATAGGCTCTCAAATTTCAAAAATCTTTAATGATTTACACGTCGTATGGATAGTTGTTCCTGTTTACATTTGTTTTATGATTATTGCGCCTTTTATTGGTTATCTTTCTGGTAAAATCTTTGTTTTACCTTCAGATTTAAAACGCACGATTGCTTTTAGTTCTAGCACAAGAAATGCATTAGTTGTCTTGCCATTAGCTTTATCTCTACCAGACAATTGGTCAACAATTGTAACAACTGTTATCGTCACACAAACACTTGTCGAGCTTATTGGCGAACTATTCTATATTAAATTGATACCTAAATTTAAATAGAAAAACACCTCTAAAGTTACAGTAACGCTTGCACTTCAGAGGTGTTTTTAATTATTTCAGTTTCAATACTTGTCCTACACTTATATCATTTGAACTTAAATTATTTAATGATTTAAGTTTAGCTACACTTACGCCGCTTCTTTGAGATATATTATACAACGTATCTCCAGAAACAACAGTATGTGTATAGCCTGTTATATTATCACTTGTTTCATTTAAATCATTATAATGCTTTTGAACGAGACTATAAAATTGATTCATATCGTAGCCCCACTGACTAAAGTAATTGATTGGATCTGTATGATCTGTTCCGCCATAATATTGACTAATGGCATTGTGACTGATAACTGTACCTGTTCCATCATTATTATCGGCTAATGATGGTTTCAGTCCATTTTGGTGTAACATTTTCGCAGTTAAATATGCTTGATTATTGACCGATTTCGCAAACTGGTCAAATGTACTTGATTGAGCCAATTCTATTTGATAGAAATATGGATTGGCTTTTGCGCCTGCACCCCAAGCTAAATAATCACTAGATGCTGTTTGAACAATTTTACTACTACTTGCATAAGCATGAACAAATGCACTTTCATAATTGTTATACATGTAATTGATTTCTTCATCTATTGTGCTATCAGGATTAGCTGTTTCATGTATAATCACACCGATAAACTTATCTGATTTATAATCATACTTCGGCAAGCTATCCATTCTAGAATCTTGTGTGATTGTAGACGGCTTAATATTATTTTTAGCAATATAATTATTAACATTTTGATAAGCTTCATTTGTATGTTGATTTGATTCTATTTCTGTAGAATTTTCTTCTGCATCTTTATTATGTAATTTGAGATCTTCATCCGTCAGCAAGCCTGTTAATTCTTTCGGGTTCATCTTTTGTGCTTGTTCAAAACTAATCGATTTGCTTGTGTTCTCTGTTTGTTCACTTTGATGTTCTTCTGCATTTAAATATCCAACAGATTGAGAAAATAATACACTTGTCGTCAAAATTATTGCTGTTCCAAACTTGTACTTCATAATAATCCCCCTTATATTTTATTTTTATATTGTATTACAAACTATAATTAATTAATACACCTGAAGAATATTTCGTTATATTAAATATTCATTACAAATTATAAAAGAACGAGATAAATTGATTATCTCGTTCTCATTTATTCTATAGCGTTTAGAGCTTTCTTTGGTATTTCACTTTTATCAACTTCTTCAAATGATTCCACATGTGTCCCTTTATGCTTAATTTTTAAATAGTGATTTGTTTTAAGTTCATCTGATGATATAAATTCCACTTTTGTACGTTTACCATCTTCATCTACAATATCTTGCTTATATCTTCTAATATTATGTTCTTCAACAGCATCAGGTAGCTTTGTCTTTACATAAGCGTATTTCTCTTTCATAAATGGATTTAATTGATCTGATACACCTTTAATTTCACTTGACCCAGATGTACTAAATATAACGATTAATAAACAACAACATAAAATAACAAATATAACTAGAAAAACAATACCTTTTAATAAACCTTTCAATGTTATCTCTCCTTTCAAGTAAAATGATAGCATCATATCACTTGAAATAGTCCTAACATTGTTGTCACAACAGGTTTCTAAGCTTACAATTTTGTAAGATTAAGTCTCTCTTATTAAAACACACCTAATATATTTCCAATTAACCCTGCTAGTGTTATTAATACACCTACACCCGATAGAACAGATGTAATAACCGCTTTTCTATTTTTCTTATTGGTTTCATTAATACTTCTTTCAAGGTTATTCATTGAAATTGTTATTTTGTCTTGAATGATATTTGGCAAATGATCAATCTTATTGTTCAAAGTATCGAAGCGTTCATCAACACGCTTTTCATATTGTTCAAATTCATTTCTCGTAACATATTCTGACATAATGATCACCTCTCTTTTTATATTTTATAATTTATAAATATAATTGTCAAAAACTGTATTTTAAAATTATGCGATGGAAAGTAACCATTTTTATTAGATTATATTGCTTGGCTACATATTCTTAATAATTCATATAGCTTATTTTCAAAACGTAAACTTCAAAGAAATATATTTTTTCCAATTTGCATGATAAAATTATTTTAATTATTTTATACAGAACAGAGGATAACATGGATGAGAATCGTAAATTATATATTAGACCTATTAAATTAGAAGATTTAAAGAGTATATGGCAGATGGCTTTTAAGGACTCAAATCCTGAATGGAAGTTATGGGATGCGCCTTATTTTCCTCATCATGCTATGTCGTATGATGATTTTTTGCTCCAAAAGGATGATTGGATCAATGTTCCGAATAGATGGGCTGTAATTTACAACGACAAAGTTATTGGTACAGTCTCTTATTATTGGGAACATGAACCTTCTAAGTGGCTAGAGATGGGTATTTCAATCTATCAATCTGATAATTGGGGTAAAGGTATTGGCACAAATGTCATGCGTATGTGGATTGATCATTTATTCAATACTTTAGATATTGTTCGCGTCGGTTATACGACTTGGTCAGGGAACAAAGGCATGATTAAAATTGGAGAACGTCTTGGTATGACTATGGAAGCTAGAATTAGAAAAGTAAGATATTATAACGGGACTTATTACGACTCTATTAGAATGGGTCTTTTACGGGAAGAATGGCAAGATTTAAAGTCTTAATCTAGTACATAACAATCATAAAATGATAACATATTGTGCTTTTATACAAGTTTATACTTTACAAATCAGAACATATGTTCGTATAATGAAAGTACAATATGACTAGGGTGATTTTTATGTATGACTACAGTTATTGTCTAAATCGGGATATTATATGTGTGGATTTAAAGAGTTTCTTTGCGTCTGTCTCATGTATTGAGAAAGGTTTGAACCCGTTAACGACTAAGCTTGCTGTTGTGGCTGATACGAAGCGTAAAGGTTCTGTTGTCCTGGCAGCTACACCACCTTTAAAAGCAATTGGCATTAAAACAGGTTCTCGTTTATTTGAAATACCTCAACGTAAAGATATCTATGTTATTAATCCATCTATGAAGAACTATATACAATTATCAACACAAATTAGCAAAATTGCTTTGGATTATGTTGCACCTGAAGATTTTCATCAATATAGTATTGATGAATTCTTTATGGATGTATCAGAGTCTTATCATTTATTTGCACATTCTCCCTTTTCATTAGCGATGCAACTTCAAGAGCGTATATTTAATTATACTCAAATTCGTAGCACGATTGGTATTGGCTCTAATTTATTACTTGCTAAGCTTTCAATGGATATTGATGCTAAGCATACAAGTCTTGGGATATCAGAATGGCGCTATGAAGATGTGCCGTCTAAAGTTTGGGCCATTCAACCTTTACGAGACATGTGGGGAATCAATCGACGTACAGAAGCTAAGCTTAATAAGAAAGGTATATTTACGATTGGACACTTAGCTAACTATCCTGTGGAATATTTGAAGCGGGACTTTGGCGTTATTGGCGTTGACCTTCATTTGCATGCTAATGGTATTGATGAAAGTGTCATTAGAAATCCTCATCGTATATATGATAAATCTTTAGGTAAGTCCCAAATACTTATGCGTGATTACAGTATGAATGAACTTAAGACCGTATTAAATGAACAAGTAGATGAAGTTTACTTTCGTTCTAGAAAACTCAATTTATACCCTACACGTATTAGCGTGAGTGTCGGTTATGCAGACGTTGGAGGTGTGCGGAAACAATTTACAAACAAAACGGGATTTATGAATACTTATGTTATCACACAATTATTATGGGATTATTTATCTCAATGGTTAGAACCGGACAGACTTTATAGAACAATGGCTATATCATTTGGTAAATTTATTCCGAACCAAATTAAGCAATTATCTTTATTCGATGATCCGTATCAAATTAAGACAGAGACGCTCGAAAATCATTTAGATTTTATACGTATGAAATATGGTAAGGATGTTGTTATGCGCGGTTCAAGCCTATTAAATAGTGGAACATTATTAGAAAGAAAAGGTTTAATTGCAGGTCATAAAGCTTAATATTTATGGAGTGTATTGTAATGAAAGAACTTAATATAAACTGGGAAGCAGATTTTATTGAATACCAAACTTTATTATATAGTGGAGTCCATCCAGAATGGTTCTATGCTTGTATTAGAAATGATGTATTAGTACCAGCATATACAGGACAAGGCAAACAATATTTTTGGACTAAAGATATCCTCCAAGCTCATAAAATAATACCAATATTTTAAAAAAACAACTATTTACTACAATTATTGTTTAATTTTACCAAATATTTTCTTTATAAGTGTTTAACGTATCTTCACTTTGGATATATATAAAGAAGTGTAAAAATAGGAGGTAATCATATATGGGCTTTATATTAATGTTAATCGTCGGCGGTTTAATCGGCTGGCTAGCAGGCGTTATTTTAGGTAAAGATATTCCAGGCGGTATTATTGGTAACATTATCGCAGGTATTATCGGTTCAGCAATTGGTGGTAAATTATTAGGAGATATGGGACCAGTAATAGGTGGAATTGCAATTATTCCAGCATTAATCGGTTCAATCATCTTAATCTTGATACTTTCATTCATTTTAAAAGCAATTAAAAAATAGAAAGTACAATAAATATAAAGAAGTATATCACTTAATTGATTTCGTGATATACTTCTTTTTTTAATACATATATATCTAACAAATAGAAGCACCACACAAATTTGTGCAGTGCTTATGTCATATACGAATAAATATTTTCAAAACCACTCTAGGTAAATAGCTTTGTAATAATAAAATACCCGACGTATATAAACTCTAAACATTATTTTAATAATAATCTAAAGAAATTCATGAATTTTTAACGTTTATTAGAACCTTTACTAAAAAGATTTCTTATAAGTCTCATGATTAGAACTGTACCAACATATCTTAAAATACGTTTTACTACGTTTCCCATCCTTATCAGCTCCTCTTACTCTATATCATTTACTATTACTTCTTCACTACTTTACCCAGTTAAGTCTTTCATTACACATATAATAAAAAGATTTCGTAGTCCCGCCCCGACAAGGATAACTATAGTTAAAAAAGCTTGGTACAAGCGTATTTCAATTCAGTCATCTACTGATAAGATACTACAAGAGACTGAGACATTACATTATGTCCCAGTCTTTTTTATATGGAAAAATCAATATAAACGTGAGGTTCTATGTTGCTTGTTTGATGTGTCTTGCAACATACAGAGGCGCCTATTTATCTTGTTTCGCATGTCTTGATAAATACAGGGTCCTCAACATTGCTTGTCACCCTTCACTTGCAATATTTAGCCCTTATTTCTAAAAATATGAAAAAGAGTCTAGAACATTTCTGTCCCAGACTCTTTAATATAAATTATGATTTTGTACTTTCGTTATGCCACCATAATGAATCTTTCGGATTTTCTACAGCATGAACAAATTCTTTTTTCGATGCTACAGTTGGATAAGATCCTTTTAATGATTTTTTAGAAGTATCTTCAAATAATGTTAAGACAACGATAAGGCCAATGACACTCACACCTAGTAAGTAGAATGCAGGTGCTAAATTATTACCTGTCACGTGTACTAACCATGAAGCTACTAATGGTGTTGTACCACCAAATAACGAAACTGAAATATTAAATGTCCATGATAATGTTCTATAACGAATATCTGTATGGAACAATGTTGGTAATGAGCCTGGCATTGTACCTTCGTAGACTGACAATACGATACCTAACAATAGTAATCCAAGGAATAAGAAACCAAGTCCACCAATATTTAAGAATTGGAATGAAACGACAGATACTAATATACCTAAGATTAAACCGAAAGATATCACTTTCTTATTACCTATTTTATCACCAAGTCTACCAAATGTAAGCGCGAATGGTACCATAATCAGTAATACAACCGCTGTTATCGGTGTACTAATACGATCACTAATACCAACCGTTTCATCTAGGTATGAAGGCATGTAACCTAATAATACATAATTTGTAATGTTGAAGAAGGCTACAAACACAATACATAATAAGATATCTTTTTTATATTGTTTTATAATTTCAATAACGCTTAGTTGATCTTTTTGATCAGCGATATCATTTTCAAAAATTGGTGTTTCTTCTAAATGTGTTCTCAAGTAAAGACCAATCAATCCAATTGGTGCACTTAAGAAGAATGGAATTCTCCAACCCCAAGAATTCATTTGAGCGTCCGATAGTGTCCAGAATAATACTGTAACAAGGATAGATGCCACAATATAACCAGATAAAGTACCGATTTCTAAACCACTACCTAATCTAATTCTTTTATTATCCGGTGAAGACTCTGCGATATAAACCATCGCACCAGCATATTCCCCACCTACTGAGAAACCTTGTAAAATACGAGCTAGCAATAATAAAATTGGTGCCCAAATTCCGATTTGATCATATGTAGGTAATAGTCCAATAATCAAAGTAGAAATTGCCATCATAATAATTGTAAATGTTAAGACAACTTTTCTACCTAGCTTGTCACCTATTTTACCAAAGACAATGCCGCCCACTGGTCTAAGTAAGAATGCTATCGCAAATGTTGCAAAAGTGAAAATTAATTTTAATTCATCATTTTGAACGGGACTGAAGAAATTCTTACTAATGATAACTGCAAGGTAAGAATATAGAGCAAAGTCAAACCATTCCATTGCATTACCAATACCAGTAGCAAACACACTTTTCTTTGCCATACCGATATCTACGACGTTGATTTTCTTTTTATTAAACTTCAAACGTATACAGCTCCTTTTCATGTTTAAAGAGTATACGCTCACTTTTTTATAGTGTCAACTTAATATTTAAATATAATAATATACACTTTTCATCTAATGGTATACAAATAAAAAATGTCCGCGCTTACATCATAGTAAGCATGGACATTATAAATTTAAACGATTTTTACTTAAGTAAATAGTATATATGATAAATAAATAACAATTGAAACTGTGACTGAGCTTAATAATGTAGAGAATAATACAATTTGAGCATGTAGTTCTGGCTCCACATCATATTCAAAAGCAATCGTTGATGTATTTCTTGAAGTTGGAAAGGCACTAGCTATAAATAAAGATTGTGCAATAACGCCATCAATATGGAATAAATAAATTAAACTAAGTGCAATAAGCGGTCCAATTATCAACCTACCAATCAACGATCCCATAATCGCTCTATGAAATAATTTCAATTTAATATGCGCTAATTGAGCACCTAATAAAATTAAAGCAATTGGCGCAAAACTATCTGAAATTTGGTGGATAGGAATTAGAAACACTTGAGATAATTTAATATGCCCTACTTGAAATATAGTACCTAAAATCAGTGCATGAAAAACAGGTAGCTTCAAAAAAGAAATGACAATATCTTTTAAACTTTTAGTAGTGGAAAGTAAATTATACATACCATAAGAATACGTAAGTAGATTTTGAAAAATAAGCACGAAGATTTGTACCGCAACACCAATAGGATTTTGACTAAAAATTAATTGACTGACCGGCAAACCATAGTTACCAGAATTCATTAAAGAAATGCTATTCTTTAAGGCTGCACTCTCACCTTTTTGAAGGTTCAATACTTTAGCAAATAAATTCCCAATTAAGATCATAACTAAACTATAAACTACAATATAGTAAAGAACCTTTAACAGCAAATCCAATTGAATCGTAATATCATAAATATTCGCAAAAACCGCAACAGGCATTAAACAATAAGTAATAAGTGTAGAAAAATGTTTTAAATTAAATGCAAACTTTCTCTGTAATAAAAAACCAACAAAAATTAAAATAAGAAGCGGCAATAACACTTCCGTTAAAATGAAAACAAACATAATATCCTCTTTCTTTCTATATTTCCTTTATATTCAAACTATCACAAATAAATCATAATAAATATGACAAATTTAGTATTTAGAATGATAAGTTTAAGTTATGAATATAGAAATATAGATAACTAAAGCTTAGGTAGTTTTATTAAATTTTTCCATTCTATAAATACCTTCATCATCTTGAAATTTGATACCATTCTTGAAATCATAACCATACTTTCTATAGAATTCTACTGCTGTAACAGATGCTGGAACCTCTATACGTTGTGCACGTTTATAATAATAGTCATTTTCAAGGGTTTCTATTATAAGCTTACCTATACCTCTTCCTTGATGATCTGGTGATACAAAAATGGTAAACAAGCTACTTTCAGTTTGGCTATCCCAATACGGTCCTATTGCACCTGTTGCTATTATTTGATTATTTTCTTCAAATATATAAAAATTTGTAAAACTTGCTCTTTCAATTATTGCTTCAGGTGTCATGCTACTCACAACTTTTTCAATTTCATCAACAGGTTCGTCTTTTACATTAGTTGTTCTCAATGTGTGAATAATCATTTCACTAACTGCTTTAGCATCTTTTAAATCGAACATTCTAATTTTCATACAATCATCCTTTATATCTCACCAATTTTCTTATATTGAGACAAGTGGTTCACTTGATTACATTCTAATATTTCTACTTTATCGTCTGATATTTTTAATGATGTAATACCACCGTTTGCAAGTTTAATTTTTCCTGTCCCTGTTTCTCCATTTGAATAATGATATAATATGGCATTAATAAAGGCACCATGTGATACGACTACTACATTTTGATTATGATATTTATCATGTATTTCAGCTAATCCTGTTAAAAATCTACGCTCGATGCTAGCCCCATCTTCACTATTAGGATATATTCGATCTGGGAAGCGTTCGAGTTTTTCAGCAAGTGTCATACCTTCAGCGTCACCAAATGATAATTCAATAAACGCTTCTCTTTCAATCAAATCTACATTCAATTGTTCTTGCACAATTTCAGCAGTTTTTTTAGCTCTTTTTAAAGGACTCGTAATAATCAAATCAATTTCTTTATCTTTTAAAGCAGCACCGCTTTCCTTTGCTTGTAATTCGCCATTATGATTCAAAGGAATATCCGTTCTACCTTGAGTTCTACCTTCTAAATTCCAATCCGTTTCACCATGTCTTAAAAAATATACATTTGTCATCATTCAAACCTCACATTAAATAATTTAAAAACTATTGTATCACTTATACCGGTACATAACACGCTAAATTTCAGTATATATACATTTATAATTGAAAAGAAAGCTCTCGAATTGGGCTTAACATTATTGTATAATATTTCCATATATTACAACCATGATAGCTTCCATCATGGTCAACACCAAACCCCCTTATTCCGTGAAAATAAGGGGGTTTTTTTAGTGTGGTTAATTATCTATTATTTCTAATTCTAATGGATACCGTTTCAACAACAATACTAATTAAAGTCATTACGATTAATAGTACAACTAAACTCCAAACATATCCTAATTCCAAATAATTAGTTAAAGTGGTACATCCCCAAATAGCTAAGAAATAGATTAATAACCTTAAGATAAAAAATATAATGTTATTATACATAATGATCTACTTTAACTAAGATACATAAAAATAAATTTAATTTGCTTCACATGCAAAGTTATCTTTATCTCTATCTAGTTTAGCATTGTATGCTGGATGTGTGCTTGGTACGCCATTTGGATATACTTTTCTAAGTGCCGTACAGTTTGGATAATATTCTGACCCTGCATTTTGAGAAGTATTATTTGGTGTTTGTGTTGTAGCACTTCCTGTTCCATTTGAACTTTGTGTATTACTTGATGCTGGTTGCTCAGTTGTATGTTGTTGTGTACTTGCTTGATTATCTTCAAATGCACTTCCTAAACTCCAAATACCTAATTTTTCTTCTTTTGCTTTTTCTTGTGCACTTTCTAATTGATCTAAGTATCTTGTATTAGGTGGATATACATATGCTACTTTAGCTAATCCTTCTCTGACCAGTATTTCATTAAGCATTTTACCATCTACATATATGTATGCTAAATAACGTTGATATTTATCTGTTTGTCCACCTACATCAAACTCTACTTCAATTTTATTTGCATTAGTTAACAATTCTTTCGTTCTATCTGATGCTTCTTGACCAAATGGCTGTTTACCTAATCTTGGGTGTTTCGTTTCAGGTGTATCAATCAGTAAAAATCTAAATGATTTTTGACTGCCATTATAAATAAATTTTGCAGTATCTCCATCAACTGTACCCGCTAAATCAACTGGAATTCTGTCTGTCGTACCAGGTTTGTATGATTTTTCTTGAGTACTATTTTGACTAGATTTCTCATTATTATTTGAATGTTTCTCGGAATTCTCTATTTTTTCCTTCAGCTTTTTATTTGTCTCTTCTAATTCTTTTTGTTTACTTTTTAAAGCTGTATTCTCTTGTTTTACTTTTTCTTTTTCTCTATTATCAGTACTTCCATTACTACAACCACTTGCAATGGTTGCTAAGAATAAAATACTTACACATAACAATATAATTTTTTTCATAACACTTACTCCTACTTAAATATTCATTTTACTTATTATACCAAATTCCAAATATTTTATAATAATACTTTGGAATTTCACTCGATTTAATTAATTTACTTAAAAAAATAATGATTATTATATGTATCAATAATAAATATCTAATGACTATAATCTCAAAAAAATAAAAAACACCTTTACGATGTTTTTAGTCAAATAATCGAAATATGATTCTAAATATCCAGCCTATAGCTCTTGGAATTGTCACGAATATTGCTCTGATAATATCTCCTATATAAAAGAAGCCTTCTAAAAAATCTCCAAAAGATAATTTATCAGCTTTATGTTTTTTATTTTCTTTACCCATATGACGCCTCCTATCTTAATTTATAAATGTACTAAAACAAATTCAACTAGATAATTGATACCTTTTATGAATATATAAAATGCATAAGCCATAGTGCCTAAAATAAATAAAGCAGACATTATTTTAATTTTTTCTCCCTTTTCTCTATAAACAATATGGACAATAATAAACATTGTCATTAAAGAAAGATAAGCAAAAGCCACTGCTGTTAACGTACCTAACGCATTCCTTTTAGTAGGAAAGTGACTCGTAATCCATGTATCATAAAATGCATCTCTAATCCCGATATGTTCAGTATAAAGATCAAAGCCTATTCCTAGTAATATCAGTAAACCTTCAAAAATAAATGCCATCAACAAAATGAATGCTTTCATTTAATCACCTTTAGTATTTTAATTAATTCTACAATTAATAAATAACATTAGTTATGGAATAATAGTAATATACTTATGAAATAAGGGCAACATGTCGAAACACATTGCCCTTCGAATATTTTTATTAATTTTTAGATAAGAATGGATATGTAAAATAAAGTAAGGATTTCACATTAATATCTTAACAGTTTATGATAAAATAATATTATTCAAAAAACATTCATTCTGACCAGACGGAGGCACTATGTACTTAATATGTGGCATTACGCTAATACTTATAAGCATTATCATATTTATCTGGGAAGGCAAAAGTTTCTTCAATATATTTATATTTGCTTTAGGAATTTTATTAACTTTAGGTTCTTTGTTAAACCTCCTTTTAAATTTAATATAAAAAACTAGTCATATGATCATAACAAGTTTTACGTAAAAATATAAATCTTCTTCAATAGCACCGCTTCTATATCCACCAATATTCATATAACTACTCTCCTAAGATATCCTTTAAATTCAGCGAAATATACCACTTAATTATAAAATAGTATAGTTATTTTAATATTTCTTTGTTATATTATTTAAAACAAATCATCAATAAGAGGTGTTGCATATATGGATAATTGGTTAAGTTTCGTAGTTATTGCATTAATGATCATTATTATTCCAGGACCAGATTTCTTCATTGTATTGAATAATACTTTAAAAGGAAATGCTAAAAATGGCATTATGGCAGGTTTAGGTATATCAAGTGCACATGTTTTTTATTCAGCTTTAGCAGCATTTGGATTAATTTTTATATTAACAACATCATATTATGTATTTAGTGCTATCAAAATATTAGGTTCTATTTATATTGCTTATTTAGGCGTTAAGACCATTTTAAATGCTAAAAAGACTTTTAACATTACAACTGAACCTACAATACAGTCGAATATTAGTCTGAAATCATCATATAAACAAGGATTTTTAAGTACAATTTTTAATCCAAAGGCAATACTATTTTATGTGAGTATATTACCTCAATTTATTACAAAACAAGACGGATCAATGACAATAATTATTTTATCCTCTTTATTTATCATCACAGTTTTTGTGTGGTTCTTTATCTGTAGCTTTCTATTTAACTACATAAGACAATTATTTAATAACCACAAATTTAAATCCATCCTCGATTATGCAATAGGCACCGTCTTAATCGGCTTAGCCATTAGTATATTTAGATTGGAGAAATAATAAAATCTATACCTAGACAAAAATTCTGCTATGAACAGTTTTCTTGTCTTTTTTTGATTGATTACCTCTAATACCTAATACTTTATAATTAATCTATATCTTAATTGTTAACATTGATATATAATTTTTAAAAAAGTATATATTTCATTAACTTTTTAATAAGGGAGGAAAGCAATGAATAAACACAATAAATATATAGAAATTTTAAGCACTAATTTAGACGAACGTCAAAAGTATTATAAAAAAATACTCTTTATTGTTAGCTTATCACAAATATTTGGAGGTGCTGGATTAGCTGCTGGTTTAACAGTAGGTGCTTTAATAGCTAAGGATATAATAGGTACAGATGCATACACAGGAATCCCCACTGCTTTATTTACGTTTGGTTCAGCTGGCGCTGCATATTTAGTAGGGTTATTATCTCAAAAATATGGGAGAAGAATAGGATTATCCTTTGGCTTTACTTTAGGTGGACTTGGCGCAATCGGCGTTATTATTTCAGCAATAACTGAAAATATTTGGTTACTATTTATATCATTACTCATTTATGGATCAGGTTCTGCAAGTAACCTTCAAGCTAGATATGCTGGAACAGATTTAGCTCAACCTAAACAAAGAGGTAAAGCCATTAGTATGACAATGGTTATGACTACTTTTGGTGCTGTATTAGGACCTAACTTAGCAGAAACGACCGGTAATTTTGCAAAACTTATCAATTTACCACCATTATCCGGTCCATTTATACTTGCAGCAGCTGCCTATATTATTGCTGGTACAATTCTATTTATAATGTTAAGACCTGATCCATATTTAGTGTCAAAATATATACGAAATAATAAGAAGAATGATCTTACTTCACCATTAAATAATAATCAGAAAGGTATTATCATTGGCGCATTTGTAATGATTTTAACGCAAATGATTATGATTGCAATAATGACAATGACACCTATTCATATGCAACACAATGGACATTCGTTATCATCAATAGGGATGGTTATCGGTATTCACATTGGTTCAATGTACTTACCTTCACTTATAACTGGAACATTAGTAGATAAAATTGGTTTGACAAAAATGAGTATAGCATCAGCTATTACATTATTAGCGTCAGGAATACTAGCTGCATTAGCACCTGAACACTCTATTATCGCTCTTTCAATAGCCCTTTCATTATTAGGAATCGGATGGAATTTCGGACTTATTAGTGGGACAACCCAAATAGTAAATTCCACAACACCGAATAACAGAGCAAAAATACAAGGTAAAATTGATATATTCATCGCACTTTCCGGAGCAACAGGTGGTGCAATATCAGGTATGATAGTAGCAAATAGTAGCTATGCATTCCTTTCTATATGGGGTGGCATACTTTCATTAATATTAATTCCAATTGTCATACTTCAAAAGCAAAAGTAGTTTTTTAATATAAGTAAAGTCCTGGCTAATAAAATAGCTAGGACTTTTGTTAAATATAAACATTCATTTTATTCTTCAATTACTCTAGTATCTATAGTTAGGAAAATACTTATAATAATATATTATTTTCCTTTTCATAATCTTCAATTTTCTGGCGACTCTCGTCTTCTTTATCTAAAGTAATATGTAATTCAAATGTTTTATTCGTATATTCATCTATGGAAAGATAAGTCTTTACATCGACCCCTGCAAAAACTTTTCTAAACGCATCAATAATCTCCTGATCTGCATCTGTTACAGGTACATTCAGTATCTCAGAATAAGGGTAATAAGGTTCGCTATTGAAATAATCATTTACTAAATCATGTAATACTCTATTACAATAGCTTGGTTGGTTACTTTGGAATTCAATAAAATGTTCTTTTGGGTCAAATAATAAATCATATATTTTTTTGCCTTTTAATATGTGATACAACTCATATAAACAATGATTAGTATTGTTTTTTATTTTCTTTACCCGTTCTTCTGACTGCTCTTTATTAACTCCAAAAAAACTAGTATGCTCTCCATCATTTCGAATCATACGAAAATATGGTTGAAATTCTTTTCTAAAATCTCCATATAAGCCAGATCCAAAGTTCACTTCATATTCATACAAGTCATAAAACATACAATACCAATCAATATAAAATTCAATATATGCTTTATTTTTCAAAAGTAGCACCCCCAATAGGTTATCTCATTAAGAGCTATTAATTTATTTCAAACTCGGTCAAAATTAGTAATGATTATTTTTTATGTTTTTTGCGAAATCCTGTTATTCATTATCAGCTGAATCATATTCATTTCCATATTTTTCAGCGTCTCGTTTAATAATTGCTTCCTTTTCAGCTTCGTTTGCATTATTCCATTCGTCCTGTCCATTAACCCATTCTTCATGTGCAGCTTGTTCTTCAGGAGTTCTGTATACACCATTATTCTCATAATCGTAAGTTTCTTCTTCATCTTCATTAGCTTGTTCATCATAAATAGATTTTTCTTGTCCACTTTCAACTCTTAACGAACTTTCATATGCAGCTTGTGCTGGCCCTTCAAGTACATTTCCTTGAGGGATAACACCATTTGAAACTGCACTATTGTAAGCAATAATTTTCTGCTCTTCAGTATAATTACCATTCAAAATTTGAACTAATGAATTTCTATCAGTTATATTGTTGTAATCAATTGAGCTTGTTAACTCTTGTTCGTTTGAAGATTCTTGTTCATTAGATGTATTTTCCTCAGTAGACTCTTCTTCTGTTTTAGGTTCTGATTCCTTAGTTGTTTCTTTGTCTTTTGAATCATTCTTTTCTTTATCTTCTTTTTTAGTTTCTTTCTTGTCTTTTTTCGCTTCTTTTGGTGCAGGATCTAATATTGATTCTTCTTTTTTCTCTCCACAAGCTCCTAAAATTAGTAATGATGTTAAAAATAAAACAATTAGCTTTTTCATATTTCTCCCCCTTATATAAGTAAAATGTTATTAACTTGATTATAATCTAATTACAATTGATTAGTATATACTTTTTATATTTATTTTTCTACATCTTCCACATATCAATTGAAACAGACAACATAAATGAAATATAATAATATTTATATAGAAAAAAGGTGACACACATATTGTGCATCACCCAAGTGAGTACGTTAAAAAGACAGTGGCTGATTTAATTATTGCTAAAGTAACCATCAAACTCGACCAAAGTTAGTGATGTTTTTCTGGTTTTCTTTAATCATGACTAAAGCAATGACAGTAAAGACTATCATTAAAATCTCATAGTCCGACTTGTTATTCCTTTCTATGAGTAACAACTATAACCATAAGCTTCTACTATTGTTCAATATCAGAAGATTCTACTGTATATTTATTAGATGTGTTATTCACCGTAGAAATACTCGAACTATTTATTTCCCATTTTGCTTGAGTCGGCTCTATGTTTGGCATAAAGTTCATTTCCAAAGTATATTTATCATTATCAGGTACATCATATACGATATATCCAGAACCTGTATTGTCTTTATTTAGTTGGTGTGAGAAACCAACTGCCCTATCACTATTACCAAACCATTCTTGATAGTTTTCTCCATTAACTTTCATGCTAAAACCATCATTTTGAATTAGTACTTGTGCATCATTATTATTCTTAAATTTGAAATAAACTTTCAAAGCTTTACCATTATTCGGTGGAAAATCTAGATCATCAGTAGGCTTTACAAATTCAGCTTTAACCAATGTTATTTCTACTCCATCATTCTTAACCGTATCACCTAATTCATAAATCTTGTTCGAAATTTCTTTACGAGCTATATGCACTTCCTCTTTTTCATTAATTTCTTCATCTATAGCAAAGAAAAAAAGAATTAAAATCACACCAACAATTGTAATTACAATCATAATCCCACCTAAACAACCTAAAAGTGCGTAAAGCCAACCATTCCCACTTTCAATTCTTTGATTTCCTTTATCCATTCCACATTGCTCCTTTACCCTATATACAATCTACAATACCTATTTTTTACAATTTTAATAGCACTAAATTGTATTTTCAACATTTACTATTCATTATTATTAAAAACAATAAGATTTATTTATAGCTAGTGAATTCCAATTAAATGTTTCATAAAAAAACAACCAATATCATATGATGATATTAGTTGTTTCGTTTCAAACTATTTATTTACATTTTTGAAGGTTTTTAACCTGTCTTAATATATTATTTTCTATTCTCAGTTGTTTGAGTTCTTGTTCCATTTCATTTATTCTCTTTTGTTCTTTAGTTAGATTACATTTAAATAAAGAGAATCAAAAAAAATTAAATTCCCTATATATTTGCTAATGATTATAATCATTCGTTAAACTAGAAATAGAAAAATATAGGAGTGTTAATATGAAACTTAGAGCACTAGAAGTTAGTGATTTACCATTTGTCCATAAATTGAACAATGAATATTCAATCATGTCTTATTGGTTTGAAGAGCCTTATGAATCTTTAACAGAACTTCAATATTTATTTGATAAGCATTTGTTAGACGAATCTGAAAGACGTTTTATTGTAGAAGATGAGAATCAAGTTGTGGGAATAGTAGAATTAGTCGAAATTAATTATATTCATCGTAATTGTGAAATTCAAATAATTATTAAACCAGAGTTTAATGGTAAAGGATATGCTAAATTTGCTTTCGAAAAAGCAACGAGCTATGCATTTGATATATTAAACATGCATAAGATCTATTTATATGTTGATACAGATAATGAAAAAGCAGTTCATATATACGAATCTCAAGGTTTCAATATAGAAGGATTACTTAAAGAACAATTTTATACAAAAGGTAAATACAAAGATGCATATATCATGGCATTGTTAAAACATGAATATATTTCGTAGCAACATATGTTCCGTTATAGATAATCATAATGAACAATATGTATAGTAGAAAATTAAAATTTATAATTCTTTTTATCGAAATATTTGTGTTAAATATAATTGTTTGGCCAGACCCCTCTCAACCATTGCGGTTGAGAGGGGTTTTACTATAGTAAATTTAACTGTAAATACATCATACTTTAAATAGTTTATAAATATCTACATCTAACATATCTATATTTATTATTGACATAAATATAAATAAAAGATACTATTTATAATAATCCTTAGTAAACAGATAGGATTAATATAATTAATGATTAACTGGAGGCTATTACATGAATAAAATTATTATATTTGCTTTAGCTGGATTTTTAGCAGAATTAGTAGATGGTTCCCTTGGGATGGGATATGGCGCTTCATCTGCATCAGTGTTACTTACATTTGGAGTTGCCCCTGCTATAGCATCAGCAACAGTCCATTTTGCCGAAATCTTAACTACTGCCGCAGCTGGAACATCACATTTAAAATTTAAAAATGTCCACAAGCCATCAGTCTTGAAACTTGCTATCCCTGGTTCAATTGCTGCATTTATAGGTGCATTCTTTTTAAGTAATATTAATGGTGATTTCATCAAACCATTTATCTCAATTTTCTTATTATCTTTAGGTATTTATATCATTTACCAATTTCTATTTAAAAATAAACCAGATGAACCAAAAATTACTGGTGTAAAAAAGATATCTAATTTTGTTTTAGTACCACAAGCTGCAGTAGCTGGATTACTTGATTCAATTGGAGGTGGTGGCTGGGGACCCGTAAACACACCTATGTTATTATCAAGTAAAAAAATAGAACCAAGGTACGTTGTTGGTACAGTTTCAGCAAGTGAATTTTTTGTTACCGTAGCCTCTTCGATAGGATTTTTAATATTTTTAGATTGGTCATCAATCAATTGGATTTTAGTATTATCCTTAAGCTTAGGTGGCGTAGTAGCTGCTCCTATATCTGCTTGGTTAGTAAAATCACTTCCAGTTAGTGTCCTTGCAATAGGTGTTGGAGGTCTTATAATATTTACAAATGTAAGTTCATTGGCAAGCTTATATATTAATAATGCACATATTATTTGGTCTATTAAAATAGTGATTATTCTATCTTGGTTATCATTAGTATTGGTAACTTTTTACAAAAGTAAATTTAAAAAATTAAACACAAGTACATAATAATAAGACAAAAACCCTCTCAACCATTGCGGTTGAGAGGGTTTTACTGAGGCATAAAGGGTTATAGGCTATATATTGGAGACGACGTCCTTTTATAGAATATGTAAATGGTAGTAAAACGTTGTAAGTACAACGTTTATAAGAGTTTAACTTTGTAAAGAATATCACTAATCATAACTCAATTGACACATATTTGACACTTGAGCGAATAAATTTACTTCAAAAAATCAGAATATTTGTTCGTATAATAAAATTACTAAAAACTATAATTTATATTCTGATCCATTCTTTTTCATAAAAAAATATAATACTTATTATGGTCTGAAAACTACATTTCTAGCGCCCATTTTCTTCTTATGAGCCCTATCATTATAAAAAGTATATTTAGTCATAACAGTTGGTCTATATTTAGAACTATTTGCATCTCTATAAGGAACAGCTTTATAATAAACTGTTCTCGCTGTACTTTGATAAAAGAAATTCGCGATATTAATTACCCATGCATAAGTTGCAGATACTTTTGTAATTGCTGCTATAGTAATGGCTAATGCACCGATAGTAAGTTTTTTAGCTTTATTACTACCACTCCATGCTTTTCCTGATTGTACGATTTTGCTTTCTTTTTAGCCATCAATACAATATCTTTTTGAGAATTAGCTGTCGAGGTATTATTTTTATATATTTTTGTCTCAACTGAGTAATCTCCAGTAAATTCTTCTTTAACATAGTATGTTGTTCCATCATTAATATTTTGTGAAGAGATTTTATTACCCTGAATATAAGTTTTTTCTTCAATAGGTGTTACCTGAGCTTTTGCACTATGTAATCCCGTACTTAAGGTGCTTAACAAAACAGAAGTTGCTACGATACTTAGACATAACTTTTTCATTACTATCTTCTCCTTTGGCTAAATTTATCAATATAAATTAGAATAAAAATAAAAACAAAGTAAAATATCCCGAAAATTACTGTATTTATATTACCTTGAACAAAAGAAACTAAAACTATTATAATTAAAATAAGAATTATAATTTTAATAACATTTTTTATAAAACTACTCATCTTAAAACACCTCCTGAAGTCCTTCTATATTAATCATACATTTTATGTTAATTTTTAAAAATACATAAAAAAAGCCCACCAATTATGGTGGGCTAATCTTTCTAACTTACTCAAATTCCAATGGATCAGGAATATTTATTTCAACTTTTTTATTCGCTGTATCAATAATAATCTCAGTATCATAATTTGTACTAGTAATTGAAATACTATCACCAATTACTTTAAACGATATAGATATTTCACCATCTTGATTAAGAATAAGTGCTTTATTATCACTAGTAAAAAAATCATAATTTCCTTTATAGTTTACTTGAATTTCAAAACCTTTAAAATTCATATGTATTCTCCTTTAAAATTTTATCACATCAACTTTTTACATTATATACCAATTATGCACAAAATGTATATAGCTACAATGAATATTTTAAAATTATAAATAGTTTGTATTATTGAGATATTTTAAAAACTATATTAATCTAATTGATATAGTGTATAATTAACTAACACACTAAGGAGAATATATTATGAAAATTAGTAAGCCACTTAAAGAAACTGGTTGGTCTGAAGATGAGATTAGCAAAAGATTAGATTCGATTATTGAAGAAGAGATAGTAGATGTAAGAGAAATTGAAGATATAGATGAGATATTAGAAGATTAAAAAAGAGGATGCTGCCTGTAGCAGTCTGCCTCTTATATAGTTAAACCTCTTCCACCTAATTAAATATATCATAAAACCCCATCACATAAAGTGAAAGGGCAAGTATTGGAAGTTGTATTAAGAAATACTAGCACTAAAAAGTGCTTATATATAGTAATACTACACTTTTATAAAATAAGCAAATATAATCCTATTCATTAAATTTTAATTCTCTATTCTAATTTTTCCATCAATTACGATTTTTGAAATTCCACCAAGTTTCAATCCATCTTCTTGCTTAATATAAACTCTGCCATTTCGGTTTATACATTCTCCTTGTGAATTGGAGTACTCTTTATTTACTATCAAACCATATAGTTCATTCACTGCTGCAACACACCCATTACCACTTCCACATACAGGATCTTCATTTACGCCTTCGTTAGGTGCAAATGATCGAACTTCAAAAGTTGTATCTTTATCATCTTCGTTTTCACCAAAAATCGTTACACCAGTCGTTCCTTCGTATATGTAATTTTTCATTTGCTCAAAATTAGGTTCAATTCTTTTAACAATACTAGAGTTTTTTATATGTAGAGTTAGCCATTCAGCTCCTATGTTAACTTTTTTAGAGTGAATTACATCTTCACCATTTATACCTAAGCTATCTATTATTCCATCTAGTTGCTTTAGTTCTATATCACTAATTTTTGGTTTAGGTAAGCTAAAATATGTTTTTTCTTCCGTATAATCTATCTTTACTAAACCAACTCCACATTCTTGTACAAGATAACCTTTGTTTTTAGATATTAAACCATTTTGTAATACTGCATAAGAAGATCCAATGGTTGGATGACCAGCAAAAGACAATTCATTGTTAGGAGTAAAAATCCTTAATTTGTAATCTGCTTCTTCATCTTCAGGCTTACAAACAAAAGTAGTTTCAGATAAATTAGTCCAACTAGCTATATCTTTCATTTGTTCATCTGTTAAGTCATCAGCATCAAAAATCACTGCAACAGGATTTCCCTTAAATGGTTCATTCGCGAATACATCAACTTGCTTAAAACCTAATTGTTTCATATACAAACCTCCAAAAATATTTTAAAGCTAACATAACACAATTTTCATATCACTGTACACTATTGAGATGCATATAAAATAACCTACCTAGTTTTTCTGCTAGATAGGATTTAAAGTTCTATATAAATGTTAAGTAGAGCTAATTTACCATATACAAATTTACATCGCAAAATTTTGTATTATTTCTTTAATTTATCCATGCCTTTGTCTATATACTTCGAATAGTCTTTTCCACTTTTCTTTTTATACATATCGTTTGCTTTGTGTAATCCTTTTTCAAGTTGACCGTTTTTAACTAATTTATCGAATGTATTTTTAATTTTATTTTTCACTGTTATCTCCTCATGTTTTCTATAAAATTATATTAGCTTAAAATATACCCCATTATACATAAGAATAAACAATTGTGATTAGTATCACAAAACATAATATATATCACTCAAAATTCTAACATTTATAGAAATTTTTCCTTTCTATCATTATTCCTCCTTATAAGAAAACCTCACGTAGTGGGAGGTTGGTTGGTTAATTCACTAATTCTTCTTAAGTCATTAAACCAGTATTAACCCATGATTGATACCTTTCTGCTAGTTGGTCTTTGTCTGCTTTTCCATTTTGAATTCCTTTAGAACTTTCATATGAAGCTTTAGCTGAACCTTCTATTCTTCACTAAAATTTCCATTGTACCCTAGTACACGAAAAGAAATAGTAAAATATTTATAATTGTTACACTCTAAAATCTAATGTGATCTTGGGTGTATTTTTATATGTTGGGGCGTAACTAGGAAGTGAAAAATAAAAAGCCCATAACCACAAAGGTTATAGGCTATATAATGCAGACGGCATCCTTTTTTAGTGTATGTAAATGGTAGTAAAATGTTGTAAGTTTAACGTTTATAAGAATTTAACTTTGTATAGAAGTATCACTAATCATAACTAAATTAATACGCGTTTGACACTTGAGCGAATAAATCAACTTTACAAAAAAAGAATCTTTGTTCGAATAATAAAATTACTAATTATACGTAAGATGTTTAAATTGAAAATCATTACTCATAGTATGCCAGAGCCTTATAAGTATGAAACGTATTATCGTAAGATACCTAAAAAGTATTTGAATAGTAATATCCCAGAATGACTTAAGATGATTAAATGGGTGTCATTCGCGACGATGTCACAACAATATAAAACGATTAACGGTTTTATCGAAGACCAAAACAAAGTAGATAAGCCTGTGTTCGATAAATTAGCTTTACGTGATTTGAACGATGTGTTCGCACAAAAATTATTTTATGATGCACCAGCTACAATTAAGTATTGTGAAGATGGGTATTATAAAACGATTGAATGTGAGATTAATAAATTAGAGGTGTCAGAGAATGGTAAGAAAGTGTTATTGAGTACAGATATATCACAAGGTGTTACAAAGGGTAATTTCGCTTGCAACTTGAATTTCAAATATAATATAAGTTTAATGATAAATTAATCATTCATTATCTTTCTTAATCGCAAAAACAAGTAAAACTAAAATAGAAACCCACATAAATGGAAAGAATACTGATACAACAAAAAATCCACCTATAATACTTGACCAAACAGAATCAATTTTATATTTACCTAATTTCAGAACACACCAACCTTGCATTTTTTAAAATAACACCCCACTTATTTGTGAGGTGCAAAGGATTTTTAAATATGAGTTTAAATCTAAAACGGAGATAATAGATTCAAACTATAATTATTGTATCATTAAAATTATTTATTGAAATTAAAAACCTACTTATTTATATAAGCAGGCTCGTAGTCATATGTGTTTAATATGTCTAAAGTTAGTTTAGCATACTCAATCACACTTTTCTTTTAAAATCAGGACTTTGTATAATAGTGCTTTTTAATTTAGTAATGCAATCTTCTAATATCGCTATTTCTACATCATTATTGAAGTCTCCATTTAATTTTTCATTTAGTAATGTAGAAACATACAATAAATCATCACTTAAATCTTGATAGTTAATTTCTTTCATAAAATTGGTCCCTTCAACTATACTTGTATACATTATAGATACAAGTTATAAATACCCACTTCTTCACCTAATAAACAAAAATAATTAGTTAATTTCAGAATGATTCATAATTTAATAACAGAATGACTTATATTAATCTAAAGTTCTCCATCCTATTATTTTATCCACCATCAGAAGTGCTGTTGTATGACTACCATTATCATAATTTTGTTCATCACTGTTTACAAATCTCCCAAATACTAATACAGCTTTCTCCTTAGAATTTTTTATGTTTTTTACTTTATCATATAATTCAGTTAAGTCCTCATTAGCTAAAAAATAATTATTTCCCTTTAAAGCAATCAAAACTTGGCTCATAACACCACTCCCAATTAAAAGATATAATAAGTAGATACCCTATTAACTTTTTTTATAACTTTAATTTCGGAAAATTTCTTTTATGAAATAATTTATTACTTTCATATAGATAACCCTAGCTAGTTTACGACCAGATAGGGTTTTATACTATTTCATTTGTAACCAAAAGGTTGCTATGAATACTATAACAAAAAATAACCCCACTCTGCGTAAAAGAAGTGGAGTTTGTGTGTATGAACTACCTAGTGGTTAAACTAAATAGAGTAAATCTATAATACTACTTTTTACTTGTAGTCTTCAAGTTAAACCATAATAAATTATTTTATTGTACCCCATAACGAACCAACTCCGTGATTTGGTGGATTTACTCCATTCCATGTACGTATTGGGATATAAGTACGTTTGCCTTTACTATCTGTATAACCTACCCAAACATGTCCATCTTGTAAACATACTTCATCATATTTTACTGATTGACCTGAAGTAATACTTCCAGCCTGTGGCATACTTCTAAAAGGACCATCATACCTCTTAATAATTAAAGTGTTAGATGTAAATGTTGCTGACTCTGATTTAAACCAAGTACCATATTGGTTTTGTTGCCAACCACTTGTCGAATTATTATTAAACGTCGGTCTTATAAACCACATTTCTGTATCATAGTTATGATTGACTCTTTGGGCTACTTCGGTTTTGTTTAATCCTCCACCATACCAATTTTGATCTAAGCTTTGGAACTTCAACAAATTACCATCAATATTACCATTCGTCACAATTGAAGTATGACCTGCTCCTTGACCATAATTACTATTAAAAACTGCTAAGTCACCTGGCTGTGCAATAAAACTTGGTGTATTTTTATATACAGTTGCCTCACCATTAAAATTATTTTCAAATGGTATGTCCTTTGCATAAGCGCCTTTTAAACCATGACCATATAAATAGTTCCAATAATAGTTTACTAAATCAAAACATTGCCATCCATAGTATCCATCATAATCCCAACCTTTACCCTCTAAAGAATTTATGTAACCTATAGCTTGGTTTTTAGTTTTTGATGTTCCACTCGCATATGTATCTACATAAAATCTAGTACTTAAATTACTATTATCATTATTTTGCACAGGAATTTCTGCTGCATTTACTTCAAATAACGTTGAAGACGATAATAAAATAACAAATATAAAACTGAATATTTTAGTTTTCACTTAATTTTGCTCCTTTAAATAAAATTAAGAGAAGCAAAAAATGCTTCTCTTATAAAATTATATCACACCTATTTCTGGCTTGTAGTCTTCAAGTTAAACCATAATTTTGTTTCTTTTTCTAACCTCTCATCTTTGTGTGTAATAGATCCTAATGTACAATAAAGAAAACCAGCCTTAGTATTGGTTGGGTATTCAAACTCTGCCCACCAGTAGCCATCTTTTTTAGTTACTGAGAAGAAGTTGATATATTGACCTGCTAATATATTATTTGATGATGGTAATGCTGTTGCGTTTAAACCTGGTTTCTTTTTAGCTGCGGCCTGTTGAATATATTAGTAAGGGATTGGGACATGAAACAATTTCACAAATACTTGATACTTTCTCACATTTACTTGATGAATATAAAAAAAACAGGGTCAAAAAGTAAGAGAATTATTCTCTTGACACCTTTTTTGACACCTGTTAGGTCAAACCCCGTCATATATGGGGTGAAATATGGAGACGGCGGGAGTTGAACCCGCGTCCAGAGATCCTGATACAAATGTTTCTACGTGTGTAGTCTAGTCGTTAAGGTTTCGCGTTGTCTCAGGGGACTGACACCCGAAGACAATGCTAGCTTGATTAATCTCTTCTCGTCAGACTTCAAACGGCAGTGACGAGCGTATCCTACTTAAGTTGAATCACGTTAACGGCACATAGGCGATGCGGTTAGGTGATGCAGAGTGCTATTACGCAGCTACTGCTAAATTATCTTGTTTGCCAGTTATTATAACTGTTGTGTTGATGACGAAGACAACCCTCCGACACGCTTCATAAGCTCGGGGACCCCTGTCGAATCCGTAACGTCCCCTTAATAAGAAATATACTTCCTTTTAACAGAAGTATATTTAATCTTAACAATTTTTGATTGATTTTTCAATACAAATTGCTTAATATCGTTGTTTCATTGCTCTTTCAACGTCACGTTTTGCTTCTTTTGCTTTTAATGCATGTCGCTTATCATAGTCACGTTTACCTTTAGCTACTCCTAAAAGAACTTTGCAGTAACCGTTTTTAATGTAGAGTTTAAGTGGGATTAATGCATACCCTTTTTCTCTTGTAATACCAAAGAGTTTATCGATTTCTTTTCTTTTTAAAAGTAATTTACGGTTTCTCAATGGATCATGATTAAATCGGTTACCTTCTTCATATGGCGCGATATGCATGTTATATACATACATTTCTCCATTAAATACACGCGCATATGAATCTTTTAAGTTTGCACTACCTCGGCGAATGGATTTGATTTCAGTACCTTGAAGTACAATACCCGCTTCAACCGTATCTTCTATTGTGTAATCATGGCTTGCTTTACGATTTTGTGCTAATGGTTTACTTTGAACTTTTGGCACATCCATCACCTACTTTCTATTTTTTCTTTCGTCTTGCTTTGTTTTTCACAGCTTTTGCTTTGTAATAAGGCTTTTTATCTTTCTTACCTTGTTTACCTTGATTGCCGCCTTGTTTACCATTAGCTCTACCTTTTTTATGCTTATTAGGTTTATCTTGTTCTTTAGCTGTACCACGTTTTTTAGCTTTGATTGTTTTTTCTCTTGCTAAACGTTCTCTATTCTTTTCAGCTATTGGCATACCAACAATTTGAAAATCAATCATACGCTCATCAACGTTAACATTAATTACTTTAACTTCGACTTTGTCACCAATTCTAAATACTTTAGCTTGGCGCTCACCTATAATTGCCATATTACGCTCATCAAAGTTGTAGTAGTCATCTGTTAAGTTAGAGATATGAACCATACCTTCAATTGTGTTCTCTAGCTCTACAAACATACCAAAGTTCGCTACTGAACTGATAATACCTGTAAACACTTCTCCAACGTGTTGAATCATATACTCTGACTTCTTCAAGTCATCTGTATCTCGTTCAGCGTCAATTGCTCTACGCTCACGTTTAGAAGTATGGTCAGCGATATCTGGCAACATTTCTTCCCAATGTCTAATTTGTTTACTGTTCATAGATTTTTCAATTAAATATTTACGAATTAATCTATGCACGATCAAGTCAGGATATCTTCTGATTGGCGATGTGAAATGTGTATAGTAATCTGCTGACAAACCAAAGTGACCTAAATTATCTTCGCTATATCTAGCTTGTTGCATACTTCTTAACATTAAAGTAGAAATAACCATTTCTTCTTTCTGTCCAGCAACTTCTTCTACAATTTTCTGTAATGTTGCAGGGTGTATGTCTTCACTTGAACCTTTAACAGCAAGTCCAAAGTTTGAAATAAATTCAAAGAATTGGTTTAATCTTTCTGCTTTTGGATTCTCATGGACACGATAGATAAATGGCACTTCGAGTTTACTAAAGTGTTCAGCAATTGTTTCGTTAGCAGATAACATAAAGCTTTCGATTAATCGCTCTGCATCATTTCTTTCTCTCACTTTAATGTCTGTAGGTATACCATCTTCATCTACCAATACTTGTGCTTCTTTAATATCAAAATCAATTTCCCCACGTCTTTTACGTTTAGCGATTAATTGTTTTGATAGTTGTTGTGCTAAATCAAGCATTGGTGTAATTTCTGAATACTTTTCACGAATTTCTTGATCGTCATTTTCAATAATGGCATTTACATCCGAATATGTCATTCTATAATCTGAGTGAATAACACTTTCAAAGATATCATGTCTAATGACTTCACCTTGTTGGTCTATTTCCATTCTACAACTCAATGTTAATCTATCTTCATGAGGGTTTAATGAACAAATACCATTACTTAATCTATGCGGAATCATAGGAATTACTCTATCGACAAGATATACACTTGTTGCTCTGTCATATGCTTCTTTGTCTAACTCACTATTTTCTGTTACATAGTAGCTGACATCAGCAATGCTAACTGTAAGTTCTGTTAAACCATTGTCTAAAGCTTTTACAGAGACAGCGTCATCTAAATCTTTCGCATCTGCACCATCTATCGTGATTGTAAGTTCGTCTCTTAAATCTCTTCTACCTTTAATTTCGTCTGGACTAATTTGATCTGGTACATTTTCAGCTTCTTGAATAACATTATCAGGAAATTCAATATTAATACCATGTTGATATATGATAGATAAAATATCGACACCTGGATCATTCTTATGACCTAGAATCGCTTTAACATGACCTTCTGGATTATGTGTACCATCAGCATATTCTGTAATTTCTACTAGTACTTTGTGACCTTCAATTGCACCAAGATTTTTACCTTTAGGAATAAAGATATCTTGTGTAATACGTTTGTCATCTGGTAATACGAAACCGAAATGTTTCGCTTCTGTATAAGTACCAACGACTTGCGTAATATTACGTGTCGTAATTGCTTTAACTCTACCTTCAATCTTACCTTTATGATCTCCACGAGATGGCACAACTTCTACTAATACTTCATCGCCATCCATCGCTTTATTAATCTGATTAGGTGGGATAAAGATGTCTTCTATTGTGTCATCTTCAGGTCTTAAAAAGGCAAATCCTTTTTTGTGCTGACTCAAAGTACCTTTTACAAGGTCTGATTTGTTACTTTTCTTCTTATATCTATCCGTTTTTGTTCTTTCTAGTTGACCCGTCTGTTCTAAATCAACTAGAACTTTAATTAATTCTTTAAATGAATCAGCATTACTAAGTCCCATTACATCTTGAAATTCACTTACTGTCATAGGACTGTATTCTTTATCATTGATGATTTCTTCAACTTCTTCTCTTAGATTCATAGTGGGCCTCCTTTCTCTTTTATATTATGTGTGTTACTCGGACCAATCTAATGATTCTAAGAATTGATATACGTCTTCAAATACTTGTTCTTTTTCTTGTCCGATTGTTATAACATGACCAGATTCTTCATACCATTTAATATTTTTGTCATCAGAAGATGATTCATTATAAATAATATTAGCTGAATCAGGGTTAATCATTTCATCTAGTTTACCTTGTACAACAAACAATGGATCAAATACTTCGTCTACTTGATTTCTCACACCTTGAATTGTTTCTTGTAAATCTTTCAAAGTATTCGTAGGATGAAAATGTTTCATTTCTTCTTCAATTTGTTCAGGTGTTTTGCCTTCATACTTTTTAAATTCTCTAGCATAATCTAATACACCTTCAAACATCGTGCCTTCAGTTTTTATATACATAGGTGAGCACATAGTTACAATACCTTTTACATCTCTGTTTAAACTTAATTTTAAACTAAAGACGCCACCTAATGATAATCCAGCTACTGCTATTTCAGTATATCCTTTTTCTTCTAAAAAATCATATGCATCTAAACAGTCTTTAAACCATACATATGGACTTGATTCCAATATCTCTTCTGGTGGTCTACCATGACCTTCATAATGCGGAGCATATGATGTATACCCTTTTTTCTGTAAGTAACGTCCTAATTGTCTAACATCTGATGAATTACCTGTAAATCCATGTAAAAGTAATACTGCTCTTTTTCCTTCTTCAAAAAAGAAAGGTTTAGGTAATTGAATTCTCATGAATGACCATCCTTTAACATAATCTAGTTCTATTGTATCGTTTTTTTACTTGTATATAAATAAAAAAGTCCGACAATACAGTCGGACCACTACATTTTGAAGTAAGTAATTGCTAACATTAATAAGAAAAATAAAATTGCTAAAATAATTGTAACTCTGTGTAAAATTAAATCTATTCCACGTTGTTTTTGTTTTCCAAATAATTGTTCTGCTCCGCCACTAATTGCACCAGATAAACCAGTACTCTTACCTTCTTGAAGTAATACGACGGTAATCAATGCAATACAAACGATGATTAATAAGACGATTAAAAATGTATGCATGGACTCGGTCCTCCTGTCTATTATAACAGTAGCATTATAGCATATTTACAATATGCACTCAAGTTTTCATTAATGATACTCAACCAATATACCTAACGATGCTAACATTTCAAAATATGTTGGACAAGTCTTTGATACGCATGAAGGGTCTAATAATTTAATCCCATCTACTTTAGTCCCCATTAAACTTAAAGACATTGCAACACGGTGATCATCATAAGTATCTAATGTTGTTGGCTTAACATCACCCGGTGTGATAGTCCACCCATCTTGATGTTCAGTAACTTCAATACCTAATTTTGTTAAACTTTCTGTTAATGCAGTTACACGATTACATTCATGATGACGTATATGTTCTACACCTGTAATTGTAATTGGACCATCAGCAAATACAGCTAAACTACCAATTGTTAAAGCTTGGTCTGAGCAAGCATTCATATCAATTGTTAAGTTCCCTTTTAATTGTTCAGGACCAGAAATCACAACATAATCAGTACCTTTTTCAACAGTTGCACCCATTTTTTCAAGAATATCGACAACTTCTAAATCAGGTTGATGACTTTCCATATTTAAATGATTAATTTTAATCGTAGACTTATTAAGTGCTGCTAATGCCATGAAATAGCATGCTGTTGATAAGTCAGCTTCTAATGGTAGAGTAGCCGCTTCATACTCACCTTGTTCTACTTTCATATGTGTATAATCATCTGATACATCTACATGTATGCCAAATTGTTTCATCATTTCAATTGTAATATCCACATAGGCGCTTTGAACAATCTTAGTCGTAAGTTCAATTTCAGTTGGTTTGTTAAATAAAGGTGCCGCCATTAATAAACCACTTATAAATTGACTTGATTGATTACCAGCAATTGAAACTTTTCCGCCCGTTTCTGGTGCACCTTTGATTGTCACAGGTAACTGACCTTCCTTTTCAAGATACGTTAGTTTAACACCTAATTGTTTTAACGCATCGTGTAAAGTCTTATGAGGTCTACCAGCAAGTTGTTCAGTTGAAGTAATTGTGATTTCACTTTTCTCTTGAGTACCTAAAATACCTGGTAAGAATCGAGCCGTTGTACCAGCAGAACCAATAAATACTTGTTGTTTCTCAGGTAACTCTGAACGATTAATACCTGTAATATGAAGTTCATCACCTACAGCTTCAACAGTAGCACCTAGTTTTTTAATTGTTTCCATACACCAGTATGTGTCATCACTCTTTAAGTATCCAGATAATTTAGAAGTACCCTTACTAAAACCAGCCAAAATAAAAGCACGATTCGTCACACTCTTACTACCTGGAATCATGACTTCTTTATTGAATGCTTTTTTAATAGGATGAAGAGTTAATTGATCCACACCATCTAAACTAGACCAAGGTGATTTTGCACTTTTTAAATTAATCGTCATTATAATCCTCCTATAAAATTCATTGCCTCTATTATAGAACATTTTCAAATAGAATGAAATGATAAAATATCATTGATTTAAAGCGTTAAAGAATTTATTGGGTGATGTGGGAGATGGGAGGTATATAGTGTGTGGATTAAATTGTGTAGAGTAGGATCTCTTGGCTTTATTCAGACGTTAAGCTACGATTTGGATGATTTTTAAGTAATCAAAAGTGCTCATTCCTATATAATCATTTTAAATTTTGAAATGATGTGGGTTTACTCCATTTTTAACTCACATCTCCCGATACTCTGATACTCCCCCAACTGCTCCGACCGCTCCAACCTTGCTCTATCCATTTTCTCTATCAAACTCAAACCTGCCTACCTACCAAAATTACTATTACAACTATAAAAAGCCCAAAAGATGTGACGACATCTTTGGGCTTTATGTGAACCATTTTATTTATATGCTCAATTATTTTGATAAGTTATAGAAAGCTTTGATTCCTTCGAATTTACCTGTTTCGAATAATTCGTCTTCGATACGTAATAATTGGTTGTATTTAGCAATACGGTCAGTTCTTGATAATGAACCTGTTTTGATTTGGCCAGCATTAGTTGCAACTGCAATATCAGAGATTGTAGTATCTTCTGTTTCACCTGAACGGTGTGATACAACTGCAGTGTAACCAGCTTTTTGAGCCATTTCGATTGCTTCGAATGTTTCTGTTAAAGTACCAATTTGGTTAACTTTAATTAAGATTGAGTTACCGATACCTTTTTCGATACCTTCAGATAATTTTTCAGTGTTTGTTACGAATAAATCATCACCTACTAATTGTACGCGGTCGCCGATACGGTCAGTAAGAAGTTTCCAGCCGTCCCAGTCATTTTCATCCATACCATCTTCGATAGTGATGATTGGGTATTTGTTTACTAATTCTTCAAGGAAGTCTACTTGTTCTTCAGAAGAACGTTTAGCACCATTTTCACCTTCGAATTTAGCATAGTCGTATACGCCATTTTCGTAGAATTCTGATGCTGCACAGTCGAATCCTAAGAATACATCTTTACCTGGTTCTAAACCAACTGCTTTGATTGCTTCTAAAATTGTTTCAACACCGTCTTCAGTACCTTCAAATTTAGGAGCGAAACCACCTTCGTCACCTACTGCAGTTACTAAACCACGAGATTTTAAGATTTTAGCTAAGTTATGGAAGATTTCTGCTCCCCAACGTAAAGCTTCTTTGAATGATTCAGCACCTACTGGTAAAATCATGAACTCTTGGAATGCGATTGGTGCATCTGAGTGAGAACCACCGTTAACAATGTTCATCATTGGTACTGGTAATTGAACACCGTTGAATCCACCAAGATATTTGTATAATGGTTGACCTAAGAAGTCAGCTGCAGCACGAGCTACTGCGATAGAAACACCTAAGATAGCATTAGCACCTAATTTAGCTTTGTTTGGTGTACCGTCTAAAGCGATCATTAATTTGTCGATAGAAACTTGTTCTAATACTGAAAATTCACCTTCAATGATTTCAGGTGCAATGATTTCGTTAACGTTTTCTACAGCTTTAAGAACACCTTTACCTAAGTAACGATCTTTGTCTCCGTCACGTAATTCTACTGCTTCATATTCACCTGTTGAAGCACCTGATGGTACTAAAGCTCTACCAAAAGCACCGCTTTCAGTTAATACTTCTACTTCTACTGTTGGATTACCACGAGAGTCTAATACTTCACGTGCATAAATATCTGTAATAATTGGCATAATTAAAACTCCTTTATAAATTTATAATTTATTATTTAATTAATGATTCACCAGTCATATCTTCTGGTTTTTCTACTCCAAGTAAATCTATAAGTGTTGGTGCTAAGTCTGCTAAGCGACCTCCACTTCTTACTTCTACCCCTTCTTTTGTCACAATAACAGGAACTGGGTTTGTTGTATGAGTTGTCATAGGTGATTCGTTATCTGTTAACACTTCATCAGAGTTACCATGGTCTGCTGTAATGATAGCTGTACCATTCATTGATAAAATTTTATCAACAACTTCACCTAAACATTCATCAACTGCTTCAATTGCTTTAATTGTTGGTTCAAGCATACCACTATGACCAACCATATCAGGGTTCGCAAAGTTTAAGATAATTAAATCTAAATCACCTTTATCTAACTCACTGATTAAAGCATCTTTTACTTCATATGCACTCATTTCAGGTTTCAAGTCGTATGTTGCGACTTTTGGTGAATCGATTAATACTCTTCTTTCACCTTTAAACTCTGCATGATTACCACCACTCATGAAATAAGTAACATGAGGGAATTTTTCTGTTTCAGCAATTCTTAATTGATTTAAATTATTTTTCTCAGCTACTTCACCGATTGTATTTTTAATATCAACTGGTTTAAAAGCAACTTCGGCAATAACATCATCACTATAGTTTGTAAAAGTAACAAAGAATAAATCATCAAGTTTACGTTTAATTTCAAAACCTTCGAATTTTTCATTTGTATATACTTGGCTAAGTTGTGCTGCTCTATCTGGACGGAAGTTAAAGAATATCATAGCGTCATGGCTATTTACGCCAGTGTTTTCCACACCTTTTTCTTCGTCTTTAACGATAAATGGAACAACAAATTCATCTGTTAGACCTTCTTGATAATTAGCTTCTACACCTTCAACTGCAGTAGCATATACAGGTCCAACGCCATTAGACATTGCATCATAAGCTTTCTCTTCACGATCCCAACGTTTATCTCTATCCATAGCGTAATAACGACCAGAAATAGAAGCGAATTGACCAATACCTAGCTCTTTAAATTTATTTTCAGTTTCTTCAATATATTTAAGTGCTGATTTTTGATCAACGTCACGTCCGTCTAAGAATCCGTGAACATAAACTTTTTTAACACCTTGTTTTTTGGCTAATTCTAATAATGCAAATAGATGTTTGTAGTGACTGTGAACACCACCATCTGATAGAAGTCCCATTAAATGTAGCGTTGAATCATTTTTTACAACGTGATCCATTGCTTGTTTAAGTGCGTCAATTTCAAAGAAATCGCCATCTTCAATTGATTTATTGATTCTAGTTAAACTTTGATAAACAATTCTTCCTGCACCAATGTTTAAGTGACCTACTTCAGAGTTACCCATTTGACCTTCTGGTAGACCTACATCTAAACCACATGCTGATAATTCGTTATGTGGATATTTGTTGTAATATCTATCAAAATTTGGTTTGTTGGCTTGTTTTACCGCATTACCATGCTCTTCTTCACGATTAGCAAAACCATCAAGAATGATAAGTGCTGTTGGTTGTTTAGCCATTATTTAGCACCTTCTAATAATGCTACGAATGAATCAACTTTTAATGAAGCGCCGCCAACTAATGCGCCATCGATATCTGATTGAGCCATATATTCTTTAATATTTTCTGGTTTAACACTACCACCGTATTGTACACGTAAAGCATCAGCAGCTTCTTGAGAGAAAGCACCTGCAACAACGTTACGTACGTGTGCACACATTTGGTTAGCATCTTCAGAAGTAGAAGATTTACCAGTACCAATTGCCCAGATAGGTTCATAAGCGATTACTGTCGCTTTAACTTGATCTTCTGTGAAGCCTTTAAGTGCTGCTTCAACTTGACCACCTACTACTGATTCAGCTTTACCTGCTTCTCTTTCTTCTAATGTTTCACCAACACAAATAATTGGTGTCATATTATGAGAAAATACAGCTAATGCTTTTTTATTAACATCTTCGTCAGTTTCGTGGAAGTATTCACGACGTTCAGAATGTCCTAAAACGACATACTTAACACCTAAATCTTCAAGTGCTGCTGGAGATGTTTCACCAGTGAAAGCACCATTATCTTCAAAGTATGCATTTTGCGCACCAATTTGTAAGCCTTGTGCTACGCCTTCTTTAGTTAAGTTAACAAGTGCATCTAATTGTAAAGTTGGTGCACAAATTACTGAATCTACCTCATTAGTATCTGGTAATGCTGGAAGTTCATTAACAAAGTCTTTTGCTTCTTGAACTGTTTTATTCATTTTCCAGTTACCTGCGATAATTGGTTTTCTCATGATATATAAACTCCTTTTATGATTATTTTTCAGAAATTGCTTCGATACCTGGTAATGCTTTACCTTCTAGATATTCTAGAGAAGCTCCGCCACCTGTAGAAATGTGTGTAAAATCATCAGCAAATCCTAAGTCCATCGCTGCTGCAGCTGAATCTCCACCACCGATAATTGTTGTAGCATCTTTTAAGTTAGCGATTGCTTTACATACGCCAATTGTACCTTGTGCAAAGTTACTAAATTCGAATACGCCCATTGGACCATTCCAAACAACTGTATTTGAACCTTGTAGAGCTTCACTAAATACTTCAACTGATTTAGGACCGATATCCATTGCTTCTTGATCAGTAGGAATTTCATCTGCAGAAACAACTGTAATTTCAGCGTCATTTGAAAATTCTTTAGCTACTTTACAATCAACCGGCAAAATAATTTTATCGCCAGCACGTTCAAGTAAATCTTTAGCAAAATCTACTTTGTCTTCTTCAAGAAGTGATAAGCCGATTTCTTTACCTTGTGCTTTGAAGAATGTATATGCCATTCCTCCACCGATGATAACTTTATCAGCAATTGTTAATAAGTTTTCGATAACACCAATTTTATCAGACACTTTCGCGCCACCTAAAATTGCTACTAACGGACGTTCAGGTTCACTTACAACGCCGCCGATAAATTTGATTTCTTTATCCATTAAGAAACCTGATGCTGTTTCAATATTAGATGCAATACCTACGTTAGACGCATGTTCACGGTGAGCTGTACCGAATGCATCATTGATAAATACATCACCTAATGAAGCCCAGTATTTACCTAATTCAGGATCATTTTTAGATTCTTTCTTACCATCAATATCTTCAAAACGAGTATTTTCAAAAACTAATACATCGCCTTCAGATAATCCGTCGATTGCGCTTTCTAACGCTTCACCACGAGTTTCTGGTACAAATGTTACTTCTTTATTTAATAATTCACTTAAGCGTTCTGCTACTGGTTTAAGTGACAATCCTTGTTTATCTTCTTCAGTTTTCACTTTACCTAAATGTGAGAATAAAATAACTTTACCGCCTTGCTCGATAATGTATTTTATTGTAGGAAGCGCTTGAACGATTCTGTTATCGTTTGTAATTGCACCATCTTTCATTGGTACATTAAAATCTGCTCTTACAAGTACTTTTTTACCTTTTAATTCTACGTCTTTAACATTCTTCTTTGCCATGACTTGTCTTCCTCCTCTAGATAATAGAAAATACTTTACGATTAAAAATAAGCGGAGAAGCGTTGTGCTCCCCGCTTACTCATAAGCATAACCTATTTAGTTCAATTATTTAAATTATTTGTTAGCTTGAGCTGCTAAATATTCTAAAGTACGAACTAATTGTGAAGTGTAAGACATTTCATTGTCATACCAAGATACAGTTTTAACTAATTGACGATCTCCAACTGTCATAACACGAGTTTGAGTTGCATCAAATAATGAACCGTAAGTGATACCAATGATATCAGAAGATACGATTTCGTCTTCAGTGTAACCGAATGAATCATTTGTAGCATTTTTCATTGCTGCATTGATTTCTTCAACTGAAACTTCTTTGTCCAATACAGCTGTTAATTCTGTTACTGAACCAGTTGCTACTGGAACACGTTGAGCTGATCCATCTAATTTACCTTTTAATTCTGGAATTACTAAACCGATTGCTTTAGCAGCACCAGTTGAGTTAGGCACGATGTTTTGAGCAGCTGCACGAGCACGACGGAAGTCACCTTTAGCATGTGGAGCATCTAAAGTATTTTGGTCACCAGTGTAAGCGTGAATTGTCATCATTAAACCTTCAACGATACCGAATTCATCATTTAATACTTTAGCCATTGGAGCTAAACAGTTAGTTGTACAAGATGCACCTGAAACGATTTCTTCAGATCCGTCTAATTCGTCATGGTTAACGTTATAAACGATAGTTTTTAAGTCACCTGATGCTGGAGCTGAAATTAATACTTTTTTAGCACCTGCTTCGATGTGAGCTGAAGCTTTGTCTTTGTCAGCGAAGAAACCAGTACATTCTAATACTACATCGATATCTAAATCGCCCCATGGTAATTCTTTAGGATTAGGATTTTCGAAAGTTTTGATTTCTCTACCGTTTACGCGGAATCCGCCTTCGATAACTTCTACTTCGTCTTTGAAACGACCTTGTGTTGAATCATATTTTAATAAATGAGCTAACATTGCGTCATCTGTTAAATCGTTGATTGCTACTACTTCGATATTTTCAACTTCTTGTAATCTTCTAAATGCTAAACGACCTATTCTACCAAAACCATTAATTGCTACTTTAGTTGCCATTATGATGGCCTCCTTTTAATTTTTTATTTCAAAAAGGTTAAATAACCTTTTATTCCAAATTGATTATTGCTTTTGCAGCACCTTCGTCGGTAATAAGAATTGTATTCTTAGGCGCAATCTCAAGATAAGCTTTTATCGCTTCTGCTTTAGATGTCCCACCTGCTACTGCAAAAATGTTTGTCTTTGTTGTTAAGTCTTCTAGTTGCAAACCGATTGTCTTAACACGATGTACGACCTCACCTTTGTCATTAAAATAATAACCAAAAGCTTCTCCGACAGCATGATGATGTTTCAATTGACTTAATACTGCTTCAGAAGTCTTCCTTCTTTCCGCCATCTTCAGCGCATCACCAATACCGTGAATAATAAAATCTGAACGACGTATTGCATCTAGCACCTCAATTACTGCAGGTTCTTTCAGCAAAGTTTCGTATGAACTTTCACTCACTTGGTCTGGAACATACAAGACTTTATATGACCCACCTGTACGATTTGCCATACTTGCACAAATTGTATTTGCTTGAAACACAACGTTTTCACCCAAACCACCACGCGCTGGCGTGAACAAAATGTCTTTATCTAATGGATGTAATGACTCACTTACTCTTGCCATTGTTGAACCACCAGTTACTGATACAGAAGCATGATCGTATAATGACTGTTCTAGTAATTCAGCTGTAACATTACCCATTTCTGCTTTAACCATCTCATCTAAATCCGAATTACCTCTCACTATATGAGCTTTGACACCATATCGATTGAAAATTTCTTCTTCGATATGATTAAAACTAGAATAAAGTGTTAAATAATGTGATAAAGAATCAAGCGTTTGCTCGCCTGTTTCAGTCAATTTCATACCAGTTGACCGAACGCTGATTAAATCTTGTTGTTTTAAAATTTCTATTTCAGTTCTCAATACCCGTTCAGTGACATTCATAACATCACTCAACGTTCTTCGACCTATAGGCTGCTTCTTCTCGATTGTCGATAAAATATTAAAGCGTCGATACATCTTGTCAATCAAATCAGGAACTAGTCTATGTTGTACTTTTAGTAAATCTTCCATAAACAAGTCGCCTCCTCAAAGATTAACAGATGGGCAATTTCTAACCTGGGTTAGACGTTTTTTGTCCCATGCGGGTCAAAAAAATAATATCTGTTTACAGTTTTATAATACACCCCTTATATATAGAATGCAAGTTAAAAGCGTTTCCTATTATTTCATTTGATTATATGCCTCTGTCAATGTGATGAAATCGATATTCCCTTCTTGTAAAACTTGCCCATCGTATTCAACAACAGGTATCCTTAACATATATTTTTCAAGTAATGTATCATCTTCTTCAATATTAATAGTATCTATTTTTATTTCATGCTCGTACGATTCTTTAAAAAATTCAATTTGAATCTTAGCATCTTCACATAAACCACAATTTGTCCCAACATAAAATTTAATTGCCATCCAAATCACCCTTTACATAATAAAGCCTCCCCGAGACGAATCGAACGCCCATTTCAAGAACCGGAATCTTGCGTGTTATCCGTTACACTACGGAGAGATAAGTCTTAATAAATACTTTATATCTACTTAATATATTGTCGATATAATAGAATTATCAACCATTAAGGAGTGAAGCAATATGAATACAACTCAAAGAGAGTATTTCATCAGAAAAAGATGTGACTATTTTAATATAGAAGTCACACAAATTCACTGCACACAGCTCGTTGATTACGGAAACTATTATATCATTTATGCTAACATTGACAACTCATATCACAAATTCCCAGTGTATAAATCAGCTATTTAAGTTATAATATTCATCAGTAGGTCATATTTTTTGACCATGTTTGACTTTGTAGTGTATGATATGGTCATTAAGATATTCAAAGGAGGATTAACTGATGAATTTAATACCAACAGTTATTGAAACAACAAATCGCGGAGAACGCGCTTATGATATTTATTCACGTTTATTGAAAGACCGCATTATTATGTTAGGGTCAGCTATCGATGACAATGTAGCAAACTCAATCGTTTCACAATTACTATTCTTACAAGCTCAAGATTCTGAGAAAGATATTTACTTATATATCAACTCTCCAGGTGGTAGTGTAACAGCAGGATTTGCTATTTACGATACAATTCAACACATCAAACCTGATGTTCAAACTATTTGTATCGGTATGGCAGCATCTATGGGTTCATTCTTACTAGCAGCTGGTGCTAAAGGTAAACGTTATGCATTACCAAATAGTGAAGTTATGATTCACCAACCACTTGGCGGTGCACAAGGACAAGCTACTGAAATTGAAATTGCAGCTCGTCATATTTTACGTACACGTGAGAAATTAAATAAAATATTATCTGAAAGAACTGGACAACCAATTGAAAAAATTGAAAAAGACACAGATCGTGATAACTTCTTAACAGCTGAAGAAGCTAAAGAATACGGTTTAATCGATGATGTTATGCATCCAGAAGATATTAAATAATTCAACAATAAAAGAAGCACCTGAGACAGGAATTGTCCCAGGTGCTTCTTTTATTGTTGAATTGTCTCGCCGTTTCTAATTTTATCAGCCATTTCATTTAATTTACGTAATCTATGATTAATACCTGATTTAGAAATTTTACCTGTGCTTACCATTTCACCTAATTCTTTAATTGAAACATCTTGATTATCTATTCTAAGTCTTGCAACTTCTCTTAAGCGATCTGGCAAGTTATCAATACCAATTTCTTTATCGATGAGCTGAATGCTCTCAACTTGTTTCATGGCGGCGCTCACTGTTTTGTTCAAGTTAGCCGTCTCACAATTGACTAATCGATTTACTGAATTTCTCATATCCCGAATAATTCTCACATCTTCAAACTTCAATAACGCTTGATAGCCACCAATCAAACTTAAGAAATCGGAAATTTTTTCAGCTTCTTTCAAATAACTGATAAAACCTTTTTTGCGCTCTAATAATTTAGCATTTAAATCATATTGATTCATGAGTGCAGTTAAATCTGCTGAATGTTCTTCATATAATGAAAAGATTTCAAGATGATATGAAGAAGTTTCTGGGTTATTAACAGAACCTCCTGCTAGAAATGCACCTCTTAAATAACTTCTTTTACAACAATCTTTTTGTAAAATATCTTTATCTATTTCATGTTTAAACATGCCATCTTGTAAAATACCAAGTTCATCTAATATCTCTTTAGCTTTTACTTTTATTCGACTAATATATATATTATTTTTCTTAAGTTTCATTTTCTTTCTCACTAATAATTCAACTTCAACACCGAAGCATTTTTTTATTAATGAAAATATTCGACGTGCTATCGCTGCATTTTCAGTTTGTACATTTATAACAAATTGCTGATTAGATATGCTTAAATTACCATTCATTCTAATCAAAGCTGAAAGTTCTGCCTTGGCGCAACAATCATCTACTTCAATTCTTGTTAATTCATTTTTCATTTCTGAAGCAAAGCTCACAGCAGATCATCCTTTCTTAGTTTATAAGCACATAAAAATAATGATATGCCAAAAGACATATCATACGTTTTGTATCTATTTCATATTACATGGAATAGCCGGGCGTATCAAGTTTTTAAACTTAAACTTTTTATGTTTTACTTGAAGGCTCTTTAATAACGCCAAATAATATCATCGCTAAACCAATGATTAAAAAAGTAATACCTATCTGCTGATTTGCGATTAAACCTATGAGTAAAAATATACAGCCTATAATCACCATTAATATCTGAACTCTTTTCATGACCCATCACCCCAAATTGAAAACCCTTACATTTATATTACTTGATTTCCATAAAAAAATGAAGCAAATTGACAATCATTCATGCCACATTTGCTTCATGTAATATCATTTTTTAAGTTTGTCTGTTTTCTCTAGACGAAATGATTATTTATCTTTCTTGTATTGAATTGTACTGATTTCTCTTAAGGCAATTTCATAAATGAGTTGTGCCAACACTTTATTGTTATGTCTAATGTATTGATGAGGTGTGATACTCACTAATTCATTATCATGAATACACTGTACACCCATGTCTTTCAACTTCTCACCATCAAATTCAACTTGTTTAGCTTCTTCCTGTTCATATCTTAATAGGATCTCTTTATTGAAACGCTCATTTTGACATATAACAAAGTCAATGAATGATGCACCTACATGGTCATGAATCGCTTTAACATGATCACTAACTGAATAACCCGTTGTCTCACCTTTTTGAGTCATAAGGTTACATACATATAGTCTTTCTGCTTCAGTATTAACAATGGCATCTTTAACTTTATTCAAAATTAAATTAGGCATAATACTTGTATATAAAGAACCTGGTCCCATAACGATTAAATCTGCTTCTTCAATCGCATCTATTGCTTCTTTCATCGGTTCAATATCTTGAGGTGTCAAAAATACTTTTTCAATTTTCTTTTCAGTCTTAGGAATATTAGATTCCCCAACAATGATTTCACCATCTGACATAACTGCATTTAACACGACACTTCTCGTTGTGGATGGAATGACTTGCCCTTTAATATTCAATAACTTACTCAATTCTTTTACAGCATGTCCAAAATCATCCGTAATATTTGTCATAGCTGCTAACAATAAATTTCCGATTGAATGACTACCAAGTTCTTCTTCTTCAAAACGATATTGGAATAACTTTTCAAGCATTGGTTCTGTGTCACTAAGTGCTGCTAATACATTTCTGATATCGCCAGGAGCAGGTATATCCATCACATCACGAATTTTACCAGTACTACCGCCATCATCTGCTACAGTTACGATGGCTGTAATATCTATTGGATAATCCTTTAACCCTCTTGCTAATACAGAAAGGCCGGTTCCTCCGCCAATTAAGACGACTTTTAATCTTTTCATGTTCTTGGCTTACTTTCAATATGTGCATCGCGATGTGATGTATACACAACATAGTCAAAGTTCTCTTTAATATCTTCCCCTAAGCGTTTTGCAAGTGCTACAGATCTATGTTGACCACCTGTACAACCAATTGCAATCGTCAATTGAGATTTCCCTTCTTTCTTATAACCAGGCAACATAAACATTAACAAATCACTAAACTTTTTATAAAATGTATTCGTCTCTTTCCATTTCATAACATATTGATAAACTTCATCGTCGAGACCTGTCATAGGTCTTAATTCTTCAACATAATATGGATTTGGCAAAAATCGTACATCAAACACTATATCTGCATCAATAGGCATACCATGTTTGAAACCAAAGCTCATCACTCTTACTTGAAATGTTGTAGAAGGATCTTCTTCAAATGTTTCTACAAGTTCTTGTTTCAATTCTTTAGGCTTCATTTCAGTCGTATCAATCACAAAGTTACTGATACCTTTAATATCACTTAGTAATGCTCTTTCTCTTTCAATTGCAGATAATAAACTACCTTCCTCACTTAAAGGATGTGTTCTTCTCGTTTCTTTATATCTAGAAATTAGTTTTTTATCACTTGCTTCTAAAAAGATAATGTCTACTAAGACTCTTTTCTCACTTTGTATATAATCTAATTCATCTCTTAAATCTCCAAAGAAATCCTTACCTCTTAAATCGATACCAATTGCAACTTTTGATAAAGAAGGATTACCCTGGTCCATTAAATCAACAAATTTTTGCAATAATATAGGCGGTAAATTATCAACACAAAAATATCCTAAATCTTCTAAAGCTTGTAGTGCGACTGATTTACCCGCACCGGACATTCCTGTAACTACAAGAAGTTCATTTTTTACATTAGTTTTGTCGATAGGTTGCATAACAGTTCTCCTTTAACGATCATATATACCTTTATCTTACATGATTACACCATAAAAAACATTAAATAAATGGCCAATACAAGTGTATCTTTCCCGTTATATAAAGGTAGTAATCACTTATGAAATAGAGTTGATTATATTGATGTTACGTTTTCGGGTCGGTAATTTTATTTATCGGCCTGGAAATCCTGTTTTCGGGTCTATAATTATTTTTATCGGCCTGAAAATCCTGTTTTCGGGTCTATAATTATTTTTATCGGCCTGAAAATCTCATTTCTGGACCGATAATCACAATCCGCACCCTACCATCCACATAAAAAAAGAGGCGGGACATGTGTCCTCGCCTCTTCACTACTCAAATTATATTAATTGTTCTTCGTCTTCTAATGATTCGATATATGCTTGTGCATTTTGTGCTGCGATACTTCCGTCACCTGTTGCTGTAACGATTTGACGTAAAGTTTTTTCACGAACATCGCCTGCTGCATATACACCTGGCACTTTAGTTTCCATTTCATCATTTGTTTCGATATAGCCATTTTCATTTAAAATACCTAATGATTCAAATGGTTTAGTTAATGGTTTCATACCGATATAGATGAATACACCGTCAGCTTGGTGTTCTGACTCAGATCCGTCTTCAGTTGAAACTAATGTTACTGATCCTACTTTACCATCTTTTTCATTAATTGTTTTTAATGTAGTGTTCCAAATGAAATCAATTTTATCATTTTTAAATGCACGGTCTTGAATGATTTTTTGAGCTCTTAATTCGTCTCTTCTGTGAACAATTGTAACTTTGTCTGCAAATTTAGTTAAGAAAATACCTTCTTCGACAGCTGAATCTCCGCCACCGATTACGTATAAGTTTTTCCCTTTAAAGAATGCACCGTCACATACTGCACAGTAACTTACACCGCGTCCGCCTAATTCTTGTTCACCTGGCACACCTATTTTTTTGTATTCTGCACCAGTTGCAATGATAATTGCACGAGCTGTTAATGTTTTGTCACCCATATTTACAACTTTATAAGAACCTTTATCTTCTATTTCTTTAATGTCACCATATTCATATTTAGCACCAAATTTTTGTGCATGTGTAAACATTTTAGTTGATAAGTCTGGACCTGTTATTAAATCAAAGCCAGGGAAGTTCTCTACATCTTCAGTGTTTGCCATTTGTCCACCTGGCATACCTCGTTCTATCATTACAGTTGATAAATTTGCTCTTGAAGCATACACTGCAGCAGTCATTCCTGCTGGTCCTGCCCCAACTATAATTACATCATAATCTACTTGTGTAGTCATTTATAAACTGCCTCCTCTTATTAATTCAGTAGAATTGTACATCATAATCATTACTATTCATAACTATATGCTCAAAATAGCATTGATCGCTTTATTCAAACGATACGTAGTAATATGAAATGTATCTTTAATCTCTTTTTTAGTTATTTTTTTATTTAACATCTTTAAATAAATATAAATGGATGCTGCAACATAATGTTCAACTTGTTCAATCGATTCATTATCTGCAATGAGCATTTCTGCATGTTCAATCCATGATACAAAAATCTCTTTTCCATATTTCTGATATATGGATTGTTCGATAAGCTTCATACCTTTATCAATAAAGCCTAACTTATTTAAGTGTAAATCTTGAAAAGTATACGTTATATATAACCTTTCATAGTCTGGTAAACTTTCTAGAACTTCCCATATTTCATGAGACATAACGAGTTCTCTATGTTTCATATGCCCTAATAAAAATATGCCATATAATCTATATCGATAGTCTTCGTCTTTTAATAAAGGTAATACATGACGATCTAACATATCTTTTAGTTCGTCAATTTTCCAAGGTGGCAATTGACTATGATATTGTACACTATCTTCAAATCTTTGCCAATGTCTTTTCGCTTCATCTAAATAACCTAAATGATAGAAGTTGTAACTTAAGGCGTGGTGTAGTTGTGGCGTAGCAGCTTGTGCTTTTTTTAGAAGAGGCACTAATAATTGATTAGAAGGTTTATGCTTTCCTAAATAGCTTAGAACAACACCCAATTTAAAAGATTCTTCATCGTTAATAGGATGTAATTTACTTAATTGATTCAGATATTGCTCATAACGTTCTATCTGTTGCGTGTTATAAAGCAATAATGTCATATGACATAAAGCGTAAATATCAGAAGGATTATCTTCCAATATCGTTTGTAATAATATCTCCGCTTCGTCATATTGACTATTGTATAACATAGACATCGCTTTTAAATTCATAATATGCTTATCTTCTTGTATTTTAGCACGTTGTCTATCAATATATTCATTCGCTTCTTGTAACCTACCATGTGAAAATAAGTATTGAAAAATATGTTGAATAACAAATCTTTCCGCTTCTTCTTCCACAATCGTTTGATCATCATACTTTACTTCAAACATTTGAATCATTTCTTCAAAATAATCTTGGTCGTCCTCTTCTGTTACATACCTTAAACCAAATAAAAATGCTTTATTAGGTTCATTCGTCTTTATATACATTTGACTTAAATAAAAATAATAATCCGTTACAAAATTTTCTTTCACAATTTGATTGAACATCATTTCTTCTGCTTCGGTATTTTTATTCAGCTCTACAAGACATTCAGCATAAGGCGGTATAATAACAAAATCATTAGGTGATAGTTCAAGCGCTTTTTTAAATAAAGACTCGGCATATCCGAAATCTTGTTCTCTCATTTTTTCCATTGCTTTATGATAATAGAAGTCTTTATCAAACTTTACGTGTATGACATTTGAATTTTCTCCCAACGACTGACTCACCGCCTTTTTTTAAGTTCCATAGGATTGCCATATGCCATCATATCATCAGGTACATCTTTCGTCACGATTGTACCACTTGCTATAACAGCATTATCACCTATACTCACGCCTGCAAGTATAGTGGCATTTGCACCAACTAATACATTATCTCCAATGTTTACACGGCCAATTCTATATTCTTCGACTAAATATTCATGACATAGAATGGTTGCATTATATCCTATTACACAGTTTTTACCGATAGTTATAAGTTCAGGATACATAATATCAGGCGTTGCTTTAAATGCAAAAGCTGTCTTTTGTCCAATTTTCATCTTAAGCCCTTTTCTGTATAGAAAATGTTTCCATTTAACACTCGGTAAATATCTACTAATTTCAATGATAGTAACATTTTTAAATACTTTTATAAAACGTACTGTTTCATACATTTTCCATAATGGATTCTCACCATCTACTTTTTTAGTCTTTAATGCTCTCACGTAAACACTTCTTTCACATTAGTTATGATAATAACCTTTAACATCTCTGAATTTTTTCGGATTATAACGTACTCTTCTATATATAATACAAGCAATAGAAACAACAATAATTACAATAGAGATAACTTGAGCAATTCTTAAATGTTCAGTAAGCATCAAGCTATCCGTTCTTAAACCTTCTATATAGAATCTACCAATTGAATAATAAATTAAATAAGCAAAGAATGTCTCCCCAATTTTCAATTGAGGTCTAATGAGTAATAAAATGACAAAGCCGATTATATTCCAAATAGATTCATATAAGAATGTTGGTTGGTAATAAATACCATCTATTTGCATATGGTTAATGATAAATTCAGGTATATGTAAATTTTCAAGGAAACTACGTGAAACAGGTCCACCGTGAGCTTCTTGATTCATAAAGTTACCCCATCTACCAATCGCTTGTGCTAAAATAATACTTGGCGCAACAATATCAACCATTTGGAAGAATGATAAATTCTTTTTACGACATATGATGAAACCTGTTAAAAAGGCACCAATCAATCCACCATGAATAGCTATACCACCATTCATAATAAGTGGTATCTCTGCTAAATGTTGACTGTAATAATCCCATTCAAACGCTACGTAATAAATACGTGCACAGATAATTGCCATTACGACACACCATATAATTAAATCTATAAGTGATTCTTCTTTTATTCCAACTTTTTTAGCAGTTCTTTGTGCGATAAGATATCCAATTAATATACCTGAAGCTATGATAATACCATACCATCTTATTGCTAGCGGCCCTAATTGTATGGCTACGGGATCAATGCCTAACACTTCCATTATTCATTCTCCTTACGTGCATTTTTCAAAATTTCTGCATTAAGACGATTATTAAACTCTTCAGCAGTATTAATACCCATATTATTTAAACGGTAGTTCATTGCAGCAACTTCAATGATGACTGCTAAGTTTCTACCAGGTCTAACAGGAATTGTCTTTTTAGTTATTTTTGAATCTAATATTTTTAAAGTTTCTTCATTCAATCCAACTCTGTCATATATTTTTTCTTTGTTCCATGTTTCTAAATTGATGTTTAACTTGATTCTTTTCTCCATCAAGATAGATCCCGCACCAAATAAAGTCATAACATTAATAATACCAAGACCTCGTATTTCAAGTAAATGTTCGATGATCTTAGGTGCTTTACCAATTAATTCATTTTTATTGATTTCTTTAATTTCAACATTATCATCAGCAACAAGTCTGTGACCTCGTTTAACAAGTTCTAATGCAGTTTCACTTTTACCGACACCACTATCACCAGTAATTAATACACCTACACCGTAAACATCTACGAGTACGCCATGTAATGATGTTTCAGGTGCTAGTTCACGTTCTAAATATCCGGTTACTTGCCCCATCAATTTAGTCGTTGAAGACTCACTTTTTAAAAGTGGTGTGTTGTTTTCATTACAACTTTGAATGAGTTCTTCTGGTGCATCTAGGCCTCGTGTGATAATGATAGCTGGTGTTTCGGGTCTACACAATTTAGCCATTCTACCTTTTTTCTCTTCATCAGGCAACAAATTATAAAATGACAACTCAGTTGTGCCTAATACTTGAATTCTATCTGATGAATAATGTGAAAAATACCCAGCCATTTCTAGACCAGGACGTGATATATCTGTTTCTGTTACTTTACGATGTAAGCCATTTTTCCCGGCAATAACTTCCAAATTAAATTGCTCTATTAATTTACTACTTGATATCATAGGGTTCACCTCTAGGTTAATATATGTTAATTCTAATGAACTTTAACCTTAACTGCAATCATTATCAATATTACAACAGTTTCAGCAAATATAAAAACCCTAGAAACTTTTTATCGTTTCTAGGGTTTAAAATTAAATATCTTTGTTTTGGTCGTTATTTTTATTGAAATTTCTAATGATATTTCTTAATGATTCATCTAATTGTTGAATAGGATCTTGACCTGATCCTTCATTATCCTTAAACTGCTTTTCAAATTCAGTTTTACCTGATTTGGCAGTTGTCTTAAATTTATCTAATAAGTCTTCAAATAAATTTTCTACATTTTCTTTAGATTTCTTATCAAAAGGTGATGATGATTTTTGATTATTCGATGTTGCATCAAGTAACTTCACCGCTTCATCAACAGTAATTTTCCCACCTTCAATAAGGTCTAAAATTTTTAATTGTACTTCGTTCATATATAACCCCTCCTGGTTTATGTTCGATCTCGTTCTAAAATTGGTTTTAAATATTTACCAGTATAAGATGCTTCTACTTCAACAATGTCTTCTGGTGTTCCAGTAGCAATTATTTCACCGCCACCATCTCCACCTTCTGGACCTAAATCTATAATATAGTCTGCTGTTTTAATGACATCTAAATTATGTTCAATAATGATAACAGAGTCGCCATTTTCAACGAGTCTATTTAACACACTTAATAAACGTTTAATATCATCTACATGTAAACCTGTTGTTGGTTCATCAAGTATATATAAAGACTTACCATTAGATCGTCTATGAAGTTCTGAAGCAAGTTTCACACGTTGTGCTTCACCGCCTGATAAAGTTGTTGCAGGTTGACCTAGTTTAACATATCCTAAACCAACATCTACTATTGTTTTTAATTTTCTATTTATCTTAGGTAAACTTTCGAAAAAGTGATAAGCATCTTCTACTGTCATTTCTAATACATCAGAAATACTTTTTCCTTTATAAGTTACTTCTAATGTTTCTCTATTATAACGTTTTCCATCGCAAACTTCACATGGTACGTATACATCTGGTAAGAAATGCATTTCAATTTTAATGATTCCGTCACCTTTACAAGCTTCACAACGGCCACCTTTAACATTAAAACTGAATCTTCCTTTTTGATAGCCTCTCACTTTTGCCTCATTCGTTTGGCTAAATACATCTCTAATATCATCAAATACGCCTGTATAAGTTGCAGGGTTTGAACGTGGCGTTCTACCGATTGGTGATTGGTCAATATCTATAATTTTTTCAATTTCATTTACACCTTTTATAGATTTATGTTCACCTGGTTTTGTTTTCGTGTTATACAATTGTTTTTGCAAACCTTTGTATAATACTTCATTTACTAATGAACTTTTACCAGAACCTGAAACACCTGTTACACATGTCATAACTGATAATGGGAAGTCTACATCGACATTTTTCAAGTTATTACTTGTCGCACCTTTAACAGATATTTTACGTTTCGTGATTTTTCTTCGTTTAGACGGTACAAAGACTTTCTCTTTACCACTTAAGTATTTACCTGTTAAAGATTGTTCATTTGCCATAACTTCTTCAGGTGTACCACTCGCAACTACTTCACCACCATGTACACCTGCTTTTGGACCTATATCAATTAAATAATCCGCCGCTTTCATCGTGTCTTCATCATGTTCAACGACAATTAATGTATTACCCATATCTCTCATAGATTTCAATGTATCAATTAATCGATCATTGTCTCTTTGATGTAAACCGATAGAAGGCTCATCTAGCACATATAACACACCTGATAATCTAGAACCAATTTGAGTTGCCAGTCTGATACGTTGTGCTTCCCCACCAGATAATGTACCTGATGCTCGATTGAGTGTTAAATATTCTAAACCTACATTATTTAAGAAAGATAATCTTTCATGTATTTCTTTTAAGATGAGCTTCGCAATTTTACGTTCTGTTTCATCTAAATCTAGATTATCAAAATGTTTGATTGCATTATAAATTGAATATCTGACTACTTCACCGATATGTTGGCCATCTACTTTGACAGAAAGTACTTTTTCATTTAAACGATAACCATCACATGTTTCACAAGTTTTTTCTACCATGTATTTTTGCATCACTTCTCTAACGTATTCAGATGGTGAATCATGGTAACGACGTTCAATATTATTCAGTACACCTTCAAAAGCCATCGTTCTCTTTCTTTCTGTTTTAACGCCATAATCTTGATTGAATTTAAATTCTATTTCATCATCATGACCTCTTAAGACGATGTTCTTTTCTTTTTTCGTTAATTTATTAAATGGTTTATCCATGTCAATATTAAAATGTTCACAAGCTTGTTTCAATAAAGTTGGATAATAATTAGAACTGATTGGCTGCCATGGTAAAATTGCACCTTCATTTAAACTTAAAGTCTTATCTGGCACAACCAAATCAATATCTACAGTTAGTTTACTTCCTAATCCATCACAAGATGGACAAGCACCAAATGGATTGTTAAATGAGAACATTCTAGGTTCTAATTGATCTACTGAGAAACCACAAATAGGACAAGCATGGTGTTCAGAAAATTTAATTTCATCACCATCAATAATATCAGCAACTGCATTACCATCAGCTAATTCTAGCGCTGTTTGTAATGAATCAGCTAACCTCGCTTCAATACCTGGTTTAATGACAAGTCTATCAATCACGACATCAATAGAATGATTTTGATTTTTGTTTAAATCTGGAACATCATCTACATCTAAAATATCGCCATCTACTTTTAACCTTGCATAGCCTTTTTTAGCAATGTCTTCGATTAATTTCTTATGTGTACCTTTACGTCCTGAAACGATTGGTGAAAGAATTTGTATTTTTGTTCTTTCTTCTAACTCCATGACTTGATCGACCATTTGTTGAACCGTTTGTGATTTAATTTCAATACCATGGTTTGGACATATTGGTCTTCCAACTCTCGCATATAATAATCTTAAATAATCATATATTTCAGTTACGGTAGCAACAGTTGATCTTGGGTTTTTACTTGTTGTCTTTTGATCGATTGATATCGCTGGAGAAAGACCATCAATTAAATCTACATCTGGTTTGTCCATCTGTCCTAAAAATTGTCTCGCATATGCACTTAATGATTCTACATATCTTCTTTGACCTTCTGCATATATCGTATCAAATGCTAAAGACGACTTTCCTGAACCAGATAAACCAGTCATAACAACAAGTTGATCTTTAGGTATTTCTATATCTATATCTTTTAAATTATGTGCTCTTGCACCTTTTACGATGATGGATTTGTTTTTCATCTCAGTCACCTTTCTGCTTTTAGTTCAAATAATATATCTCTTAGTTCAGATGCACGCTCGAAATCTAAATCTTTCGCAGCATCTTTCATTTCTTTTTCTATGCGCTCAATTGTCTTTTCTCTTTCTTTTTTCGTAAGTTTCTTAGGCGCTTTTTTAGTATCTTTTTCGGTTACTTCATCCGTTTCTACTGTTGCTGATATGACATCACGTATTTTCTTATTAATTGTTTGTGGTGTTATATTGTGTTCTTCATTGTACGCTTCTTGAGTAGCACGTCTTCTACTTGTTTCATCTAATGCTGTTCTCATAGAATCTGTAATTTTATCAGCATACATAATAACTTTACCTTTATCATTACGTGCAGCTCGACCAATCGTTTGAATCAACGAACGCTCTGATCTCAAGAAACCTTCTTTATCTGCATCTAAAATCGTCACAAGCGAAACTTCTGGGATATCTAAACCTTCTCTTAGTAAGTTAATCCCAACTAATACATCATAAACACCCATTCTTAAGTCTCTAATGATTTCTATTCTTTCTAATGTTTTTATTTCTGAGTGTAAATAATTCACTTTAATGCCGGCTTCTTTTAAATAAGTCGTTAAATCTTCACTCATTTTTTTAGTTAATGTTGTAATTAATACACGTTCATTTCTTTCTATTCTTTCATTAATTTCAGCCATTAAATCATCTATTTGATTTTCACTTGGTCTGACTTCAACAATCGGATCTAACAAACCAGTTGGACGAATAATTTGTTCGACCATTTCATCAGTATGTTCAATTTCATATGGTCCCGGTGTTGCTGAAACATAAACCAACTGTTTCGTTTTTTCTTCAAATTCTTCAAATTTAAGCGGTCTATTATCTAAAGCACTTGGTAGTCTAAAACCATGTTCTACTAAAACATTTTTTCTCGCTTGGTCACCATTATACATGCCTCTAATTTGAGGAAGTGTTACATGAGATTCATCAATCATCACTAACCAATCATCACCAAAGTAATCTAATAAAGTATATGGTGTAGAACCTTTTGGTCGTAACGTTAAATGTACAGAATAGTTCTCAATGCCTGAACAAAAACCCATTTCTCTCATCATTTCTAAATCATAATTCGTTCTTTGTTCAAGTCGTTGAGCTTCTAAAAGTTTATTTTCTTTTCGAAGTTCTGCCAATCGTTCTTCAAGTTCTTTCTCAATACGCTCAATCGCAACTTTCATTTTTTCTTCACGTGTTACGAAGTGAGATGCGGGATAAAATAGAAAATGTTCTCTTTCAGCAATAACTTCGCCTGTTAAGTAATTCACTTCTCGAATTCTATCGATTTCATCTCCAAAGAACTCCACTCTGACACATAGTTCATCACGTGATGCTGGAAATATTTCTACAACATCTCCTCTAACTCTAAATGTCCCACGTCTAAAATCTATATCATTACGTGAATATTGGTTATCAACAAGCTTTCTTAACAGTTCATTACGTTCCATTTCCATACCAACACGTGTACTTACAACTAAGTCTTTATATTCTTCTGGATTACCTAAACCATAAATACAGCTGACACTCGCAATAACGATAACATCATCTCGTTCAAACAATGCACTAGTAGCTGAATGTCGAAGTTTATCAATTTCATCATTTATAGAGGCATCCTTTTCAATAAAAGTATCCGTTTGAGGTACATATGCTTCAGGTTGATAATAATCATAATAACTTACGAAATATTCCACTCTATTCTCAGGAAAGAATTCTTTAAACTCACTATATAGCTGTCCAGCCAACGTTTTATTATGTGCAATGATCAATGTTGGTTTACCGACTTCTTTAATGACATTACTCATCGTAAACGTTTTACCTGTACCTGTCGCACCTAGTAAAGTTTGATGTCTCTTGCCATCATTAATGCCTTTTACAAGAGATTTAATCGCTTCTGGCTGATCACCTTGCGGAGAGTAGTCAGAATGTATTTTAAAAGGAAAATGTTGCATAGGAACCTCCTCATTTTCTGTAATATATATATTTATTTTATCAAAAATTTGTAAAAATGACCAAACATTTGTTCGTTAATTTTAAAATTACATACAAATAAGAGGAAAAATCTAAATGATTATTCCTCTTATCTATCTTGATTCAATTTTATCTATTTTAAGTGTATCTACTATATAAAAGCCAGCTACTAAACTCAATACATCTAACAACATAATGAGCTCATTATTAAAAAAGCCTTTATAAACCGAAACACCAATTATAATACTGGATACAAGTAAACCAATCCATTTATTTTGAGCAATTTGCGTGAAAATAATAACCATTAAACAAGGAAGAAACAAAGCTAGAATCGGCCAAATCATTCAATTCACTAACTCCTTTTTGTTTCACGTTTCTCAAGTATCGTCATTGTTATCTCTCTTAACTCTGAACGTGGTATAAATTTTTCTTGTAACATATCAGGTATAATATGTTGAATAAAATCTTGTACAGATGCTAAATGATCAAATTGCATGATGGTTTCCAATGAACTTTCATAAATTTCGAAGAATAAAGGTTCTGGATTTCTCTTCTGAATTTCACCAAAAGATTCATACAATAAATCAATTTTATCAGCAACACTTAATATTTGCCCTTCTATACTATCATCTTTACCCTCTTGTAGTCTATGTCTATATATATCTTGATATTGCTCAGGAAATTCTTCTGTTATAAATTTATCGATCATCTCTTCTTCAACTTGAGAGAATAATTTTTTAATTTCATAAGACGCATATTTTACAGGTGTCTTAATATCACCTGTAAATATTTCAGGATAATCATGGTTCAAAGCTTTTTCATAAACAAGTTTCCAGTCTATTTCTTGACCATTTTGTTCTTCTACTGTTGCTAAATATTGCGCTATTTTCGTTACTTTAAAGGAATGAGCTGCGACATTATGGTCTTGATATTTAAATTTACCTGGACATCTTACTAATTTCTCTAAATCAGACAAACTTTTAAAATATTGATGTACCCCCATTAAATTTCCTCCTTAACTTGTGTAACTAAGTTGTTTAGTGTCTTTTCAGATAATTCACCTAAATACACTTTTTTGATTTCGCCATTTTTATCTACAAATAAAGTTGTAGGTATATTATACGATTTGAACTTTTCAAGAAAATCATCTTGCGCAACGTAAACATCATAATTCACATTTACATCGTCCATTAATTGTTTAGCTGGTTTTCGTTTATCTTTAACATTTAAACCAACTAATTCGACACCTTTATCCACGTGCTTTGCATATTTTACAAGTTCAGGCATTTCTCGTTTGCAAGGGTCACACCAAGAGGCAAATAAATTAATAACTGTAATATCATTTTTAGATGTTACCTCTTTTAATTGTTTTGATTTTTCAGATGAAAAAACATTCACAGTTTCATTATTTACATTCATGCCTGTAGCTGGATGACTGTTTTGAAACGACTGCTTCCCTTGTTGCTCTTTAAACTGTTCGTTCGTTTGAAACTTATTGATATCCATTACTTTATAAACGCTGACGCTAATAATCAATAACAAAAGTATAACTAATATGATTTTTAACCTTTTTTTCATGTTTTCAAACCTCTACACTAACATTTACGTTTATTATATCAACTATAATGATAAAAAAAAGCAAATAGTTAAAATTCTTAAACTGAATTAACTACTTGCTTATTTATTAAATTTCTATAAATACTAATGAATATAATTATATGAACCAGCTGCTGATGCTGAAATTGTACGTGAAGATACAACGCCTACACCTTGGTAGTTCATTTCAGAAACTTGAATTGAACCATCTGCATTCACTTTATCTACATAAGCTACATGTCCATATCCACCAGCAGTTGATTGTAAAATTGAACCAGCTGATGGGCTGTTGTTTACTGTGTAACCAGCTTGAGCTGCTGCATTAGCCCAGTTGTTAGCATTACCCCAAGTATTACCTAAATCTGGACGTTTACTAAATGCATAGTACGTACATTGCCCAGAAGTGTATAAATTACTTCCGCCACCAGAATTTGGTCGGCTGTATGAAACAGGTTCTGTATATTGTGTTGATTGACTGTGATTAAATGTCGGTGCAACATAAGCAACTGAGTCTTCACTATTGTAAACATTACCATATGATGTTTGTTCAAATACGTATCTTAATAATGAATCTTCTTGAGCAGGAGATTCAGGTGCACTAACTGTCAAACTAGTAGGTTCAGCAGTTGGTTCTGAAGTTTCTGCTGCAACTTTTAATTCATCACCTACTAAAATTAGATCTGAAGATAAATTATTCCATTCTTTTAAGTCTGATACATTAACATCAAATTTTTCAGCTATTTTGTTAAGTGTATCACCATCTTGAATTGTATAGATGTTATCTTCTAATACCTTTAATGTTTGTCCAATCTTAACATTTACGTCGATGTTATTTAAAGATTTAATTTCAGATACTGATGTTCCATATTCTTCTGCAATATTCTCTAATGATTGTCCTTCTTTTACTTTAATATCAGCTGCATAGGCAGATGAATTTGCTAAAGTTGTTAAAGCAGTTACAGATGCTAATGTAATGAAAGTCTTCTTCATGATGAAATATCCTCCCGAAGTGTATGTATTTACATTTATATTTTTAATTTATATGATGTCCCTCAATTAATACTGGAAATAATATAGCACAATATCTTTCTCAATATTGTATTGTTACAAATCTGTAATATAAACGTTAACATTCTATAATTTTATAGATAAAAATGTTACTAAAGACTGTCATGTAGACATTTAAAAAGACAATGTTAATTATTTATACACAATTAACATCGTCATTTTGATTTATCAATATTCAATTAAAATACTTATGTTTTAACAAAGTAAAATTTCCAATTTGTATGCAAAATGAATATAAATGATTATTTTTGTTTAGCTAACCATTTAGCAACTTCTTTTGCATCTTTTTCATCTACAACTTTGCTTGGCATATTGCCTTTACCTTCGTTGATAATTTTTTCAATATCAGACTCAGACATTTTGGCACCGACTTTTTTAAGTGATGGTCCAGATGCACCATCTAAATCTTTACCATGACATCCTACGCAAGAATTGTTTTTAAAGATTTTTTCCCCTTGTGAACTGTATTCTTCTTTGCTGCTATCATCGCTTGATTGTCCACATCCTGCAAATACTAACGATGATAATGCTATTACAGAAATCATGCCCATTTTGATTTTCATGTATAACACTCCATTCATTTTATTATCAACTATATTTTACCATGTAAACCATCGTCTGACATCATTTTGTTCAATAATTCACAATTTAAATTATCATAAAAGAAGCTAGGATATTAAAAATCATCCTAGCCTCTTACTTTAAATTATTTTTCATTAATTTGACTTCTTAAATATGCATCGATAAATGGATCTAAGTCACCATCCATAACTGCATTCGTATTACCTGTTTCTTCATTAGTTCTATGATCTTTAACCATAGCATATGGATGAAATACGTATGAACGTATTTGACTACCCCATCCAATTTCTTTTTGTTCGCCTCTAATTTCATCTAAAGCTGCTGCTTGTTCTTCAAGTTCTTTTTGGTAGAGTTTAGCTTTTAACATTTTCATAGCTTGTTCTCTATTTTTAATTTGTGATCTTTCGTTTTGACATGTTACGACGATACCAGTTGGTTGGTGTGTAATTCGAACAGCTGAATCAGTTGTGTTGACGTGCTGTCCACCTGCACCAGATGCTCTATAAGTATCGACTGTAATGTCTTCAGAATTAACTTCTATTTCTATTTTTTCATTATTAAATTCAGGTGTTACATCACAAGATACAAATGATGTATGACGTCTTCCTGATGAATCGAATGGCGAAATACGCACTAATCTATGGACACCTTTTTCAGCTTTTAAATATCCATATGCATTATGACCTTTGATAAGAATTGTGACACTTTTAATGCCCGCTTCATCTCCAGCTTGATAATCTAACGTTTCTACTTTGAAGCCTTTTTGTTCTGCGAAACGTTGATACATCCTAAGTAGCATTGAACCCCAATCTTGAGATTCTGTACCACCTGCACCTGGATGCAATTCTAATATAGCGTTGTTTTCATCATGTTCACCATTAAGTAGCAGTTTCAATTCAAATTGATCGATGTCTGTTTGTAACGCTTTTAAATCCTGCTCAAGCATTTCGTGCATATCTTCATCATATTCTTCTTGTAACAATTCAACAGTTGTAAGCAAATCTTCAATCTGTTGATCTAAAGCATGAAAATCACCGACTACAGACTTTAATGCATTGTTTTTGTTAATGATGTCTTGTGCTTTATTTTGATCGTCCCAGAATGACGGATCAACCATCATTTCTTCGTATTCTTGAATGTTCGTCTCTTTATTTTCTAAGTCAAAGAGACCCCCTGATATTCATTAATTTTTCATTATTTTTATTTAATGTTTGTCTAATTTCCGTTAATTCCATAAAATTACTCCTTTATGCTTGACCATGACAGTTTTTATATTTCTTACCACTACCACATGGACATGGATCATTTCGGCCAACTTGTTCATCTTTTACGATTGGTTTTGGTTTAACTTTTTCTTTACCATCGTTTGCACTCACATGTTTAGCTTCACCTATTTCAACTTGTTCACGTTCAACTTGTTCGCCACGATCAATTGTTGATTTAAGAATGTATTTACTTACTTCATCTTCTATTTCATTCAACATTGTTTCAAATAAATCCAAACCTTCATTTTGGTACTCTCTAAGTGGATTGATTTGACCATAAGATCTTAAGTGGATACCTGTACGTAATTGATCCATTGTATCAATATGATCAGTCCATTTACGGTCTATTGTTCTTAACACAATCATACGTTCAAATTCAGACATTTGATCACCAAAGTCTTCTTGTTGAGCATTGTATTGTGTTTTAATTTTTTCTAATACAATTTCTACGATATCTTCATAATCTCTACCACGAATATCATCAACTTTAATTGCACCTTGTGGTAAATATGAATCTTCAATATATTGAACAAGCGCTTCAAAATCAATTTCTTCTTCATTTGTTGCGAAGTGATAGTTCACGCCACGCTCTAATGATGATTTAATCATGTCTTTAACAATGTCTTGTACATCATCTTTTTCGATAATATCATTACGTTCACCGTAAATGATTTCACGTTGTTTTCTAAGTACATCATCGTATTCTAATAAACGTTTACGTGCATCGAAGTTATTACCTTCAACACGTTTTTGAGCAGATTCTACTGCTCTAGAAACCATTTTAGATTCAATTGGTGTATCATCATTCATACCTAATTTACCCATTAAAGATTGCATACGTTCTGATCCGAAACGAACCATCAACTCATCTTGTAATGATAAGTAAAATCTACTTCGACCAACGTCACCTTGACGACCTGAACGTCCTCTTAATTGGTCATCGATACGTCTTGATTCGTGACGTTCTGTACCAATAACAGCTAAACCACCAAGTTCAACAACGCCATCACCAAGCTTGATATCCGTACCACGACCGGCCATGTTTGTTGCAATGGTTACTGCACCTTTTTGACCTGCATTTAAAATAATTTCTGCTTCACGTTCGTGGTTTTTCGCATTCAATACGTTATGTCTAACGCCTTTTTTCTTTAATAGTTGTGAAATATATTCACTTGTTTCAACGGCAACTGTACCTAATAATACTGGTTGACCTTTCTTGTAGAGCTCGATTACATCTTTAACAACTGCATCAAACTTACCTTTTTGAGATGCAAAAATTAAGTCCGCTTCATCTTTACGTTGTATCGGTCTATTTGTTGGAATTTGCGTAACAGTCATATTGTAAATATTTCTGAACTCTTCTTCTTCCGTCTTAGCCGTACCAGTCATACCTGATAATTTGTTATACATTCTAAAGAAGTTTTGGAACGTAATAGATGCCATTGTTTTAGATTCATTTTGAATCTCGAGTCCTTCTTTTGCTTCAATTGCTTGATGCAAGCCGTCAGAGAATCTTCTACCTGGCATTGTACGACCTGTAAATTGGTCGACAATCATAATTTCTCCATCTTCTACAACGTAATCTTTATCTTTAAACATTGTTCTATTTGCTTTTAATGCAATATTAATATGATGCATTAAGTTAACATGTTTCACGTCAAACAGGTTATCAATTTTGAACATACGTTCAGCTTTATCAATACCTTGTTCTGTTAAAGTGATGGCTTTAGTTTTTTCATCATAACTAAAGTCATCTTCACCTTTAAGCATTTTTACAAATACGTTGGCTTGTGTATATAAAGTAGTTGATTTTTCTGCTTCACCAGAAATGATAAGTGGTGTTCTCGCTTCGTCAATTAAAATTGAGTCAACCTCATCAATGATGGCAAAATTAAGAGGTCTCATAACACGGTCTTTTTTATACGTAACCATGTTGTCTCTTAAATAATCAAATCCAAGTTCATTGTTTGTACTATACGTGATGTCCGCTGCATATGCTTCACGTTTTTGATCCGTATCCATTGAATTCAAATTAAGTCCAACTGATAAACCTAAGAAATTATATAATTGCGCCATTTCTTCACTTTGTGAACTTGATAGATATTCATTGACTGTAACAACATGAACGCCTCTACCTGTTAATGCATTTAAATAAACTGGCATTGTTGCTGTTAATGTTTTACCTTCACCAGTTTTCATTTCTGAAATATCACCACGATGAATGGCAATACCACCCATTATTTGTACTTTAAATGGTGTCATATTAAATACCCTAGTAGATGCTTCTCTTACGATTGCATATGCTTCAGGTAAAATTTTGTCTAAATATTTTTCTTGCTTTTTATAATCTTCTATTTCTGACAATTCTTTTTTGAATTGTTCTGTTTTCTCTCTTAATTGATCATCTGTTAATTTAGCAATTTCATCTTCTAAATTGATGACTTGGTCTGCTAATTTTCCGAGTGATTTAACAACTCGTTTGTTACCATCAGCTATTTTTGATAAAAAACCCATTTTGTTCTCTCCTTCAACTAGAAAACTAGTAATCTTACAACAATATATCATAACACGTTTATATCTCTTTTTACACTATTTAAGATTACCACCTCTGTACATGAAAAGCTATCAATAGCCAAAGAAACTGGTGCAGAAATTCTGCACCAGTTCGTGTGAATCATTTTTATTGTATTGAAGTTTCAATTAATCCATATTTACCATCTTTACGTTTATAAACGATGCTTGTTTCATCTGTTTCTGCATCAGTAAAGATGTAAAAATCATGTCCTAGTAAGTTCATTTGTAATACTGCTTCTTCAGAATCCATTGGTTTCAATGCAAATTGCTTAGAACGAATGATTTCAATTTCATTATCGCTATCATTCTCTTCAACTTCTTCAGGAGCAGCTGAATCTGCACTTACTACAAAGACATCTTTATCTCGCCCTTTATCGCGATACTTTCTATTAACCTTAGTTTTGTACTTACGTACTTGTCTTTCGAGTTTGTTAGTTATTAAGTCGATTCCAGCATATAAATCTTCATGTCTTTCTTCAGCTCTCAAAGTAACATCTTTCAACGGAATAGTTACTTCAATTTTACTTCTAGAATCCTGATAAGTTTTGATTTTAACGTGGGCTATCGCCTCTGGGACATTAGTAAAATATCTTTCTAGTTTACTTACTTTGTCCTCAATATAATTTCTTATCGGATCAGTCACTGTGATGTTTTCCCCATGAATTTCAAATCTGATCATAAAACACCGACTCCTTTAACGCTCAATTTCTCTTGTGTTTCTTCCTACTTATATTTTATCATTATTTACCGCTCTTGCAAATGTTAAGGCATCTATTTTTCTGATTTTTCTAATAAATAAAAGTTCCGCTAATCGATGCATTGTTAACCCTGTTGTATAAATATCATCTACGAGTAATATTCTCTTATTTTCAAAGTCTATATCTTTATTTATTTTAAATGGATTATGCTGAGATGACCTTTCAATTTTAGTTAATTCAGATTGCTTTTTCCTTTCTTCAGTTTCAAAAACTTGTATATATTTAATTTTATGATTATCCAACACTGTTGTTACATGATCGAATGTACGCTGCTCTAACTTATTAGGATGAATGGGTGCCGGAATAACGTAATCATATCGCTTAAATAATTTAAGTGGTAATTGAAATACTTGATTGAGCGCAACATCTCCATTTAACTTATATTGTTGTATAAGCGCTTTGACAAGACCATCATAGTCATAAAGCGTATAAAGTTGATTAATCAATGGATACTTATTCGAAAGCCACTGGCAATCTAAACAAGCATCCTCTTCTTCAGACATTATTTTTAAGCATTTTTTGCATCGTCTTGTTTGATGATTAAATGTTAATTGATTTGCACATTGCTCACATATTATAGATTGCTTTGAAAATAGATTTAACAAATCGATTACTTCATTTATATTATTTTGACAAATTAAACATTTATTCAAATTAACCATCCTTTCTCGCGTGCTAAATCATTCATTTCTATAATTTCACGTTTCGCTTGTATCATATTTCGTGTGATACCTTCGTGATAACACAATACCTTGCCAGTCGGACAAGATAATTTTCGACCAACACGTCCTGCAATTTGAATGATGGCACTACTTGTAAACTTCTCTGTATGCACGATGACGACATCTAATTTTTCTAACGTAACGCCTCTTTCTAATATTGTCGTCGTAAACATAATGTCTATTTCATCATTTCTTAAACGCGTCACCTTTTCATGCCTCATCACATCATGACTAGATACATATTCAATTTTTGAAAAGTAACATTGAAACACTTTAAATATTTGTTCCATATAATGAATATTATGAAAGAAGACAAATGTTTTTCTATTTTGTTCTATTTGGGATTTAAGAAACGTAAGTAACTTCTGATTGAGTTTATTTTCTTTAATGATATTAAATTGAAATTCTGGAACTGGTAATGGGTGTTTATGATATCTTGCGGGGAGTTTGATAATCTGATTATGATTAAATTTAGAAAGGAGTTGCTTGTTAGGCGTCGCTGTTAAATAAATATGACTAGATTGCACTGAAGAAGCTTTTCGAATGGTATGCATCAGTTGATTATCCATTTCTAACGGAAATGCATCTACTTCATCAACAATGACCACATTAAAATGTCCATCATAGCGCATAAGTTGATGAACTGTCGATACGACAAATGAACTATTAAACTGCGCGAACTGACCTTCATACATTAAATCAATTTGCTCCTCTTTAAATGCGTTTATCAGTCTTAAGTTAACTTCTTTCACGACATCTACTCTTGGTGAAACAACTGCAACATTCATACCCGATTTTCGAGCTTTTGATATACCTTCAAATATCATTTCTGTCTTCCCTGCTCCTGTCACAGCATGGAGTAATAAATGTTCTTGCTTTAAAATAGCGTCTTTAATTTTAGAGGATGCAAGTTGTTGCTGTTCACTCAATTCAAAATCCAACTGATAATGACATTCTGATGCTTCATGCAAGCTCTCAATGAAATAAATGTCTTTACAACTTTGAACTTTACCAAGTGCAATACAATATCTACAATAGGTTGTTTCTTGCTCGCAATGGTGGCAAAAATACTGATAAAACAATGATTGATCTTTGTTAGCACACTGATTACAAATATATTTACCTTGAATAAAAGACACGCCAGGTTTACTGTCTTTAACTTTTTCAGTCGTTACTTCATTTAAATCTCGGCATATTCGTCCGTATAATTTCATTCTAACCTCCATAAAAAAAGCACAAAAAGCCGAAGCTTTTTGTGCTGTAGTTATATTATATACTTAAATCTAATTCGGTCGTTGTGAATCCTAAACCTAATGAACCTTCTCCTAAATGCGTTCCGATTACTGGTCCAAAATAACTCATAATAATTTGTGCATCAGGGAATTGTTCTTCAACTTGCGCTTTCCAGGAAAGTGCAGTTTCTTTATCGTTTCCTTCAATAATAACAATAGATAAGTTTTTAGAACTTTCAACTTCTTGAGCTAATTGTTCTTCAATACGTTTCATTGCTCTTTTCTTTGTTCTCACTTTATCGTAAGGAACAATTTTCGTATCAACGAAGTGTAGTAATGGTTTCACTTGTAACATCGTGCCGACTAATGCTTGTGCACTATTTAAGCGACCGCCTTTTTTCAAGTTATTTAAATCATCTACTATAAAATATGCATTTGTATTTTGTTTCATATTCTCTAATTGTTCTAGAATGTTATCAATAACTGTCATACCTTGTTCAATAAGTTGAGCTGCTTTTAAAGCATAGAAACCTTGTACTGAACAAGAGATTTCAGAATCAAATGCATGAACGTTTATACCTTCTACCATATCGTTTAACGTCACAGCTGTTTGATATGTACCACTTATACCACTTGATAAGTGAACTGCAATCACATCTGTATATCCTTCGTCTTTCAAACTCTCAAGTAATTCCACATATTGACCCATAGCTGGTTGAGATGTCGTCGGTAATTGTTTTTCATTTCTCATTCTTTTATAGAAATCTTCTGTACTTATCTCTGACAATTCTTTATAAACTTCATCATCAAATATAACATTTAAGGCAATCGTTCTAATGTTATATTTATCTATATATGCTTGATCTAAATATGCTGTTGAATCTGTTATAACAGCAATCTTCATAAAGTTATCCTCCTTGATTCTCTTCCATACTCATCATATCTAATTCTTGGTTATTTGAAAAGAAGTTTATGAACTAAATTGCTGCCTGTGCCATTTTAGAAAATTTATATGTGCCGTCCTTTTTAACAAGCGTCACAACTTCGTTAAAAGTCTTTTTCTCATCTTTACTACCATTCTTAGGGTGAGCTGTCGTTTCTACATTATAGAATACAACAACTTGATCTTTTTTCTGTTCTAAAAACTTAATATTGGATATTTTTTTATCGAATTTATAACTTTTAAGTGTATCTTTTAACACTTTTTCTTCTTCTTTAACGTCTAGTTGTTTTGAATCTGTGTCGATTGTTTTAATGTAAGCTTCTACATCACCATCATTTAAAGACTTTCTATTTTTTTCAATAGCTTCTTTGACTGCTTTTTCAGTATCTTTATTTACTTGAATCGTATCTTTTGGATTTCCTTTTTCATCTAATAGTACACCTTGACTATCATCCACTTTGTCCGTCGTTTGCTTTTCTTCTTTTGATCCACAAGCAGCTAACACGATAGACAACACTAAGCACAACATCAATAATTTATTCTTCAATTCATACAATCCTTTCCCGACTAATTTCAATAGTATATAATAATCGTAACAGATTACGATGTAAAGGGAGAAGTATTAACATGGCAGAAGGACTAATTACAATCAAATCAGCACATGAAACTGAAATTGTCATTAATAAATCGAGATTTATCGCGAGCATTCATCCTGCAGAAACTGAAGAAGAAGCGAAAGCATTCATACAACAAAAGAAAAAAGAACATCATGATGCAACACATAATTGCTCTAGCTATGTTATCGGTCCTACAATGCTTATCCAAAAAGCAAATGATGATGGTGAACCATCAGGAACAGCAGGCGTGCCTATGTTAGAAGTATTAAAAAAACAACAACTCCATAATGTTGTTGTTGTTGTTACAAGATACTTTGGTGGTATTAAATTAGGTGCAGGTGGATTAATACGCGCATACGGAAGTGCAGTCAGCCAAGTTATTAAAGAAGTAGGCAGAATTGTTTTATTAGACGCAATACCATTCGAAGTAACATTAGACTATGATCAAACAGGACGCTTCGAGCACGAATTACAACAAACTGATTATCAACTTGTAGATACTGCTTATACAGACAAAGTTACCTATACTATACATGTGATAGCATCAGAAGAAGAACCATTTATAGATTTCTTAAACGAAGTCAACCAAGGTAAGTACGAATTAAACAGACAAGATATCATCGCACTACCATTTCCATATAATAAAGAAGAAGAACGCTAATCGACATTAGCGTTCTTTTTTATACTTTGTTCTTGTTAATAAATTTAATATTGGTCTGTAATTTGCATTCACGAGTCCTGTAAATTCTACGATTAATTCTATTGTTATTAATATCATAATAAACATCATTAATACGCCGTATGGTGGTGATAAATAAAGGATGACACTTGATATGCTGAATAATATGGCAATCATATATATTAATATAACAGTTTGCCTATGTGTATAACCTAAATCTAATAATCTATGGTGTAAATGCGATTTATCTGCTTGAACGATAGATTGACGATTATGTAGTCTACGTATTACTGCGAACAACATATCGATAAATGGTACTGCAAGTATAACCATTGGGAAGAATAGCGATATTAACGTAATGTTCTTAAAGCCTAATAGCGATAACACACCGATAATATAACCTAATAGTAATGCTCCACTGTCACCTAAGAATATTTTAGCAGGATGTGAGTTAAATACTAAGAAACCTAATAATGATCCTATTAACACACTACAAATCATCATGATAAAGATATTCTGCTGTAATATTGCGATAAATCCTATTGTTACTAAAGCGATACATGATATGCCTGAAGCTAATCCATCTAGACCATCTATTAAGTTGATTGCATTCATTACTGCAACAACCCAGAAGATTGTCATTGGAATACTAAAGATTCCAAATTCTATGACAACACCGAATGGCAATGTAATAAAATCTAATGTGACGTGGTTAAAAACGACGATTAAAGATACAGCAATTTGACCTGCTAATTTAACAAGTGGTTTCATATCATATAAATCATCCACTAAACCTATAATATAGATGACAATCGCCCCTAGTATAATAGGAATTGTTTCATGTTCTACTGGTTTCCCCCACCATAAACCGATGAGAAAAGATATTAAAATGACTGAGCCACCTAATACTGATACGGGTTTAGTATGAACTTTTCTAACGTTTGGCATATCAACTGCACCAATTTTAATAGAAAGAACGATAACTAAAGGTGTTAGTATTAAACTTACAATCATGGTTAGTAATATTAGTTGTAAAGTAAACATTGAGTCACCTTCATTTTGTAATTGCACCGAATTTGATTAAAACATTACTTCTAGAATATCAAAATTTCATTCTACATGCCATAAAAATAATAGTATACCACATTTTTGAAATCAAAGATTTTTGTGTTAAAACTAGCTTTATAAGCAAACATGTGAAAAAAGAAACTTTTTTAACAAAATAACCTGTTATACCGTGACAAAAGCAATCTAATAGATTACAATATCATATGGCTTACTAAATGAAGGATGGTGTTAAATTAAATGATTCAAGCAATTATATTCAATATATCTGTAACTATTGCAGCATTTTATCTATACCATCGAATACAATATAGCGAAACGAGAACTGTGACTTTTTCACAAAATTATATCACCATCTTAATGACAGGTGTTTCAATATTATTAATATCTAATCCTATACAGTATCATGACTATGCATTCTCTTTAAGTTTTATACCTATTCTCTTCTTAGGAAGATTTACTAATTTATTTTATTCTGTTTTAAGTGCCGTAGTTATTGTACTATTTGACATTTTTGTAATGGGTACACCATTTTTTGATGATATCCATTTACTGATTATTGCAATTGTTGTTGGGATGATAGGTCCTTTTCTTAAACAAAGTGATTTCGTGAGTATTCAATTATTGTATTTAATCAGCATTATGATTATTGCGATAACGCTTATCTTTTTAAATCCTGATTCATGGCTCAACGAATGGTTGTTTCTTGTGCCAGTTTCCTTTATCCTAAGTATTATTAGTGCAAGTGTTTATAGAGACATTTGGATCTTGAAAAATTTAATTTCAAGATATGAAAATGAAGAATCCGTTGATTACTTAACAGGTTTAGGAAATGTTAAAGAATTCGATCGTTATTTAAATAAGACGACTGAACAAATAACTGAACAAGACCAATCTATGGCATTATTATTGATTGATATTGATGGATTTAAAGACGTGAACGATGCGTATTCTCATAAGGCTGGAGACGCGGTCTTAAAACAAATGTCGCAATTGTTAATCAACTATTTACCTAAAGATGTTAAAGCTTTTCGTAACGGCGGAGAAGAATTTTCTATTATTCTTGTTGGCGAAACATTAGATAGTGCTATTAAATTAGCTGAAAGTATTAGAGATAGCGTTCAACAATCTACTTTCCATTTACCTAACAAAGAAACAATTAAGCTATCTGTTTCAATTGGTGTAGGCTATTTAAGTGAACAAGATAACAAATCTAAACGCCGCGTATTTAAAGATGCGGATGATATGTTACATGAAGCCAAATTACAAGGTCAAAACAAAGTAATGTTCAATCCAATTATTAAGTTATAAACTGAACATAGAATTGCCTCTAGCAATTCTATGTTTTTTGTTGAATCGTTTTTAATTTGATTATTTACATAAAATTCAATACGAAACTGGAGGTTACTATGGAAGAGATACAAGACTTCACGATTATAGATGAAAATAAAATCATTGATGTTGTCATGACTGCCGGTCGCATACTTTTAGAAAGTGGCGCTGAAACATATCGAGTTGAAGATACAATGGCAAGAATCGCTACAAGTTATGGCTTAGAAAATACACATAGCTTTGTAACATCTACTGCGATTATATTCTCGCTTAATGACAGAACAAATACACGTCTGATTAGAATAGATGAACGTACAACAGATTTAGAGAAGATTTCTTTAACGAATCAAATATCACGTAAGATAGCTAACAATGAACTAACGATAGATGAAGCTAAATCAGAGCTGATTCATTTACATCATGCTTCATTACAATTTCCATTTTGGTTAAAAGTATTAGCTGCAGCGATAGCATCAGCCTGTTTTTTACCTATGTTTGGTGGTAAACAAGCTGAAGTCATCCCTTCATTCATTGCGGGTGGTGTAGGATATTTAACGATGTCCCTTGTCCATAACACGATTAGAATTAAATTCTTCACAGAGTTTATAAGTTCATTAATTATTGCTACAATCGCAACGATTAGTGTAAATTTCTTTATAGGCGTTAATTTAAGCTTAATTACAATCGCTTCTGTTATGCCTCTTGTACCAGGTGTCTTGATTACAAATGCAATCAGAGACTTAATGGCAGGACAGTTGCTTGCAGGTATATCTAAAGGTGTAGAAGCGGCACTTACGGCATTTGCTATTGGTGCTGGTGTTGCTATCGTATTATTACTTAGTTAAGGAGGTGCTTTAAATGTTAGATTATATATATCAAATTTTGTTAAGTTTTACCGCAACGTTGTTTTTCTCTGTCATTTTTAATGCACCTAAGAGACTATTAATAGCATGTGGTATTGTTGGTGCGATGGGCTGGATGATTTATACCATTTCGTTAGACTTTGGCATCGATAAAGTACAAGCATCATTCTATGGTAGCTTTGCCTTAGCGTTAATGAGTCATATTATGAGTCGCTATTACAAACGTCCAATGATTATCTTTATAGTTGCCGGTATTATCCCTCTCGTTCCTGGAGGCTTAGCTTATGATGCAACTAAAAACTTAGTTATCAACAATTATGATGTTGCAATTAATACAACACTACAAGCGACACTCATTTCTGGTGCAATCGCGTTTGGTATTTTATGTTCTGAAATCATTTTCCAAATCTATGTCAGAACAAAGCATTCTTTTGCTTCTAAGAAACAAAAAAGCGTATAATAAATAACGTAAATAGATGTAAAGGGAGCGAGCAATTTGAAACAACGTCTAATTGATCGATTAACAAGATATGTAAAAGTAGATACACAAGCTGATGCAGCAAGTGAAAGTACGCCATCTACTGAAAAGCAATGGAATTTAATCCATATACTTGAAGAAGAAATTAAAGCATTAAATCTTGAAGTTGACGTAGACGATAAAGGGTATTTAATGGCCACTTTACCGTCAAATACAGATAAGGATGTACCTACTATAGGGTTATTGGCACATATTGATACGTCTCCAGATTACCATGCATCAAATGTTAATCCTGTTATTGTAGAACAATATAACGGAGAAAATATTACATTAGGTAATACAGACAAAGTATTAAGCACGAAGACTTTCCCACAACTTGAAAAAGTAATTGGTCATACATTAATGACAACAGACGGTACAACTTTACTAGGTGCTGATGATAAAGCCGGTGTCGTTGAGATTATGGAAGCGATTATTTACTTATTAGAACATCCTGAAATTAAACACGGCAAGATTAGATTCAGCTTTACACCAGATGAAGAAATTGGTAGAGGACCACATCATTTCGATGTTGAACGATTTAACGCTGATTTTGCTTATACTTTAGATGGTAGCTTAGAAGGCGAATTACAATACGAAAGCTTTAATGCCGCTTCTGCAGTCGTTGAAGTTAACGGCGTAAACGTACATCCAGGTTCAGCGAAGGATGTAATGGTTAATGCTAATACTTTAGCAATGGCATTTAATGATCAATTGCCTAGTGATGAAGTACCTGAACATACTGAAGGTTATGAGGGCTTCTATCATTTATCTGACATGACAGGTACTGTTGAGAAAGCAACGCTACAATATATTATTCGTGATCATGATAAAGCACAGTTCGAACGTAGAAAAAATCATTTATTAGATATCGCAAAAGTATTAAATCATAAATATGATCAAGAACTGATAACTGTAACAATCAAAGATCAGTATTACAATATGGGTGAAAAAATCAAGCCACAACCTGAACTTGTGAACATACCTGAAAAAGTTATTGAATCATTAGGTATGACACCTATTATTGAACCTATTAGAGGTGGTACAGACGGTTCACAACTCTCATTCATGGGATTACCAACACCTAATTTATTTACAGGTGGCGCAAACTTCCACGGACCGTATGAGTATGCTTCCATAGATGTTATGGAAAAAGCTGTACATACGATAGTAGGTATCGTATCAGAATTTGAACAACAGTCTTAAAACAACATATAAGAGCCTGAGACAAATACAGTGTCTCAGGCTCTTATTTTTATATATTAGCTTTTAATAATCTTAGCGATTGTGTTGTTAAATGTCTTAAAGCTATACCTAATTCTAAATCACTCATTGAATATTGATCTTTATTAAATACTTTATACATAGCTGTTACATCTTGTTCCAAGTATTGATCAAACTTTTCATCTGTTGCGCATATCGCAATATTGACTTTTTGATATTTGTTACAAAGTTCAGCAATTCTTACAGACGTCGTCTCTAGCAATTGTTGATTAGGTTTCAAACCTTCACCGAATACGATTAAGTCAGCTTGTTCAATCAACTTATCTAAATAAGTAAGCTCATTTACAACATCTCCACCTGTAACAAGTTGTGCGTCCCATAGACAATTAAACAAGGCAGCTAAGCCACTTCCTGAGCCACCACGTTCTTCTTTACCTAATAAGATTCTATGTTGGCTCTTAAATAGTTCACTAATATACCATAAAGCATTATCAATTGATACAGCATCTTCAATAGCAATTTGATTGATTGCTTGCTCTTTCATAATACGACTATTCTTACCATAATACTTCGATTCAAAGTCTGTTATCACTTTGATATTTTTATCTTTTAACCTTTTATCTAAATCATATAAATCAATTGTTCTTATATATTTAATCTGTTTTGCACCTTGGCTAACATCTATAAAACTACCTTCAGCATCAAAGAATTTAGCACCTAATGCTTGTAACATACCAAGTCCACCATCGTAACTTGCGACATCACCGACTGAAATTAATATCTCATTACTGTCTTCATTCAGCGCTTCTAAAATCACTTCTCCTAGTCCAAATGAAGACGTTTCAAGTGGTTTAATAATATCCTCACTTGAAGTTAAAACATTACCCGCTTCAATGACAATGATATCTTTCTCTGTTACAACATATGAAGACGACTTTGGTCTCATATATGCGTCATGATGATCCACTGAATATTTAGTGCCAGATTGCCATAATAATATTGAATCTATAACTTCCCTTTGACCATTAAATAATGGGACTTGTACTATGTCTGCTTCATTAAATTGAGACTTTATTGCTTCTTCGACAAATCGATTTGCATGATAACTAGATAAAATACTATCAAACTCATCCATCGCAACTAATACTCTCATAATTTTCACCTCATGCTTTTTATCTTAATTCATTATACTGTTTTTTACTTCAATTAACAAAAAAACAAACAGTCCAATCAGACTGTTTGCATATGTTTCACTTACTCTTCTGCTTTCGATAAACTTGCGACTGTGATATTTTCATGATCTGCATCCCATTCAGCATTACCATTAACAAAGTAAAATGCTTGTGGTGATTCATGTTTGATTCCAGTTTTATCGGCTATATAATCAGACAATTCTCTTTCTTCTTGAACAATTAAGTAATAACCATCCATATCTCTTTCATATAAGAATTTGTTAAATTGATCATATGCACTTGCTGAAATAGGACAAGTACTGCTATGTTTCATAACAAATACGTTTGGATTATCATTGAGTACTTTTTCAAATTGATCGATGGAAGTTAATTTCACGACCATTTTAATTCACCTCTATCATAATTTAACCAATACAATTGAACACTATATCATTTATCCATTTATATGGCAAATTCTATTTTTAATAATTATCTTTATTATCTTTACCCGCAATCTATAATATTAACCACAAGACAATTTTGGTATACTTGTTAATATATATTAAGGAGGTGCTAAATTTGTCCAAAAATACTTCACCCGTACTTATTAAAAGATGGGGTATGATTGATACGATCAATGCATGTTTACTTATTATTTCTGTCTTATTTTTATTTGATTTTAAAAACCAACCTGCATTATCGTATATTCTTGTAATAGCATTTTCTATATGGTTTATTTCACTTATAGGTAAAAATATATATTTATCAAAGCGCAACAAAGACAACCCTAAAGATACAATTGATAAGCAATAAAATAAAACACACCGATTACATAAAACAATGTATTTGGTGTGTTTTACTTATCTAATCTATCTATCGCTTTGTTGTACTTTTCATCTTTACCTAAGTAACTAAATTGAGAACTTACGCCATTTTGTACTTGGACTTTTTGAAGTTTATCTTCTATAAGAATACCTTTTTTACGTTCTTTATAGTAATTAATTAAAGTATAATACACTTCTATTTGAGCTTGTCTCATCTGATTAACACGTTTAGATGAAATATTCGTTTGATTCAGTGATTTAATATTTTTAGAAAATAATGGGATAATATTTTTCTCAATATAGTCCGCTCTATCTTGCACGTTTTGAGTATCATTTAAATATTTAGCTTTCGTACTTAATTCTTCACTATTCTTATCAATAACAGAAACAAGCGCATCATAATCTTCTTTATCATCAGGATTATTTTTAGCTAATTTAGCATTTTTCTCTGCATCAGATTTGTTCTGTTCAAATACATCTGTATAGTCTAATATTTTCTCATTAGATTGGATGGATTGTTTAAATAATGAAATGTACTCATTTAATTCTTCTAATGTTTTTTCTTTCTTTTCTATATTACTCATGTAAATATCATGAGCATCTTGAACCTCATTTGTGCTTACATTTATATTATGAGCTTGCTTACTAAGATCTTTAACTTCAGGTATAATTTGCTTGTCGATTTTATCTTGAAGTTCATTCAATTCTTTACGTTTTTCAACTGTTACTTCAGTACCAATAAGTTGATCTAACTGATTTAATCTTAATTTATCTATATCTTTAAGAATTGAATTCTCTTTTTTATAAATAGGTTTCATTTCCCTTTTATACTTTTGAAGATCTGAATGTAATTCGTTACCACAAGCTGCAATAATTAAAACAAGAACAAATATCATTAAATAAAATAATTTAATTTTCATCATTGCACCCCTGTTTCACTTGTATTATACATAATTTCATGGATAATGAAAATGTTATATAGTATATTCATGCATGGATTTTAGAAAGGAGCTATTATGCTTAAACTTCCACAACCCTTTATTCAATTACAATCATCAGATGATTTTAAACTAAATTTTGAAAGTATTCAACAATTATTAATACATTTGCTTGATACGCCAGTGATAGATGTATTCCATATCGGTGGTACGAAACAAACACAATATGTTACAGAACCTATCGTAGATGTACTTGTTACGGTAAAATCACTTCACGATATTACAAGCCTCGATGAAAAAAGACTCAATTATCACCGCATATATCGATTACATAATGGTTACAATAAAAAAGTCATGATGGCTCAATTCCAAGACATGATAAGCTTAAAGCAAATAGCACGTTTACATATTGTTGAACAAAACAATCAAATGTTATATGATTATTTAACTGTAGAGTCACTTTTAACAAAAGATACAGATGTCATACAAACATTTGAATCCTTTAAGAAAGCTACTTTACTTGAAGCAAATAGTATAAAAGATTACGAAGCTCAAAAACAAAAATGGTTTCAACAACTTGTTCAAAAACATAAAAAATAACCCATTCGCTTAAGATGATAAATCTTGATATAATAATGTGAGAGCATAATACAGAAAGGACGTCGTGCGTTGGAGAATCATACAATTTTGGAGGAGCTTTCTAACTTTCTCCCAAAATCCCTTATAAAAGTAAATGAGCCACTTAAAAAATACACTTTCACAAAAACTGGTGGCAATGCAGATTTCTACTTATCACCTACTTCATATACAGAAGTACAAAAGATAATAGAATTTGCTTATAACAATCAAATTCCACTTACATTTTTGGGGAATGGTTCTAATATTATCATCCGTGATGGTGGTATAAGAGGAATTGTTATAAGCTTATTACAATTCAATCAAATAACGGTGAAAAATCAATCCATTACATGTGGAAGCGGTGCAGCAATTATTGATGTTTCAAGACGTGCTAGAGATCACCATTTAACTGGTTTAGAATTTGCCTGTGGTATACCTGGATCTGTCGGTGGCGCAGTATATATGAACGCTGGTGCATATGGCGGTGAAGTCAAAGATTGTATCGACCATATTAAAGCAGTAGATGATACTGGTCAGTTACATATCATTAAAGGTGAAGACTTAGAATTGGACTATCGTACAAGTATCGTTCAACGTAAACACCTAGTCGTACTAGAAGCAACTTTTAAATTACAAGATGGAGATATTACATCTATTCAAGCAACAATGGATGATCTTACACAACGTCGTGAAGATAAACAACCTTTAGAATACCCTTCATGCGGAAGCGTGTTCCAAAGACCACCAAATCACTTCGCAGGTAAACTTATTCAAGACGCTGAATTACAAGGGCATAGAATAGGTGGTGTAGAAGTTTCTACTAAACATGCTGGATTTATCGTTAATGTTGATAACGGAACAGCTACAGACTATGAGAACATCATTAAACACGTTCAAAAAATCGTTAAAGAGAAATTTGATGTGGAACTCAAAAGAGAAGTTAGAATCATTGGAGAACCTTTAGAATAAGAGAAAAAGCATGGGACACCACGTCCCATGCTTTTCTTATGTTATTATTCTAAACCTTTAATAACTTCGTCTACTTGTTTTTCAGTTGTTCTTACGCCACCTGAAGCTAAGTACCATAATTGTGCATCTACATTAACAACTTTGTCGTTCTTAACTGCATCTACATCTTTAATTACGTCATTTGATAATGCTTTCTTAGCAGTTGATTTACCACCGATTGCTTGACCTCTGTCCATAGCATAGATGATTCCAGGGTTTTTCTCAGTGATATATTCATAACTTACTGGTTGTCCGTGACCGCTTGCTTTAATATCTTTATCTACTGGTGTAACACCTAATACATCAAAGATTAAGCTACCAAATCTAGCACCTGGACCGTATGTAGATAATTCACCTTCGTTAACTAATAAGTACATTGCTTTGTCGTCTGATTTTTTAGCTTTATCTTTAGCAGATTTCACTTTTTTATCTAAATCAGCATTTAATTCTTTTGCTTTGCTTTCTTTGTCGAAGATTTTACCTAAGTTAGTTGTGTTTTCTTCTACTGATTCTAAGTAATTGTTATCATCTGCACCAACATATAAACGTGCTGCATCTGGTGCTGCTTTTTTCAATTCATCTTGTACTTCAGTTCCAGCTGTACGACCAGAGAATAAGATTAAGTCTGGTTGAACTTCTGCTACTTTATCATAGTTTACTTCTTTAACTGAACCAGTGTTTACAATGTCGTCGCCTTTAAATGCATCTAAGAATTTTGGTAATGATGCGCCACCTTCACCTTTTGGTACACCTTTAACTGCATCTTTAGCACCTAAAGCTTCAATTGTATCTAAAGCACCGTAGTCTAATACAACAACTTTTTTAGGGTTAACAGGTACTTTAACTTTATCTTCTACAGTTTTTGAATCACTGCCATCTTTCTTTTCACCACGAATTTGATATTTCGATTGGATTTCTACTGTTTTAGACTCACTCTTAGTATCACCTTTTGATGATTTTTCTTTACTACTTGAATTACTTCCACATGCTACAAGTACAACTGATAATACTGCAATTAAAATAAAACTGAAAACTTTTTTCATTATCGATGTCTCTCCTTCAAATATTATGATAAATTATGCGTCCAAAACCCTATTGCCCAACAAACTACAAACATCACTCCTTTCAATGTGATATCAATTTTGCTATATAGCTAATGTTTTAATTTCTTCTTCTTCGATGTATTCATCATCAAAATAGACACAAATACGTTGACCATTAATTTCTTGAATTTTAATTTCTAAGTCATAAATGTCACGTAATACATCCTCACAAATAACATCGTTTTTAATACCGGCGATTTCAACTTTACCTTCTTTGATCGCGATAATTCTATCTGAATAGCATGAAGCAAAATTAATATCATGTATAACGATTACGATTGTCTTGTTCATTTCTTTCACAAGTCTTCTTAAGATTTTCATAATCTGTACAGAATGTTTCATATCTAGATTGTTCAATGGTTCATCTAATAGAATGTATTCTGTATCTTGAGCTATCGTCATCGCGATATAAGCTCTTTGTCTTTGACCACCTGATAGCTCACTTAAATATTTATCTTGAATTTCAGTGAGTCCTAAATAATCTAGCGCTTTATCAATCATATCTTGATCTTCTTTTTTTAATTTACCTTTTGAATATGGAAATCTTCCGAAACTCACGAGTTGTCTTACTGAAATTTTAAGTTCTGTATGATTAGTTTGTTTTAAAATTGCTAGTTTCTTAGCAAGTTCATTGCTTTTCATTGAAGCGATATCTTGATCGTCTATCGTGATTTTACCGTTATCTTTATCAATTAAGCGGCTGACCATCGCTAAGACCGTACTTTTACCTGCCCCGTTTGGACCAATGAATGATGTGATTTTCCCTTTTTCAATTTCTATATCGACTTCATCAACAACTTTATGATGATGATAAGCTTTTGTTAATCCTTCGACTTTAATCATGCTACATTACGCTCCTTTAAAATTAAGAATATAAAGTAAATGCCACCTATAAAGTTAATCATGATGCTAATTTCTGTATTACCTTCAAACAAGTGCTCCACGACCCATTGACCTAAAAATAAGCTGATCCAACTGATGAGTATTGAAGCCGGTAATATGTATTTATGTTCGAATTCTTTGATGAATTCATGTGCTAAATTCACGACAAGTAGACCTAAAAATGTAATGGGTCCAACAAGTGCTGTTGAAATTGTGACAAGTAGTGCAACCATAACCATTAACCATCTTGTCACATTTGTATAATTAACACCAAGGTTAATAGCTTGGTCTCTTCCTAAAGACAATACATCTAAGTAGTTCTTTATCTTAAAAGCAATGAATATCATAATTAATAAAACAATGCCTGATATTGTAAGTAAACCCTCATTTATTGCACCAAAGCTTGCGAACATTGCACTTTGTATAGATAAGAATTCTTCAGGATCTATCATCATTTCAATAAAACTAGATAAACTTGAGAAGAATGTTCCAAAAACAATACCTAGTAATAATATGAAGAAGACATTTTGATCTTTAGACCTAAACAATATTTGGAATAAGAATAAACTAAATAGAATCATACCAACCAATGTAATCAAAAAGTTAAGATGATTATTGAGTACGACAGTCGATGTTGAACCAAATAAAAATATTAAAGACGTTTTAATAAACATATAGACTACATCTAAACCAATGATGGATGGTGTTAAAATTCTATTATTCGTGATTGTTTGGAAAATAACTGTTGAAACTGCAATACTGCCACCTACTAATAGCATTGCAATAACTTTTCTAACACGTCCGGTTAATTGATACGCCAATATATTAGGATTAATGTTATAAAGTAAATAAAGTGCTGCAATTAATAGCGTTAACACAGATAAAAGGATTAATTTATGTATAGGGGTTAATTTATTGAGCATTTCTTGAACGTCCTTTCATCAGCAATACTATAAATATGAAACTACCAATCACACCAATTGTTAAACCAATTGTAATTTCATAAGGGAATATAATTAATCGACCTATTACATCACAAATCATGACAAACAATGCACCAAATACAGCTGTATGTGGCAATGCATTTTTTAAATGATCTCCTCTGAATATTGAAACTAAGTTTGGAATAATTAAACCTAAGAATGGCATCATACCAACTGTTACAACAACAAGTGCCGTAATGATTGAGGCAATGATCAGTCCGATATTGACGACTTTTTGATAATTAAGTCCTAAATTCACACTAAAATCTTTACCCATACCAGCAATCGTAAATTGATTCGCAAATATAAATGCTAAAATCAATAACGGAATACTAATATAAAGAATTTCATATCTACCGCTTGTAATAATTGAGAAATTACCTTGCATAAAATTACCAATACTTTGTACAGCATTTGTACGTAATGCAACAAAAGAAGAAAAACTTGACACTATGTTTCCGAGCATAATACCAACTAATGGTATAAAAATAACATCTTTAAATTGAATTCTACGGAGAATTTGCATGAATAGCATTGTTCCAAATAAACTTAATAATGTAGCAAATAATAATTTAAGTAGTATGTTGGCTTCTGGAAAAGCGATAAGAGAAATTAATATACCTAATCTGGCCCAATCCATTGTCCCTGCAGTTGTTGGAGAAACGAATTTATTTCTTGTAAGCTGTTGCATAATCAGTCCACAAATAGCTAACGAGCTACCTGAGATAATAATACTGACTGTTCTCGGAATTCTACTTGATACTAAAATGTTCTTCTGTTCGTCTGTTAAATTTAATATATGTAATGGTTTTACTTCTGAAACACCTATAAATATAGAGAAGAACGTTGCAATTACTAATAAAATAATCAAAACATCTAAACGCATTAAAAACTTTCCCATTTCACACCCTACTTCTTTTTAGTTGATAACGATTATCATTATCTCTATTGTAATGAAGAGTATGGGTAAATGCAATGCCATTTAAAAAAAGAGTGATGGAATTAAATTCCACCACTCTTTTATAATTATTTTATATTAATATCTTTATTTGGCATTGTATGTTGATCTCTAGCAGTAACGTGACTTGTTATATTATATTGACCCGCATCTTTAAATTTATATTTTAAAGTATATACCCCATCTTTGTTTTCTTTAACTTTTTTCATTTCTGAAGATTTTTTGTCCCCATCTTTAACGATTTCAAACATCACCTCATCTGCATCTTTCACTTTTTCATCACCAAGTGTCACTTTTGCAGAAAGTTCTACTTCTTCACCTCTTTTAGCTTCTTTAGGTACGTCTAAAGCCACTTCTAAAGCTTGAGGTTTATCAGAAGACTTATGCTCTGAATGTTGATGCTCATCCTCTTTTTTGTCATTTCCACATGCAGCTAGAACAGAAATAACTAATACTGTTAATACCCCTAGTAATATTCTTTTCATGAATATAACCCACCTTTCAATATATTAACTTCATTATAAACAATAAATATCACATAAATTACCATAAATATTGAAAAATATGTTAACTTTTTAATTACACAATAAAAAGAGCCTAGAACAAAATGTATGTCCTAGACTCTTTTAATATTTTACTTTTCATCAAAGATGAAGTCTTCATCTTTAAGTGCTTCTACATTTAATGCTAGTACATAACCATCACCTTTAACACTGAAGAAGTCATGGTTTTTAGTACTTGTATTTAATGCATTTTCAATGATAGGGTTGAACGCTTTTTCTTCATAATATGGTTCAAATCCTAAATTAGCTAATGCTTTATTTGCATTATATGTTACGTAGTTCATAACATCATTTGTTAATCCTATTTCATCATATAATGTTTTTGTATATTCGTATTCATTTTTGTATAGTAAATCAAGCATACGATACATTTCTCTATCCGCTTTAATTTGTTCATCTTGTGATAATTCATTTTTTAAACTTTGTGCATCTAGTCCTGTAAACACACCATGGATAGATTCATCTAGTAAAATTTTACGGATGATTTCTCCTGAAGTTGTCATACGGCCTTGTCCAGCTAAATATAATGGATAGTAGAAACCAGAGTAGAATAAGAATGTTTCTAAGAACACACTTGATACTCTTGCCATGTATTGATCATAAATGGAAGCTTCTTTACCCCATAATTTATGATAATTACCTACAATCATTTCTGATTTATATTTCAAGTGTGGTTCTTCAACAACCCACTTATCTAATAATTCATTTGTTTCACTAGACGGTAATAGTGTCGTGAATATATGTGAATAACTTTTCGCATGTATTTGTTCCATCATACCCATAAATGAATACACTGCTTTTTTACGTAAGTCTTTCGTATGCATCATGATTAAAGGCATGCCATCATCAGCTTGATGTGTATCTAATCCAGTAAGACCAGCTAACGCCTTTTTAAAAGCATTTCTTTCAGGTTCTGTTAATGTTTCCCAACTTGCTATATCTTTAGATACTTTAAATTCTGACTCAACCCACATTTGTGAGATGTTTTGACGCCAAAACATATTCGTCATATCTTCTTGTGTATTCCAGTTTACTGCCTTCATGTTAGATCTCCTATCTTAATTAAATTGATTAGATTGCGCAACTTGTACATTCTTCAACGCTTAATAATTTATTTCGTGTATAGTAAAGTGATTTTAAGCCTTTATGGTGAGCATATACGTATAATCTTGAAAGTTCACGTGTTGAAATCTCTGAATTTACATATAAAATTGTAGAAATACCTTGGTCCACATGCTCTTGAATCGTTGCAATTAAATCAATTAATTTCATTTGATCTGTATTAAATGCTGATTTGTAATACCACATTGTTTCAGGCGATAAGAATGGCATTGGGTAAAATGTTTCTGCATTACCATATGTTCTTCTTTCAATTTGATCGACAATAGGCATAACAGAACTTGTAGCATTTTGTACATATGAAATACTTTGAGTTGGTGCAATAGCAAGCCTATATGCATGGTATAAACCATTTTCTTTAACAGCTTCTGCTAATGCTTTCCAATCTTCAGCAGTTGGAATATCGAAACCTTCAAATAATGCTGCAACATTATCATATTCAGGTTTAATATCTTGTTGTATATATTTTTCAAAGTATTTACCTGAAGCGTAATCAGATTTGTCGAAATCTACATATGTTTCGTGTCTTTCTTTCGCAATTTCCATTGAACGTTCAATAGAATAGTAATTCATCATCATAAAGAAGACATTTGCGAAGTCTTTAGCTTGCTCTGATTCATAACCAATTTTATTTTTAGCTAAGAAACCATGTAAGTTCATAACACCTAAACCTACAGAATGTAATTCATTATTTGCTTTTCTTACACCTGGTGCATTTTTAATGTCTGTATCATCAGATACAACTGTTAAAGCATCCATACCAATATGTACAGAATCACGGAATTTCTTAGATTCCATGACGTTTACAATATTTAATGAACCTAAGTTACAAGAAATATCACGTTTGATTTCATCTTCAGTTCCATAATCGTTAATAATTGACGTTTCTTGTAATTGGAATATTTCTGTACATAAGTTACTCATTTTAATTTGTCCGATATTAGAGTTAGGATGTACTTTATTCGCATTATCTTTAAACATCAAATAAGGATAACCTGATTGCAATTGCGTTTGAGCAATTGTATTTAACATATCACGTGCATCTTTAGCTTTTTTAATAATATTAGGATTTGCTACAAGTTCGTCATAATATTCATCAAGATTAATATCATCAAGTGTCACACCATATTCGCGTTCAACAGTATGTGGAGCGAACATATAGAAATCTTTACCTTCTTTAGCTAAATCAAAGAATTTAGATGGCACGATTAAACCAGTGGAAATAGTAGATAATCTAATATCTTCATCTGCGTTCACTTTTTTAGTATCTAAAAATTCTAATACATCATAATGGAAGATGTTTAAGTATACTGCACCGGCACCTGGTCTTTGACCAAGTTGATCAGCATAACTAAAGCCACCTTCAAGTGATTTAGCAACTGGTAATACACCCTTAGCGACACCTTTAATGCCTTTAATAGCTTCACCACGTGCACGCAATTTAGATAAGTTGATTGCGACACCGCCACCGATTTTACTCAATTGTTTAGCTGTTGAATCTATAAAGTTAATTGAATTTAAGCTATCATCAACTTCTAATAGGAAACAACTTACTAACTCACCACGTCTAGCTCTACCAGCATTTAAGAATGTTGGTGTTGCAGGTTGGATACGTTGTTCAATCATACCTTCAACAAATTGTTTAGCTTGTTCTACATTACCTTTAGCTAAATATAGAGAAACAATAATAACGTGTTCTTTATATGTTTCAAGGTATTCTGATTTATCATTAGTCTTCAAAGCATAATCTTTGAAGAACTTACTAGCTGACATGTAACTTGCAAATTGAAAAGGAATTGAATCTGCAAACTGGTTAATCTCTTTTAATGATGACTCACTGTATTCTTTAAATAAGTCATAATAAAAGTCTTGTTCAACTAAAAAGTGTAAACGTTCAATAGGATCATTGAATTGAATTGTTTTTTCTGCAATTTCTTCTAAGTATACTTCTAATGCTTCTTGATCTTTTTCAATATCGAAAAAGCCGTCTTCTCTTCTCTTTGTTACCTTATTGTTTAATTCAATATGATTTTTCTTTTGTTTGTTTATCATTTTCATAGAGATTAACCACCTTTTCTTTAAATTCATCTGCTATTGCTTGGTTACCGTGTAACTCAAATTTCATCAATAAAGGGACATGATATTGATTCGCGATTTCTTCACTAGCTTTCGCGAAATTCTGTCCCCAATTTCTATTTCCACTACCTGCTACTGCTTTAAGATTATGATGATTCACTTTCAAAAAATCTTGTACAGTATCAGGTACTTGGCCAAATCCAATTGTACCTGTAACCATTATAAATGGTTCATTTATTTCATTTGTCTTGTTTGCCTCAGTGAGAGCCATTGTGTCAGACAATCCTGCTCTCTGTATGAACCGTCGTACATTACCAGTTAAAGAGTAATAAATTATCTTCATAAACTTTCACCTACCACATGTAAATGCCTATGCAACTGTATAAATGAAATAAAAAATACAAAAAATTGAACACTTTATTCATTTTTATTTCAAATGCACAAAACACAAGATATAGTGTTATGTTTTATAAGCACCTACTATATTATGTGATTCATTATAACACTTTAAATGATTCATAACACTTATAATACCTTATTATTTTTAAAAAAATAGGGTTGACTTTCTCCCTATTTCGACTAAGCGTTGCTATATCAACATTTGAAAATTACTTTCATAAAAATTTTTTTGTTAAAAACAATCACTGAATAAGTCATATACTTTTTAAAGTGAATTATGATAATATATGTTCATTGATAAAAAATAGAAGGTGTTTACATGAATTCCACAGTAAAAGGAATAATTGCAATACTCATTTCTTCGATTGGTTTTAGTTTAATGGCAGTATTCTTCAGATTATCTGGTGACTTACCAGTTTTCCAAAAATCACTTTTCAGAAATCTCATCGCGATGATTGTACCTATTTACTTTGTCATGAAGTATAGAGCACCATTTTTCGGTAAATTAGAAAATCAACCGTTACTCATTTTACGCTCTACACTTGGACTTATTGGTGTATTACTCAATATTTATGCAATTGATCACATGGTATTAAGTGATGCGGATATGTTAATGAAATTAAACCCATTCTGGACTATACTACTTTGTGCGTTATTTTTAAATGAAAAAGCACGCAAATATCAAGTAATTGCAATGGTTGTAGCGATTCTTGGTGCATTGTTTATCATTAAGCCAACATTTGATTCAGATATGATGCCAGCAGTTATTGGTTTATTATCTGGAATTTTTGCTGCAGGTGCTTATACTGCACTACGACCTTTAGGACAACGTGAAAAATCATATACAACAGTATTTTACTTTTCATTCTTTTCTACGGTTGCATTAATTCCGTTTGTCATATTTACATATGAACCAATGACACTTTCACAAGTCATCATATTATTGTTATCAGGTGTCTTTGCAACAGTTGGTCAATTTGGTATTACAATTGCATATAGTTTCGCAGCAGCAAAAGATATTTCAATATTTGTATATGCATCTGTAATATTCAGTGCAATACTCGGTTTCATCTTATTTAAAGAAGTACCAGATTTACTCAGTTACCTAGGATACATTATTATATTCTTAGCAGGCTATTATATGTTCAAGAAAGCCCAAAGAAACCCAAAACCTAAAGAAGCAATTAATAAAGGAGAATCATAATGTCAGAGGGAAGAAACAAAGACGATTTAAAAGATATTACGTTATTAGGGAATCAAAATAATCAATATTATGATCAATACAAACCAGAAGTATTAGAAGTGTTTGACAATAAACATCAAGGTAGAGATTATTTTGTAAAATTCAATTGTCCAGAATTCACTTCACTATGTCCTATTACTGGACAACCTGATTTTGCGACAATTTATATTTCTTATATTCCAAACGTCAAAATGGTAGAATCTAAATCATTAAAATTATACTTATTCAGTTTTAGAAACCATGGTGATTTTCACGAAGATTGTATGAATGTTATCATGAATGATTTAATAGAATTAATGGACCCCCATTATATAGAGGTTTTAGGTAAATTCACACCACGTGGAGGCATTTCTATAGATCCTTATACAAACTACGGAAGACCAGATTCTAAATACGAAAAAATGGCAGAGTATCGTATGATGAATCACGATTTATACCCTGAAAATATAGATAACAGATAATTATCCAATATTTAGCCGAGTCATATTCAACATGACTCGGCTTTTTATATACATAAATTCCACATTTCAAAACATATTACCCACCAATAAAGAAAACGCTTACAATTTTAAAAATTTGTTCACATTTATCTTAAGCCTTGCCACTATTGACGCTAGTATTTTTAATAGTCATTATTGTATGAATATTGTTAATCTTTAACTTGTGTTTATTTTGTGAAAGCATTACAATTTAACATGTGCTAATTTTAAGTACATCTAAAAATGAATACAGTTTATTATGAGGGGAAGTAAAAAATGGGTAACAAACATTATACTAAAGAGGAAATTATCCAAAGTACACCACGTACAGGTTTCTTTGGTCATCCTAAAGGCTTGGCTACACTATTCCTTACCGAATTCTGGGAAAGATTTAGTTATTATGGAATGAAGGCTATTCTTGCCTACTACATTTACTATTCAGTAGCAAAAGGCGGCTTTGGTATTGATCAAGGTTTAGCACTACAAATCGTCTCAATCTACGGTGCACTTGTTTATATGAGTGGTGTTATCGGTGGATGGATTGCTGATAGAATTACTGGTACACGCCATGCATTATTCTACGGTGGAATACTCATCATGATTGGTCACATCTTATTATCATTACCAAATAATTTTACATTGCTATTAATCGCGCTATTGTTCTTAATTATTGGTACAGGATTATTGAAACCAAACATTTCTTCTACAGTAGGTTTATTATATGAAAAGAATGACCCAAGAATGGATTCAGCATTTACTATTTTCTATATGTCAATCAACTTAGGTGCTTTAATTTCACCATTATTAATCGGTTGGTTACAAGTAAACGTAGGCTTCCATGCTGGTTTTGCAGTAGCAGCAGTTGGTATGTTCATCGGTTTAATTATTTATTTCATCACAAACAAGAAATATTTAGGTTTAGCGGGCGTTGAAGTACCTGATCCATTATCATCTTCTGAAAAGAAAAAAATGGTCAAAATTGTTGGTATCACTGTCGTAATTATCGCAATCGTTTGTTTCATCCTTAGTCTATTCGGACAATTAACATTGCCTAATTTTGCAAACTTTATTTCAGTACTTGGTGTTGTTCTACCAATTTACTATTTCGTGAAAATTTCATTAAGTAAAAAGACTGAAGATTATGAACGTACACGTGTATATGCATATATACCATTATTCATTGCAGCAGTAGCATTCTGGATGATTCAAGAGCAAGGTTCTACAGTATTAGCACAATTCGCAGATACTAAGACACAATTAAGCATGGCTAAATTAACAGGTGGCGCAATTGATTTTAATATACCAGCAGCATGGTTCCAATCACTTAACCCATTCTTCATTATTATTTTAGCGCCATTGTTCTCAGTATTATGGGTTAAATTAGGTAAATTCAATCCACCTACTGTTTATAAATTTGCTATAGGTGTATTCTTAGCAGGACTTTCATATATTATTATGGTCGTTCCGTTATCAGACACATCAACTTTAATTAACCCAGTTTGGTTATTCGCAAGTTTCTTATTAGTAACACTTGGTGAACTTTGTATATCACCAATCGCATTATCAACAACGACTAAATTAGCACCAAAAGCATTTACAGCTCAAATGATGAGTGTTTGGTTCTTATCAAATGCTATGGCTCAAGGTTTGAATGCTCAAATGGTAAAAATTTATACAAGTATTAGTTCAAATGATTATTTCTTATACTCAGGTATATTCGCAATCATCATTTCAATCATCTTACTTGTAGCAAGTCCAAAAATTAAAACATTAATGGCCGGCGTAAAATAAGATCTAGCCATTTACCAGGTAAGGGCAACGAAAGTTGCCCTTACCTTTTTTAGTATTGAGAAAGTTCTGATTGGTGGGAGTTAGGATGCTGTAACTTCCATTATTTCGAATTCTGGTAATTAGAATGTGCTCAATAAGAGACATTTCTCGGAATTCTGTCCCTAACTGCACCTCTTACGGACATTTCTCGGAATTCTGTCCCTAACTGCACCTCTTACGGACATTTCTCGGAATTCTGTCCCTAACAGCACCTCTTAGAGACATTTCTCGGAATTCTGTCCCTAACAATACCTCTTACGGACATTTCTCAGAATTCTGTCCCTAACAGCACCTCTTACGGACATTTCTCGGAATTCTGTCCCTAATACCAACATCAAGAGCCCAGCTTCACTCTTATCACACAACAATACGAGTTACACAATTAACTAATATGTGTAAAAATACTTTTTAATGATATATTAATTATTTTAGAATATTCACAATATTAGAACTTATTAAAATTTTATTGAATTTACTAACATATAGGGTTAAAATGTTCTTTAAACTTACCTGACAATCGGGGGAAGTTTAGAAAGGAAGCGATTTTTTATGGGCAAAATGACGCGAGAGGAAATGGTTGAAACTGTCCCTCAACATGGATTTTTTGGACATCCTCGCGGCCTAGGTATATTGTTCTTTGTAGAATTCTGGGAACGTTTTAGTTATTATGGGATGCGTGCAATTTTACTGTATTATTTATACTTTACTGTCAGCCAAGGCGGACTAGGTTTAGATAAAATTACAGCTCAACAAATTATGGCCATGTATGGTTCATTAATATTTATGACAGGTATATTAGGTGGTTGGGTAGCTGATAGATTACTTGGCTCTCGTAGATCATTAATGTACGGTGCAGTACTTATTATGCTAGGTCATTTAGTGTTATCTTTACCGTTTGGTTTAGGTGCATTTCTTATTTCTATGATATTAATCATTGTAGGTTCGGGACTTATGAAACCTAACATTTCAAATGTTGTAGGTGGTTTATATCATAAGAATGATAATAGATTAGATGCAGGTTTTGTTATCTTTTATATGTCAGTTAATATGGGTGCTTTATTATCACCACTTATTATCGACAAAGTACGTGTAAGCGTTGGTTTCCACCAAGGATTCTCAATCGCAGCTTTCGGTATGCTTTTAGCTTTAGTAGCATACATTCTATTCCAAAAAAGAAGTCTTGGGGAAGTTGAAAATTATCCTTCTAACCCACTCAATCATAAAGAAAAAGTTAAATACGCTAAAATGTTTACATATAGTGCAATAGGTATTGTTATTCTTTTAGCTATTTTATATTTAACAGGTTATCTTACATTTAATTCAATCAGTTTAATCGTTTTAATTATCGGTATCGTTATACCATTTGTATACTGGACAATTATGTATAGAAGCCCTGATATAGATCAAACAGAAAAATCAAGATTACTTGCGTATGTACCATTGTTCTTAGCTTCTGTTTTATTCTGGAGTATTCAAGAACAAGGATCAAACGTACTTGGTGTATTCGCGCAAGAACATACACAATTAGATTTAAATGCATATGGTATTAATTTCGTGATACCAGCAGGTTGGTTCCAGTCCATTAACCCAATCTTCATTGTTCTATTTGCACCAGTTATTTCATTCTTGTGGCAAAAATTAGGTAAATACAATCCTTCTACACCACTTAAATTTGTAATTGGCTTAGCATTCGCTGGTATTTCATTTATTGCTATGATGATTGCTATGATGATGCAACAAGCTGAACTGATGAATCCAATTTGGTTAGTATTAAGCTTCTTCCTATGTGTTATTGGGGAATTATGTTTATCACCTACTGGATCAAGTGTTTCCGTTAAACTTGCACCAAAAGCCTTTTCAGCACAAATGCTTAGTCTTTGGTTCTTAACGAATGCAACAGCACAAGGTATTAACGGACAATTAGTTAAACTGATTGAGCCGTTAGGACAACAGAACTACTTTGGCTTAATCGGCGCAATCGCAATTGTCGTTTCACTTATTGTATTATCAATGACGCCAAAAATTAAAAAACTTATGCAAGGCATACATTAAAGTAAAAGACATCAGCTTCCCAAGCTGATGTCTTTTACTTTATTTATATGATTCTGATAAAGATTCTTGTTGTTTATTATATTCCCCGTTTTCACCAAAGAAATATGCTTCTACTTCTTTCCAGTTTTGAACTTTTGGCCATTTATCAATATCAATATTATGATCTGCTGCATACATAATAGAATGATTATTGAAGCTTTCTAGTTGTTTAGGATTATCATCAATTAAATAATCTGTATTGACGATACCTTTATCTCCACAAAATACAAAGTGTTGAGGGTCTAAGAATGGCATATGTTCTCTTAGCCAAGCGTATTTATCAGCAAATGATGTTGGTACGTCCATTGCTGCTGTAACAATATATACGTCATAGTATTCATTTAACTTCTGTACAACTTCCACAGCGTCTGGAAATACTTCTAAGTCTCTAAAAAATCCATTTTCTCTTAAAATGCTTGTCAAAATACCTTGATGTTCAGGCATCATATTACGGATTTTAGTACCTTTAAGTTCTTCCATAGTAACATTAGAAGAAGTTTCTTCATTGTAACGTCTTAAAAGTTTTTTTATTGTGTCAGCTAGCACTTCATCCATATCGATACCAATTGTTTGCTTCGTCATTATACCTTCTCCTTTATATATCAATGTCTACTAGTATACCAAAGAACGCAATGCCTTTCCTTTATTACGAACTGTGTGTTTTAAAGAATTCTTCTAATACTTGTAACATCTTATCGTTATGTTCACTAAAGCCCATCGTAATACGTACACCATTTGGGAATGGTCTTGTGATAAAGCCTTCTTTTATTAAATAATCATATAATACTTGAGGTTCGTCTGTATTAACGTATATAAAGTTCGTTTGGCTATCGTAAATATGTTCTTTAAAAGGTGCATTTAAGAATTTCTCAATTTCATGACGATTCTTTGTTGTAATGTCTTTTAAGTATGCTTGATCTTTAATCGCGGCATCTGCTGCAACAGCTGAAAGTGATGTTACATTGAATGGTAATCTGACAATATCTAATTGGTCTAATAATGATTCATTAGCGATTGCATAACCAATACGTTGTGCTGCTAATCCATATGCTTTAGAAAGTGTACGTAAGACAACGACTTGATTATATTTTGAAAGCAATTCTAAGCTATTTGGCATGTCTTCAGCAACAGCAAATTCTATATATGCTTCATCTATTAAAACGATAATATCATCTGGTACTTTTTGAATAAATGCTTCTATTGCATCATGAGGCAAATATGTGCCTGTTGGGTTATTCGGATTACAAATCCAAATCAGTTTCGTTTTATCTGTAATTTGTTCATACATTGCATCTAAATCAAAATATCCATCTTTAATTGGTGTTGTTTTAACTTGAGCACTTTCAATAATGGCATGATGTCTATACTGTCCAAATGTCATGTCACTCGTTAAAATTTCATCATCTTTTTCAAGAACTGCTCTTGAAATAATCATAATCACTTCATCTAAACCTGAACCAAAGAATATTTGTTCTTTTTTCACATTGAGAAATGTACTTAATGTTTCTTTCACTTCAAATTGTTTCACTTCTGGATAGTAGAATAATTCATCTAAATTAGCTTTGATTGCTTCTTTAACATTTGGTGAAGGACCATATAAATTCTCATTTGAAGCAAGTTTGACCATGTCTCCATCTATGCCGTATTTTTCTTTTAATTGTCTCGGAGATAACCCCGGTTGGTATGCTTGTAATTCACTTAATTGTTGCTTCATTTTTAGACCTCCAAGTTGAATTATAAAAACGGTAAACCGAAATTTACCGTTTGTTAATTTACTAGTATTATAGACCTAATCATTTTCATAAATCAATGGTATTTAATCGATCAAGTCATTCTTCTGTAAATATTCTTTCGCGACTTGATAAGCATCTTCATCCTTGATTGTCACTCTATAATTCATTTCTTGCATTTCTTCATCAGATATTTTGCCTTTTAGTTTATTCATAGCTTTCACTACATCTGGATGCTCTTTAATTGTTTCTTTTTTCATAAGTGGTGCACCTTGGTATGGTGGGAATAATTTTTTGTCATCTTCCAATACAACCATGCCATATTCTTTAAGCTCAGCATCTGTTGAATATGCATCGATTAAATCAATATCGTTACTTTCAAGTGCTTGATATCTTAATTTAGGTTCCATAGTTTTAACATCTTTAAAGTTTAAATCATATTTCTTTTGAATACCTTTGTAACCATCTTCACGGTCATTAAACTCTAAAGTGAAACCAGGTCGAATTTCATCTTCTACCTTACTTAAATCTGAAATAGTTTTAATATTATGTTTTTCAGCATATTCTTTTTTAACTGCTAAAGCATACGTATTATTATATTTCATCGGTTCAAGCAATTGCATATCAAATTTTTTATCAAGACTATTATTAGCTTGATTATATACTTCTTGTTCTGTTGTTGATTTCGGTGTTTCTTTCGTTAACTCACCTAGAACTGTACCTGTGAATTCTAAATATCCATCTATTTCGTCAGACTTTAATGCATTAAATAGGAAAGATGTCTTACCCATACCTGCTTTAACTTCTACAGTGTTGTCAGTTTCTTCTTCAATTAAAATCTTATACATATTTGTGATAACTTCTGGTTCAGATCCTAATTTACCTGCTAATGTGATTTTATCACCTTTTTGAGCAAATAAAGGTATCGTTACAGATAATAAGAATATGACTAATATTGTTCCAAGAATAATTAAAGACTTCTTGTATGAAATTCTTTCTAAAATTCTTAAAAATACATCAAAGAAAATTGCTAAAATAGCTGCAGGAATTGCCCCAAGTAATATAAGAGTTGAATTATTTCTATCAATACCTAATAATATTAAATCCCCTAGACCACCAGCACCTATTAAAGCTGCTAATGTTGCTGTACCAATGATTAATACCATTGCTGTTCGAATACCAGCCATCATAACTGGCATTGCAAGTGGTAACTCAACTTTAGACAATCTTCTACCAGTCTTCATACCTATACCACGTGCCGCTTCAATCAATGAAGGATCTACTTCTTTAATACCGGTATATGTATTCCTTAATATTGGTAATAACGCGTATATAACAAGTGCAATAATTGCCGGTATTCGCCCTATACCAAATAGCGGAATCATTAAACCTAGTAAAGCAAGAGATGGTATTGTTTGTAATACAGCTGCGATGTTAATAATAACTTCGGCTAACTTTTTAGTCTTTGTCAGTAATATACCTAACGGAACTGCGATTACGACTGCAATTAAAAGTGCAATAAATGACAATTGAATATGTTCAATTAACGTTTCTAAAAGTTGCCCTTTACGGCTTGAAAGTGTCTCGATTAAGGCATTCATGAAGAAACACCTCTATTCTTTTCAGCTAAATAACTAAACACGTATTGTCTTGTCACAATATGGCTAGGTGATGCATTTTCTGAATCCATCACAATCGCTTCGTGTTCTGCTAATAATCCATATATGTCGTCAATCGTTTGTTCTGGTGAAACTTTAGGATATTGATCAATAGAATGCGTATTTACTTCTGAAATTGGTTGCGCAATATCTCCTAACTTCACTTGCTTTAATACATGCGCATCCACATTACCAATAAATGATTTTACGAAATCATTCTTAGGGCGATGAATAAAGTCTTCTGTCGTTCCAATTTGTTCCACATGTCCTTGATTCAATAAACAAATACGGTCTCCCATTTTCATTGCTTCTTCAATATCATGTGTTACAAAGACGATTGTTTTTTTAATTTGTGATTGAAGTTCGAGTAAATCATCTTGTAAATTCTTTCTGCTAATTGGATCTAGTGCACTAAATGGTTCATCCATTAAGACAACTGGCGGATCGGAAGCTAGTGCACGAATAACGCCAATACGTTGTTGTTGTCCTCCAGATAACTCACTTGGATATCTATCTCGATATGTTTCAGGATCTAAACCGACCATAGTTAGCAATTCATCTACTCTATTCGCAATATCTTTCTTTTTCCACTTCTTCATCTCTGGTACTTGTGCGATATTTTCTTTAATCGTCATATGCGGAAAAAGTGCTATTTGTTGGAGAACATACCCAATGTCCCATCGCATTTCCGCAACATCATATTCACTTATTGGTTTATCGTTAAAATATATAAATCCTTCTGATAAAGGTATTAACCTGTTGATCATTTTAAGTGTTGTAGTCTTTCCACACCCAGAAGGTCCTATAAGTACAAAAAATTCACCTTCATTAATATTAAAACTTACATTATCTACTGCTTTCTTATCCCCGTATATCTTTGAAACAGCTTCAAACTTAATCATTAATAGACACCACATTCCTCTTTTTTATCAGTGCTAGAATTTCCTTTATATTATTTACCCTAATTTCAAAATATAATGCCTATTCTTTCTTAAATGGGTTGTTTATAATTTTTAATGGTTTCAATAAATATCGGACAATAGTGTTTCAATTTATAACTTCCAATACCGTCGATTAAAATCATTTCTTTTTTAGATTCAGGTAATCGTTTAGCAAATTGCTCTAAAATTTGGTCAGAGAATATAGAAAGCGGTGAAACTTCTAATTCTTTACTTAAATCTTTTCTAACTTCTATTAATCGATTAAACAATGATCTATCAACATCTGTAATCGTTTGAATATCAACGATTTCTTTCGGTTTAGATTTAAATGGTGTTGTCATAATTTCAACTTTTCCACGCAATACATCCATCGCTTCTTGATCAACACTTAATATTTCTTTATGTTCATTTAAATAGCCTTTATAACGTAATTCATCAAGCAAATGATGACATTCATTCGTCGTATAGTCTTTTAAAATACCATAAGTACTGAGTTCATCATATCCTAAAGACGTTATTTGAGGTGTTTGTTCTCCTCTTAATACTTGTATTATCATATTACGTTTTTCTTTTTGTTTTAACCTCGCGATACAACTTAATATTTTTTGTGCTTCAGTTGTCATGTTATATGATTTTTCTGATTGTAAACAACTAGAACATCTGCCACACTCTTCTAATTTTTCATCAGGATTAAAGTAATGAATCATCATCGCTTCTAAGCATTTAGTCGTCTTCGTATATTGAATCATTTGTCGAAGCTTTTCGCCTTGCTTTTCTTTGTATTCATCATCTGCAGAACTTGAAGAAATGAAGAATTTTTGAAGGTCTATATCACGGTCTGAGAATAATAAGATACATTCACTGTCTAACTGATCACGACCAGCTCGACCAGCCTCTTGATAATATGATTCGATATCTTGAGGCATATTATAATGAATCACGTATCTAACATTTGATTTATCGATTCCCATACCAAAAGCATTAGTTGCAATTGCTAATTTGATATCATCTTCAATAAATTTACGTTGTGCACGTTCTCGTTCATCTTTTGGTAGCCCTGCATGATACATCACATTTTTAATCTCTAAATCATCAAATGTTTCACTTAATTGTTCAACTTGTTTTCTAGTAGAACAATAAATAATACCTGATTGATTAATATTTTTCTTCACATAATCTTTAACAAAATTAAGTCTCTGATATGTATTGTTCACTTTAAAAGTTAAGTTCTCACGTTTAATAGACGTTTCAACAATATCACTTTCAGCAATTCCTAATTTTTGAGAGATATCTTCTTGTACTTCTTTAGTGGCTGTTGCTGTTAATGCCACCACCCTAAAATGATGAGGCAAGCTCATAACATGTGTAATCACTTCTTGATAACTTGGTCTAAAATCATGTCCCCACTTCGAAATACAATGTGCTTCATCAAATGCGATGAGCTGTACATTACATTTATTCAACATTTGTATAAATTGTGGTTGATTAAATCTTTCAGGTGCAATATATAGAAATTTCAACTGTCCTGAGACAAGTTCATTCTCTACTCTTTTTTTCTCTTTAGCTGTTAAAGTACTGTTTAAAAATTCAGCTTTGATTCCCATCGATCTCAAGCTATCAACTTGGTCTTTCATTAATGAAATCAATGGACTAATCACAATCGTTAATCCATCTAAATATAGACCCGGCACTTGATAACAAATCGATTTACCGCCACCTGTTGGCATAACACCTAAAGTGGGACGATGATCAATAACTTTATCAATAATTTCTTTCTGTCCATCTCTAAATTGTTGATATCCGAAATACTCTTTTAAAATATTTTGCATCTATATATACACCTCTATACGCTTATAATCTGTCTGATAAGGATGACCAACGCATATAATCTTCTTCATATTGCGTTTCAATTGATGTCTTTTCATTTGCGAGTTCATTTAATTTTTCATAATTTGTAGCATGTTCAACCATTTCTTGGTCGATTTCTTCTAATCTTGTTTCTATATATTCAATATTTTTCTCAAGTTGTTCTAGTTCACGCTTTTCTTTAAACGATAATCTTACAGAAGTCTTAGGTTTCGTTTCTGTTTTTTGAACTTCTTTATGTTGTTGTGTTGCTTTTTTCTCAATCTCTCTTTTATATTCTAAATAATCTTCAAATGTACCTAACATAGGTTCGATTTGCTTATCATGGATATACCAATATTTATTTGCCACTTTATTTAAGAAATATCTATCATGACTTACCGTTATAACCGTTCCACCGAACTCATTAATATAAGCTTCTAATATTGTTAAAGTTTCAGTATCTAAATCGTTTGTTGGCTCATCAAGAATTAATACATTTGGTTCGTGAACTAATAGTTTTAGTAAATATAAACGTTTTTGTTCTCCACCTGATAATTTATTAATTTGAGTGCCATGCGTCTGACTTGGGAATAGAAATCTTTCTAACAACTGCGTTACAGATACAACTGTGCCATCTTTTTCTTTAGCAACTTCACTTTCTTCTCTTAAATAATCAATCATTCTCTTATCTGAAGTTAAACTTTCGTCTTGCTGTTTAAAATAAGCAATTTTCACAGTTTGACCTGTAATGAGATTACCTTCAAATGTTTGATCTAAGCCACTAATAATATTGAGTAATGTCGTTTTACCTGCGCCGTTTTCTCCAACAATACCAATTCTATCGCCTTTTTGAATAATCGTTGTAAAGTGTTCAAATAATTTTCTATCTCCAACAGATTTAGAAATATCGTCTAACTCAAATACTTGTTTACCGAGACGAGCATGCGCTAAATTCAAACTTGCTTCACCTTGTGTTTTTCTATTTGATAAATCTTCTTCTAACGTATTAAATCGTTGTATTCTTGCTTGTTGTTTCGTTGATCTAGCTTTAGCACCTTGTCTCATCCAATGCAATTCTTGTTTATACAGCGCTTTCTTTTTAACATGTTGTTGTGCTTCAATCTCTTCTTTTTCAGCTCTTGCTTCAATATACGCTTCATAATTACCTGGATAACTTGTAAGTTTACCATTTGAAAGTTCAACAATTCTTGTAGAAACTTGATTTAAGAAATGACGATCATGTGTAACAAACATGATTGTATGGGGATATTGTTTAATATAGTTAACGAGCCATTCAATTCCTTCAATGTCTAAATGATTTGTCGGTTCATCTAATAATAATAAATCTGGTTTACGTATTAATTCTTTTGCTAGTGCAACTCTTTTTTTCTGACCACCACTTAATGTAGCTATTTTTTTAAGATAGTCATTTATACCTAGTTTTGATAGAATAGTTTTAACGTCCGCACTATAATCCCATGCATTTAGTCGATCCATATCAGTTTGATATTTCATCATAAGATCTAAATCTTTAGATTCACCCGTCTGTTGATATTGATTTAAAGCATTTTCGTATTTAGAAATCACTTTCGTCAATTCAGTTTCGTTATTTAACACTTCATCGATTACAGTTAAAGATTCATCAAGTTCAGGCTTTTGGCTTGCATATGCAATTTGGTATTGGTTAGGATAAGATGTCTTCGCATCATAATCATCATCAATATTTGCAATAACTTTAAGCAAAGTACTTTTCCCTGTTCCATTGATTCCAACTAAACCAATGCGTTCTTTGTAAGAAATGGATAAATCTAAATCATTAAAAATAATTTTGTCACCATATTGCTTATTAAGTTTTTCAATTTTATATGCTTCCATGAATTAACATCCTTTAGTATTCTCAGTTTTCAATTAATATATTATACACTTTTTTTCACACAAAAGATATGAAGGAGCAAAAACTATGCAACAGATTTTTACAGAACTACCACCATACTTGCAAGCATTATTCGCAGGTATCATCACATGGCTATTAACAGCATTCGGTGCATCGTTCGTTTACTTGTTCAAAAATATAGACACAAAGGTTATCAATACAATGCAAGGTTTCGCTGCAGGTGTCATGATTGCAGCTAGTTTTTGGTCTTTATTACAACCTTCTATAGAACAAAGTTCACATTCAGCAATGCCTTGGTTACCAGCAGCAATCGGCTTTCTTTTAGGCGGATTGTTTATTAGACTACTAGACTTTGTCATACCCCATGCACACCAAAATGCAGTTGATAAAAGTCAGCGAGTAGAAGGACCTGACACTAAATTAGGCAAAAACACTTTGCTATTTTTAGCCATCACATTGCATAACATTCCAGAAGGTATGGCCATCGGTGTTGCTTTCGGTGGTGTTGCAACTGGAAACGAAGGTGCAACATTATTAGGCGCACTCGGATTAGCAATCGGTATCGGTATACAAAACATTCCAGAAGGCGCAGCACTCTCTATGCCAATCCGTGCTTCAGGTTTATCAAGATGGAAGTCATTTAACTACGGTCAAGCATCAGCATTAGTTGAACCCGTATTCGCAATGCTAGGCGCATTACTAGTTATCATTGCTACACCAGTATTACCATATGCATTAGCATTCGCAGCCGGCGCAATGATATTTGTTGTTGTAGAAGAGCTCATCCCCGAATCACAGTCAGGTAATAACACTGACTTAGCTACATTAGGATTAATGGGTGGATTCACAATAATGATGATATTAGATGTCGCTTTAGGTTAGATAGAATACAAATCCCAATCGTGAGGACGATTGGGATTTTTTCATTGATTAATGTGTTGAGGGTTGGGGGTATGGGCGTTGTGTAGATTGGGTGAATTAGAGATGTCGATGATTTTGGGAATGTCTTGGCTTTATTCAGGCGTTAAGCCATGACTTGGATGATCTCTTGGCTTTATTAGGAAGTTAAGCTATGACTTGGATGTTTTTTAAATAATCAAAAGTGTTCATTTCTATATAATCATTTTATATTTTTGAAAAAGATGTGAGTTTACTACAACTTTAACCCATATTCCTCACTAAAAAGTATATTTTCAGACTCTCACATCTCCCATTTCCAACATAAAAAAGTACCACAAAATCTCATGATTTTGTGGTACTTATCTACTCATAATTATTTTTCTTGATAACCGTTACCGGATTTGTATTCATAGTTTGATGGCTTAACTTTCTTGAAGTCAGGGTTATCATAGAACCTGAATAAGTCTCCGTGTAATAACTGGTCTGATAATTCGAGTTCTTTTTCGACGTTATTTTTATTTTCTTCTAAATCTTTAGGTTTCGTCTTCATAGGTTTATTAGTCTTATTGTCGTACACAGTGCTACCGATTGATTTATATTCTGGCGTTATAAAGTCACCATTTCTAAATGCAACTGTTTGATCGTGTCCTTTAGCTAATAAGTCTGTACCAAACATAATGTAGTTGTTTGACTTAATACCTAATACGTCTAATAGTGTAGGCATTACATCTGTTTGGCCACCGTATGTTTCATCGACGCCACCTTTAAGACCTGGTACTTTCATAAAGAATGGCGTTCTGTTTAAGTCCATGAATTTAGCTGGAGTGATTTCATCTTCACCAAGTAAATTAGCCATTGCTTTATTATGGTTCTCAGAAATACCATAGTGGTCTCCGTATATGATGATTACTGAATCATCATATAAACCTTCTTTTTTAAGTTCTGTCATGAATTTTTCTAATGATTCATCTAAATAACGAGCTGTTTGAATATAACCATCTAATGTTGCACTTCCTGTGTCTGGTTTCTCGATTGTTGCATCTTCTTTACTCAATGTGAATGGGTAATGGTTAGTCAACGTAATTAAATGAGAATAGAATGGTTGTTTTTGTTCTTTTAGATGTGCAATAGATTCATCAAAGAATACTTCATCTTTTAAGCCTAAGTTTTCAAGGTTTTTTTGTTGCATATCATAATAAGTTGCATCATAGAACTTATCTACACCAAAATGCTTGTACACTTGATCTCTGTTCCAGAATGTTTTGTAATCACCATGCATGACTGATGTTTCATAGCCACCTTGTTGATTTAAAATTGCTGGTAGTGATTGATAAGTGTTGTCACCTTTTAATGAGAATGCTGAACCTTGTGGTAAACCGAAAATACTATTATCCATCGTTAACTCTGAATCGGCTGTTTTACCTTGTCCCGTTTGATGGAAGAAGTTTGGATAGTATTTGTAACCTTTATCACCTTTAGCTAAAGAGTTTAAATAAGGTGTTACTTCTTCACCATTAACTTTGAAGTTAATTAAGAATGATTGGAAACTTTCTAAGTGAATTTTAATAACGTTCTTGTCTTTAGCGATACCAAACGTTTCTTTGTTAGGTTCTTGATACTTCTGTTTTGTATAATTTTTAACTTGTGTTAAATCATCTTCACTTGCCAATGCTTTTTGCGAATTATTTTGAATCGTTTTAACCCCATCATAAACCGTAAAGTTATAAGGTCCTAAATATTTAACTAAATATTTATGGTCAAATGTACGTGTTAATAATTCTGGTCTATCTGATTCAGCAAATGCTAAGTTTAGGAAAAATAGTGCTACTGCTACACCCATAACAACTGGGACAAATTTCTTTGGAAATGCTTTTACTGATAAATTATTTCTCTTAAAGATCAACACAAATAAGAATATGATCGTATCTGTGAAATATATAAAATCGTACCAAGAGAATGAACTATATACCGCACCAGACATTGATTCTACGTTGCTTACTTGATTCAAAGTACTAAATGTTAAGAAATCTGAAAAGAATCTAAAGTACACGACGTTCGCATATAGTAAGAACGATAGTACAAATCCAGCGATAAAAATAAACCAGAACGACTTTCTTCCCTTAAAGAATAAGAATACGCTCAATATTAGCGCAATCAAGCTGTATGGGTTCATTAATAAAATTAAATTCTGTACGAGTCCCTTTACCCCGAGTGACAAATCTACATAATAGGCAAAATAAGTCTTTAACGCTATTGCTAAAATCGTTAGCAAGAAGAATGTAAAGACGCCTATCTTCCTATTTTTAGTTTTCATACCGTTCCTCCGTATCTCAACTCATATCAATTTTCATTATTATTTCATTACATATTATTGAAGGTTGTAATATTCTTGTAATATTTAATGTACAGTATTATAATTTATACTATTTTACAATAAATTTCAACTAAAAACCTAAAATACAAATAAGAAATGTGTAAAAAGTGCACACAATAGACACAATTCACACATGAAAATTACTTGTTTAATTCTTCATTTAATTTATATCTGATGCCGGTTTTAATTTGCTTAACGAATTGAGCATGTTTTCTCATATTGCGTTCCGCTTCTTGTATTGTTATTTTCTTAAAGATGAGTTTTGAACCTTGCTTTTTTTGTGCTAATTTATCGATATGATAAGAAGCAATTGTTCCAATTTGAGGATAACTGGATAATGATTGATGATCATTCAACATCACGACCGGTTGATTCCCTTCATTTAATAGAACAGTACCTTTTTTAACACTTAAAAATGACTGATCGACGATTCTACGATTAATAACGGAGTTTCCTTCTAATGTTAATCCTGTTCGATTAAAGCGATTAGATACTTTATAAACTTGGCTCTCAAGATGCTTAATCTCTGCTTCATTAAAGTGTGTCATACCTTCTCCCGATATAACATGGAATATATCTGTTAAATAATTTAAGGCTAACGTATATTGGTCTACGCCCCATGAAGCTGTTTTGCATTCTTCTAGATTTTCAAATAGCTTTTTTTGTAAAGGGGTGTAGTTACGGCAAATTTCGATTTCATCGCCTGCTTGTAAAGTACGACCGTGGTAGCCACCCATTTCTAAGCGGATACTCGTAGATTTTGAACCTAACCATTCTTCAGCAACAATACCACCTGCAATTGCTAAATAACCTCTCGTACCTTTTGAAGCTTCGCCAAATTTTAATACTTCACCTTTGTCCATCAAATGAATTTTATATGGTGCTATTTTCTTACCATCTACAAATGCTGGGAAATTAGCCCCTGTAAATGCAATTAAAGTTGGTTCTGTAAATTGAATAGATGGCAACTTAATCGTCATTTCGATTATAGCTTCGCCTTCTTCATTACCAACAAGCATATTAGCGAGTCTATGGTTTAATTGATCGATTGAGCCATTTTTAACAATACCAATATGTTGCTGTTTTTGCCTTCCTAAATCTTGAATCGAAGAGTATAGTCCAGCTTCTCGAATAATTAATGACATGGCTTATACCCTCCATCCTTGCTTTGTAGTTGATCTACAATATTTAAGATGACATCATCACCAAAATTAAGCTTACAAACATTATTTTGTCTATCGTATATTTCAATATTCGTCCAACCAATGACTGGCCATTCACCACTTGTATCAGTTGTCGTAATAAATAATTTATCTCTTTCAATACACAATGATCCTTTAGGGATAAAATGTTTGAACTGTGCATTACCTGAATGCAATCGATGACTTAATCCAGATAAATAAGGACATCCTGGTGTATGACCTATCATTGAAACAAAATAAGTTCTAGATTCCAGCACTTGACTTTGTTCTTCTTCTGACAAGTCAGTTAAAGTATCGAAATCTGGACCATATTCGCCACCCACAATAACATCTATCATAATCGATTCCTTTATAACTTCTCTATCATTAATGTCTTGTTTTTTCTGATAAATAATACGTTCTACAAATTCAGTCATATATTTAAATGGCTCATTAATATTGTGATTCATCATCATGCTATATGGATGATACACAACCATCAAACTATTTTCGCTTGGTATAACCTCATCTATAAAAGGCATATCTTGATTTAATATTTCTAATCTAAATTCATTAATTTCATGCGTTAGCTGTCTCGAAGGTTCACGATCGCTCATTACAGTTAATGCAGAATCGCCCTTAGGATATATGCGCATTTAAGACACCTCATTCTATTCTGCTATATATAAAGCATCATTATTTACGATAAAATACATCTGTTAAATCAATAAATACATGTGTTAATTGATTTACAAATAAGCCTACAAAAACAATTGTAACGGCAAATCCAATATATAAATACGCAAAACTTTGCTTATTTTTCTCTTTTCTCAATTCACCTAAAACGATTCGCTTTAAGTAAAATACAATAACAATCACTATTACTAAATATAATAATGTTAAGAACATCTTTATTCACCCGTCCTTATATGATGTTTACTATTTTACTATTTGTATCTTTATATTGCCATCATAATTTTAAATCTATTTTTGTCCATTCTCGCAAACTGTTAATCATGTATATTTCACAATTTAAACTTTCGATATCGTTGATTAATTTTTTCACAGTAATATTTTTTTCTTCAATGAGGTTATCCTTTAATAATGCTTGCCTCATACAACCGTTTAAAAATTGTCCATGATATGGAGGTGTGATATATGCATCACCTATTTTAATAACGACATTACCAATATCAAATTCTGTTATTTCATTCTCTTCATTATAATACAATATGACATCTGTATCATGATTATGTTGAAAATGCTGACGTTCAGTTGTTTTGTGTATCGTATAAATAGAAGAAACTGGTGTACTCGGTAACAACTGAGCGGTTAAAGATTGAGATGAATCAGTTATTGGTGAAGCTTCAACATTAAATGTACCATCTGAATTTAATTCTACTCTTAATTTATATGTGCCATCTACATAATGATTAACCATGTCATTAAGCATAATATCCCACTTATCTTTATTGAATTGAATATTTAAAGCTTCAGCACTTGTAGAAATTCTGTGCGTATGTTCGTGACGTCTTTGGACTATTCCATTTTCTAATCTCATCGTTTCAATAAGATTTACATGTCTGCTTTCTAATATTTTAGATTTCATTTTGAATTCCTCAATTTCAGCTTCAGCATTTGAATCTATTGTGATACCAGCTCCAACACCATAAACTGCTCTTTCTGAATTTGAATGTATCGTTCTGATTGGAACATTAAAAATCATTCTGTTATCAGGTAACAACAAACCTATCGCTCCACAATATATACCTCTTGGTCTATTCTCTAATCGTTTGATAATGGCCATCGTTGATTCTTTTGGTGCACCCGTTATCGAGCCACATGGGAACAGCGCTTGAATTAGATTAAATAATGAATGCTGTGCTTTCAATTGACTTCGAATCGTGCTGGTCATTTGATATACCGTTTGATAAGGTTCGATTTTAAATAAATCAATGGCATTAACCGTACCAACTTCAGAAATTTTACTTAAATCATTTCTAAGTAAATCTACAATCATGACATTTTCTGCTCTATCTTTTTTAGAATGCTTAAGTTGTTCATAATTTGTTTGATCTTCTGCTTTATGATTTCCTCTTGAAATTGTACCTTTCATTGGTTTCGTTAATATTGTGTTTGGCCTTTGTTGATAAGGACCATATTGAAAGAAAAGTTCTGGTGAAATCGACATAATAGTTTCATCTTCAAGTTCAATATATGCTTGATAATCTCCATTAGCATCCTCTGTGAGTGATTGGTAATATGCATATCCATGACGAATCGGTTCTGATTCAAGTTGTGTCGTATAATTAACTTGATACGTATTTCCTAGTCTAATTTCATCTTGAATAGCATGTATATTGTTTGCTAAACGTTCATCTGAATCTGTTCTTCGCCATTCAATATGTTCATTTATATATGTATGATACGTTTTATTATTAAAGTGTGAGACGGGTTGTTCGAATACTTGAATACTCCCATAATGATGAGACGCTTTATAAACATTTAACGCTGAATCAAAAGCAGCTGCGCTTTCATATGGTAAAGTCATGACAACATAGTATCCTTCCTTTTGATAGCGCTCTGCTTCATGTACAAGGTCTGATACTTCTTCAATCGTTCTTGCATATTTAATAACAACAGGATTCTCAAATTTATAATCTAATTTCTCTTCTATTTGACTGTCTGTAATATACTTAAATTGTATATGTGTCTTCAATCTCTACACCTGCCTTTACTAAGAAATTCGCAATTTGTTCTAATCCATATTCACTTAATATTGCTTCCGGATGATACTGAACCGCTTCAATAGGTAAATGTTGATGTCGTATAGCCATCGGGATACCTTCTTCTAACCATGCCGAAACCTTAAACCCTTCAGGTATATGGTGTTTATCAGCTATTAAAGAATGATATCTTGCCACTTCAAATGATTCAGGCAATCCTTCAAAAATACCTTTCCCATCATGTTTAATCGTAGCCGTATGTCCATGTACCGGACGCGGGCCTTTTACGACTTTGCCACCAAAAGTAGATATTAATAATTGAAAACCAAGACATACACCTAAGATGGGGACATCTGTATAAATAGATTGAAGAAATGCCTTTAACTGTACATAATCATCTGGATGACCAGGGCCAGGTGAAATGATCATCGCATCTGGATTGATTGCATGTACAACATCAGAAGTAACCTCTTCAGATTTCAAAATTTTTATTTGTTCATTTTTTGTCAGTATATTAATATACTCGATAATGTTATATGTAAATGAATCGTGGTTATCTATCATTATAATCATATGTTTATTCGCTCTTCTTTCCTTAATTTCATGTCAATCATACCATATACTAAACTTGCTTTTACAATTTGATTATATTATCATTTGTATATTCAATAAACTAAGAGGTTACTAGCTTACACCCTCTATAAAAAACTAGACACCTACGTCTACCTTTTTATAGAAGGCAGGCTTTTTTTATGCCTTTATAAAGGAGAAACACTATGTCAGAAACATTAAAAAATGAAAAAGCAGTTGTTGTGTTCAGTGGCGGACAAGATAGTACAACATGCTTATTCTATGCGAAAAAACATTTTAAAGAAGTAGAATTAGTTACCTTTCAATATGGCCAACGCCATGATTTAGAAATTAAAGTTGCTGAAGACATTGCGAAAGAACAAGGATTAAAGCATCATATTCTAGATATGTCACTACTTTCACAACTATCTCCTAACGCACTAACAGACCATTCAATGCAAATTGAAAATGACGAAAATGGTATACCTAATACATTTGTGCCAGCACGTAATTTGCTATTCTTATCATTTGCCGGTGCATTAGCATATCAAATTGGTGCTAAACATATTATTACAGGTGTTTGCGAAACAGACTTTAGTGGGTATCCAGATTGTAGAGATAGCTTTATTAAATCTATGAACTTGTCACTTAACTTATCAATGGATAAAGATTTCGTCATTCATACACCGCTTATGTGGTTGAATAAAAAAGAAACTTGGGCACTAAGTGATCAATTAGGTGCATTAGACTATGTTAGAGAAAAAACATTAACGTGTTATAACGGTGTGATGAGTGATGGTTGCGGTGAATGTCCTGCTTGTAAATTAAGAAAACAAGGATTAGACCAATACCTAGAAACGAAAGGAAGTTTATAATGTTACAACAAATTTATCCGAGCGTTCAACACCCTTATGCTTTCGAACTGAATAAAGACTTTAATTTTTCAAGTGCACATTATATTCCACACGAAGAAGCCGGTAAATGTATGAATGTACATGGACACACATATTTTGTTAATTTAACAATTGCTGGCGACGAATTAGATAAAATGGGATTTTTAGTAAACTTTAGCGAATTAAAATCATTAATCCATAAACGTTATGATCATCAACTTTTAAATGACTTTGAAGAATTCAAAGATTATAGTCCTTCAACTGAACAAGTAGCTCAAACAATTTATAATATCGTTCAAGCATCTCTAGATAAGCGCGATAACAAACCTAAATGTGTACAAGTATTTGTGAGAGAAACACCTACAAGTTATGTCGTTTACCGTCCAACTAAGAAAGGTGACAACAATGCCTAAAATACCAGTGTTAGAAATCTTCGGTCCAACGATTCAAGGTGAAGGTGCAGTCATTGGTCAAAAAACGATGTTTGTTAGAACAAGTGGTTGTGATTATAGATGTAGTTGGTGCGATTCAAGTTTCACATGGGATGGCTCAGCTAAAGATGATATTCGATTACTTGAACCAGAAGATATTATTTCTGAATTAGATCAACTCGCTCCAAATAAATATCAACACGTTACGATATCAGGTGGTAACCCTGCTCTGATTAAAAATATAGGTCCGTTCGTAGAAGCTCTTAAAGCACGCAATATAAAGACCGCACTTGAAACTCAAGGGTCTAAATTCCAAGAATGGATGACGCTAATCGATGACTTAACGATTAGTCCTAAGCCACCAAGTTCTGGTATGAAACCTAATTTAACAATTCTAGATGAAGTTATCGCACAATGTGTAAAAGAAAGTCTTTCACTTAAAGTTGTGATTTTCGACGAAGATGACTATCAATTTGCTAAAGATATACACAAACGATATCCTTCTATCCCGTTCTATTTACAAGTAGGTAATCCGTATCTAGACGATAGCGTTTCAAACCATACTGAGAAATTACTCGAAAAATATGAACAACTGATTGATAAAGTAATGAATGATACTTTAAATGATATTTTTGTTCTACCACAGCTACATACGCTGTTATGGAGTAATAAAAAAGGTGTTTAATATTTCCTAGGAAATACTAAACACAGTATAAAATAAGCACATCACTAACTTGAAAATGCTCGTTAAGTGATGTGCTTATTTATTTTGGTTTATTATTCTTATTTATACAGCTTTTGGCTGTCTTTTCATGACTTTATATATAGCATAAATTGCTATACCTAATATTAGAAATATCCACCAAGGAATATAAACTTTCATCATATCCTTAAATACAAGGTTAGGTACTAATATTAGAATTGCTGGTATAACACCAACTAATAGTCCAGCATATGCTGATTCTTTTATCTTCTTATATTTAGATTTATCAAAGATATATCTTTGGATAATATTGAATAATGCTTTAACAATAAAGAATCCACCTATTGGTACGATAAGTAAAAGGAAAAGTGTAGATATAAGTGGTGTCTTATAATCAACAAATATACCTACTATACCTGTAATAACAAAATATACACTATAGAAGTAAGCTACACCCATTCCTACCATTTTTAAAATTGCTTTATTAGATTCATTCGGTAGTTCATTTAATATATCATCAGCATGACCTTTAACATCATGACCGAAAAATTCAATTGCAGTAGTGCCATTCGAAACAGCTTCTAATAAATGATCAAGGACATCCATTAATATGACTTCTGATTCATGTTCATTTACTCTTAAATCCGTTCTAACATATAATAAGAAATCTTCATAAACTTCTAAATCTGCTTCATTTAGCTGCTTTCTCTTCTCGTTGTTTTCTTTGACCAGTTGTTTAGTTGTTCTAGACATCTTCATTGCTCCCTTTTAACAATTTAGTAATAGGATCTTTAATTTCAAGCCATTCTTTTCGTACGATTTCTAATTCTTCGCGACCTTTATCTGTAATATAATAATATTTTCTTTTAGGTCCTTGTTCACTATGCTTAAACTCACTATAAATAAAATCCTTCTTTAATAATCTAAGTAAAATAGGATATATCGTTCCTTCACTTACATCGGTAAATTGATGTTCATTTAATTTGCGAGATAATTCATAACCGTATACTGGTTGAGATTGTATGATAGATAAAATACAAGCATCTAATAAACCTTTTCTCATCTGTGTCTTAATTGTCGACATCTTAATAACCTCTTCCAATTTTCACAGCTATATTGTATTACAAGATAGCTTGCTTTTATACTATTAAAGTTTATTCCATTTGTCAAAGGGTCTTTAAATTTTTCTTCTAAACATATATTTAGTGATTATATGTTTAGAAATTGTTATAATTCTTAGATGAGACTATTTTAAGGCAGGAGACAGATATGGCATTCCTCGTTTCAATTAATATCATTCTGTGTATCGTCTTGATGTCATATAACTTTGTAGTAATGAATAAGAAATCGCGTATCAATCATTACGCAATTTCAATCACAATTGCTTTGAATGGTTTAATATCCTTTATAATCATCAAAGAAATCAACTTCATCACGATTGCAGTAACGACTATGTTACTTATATGGGCATTTTTACATACATGGATTCAAATTAAATACGTTCCAAACTACATTAAAAATCAATATTTCGTACTTTATATTATTACAATTGTATTTAGTATGTCTTTAAACATTGTTTACTTAGATAGTACACTTTCAATTTATCAATCAGTACCTTATTTAGGTGTCAGTTTATTTATATTTGGACAAATCATTGCTTATTTATCATTATTCACAGAACCTATTGAATCAGACGGTAAAAGGCTCGCAAAAATCTACCAAAATGGTATATATCGATACTTTATTCACCCACGTTTAGTTGGTGAGATATTATCGATTGTAGCGTTAATATGTATGATTGTCCTTACGCCTCATTGGTTTCTATTAATACCAGTGTTCCTTTTTTATATTATGTTTATTTTATGGCAAAAGTTATTCAAAACTTCTTATTATGTTTCACATAGCGAATAACAGGGTACTTAAATATAGTAATAAGAAATATAATTAAGGAGGTACACTCAAATGGGCTTTATATTAATGTTAATCGTAGGTGGACTAATAGGTTGGCTAGCAGGTGTTATATTAGGTAAAGATATACCTGGCGGCATAGTAGGTAATATTATTGCCGGTTTAATTGGTTCAGCGATTGGTGGTTCTTTACTTGGAGATTTAGGTCCAGTATGGGGTGGCGTCGCAATCATACCAGCACTAATCGGTTCAATTATTTTAATTCTTGTATTATCATTTATTTTGAAATTGATCAGAAAATAATCAATCTTCAATTAATAGATAAAGTTAAAGCAACCATTTGCGGATGGTTGCTTTTTTAATATAAAAATATAGATCCTACTACTAATACAAATACTGAATTAGCTATTTCGATTAAGCCTACATGCATAATTTTTATTTTCTTACCATATAAAACGACTGATCGTATTAAACTCGGTATATACATCAACATAACTAGTGGATGTATAAAGAACCCTACAACAACTATACATAAGTGATAAATCCAAGATGACCATTTATATTTTACGGATTTTTTCTCTCTAATCATCGTCTTAACGTATAAAATTGTACCGAAGAAATATAAGAAACTTAATATAAAGACTCGTAACCAAGATTGTACATCTGTTATAGATACATTTAATAACGCACTGATCACACCAAATAAACAAAATATCAAAACAGCTATTAAATCATTAGTAAATGCTCTTTCATTTTTCTTTTTAGCAAAATAGGCATTAAATAATGATAAAGGTACCATCAGTAGAAAAATCCATATCGTAATAGGTTTATGTAATACGATTGGTATAAAAGATATGACGACAATCAAAGCAAATATGCCTGCCATATAAATATAACCTATTGTTTTCTTCCTTTTCTTTAAGTAGAAGAAGATTTGATCACTCATGAAATAAGATGCTAGTACACCTAAATACAATAATAAATGAAAGTATGTAAAACCAGTTGCTGCAATTCCGAATGCGATTGGTAGTACAATCATTGACCATACACCATGTTGATTTGGTTTTTTAAATTTAAACAAATAAAGCACCTCCACAGTTTCATTTTACTAAAAGATGCATATGAAATACATCTTAATTCAAACAAATCTGTGAAGGTTCTATATTTTACTTCATATCTCCAATTTTAACTTCATCTGGATCTCTAAATTGTCGTTCATCTGTATTTAATTGGTCGATTTTGTCTAAATCTTCATCACTCAATTCAAAATCAAATACATCAAAATTCTCTCTGATTCTATTATCGTTTTGAGATTTTGGAATAACGAGTCTACCTTGTTGTAGATGCCATTTAATAATAACTTGTGCAACAGTCTTATTATACTGATCTGCTATACTTTGTAAATCTGCGTTTTTTAACCATTCGCCACCTCTCATTAGAGGACTCCATGCCATTAATTTAATACCTTTACTTTCACAATATGCTTGTAATACTTTTTGATTAAATAATGGATGAAATTCAACTTGGTTAACTGCAGGTACAATTTCAGTTTCAGCTAATAATTTATCTAAATGATGTTCTTTAAAATTACATACACCAATCGCTTTAATTTTACCTTCTTTATATAACGTTTCTAATGCTTTATACGTCTCAATAAACAATCCGTCTTCAGGACATGGCCAATGAATTAAATACATATCGATATACGTAAGTTGCAATGATTCTAATGAGTCATTAAACGCTTTAATAGTCGCATCATAACCTTGGAAGTCATTCCATAATTTAGTTGTAATAAATAAATCTTCTCGATTGATATTTAATGTTTTTAAAGCTGCGCCTAATGCTTTTTCATTTTTATAAAACCAAGCTGTGTCTATCGCTCGATATCCTGCATCAATTGCTGTATGGACAACTCTTTCAACATCAGCATCTTCGATTTTGTATACGCCTAAACCTAATTCTGGTATCACTACATTGTTATTTAATTTAACCATTTTATTATCCCCTTTATTTAGATGTCATACGGTCTCTTTTAGGTGTATAAGCGAGCGAACGTGTTAGTTCTTCAAATTCTTCTTTCGTTAAATCACGCCATTCACCATATTTAATACCATCTAGCTTAATGTTCATGATACGAATTCTTTTTAATTTTTTAACATTATATCCTAACGTTTCACACATACGTCTAATTTGACGATTCAAACCTTGTGTTAAAACAATCTTAAATGTTCTATCATTAATTTGTGATACTTTCGCTGGGAGCGTCTTTTGATTTAAAATTTCAACACCTTCAGACATTTGCTTTAAGAAGTCTTTCGTTAATGGCTTATCTACTGAAACGACATATTCTTTTTCATGATGATTTTCAGCACGTAATATTTCATTCACTATATCACCATCACTTGTCAGGAGTAATAATCCTTCTGAATCTTTATCTAATCTACCAATATGAAAAATTCTTTCATGATGATCAACGTAGTCTACAACGTTACCTTTAACATGTCTTTCAGTAGTAGATGTGATACCACGTGGTTTATTAAGTGCTATATATACATAACCTTTATCAATTGTAATAACTTCACCATCAACCTTCACAACATCCGTACTTTCAACTTGAGACCCTAGTGTCGCATATTCGTCATTAATTTGAACGCGATTAGCACTTATCCATTTATCAGCACCTCTCCTCGAACATACACCAGCTTCACTTAGAAATTTATTTATTCTCATAAAAATGGTTCCTCTCTCAATCTATCTACTATATTCCCTATTTTACATGATGATCTTCATTAAAACAAAACAGTATGCGTCTATTTTGTACTTCTGACGACATTTGTATGGGCGGCGTTAGTTACACTTCTGCTGAGTTTTGTTACTAATAGCCGTCTTAGTTACACTTCCACCGACTTTTGTAATTCATGCAATAAAAAAAGAGCACAGGAACTAAATATCTGTCCCATGCTCTTAATATCAATTTATTATTGCGTTATCTTTTCATAAGATTTGCCATTTACAAAGAAATGATCAAATATAAATGTTCCAAAAGGAATAAATGCTACTATAAAAGCAATGACTGGCCACTTTATATGAATTCTAACAATAAGTGCCATTACCAATATCATGATGACATACATTGAAAATAATCCGCCATGTATCATGCCTAATACTGAAACTACATTTGGATTACTCAACATATACTTGATAGGCATTGCTATAAATACTAATAACAGTAATGATCCACCTTCTAAATATCCTGTAAACCTAAATAATGATGTTAATGTAGTTTTGCTCACTTTTTAATCCTCGTCTTTTTCGTCTTCGTCAAATATACTTTTTCTTTCTTTTATAAAATCTTTGTGTAAAGCAACTGTCTTAATTTGATGATTTTCAACATCAATGACAACCCATTTATCAAATTCTGTATCGACATAGTCGTCTTTTTCAATTTCTGGGTTATGCGCTTGTAACCAACCACCGATTGTATCAATATCGTCTGAATCTACGAAATCAATTCCGAATTTTTCTTCTAGTTCTGATAAAGTTACACGTCCATTAATTTGGTAAGTATCTTCACCAGTTTGAATGATATCATTTACTTCATCATCATCAAATTCATCACGAATTTCACCAACGATTTCTTCTAATATATCTTCCATCGTGATGACACCAGCTGTACCACCATATTCATCAATAACTAACGCCATATGCACATGATCTTTCTGCATTTTTACTAATGCATCACTAATTCTTGTAACTTCGTGAATAAGCGGCAAGTCATGTACGTAGTTATTAATTTTAATTTGTTCACCTGAAGCATATTCTGTTAAAAATTCTTTAACATTTATAAATCCTTTAATATGGTCTTTATCACCATCTTCAGTAATTGGGTAACGTGTATAATGATGCTCATTTATAATTTCTAATAATTCTTCAATATTAAATGGTTCTGTTAATGTAACCATTTGTGTTCTAGGTACCATGATATCTTTTGCTAATCTTTCATCGAATGAGAAAATATTTTGCATATAAGCTAATTCAGTGTGATTGATTTCACCACTTTGATAGCTTTGAGTCATGATAAGCTTTAATTCTTCTTCTGACATTGCTTGTTCTTCGTTAGTAGGTTGAATACCTATTGTTCTAACTAGAATACGTGCTGCACCATTCATTGACCAAATTAACGGTTTCATAACAATACCGAAATAATATAATGGTCGGCCGAAGACAAGTGTAAGTCTTTCTGCCTGTTGAATTGCTACCGTTTTTGGTGCTAATTCACCAACTACTACATGGATAAACGTTACAATTAAGAAACTGATCGCTATGGAGAAAGTTGTTGTTAATGCGTCTGGTAAGTTAAAGAAGTCTAATACAGGATGTATTAATACTTCAAATGTTGGTTCACCAATCCAACCTAATCCAAGTGATGTTACAGTAATACCAAGCTGACATGCAGATAAATAATAATCTAGTTCTTTGATCATTTTATGTACAATTTTAGCTGATTTACTTCCTTCAGAAATTAATTGTTCAATTCTAGTTATACGCACCTTTACAAGTGCGAATTCAGATCCTACAAATACCATTGTAAATGCAATTAATATAAAGAATACAATAAAGTTTATTATGGTCGAAATTTCCAATTAGTTCCCTATTTCTAGGGATTCACCTCCAAATATTTTGCGGTGACGCTATGGCCACCTTTGTATGATTTTTTTCAATAAGTTTATTTACGGTATACGTTTTCAAAACTAAATCCTTCCCATTTAGCGTCACCTCCCCCGATATTAGCATATTATTTTTAGTGTAGCATATTTTTATCACAATTTAAATGATATAAGAAAGAATGTAAATGTAGAAGTCTACACATACATTCTTTATATAGCCGTCGTTCCAACATGTTGCATGATAAATTTAGAACTAATTTTATTAAAAGCATCAGGTTGATCAATATTACATACATGACCAGCTTGCTCTATTATTTCTATTGAAAAATTTTCATTCTCTTTAACGAGTCTTTCAACTGGAGGCATAAACAAATAATCTTCTTCCCCCATGATAAAGAGTGTCGGAATATCTCTTGTTGCAACTTGTAAATGTGCTAAATAAGGATTTACAAGCTTCGTTAATTTAACCCATTTGATAAATTGTTTTTGAGACACTTTCTTAGCTTCATTCACAAATCTTAAGCGAGATTCTTCATGAGCTTTCCTAGGCATAATAATGTAAGCAAATAATTTATAAAGCAACATATACGGCACAAAATTCATAATTGTACGGCCGATAGCTAACAAGAATTTAGTCCTTAAATTTACATTAATGATGGCGCCACCTAATACCAATGTTGTAATTCTCTCTGGATATGATTGCGCCATTGTTTGGCCAACTATTGTGCCAAGGCTCATGCCAATAATATGAGTCTTATCTATTTTCAAATGGTCCAATACATCTACAACTTCTTTTGCTAAATGTTCAAACGAATCATTTTTCTTCCATTCTTTATTCGCAGATTTCCCGTGCCCCCTCAAATCTACGAGTAATATATTAAAATGTTTCCTATAATATCTCATTTGTTTAAACCAAATCGAAGAACTACCACCAGCTCCGTGTATCAACGTAATCCATTCTGCGTCATTTGATTTGATAATTGTCTTGTAATATAACATTGTTCACATCTTTCCCTATGTTTACCATTTTCTACATATTATAATAATTTAATTTAATCATATAAAAATTTCCCCAACTTTTCAATTTTAAACATGTTAAATCAGCATCATACTTTTGGCCGAGGATTTAAAGCACTGACTAAAAAAGCTGTCTACAAAGTCACAACTCTGTAGACAGCTTTTAATTTAACACGATATATTGATTATTCTACTTCTTCTGCGATTTCAAGTTGCTCTTTCGTTAATTTAGGTTTAATAACACCATAAATAATTGCTGCAACTAATGCACCGACAACTACTGCTAGTAATGTTTGTAACACATGACCGAAGTCAGTTGCAAATATAACAAAGATACCGCCATGTGGTGCTTGAATTCTTGAACCTAATCCTAAAGCTAACGCTCCACCAATACCTGAACCAACCATCATTGATGGAATGACACGTAATGGATCTGCTGCTGCAAATGGAATAGCACCTTCTGTAATGAATGATAACCCCATCACATAGTTTGGAATAATAGAACCTTTTTGTGCTTTAGTAAATTTCTTTCTAAATATTAACATCGCTGTTGCTATTGCTATTGGTGGAATCATACCACCGACCATAGCTGCAGTAATTGCTGCTGCGTTTCCTTCAGTTAACGCTGCTGTCGCAAATACATATGCCGCTTTATTAAATGGACCACCCATATCAATTGCCATCATTGCACCAAGTACTAAACCTAATAACATAATATTAGAACCAGATAAGTTATTTAATCCGTCTAATAATAAATTGTTTAACCATGCTGTTGGTGGATTTACCACATACACCATAAGTAACCCAGTAAGTGATACTGATAAAATTGGATAAATTAATGTAGGTTTTAAACCTTCAAACATTTGAGGTAAGTTCTTAAATACATATTTGATACCTTCTGTTAAGTAACCTGCAAGGAAACCAGCGATAATACCACCTAAGAATCCTGAACCACCTGCTACTGCTAGCATACCACCGACTAAACCAGATGCAAAACCAGGTTTATCTGCAATACTTCTAGCGATGAAACCTGCTAAAATAGGCACGATTAATTTAAATGCACTTTCACTACCAATCGACCATAAATTAGCTGCAAATTCGTTATATTGTCCGCTCTTTGGATCGAATGAGTTTTCACCAAATAAGAATACGATTGCCATCAAGATACCACCAGATATAACAAGTGGTAACATATTAGAGACACCATTCATTAAGTGTTTATATATCGTCTTAGACACACTTTGTTTTTCATTGCTAGAAGCACTACTTTGTTTCACACCTTTAGCTACGAATGGTTTGCGTGATGTGTCTTGTGCCATATTGATTAATTCTTCTGGGCGTTTAATACCATCAGCAACCGGAACTTGAATCACATTCTTACCATCGAAACGATCTGTTTCAACATGTACATCTGCTGCTACAATGATACCTGATGCTTTTTCAATTTCTTCATCAGTTAAATGATTTTTAATACCACCTGAACCATTTGTTTCAACTTTAATAGGTACACCCATTTTTTTAGCTTGATTTTTCAATGCATCTGCAGCCATATAAGTATGTGCAATACCTGTAGGACATGCTGTTACAGCTAATACAAGTCCTTTTTCTGAATCCGCTTCTGCATTCGTTACAGCTGCTTCTTCTGAAGATTCATCTGAAGCTTCATCATCATGCTTATTAATGATATTTAACACTTCTTCTTTACTTTTTGCTTGTAATAACTCTGCTCTTACATCTTCATCCATCAAAATGCCTGAAAGTTTAGCAAGGGCATCTAAATGTGTTTGTGCACCACCAGCTGGCGCTGCAATCATAAAGAATAAATGAGCTGGTTGCATGTCTAATGATTGATAATCTACACCTTCAACAGATTTACCAAAAGCAATCGCAGCGGATTGTACAGCATCTGTTTTAGCATGAGGAATCGCAATACCTTCACCAATTCCTGTTGTACTTTGTGACTCTCTTGCATGAATCGCCTGTTTAAAAGTTACTTCATCGCTTAATTTCCCAGCGCTGTTTAATTGCGCAACTAACTCATCAATGACTTGATCTTTACTTGTTGCAGAAAGATCCATTGCAATAGTTTCCTTCGTTAATAGTTCTGTAATTCTCATTTTAATAACCTCCCTATTTTAAACATGTTTAATGATTACTTTAGAAATTATTTTTTCTATATCTTCTATATTAGCTAAGTCCGCATTAAATGCTGTTGCTGTACCACAGCTTACCGCTAATTTAAATGCTGATTCTATGTCTTTGTCTGCTTCTAATCCTGCTACCATACCAGCAACAGTACTGTCACCTGAACCAACTGTATTCACAACTTGACCACTTGGTACGATAGCTTTTAATCGTGTTTGTTGATCCACATAAATAGCACCTTCTCCACCGAGTGAAACGATGACTGCTTGAGCACCTTCATTTAATAATTGCTCAGCACATTCAATGACTTCTTGATCCGTTTCAATTTGTGTATCAAATATTTCTTCTAATTCATGTTTATTTGGTTTAACAAATTTCGGATTATATGCTAGTACTGATTTCATCAAATCTTTCTCAGCATCCACGATTAAATTCGCACCAGTCTGTTTAAGTATTTCTGCTACTTCTTGATATACTGGATTTTGTAGTGAACTTGGTACACTGCCCGCAATTATAACCGTATCTTCTGATTGCGTATTTTTCATTTTCGTTAAAAATTCTTTGTAGTCATGAGGTTCAATATTTGGCCCCGGTCCATTGATTTCAGTTTCTAAACCAGATTTCAATTTCACATTTATTCTTGTATCATCTTTAACTTCTACAAAGTCAGTTAAGATGTTTGCTTGATTAAGTGCATCTTTAATAAAATCTCCAGGAAATCCACCTATAAAACCTGTCGCTGTGCTTTTGATATCTAATGTTTGAAGTACTCGAGAAACATTAATACCTTTTCCACCAGCAAACTTGTTTGTTTCATGTGCTCTGTTTAATTCACCTACTTCAAATTGATTTGTAAACATTACATAATCAATTGATGGATTAAACGTAACTGTATATATCATTTTAGTCCTCCGTTAATTTTATATTTTTCTTTAAATTGATTTAAATTAGTTAATGTTTGAATCGCTTTGTGAGAAGTTAATATTTCTATTGATTTCTTATATGTCACTTCCGCAAACGATACTTCATTAAATTTAGAATGATCTATCAAGACATATACTTGAGATGCTAAATGAATAGCCTTTTCTTTCATTTCAGATTCGTACGGGTCTGGTGTCGTTAACCCATAGTTCAAATCAATGCCATTCATACCAATAAAAGCTTTGTCAAAACGATATCTTTCAAGGGATTTAACTGCATTGACGCCTATATTCGCAAATGTCGTTGCTTTTACTTCTCCACCTGTCATATAAACCGAAATGCCTTTTTCTAATAACGGTCTTACATGTGTTAAACCATTTGTTACAACGATAATATCTTGTTGTGTAATAAATGGAATCATTTCTAAAGTAGTTGTCCCAGCATCTAAATATATCGTATCTCCGTCTGAAATTTGACTGACAGCTAATCGTGCAATCTCTTGTTTTTCATCTTGATGTCGCGATTCTTTATCTGTCATATTACGCTCTTCATGGCGCTTTGCAATTTGAGTTGCACCACCATGAACTCTTTTGAGCAAACCTCTTTCTTCAAGTTGAGATAAATCTCTCCTAATTGTTGATGTACTTGAATTCGTCAAATTAATAAGTTCTTGTAGAGATACTGTTTCCCGTAAATTAATCTCTTCTAATATTAATTGGTGTCTTTCAGTCGTTAACATACAATCTCCCCTATTCCTCTACATAATAAAACGTTTTCATTTCAATGTCAATCACTTTCGTTCACTTTCAACCAAAATCAACCAAAAATTTTTAGTTGTTTTATAAGTGCAATCATTTTATACAGTAAAAGATTACTGTTATACTTTTCTAGTATAATTTTAGGAGGTAAATCATGAACAATTTAAAAGAAAAGCTTTTTAACCTAATTGAAAAGAAAGAAAGTGACATGATTGATATTAGAAGGCATTTGCACCAACACCCAGAACTCTCATTTGAAGAAGCGCAAACTGCTGAATATATTAAATCATTTTACGAAGGCAAAGATGTTAAAGTAACACAACCTTTAGAAAAAGAACATGCTATTATTGTAGAAATTAAAGGTGGTCAAGAAGGTAGAACGATTGGTTTAAGAGCTGACTTTGATGCTTTACCTATAACTGAAGAAACAGATGTTCCTTTCAAATCACAAAATGAAGGTGTTATGCATGCTTGTGGCCATGATGCTCACACTGCTTATTTAATGGGACTTGCAGATGCACTTATTGAAATTAAAGAAGAATTACCTGGCACAGTTAAAATCATTCATCAGCATGCTGAGGAGAAACCTCCTGGTGGTGCTAAAGCACTTGTAGAATCTGGCGCACTTGATGATTTAGATGAAGTTTATGGTATCCATATCGTTCCAGTAGCTGGACCTGAATTTATTGGTTACAATAAAGGACCATCATTCTCAGGAAGTTCAACATTCAAATTGACGATTAATGGTTTAGGCGGACATGCAGCAAGTCCACACAAAACACATGATGCATTAGTTGCTGGGACAAACTTTGTAAATGCTATTCAAACGATTGTATCAAGACGTATCGATCCATTAGATATGGGTGTCGTTACGATTGGCGCATTCGAAGCACCAGGTGGATACAACGTTATTCAAGATAGCGTTACAATCAAAGGTACTGCTAGATATTTAAACCCTGAATTAGAAGAAACAATGTATCAAGAAATCAAAAAAATTGCAGATAGTGTTGCAGTTGGATTCGATATTGAATATGACTTAGATTATCAATTTGGTTATCCTGTACTTTACAACCATCCAGAACAAACTGATAAAGTAGCAGAAATATTATCAAATAGTAACGGCGACTATTTCCAACAGTTAGTTGAAATACCTCAAGTTACAGGATCAGAAGACTTCGCCTACTATCTACAAAAAATTCCTGGTTCATTCTACATTGTAGGCAGTAAACCAGAAGGCGTAACAGAACCATATATGAATCACCACCCTAAATTTGATGTGAATGAAGATTGCTTGCAAGTAGCAGCAAAATCTTTAGCAGAAATTACATTAAATAGATTAGAAAAATAAATATTAATATAAAAAATGAGGCTGGAACCTGTATATTGGTTCCAGCCTCATCTTTATATCATTATCATACTATAGTATATCTTCACCACGTGATGCGACATAAATATCGAACCACTCTTGATCTGTTAATTGTAATTTCGTAGCATCTACAGCTTCGTCGACTCTTTCTATCTTACTTGAGCCTACAATTGGCATTACTTTTGATGGCAATCTGAGTAACCAACTGTAAATGACCGTGCTTACTGATACGTTATATTTTTCTACTAATGGTTGTATAACTGCCATAATGCGTCTTGCTTTTTCATCAGTTTGATCAAATAATTTACCGCCAGCTAATGGACTCCATGCCATTACTTTAACATCATGTTGCAACATTCTATTTAATGTACAATCTTCAATATTTTCAAGTTGATATGGTGATACTTCAACTTGATTGACTGAGATATGCGACATTTCTTTCTTCAAACTTTCATTTAATAATTCATATTGATTGCATTTAAAGTTTGAAACACCGAACGCTTTTATTTTTCCTTGTTCAACTAAATGCATCACTGCACGCGTCATTTCATCTGGATCCATTAATGGAGATGGACGATGAATCAGTAGTGTATCGATGTAATCTGTCTTAAGATTTAAAAGCGATTTATCAACTGATTCAATAATATGATCATAACTTTGATCATATCGATGACCAGTATTTTTAGCGATTTGATCATTCGGTAAAATAATACCGCATTTTGTGACGATTTCAATTTTCTCTCTTAAATTAGGTGTTAATGCTAATGCATCACCAAATAATGATTCACATGTATAATTACCATATATATCAGCATGATCCATTGTTGTAATGCCTCTATCAACAATTTCATGTATAAAATCATTTAATTGTTGATTGTTATAACCCCATTCATTCAATCTCCAAAAACCATGTACAATTCTAGAATAACTAACATGTTTATTTATACGAATTCTTTCCATCCCATCATCTCCTAAGAAAAATTCAACATATCTAACTTGTTGCGAATACTTGCTTTATCTATAGATTCACCTATTATGACAATTGTTAAAGGCATATTCATTATTTCTGGTTCATATTGAGGTACCCCAAATGCATATTGAAATAAATAGGTTTGTTCTGGTTCTTCCCTAAATTTGAGAAACCCTTTAATTCTAAGAATCGAATCAGGTAATTGTCTTAAGAAATTCATTAATAGTTCCATTTCTATCGGACCACTAAATGTATAATTTATGGATTGAATACCGTGATGATGACTATGTTTAGCTTGAAGTGACAAAACTTCATTTACAGGTATTTCAACACCATCAATATTTGAAAACTGCGTAAAGTGTAGCACTGGTTGATGTTTGATTGTTTGTAATGACGTTTCTAATGATGCTTTTTCTTCAGCAGATAATTCATCAGACTTATTAATAATAATCAAATGAGAATATAACATTTGTTCTTCCATTAATTGTTTCGTCTGAACGGTATATCTCGATCTTTCTAAATATCTTTTCCCGTCCATTACACCAATAATTGTTGGCATTTCAACTTTATCTACTAATGTAGGGTTTTGACATGCATCCACTACTTCTACAGGATGCGCAATACCAGTAGCTTCAATTAATACAAGATCAGGCTGGTCTTTATGATATAAATTATGTAATACAACTTCAATATCATCTTTCAATGAGCAACATATACAACCATTTAATAAACTTTGAGTAGAGACATCATCACCTAACAAATTACTATCAACATCAAAAGAACCAAATTCATTCATAATGATTGCGACCTTTTGGCCAGAGTTTTTTGCTTTCATGATGAGTCTTTGAAGTAATGTTGTTTTACCACTTCCTAAAAAACCTGTCAAAATTGTTACTGCCATTTTATTTTTATTCTTCATACTTTGACTCATATTCAAACCACCTTTCTGTAATTATATGATATAAGTTCAGAAACTACAAAGACTTAAAGTTCATCCTATAACTTATACTTTAAATATTCATAAATTACACATCACTAAAATATTTACAAAATAAAAATATTCATTATATAATGAATTAGGAGATTTCAAAAAAAAATAATGAACCATTGCATTTGTAGTTTGGGGGAAAGATTATGCCGGATAAATTAGATATCCAAAACCAATTGTGTTTTAATTTGTATAATGCGCAACGACAAGTTAACCGCTATTATTCAAACAAAATTTTCAAGACGTACAATATTACATATCCACAATATTTAGTATTAACGATTTTATGGGAAACTGCACCGGTCAATGTCAAAAAGCTTGTAACAGACTTAGCCCTAGATACAGGTACTGTATCCCCTTTATTAAAAAGAATGGAAAATTTAGATTTAATTAAACGTGTACGTTCTGAATTAGATCAAAGAGAAGTGTTTGTTCATCTAACTGAAAAAAGTGAACAAATGAAACCACATTTACACCAAGCTTCACATTTAATTCAAGATGTATCAGAGTTAAATGATGAAGAAACCAATCAATTAAACAACTTATTACAAAAATTGATCAATAATGTAGATAAAATCAATCAAGAAAAATAATACAGCAAGCCTCTATCATCTTGCTCAAAATAAATAAGCATATCACGCAACTGAATTCTCAGTTTAAAGTGATATGCTTATTTTTTATCTATTATTTAATCTAATTGCTCATTATATTGAATGACTTTATATAAATAACCTTGTTCTTTAATGAGTTGTGTATAACTACCTTGCTCTATGATATGTCCTTCATTCATAACGATTATATGATCGAAGTATTGTAAATATTTCAAGTTGTGCGTCACAATTACAATCGTATCGTCTTTATTTAATAAGAGATTCATAACATTTTCTTCATTTTCTTCATCTAATGAAGCTGTTGGTTCATCAAGTAACCATATTTGTGCTTTTCTTAACAACAATCTTGCTAAAGATAAACGTTGGCGTTCCCCACCTGAAATATTCTCAGCATTTTTAGTTAGCTGCTGATCTAAGTTTAAATGCTTTAAATTCACAGCAGCAAGAACGTTAGTCATAAGTTCATCTTCCGCATCAATTAATAAATTCTCTCTTACTGTGCCTTCGAAATAATGATTATGTTGCAACATTGTATTGATTCCATTCACATAATCTTCCTGAATCATATGAGACAACTGTTCACTTTTATAGGATAAACTGCCATCATTCACACTATATAATCCCATTAATATATTGAGCATCGTTGTCTTACCTGAACCTGAAGGACCTATAATAGCTACATGATCCCCTTTATTTATTTCAAAGTTAATTTGAGATAACGTTTCTCTTTCTTGGAAGTCATATTTAAACATTACATTCTCTGCTTTATACAATGCATGATTTTGAACTGAACGTTCTTGAGGCACCTCAAATGATTGATTGATGACTTCTTCAATATTTTTAAGACTTCGCTCTGTATCCGCTTTGTAAAATGCAACATTAGTCATCGGGATAGCTTGTTCAAATAACGTAATTGTAATCATTAATATACTCGCAAAGAATACAGCGTTTAATACACCGTCTTGTATTTGCCAAATACATAAAATGGTCATACACCAAATACTCACCATAGATGATAAATTCAGCATAAAGTCATAAGAACTTAAAAATTTCTGTTCTTTATATTTTCTATCTTCATATTGGTATTGTTTATTTAAAACTTTCTCTTTAAATGCACGATATTGTTGGAATCTTTTTAATTCTGAACGTCCTTTTTCAAAATCAAAGTATTCAGCCACATATGCTTCTTCACTTTGTTGAACAGCTTCAGCTAAGCTTTCAGCTCTTTTAGCTGATAAATAAGGGATGACAATGACTGACATCAACATTGAAAGTCCTATAATCACACCGACATATATATTGAAATTAATCATCACGAGTATTGTTATAAATGTCGTAATGATAATAACAATTGGTGGATAATATACTCTTAGTAAAATATTTTGTAATCGTTCAACATGGTTTACCATTTGCGTTAATAAATCACTCGAACGGTATCTTCTAAATACGTTTGGAACAATTGGGATGAGTTGATTAAATAAGTTAACACGTATATCCCTCAACATTGTAAATGTAGAACGATGCGAATATAATCTTTCGAAATATCTAGTAATTGCACGAACAAAACCAAATAACTTAATAGATACAATTAAAATCATTAATGCATATAAAGGTGTTCCAAGTGCACTTTTAGATATCATATATCCACTTAATGCAAACATTCCAAGTGCAGTTAGCATGCCAAAGACGCCTATTACAATAGAAAGATAGAAGTCTTTATCAAATTTAATTTTTATTTTTTTCATGACATACCACCACCTTTTTGAGATGCGTCATATGATTGAACTGTTCCATTATGAATTTCTATAAAATCAGTGGCATATCTCAACACTTCTTTTCGATGCGCGATTGTGAGAATAGTCTTTTGATGCGCAAATTGGTTAACAGTTTGCACGATAAGTTGTTCGGTTTCAATATCTAATCCAGTTGTTGGTTCATCAAAAATAACCACATCTGGATCAAGTAATAGTAATCTGGCTAGTTCTATTCTTCTCATTTCTCCACCAGACAACATTTCATAACCATCACCAATCATAGTATGCATACCTTTAGATAATTGTTTTACTTTTTCAAGTAAGCCCACTTCAGTTAACACTTCATTAACACGTTTTTCATCATAATTTTGGAACATCGTCACATTTTCATACAAAGTTGCGCTGAAAATATAAGGTCTTTGAGATAAATAACCCATTTTTAGTGGTTTTTTATAAATAATCTTACCTTCATTGAGATTTAATTCATTTAACATAAGTTTGATTAATGTCGATTTACCAGCACCACTCGGTCCAATAATTGCTGTATGATGATTTTCTTTTATACTTAAATTGATTTGATCAAATGAAAAATCTATACGCTCTGGGTAAGTGAATGATACATGATCAAATTGAATGAGATCTTCATCATTAATATTTGAGTCTATATGAATGTTTGAAGCTTGTATAGATTCTTCATTACTCATTTCTTCAATCAATTCAATATAACCTTCACTTTGTTTACCCGTATGGAAAGCTTGTCCTAGGTCTTTAATCGCATTATAAAATTCTGGTGCTAATAATAAAGTAATGATGGCAACTACAAAAGATACATCGTGAAATACGATTAATCTTAGGCCAACTTCAAGTGCCACAATACCTATTCCAAGCATTGAGATAAATTCCAACATTAAGCCTGATAAGAAGGCACTTTTCAAAATTTCCATTGTTAAATCTCTAAATGACGTACTTGATTTATAAATTTTTTCAGTCGTTTGATGTGTTCGATTGAATAGTTTTAACGATACGAGACCTTTTGTTAAATCTATAAATTCTGCTGCAAATTGATCTAAAGATTGCATTTGGTCTTTCGCTTTATCACGAGTTCTTAGTCCAAAGACAATATAGAACAGTGGAATAAATGGCGCTGTAATCATCATAATTAAAGCAGCTGGCCAATGAATAAAGAGTAATGTAATGATAATCGTTACTGGGATAATGGTTGATTTGAAGACTTGAGGCAAATAAGATTCATAAAAAGGATGTATACCCTCAACCACCTCAGTAATCATTGTTATTTTAGTTCTATCTGTTTCATTATTTATCAATTGATGTCTAACATCTCTTTTAACTTTATAAGAAAGTTTTTGTCCTGATAATTGATTAAGGTAGTTAAAGCATGCTCTTAAAAGCAATACAATGAGCAAGATTGCTAGCCATAAATAAAGTTGTTGATCATTTGATTTTACGACGAGCATTTGGTTAATAATTTTTCCTAAATATATATTTTGAAGTACGACTGTTATACTTAATAAAAACGAAGCGAGAAACATAAATATTTGCAACGTTTTATAATGCATACTATACTTTGTTAAATCTTTCACAATCTCACCACCTTGTTCCATTATAACGCCTTTATGAAAAAAATAAACTAAAATGTATTATTAAATATTAGCATATTACATTGTAATATTTGGTACAATGATGATACGGTGATTGTCTCTAGATAACCACAGACTTTCATAAAAATAGAGGAGCAAAGCTATGTTTATATTAGAATTAATAAAAGCCATTATATTAGGTATTGTTGAAGGTTTAACAGAATTCGCACCTGTTTCATCTACAGGACATCAAATTTTAGTAGATGATATGTGGTTAAAGTCTAAAGCCTTTCTTGGAAGCGAATCAGCATTCACATTTAAAGTTGTGATCCAATTAGGTTCGATCCTTGCAGCAGCATGGATATTTAGAAATCGATATTTTGAAATGTTACATATTAAACAAAACGAACAGAAAAAAAGAAAATTAAAATTGTCACATATTATTGTCGGGCTTGTACCAGCTGGTATTCTTGGACTATTATTTGATGACTTTATTGAAGAACATTTATTTAGTGTTCCAACTGTATTAATCGGTTTATTACTTGGGGCTATATATATGATTGGTGCGGATATGTATTCTAAACGCGTCACAAATCCACACAAAGTAGATGATATGAACTATCCAAAAGCATTTGTAATTGGTCTATCTCAAGCAATTGCATTATGGCCAGGATTTAGTCGTTCAGGTTCAACCATTTCGACAGGTGTCTTCTTAAAGTTAGATCATAAAGCTGCTTCTGACTTTACGTTCATAATGGCAGTACCCATTATGTTTGCAGCGAGTGCAAAAGCATTACTTGGAAATCTACAATTTATAACATTGGATCAAATACCTTTCTATATTGTAGGGTTTATCGCATCATTTATATTTGGACTTATTTCTATTAAATTATTCTTAAAACTGATTAATAGAGTTAAATTAATACCTTTTGCGATTTATCGTATTATTTTAGTTATTATTATTGCCATTGCATATTTCGGTTTTGGAATTGGTCAGAATATCGGCTAACGTATCGTACCAATCGTTTGAAGATTATGATATAGGGTATTGGAATAAGATATATTATAAGAAATGACTACGGAGGAATGACTCATGAATGATAAAGTTAAATTAATTGTTAACACATTACCACTTGTATTAGTTCCATTAATTAGAGAACGCAAAAAAATAAAAGAACATCCAGATGTTAAACATGTAACTGAAACGACTGTTGATTTTTCACATAAAGTAAAAGATAAAACAATCGAAACGAAAGATAAAGTTGCAGAAAAAACACAACCTGTAAAATCATATGTTGTTCAAAAGAAACGTTTATATGAATATAACAAACAAATGAAACAACCTTTTAAAGAAGAACAAAAAGAAGCAAAACAACAACAAAAAGAAATTGATCATTTAGATAAAAAACTTCAAAAAAATATCGATGCTCGTAATAAAGAAGAAGAAAAAGCACAAAAAGAAAATAAAAAAGCGCGTATTAAAGAATTGACTCATTACCAAAAAGTTGAAGAACAACAAGCTAAAAAAGGTGAAAAACTTCAAAAAGAAAACGAAAAAGATGTGACGAAGTTAGATAAAAAGTTACAAAGTAATATCGAAGCGCGTGAACAAGAAGAACAAAAATTAGAGCAACAAAACAAAGAAGAACGTATTAAAGAAATAAAGAAATATGAGGGACATCAAATGAACACAGCAACTACACAAAGCAGTAATGCAAAATCAATCAACGACGTAAGCTCTAAACAAGCAAAACCAAACATCCAAGAATTAGTCAATGAAAGAGTTAGAAATGAGAAAAAAGAAAAATCTAGTCATCTTCTATTTAATCAACATAAATCATCAATGTCTCAACATATCAGCCAATTTCCATATGATGAACATACGACTGAACACCAAAAATCTAAGAAAAGATTTCGTCGCAATAAATGATTAACAGAATTATTATAGATGGAGATGCTTGTCCAGTTACGGATGATATCATTCGCTTAACTCAACATACAAGCATCTCTGTTCTTATTATTAGAAGTGTTAACCACTTCTCACTAAGGGAATATCCCGATTATGTTTCAACAATATATGTTGATCATGGTTCAGATAGTGCAGACTTTAGAATTGTCAAATTGACGCAACCAGATGATATCGTTGTGACGCAAGATTATGGACTAGCGAGTCTTTTATTAAATAAAGCCCTTCATGTTATCCACCATAAAGGTTACGAGTATACGCCTCAAAATATTGAACAACTGTTAACACAAAGACATATTTCTGCTCAAGTACGTCAACAAGGTGGTAGAACGAAAGGACCTAAAAAACTCACACAAGATGACCATAAAGTTTTTTCAGAATTTCTATCAAAATTAATAAAAAAACATTCTGGACAATGATAATCGTCCAGAATGTTATTATTCTATCATTTGTTTTTTAGCTTTTTCTAAATTAACTTTATCTATTTCTTTCATTTGTTCTAATTCTAAACGCATCTTATCCGTCTCTAATAGATAGTTCTCATGCTTTAATTTTTCAAGCTCTAATTCATCTTTAACACGTTGGGATTTAATTTTTTCTATTCTAACCGTTTTACTTTGGTGGTTTTTTATAAGACCTGCTACTGATGAAATAAGCACAATAAGCACGACCATTAAAAATATATTCACAGTTATACCCCCTTCTTAAATAAATAGAAGTATCTTTTAAGTTATTATACTACATATGCGAGAGGAGTAATATATATGAAGAAAATTGCTGTTTTCTGTGGCGCAAGTAAGGGAAATGACCCAATTTATACAGAACAAGCTTATGTGTTAGGTAAATATTTAGCCGAAAATAAATATGAGTTAGTATACGGTGCCGGATCAACTGGTATGATGGGAGCAGTTGCCAATGGTGTCATTGACCATGATGGTATTGCTATTGGCGTAATGCCAAGATTTTTAGGAGAACGTGAAATCGCTCATGAGAATTTAACAGAATATCATGTTGTCGAAACAATGCATGAAAGAAAACAAATGATGTCTGATATGGCTGATGCATTCATTATGTTACCTGGTGGTGCTGGTTCTTTAGAGGAATTCTTTGAAATTTATACATGGTCTCAAATAGGACTACATCATAAACCAATTGGTGCATTAAATACTAAACAATTTTTCAATCCATTAAGTTTAATGATTGATCATTTAATATCAACTGAATTTATCAGTTCAGATTATAAAAATTTAGCGATTATTAAAGAAAATATCGATGATTTATTTAGTGCTATGAAAATGGCACAACCCGTTAAACTTCGTGATTATCAAAAATAGTTAAAAATGTTTTTTCATCATAGACGTTAATACCATTTAATGTAAAGAGGGCTGTCGTAACACCGACACCTTCTTTTTTATTTCCCGTAAATGTACCATCGTATATAACAGTACTACCACATGAAGGACTGTCACTTTTCAGAATAACTGTATCGGCATTTAAATCTTTAATAATAGAGAGTGCACGTTTAGCGCCTTCTTTAAATTGTATTGTGACATCACGACCTGCAACAGTCATGACCTTTGCTTGATCATTCCACACATCATAACCATCTCCTCCGATGATTTCTGCTGGTTCTCTAGGAACTTGTAAGCCACCTAATATTTCAGGACAAATACTAATTGCTTTCTTCTCATCTATTAGATTCTTATAGAACAAATCTAACTTATGGTTGCCATCATACCTTACTTTTTCTCCAACTAAACATGCACTAATAACGATCATATCATCTACTCCTTACAATACTTTATGATATAAAACATGTGCTGCTAAATCATCATCATATATGACTTTTGGATGTAAGAAATTCCTAATATGGTTCATTTCTAATTTTTCCATGACTCTTCTGGAAGGTTTATTAATTTCCGACGTAAAACTATACACTTCATCGATACCTTTTGATTTAGCATATGTTAATACTGCTTCCGCCGCTTCTGTTGCTAACCCATTACCCCATACATCCTTATCCATGCGCCAACCTATTTCATAAAAAGGTAATTCTGGGAAACTTAATTCGCTACCTTCTGGAATATAATTCAAACCTACCATACCAATAAAGCTTTTAGTTTCTTTTAATTCCACAGCAAATAAACCAATTTCATGTTGATCGATGACCGATTTCATTTGGTCAATCATATTTTCAGTCGCACGATAGCTCAATATATCTGGAAAGTACCTTCTCACTTCAGGACTTGCATTCATACTTTGAAATAATGCAACATCCTCATCTTTCCAATTTCTAAGTATTAAACGTTTTGTTTCAATGTAATGTTTCATTTCATTCACCCAACCTTTATCATATTCAAAAAAGGATGTACTAATATTTTAGCACATCCTTCAAAAAATTATGATCTTACTGAACTCCTAATGTGAAATCTCTTCCCAGTTGGGCCTTCTATACTAAACATACCGCCTCTTCCATCAACAACATCGACTTCTAAATTCGTATGTTTCCAATATTCATATTGCTTATTATTCATATAGAATGGGACACCTTCAATTTCACCTAATTTCACGTCTACATCTCCAATTATTAATGTTCCTTCAACAAATAACATTGGAGAGCTACCATCACAACATCCACCTGATTGATGAAATATAAGGTTTTCACCATGTGTTTTCTTTAATTCTCTAATGAGTGATTTGGCTTTTTCAGTAGCAGTGACTTGTTCAGTCATTTAGAACAGTCCTGCAGGCTTCTCGTCATAACTCACGAGTAAGTTTTTAGTTTGTTGATAATGTTCTAACATCATCTTATGGTTCTCACGGCCAATACCACTCATTTTGTAACCACCGAAAGCAGCGTGAGCTGGATAAGTATGGTAGTTATTCACCCATACACGACCTGCTTGGATTCCTCTACCAAAGCGATAAGCTTTATTTTGGTTTCTAGTCCAAATACCCGCACCTAAACCATATAAAGTATCATTCGCCATTTCTAAAGCTTCTTCATCATCTTTAAATGTCGCTAATGATAATACTGGTCCAAAAATTTCTTCTTGGAATATTCTCATATTTTGTGTGCCTTTAAATATTGTTGGTTCAATATAGAAACCATTTTCTAATTCTCCAGCTTCTTCTCTTACATTACCACCAACTAATACTTCTGCACTTTCTTGTTTACCAATATCTAAATAACTCTTAATTTTTTCAGCTTGTTCTTGTGACGTTTGTGCACCCAGCATTGTTTCTGGATCTAGAGGATTACCTGTCTTAATTTGTTTTACACGCTCGATGCATTTTTCGATAAATTTATCATAAATATCTTCATGTACCAATGCTCTTGATGGACATGTACATACTTCACCTTGGTTAAGTGCGAACATCACTAATCCTTCAACAGCTTTATCTAAGAAGTCATCATCTTCATCCATAATATCTTTGAAGAAGATATTTGGTGATTTACCACCTAATTCAAGTGTTACTGGAATTAAGTTTTGACTCGCATTTTGCATGATGATACGACCAGTAGTTGTTTCACCCGTAAATGCAACTTTATTAATATTTTCATGTGTCGCTAAAGCTTGTCCTGCTTCCGCACCAAAACCATTTACAACATTAATCAAGCCTTCTGGTAATAAGTCTTGAATCAGTTCAATAAAATGTAAAATTGAAACAGGTGTTTGTTCTGCTGGTTTAAGTACAACAGCATTACCTGTAACGATTGCTGGCGCTAACTTCCAAGTAGCCATTAATAATGGGAAGTTCCATGGAATAATTTGACCAACTACTCCAATAGGTTCCTTAAAGTGATACGCTACTGTATTGTCGTCAATTTGAGAGATTGCTCCTTCTTCTGCTCTGACAACTCCAGCAAAGTATCTAAAATGATCTACAACTAATGGTAAATCAGCTGCTAGACATTCTCTAATAGGTTTACCATTATCAAATGTTTCAATAACTGCTAATTCTTCTAAATTTTCTTCAATACGATCTGCTATATCTAAGAGTAATTGCGAATGTTCAGCTGGCGACTTTTTCGCCCACTCAACTTGTGCTTTATGTGCTGCTTTAACTGCTTCATCTATATCTTCTTTTGTAGAACGAGGAATTTTTGCATATACTTCACCAGTTACTGGCGATCCATTATCAAAGAATTCACCATTTTTAGGATCCACCCATTTACCACCGATAAAGTTCTGATACTTGTCTTTAACTTTGTATTTTGCATTTGCTGCAGTTGGATATTCAAAAGCCATATTAAAACGCCTCCCTTAAATTGATTACAGTTTAATTTTAATCTACGGAAACGCTTACATCAACTAAAATGCATTTTACATTATTAATAAAAATTTAAATAAAAAGTTACAAATAACTATATATAAATAGCGTCTGGAGCATAATCATATGCCCAGACGCTTTAATGTCGTTATATGAAATTTATTGAGATACTGCTAACTGTCAAAATTCCGAATTGTGGTAGTTAGAGAGTACTCATTAAGGGATATTTCTCAGAATTATGTCCCTAACGACACCCGTTATTGTACATTTAATGTGGTTTTAGCTATCACGTTGCCGCCTGATAAGACTTCAACTTCTACTTCGTTGTCTGCTTCGTTTGCTATTTTGGATTTAAAATACCAATCTGTTACACCGTTTTTAATTTTTGGTGATACTGAACTTGAAATTCCTGGTGCTTGTCCGTTGAACATACCTACTTCTCGCCCGTCTTTATTTTTGATCGACATTTGGAATTTATTATTTACTAATTTCGATTCATCGACATGGACTGTTATTTCAAATTTCTCTTGTTTTTGAACGGATGATGGCATTTCAAATGTACCTTGTTCGCTATTGGATGTTTGATTATTATTTTGTTGCTTAGAACTAGACGTCGTTGATTGATCAGCTTTATTATTTTTACTTTCTGCGTTTGCACCATAGCTTCCAGATGCATAAGTTGAGGAATCATACCATTTATAGCCTTGTTTAGGTGTTCCCCAAGGTTCTTTTTCATTTTCTCTACTATTCTCAGGTTGTTCAAAATTCAATAAATCAGTCTTTTCATCAAGTTGAACATTCATGGATGATAAATCTTGGTCATCATCTTTTTTATTTAACCAATCTACAATTTGCATAATCATTTTTTGGTTATCTTCTTCTTTAAATCCATCATAAGTCTTTTTAGTTTCTCCGTTGTCTTCACGTTTATACTTTGGTGACTTGTCTTCTACCATTGAAGAATCGCCTATAAATGCGCCTTTACCTTTAGAAACTTTACTCACAGCAATATATGGACCTTCATTGCGGCCACCACCATTGTATATGCCTTGGTCTACTGCATGATTCCATGCATCATCTTTGGATAATTTAGGAACAAAAGCAACACCTTTTGCTTTATCAGGATCTGTAATAGCGATTGTTGAACCGGCATGCATCGATACTGCTTTAACACCTTTAGTAATTCCAAAACTATCTTTTTCATCTGCCAAATCATCAACTTTAATGTTACCTAATGCATTGTATCTAAATCTCAAGCCAAACACTTCGTTTAAGAAATCTCTACTTTGAACATCTTTCATCTTATCTGAGGAGCTTTCTTCAGCGTTCATGCCTTTTGTAGGATTATCAAAAGCACCTCTTCTATAACCATTCATCACTTCTGAAGAATCATATCGATTAAAGTTTCTATCGGCATTATAATGATCACTAATCATTAATATACTTCCACTAGACTTCACATATTGCTCTATAGCATCTTGTTCACTCGCTTTAAGTGGATTATTAGCCTCTGGAATAACAACGACTTCATAATCTTTCATCTTATCATAATTTAATAATTGGTTATATCCTAAATCTGTTACTTCATAGTTTTCTTTCGTTAATGCATCAGCAAAATCAGAAAAGCCTCCATTAATGACCCAATCTGCACTGCCTGCTGTTTGACCATGTGCACTATCAAACAAGACTTTCCCTTTAATGTCATCACTTTTAGGTGATAATACAATTTTTCCTTCTTTGCCTTCTTTCTCAGTTACGTCATTTGAACAACCCGCAATAACAAAGACAAGCAATGTTATTAAACTCCAGATCGACAGTTTAGACCTCATTATATTTCTCCTTATGTATAAAAAATATGGAGCGAGTGAGAAATCTTTTATACTTAAAAGATTTCATCATCCCGCTCCGTTATGTGTACTATGCTTTTCTAATATATGTTAGCAGTTTAATTGTTACAGGATCAGTATCATAATTTTTAAAGCCTCTAGGAACTTCAATCGTTGCATCAATCAAATCATTAACTTCGTTAAAACGATATGTGACTTGATTAATATTAGATTTGCGATTAAAAATTACTGCTTCTGATGGCCAACTTCTAACCTCACCTGTTGTTGATTGTAATGTTCGACCTGTGATTGTTTCGATTTCATGACCTAATTCTAATAATGTCATTTTTCCGCCTTCAATCAGAACAAATTCTTTTTCGTGCACGATGACATCCCTCTTTTCAAATAATCCTTTGTTGTTTATTCCCTAATACAATTCAATCTAAACGCGACCTATAAATCTAATTTAAATGATTTTACTTTATCAGTTGCATCATCAAATGTAGCAGTTTTACTTACGCCACCGTGTATATTGAAAGTAGCACGGTTATTTTTAAGCGTTTCATAGGCTTTTTGAGAAATTGGAATAGATTTTAAACTTTTTGTCTTTTCTCCTGGCTGATATTCATCTGTATTTTCTTTAGACTTTTTCATGTACTTTTCATTGTGAGAGTCTGGTATAAATGATGCATAATCAGATCGTTGTTTATGACTACCATCTTGAATAGACGCCGTATTATCATAGTATAACTTATGATTAGAAGTATTTTCAGTTAATACTTCATACATCACGACATAACCATTTTTCGCACCATTAAAAAGTAAGACCTGTCCTTCAGGCATGTTATGCACTTGGAAAATTTGCAAATGATCAATATTGACTTTCATGCCACTGTCTTCAAATTGAAAATGTTTATCTCTAAGATCATGAATGAGTTCAACATCTCCATTTGTTGATGTTCGAATTGTATTAGGAAATGGCTTTTTTGCTGAGTCCTCTTTACTTTCAGTACTTGAAGTTTCTTTTTTATCTTTAGAATCATCTTTGCTTCTTTTAGATTCTTCTGTATCTGTTTGGTTGCTTTTCACTTCATCTTCAAGCTTTTTTAATTGTTCTTCTTTATCTTTAATACTTTCTTTTAACTTTTCATTTTCTTTTTCTAAAGACTTTTTATCTTTTTGATAATCTTTAGTCGATTTCTCTAAAGATTTAATTTCTTGTTCTAGATTTTTCTGTTCATCATCATTGCCACACGCTGCTAGAATAATTGATGAGCTCACCATAAGTAAAAGTGCCTTCTTCATAGGTGTCGCCTCCTATATATAGTCTTAAACATTTTACCACACAACATGTAAGCTATCTATTGAAAACAAACTATATGCTGTTACCGAGAACGATCATTTCATCATAATTAACAGATTCTCTTAGTTTGATTGCCATTGAACGACTGACTTTACCTTCTTCTGTTAACTGATTAATCATTTCTCTTTGAATTCTTAATGCGTAAATTTCCATTTCTGTATATACAGCAGTGTGATTGCCTTTGAAGTAATCAGGCGTTAATCTTTCAACTTTGTTCAAGTAAGAATCACATACGATGCTAATTTCAAATTCGTTGTTGTCATTCATTTCTTCCGTTAATCTTTTAACAACATTGAAATGCACTTCTTTACTTATAAATCTCATCTCTTTAATGTTACTTTCAATTGAAAGTGAACTTGTAGCACTGATGAATGTTTTAATTTTTCTACGTCTAATAAACAATTTCAACATTAATTTCGCTTTTGTATATAAAGAAGCATTTTTAAATGTTGATGAACGTTCTGTAATTTGTCTGTAGTTATCAAATGTACTTTGAGATATTTTATTATCTTTAATGAGTTTATCCAACGTATTGAATTCTGTATCAATCGCAATGCGTTGCATACGTTCTAACTCTTTAATATCTTCATCTTTTTCTTCATTTTCTCTTAAGAATGATAATTGCATATGATAACTGCGTGTGATTTTACCGTAAATATAGCTTGTTTCTTTACTGTAAAATTCTTGTAGATTTTCTAATGCACTTTCAATTAATAAAATTTTCGCTTCGTTAAATGTTAGTAAACTTTGATCTTTCGGTTTAGCTTTTGGTGTAACGAGCGGTAATATTAATTGTGCGAGTACAAGACTGATTAAAATAACACCTGTTGCGATAAACAATAGATGATCACGATAAATAAAATCAGTGTGTTCTGACAATTTAAATGGCAACATCAATGCAATTGCTAATGAAATGGTACCGTGAACACCACAAACCGTCATAATAAACGCATATTTAAAGCGATTTGGTTTATCTACTTGAGATTCTGGGGCAATATCTTTACCCGTATTTAACATTTTAGAAAATCGACTTTCTGGTAAATAGAAATATGGATATGAAATAAGCACCCAAATATATCTAAATAGATACACTAATGCAGCTACAAATAATGTAATACCTATCACATGCATAATTTCATGTTGTGGTTCTTCTAATATATTAATCATGACTTCAGGTATTAAGAAGCCTAATAAAATAAATACAAAACCGTTTAATAAATAACTCAGTAAATCCCAAGTATGATTATATGTTACTTGCTCTTTCGTTGTTGCTTGAGCAATTCTATCTTTTTCGACACCGTGAATTAAACCTGCAATAACTGCAGCAATAATACCTGATGAATGGAATGTTTCAGCAATAATATAAACTAAAAATGGTGTAATAACCTGGATGAACGTAAGCATATTACCGTTATTAATACCATTTCGTGTTAAATAAACACGTAACTGTACAACACCATAACCAATGATTAGCCCGACAATTGCGCCACCGATTGCAGTTATAAAGAACTGTCCAACTGCACCGGTTAAGGAGAATGAACCACCTACTAATGCGGCTAATGCAATCTTAAATGATAAGATACCTGCAGCATCATTTAGTAAAGATTCACCTTCTAATATGGTCATAGCTCCTTTAGGCAATAATTTACCTTTCGCAATAGCTTGAACTGCTACCGCATCTGTAGGTGAAACAATTGCACCAATCGCGAAACATGCAGCTAATGGTAATTCTGGCCAGATAATATGTAATAAGAAGCCAAGACCAATAACTGTTGAGAATACAAGCACTAATGCCATTGACATAACGGGTTTCAAATACCTCGCTAAATGAACACGCGATACCGAAATACCTTCTAAAAATAGCAACGGTGCAATAATACCTACCATAAATACTTCTGACTCAAAATTTAATTCAACTGGAATTGGAGATAAGAATATAACAAAACCAATTATAATTTGAACAAAACTTAAAGGTATTTTAGAAATATAATGATGTATGATTGAACTTAGGATAATACCCATGATGAACCATAAAAAACCTTCAAATATGGCCATAAAATTCCTCTCTTCTGTTTAAAATAGCTTTTTACGCATAATAACTTTTTCAACTTCGTAGTCCATTGATTCATTTAAATGAATCATTGTTTTATTGTGAGCATGGACTGTTGAAACGATGGTATACGCACCCATATCTTTCGCCCACTTTTCTATTTCTCGTTTCAAAGCGGTTGCTATACCTTTATTTCTTTGACTTTTATCTACGAGAAGGTTGTATATCTTAACCTCTCGATCATGAACATTATATTTCGCCCATATAAAACCGATACATTCATCTTGAATTAAAGCACCTTTCAAAACACTCTTCTCATATTCAAGAGACCGCTTTATCGCCTCATATTCCAATGATGTAGCAAGTTTCAAACTTTGATTTTCCTCTTTAAATGATGAAGCAGCCATTTCACTAATGTTATAAATCATTGCGTCATCTTCTATATTTTTTATGACAACCATTTTTAACCTGCCTAATTATTCTCGATTAGTAACTTAATTGCTAAAATAAATATGATAATAAACATCACAATTTTCAGTTTCTTTTCAGGTAAAGAAACCGTTAAACGACCACCAATAAAGCCACCTAGACCTGAACCAAGTGCTAAACTTATGGCAAATGGCCAATTAACATAACCTTGAAAAATAAAAACAAAGGTAGATAATGATAAGTAAATCGTTATAACTAACGTCTTCATACATTGAACTTCTGCATAAGTCAGTCTTGGCATAATTAAATTTAAAGCGATAATAAATAAAAATCCTACAGCAGCTTGAACAATGCCACCATAAATACCAAGTGCTAGAAAAACAATAATAAGAAGGAAAATTCTAAAGGTAGATAATTTTTCAGATTGTTTTTGTGTATCTTTCCATCTGGTAGGAATAATCATAACGATTAAAACGAGAAGCATAATAATACCTAACATGCGGTTAAAGACAGCATCCGGGAGATTTATAGCGTAATGAACGCCGATAAAAGAGCCAATTATAGCAGGCACACTTAACATCAAACTCAACTTAACATTTTTCATGCCTTTTATGTAAAACACATATAAGCCTAATAAATTTTGAACTAAAATCGCAACCCTGTTCGATGCATTCGCAACAGTAGTTGGTAATCCAAAAAATATAAGTAACGGCAAGACAATTAACGAGCCACCAGCCGATACAATATTAATCGTTCCTGCAAAAATCCCTACTAAAAAGATAATAAATAATGTCATAATCTCCAAGACTACACCACCTGTTACATTTAATAATATCGAAAAATTAATCATCTGTAAAAAGTATAAACCTCAAATTTGTAATGTTTTATTAGAAAATACTTGTTAGAATAAAATTATTGATAACAGAAAGGAAAACGCTGATGAAAAAATCAACACGCGACCTTATAATAGAAAACAACGTAAAACGATTAAGACTCAATAGTCACGATAGAGAAGTTTACGAAAATTATATAACATATGTACGCGCAAATTTGAGCATCAATGAATATGACTCAGAGAAAATGCTGCTCAATATACTCAATCATTTATTAAGTGCCGAAAAAGATGGTATGCATGCCATGGAATTTTTTGAACACGATCCAAAAAAACATGCCGACACGATGATTAGAAATATGCCAAATAGAACATTCCAGAATATATTTAAATTCATCGGATTACACATCCTTATATTGTTAGGTGTCTTCTCATTCATAAGAGGATTCACAGGATTCTTCACACAAGTTGAATTCACTTATCTTTACACATTCCTCATAACCTTTGTAACAGGATTTACGATGATTTTTATATTTATATGGATGATATTTAAAGTCGTTCAAATACGAATATATAGCGAATCCAATTGGACAACCATGATTACTAATATATTGATATTCGGGACATTAGTTGTGACGATACTAGCCTTTTATTTACCAGGCGTCTATTTACAATTAGGACCTAAAATATATACATCGAATTGGGCATATATCATACTTTCATTCATACTAACACCACTCGGATTATATATAGATCACCACAGAAAAATAGACCAGCCTGATTCAAGGTAGGTAAGACAATAGAGCAGAGCAAGCGGAACCATCGTTGGATATGGTTCCGCTTGTTTCATTTAATGTGGTATTAGGAAATTACCAGGCCGATAATTTATTTTATCAGCCTGGTAATCTCGTTTTCGGGTCGATATTTATTTTTATCGGCCTGGTAATCTCGTTTCTGGACCGGTAATTTTATTTATCGGTCCACATTTCTCATTTCTGGACCGGTAATTTTATTTATCGGTCCAGAAAGTCACTTCATATAATAAAAGTACCTATATATAGAATTAAAAATATCAATAGTGTTTCAATATTTATAAAAAACACATTTGGACTAATACCTTTTTTGTATCTTGTTACATAATATATAAGTATGCCAATATAATAGACAATCAATAATCCCCATATTAGAAATAATAAGCCTATCCCATATTCATTATTTTGAATTAAATGTATACCAAATAGTAATAGCCAAACTGATTTCAGTATATTACCTACTACTTCTAATGGATCAGACACTATTTTGAACATTTTATCTATAGTTTCTGCTCTAAACAAATTCGTATAAGATATTAAATCACAAATCACTTGAAGAAACATGGATACACTCATCAGTATTGTAAACATCAATCCAAATACCAATACAATGCCATTTAAGTCCCCATCAAGTTTTGCATAATAATTTAAAGGAATTTGGCTAAAACAGATAAAGATTATTGTAAACATCGTATGAATAATATAGAATTTTTCATTTTTAATTAAGTAATTAGCCAATAATAACAAACATATATAAACGCCCAACCCTACTACCATCATGCTACTCACCTATCTTTAATAGTTTTCATTTACGATGGCATATAGGTAATGATCTTTCCATTCGCCATTTATTCTTACGTTAGATCTGTTTAGTCCTTCGCGAGTCATACCTGCTTTTTCTAATACTCTAACTGAACCGATATTTGTTGGTTGTACGCCTGCTTCAACTCTATGAAATCCTAACTCATTAAATGCGATACGAATGACTTCTTTTGCTGCCAATGTTGTAATACCTTTTCCGTTGTATGCTACGTCTAATGCATAACCCATCATACAGCTTTGAATATTGTGTCTGACGATTGCAAATAAATCTATCGTTCCGATTACTTTATTATCTTCTTTATGTACAATGACATAGTGATAGCCTTTATCTTCTGTCATATCTTGTAAATGTTTATCTATAATTTTTCTATAATTATAGAGTTGATAGTCTGAATCTTTGCGATCTGCTGCTGAATACGATTCAAATAGTGCTCTATTACGTATATCTATATCTAACAATTCATTTGCGTCTTTCATTTCAACTGGTCGGATTTCAATCATGATGCACCCCCGTTATTTATTTATCTATTAGTATACACTTATACGATGTAAAGTTATAAAAAATAAGGTCATAGATTAAATTTCCTATGAAATGATAATCTATGACCTTGCGCTTTATGTTTGATATAAATATTTTCCAACTCTGTTTTCCATCTTGCCAAAAATCCATTCGAAAATGATAGCCATAATCCAATATATTGCACTTGCTATAATATATACTTCAACAAAACGATAACCGTCGTTAGCAATAATTTGGCTGATTGCGAGTATTTCTGTTACTTGCACCACAAACGCGATTGCTGTCCCTTTAATTAAAGCAATAAATTGATTACCTAAGTTTGGAATTGCATAACCTAAAGCTTGAGGTATCACAATTCTCATGAGTATATGTCGCTTTCTAAGTCCAACTGTTAGTGCCGCTTCTATTTGTTTATCATCAACACTTCGTAAACCGCCACGCATCACTTCTGTCAAATACGCAGCTGAATGTAATGTAAATACAAATAATACGATTGCTAAAGGATTGATACCATCAGGATCAATGTTCCAGTGCCACATTTTGTTTAACCACTCTATTACTACAGGTGTTCCATAATAAAAAGCAAACAACTGAACGATGAGTGGTGTTGATCTGAAGAATGAAACAAATATGACAATGAGTTGATTAATAACTGGATACTTAGCTTGTCTTATTAATGCAAAAGCAGTACCAATCACTAATCCAAATACCATACTGACAACTGCTATTAATAACGTTGTCGGCACACCTTTTAAAATATCTCCAACATGTTCATACATAAAAGGAAAATCTATCGTCAAATTGCTCACCTCATTTGTTCAGTTTGATATGGAATATTGTATTTCTTTTCTAAAAGCATCACGATAAACTCGACTATGATACAGATGACCCAGTAAATGATACAAATCGCGACATATACGGGAAACATACCTAGTCCGTAGTTATTACCGATAATTAAATTCACTTGTCCCATCATATCGATTAAACCGATTGTAAATGCTAATGATGTGTCTTTAATCAGTTCTATAACTTGATTACCGATGTTCGGTAAACTATTTCTAAATCCTTGTGGAATAATAATTCTTAATAAAATTGTACGATCATTAAGACCAACTGTTTTCCCTGCTTCAATTTGTCCTTTATCAACAGAGTTATAACCAGCTCTCATCACTTCTGATAAATATGAACCAGTATGTAGCGTGAATGTCAAAATAACAAAGAAAAGTCTACTAAAATGATTAATATCAATGTAAACCCACTGCAATATGATCGGTAACGCAAAATATACTAAAAATAGTTGTAATATAAGTGGCGTACTTCTGACAAAGGATACATATAATTTTACGATTTGGGATAGTGCAGGTACTTTTTTGATTCTAATAACTGCTAATACTAGCCCCAATATCATCGCAAACAAAAGAGAAAGAACAGTAATAAACAATGTAATTGGTAGTTTATCCAGTATTTGCGCAAACAAATCTGGCCAAGTGGTAGTTCCCATATGTCTCCTCCTTATAAGCGGTCTTTAATATCATTTAATGACTCTTTATCATCAAATATATTAAATCCAAACCATTTTTTAGATAAGTTCTCTAACGTACCATCTTCTTTTAATTCTTTAGTTGTTTTGTCTATATCTTTTTGTAATTGCGTATTTTTCTTGTTATATAAAATATGAACAGATTCTTTTGAAACAACGCCACCAACTTTCACGTCAGCATTGAGTTCTTTTTGAATTGCTTGGTAAGTTGTTAAGTTTAAGAACATGGCATCTCTTCTTTTAGATTCAATCATTTTGAAATTTTCACCATTTGAAACTTTATGGATTTCATCAATGTCGATTTGATTTTTATGAGCCTTGTTGTAACCTGTTAAGATTGAATATAAGCCGCCACTCGGTGACATAGGCGTTAGACTTTTATGTTGTAAATCATCTAAAGTTTCAATATCATTTGTATCATTATGTACAATAAGTGTTGTTAAAGAATAAACATAAGGCTCCTTCTGATACAAAAATTTCTGTTCTCGCTCAGGGGTTTTGAAGAACCAATTAATGCCCATATCAAATTTACCAACACCAATACCAACAACGTTAGATTCTTCTTCTCCAAATTCATATTGGAAATCATATTGTGGTAATTTCTTTTCAAGCTCTTTCATATAATCCATATCGTATCCGACTGGTTTATTATCACTATCTGTATATAAATAAGGCGGATTGACTTCTGCAGATAAAGCCACTTTGACAACTTTTTTGCCGTTATTTTCTTTCGTGATTGTGCCGCAACCAGATAAAGAGATGATGAGCATCATCAAAATCAATAATTTAATATATTTCATTCTTTACCTCCTACAATCCGACTGGTGTTAAACGACTTAAGAATCTTCTCGTACGCTCAGACGCTGGATTATCAATAACGGCTTCCGGTGTCCCACTTTCAATAATTTCACCTTTATCCATAAACACAACTTGATCAGATACTTCTTTCGCAAATTGGATTTCATGCGTTACGATAACCATCGTTCTACCTTCGCTTGCAATTTCTTGAATGATATTTAACACACCTTGTACAGATTCAGGATCAAGTGCTGAAGTTGGTTCATCTAATAACAACACTTCAGGCTCGATACTGAGCGCTCTCACAATACCAACTCGTTGCTGTTGTCCACCTGACAGTTGAACAGGATAAACATCCGCTTTATCATCTAAAGATACTTTTTTAAGATATTTCATAGCTTTCTCTTTAGCTTCTTTCTTCTTCATTCCTTGTCCGTATATCAAACCTTCTGTAATATTTTCTAAAATTGTACGGTTTTTAAACAAATTATAGTGTTGAAAAACCATTGCAGATTGACTTCTTAAGCGTGTAACATCCTGCTTTTGATAATTTTCTACATTGAACTTACAATTCCCAAGTTCGATTAATCCTTTATATGGTGTTTCAAGCATATTTAAACTTCTTAGTAGTGTCGTCTTCCCCGATCCACTTGGTCCAATAATTGTTGTGACGGTACCTTTTTCTTGTTCAAAATTTATATTCTTCAAAATTTCTTGTGTACCAAATTTATGATACAATCCTTCAACTTTAAGCAAGTCATCCACTCCCGAACATAATAATATGTTGAATTTATCACAACTATTCTTATAAGTAAAGTCGGTTTTAATTTAAATACGCATTTTAACAGCCTTAATGAATTTTTCTTAGCTTTTAACTCGGATTTAATTGAATTTTTTAAATTGTCTGACTATAATGGCATATATAACTTAAGGAGGTAATTATGAATGACACAAGAAAATTGGAATAAAGAGACATTAGCAATTCACGGTGGTCAAGTACCTGATCCTGTAACAGGTTCTACAGCTGTACCTATTCATCAAACAACTTCATATACGTTTAAATCTACTGAACATGCGAAGAACTTATTCGCATTAGCTGAAGAAGGGAACATATATTCTCGAATTATGAACCCAACGAATGATGTATTCGAGAAACGTATCGCTTTATTAGAAGGCGGACTAGCAGCATTAAGTGTTGGTAGCGGTCAAGCAGCCATTACTTTGAGTATATTAAATATTGCAGAAAGTGGCTCTGAAGTAGTCGCATCTACTAACCTATATGGTGGTACATATAATTTATTTGCTGTAACTTTAAAGAAATTCGGCATTAAAGTACACTTTGTAGATCCAGATGACCCAGCAAATTTTGAAGCAGCAATCAATGAAAACACGAAACTTATTTTCGCTGAAACAATTGGTAACCCACGTATCGATGTATTAGATATTGAAGCTGTTGCTAAAGTGGCTCACGATAATGGCATTCCATTAATCGTTGATAATACATTTGCTACGCCTCACCTACTACAACCAATTAAATTTGGCGCTGACATCGTTGTTCATTCTGCGACTAAATTTATTGGTGGGCATGGTACATCAATTGGTGGTGTGATTATAGATAGTGGTCAATTCAACTGGGATAATGGCAAATTCCCTGGATTAGTTGAACCTGATCCAAGTTATCATGGTGTATCTTATGTCAATGACGTTGGTGCAGCTGCATACATTACGAAAGCACGTGTACAATTGCTGCGTGACATTGGACCAGCACTATCACCATTTAATGCACAACAATTCCTAATCGGACTTGAAACTTTACATTTAAGAACAGAACGTCATTCTGAAAATGCTCAAAAAGTTGCAGAGTTTCTAGAAAATCACGAAAAAGTAAGCTGGGTTAATTATCCTGGACTTAAATCTAATCAATATCACGAACTCGCAACTAAATACTTACCTAATGGCCAAGGCGCTATCTTAACATTTGGTGTTAAAGGTGATTCAGAAGCTATTCCCGAATTTGTTGAAGCACTGAATTTATTCTCTTTATTAGCAAACGTTGGTGATTCTAAATCACTTATCATACACCCAGCAAGTACGACACACCAACAATTAACAGACGAAGAACAACTTGCATCAGGTGTTACGAAAGACTTAGTACGCTTATCAGTTGGTACAGAATCTAGTGAAGACATTATTAAAGATTTAGAACAAGCGTTAAATAAAATTAAATAAGCTTCACTTAATAAGCGTTTGGGATGTCATATGATATCCTAAACGCTTATTTTTCTACTCTTTAAAGCACCTTATATGAATATTTTTAATATTTTTGATAACATTTATATATCATAAGTATTATAAAGGAGCACTGAACACAATGAATCAAAGCGTATTTGACTTAACTCAACAGCATCGATCTGTTAGACAGTTTAAAGATGAACCTCTTTCTAAAGAGACTGTAGAAAAATTAGTAAAAGCAGGACAAATGGCTTCAACTTCAAGTTACGTTCAAGCTTATTCTATTATTGGTATTACAGACCCAGAAATTAAACAAGCATTAAAAGAAGTATCAGGGCAACAACATGTTGTCGATAACGGTTATTTATTTGTGTATGTGATAGATTATTACCGTCATAGTTTAATTAACCAAGAAACACAAGGCAATATGCAACCTAGTTTTGAGTCAGCTGAAGGCTTGCTCGTTGGTACGATAGATGTTGCACTTGCTGCACAGAATGTTGCTTTAACTGCTGAAGATATGGGACTAGGTATTGTTTATTTAGGATCATTACGTAACGATGTTGGTCGAGTGAGTGAGATATTAAACTTACCTGAGCATGTCTTCCCACTATTTGGTATGGCTGTCGGTGTACCGAGTGATGACGATCAAGGTTCACCTAAGCAACGTTTACCATTTGAACATGTCTTCCACGAAAATCAATATAATGCCGACAAAGAGCAACAACTTACTCAAATTAAACAATATGACAAAGATATCCAAGAATATTATGAAAAGCGCACACAAGGTAAACGCTCAGAATCTTGGTCAGAACAAATTAAAAATATGATGAGCAAAAAAACAAGACCAGATATTCTAGAAAAATTAAATCTCAAAGGTTTCATTAAAAAATAAGCACACAAAAAGCGGCTGTGAGATGATTAACATTCTCCAGCCGCTTTTCCTAATTATGATACTTGTTCCTCAATTCTTCCGTCACTTAATTTAATCACTTTATCTGCAAATTCAAATATTCTTTCATCATGTGTAATCATAATACCAATCGAATTATTTTCTTTCACACTATTTTTAATCATTTTTGCTACTTCTATTGCACGTTTTGAATCTAAACTTGCAGTAGGTTCATCTGCCAAAATCATTTTTGGATGATTCATCCAAGCTCTCATAATTGCAACACGTTGTTTTTCCCCGCCTGACAATTCATTTGGATATGATTTGAGTCTATGAGATAAACCAATTTGTTTTAATAATTTTTCAGCTCTTTCTTTAGCATCTTTCTTACGCATGCCAGCCATTTCTCCAACATAAACAAATTGATCTGTAACATTTAAATATGGTATTAAGTGTGATGATTGAAAGATAAACCCTATTTGATTCAATCTCATATCTGTTAATTTTTTATCTGATAAGTCTACATAATCTAAATCGTCTAATGTTATTTCTCCTGAGCTTTTGCCAAGTAATCCACCAATAATAGAAAGTAATGTAGATTTCCCTGAACCAGAAGCGCCATTCAAAATAACAAGCTGTCCTTTTTCTGCTGTAAACGTAATATCGTTTAATACTTGTGTTTTTGCTTCTTTTTCTCCGAATGATTTTGTAACATGTTCAACAACTAATCCCATTATTATTCTCCTCCTATAGCTTCAAGTGGTTCGATTTTTGTCACTTTAATCAGTGATAGTACGGCGCCGATTAATGAAACAACGATGAATACGGCTACCATTAACATCATTAAGTTTGCGTCAATATAGAATGGCATTGAAACTGGCATCACACTGTTGATGATGAATATAACGGCAATGGATAAGACCACGCCCACTAATGTGATCATCAGAATTTGCAACATTAATGATGCGATAAGTGATTTGTTTTTTGTACCGATTGCTTTTAAAATACCAAATTGGCTTGTTTTTTGAATTGTCATAACATAGAAGAATGCCGTGATAACAATAGCTGAAATAACGAATAAGAATACAATCATCAAGTTCAATGGTTGTTGTTCAGCATTATAACTTGGAATGGCATTTAACATGTCATCTTGTGAAATGACTTTAACATTGTCTACATCGTTGATTTCATTTTTTTGATGATCATTCAAGTTGTCATATGCAATGACTGAAATATGATGACCTTTCAATGTATCCATGCCATTTTTATTTACATAAGCCATAGATGTATGTGAGAACATGATATTATCAGCAAATCCTGAGATTTCAAATGATTGATCGCCTTCTGATAATTTAATTTCGTCCCCTACTTTAAAGCCTTCTGATTTTAATTTCTCATTCAATAACACTTCGTTTTTATTTTGAGGTAAATGTCCTTCTGTTGGTTTCGGTTTAATGTTATTTGTCATTTGTGTAAACATTAAATTCGTTTTTCCACTTTTAGTATCAATTTTTTGCATTGCTGTTTTGACTGTGTCGCCTTTAGCTATTGTATTAACAGCTTCATCAGTTTTCGTCGTAATATTAGACTGACTTAAGTTATTGTCAGCATCACTGGCTATTACGTACGTACTTTTATTCCATTGTTCAATTCCCGATACATTCTCTTTAGCCAATCCTTGTGCTAACGCTGATATAAATAACACTAAAAATGCTAATAAGAATAAAATTAATGTTACGAGTAAATATTTAAATTTGTAATAAGTAAGTTCTTTAAGTGCTAGTTTCATGTCTATCCGTTCCTCTCTCTTTAATGTATATATATATCATAACGAGGCAATATGAACTGAATATGAACAAAAAGACATAAAAACAAATTTTTTTATTTTAATGAATAATTATGGGAAAGACGATTTACTAGTCTATATTATTTGAAGTTGATACAATTTAAAAAAAGAGGAGGAGAGCTTAATGATTAAGTCTACTTGGCAAGGTAAGAAAACTTTTAAAGCACAATCCAAATTTGGCCACGACATCATTTCTGATGCACCAACAGAATCAGGTGGAGATGACAATGGACCATCTCCTGTTGAACTTATGTTAAGTGGTTTAGCTGGGTGTACTGGAATTGATGTTACCAATTTAATGAAAGAACGTTTAGCTCAAGTTACGAAATTGGAAATCACTGTAGATGATGAAAGAGAAGATACAACATCTCGATCAGTGAAACATGTCACATTAACATTCGATGTTGAAGGTGAAGTGGATTTAAAAAAATTAAAGCGTTCCATAAAACTCAGTGTCGATAAATATTGTACGGTTGCACATTCTTTAAAAGCAACAATTGAACCAAAACTTATCTTTAATGGTGAAGAACAAACTTTAGACTAAAAAATAAGAGTTGGATGAAATACCCTATTTATCGTAGAGATTTCAATCCAACTCTTTAATTTTGATTATATGGTGCTCGCCATATATAAAATGTTGCATAAGAACTCCACTCATGCCAACCTTCATTTAAACTTAACATTTGTTCTTTAGATGGTTTCTTATCTAAATTCAAGATGTCTTTCAATGCGTTTTGTAAGCCAACATCTCCGATTGGAAAAGCATCCTGAACACCTAATGCACGCATCATAACATAATGTGCAGTCCATGGACCAATCCCTCTAATTTTAATCAGTGAACGCTCAATTTCATTCGTATCCTTAATATCCATCAACATGTCTTTAGATAACATTTGAGAATGCATTCTTTTGGCAATATCTATTAAATATTCTGCTTTTCTTCTTGAGAATTTCAAATCCATCAACTCTTGTACTGAGACATTCGCAATCACTTCAACTGTAGGATGGATATAATACGCTTTATGATTATACGTGATTTTCTCGCCATAAGTTTGAACAAGTCTCTTTTTAAGTTGGTATGCAAATGTTAAATTAATTTGTTGACCAATTATGCCCCAGGAAATAGCTTCAAATAAATTTGGAAGTCTAATCAATCTTAAACCATATAATTTACGGATTAATGGCTTTAATATTTCATTTTTCCTACCATATTGGTAAAACGATGATAAATCTGCTGAGAAATCGAACCATTCTTCTATATATGCAATTATTTTTTCGGTAAGTGCTGGATTTACAGAAACATCATTTAAAACCTCAACAATTAAGTAATGACTATGATAATAAATACATATCAACAGTCTCTCGCCATCTAAATTAATTGCACGATAAATTTTATGATCTTCAACTTCAAATAACACTTCATTCTCATCTCTTTTTAAATAATCTAAACATTTTTCATAGTCGAATATTTTGGGACATTCTATTCTAATTTCATGCATGATACATCACCTCCATCGTTAAAGATATTATGCGTTATTTACAATTAATACACAAATTTAAAATATAAAAATTGATACTATTTAAAGAAATAACATGTTATAATTGAAAGTAATTATCAATTAGGAGAGAGAAAAATGACCAAAAAATTACTTGTATTCCTCGCTACATTGTTACTTGTATTAGCAGCTTGTGGCAACAAAGATGATGACTCATCTAAAAACAAAAGTCACAAATATAAAACAGATGAAGGTAAAACAGTTGAAATTCCTAACAATCCAAAACGTGTAGTCGTATTAACAACTAACCAAGGTAACTTCCAAAAACTTGGTGTTGATCCAGTCGGAACAGATGCTGATTTCCCTAAATCAAAATATGTTGACGATAAAGACGGGAAACGTGTTGGTTCTGAAGATGTTGAAGCTGTTACAAAGCTTAAACCTGATTTAATCATTACTTATAATGCTAACCCACAAATAAAAAAATATGAAAAAATAGCACCTACTGTACCATTCGACCACAGTAAACGAACTTTTAAAGAAGTACACATCGAAATCGGGAAATTATTAGGTAAAGAAGATAAAGCTAAAGAACAAATTAAAGAAATAGAAGATATCATGGCTAAAGATGGGAAAGAAGTCAAAGATAAAATCGGCAAAGACAGCACAGTTTCTATAATGGAAGTTGGACCTAAAGAACTTACATTAATCGGTAAGAACTTTGGTAGAGGTTCTGAAGTTATTTATCAAGGATTTGGATTTAAACATCCAGAAGCAGCACAAAAAGACATTCCTAAAGAAGGTTGGTTATCAACTTCATTCGAGAACTTTAATAAATACACTGGTGATTATTTATTAATCCCAACTGAAAATGGAAAAGCACCAAACTCTTCATTAACTAAAGGTAGCATTTGGAAAAATACACCGGCAGTTAAAGACGATCACGTATACTACTATCCAAGAAATGAATTTATGTATTCAGATCCAATTTCAATCGAAAAACAATCTAAATACTTTAAAGATATGTTAACGAAATAATAAAGCAGAGACTAGGTCATAACGACCTAGTCTCTTCTATTATATAAGTATAAGTTATAGAAACTGTTGTGAACACTTCTGGCCAAACCTGTTTGTAACGAGGGCCTTGTGAACACTTCTAGCTAAACTTGTTCATAACGATGGCCTTGTGAACACTTCTGGCCAAACCTGTTTGTAACGGAGTTGTTAGTTACAAAACTACTGAGAATTGTAATTACTGGTCTCCTTATTTGCACTTCTAGCCAAAACTGCTAATAACGCACTCAGTATTTGCATTTCTCACCAAACTTGCTAATAACAGCACGCTCACTTACAAAACTTGTAACAACTATTCCTCACGACCTCCCTATTTGCATTTCATGAATTTTATGCATACACTGTATATTAAAGGAGTGGAATTCATTTTGACTAAACAAACGGATTTACGTGTGATTAAAACTAAAAAAGCTCTCACAGAAACATTAGTCTCAATACTTAAAGAGAAGAATTTCTCAGATATTACTGTAAATGAAATTTGTCATGCATCTCTTATACATAGAACAACATTTTACAAGCATTTTATGGATAAGTTTGATCTTTTACAATATGCATTAAGCGAATATACGAAAGATTTCTTTGAATTAGATTTATACGATCGTCTGCACCATCCTTTTCAATCGATGGAGAAGGCATTTATCAGTGAGCTAAGTGACGTATTTGAAAAGCAAAAAGATAATAGTGATACTGCATTTATGGATGAACTTATTAAACACTTCATTGAAGTATTTAGTAAAGATTTCAAAAATAATATTGATAAAGTTACGACTCCTACCCACCTACCTCAATCTTTACTTCCGTTTATTTATGGATCTAATTTAGCGGCAATTATACATTGGTCTGAATTAGCAGATGGTGATATAGACTTTGAAAAGCTAGATAAAATATTTAACGAAATCAATATAATTAGCATGAATAACGGTTAATCAATTTCATCATTTGTATATAAAAAACCTTTCAATTTAGACCTGTTATGGTCTTCATTGAAAGGTTTTTAACGATGTTATTTATTGTTGAACGAGATTGTTAACGTAATCTTTGAATGCTTCTTTGTCGCCTTCTTCAATATCAATCATTGCAACTTTTCCTTGTGGGAATTCAATAAATAATACACCTTTATCTTCTATTGTAACAGCTTTGATGTCTTGATAACTAAATACTCTTTTATAAGGTTCACCGTTCATATCAACGCTCATAATGACACGTTCGTTTGTTGTAATATATGCCCCTTTAAATCGGCTTTGTTCGCCTACTTTATAAATGATTGTTCCTAATACACTTGGACCAACTTTTTCTGTAGGATATAATTCATTCTCATCAATTTCATTTAATTTCATGTTCAATACCTCCATTTAATAACTACTTCTATTGTACGAAATAATGAGAGGTCGTAACAAATATTATGATTGCACATCTCTATATGCTTTTCTTCTAGATAATAAAATTGTGACAACAAATGCGACAACAATTGCGATCGCCATACCGATAATATAGTTAAACCAACTACCTGGAGCTATAGAGATAAATCCTGGTAATCCCGCCGTACCGAGTGCAATGGCTTTTACTTTTGTTGCAGCTACATAACAAGAACCGGCACCTGATCCTATTATTGCACCGATAAATGGATAACGTAATTTTAAGTTTATACCAAACATAGCTGGCTCTGTAATACCTAATAATGCAGAAATACCTGCTGCTGAAGCAGTACCTTTCATTTTAAGATTCTTCACAATAAAGAATGCTGCGAGTGTTGCTGCCCCTTGTGCTACGTTAGACATTGCTGCAATTGGGAATATAAATGATCCGCCTGTATTTGCTTTATCTGCAATCAATGTTGTTTCTATAGCGATAAAGCTATGATGCATACCAGTAATAACAATCGGTGCATATAGTAATCCAAATAATAATCCACCGATTGCGCCACCCGTTTCATATAACCAAGTTAAACCGTCAGATAAGAATGTCCCTGCAGTTCGTGTAACTGGTCCAACTACTAAAAATGTAACAAATGCTGTAAAGAATAATGACAGTAATGGTGTTAATAAATTATCTAAAGTAGAAGGAATGACTTTTCTAAATCCAATTTCTAACTTAGCAAGTATGTAAGATGCGACTAATATAGGTAACACTTGTCCTTGATAACCAACCATTTTGATAGAAAGTCCAAATATTTCCCAAGTTGGGATTTCGTCGCCTTTTACTAAAGCTTTAGGATAATCATAACCATTCATTAAACTAGGATGTACAAGTATCATACCAAGTGCTGCACCGAGAAATGCGTTTCCTCCAAACCGCTTCGCTGCACTAAACCCTATTAGAACTGGTAGAAACACAAATGGTGCATTCGCGAAAATATTAATCATATTGGCTAAACTTGCAAACTGATCATGAACATCAATAAATGACGCTTTATCATAAAATAAATCTTTAGCAGTTAAAATATTGTTAAGCCCCATTAATAAACCACCTGCTACAATTGCAGGAATAATCGGAACAAATATATCTGATAACATTTTTACAAATTGCTGAATCGGATTTAATTTCTTAGTCGACTTTTCTTTTACTTCTGATGTCGTAGATGCCTCTAATCCAGTTAAAGATTCCATTTCCGCAAAGACTTTATTAACCGTTCCAGAACCTATAATAATTTGATATTGCCCACCCGTTGAAAAAGTCCCCTTAACAATATCCATATCATTTAATTGGTCTTCATTTACTTGAGACTCGTCTTTTAATACAAGTCTTAATCGTGTGGCACAATGCGCAATAGCTTCAATATTATCATTACCACCTATTGCTTCAGTAATATTCTGAGCTTCCTTTTTATAATTCATTGATTTCACTCCTTATTTATCCCATTCTTTTTGGTACCGGTACCAAAAAGGTTTAAAAAAATATATTAACCTGATATGATTGTAATCGGTTCCATTAAAATTGTCAACGCTACAAAATTAATCATACTAATTTTAATTAATATGTTCATTTTATAAAATCAATATTCAGAAAAATTTGAAAACAAATGATTACTTTTATATAATGTGAATAAATAATTGAAAGGAGAACTTTTACAATGACAGAACGAATTTATGGCAATACACCTTGCTTTTTAGGTGGTAAAAACTTAACAAAAGAAAAAGATTATTCCACAGACGTTCTCGTATATGGCGTCCCTTTCGAAGGACCTTGCACTTGGGGAGATTATACAGGGTGTGAATTAGGACCGAAACAAATTAGATTATCTTCTGCTAGATATAGCGGATATTTACCTGAATTAGATCACATAGATGTACATAAGCATTTATCCATCGGGGATGTAGGTGATGTTTCAACCGTACCACATGATGTTGATCAAACGGTTCAGAACATCGAAGTATTTGCTGAATATTTATGGAAATCCAATAAATTTTTAGTCGGTTTAGGAGGCGATCACGGTATCACATATCCGATTTTAAAAGGATTAACGAACACCGGGAAAAAAGTAGGCATTATTCATTTAGATGCGCACTATGATAATATGCCTCACTATGAAAATGAACAATTTGCACGTAATACACCATTCATGAGGTTATATGAAACAGAAGGCATTCGAAACGAAAGCTTAATTCATACTGGTATTCATGGACCTCGTAACCAGCCTGAAACGGGACAATTCGCCAAAGAAAATGGTGCGGTTACCATCACGATTAATGAAATTAAAGAAACAACTGATTTACGTCAGTTTGCGCGTGATATTTATGCACAGGCAAGTAAAGATGTTGATGTTGTTTACTTAACGATCTGTAGTGATGTACTCGATTTTGCTTTTAATCCAGGCGGACCTGTTGATGGTAATGGTTTAACAAGTTATGAACTTTTAACAATGATTTACGAATTTGGAAAGTTAGGTCTTATTGGTATGGACTTTGTTGAAGTTTATCCAATGCAAGATGCGAACCAAAACTCTGCTCACTTTGTATCAACTGCTGTACTTTACGTATTAGCCGGCCATATTAAGTTTTTAAACAAAGTTTAATGCCTTACAAACGAAGGGATGACAAGATATGACTGAAAAGAGAGAAAGAAGTAAGTTTAGTATTTTTGGTCCTGGAATGATTATTACTGCATCATTTGTTGGTCCTGGTACCGTTACAACCATGACTCAAGGTGGTGCTGGATTTGGATACAGCTTACTCTGGGCAGTAGTCTTCTCAATTATCGCAACGATAGCGCTTCAAGAAATGGTTGCTCGATTGGCTCTTGTTACAAATGAAGGTTTAGGAGAAGCTATACGGGATATTTTTAATCACAAATTACTTAAACTCATCACAGTTTGGTTCAGTATGATTGCTGTAGCAGTTGGTTGTGCAGCATACATATCTGGGGATTTATTAGGGACGTCGTTAGGTGCTTCCTATTTACTTGGCATTCCAGAAAATTATATTGCCCCTGTCATTGGTATCGTTATTTTGTTAATTGGGTTAAGCGGTAGCTATGGTTTAATAGAAAAAGTTATGACTGTACTCGTGCTCATTATGGGTGTCATCTTTATTACAACAGTTATTGTCATTCAACCAGATTTCGGCGCAGTATTAAAAGGTGCATTTATACCGAGTATACCTAACGGATCATTATTAACAATCATCGCACTTATTGGTACAACAGTTGTACCTTATAATTTCTTCATACATGCTAGCTCCATTCACGAACGATTTAATGGCATTAAAGACTTAAGAATTGTAAGAATTGATACAATTGTTGCGATAGGATTAGGAGGACTTATATCTGCTGCCATACTGATTACAGCAGGAACACTCATCCATGGTAAAGAAGTCACAAGCTTAGTAGAACTATCCGAACCACTTAAACCGGTATTGGGAGACTTTGCACCTATATTCATGAGTGTCGGATTATTTTCAGCAGGTCTATCTTCAGCAATTGCTTCTCCAATGGGTGCTGCAGCAACAATCAGTAGTTGTCTCCGTTGGGAAGGTGGCGTAAAAAGTAAAAAGTATAGACTCGTGTTCGCAATCGTCATTTTCATTGGTATCATTACCTCTTCACTCGGGTTCGAACCATTAGAAGTCTTACTAATCGCACAAGCATTAAATGGCATCATTTTACCACTCATCGCAATATTAATCTTTGTAATCTTAAATAAGAAGAATATGATGGGTAAATTTGCAAACGGCATCGTCCTGAACATCATCGGAATATTCGTCGTACTCGTCGTATCATTTTTAGGCGTCTACAGTTTAATAGATGCTATTCAAAGCTTTATTAGATAAATCAAAAAACCCTTCACTATCACATTAGTGAAGGGTTTTCGTCTTAAAATATAACATTTAATCATCTAATATGCTTAAATGTCGTTAAAATTCTATCGAGTTTTCTCTTTATCCAATTTCTATTTTTTAATAGCTTTAATTGACTCTTTTGAGCGACTTCATTAACAACTTGGTCAACATTTAATTGATCTGTATATATTTTATATTCTGTAACAATATTATCAAAAAACTCAATACAGTCGTCCATTTGAACACGAGCAAACGTTTCTCCCAATTCCAATCTTTTATTCAAACGTCTATTTAAAGTTTTCTTATTTGCATACAGTATATAATGATCTAACCGAATCCCATCTTTTTTTAAGCGTTCAATAATTTCTTGGTAGTACTCAATATTAATAATAGTCATAGGTACAATGATTATACCGTCATATGACTCTGCTATATACTTTAATAAATCATAGTTAAAGTATCTCCATTGATCATGGTCTTGAAAATTATCTTTATGTAAATTCTTTGGTATATTATGACGTATAAAGGAACCTAAATTTTCAGGATCATAAACAAAAGATTTAGATAATCTCTTATTCAATTCGAAAGCCACAGTCGTTTTTCCAGAACCAAATGCCCCATTTAACCAGAAATCATAAGTTCACCCTTTTCTATTGTTAGAAGCATTATATCCTTAACTACAAATAATGAAAATCGGTATTGTCAAAAGTGGTATTTAAGTAAAAATTCAAAAACAAAATGCAGTTTACAAAAAATTAGGTACAAACATTAAATCAAACACAATTTTATAATAAAGTTTTTAATTGTCCAAAATAATGATATAATTATATCGTCGCCTACCTCTATGGCGTAATTCTACATAGAGAGGAGGTGTTGAGAATGACAACTGCTTTTGTCAATATCATTGCACCCATTATATGTGGATGTGCAATAGCTTACTTTTCTCATTGGTTAGAGAATCGTAAGAAAAAATAAAAGGCGACGTTTAGCCGACACCATTAATAAAACCCACTCACTATGGCAGTAGTGAGGGGGTTTGGTGTTGAGTCACAACAATTGCTTTTGTTAGTAACATTATACCACCTATTGCATTTCATGTCATGTGAAAATTGACATTATTTTTCCAGTTCAATCTACATGATTTCAAATATTTTCGATTACAACTCTCTTTATTAATAAGCGTAACCAAAGATAATAATAAATAATATAGACATTACTATATTTGTTACTAATATCATTCTAAATAGCTTTTTGGAAACTTTTCTATTATACCTCTTTAATCCATATACCTGTACCCACGTGCTAAATGCAGTATTTCCTATGATAAATAAAAAAATGATTAAAAATTGCAATGCAATCACTCCCAAATACACCTATTCTACCTATGACTCACTACGTTTAAATTAATTTTACATCAAGCAGCACCTACTTCAAAACAATATTTAAAAATAAATGGAATTATTGTTAAATTATGTAAAAATAATAAATATTAAATAAAGTAGGCGCACGTGTATGTCATCTTTTGTATTCATTTTAAAAGAACAGGTTAAAAATATTTATTTAATTAAAAGGTTAGCTAATTTTGAAATTAGAATTGCAAATACGAATAACTTTTTAGGTACGGCATGGGAGTTAATAAACCCTATGATCCAAATTGCAATATACTGGTTCATTTTTGGGCTAGGATTTAGAAGTAATCAGCAAATAAAAGGTATTTCCTTTATTTATTGGTTAATAGTTGGAATAATTATGTGGTTTTTTATTAATCAGGGGATCCTAGATGGAACTAGGTCTATTACTATGAAATATTATCAAGTAGCAAAAATAAACTTTCCAATTTCAATATTACCTAGTTATATCGTAGTGAGTAAATTTTATAGTCATTTAGTGCTATTGGGTATTATAACTTTAATATGCTTTATTGCTGGATTTACACCATCTATATATTTAATACAATTATTAATATTTATTCCATATGCACTTTTACTTTCGATATCTATAGCTATATTTACTTCGACTTTAAACGTCATCATAAGAGACACTCAAATGATTATACAAGCTTTAATGAGAATGCTATTTTTGTATCGTCTATTCTTTATCTACCAGATAATAAAATTGTCATAAATATCATCAAATATAACCCCATTTATTTTCTTGCTGAAGGATACCGTTCAGCGACTCTATATAAAGAATGGTTCTTTATTAATAATTGGGATTTAGTGATATATAACTTTGTTTTTCTGATAATAACGTTTGTAATTGGAGCATATGTTAACTTTAAATATAGAGATTACTTTTCAGATTTTATGTAGAATTTATTATCTCTATTGCGATTTTCATAATAAAAAGAGACCTTTAATTAGGTCTCTTTTTTGTATATCATTTTCTAATTTTTTCTTTTACGGTTAACCAAATAATAACCATAAAGTCCGCAAGCTAAAATAAATAAAAATATAAGCATATTCTGCCTCCTTATATTATATTCATCACTATATTTCTGTCTCAACGATATAATCGGTTGATATGTCATTACCGGCTACGAATTGATGAGATCCTACTATTTTATATCCATGTTTAGTATAGAAGTTGAGTGCTTGATGATTATGCTCCCATACGCCTAGCCATAGTTTTGATTTTTGTTGTTCTTTAGCAATTTCAAAGGCTTTTTTCATGAGTTCACTGCCGATTCCTTTTGACTGAAATTGTTTATACATGTATAAACGTTGTACTTCTAGATAGTCATCTCCCATTGGTTCTGTTTGTGCTGATCCAATGTTGAGTTTCATGTATCCTGCGATTTCTTGATTGATTTTGGCAAAGAAGTACCATGATTCTTTATTTTGCAATTCACTTAAAAGTGTTTCATGATTGTATGCTTCTTCAAAATATTGATTCATATCTTCTTGTGACATGTCGTCTACAAATGTATCTTTAAAAGTCGTTCTACATATTGTTGATAAAGCTTCTATTTCATTTTCTTGAATAGCTGTTATTTCGATTGTATGCATATTGAGAGCCTTCTTCCATACTATTTTATTAATATTTTTCTAATCATATCAAAGAAAACGATTGTTTTAAATATGTTAAACTAATAAAAAAGGAGTGAATATTCGTATGACAAATTTAACGATTTATTTAGCAGGACAAATTCATGATAATTGGAGAGAAGAAATCACTCAGAAGGCTGAACAACATAATTTACCACTAACGTTTGTTGGTCCACAAACCAACCATGATCGTTCTGATAATATTGGCGAATCTATTTTAGGTGAACAACCTAATAATTATTATAAAGATAATGCCGCTTCTGATATTAATAATTTTCGTACGCAAGTATTATTGAACAAAGCTGATGTTGTCATTGCTTTATTTGGTGAAAAATATAAACAATGGAATACAGCAATGGATGCTTCAACGGCGATTGCTTTAAACAAGCCGTTAATACTTATACGACCAACTGACTTAATTCACCCGCTTAAAGAGTTATCTAACAAAGCTAATGTAACTGTTGAGACAGTGGATCAAGCATTAGAAGTACTTAAATATATTTACGAATAAAAATAAAAGGTTATGACGCTTATTATTTACAAATACATGCGTGATAACCTTTTTATTTAACTTTATTTAATTGTCGATGTTTCTTATATTTATAGTAAACTTTCGATAATAAATCTGCTATGAGTAACCCAAGTGCTATTGAACTTGAGATAAGTGCAACTTTTATCATCGTAATTAATGCTTCATGATAATCATTTAATACTAAATTTTTAATCGCTTCATAGGCTGTGCCACCTGGTACAAGTGGTATGATACCAGGAATAATAAAGAGAATAACTGGAGAGAAGAATTTTCTACTCATCATATGCCCTGCCACACCTATAAACAAACCGCCTATAAATGAAGATTGTACGTCAGAACCATTAACCATCATACCCGTTTGAAAAGCACCCCACCCTATGGCACCAACTATACCAGCAGGGGTTAATAAATATTTAGGTGAATTAAATAATAAAGCAAATAAGAAAGCCGTACCAAAACTAAATACAATGTTTAATATTATCGTTATAATCATAATTCACCTCTTATGAGAATATTAACAACACGATACCTACACCGACACCAATGGCAATAGAAGTAAAGGTTGCTTCTAATCCTTTAGATATACCCACTAATAATTGACCTAAAAATAAATCTTGAATCGCATTTGTTATGAGCACACCTGGAACGATCGGCATAACTGCAGATATAATCGCAATATTTAACGCATCTCCTCCAAATAACATTTGATTATAAATGGCGATTAATGCGATGACACTCGCGGCAATAATTTCTGCTATAAATTTAACACGTGTCCATGAATGTAGAATTTCTACTATAGAATAACCTATTGCACCTCCAATAAATGTGGCGATGATATCTTCTTTATGTCCACTAAATAAATATAGGAAGAAAATTGAAATAAAACCTGCAGCAATCATTTTAAACGGTAACGAGTATGGTAATGGGGATTTATGTATAGTACGAATACGCTTCAATGCCTCTTCAGCTGATATTTGCCCTTTATCTAACATTCTAGAAATGTTATTCACGCGATGAATATTACCTAAATTCGTATCTCTTTTACTGACTCTATATACTCTAATATTGTCGTCAATATCTAAAGCGAAATTTATAATTGTTGAACTGACATAACATTGATTATTCGGATACCCTAATCGTTTAGCCATTCTATACATTGTATCTTCAACTCGAAAAGCCTCCGAACCCGCTTCTAACAATACTAAACCAGCATTCATCACAATTTCTTGAACTAAAGATTTAGGATAGCGTTGTTGATTCATATACTACACACCTCACTTTATCTTTATATATATAATAGAGTATCAAAAATAACATTACAATCGGACTTTTATTTCTATAAAATTCAATTTTATATAAATGCGAAAACTGAGATTTTATAAAACTGTATTGAGTGCGATAATTTTTTCTATTTTATGAACATTTCGTAAATAACTTGACTTTGTTTTCATTTCATAATAGGCTTAATTTTGACGTAAGGAGGATAATAAAATGGATATACCACCAATCAACAAACAACTTGGATTCATGTTATATGTTGCGTCAAAAGAGCTTATAAAAAAATATACACCAATATTGAAGAAATATAATCTAACTTATACAGGTTATATCGTTCTTGTAGCTATAGATAAAAACGAAGTAATCAATATTAAAACTTTAGGCGACAGACTATACTTAGATTCTGGGACTTTAACACCACTTTTAAAGAAACTTGAAGAAAAAGGATTCGTTAATCGCGAAAGAGCGATTAATGATGAGAGAAATTTACGTGTTTCTTTAACTGAATTGGGTATCGAAACGCAAGGCCAAATCTTAGAAGATATCTATCAAACATTCCAAGATTTAAACATGGATACTGATCATTTTAACGAATTACGTGATTCAGTTGAAACATTTATTCAAACAAATCTTAATAATGACAAAGATGCATAATTTTGAAATAACATAAAGAGGCTGGGACAAGGTTTAAACATTGTCTCAGCCCTTTTTATTTCTATTATAACTATGATATGGACAAGTGATGAGATGGTCATCTATTATACCGATACTTTGTAAGAAAGAATACATGATTTTAGGACCAACAAATTTAAAACCTAATTTCTTTAAGTCTTTGCTTAATTTTATAGAAAGATCTGTTTCAGCCGGCACTTCTGACATGTAATGCCATTCATTTATAATTGGCTCACCATCTACATATGACCAAAGAAAATCTGCAAAACTGCCATATGTTTGTTGTATTTCTTGAACTAATAATGCATTACTTTTTACGGACTTTATCTTACCTATATGTTTAATAACATTATATTCAATTTTAATGTGTTCTAATGCTTCATCTGTTAACACTGCACATTGATCAATTTTAAATTGTTTAAAAGCTACTTGATATGCTTCTCGCTTTTGAATGACCGTTTCCCAAGAAAGACCAGCTTGTGCACCTTCTAATGATAGCATCTCAAAGATGTAATCATCATTTTTATTAATTCTACACCATTCATTTTCGTGATATTTTTTCATTAAATCACTATTTGGCCAAGTACATTCTGACATATATTTCCACTCATTTCGTATTTTCATTTTTATCTAACATATAATTTCGAGCCATAAATATGATAATCGTTACGCCTATCACACTTAATATAATGATTGTTTCCCATACACCCAACTTAAAAGGCATACCAAGCGCTGTATATAAGTCTTTAATGACGAGAAATGTAAATAATGCCATCATTTCGAATTTGATAAAGTAAATTAATAATTTAGCATTTTCTATTTGCGCTTTATTTGGTTGATCATAAAGTGATGGAACATGTATGTATTTATCTATCTTTGGATTACTGACTAAATAATGAAGTATAAGCCATATCAATAATCCTAATACAGGCATAAAGAATATAAAAGTCTTAGTCGACCATGCATCTGCATTTCCTGCAAAATTATAATGACTCGGTATTTTGTCAGGTAAATCGGCAAAGTTAATCATAATTAATATAATAGAAATTAACCACAAAACAATACTCGATATATCTAATACTTTTTTGAGCATGATATATCCCCCTTTATAAAAAAAGCAACAAGTACATTAAATGTGCTTGTTGCTTTTAAGTTTAAACTTTAAAAGTGTTTATTGAACTTACCAAGCAAATAATCCAACGAATGCTGCTGTTAACAGCGATACTAAAATACCTGATAACAACATCATTGGTACATATTTAGATACGAAATTAGATACATCTTCTTTAACGATACCTTTCAAAGTACCTATTATCATACCAATAGTAGAGAAATTAGCAAATGATACTAAGAATGTACTAATTACTGCTGCTCTATGTGTTGAATATTCACTTATTTCTTTACTAATCGTGCTCATAACAACAAACTCATTTGTTACTATCTTAAGTGCCATTTGTTGAGCAACTACCCATGCTTCCCCAACTGGCATACCAAGTAAAATTGCGAATGGGAACATAAAGATTCCGAGGATATACTCTAATCTTATGTTTGGTAAATATGGAATTGGATCCATAATACCTAGTAATTTATTAATCAAGTCCGCAATCGCAACAAATGCGATAACAAATGCGATAATGATTAATACAAGTTTACCTGCATTGATGACTGAATCACCTAAAAATGAGAAGAATGGCTGTTTTTCCCCTTCGTCTATCTCAGCCACAACATCATCTTCTGGGTCTAAATCAAACGGATTTAAAATTGTTGTTACAATAATCGCGTTAATGATGTTTAATGGTATTGCCGTTAATACATATTCTCCTGGTATCATCGTGACATACGCACCAACAATTGCCCCTGATACAGAACTCATAGACATCATTGCAAGCGTAAGTACTCTGACTTTATTCATAGATGTTAATTGTTTAGATGAAACTGCTAAAGCTTCCGTATTTCCTAAGAACATCATTTCAATTGAGAAGAATGACTCAAATTTAGGTTGTCTTGTTACTTTTGAAATAACCCAACCTAACATTGAAATAAATTTTGGTAAAATACCTAAATACATTAAAATATCGAATACTGGTACAACTAGTAAAATTGGTAGTAACGCTGAAACTGCCATATCCATTTTCCCTGGCCCTGGTGCTGTAAAGCTACCAAATGCAAATCCAATTCCCGAAAAAGCAGATTCTAAAAGCCATGATACGCCATCAGCCGCACCTTTAACGAATCTCGCTCCGAAAGAAAATTGTGTGAAGAACCATGCTAATACTAAGTTAATGACAATTAGTATTAAGACTGATTTCCAATCAACATTCTTTTTGTCTCTAGAAAAAAGAAAAGCGACACCAATGAATACCAACAAACCAATTATGTTGATGATTAAAAACATTGTTTATTGTCCACCCTTTTCGTTTAATTAAAAGCATCATTATTATAACATGCAACTTAAAAGTATGTTACTACATTTTTACATACTATTTACGATTTTTATATAAATAAAAAAACGAATAAACCATCAAGGCTTATTCGTTGAAGTTTCAATCATATACATTTTTACTCGTTAAATTTAATTATTTAGAATATTGATCAAATTGATTAATAGATTGATCGCATTTCATACTGATAGCTAAATATACGATATAACCAGAAACCAGTACCATGATTAAAGCATAAACTGTTAATACATAAATATTAGAAATAATTGCCGTATTAAACAGTACCAACATGAGTATCATGATTGCATCTATAATGCTTAATGATATGACACATACACGCTCCATTTTAACCCTTCTTTTCTCAATAATATGACTCTAGCTATTAGCTACTTATCTTGCGCAATGAGATACATCTTACTACATTCACTATATGAATTCAATACGTTTTCCAAAATATTTATAAGCTGATTATTCCTATCAACAAAAATAGTTATGATATAGTTTACAAGTGTACAGTCATTATATTTATTTAGGAGGCATTTTATCATGGAAAATTATCATTTAAATGATGGACAAGTGTTACCGCAAGTAGGATTTGGTACGTATAAATTGAACGGATCATCTGGTGTGCATGCAATCTTAAACGCATTAAACAATGGATATCGCATATTAGATACTGCATATAACTACGAAAATGAAGGTACTGTCGGAAAAGCGATACAAGAAAGCCATGTTAGTCGCGATCAAATTATCGTAACATCAAAGCTACCTGGTCGTTATCATAGTTATGATCAAGCCATTACTGCTATACAAGAATCGATTTATCGATTAGGTGTAGAATATATTGACTTATATTTAATTCACTGGCCAAACCCTAAACAAGGCAAATATGTAGAAGCTTGGAAAGCACTCATAGACGCACAGAAACTTGGCCTTATTAAATCTATAGGTGTATGTAATTTCTTAGAAGAACATATTGATACATTAGAAAAAGAAACTGGTGTACTACCTGCAGTTAACCAAATAGAATTACATCCTTATTTCAACCAAAAAGATGTACTCGAATATCATCAAGAAAAAGGTATTATAATAGAAGCTTGGAGTCCTCTAGGTCGCGCTTCAGAAGTTATAAACGATAAAGAAATTGGTAAAATCGCTGAAAAATATAATAAAACAATTCCACAAATCATTTTAAAATGGCACGTTCAAAATGGTATTGTCCCAATTCCAAAATCAACATCTAACGAAAGACAACTACAAAATTTAGATGTGTTTGATTTCTATTTAGAATCAGAAGATTTACACGCAATCGATGGATTAACTAAAGCTGATGGACGACTTAAAGATCAAGATCCAGCAACTTATGAAGAATTTTAATTCAAATTTAAAACAAACAATGAGAAAAGGATGATTGAAATGGCAAAACGCGTAAAATTAGGTAAATCAAATATTGAAGTTAACCCAATTGGTTTAGGAACTAATGCTGTTGGCGGTCATAATTTATATCCAAACCTAGATGAAGAACAAGGTAAAAATGTTGTAAGAGCTGCCCTAGACAATGGCGTTAATTTATTAGATACTGCTTTCATCTATGGTCCTGGAAGATCAGAAGAACTTGTCGGAGAAGTCGTTAAAGAATACAATCGCGAAGATGTCGTTATCGCTACTAAAGGGGCTCATTACTTTGACGGTGATGATACGAAATTATCTAACGCCCCTGAATTTTTAAAAGAACAAGTTGAAAACAGCCTTAAAAGATTGCAAACTGACTATATCGATTTATATTATATTCATTTCCCAGATGATGAAACACCTAAAGACGAAGCAGTTGCAGCTTTACAAGAATTAAAAGATGCTGGAAAAATTAAAGCAATCGGTGTTTCTAACTTCACTTTAGAACAACTTAAAGAAGCCAATAAAAATGGTAATGTAGATGTTATTCAACATGAATATAATTTATTAAATCGTGAGAATGAACACATCTTAGAATATACCGCAGAACATGATATTACATTTATTCCATATTTCCCATTAGCTGCAGGATTATTAGCTGGTAAATATGATCAGAAAACAACATTCGATGATTTAAGAGCAGAAAAACCAGAATTCCAAGGTGAAGCTTTTAAAGAAAATCTAAAAAAAGTAGACAAACTTAGAGAAATCGCTCAAGAGCATGGCGTAGACGTAGCGCATATTGTGTTAGCATATTATTTAACAAAACCATCATTAGATGTGATCATACCAGGCGCTAAACGAGGCGAACAAGTTATCGACAACTTAAAAACATTAGAAGTGAACTTAACAGAAGAGAACATTCAACTTATAGAATCACTCTTCCCAATCGCATAAGTTTGATAAGAAGGCTGAGACAGGAAAAATTGTTTCAGCCTTTCATTATGTGACAGTATGTTAGCTTTCATTTTTTATGAATTCTGGTAATTAGAGGGCGGTCACTAAGGGACATTTCTCAGAATTCTGTCTCTAACACCTACTCATTTTTCGACCATACAGTCATCTATCTATCAATCCCGCCCATACAAGTATGCCCACCTAATTTTTATTCATCTAAAAAAATTCACATATGTATTTAAATAAAAATTATGACAATTCCTTCATTGATATTGATTATCATTTGCAAATATAGGATAATAACCGTAAGTTGAAATAATTAGGAGGAATCATGACTGATGAATATTACAGACGTTACGATTATCGGCGGGGGTCCAGCGGGATTATTTGCGAGTTTTTATTCCGGGTTAAGAGGAATGAGCGTAAGAATAATAGATTTCCAAAATAAATTAGGCGGTAAAATGCATGTCTACCCTGAAAAAGTCATTTGGGATATAGGGGCACTTGCGCCAAAACCTTGTTATGAAGTTATTCAAGATTTGGTGCAACAAGGCTTACATTTCGGTCCAGAAGTGTGCTTAGAAGAAAAAGTTATTGATATTAAAAAAGTTGAAGAACAACATTTTATTATATATACAGAAAAAGGTCATGAGTATCATTCAAAATCTGTCATAATTGCTGTTGGTGGTGGCATAATTAAGCCTTTAACTTTAGATATTGAAGGTGCTGAGCGTTTTGAATTGTCCAATTTAAATTATGTTGTGCAGTCTATCCAGAAATTTAAAGACAAGCACATATTAATTTCGGGGGCAGGTAACTCTGCATTAGATTGGGCTTGTGATTTATCAGAATATGCGAAAAGTGTTACGCTTTGCTACAGAAAAGAGGAAATTTCTGGGCATGAACATATGAAACAATTATTAGATAAACTTGATATCTCTAAAAAACCAAGTATGGTTATTAAACAACTTAACAGTGATCCTAATAAACCAGTTATCACAGAGGTTGTTTTAGAACATGTTGATACAAATGAACAAGAAATCGTACCTGTTGATGAAGTCATCATTAGTCATGGTTTTGATCGTGAATCAGAGTTACTTCATAATGCACAAACAAAAGTCAATTTAGTTAATGATTTCTTTATTGAAGGTTTAGGAAACAGTCAAACTTCAGTACCTGGTATATTCGGTGCAGGTGATATTCTTAAACATGATGCAAAAGTCCATTTGATTGCTTCTTGTTTCAATGATGCTGCAAATGCTGCGAACTTAGCTAAAAGCTATATCGATCCTGAAGCACAAGCAGGCGGTCGCGTATCGAGCCACAATGATATCTTCAAAGAAAAAAACAAAGAAGTTATCAAAAAATATATTGCACAATCTTAATACGAACTATTTACCTTCCAATCTGTTTAACTTAAAAGAGATTGGGAGGTTTTATTTTGTTAAAAATACTAAATTTTTATGTACATATCATACTTGAATAATCCTCTTGAAACTTTTTTAAATAATATTTAACTTCCTCATCTGATAAATCTCGCTCATGATCTACTTCATTAAAAAAGCTTTGTCGTTCAATTTGTGCGTGTTTACGTTGTATCATATCACGATACTTTTTTGGCGTAACACCATAATACAATTTAAAAGAATAAATATAAGACGATACATTATAAAATCCATGTTTTTCAGATATGTCGATTATTTTTTCTTGTGTATGAATTAAATCATACGTGCTATTTAACAATCTGATGTCCGTTAAATAATCTTTAAAGTTCACACCCATTTGTTCTTTAAATAATTTCGAAAAATACGATTCAGAAATATGATATTTATCGGTAAATGTATTGATGGTTATACGTTCATTATAATGATCATATATATAATCTTTAATTTCATCAATTATCGGGTTCATATGTCGGTTAACAATTGGACATTCTTTTGAATAAACCGTTAAACGGTCTCTATAAAATTCTAATATCGTAATAAGTTGCTTCATTATTTTTAAATTGCGGTTGTTTTCTTGTATTAAATATAAATCACACAAGCATATTAAATGGTCTCTTAAAGTGACTAATTCTGTTTGGTTTTGTATATACTGATGATATGAAAGTAACTCCGGTATCATCGTTGATATTAATGACTCATACAAATGAATTTGTACAACAATATTCCCTTCTAGCACATCGAGTTTATACCACTCATTATGTTTAACAACAAACGTTTCCCCTTCTTTATATTGGTTACTATTCTCTTTGATCGTAACCATAACATGCCCCTTTAATACTACAAAAAATGAAATACCTATATGATTGCGATATTTAGTAGCAGAATATTTTAGGTATTTGATTTCATATATATTTCTCACAACAAATCTCCTAATTCTTTGATATCTTAATAAATTTAATCCAAATCCCATAAGTAAACATCGAATTACTTATTTAAAAATATAGAATTATAATGACGTTATTATAATTCGAAAACTTTAATCAGTAAATATATAAATTGAAGAAAATCAGATTAAGGTAAATGTTTTAATATTTTGAAAGAATCATACAATTTATAAAGTAAAAATATATTGAATCGTATCATCGAATTTCGCGAACGTTTACCATTCGATATTTCGACTTAATACAACTTCATTAAATACAAAAAGAGACTAAGGTACAACTACCCCAGTCTCAGTTCATATAATATTATGATTTTACAACCTCTTGTCCACGTTTGTTCCAAGTTAAGATGAAACTTAGCATTGCAAGGACACTAATGATTGTCAATAATAAAAATCCTGAATCCCATCCGAACTTATCAACTGTTAGTCCCATAATGATATTAGCCATTACAGCACCACCTAAATAACCAAACAATCCAGTTAATCCCGCAGCAGTACCTGCTGCTTTTTTAGGTACATAATCTAATGCTTGTAAGCCAATCAACATAACTGGTCCGTATATTAGGAAGCCTATCGCGACTAATGCAATATTGTCTACTAATGGGTTTCCTGCTGGATTTAACCAATATACAATGACAGCGATTGTCACACCTAACATGAATATAAATCCTGCTGGTCCCCTTCTACCTTTGAACACTTTATCTGAAATATAACCACATAATAATGTTCCTGGGATACCTGCCCATTCATATAAGAAGTATGCCCAACCTGATGCATTTAAATCGAAACCTTTTTCTTCACTTAAATACGTAGGTGCCCAGTCTAGCACACCGTAACGAACAAAATAAACAAAGATATTTGCAATAGCAATCATCCAAACCCATTTGTTATTCAATACATATTTAAAGAGAATATCTTTTGTTGATAGCTCTACTTCTAAAGATTTCTGTTCTTTATTCGGATAATCATTTCGATATTCTTCAATTGGTGGTAATCCCATTGATTGAGGTGTGTCCCTAACTAGTATATACGAAACAAGTGCAATAATTAATGCAATAATAGCCGGATAAATAAAAGCACCTTCAAAGCCTTTTAAGTAACCAAACGATAATGTTCCTGTAATCGAAATACCTAACAAAGCTATTGGTGCCATCAATCCACCACCAACATTATGAGCGACATTCCAAATTGCTGTCTTACCACCACGTTCACTAACACTGTACCAATGTACAAGTACTCTACCAGATGGCGGCCACCCCATACCTTGGAACCAACCATTTAAGAAAAGCATAATAAACATGATAAATACACTAGATGTTAAGACAGGTATAAAACCCATCAATAAATTAACGATTGCCGTTAATACTAAACCTAATGTTAAAAATATTCTTGCGTTACTCCGGTCACTTACTGTACCCATAATAAATTTACTAAAACCGTAAGCAATTGAAATAGCTGATAAAGCAAACCCTAATTCCGTCTTACTAAAGCCTTCATCAATTAATGCTGGCATCGCAAGTGAAAAGTTTTTCCTTAATAAATAGTAACCAGCATAACCAAGAAATATACCTATAAAGACTTGAAGTCTCAATTTCTTATATGTATCATCTACCTGTTCACTTGGCAGAGGATCTATATGTTTAGCCGGTTTCAAGAAATTCGCCATACTCATACCTCCTAATGTTAATTATTTGTAAAGAATGTAAAGATTTTGTAAATTTCAATTTATAATTTCATCATATGTATTGCAAACGTTAAAGTCAATGCATTTTTATATTTTTATTAATTAATTTAATTTATTTTTTAAACTTTTATTTAACACAGGTGTATTAAAATATGTTAGACTTCTACTATGCCAAAAATTATTAATCATAAAGAAAAAAAAGAACAAATTATTCAATATGCTTTTCAGTCAATTGTTGAAAATGGTGCAAAGGGATCTACGGTTAGACAAATTGCTAAACTCGCACAAATGACACCTGGACAAATTAGATACTATTTTCCAAGTCATTCAGAATTACTCAGTGCAGTTATGTCTGAAGTAGAACTAAAAGTAAGAAGGAGAATCGAAGCAATACTCACGTCTGATAACCAAGACACAATTGATAAAGTAAAAGCATGTTTACTCACCGTTTTACCGTTAGATGAAGAGAGATTAGCTGATATGGAAGTATGGATGGCCTTTCGATATGACAGCCATGAATACGGACAAAGTACTTTAGATGATGGATTAGACGAACTATGTACAACGGTATTAACGATTTTAGAACGCGACAACTTATTAAAAAACAACAGCAATATACATCTTAATTCAATGAGACTTCACGCATTAATTGATGGATTAGCACTTCATAAATTGTTAAATCCAAAACAGACCTCAAATGAAGATATTGAAGCAATTGTATTCGAAGAAATTTCAAAGCTTACGAGATAAAGGAGGATAAGTCATGAATTTTATTGTGTGGCTCATTATTTTTTGTGAAGTGGCATTCTGGGTCGTTATACTACTCGGACTCGTCACAAGATATGTATTCAGACAGAAAAAGCTTGGGCTCATTTTTCTAGCACTAACACCCGTTATTGATTTGATTCTATTAATCACAACAGCAGTAGATTTAATGAATGGCGCAACGGCCGAAACACCTCATGCTATTGCTGCTGTTTATATATCCGTTTCAATTGTCTTTGGTAAAAGTATGATTCAATGGGCTGATGACCGCTTCAGATATTATGTCATGAAAGAAGGCAGCAAACCTGAGAAGCCTAGTGGGTTCGCGTATGCGAAACTGTATGCGAAAAGTTGGTTCAAACATTTACTCTCTTACATTATAGGGACAGGTATTCTACATTTAATCATTTACTTAATTCATGACAAAAGTAGGACTGAAGCTATGGATGGTGTCATCCACATTTGGTCAATAGTGCTCATTATTGATTTAGCCATCACCATCTCGTATTTCATATGGCCACCAAAAAAGAAACAGTCAGAATAAAAGAACCTGAGCCATTTTTTGGCTCAGGTTCTTTTTACGTCTATTTATCGTGTTCATCTTCAATGTTACCGACAATATTTTCAAGTATGTCTTCCATCGTAATCATACCTGCTAATTGACCGTCTTCATTATGAACGATTGCGATATGTGCACGTTGTTTTTTCATTTTATCCAATACGTTTTGAATGGCGTCTGTCTCTTTGACATATATGATTTCGTGAATTAATTCAGTTATATCTTGTATGTTGTCTTTCAATAAATCTTTCGCATGTATATATCCAATAACATTTGTTTTATCATCTTGATACACTGGATATCTTGTATAATAACCATTTTTCACAAATTGAATGGCTTCTTGTTGACTAGATTTACTATTGATCATTGTCATATTGTCTCTAGAAATCATACAATCTTTGACAACAAGTTCATCATAAATAAATACTTTATTAATATGTTCTAATTCTGTTGATGAAATTTCTCCGCCTTGGTGACTTTCTTTAATCAACATCTTCAATTCTTCTTCAGAGTGATATAATTCAGATTCTTTCGCAGGTTTCATACCAAATAAGCTCAATATCATTCTTGCTGACCCATTTAAAATAAAGATAAAAGGATATAATAATTTGTAAAACAGTATAATCGGTCTTGCAAAGAACAATGTAACTTGTTCAGCTTTTTGAATTGCGATAGTCTTTGGCGCCATTTCTCCTACTACAACGTGTAAATATGTTGCAATAATAAATGCGCTTGCTAAAGTTAAGATATGAATAACCGATTCTGATAATCCAAAGCTACTATAAAGTGGATGCAAAATAAACTCAAATGTTGATTCTCCAACCATACCAATTCCGAGTGCTGTAATGGTTATACCTAACTGACATGCCGCTAAATACTCATCAAGATGTTCAACTACCTTTTTAGCTGGTTGAGCGTTCTTATAATTCTGTTCTGCTAAATAGTTAATTCTAGATGACCTGACCTTTACAATCGCAAACTCCGTCGCAACAAAGAATCCAGTTAAAGCGAGTAATACAATAAACGTGATTAAACTAATTGTGGTCCCCAATTATTAATTAATTCCTCCATATAATAAAAAATTCCAACCATATTTGGTTGTCTTTTAATTTTACACTATTTCGAATAATTTTTATAATAATATACATTTGAAATTACATTGCTAAAGGACTATACTAGTGTCTGATAAGGAGGGATCTTAAGATGCTACTAAATGTGTCATGTTCTCTACAATTATTCATACCCAACGATCAAATGAAATAATTTAAAAGAAGGGATTTAATATGAATAATTACATTAAACCATATCAATTCGTTAGTATTAAAGAAAAATCAGAACAGTTATTTAACGTTTATAAATCTGTAAATGATATAAAAACAATCGATACGTTTCAAGCTATAACATACGACCATATTTCACAGCTTTTTGAGGAGAAGTATTCAGAAATAGAAGATTTCACAAAAATCATTATGAATAAAAAGATTTCTCGATCACAAATTGAGAAATTATTATTTGGGCTTAAAAGCTACGTCGTCCCATTTGAACAGCCTTCAAGTAAGCAACTTGAAAAGATCTTTAAAAAGACTAAAAAGTTAAAACAACCAGAATGGGATAACATAGACTTAAAAGAGTCTTCATATATAGGTTGGAATGATTCTGGTAAACAAAAGAAATTTATCGTGCTCTATGAAGACGATAAATTGATAGGCGTATCAGGCGATTTATCACCAACCATTAAGCCTGGAATCTGTAGTATATGTAAGAAAGAATCCAATGTTTCCATGTTTCTATCTACGACGAAATCTAAAGGTGATGGAACATATACTAAAAATGGTAATTACATTTGCCATGATAGTGAACATTGTAATCAACAACTCGATCAACTAAACGGATTATATGAGTTTATACACACCGTAAAAACAAAATAATCAATAAGGAAGCTGAGCACATCATCAAATGATGGCTCAGCTTTTCATTTATCGGACTGGTAATCCTGTTTTCGGGTCGATAAATTTTTTTATCGGTCCAGAAATTCCCTAATAACCTTTACTCCCCTTGCACCTCACTATATCCATCCTTTTTCTATTGCTTTCTGCCATGCATCAAACCGGTTATCTGCTTCTAATTTATCTATAATAATCGATGTATAATTTCTGATTGTGCCGTCTGATAAATATAATTCTTTTGATATTTCTTTACTGGATAAGCCTTTGCCTATTTCTTTCAATACGAGTTGTTCTTTCGGACTTAATGGGTTTCTATATTTAAACATTGATGTCATTAAAGATTCACTATATTCTTTATTACCGTCCATCACATTCTTAATTGTTTCTACAAGTTCATCTATTGATCGTTCTTTCAATACATATGCATCAACATCATTTGCTACCGCACTTTCAAAGTATCCTGGTCTTTTAAAAGTTGTAACGATGATGACTTTCGTATTTAAATTTGAATCTTTTACTTTTTTCAATACTTCTAATCCTGTCATTTTAGGCATTTCGACATCTAGTATCGCGACATCTGGTTCGAGAGTTTGAATACGTTCTAATGCATCTTCTCCATTTGAAAAGTCCCCTAAAATATTCAATTCATCATTCATTTCCATCAATTGAACCATGGCTTTCCGTAACATTTCTTGGTCTTCTGCTATAACAATTGATATCATAATGTGTCATCCCCTCTAGGCAATGTGATCGTCATTTTTAATCCTTTATTTAAATTACTTACTTTTAATTGACCTTTTAATGCATGAACACGATATTTAATACTCTTAAAATCATCTTCATCAATGTGTTTCATACCTATGCCGTCATCTATGATTACCAATGTTAAATGTTCATTTTCTTCAACGATTTCACCTGTTACTTTAGTAGCCTGTGCATGCTTAATGACATTGTTAACCGCTTCTCTCAAAATCATTGACAGTGCTGACTGCCGAGTTGGACTGAGTGACTGAGCTCGATCAGCATTTTTAAATTCAAATGATAAGTTCGCATTTTCTAACAATGTCTCCATCGTCTTCACTTCTTCTTCAAAAGACTGCAACTTCAAATCATCTACAATTGCTCTTACTTTAACAAGAGCTTCTTTAGATAATCCATTCACAGATGCCATTTCTTCTTTCGCTTTATCAATATCTTTGTCCACTAACTTCATCGCAAGTTCAGATTTAATACTTAAACTCGCAAACACATGACCTAACGTATCATGTAAATCTTGTCCGATTCTATTTCGCTCTTGTTCAGCAATTAACGTATTGATATGTTCATTTTTACTTCTAATTTCTTCCTTTAATTGTTCAGATTCTAACTCTTTAAAATTTCCAAACATAATAAATATAATGACAATACTCATAGGTATCATAATAATTAAATAGTCTCTATGATCAACTGCAATAATATAAATCGCAATCATAAACGACACAATATACATCAATACTTCGATAGATTTCATTTTAGTTTGAAAGACATATGGAATAATATAAGCTGCATAGAAAAAGAATAATAAATGAGAAGCATTAAAATAATCTACAAAATAAAATATACCTAAAAAATGAACCGTTAAAAGTATTCTTCTAAGTATAGTTCTTTTAGATAAATTTACATAAATCATCATTAAGTAACTTATCGTAAATAGAGCGGTAACCAATATACCGCTCCATAAAGGTCCTCTATGACCAAGTACTGTCAAACTCAATATCGGAAAGATGAGATAAATTAAGTTTGATGAACCTATAGGATTCTCTTTAATTCTTTCTATTAATGTCATTAAACCACTTCCGTCTTTTTACGTATAATCAACGCAATACTTATAAACAGTATACAATAAATTGCCAATATAAGAAGTGAAACAAAGTGTATACCACCTTGAGTTGTCACAGATAAAGAAAGTTCTCTTAAATTATATGTTGGCGTTGCATAAGATACATGCTTTAGCCAATCTGGAAACTGATCTGTTGGGAACCAAAGTCCACCCAATACAGCAAGTCCTAAATATATGATATTCGCGATAGCACTAGCTTTTTGAATATCTTTTATTTGAGATATGAGAACGCCCATTGATAAAAACATGCTAGAACCAACCCATAACATCAATCCTGAGCCGATCCACTCACCTGCTGACATTTCAACACCTTTATAAAAAGCACCTGTTAAAAATAATGCGATAATAGCTAAACAAAACATGCACATTAATTTCATTACTTTCCCTGCATAGTAATAACTCGGTGATAAAGGTGTTTTGAATAAATTTTTTGACCATCCTATTTTCTTATCTTCAATCATCTCTAATGGAAATGTCATAATACAGAAACTACTTAAACTGAACGTCGCCATACTAAACATATATTCTTTATAAAATTTAGCTTCGTATTCTTTAGGTAAATCCAGTAGCGCTGTGAATATTAAATAAAATACTAACGGTAACATAATCGAAAGTATTAAATATGATTTTTTTCTCGTTAACAATAACAATTCAGATTTAAAATACGCCCATAACATATCTCATCAAACCCTTTCTTCATTTTTTGAAAATATCGTATCCATTAATGACTCTTTAATAATTTCTACCTCATTAAAATCAATGCCATATTCTATAAAAGCTTTAATAACAGGATTTACATCTTCAGTGGTAATGATGAGCATATCTTTAGATGCTTCAACCGAAACATTTTTAAGAATATTCACTACTTCTTTTTCCGATAAAGGAATTTGAATCATCGTTTTGTTTTCGCTATGACGTATCGCCCTAGGTGTACTATCCATAACAAGCTCACCTTTATTAAGTACAACAACACGGTCAGCCATTCTTTCAACTTCTTCAATATAATGAGAAGTATAAAATATCGTTTTACCTTCTTGTTTCATTTCCTCAATCACTTTCCAAAAATGCTTTCTCATTTCAGTATCCATCGCACTTGTCGGCTCATCCAAAATGACAAAGTCCGGTTTTCCAATAATAGATAATGTAAAATCCAATATTCTACGTTCACCACCAGATAATTTAGCAGCAAATTGTTCAAGTTTATCATTATCAAATCGTGTAATTTCTTTAAAAGTTTCTATCGAAATCGTATCTTTATAAAAAGACTTAAAAAGATAAAACAACTCCTTAACTTTCATCACATCCGGAAAAGCCGTCGTTTGAAACAAAATACCCATCCGCTTCTTATCTAATTGTTGATCATCACTAATAATTTGCCCGTCATTAGGGTATCTGTCACCAATAATCATATCAATCAACGTAGACTTACCAGCACCATTTGGACCAATTAAAGCCGTACATTCACCCTCATTAATTTGAAAAGAAACATCACTCACAACTTTTTTCTGATTATAGATTTTCGTTACATTTTGAACATCAATCACAATCATCACCGTCCTTTATAAGTTACCTATATTATAAAAAATCACACCACCTGTTATAAGTACAAACTGTCACGAATATCATATGACAAATGTCATGAAAGGCATGTAGAATACAATTTACAATATTTGTAATATATAGATAATTTATTGTAAGAAGTGTTTGAGGATGATGAAGATGAATAAAATAACAGTAATAAATAAAAGTAATCACACAAGTGTAGTTCAAAGCATCAGAAATTATATTAAATGGATTAATAGAAATAACATATTAAATCAAAGCATTAAAATTATTATCCATGATGCTCCAATCAGTTCTTATGGTTATCTTTCAGACTGCCAAGTAGACTTTGATAATCGTCATATATATTATTCTTTATATAATATTGAAGAATATCTTGTGGCTAAGAAGAGCTATAACATTGTTGTAAACAGATTGGAATGTGCACTTTCTGAAATTTTATATGATTTAAATTATCATATCGCACAATTCTATACTTTAGAGTACGAAAAAGTTACACATAAAGAACTCATTAATCATTTTGAAAGTTTTGAACAAAATATTCTTCGAATTAGTAATTATTTAACTTACAAATATTTATTTTGTTATAATAATAGTTCTACACCATATAAGGATGGACTCACGTTTAAGTTTGATTCTGAAATAAGTGCTCATTTAAAGAAGGCCATTGTACAATTTAGAAATTTCATTAAAAAAGAATTCGACTTTCCTATAAAGGTTAATATTCATATTACGCATAAAGAACTCGAAGATTCTTATGGTTACTTCCAATATCCCAAATCTTTATTTAAGTATCCGAGAATAGTCGTTTCCACAAATAGCTATGAACAATTAAAAAAAGAAATGTCACTTTTCGATAGTGATTTAAATATTTTAAGAACTTTAGCGCATGAAATTGGACATTATCAAGATTATATAAGTGACAATATAATTTTAGATGAAAAGATGAGTGAGAAAATAGCATATAAATATGAAGATGAACTCATACAAAAATTTATTGATCAAGTTTATTATGTCAATTACCACGAAAACTAAATTGATTTTTAAGTACTAAATCTGAAACAGAAATCATTTCAAAGGGTATTTTTTAGCGCTGACTCCTGCGGGAACAGCATGATTCGAAGACTACAGGCTGAGAACATGCCCGCGGAAAGCATGCGCATAAAAAATACCACCAAAGTCTAAGACTTTGGCGACACACTAAAAACGCTAAGACAATTCTTTTTGTCTTAGCGTTTTAAATTACTCTATTTTTTCTTACTCATTGTATAATAAATCACAACTAAAATGACTAATGCTAATTGTGGTATCAATGTTTCGTATGTTGGATAAAATCCTATTAAGTCTATGAATGGTAAGTGATTAATTGTGTGTTGTGGTACTATATTTAATATTTGTAATGTATGAATACTTACGCCTAATATTTTAAATGCCAATATAAATATGAATAATGACATGATAAAGAATAAGCGATGTATTGGTATCCATTTTGTAATTTGGTTAAAGAAGATTGCGATTAACGCCAGTATGACGGATGCGACGATAATTCCTAATATTAATGACCATGTTGAGATTTTCCCAACGATACCTAAATAGAAGATAATCGTCTCAGCCCCTTCTCTAAACACAGATAGGAAAGCGACTAACCCGAAAGTAACGATACTTCCAGTAGACATGGCTTTATCCATATTTTTATTGATGAAGTTCTGCCACGAATCTAAACTTGATTTAGAGTGCAACCAGATACCTACGATGATCATTAATATCACAGATCCTATACCTACTAAACCTTCTGTTAACTCTCTTGTTGAACCTAAGTTTTCAAATATTGCTTTAAATATGAAGGCTAAGGCAATACTTAATACAATACCGATAACACTACCTGTAACAATCCATTTTGATGCTTTTGTTTGTTCAGATTTACGTGTTACAGTAAGCAATGCCATTATAATAAGCAATGCTTCTACACCTTCACGTAATAAGATTAAAGCTGCATCCCAAAATGTATAGCTCGTCTTAGAAATGGTTGATTTAATTTCTTGATTGAGTGTTTCTAACTGGCTACCAATGTCATCTTTATTATCTTCATCAAGTTGACCTGCATATTGAGGAATTTTTTGTTCTATTTTAGTATACAACGCACCATTTCTCGTGCTAATTTCACTCTCAACATTTGGCCATGCAATAATAAATTGTTGTAACGCTTGCTTTGATTTAGCTAAATCATCATTTTTTATATTTTTAATAGCAGTATCTAAATGTTCATTTAAAATATTAACATCTTGATCACTTGTTTTAGCATCTGATTTTTTCCCTGCATGATAATCATCAAGTTCTTTTTTCAATTGATCGACTTGCATTTGTGCACTACTAGCGTCTACTTTATCTTTCGTTAATTCAATTCTTGTAAACATTAATGCGGTTTCAACTTGACCATATCTGCCAATATCTTCTTCTCGAACAATTTTTTCATTCTTTGTCCAAGTCGCATTTAATTGATTGTTTATCGTTTTTGCTTTATCAAAATCTTTATCTGAAATCGCCTTTGTTATATTTTTAATCAATGGCTGCATTTCATTTTGTAACTGATCTCGTTTCTTCTGTTTATCAACAGGATTTAATACTTTTTCATAATCAATTAAATCAGAAGTCAGTGTATTTAACGCACTTTCTCTATCTTTTTGAGACTTTGTTTTTTTAACTTTTTCGATATCTTGATCTATTTTTTCCACAAGTTTATGATCTTTTTTATTCGTACTTTGCCAATTATCTTTAATCTCTTTGAAATGCTTGTCGAATGCCTTTTCGTCTTTATCTTGTATAGCCGATTTGGCATCTGTCACACTGATGTAAATATCGCTTAAACTCGTTTCTGCTTTAGCGGTCAAAGATAACAGCATAAATAGTATTGCGACTAAACTAAATACGATTGAATAACGTTTCACCTAAATATCCTCCTTCTTGGACACCTGGTAAACATAGAAAAATACCTGAACCTCGATGTGTAATATATTCGTTTAATTTATCAATGGCACCCATTTTACTTTGGATTTTAATAAATTGTTCAGGTGATTTTTGAAATGCTAGGAAGAGTAATCCTGCATCAAAAGCGCCTGTGTTTGCGTTTATACCATCTGAATATGAAAAAGATCTTCTTAATAAATTCGTTTTAGATGCTTTTGCTAAACTGACATGTGACTCTTTTTCTATCAAGTTCTCGCCATTTTTATCTTTAATATCAGGGTCAAATGTATCAAATTCTTTTTCTTTACCAATTGGTGCACCAGAATGACGGTATCTACCAAATGTAGCTTCTTGTTCACCTAAAGCCGTTCTATCCCATGTTTCTAACAACATTTGAATTCTTCTTGCGACTAAATATGAACCATTTTCAGCCCAACCATCTTGTATAAAGACATACTCATTTAAATCATTTTTATTTTGGACATCAGGATTACCTGTTCCATCTTTAAAAGAGAATAAATTTCTTGGCGTTTCTTTTTTACCACCTTTCTCTTCAAATGAGGTAAATCCTGCTTGGCTCCACTTCATTGAAACTTCACCTTTAGCCACTCTAATTAAGTTTCTGATAGCATGAAAATTAACTTGCGGATCATCTGAACATGCTTGTATACAAATGTCTCCACCTGAATAGTTGTCATCAATTTGGTCTTTAGGAAAATGTGGTAAATCTTTTAATAAATCTGGTTTATGCTTTTTCAATCCTACTTTCTCAAAGAATGAAGGACTTATACCAAAAGTAAGAGACAGACGACTGGCATCTAAGCCAATCGCCTCCCCTGTATCTGGACTTGGTAACATTTTGTTTTTACTAAGCTCTTTTACATATTCACCATTCATTAAATGGACACTATAATTTGTCCATACTTTAAACATTTCTTTAACATCTGAAACTGACATTTTGTTAATGCTCAGAACGACAAAGTAAATATGTTTTTGTTGTTCTGTCGTGATGCCAGACTGGTATTTACCATAAAAATTGATTTTATTTTTTACGCCTTTTTTATCTTTAGCAAAGTATTGAGATGCAAGAAAAGTACCACCTACACCAGTAGAACCTATCAGTAAACCTGCACCTCCAACACCAGCAAGCTTTAGAAAATCCCTTCTAGCTATATGATTTTCATTATTAGACATCAATCATCACTCCGTAATAACAGCCATTTGACTTAAAGATTCCCCTAATTTATCAACAGCTTCAGAAAGTTTTTTCGTTTCATCTTTAGATAGTTTCGTATAATCTTCATATCCACCATCTTTAGTCTTATACTGATCTAATAATTTATTAACATTATCAAATCTTTCTTGTGTTGTGTCAGCAAGCTTTTTATCTTTATCTGCTACTTTATCTTTAAATATTTCAAAGATTTTTTCTGCCCCTTCAATGTTTGCTTTAAAGTCATATAAATCTGTGTGTGAATAAATTTCTTCTTCACCTGTAATTTTAGAGCTAGATACTTCATTTAATAAGTCGATTGAACCTTGTAACATTAATTTAGGTGTCACATCTACTGTATCTACTTTTGCACGTAACTCTTTCGTATCTTTTAATAATTGATCAGCAACTGGTGCCATATCTTTAGTTGTATTATCTTCCCATAATGCTTTTTCAATTTTGTGATAACCAGACCATTCGTCTTCTTTATTTTCTTCTTTCATATCTGCTAAACGTGCATCAATTTTCGGATCTAAATCACCGAAACTTTCAGCAACTGGCTCAGATCTTTCATAGTACATACGAGCTGTAGGATAAATTTCTTTCGCTTTTTCGATATCGTCTGCTTTAACCGCTTCAACGAATTTTTCAGTATCCGCTAAGAATTTATCCAATTGTTCAGTTGTAAAATCTTTATAAGCTTTTGTTTCTTTTGAGAAATCCGCTTTTTCAGACTTTTTCGTTTCCTTTGTTTCTTTTTTATCTTCATTTTCTTTCTTATCAGCGCTATTCCCACACGCTGTTAAAATTAAAGTACTTGCTAATAAAGTTGTTGCTAACTTTTTCATCATAACACTCCCCATCTAATTGATTATCATTATCATCTTTAATTTATGCCTATAATGTGTAATAGTCAATAAAAATTTTATAGAATTCATGAAAAATACAAATATAAGTCTGTACCTATAGTATTTAGAAACCTTAATTTTTTTTAGGATTTCTTTGAAATCATTAATTGAGAATGATAATCATTAGGAGAGCACAAAAAAACATAAGATAAAATGAATTATCCTATGCCTATTAATATATTAATCTGTTTCTTGTTCGAGAATTTCTTTAGATTTAGCATCAATTGTAAATTCTGTTGATTCTTTATTACCTTCTTTTAATTCAATAGAATAAACAAGTTTTCCGTTATCTTCACTTAGTGACCATTCTTTTATATCACCTTTAGCTTTGTCTTGTGCTACTTTGAGTGCATCTTCAAATTTAGCGACATCTGATAATTTGAATGTTTGGTCATTATCATCACTATCTTCTTGTTCTTTTTCAACATTCGTAACAGATTTATCATCTGCATTTATCAGTACTTTATTTTCATTTGTTCCATCAATTAATTCAACTTTATAACTCCAATCACCTGTTTCTTTTTCAAACGATAAATCTTTAAGTTCACCTTTTGATTCTTTTTGTGCAGCTTTTACAGCATCTTTTGGAGAGACTTTAACGTTTTCCCATTTAACTGTATTTTCAGTTGCTTTGTCAGAACTTTGATCATCATCTGTGTTTTGATCGTCGTTACTATTTTCTTTAGTTGTTTGTTCAGTTTTTTCATCATTTTGATTATCTTTTTTATCATTGTTATCATCGTCACTATTACCACATGCTGCTAACACGATACCTGCTGACAATAATAAAGAAAGCATTTTATACTTCATATTCTATTCCTCCTATGCTTCATATTCATTTAATATATAGACCATCTCAAACTTTTTAAACATTTAACTTTTTAAAATTAGACAAAATACAATTAATTCGTTATGATTAAGAAACAATAAAATAGCTCGTAGTCTTATTAAGAGTAGGCGGAGGGAATTGGCCCGATGAAACCTCAGCAACAGGCGTATGTACTGTGCTAAATCCAACAAGTTTAACTTGAAAGATAAGAAGATTCTCTAAACAGCTCTTCTTAATCTTAAGATGAGCTGTTTTATTGTAACTATCAAATTAGGAGGCAATAAGTATGAGAACAAGAGACGATATTTTATCAGAACTATTAGAATTAAAGGCAAATCCACCAAAAAGCTTTTCAAGCTCAATAGCTAAGACCCAGAAGAAGAACTCATTAATCCAAGAGTTATGCAGAGTTGAGAACACAATACTTCAACCAACTTCAGATTCTGAACATCAAAATGTTCAATTCGGTGACTTTGAAATTAATATTAAAATAACTAAAAAATAAGCAAAAAAAGGAGTAGGACTATATTTTTCGTCCTACTCCTTTTTTATGATTCCATAATGATTTGCATCGCTACAAATTTTGCGACTTGATTACCATTTGCTGCTGCGTCTATAAGTTGAGATGCCATGAAATCTTTACTCTCTCCTGCTACAAACACTCCTGGTACAGATGATTCACCTAACTCGTTTATTTTTATTTTTCCGTTGTCTTCTCTTTCAATATTGAGCCCTTTTAAAAATTCAAAATCAGTATCCCACTTCACACCAATGATTGCACCGCTTCTATTGATTCGTTCACCATTTTTAAAGATAACTTCATTAATTTGTCCTTTATGATGTTTAAATTCAGCTACTTCGCTTTCTACTAATGTGATATGTTTACTTTCAATAAACGCTTTATCTTCTTCAGTTAATAATGAAAAATCACGACTACTTATAACGATATCGTCTGTCCAATTGTTAATAAGCATCGCCATATGTTTCACATGTTCAGGTTGAACAGCTACAAGTAATGGTTTATGTCTCAATTCATATCCATCACACCATGGACAATAAAAGACAGATTTGCCATAACTTTCTTTTAAACCTTTAATTTCTGGTAATGTTTCTCGCAATCCTGTACATACCATAATTTTTTTAGCTTTATATTGTTGATTGGCTGTTTCAACAATAAAATAATGCTCTTCTTTCAATATGTTTAACACCGTGTCATTGATACGTGTTACATCATCATATTGATCAACATCATGTTCTCCTTTAGCTCTCAATTCTTCTGGTCTTACACCGTCTTGTGTTAAAAATGCATGTGAATGCTGTGTCACTTTATTTCTCGCATTATTATTGTCTATCATTAATGTCTTCTTTAAAGCTCTTCCTAACGTGAGTGCACTCGCTAATCCTGCTGGCCCTCCACCTATTACGATACAATCAAACATGGTATTTCCACCTTTCATAACTATTATAGAGTCGTAATATCTATAATTCATAGATAAAAAAAGATTTAACTTACATTAAATCTTTTAAAGTTTTATTTTTCAAAGCTTGCGTCATTTCATCTTCAGCTGAAGTTAATATCGCTTGTATTTTACATTCTGGACCGTGATCAAAACTATCTTCAAGCGTACTTTGATGACCATCAATTGCTGTAATAATATCATAGACAGTTATGTCTTCCCAATTATTAACTAAGTAATAACCACCTTTTGCACCAGATGCAGATTTAATAACACCTGCTTTTACTAATTGCGTTAATATTTTAGATAAATATGTTACAGATACATTTAACGTTTCAGATAAACTTTTAACATTGATGGGTTGTTGATCTCTTTTAGCAATTAAATATGCCAATGCATGTAACCCATAATCTGATCCTTTAGAAATCTTCATGTTACACCTCTTAATCATAGATATTACCACTCTATAATAACACCTTTGAAATGAAAGTCTATTATTTAGCTCAAAATATAAAAATGCAGAGACCTTTTTCTTCAAAAAGATCTCTGGCAAAATGTTAAAATTCATCAATTTGTTCAAACTGTGACATGTATAAATCTTTGTATTTACCACCTTTATCCATGAGTTCATCATGACTGCCCATTTCTTGAATTTGACCTTGTTCGATATATACAATTCTATCGACATGTCTAATTGTACTCAGTCTATGTGCAATAATCAGTGAAGTTCGACCACGTGATAAATTCTTAAATGCTGATTGTATTTTATTTTCTGTTTCAACATCTAAAGCACTTGTTGCTTCATCAAGAATAATAATTGGCGGATTCTTCAAGAACATCCTCGCAATTGAAATACGTTGCTTTTGTCCACCAGATAATTTTGTACCGCGTTCCCCAACTACAGTATCTAAACCTTCTGGCAATTCATCTACAAACGTTCTTAATTGTGCTTGGTCAACTGCGTAATTAATTTCTTCTTCTGTCGCATTTAAATTACCATAAATAATATTATCTCTTAATGTTCCACCGAAAAGAAATACATCTTGCTGTACAACACCAATTTGTTTTCTTAATGATTCCAACTTATAAGATTTAATATCTCGATTATTGATTTTAATCTTACCTTGTAACGGGTCGTAGAACCTTGGTAATAACGAACAAATTGTCGTTTTACCTCCCCCACTCGGTCCTACAAGTGCTACTTTTTCACCTTGTTCAATTTTGATAGAAAGCTGATTTAAGATTAATTTCTCTGAATATTTGAATGATACATCTTCATATTCAATTGTATCTGGTTCATCTATAAATTCGATAGCATCATCATTATCTTTAATTTCTGGATCCATATTGACAATCTCTTTAAAATTTTTGAATCCTGCAATACCTTTAGGAAATAGTTCAATAACCATATTAATAGACTCTAACGGTTTAAATAACAGATTTGTAATCATAATAAACGCTACAAATCCACCATATGACAACGATCCATTTAATACAAAATAACTTCCTAAAATCAGCACAAAGATTAACGTTAATTTTTGAGCAATATGACTAATTGACAAGTTCCAAGACATATATGAATATGCTTTTAATTTTGTCGCTCTAAAATTATCATTGACCTTTTTAAATCTTGCTAATTCGTGACCCTCATTTGTAAATGCTTGTACAAGACGCATACCACCAACATTATCAGCAATAAGCTCATTAAATCTTGAAACATTGCTAAATAAGTTCTTAAAAGCACCTGACATCTTTTGATTAAAGTAAATCGTTAATACAAAAATAATCGGTACAACACAGAACGTAATAAGCGCAAGTTTCACATCGATCGTCAACATAATGACAAATGAACCCACAAGCGTCATCACAGCTACAAACACATCTTCAGGTCCATGGTGAGCAACTTCTCCAATATCCATTAAATCGTTCGTTAATCGTCCAATGATTTTACCTGATTTTTGGTTATCAAAGAATCCAAAATTCATTTTTTGAATATGCTCATAAAGCTCATTACGAATATCTCTTTCAATATTAGTCCCCAGTTTATGCCCCCAATACGTCACGATGAATTTTAATACAGATTCAACAACGTATATGAATAATAAAAGAAAAACAAAAATCACAATCCAACTCCAATTCTTAGTTGGCAATAGCTGGTCAATAAATATACTCGTTATAAGTGGAAACACTAATTCAAGAATACCTACGAAAACAGCCGAACCAAAATCTAAGAAAAACAATCCTTTATAGGGTTTATAATATTGGAAGAATTCTTTCATAATGGACCTCCTAAATAAATTTCGACCAAATTTAATTATACTATAGAATTATAATTTTTCTGCACTTTTTAAGAATTTATTTAAAATTGTTTTTGTAACCGAAATAAAATGGAGGATGAGGTCATGCGGAGTGGATTTTCGGGTCGATATTTTATTTTATCGGACTGTAAATCTCGTTTGCGGGTCGATATTTTATTTTATCGGTCCGTATTTCTCATTTCTGGACCGATAATTCCATTTATCGGTCCAGAAATCACACAACACAAAAAGGAAGAGGCAACGCCACCTCAGCGTTGCCTCTTCATCTCAAACTTCTATATTAATGCGTCGTTTCCTTTTTCTTGTTCTACTAATTTTTTATCATATATCTTAATAAATGGGAACCAAATTAAGAATGCTACAAATCCACAAATTAATGAAACAAGTACTGCCATTAGACTTCCTGCTGTTCCAATAAATGCCCCAAATCCAATCGGTGATGGCCATGGTACTTGTGCAATAATCGGTTTCACAAGTTCTAATTTAATTGTCCAATACCCTATTGAAGCTGATACCATTGGTGCTAGGAAAAATGGAATGGCTAAGAATGGGTTATAAACAATTGGTAATCCAAATACAAGTGGTTCATTAATGTTAAATAATCCTGGTGCTAATGATGCTTTTCCTAATACACGTAGTTGCTCTGATTTAGCTAAAAATGCGATAAACACACATAGTCCTAATGTCGCACCTGATCCACCCATAACAACGAATGAGTTCTGGAATTCTCCTGCAAATGGAATATTCGCCCCTTCAATATTTAATTGCATGTTTGATAATACAATTGGTGTAATAAAAGCACTGATAATATTTGCGCCATGAATACCTACAATCCAAAGTGCATGAATTAAGAAGTAAATCACGAGTATACCAATCCAACTACTTGTTAAGTTAACAACAAATCCAAATGGTACAGCAATAATTTTGAAAATATCCGTATCAAAAGCTACTAATATTCCCGTAAACGCCAGTATAACGAAAGCAACTAAGAATGCTGGAATTAATGCTGTAAATGATCTTGAAACCCCTTCTGGTACCGCTTCTGGCATTTTAATAATCCATTGACGTTTCACACATAGTCTATATAATTGAACGGCTATAATAGACATGATAATTGCTGTGAATATCCCGGTCGTACCTAGCCTACTGACACCATCACCAGACATTTCCCAACCATTAAAGATATTGACATCTTTTTTCATAATATTAACTAAGACCATTTTACCGTCATCCATTACTAACTGTGGAATGGCCATAAAATAAGCAAACATAGACAATAACGCACCGTTAAGTGGATTAACATCTAAATCTTCTTCATCTGCGTAAATTTTAGTATATTCATAACCAATAACTAAACAGAAATACAAGGCTAGTATCCCCATCGTTGCTTTATTGGCTAACATGTACAAATCACCAATTTTTAAAAATGTGCTATTCCAAAATCCTTCTAAAAACGTAAAAGTCTGTGGAATAACGTTTAACACTAAAAACATTGACCCTACAATTGTAAAAGGTATACATGCCATACCAGCTGCCATAATCGCTCTTACAATTCTAAATGAAGCAATTTTCCCCATTGGACCCATTAAATACTTCTCTAAAAAAGCAAAAACTTTATTTTCTGATCCCATATCAAGACCCCTTTTCTTTGATTAGTTCAGTGCATTTTCAAATCTTTGTAGTCGTTTATAATGCCAGTCTTTATTGTGTCGAATATTGTGTAATCTAAATAAGATGAATCCACTGATACATAAACCACATACCAATATGCCAACTACGAAAAGTCGAGATGCTGATTGATCCACAATAAATGGATATAAATATTGGAATAATGGTGTGAATAATATAATTGGTATAAGCAATAGATTGACTGCGCTTATACTTAAAAAGCAATAATAAGTATATTTCGCTTGATTTGTATGATTACCATACATTCTGACTTGTTCTGCAACGCTGATCAAAATCACAATCATCAACACAAGTGGCAGTATCAATGCTAAAGAGCGACTCATCACAAGTGTAAAAAACCAATATAAATTAGAAAAGAAGAACAAAGCAGACATATATCTCACTAATAAAAATCGATTGAAGTACATAGCTTTAAGACTTGTTTCTCTTCTATTTTTTTCAATTTTATTTTTTGTTTCTTGATCCATTTTTCATCCCTCGTTTATACTGCATCATTTACTTTTTGATACAAATACAACATCTCAATTGCGACTTCTTTTAACGTCATTGTTGTCATGAGATGATCTTGTGCATGAACCATAATAATTTCCATATTAATAGACTCACCTGATGCATATTTTTGTAGTAAATCTGTTTGAGATTGATGCGCTAACGTAATCTCTTGGTTTGCTTCATCTAATAGTTGTTCCGCTTCTTCATAGTTGTTTTCACGCATCTTTTTAAAAGCATCATGTATATTTGTACGCGCAGTCCCACTATGTAAAATAATTTCAAAAGCAACAACTTGAATTTCTTCTTGTTCCATAGACTAACTCCCTTTACTTGTGATATTGACCAATCATATAGTTTTTAAAGCTGTTATAATCCTTACAATTCATAAGTTCAGAAATTTTGTCATCTGAATCTATGAGGTTCACGATAATATCGATGATCGTTTTGAGCTCATTGTCGTTATATTTTGAAGGTGATAACATAATGATTAGCTTAATATTGGGAAACTGTTCATTCCAATACACCCCGCCAGGTACAAGTGCTACGGCTATACTTGAATAATCTCCAACTGGCTGTGCTGTATGTGGAACAGCTACTTCATCACTGAATACAACTGTACTCAACTCTTCTCTATACCGAAGTTGTCGTTTCAACTTCTCTTCAAAACAAGGCTCTTCTTTAATACTTAATTGCTTGATCAAAAGCTGATATAGCTGATGTTTAGTGGTTGCTTCTTCGATATAATTAAACGCATGCTCACTACAATATTGACTAAAGAAAGAACTATATTGTTCAAGTGCCATATTCTCTTCTAACACATGATTATATGAGAATTTTGAATCATGATGATGAACAAATGTATTAATTTTCTTAATATCTTGATCATTGAGTAATACATTCACTTGTATGACAGGTACTTTAAATACGATGGTTGATAAATCAATAGATGAAATAATCAAATCAATATTTTCTAATTTTTCGTCTGTTATTTCATAGTAACTAATCACATCAATGATATTCATCTGCAAACTAAATTCTTTTTCTACTCGAACCTTTAACATCTGTGCACTACCATAACCAGTTGCACAAATAACGAGGACATTTAACTTTTCTCTTTGGTAATATTTTTCAATAGCTGCAAGTAAATGTAATGTTAAATACGCCCATTCTCCTTCACTGACATCCTGGTCTTTTAACTCTTCTAATTCACCAAAATAATTTTTTGTCATCGTAAGTGACGCTTCATTTTGTGATTTAATGTCATTCAAAATCGGATTTTCCAAGTGGATATTATTGCGAATCCGTTTAATCAACGGTTGTAAATGGGTAACAAGTCCATACAACAATTGACTATCTGACGACATTGGAAATCCAAAATCCTCTTCTATTTTTCCTAGTATTTGAGACACGCGATAAGATAAATCACACTCTTCGTCGCTTTCTTGTTGTTTTGAACCTTTGCTCATAATATGCAAACTGATATACTTCGCTTCTTCTTCTGGAAACGATATTTGATAAATACGTTCAACACGATTTAAAATTTTTCTAGCGACTGACAATTCATTTTCTGTTAATACCTCTTCATTAGAAGCAATTGTTTTTAAACAATGCCCATCTAACAGTCTTCTGATCATGAGTCCTAAATGTAGTACAAGATTTTGGAGTATATAATCTGATAAATATACTTTAGATTCTCTCGTTTCATCTACAACAATGATTGCCAACTCTTCCATATTAATTTGCTGCAAAAGTGGCGTATCTTGAAAATATTTATTAATAGAATGAAAGAAACTATTTCCTAAGAAATAATCCATTATAAAATGTCGTTTATCTCGTTCATCTCCAGCAATTACAATTCCATGTTGCTGTTTACTCACGAGTTCTAAGTTATATTGTCCAATAACCTTTTTTATATTTGCGATATCGTGAGATATTGTGGATCTCGAGATAAATAATTGTTCGCTTAATTGCTCAATCGTAATAGCTGTCTTATTAAAAAGTAATAAATTCAAAATATAATATTGTCTATCTTTTGAATCATTGATACTTTCTTGATTCACAGATTTAGTACTCAAATATCTTTTTAAAAAGTTTTCAAATTCAATCATTAAATTGATTTTGAGTTGATAACCATACCCTTGTTTAGCAATCAAAGTTGCACCATTTTTTTCAATTTCAGGTTTAAGGGTTTTGATATATTTTCGAATCGTTCTATCTGAGAGTTGCAAGATCGTTGCAATTTCTGAGCTTTTGACAAATTCATTACGTCGCTGTGATAAATAACTGAGTATATCTATTTCTCTTTGACTAAGCATAAGCTTCCCTCATTTCATAGAGAATATTATACTGATTATTCTATGTCTTGCAAAATTACACTTGCCAATTTTTCAATGCCCATTGGAATCGGAACATAGGCTTGTGGCGGGATATTTACTACTGGTTTATTAACTCTATCTCCAGCTTCTTTTAACTTTTTAAAATACATTTTAGTTTGTGGACTCACTAAATATAAATCGAAAGATTGTTTTTCAATCATTTTCCCGCCTTCATTTGCTGAAACGGCATCGACTTCAATGTCATGTCCTTTTTCTTGTAAGTAACTCGTTGTTTTTTTAGCCATAAGTGATGATGACATACCTGCTGCACATATAATTAACGCTTTTTTCATAATAAAAACCTCCAAATGTTATAATTGTTCACCGTTACTTGCAATAACTTCTTTGTACCAATAGAATGAATCTTTTTTAGAACGGTCTAACGTGCCGTGACCTTCATTATCTTTATCTACGTAAATAAAGCCGTATCTCTTTTTCATCTCGCCCGTTCCGGCAGATACTAAATCTATACAACCCCATGGTGTATATCCCATTAAATCGACACCATCTTCATCGACAGCTTTGATAAATTGTTCGATGTGTGTTTTTAAATATTCAATTCTATAATCATCATGAACAATGCCGTCTTCACCAAGTTCATCAATTGCACCAAAGCCATTTTCAACAATAAACAATGGTAAATGATACATATCTGCAAACCAGTTCATCGCATATCTTAAGCCTTCAGGGTCAATTTGCCATCCCCAATCCGAAGCTTGTACATAGTCATTTTTTACTAAATCACGTGTTTCAACATAATCATATTTATCGTTAGATTTCTCATGTGAAATTGCGAATGACATGTAATAACTAAAGCCAATGTAGTCAACTGTGCCTTGTTTCAAATCTTCAATATCTTGATCTGTAATATCTAAATTGAAAGATTTATCTTTGAAATACTGTGTCATATAACCTGGATATGCACCATGAACATGGACATCCGTAAAGTAATATCTCTTTTGCATCGCTTTTTGAGCCATTAAGATATCTTTCGGATTACAAGTTGCTGGATATATTGGACACATTGCTATCATGCATCCTATTTCAAAGTTTGGATTAATGTCATGACCAATTTTAGTTGCTTGAGCGCTCGCAACCAATTCATAATGTGCTGCTTGATACATAATTTGTTCACGATTTTCACCTAGTTGATATTTCACGCCTGAGTTCGTAAATGGCGCAAAATCTTCATCAAAATTAGCTTGGTTATTAATCTCATTGAAAGTCATCCAATATTTAACTTTGTCTTTATATCTTTCAAAACAAACTGTTGCAAAGCGAACGAAGAAATCAATCACTTTCCTATTACGAAAGCCACCATATTCAGTTACAAGATGATAAGGTAATTCAAAGTGAGACAATGTTACGACAGGTTCAATCCCATGCTTCAAACACTCATCAAATAAATCATCATAGAATGCTAAACCTTGTTCATTAGGTTCTTGGTCATCGCCATTCGGAAAAATTCTTGACCATGCAATCGAAGTTCTGAAACATTTAAAGCCCATTTCACTAAATAATTGAATATCCTCTTTATATCGATGATAAAAATCAATTGCTTCATGGTTTGGATAATATTTACCTTCAATAACGCCGTCTGTAATTTCTCGATGTTTCCCGTGAGAAGCTGCAGTCATAACATCTGCAACACTGATTCCTTTACCATCTTCTTGCCAAGCACCTTCAAGTTGATGCGCTGCTACAGCACCTCCCCATAAAAAATCCTCTGGTAGTTTTGACATTGAAACCTTCCTCCTTTAATCAAACATTTCTTAATACAATTTTATTGTAAACGTTTTCATAAATGAGTAGCATATCGAAAAGTTCCGTAGTATTACGGAAGTCTTTTATAATAGGTAGATTTTATGCAGATTTGGATGTTTTATTGTGGTGATTGGATAGCAGATTATAATTACATGAAGTTTTCGGGTCGATAAAATTTTTTATCGGGCAGTAAATCCTGTTTTCGGGTCGATAAATTTTTTTATCGGCCTGTAAGTCTCGTTTTCGGGTCGATATTTTTATTTATCGGCCTGCAAATCTCGTTTCTGGACCGGTAATTTTTCGTATCGGTCCATATTTCCTGTTTCTGGACCGGTAAATTTTTTTATCGGTCCATATTTCCTATTTCTGGACCGATACTACCTTTCCAAACACATACGAAAAGGATGAGACAGCCCACACTGTCTCATCCTCTCTTCATTCTTATTTATCTATTGATTGATCTTGCTATTCTAGATACTGTATGACGTTGCCCTCTTATGGCTTTACTTAATGCATATATGTTCTCGACTGGTGCTAATCCACCATACCCTGCATCTCCTATATGTTGAATATCAACGCCTAATGTTTTATTTTTAATAGCCATTTCTCTAATCGTCGCCTCATCCGAACCTTCTTGAGATGTACCGATTGCACTCATCACTAGTGCCCCATGATTATGTGCAACTTGAACAGCTTCTCTCACCTCTTCTTCACTGACACCCCATACTGTTCCAACTGCAGGCACTAATATAATATCTGCCCCAGCTTCTACAAAATTCGTTATAGCTTCTAAATTAACTACCGGCTCATCTACACCTGATCCGTGCATTTTACCCGCAATAATAAGTCCATTAAAATGAGACTTTCCTACTTTAATCGCTTCTAAAATATGATTGTTTGTAACGCCTGTTGCTGGATTCCCAGTTAAACATACAAAATCAAAACCTAATTTTTCAGCTCGTATAAAAGTTTCTTTAGTCGCTTTTCTACCCGCAGAAATATCCAGTTTAACTTCTGCCATATTCGCTTTATCATCAACTGGTTCTAAATTTACCCCAATAGGTCTACCGATAAGTTTCTTTAAATCTTGAACAGAATTGCCAGTACCTTTATAAGCTTCATGGTAAAGACCTTTAATCACTGGTTCATTGACATCTAAAGCATTCAGTAAAATCATATCTGCTCCAAAAGCAGTTGCCATTTCCGCATTTGTAATATCTTGAACTAGAGCAGGCGTATGTACGACAACATTCTCGCTAAGTACCGTTCTACCTTCACTCGCCTTAATACTTTGCTTCAATTCCCCTGATGAAAAGTTCAAAATATCAGACGTATTTGCACTAATTAATCGTTTAACCAAAATATTCACCCCTTCTTTTACTAACACAAACCAAAGATATAGTTAAAAAATGACAAAGTCAAATAAATTTAAAAATAAAGTATTGAATAATTAACTTTAATTGCTATAATTTAAATGATATTGATTATCATTATCAAAAAAATGGGAGGTTTTTTTATGAAAAAATTATTTATATTTAGTTTATGTTTATTATTTTTCTTGGCAGCTTGTAGTAATAATTCAGATACTAAAGAAAAGTCGTCAGAAACAAAATCAGATTCTTCATCTGATACTAAAGTATTTAAACAAGATGATGGTGAAAAAATTAAAATACCTAAAGATCCGAAAAGAATTGTCGTATTACACCCTACATATATAGGTGCATTAGTTGAATTTGGCCATAAACCAATTGGCGTCATTGATTTTGTAAAGCAAAATAAAACTTTATCTGATGCAACTAAAGGTGCAAAAATGTTAGGTCAAAATAATGTTGAAGATATTGCTAAAACAAAGCCAGATTTAATCATCACTACTAAAGAAGATAAAAACATTAATAAACTCAAAAAAATTGCACCAACTGTCCAAATGGATGCTATGAAATCAGATTACAAAGCTGCTACTAAAGAACTCGGGGAAATTGTAAATGAACAAGACAAAGCAGAAAAATGGATAAAAGAGTGGGAAGAAAAACTCAAAAAAGATAAAAAAACGTTAGGCGATAAAGTAGACGGTAAAACTATTACTGTCCTTCAATCAACTCCAAAAGGTCTAACAGCTTTCGGTAAAAACTATGGACGTGGTACAGAGATTGTTTACGGTGGTTACGGAATGGCACAACCTGAAAAATTAGAAAAAGAAACAAAGAATGCTTATATGGCAACTCCATCTGAAGAAGAACTTTCTGATTATACAGGTGATTATATTATCCTAGCAACAATGGGAGAAACACCACAATTCACTCAAACAACTAATTGGAAAAACCTTGATGCAGTTAAAAATAACCATGTTATCGAATTAGATTTACAACAAACGCAATATAATGATCCAATTTCTCTAGAAAAACAAAGAGAAATCATCTTAAAACAACTGAAATCAATGAAATAAAATATTAATTATCATCATTTTAAGCACACATATAAAGTTAAAAAACATCTAACTTTATATGTGTGCTTTTTTATAAATATTAACTGGTCCTATTCTACTTTTTCTTTGCTTTTACTAATAGAAATGGTGGAAATTGTTTCAACTTATTGATACGAGCTTGATCATACATTTTAAATACTTCCTCAGACTGCCCGAGGTCTTTTACACATTGGATTTCAAAGTCATTTTCTATTAAATTATTGAAGATTGTTTCAATCGTATGATGATATTTATAAACATCAGCACCTAACCAATTTGCTGAGCGAGTAGACTCATCAAAATAATGTTCCATTCGTAAAAACATCCCTTTGTCATCTTCTTGTACGACTTCCGGATCTTTAGTAGCTGTTTGTATGGGATGTTCCATTGTAAATAGTAACGTACCACCACTATTTAATAGCTCATTCAACTTCTCGGCACATCGTTTAAAATCTTCGATATAATGAAATACAAGAGAAGATACGATTACATCATACCTTTCATTCGTCTGAAACGCCATAAATGATTCATGGTATAACGAGACATTGTTAGAATTGAATTTTTCGCGACATGCGCTAATCATATTAAGTGACTCATCAATTCCTGTAATATGTTTAGGATTTAACTTCAACATATGCGCAATCAAATGCCCCATACCACAGCCAATATCAAGTACTGTTTTGCCTTCTAAATCTGGCATTAACCGCTTTATTTCAGGCATTTCAACAACTTCGTTATAACTTAATGCATGATTTCTCTTTTGTTTATAACCTTCAAAGAAATCATCTTGATCATAAATATTTGTCATTTTAACATCCCCCTTTTATTAAATTTAGTATAGCAATCATTTATATAAAAAGTAGACTTATATTTAAGTATTCGATATGTTGTAGGTATAGTAGTGCCAAAAATAATTACATTAAAGCAAAGAACCTGAGACCACCGTGGTCTCAGGTTCTTTGCTTTAATGTGCTAACATTTCTTCTTTTACTTCGTCTTTAGATAATTTAGCTGGATAATATGTTGGCCAGTTATCTAATTCTTTTAAGACTTTATCTTTATCATTGCCAGTGAATATATGGAAATGTGCAGCTTTTTTAGGATAAATATTGTGATCGCTAAACTGTACATATTTCGGTAAATTATCGTTTGATTCACCTTTTAATTTAAATGTGTATCTTACGCCTCTATTACCTTTTTCATATTTCAAGATATCATAGCCATCGTACTCATATTCTCCAGTTGTTGTTTTACCTTCTTTAGTGAAACTGATTTTATTGCCTTCAATTTTGATGTTCTCAACATCTGTTTTATAGCCTTTATCATAATAAGCTTTATATTCTTTTTCAGACATCTTACCATCTTCTTCAGCTTTATGTTCGAAGACTTCATCAAGTGTGCCGTCTTTTAAATATGGATATACTGACTGCCAGTCACCTTCATAATCTGATAGTTTACGGTCTTTTACTTGTGAATCTTTGAAATACCCTTTTTCAATTGCTTTATCATGAGATTCAGCTTTCTTGTCATCTTTTGTTGTAATCTTGTCATTTAAAGATTTTTCGATATTTTTAATATTTTCCTTCATTAATGATTGATATGAAAGGTCTTTTTCTTTTAATTGTTCTTTCGTTAAAGATTCCATATTATTAAATGTTAATGGTTTAGCATCTGTTTCTTTACGAATTGTGTCTGTAATTTTTGATGAGATATTGCTTTCATATAAAATATATTTCGCATCTGTATCTTTAATTTCTTTAACAATTTCAGTTAATTCTTTTTGTGATGGATCTTCAGCATTCATACTTTGAACACCTTTTTGTACAAATCCATAACGATTAGCTAAGTAACCTAAAGATTCATGTGATATAAACACTGTATGACCTTCATGACCTTTAGTAGCATCTTTTAATGATTGATCGATATCCGATAATTCATTATTTAATTTTTTATAATTTTTCTCATAATCTGCTTTATGGTCTGGATCTTTCTTAATTAATTCATCTTTAATTCCTTTAATCATTTCTTGGTCAATTTTAGGATCTAACCATACGTGAGGATCAAATCCACCGTGGTGATGATGTTCATGTTCGTGCTCGTGTTCTTCATGCTCTTCTCCATGTTCATGATGTTCATCTTCATCGTGACCTTCCCCATGCTCATGACCATGTTCATGTTGATCTGTTAAAAGTTCAGATTGATCCATACTATTTTGAAGTGATAATTTTTTATCATCCTTTTTAATAGTTGAGGCAATTTTCTTTGCTACTGGATCTAAATCGTCTCCTGTATAAACAAATAAATCCGCTTTACTCGCGTTTAAAATATCTTTTTGCGTTGGTTCATAACTATGTAAATCTGTTCCTGCAGGATAAATAGATTCTACTTCTACATGCTTACCGCCAATTTGTTCTATAAAAGATTTCAATGGGTAAACCGTCGTCTTAACCTTTAATTTATCAGAATCATTATTTTTGCTATCTGTTTGATTACAGCCTGTTAATACCATACAAATTGCAAAAACAACTGTTAATACCCCAATCCATTTTTTCATTTCGTACACTCCTTTTACAAATAGTAACGTTTACGATTTAAAATTATATACTTATATCTTTTAAAATACAAGACCTTATTTAGAATAATTTTTTATAGTCTGTTTATTTTGTTTAGTTGAAAGCGCTTTAGTATAATGAAATAAAGACATAAATTAATTTAGAGGACGTGTTTAAATGTTACAAAATAGAAATATCATCATGGATTGTGATCCTGGGCATGACGATGCTATCGCATTAATATTGGCTGGCGCTCAATCTAGCCCATTAAATATCTTAGCAGTGACAACTGTTGCGGGAAATCAATCAGTAGATAAGAATACAACAAACGCTTTAAACGTATTAGATATTATGAATAGAGGCGACATTCCTGTTTCAGTCGGTACGGACAGACCTTTAATCAAGAAAGCTGCATTTGCTGAAAGTATTCATGGTGAAAGTGGCTTAGATGGTCCTAAATTACCGAAAGTTCCAAACTTAAAGCCTACAAATCAGCATGGTGTAAATGTCATAATTGAAGAAGTATTAAACAGTAACGATCCTATAACACTCGTAGCAACAGGACCTTTAACAAATGTTGCGATGGCACTTATTCAAGAACCTAAGATTGCTCATAATATAGAAGAAATCGTCATTATGGGGGGAGGAACATTCGGAAACTGGACACCTACAGCGGAGTTTAATATTTGGGTTGATGCAGAAGCAGCTAAAAAAGTATTTGAAAGTGGTATCCCAGTTGTAGTATTCGGATTAGATGTAACACATCAATTATTAGCAGACGATGCTGTTATTGAAAGATTTCATAAAATCAATAATCCAATATCACATTTCGTAGTTGAACTCTTAAAGTTCTTTAAATCTACATATAAATCGCAATTCGATATGGACGGAGGTCCTATCCATGATGCTTGTACAATTTTATATTTACTGCATTCTGAAATATTCACATTACAAAAAACATTTATCCAAATTGAGCATCAAAGTGACCTCACATATGGCACAATGTCTGTTGATTTGCATAATACTTATAAACAAGAACCTAATGCCTATTTCGCTACAGAAGTAAACGTAGACTTAGCTTGGGACATCATGGAAAAAGCATTAAAAAGTTATGAATAAAAAGTAAGAGGCTAGGATATCATCAATATCCTAGCCTCTTACTTTTTATTCTATTAAATCAACCTCGTTATTCTTCTTTCAACTCACCATCTACCATTTTAAATACTTTATCACAGTATGATGTCAGTCTTTGATCGTGCGTTACGATAATACATAATTTATTTAATTCTTTTGTTTCTCTTCTCAATATTTCCATTACTTCTATTGCATTTTCTGTATCTAATGATGCAGTAGGTTCGTCTGCTAGTATAATGGATGGATTTGTATAAAGTGCTTTAGCGATAGCGACTCTTTGTTTTTGACCGCCTGATATTTCACTTGGTAATTGGGTTAATATTTTATCCAGACCAAGTTGTTTTAATAATCTTGAATGTTCTTCTACATTCATGACATCTTTTTTTACCTTTTTAAGTAATTCAAATTGTTGTTGAACGGTTAAAAACGGTATTAAATTACTTGTTTGAAGTATAAATCCGATTTCTTTTAATCGAAGTTTAGATAATTGTTTTTCATTATAATGATTAATATTTTGACCATTTAAAGATACTGTACCTTCTGATGGTAACTGTAGTGCACCCGCCATTGTTAACAGTGTACTTTTCCCTGACCCGGATGGTCCAATAATGGCAACTAGTTCGCCTTTTTCTAGTTTAAAGTTAGTTGATTTCACTGCTTCTATCGTTCTATTACCGTCTTTAAATGACTTTGTTACATTCTCAAATGCTAACATGATTCCGCCTCCTAACTAATGACTTTCAATGGTTCTACTTTTCGAATGCTTAATACTGAGAATAAACTACCTAAAATTGCAACGATAATAAGCACGATGCCGTATAACAACATTGTTAAATAATCAAATTTGATAGGTACTGCCTCTGGTAAGAACGATCCTGTTAACATCGTTAATCCAAAGCCAATCAATGTACCGATTAAAGCAATAATAATAGTTTGACTCATAACTGAACGTGCTAAAAAGCCATTCGTTAATCCTTGCGCTTTTAAGACACCAAATAAATTTCTCTTTTGTAACGTAATAATGTATAAGAATATACCTATAACCATTGCTGAAATCGCAAATAAGAACACAATCATAAAGTTTAATGTTAAATTTTGCGCTTGATAGCCTGGTAGTTTCGTAATAAATGATTCAATGTCATCTACTTCTAAATCTTTGTTCAATTCAACATCTTTCCAATTTTTATCTTTAACGACTAGCGCATTGATCTTATCGCCTTTTAACATCGGATTTAATTTCCCAATCGTTTCATTATTTGTAAATAAGACAGGTGATGCATTAAATTTAGAACTTACTGAGAAACCGACAATTTTTAATTCTTCATCACTATTTGAAAGTGTTAATGTATCCCCGATTTTGAATCCTTTTGTTTTTAAAGTATGATCTGCAACGACTTCATTATCTTTCTCAAACAGTTTGCCGTCTTCTATTTTAGGCATTAGGAAGCCTTTTCCATCGATACCAAAGACTGTGGCATTCTCTTTGTTTTTACCGTCTGAAGCAATAACAGCCGTTTGCTTTAAGCCTTCACTTTTATCAAATTTGCCTTTTACATCATCTGTATTAATAGATGATTGTGCAACTGTTTGATTGGCATCTTTATTCAAAACAATCGCATCTGCTTTCCATAAATCTACTGCTTCTCTATTCATATTCATCAAACCATTTGCTAACCCCGATAATAAGAATAAAAGATAGCTAATCATAACTAATACGCCAATGATTAGACCAAACTTCGTCTTATTTCGTCTCATTTCATTCCAAGCTAAAAACATTCTGTCAGCCCTTTCCTGAATCTAAATTTTCTATTATTTAATTATAACATTATTATTTAATTATCTTAAAATAATAGCTACATTGTATTTATAAAAGTGTTACTGTATAATTGATAACGATTATCAATTAAGGAGGTGTCACATTGGCACAAAGAGAAATTTGCATTATTGGTACACCACATATTCGGTTAGACCAAAGCAATCAATATTTTTTAGAATCCTATCAACGTTACATAGAAGATGCTAACGTCATTTTGAATAAATTACAGCAATACAATCCAGATTTAATCGCTATTGAATGGGATATTAAAAATAAAGGACAATTGCTTAAAGACTTTAATCTACTATCTCGCAAACAATTGCCGCTTCAACTAAACGAACATCATTTTTTAGCGATACCACTCGCATTGAAATTAAAATTACCAACTGTTATACCAATCGACAACAATCAAATGCAAACACGTAAAATTCGTGCAGCCTTTGCAGATGAATACCTTGAAAATGATAACCCTATAATATACCAACTTTTAAACGAGGCAAAACAAAGTCATCAAAATAAAAAGGCACAAGATTTATCATTATATGAACAATTAACTGAATATCATGATACAGTCATTCCTTTAGAACAAGTTTTTGCCATTCGTTCACTTGCAGATAGTCCTGGTATCGCCTTTTCCCTCGAATGGTCAGAACGTAATCAATTTATGGCAAATCACATTATGAAAAATGCGCTCAACCATGATAAAACGGTTGTCTTTACAGGCATGAGTCATGTCAGAATTTTAAAATTCATGATAGAATCAACAGGTTTATTTAAAGTCGTTCCATCAATAAATATATTAAAATAAAGGAGCATACATAATGAAGAAGTTACTTTTACTAATGGTCATCACACTTTTATTAGCAGCATGTGGTCAAACAAAAGGAACAAGTGATTCAAACAGCAAGAAGCAAACGGTCACAGTTACTCAAAAATATGAATTACGTGGTAAATACAAAGACGGAAGAGATGCAGAACAAAAAGAGGAAAAAGTCAAAGTCACAAAAGATCCTAAAAAAGTCGTCACATTTGATTACGGTGCAACAGATATCATAAAAGCACTCGGTAAAGAAAATAATGTAGCCGGTATTTCAATAGGTTCAAGTGACTCAATGTTGCCTAAAGAATTAAAATCATTTACGAAAGATAAATATACAAATGTAGGTGAATTAGGAAAACCGAATTTTGAAAAAATAGCTGAAATCGACCCAGATTTAATTATCTTTTCAAATCGTACAGCAAGCAGCGAAACATTAAAAGAATTTAAGAAAGCTGCCCCTAACGCATCATTACTCTATATAGGGTCAGATGATAATGCTGTCATAAAATCAGTATCAGATAATACGACGAAACTCGGCAAAATTTTTGGGGAAGAAAAGAAAGCTAAAGAACTTACAGATCAACTTAAAAACGAAGAACAAAAAGCGAAGAAATCAGTTAAAAATATAGATAACAGTGTCATGCTACTGCTTACAAGTCAAGGTGAATTATCTACTTACGGACCAGGTGGAAGGTTTGGTGGTCTACTCTACGATCAACTTGGATTTAAACCAGCAGATAAGAAAGTCAAACCAAATCCACACGGCCAACCCGTCAGCTTTGAATATGTCGCTTCAAAAAATCCAGAAGTCATATTCTCAATGGATAGAGACAAAGCAACAGACGGAAAAGGAACAAGTAAGAAAGTACTAGGAAACGACGTACTTAAAGACGTAGATGCCGTAAAAAATAATCACATCATAAACTTAGACGCAAAATCATGGTACTTCTCATCAGGTGGTATTAAATCCACTACGAAACAAATACAAGAAATACAACAAATCGCGAAAAAATTACAAGAGCAGAAATAATAAGTATGGATGGTGGTGTTGAAGGTGCGCCTATCTTCCATTATTCTGAATTGTGGTAATTAGAGGGACCTCTCTTACGGACATTTCTCAGAATTCTGTCCCTTACGATACCCGTTACGGACATTTCTCGGAATTCTGTCCCTTACAATACCCGTTACGGACATTTCTCGGAATTCTGTCCCTTACAGCACCCGTTACGGACATTTCTCGGAATTCTGTCCCTTACGAGACCCGTTACGGACATTTCTCAGAATTCTGTCCCTTACAGCACTCGTTACGGACATTTCTCAGAATTCTGTCCCTTACAACACCCGTTACGGACATTTCTCGGAATTCTGTCCCTTACAACACTCGTTACGGACATTTCTCAGAATTCTGTCCCTAACAACATTCAAACATCATCATCTTATACGACTAAAAACGCCACTAGCTCCTGCCAGTGGCGTTTTCCTTTATCTATTCTGTTTCACTTTCATAACATATCCAAACAATCCGATTCCCCACAATAAAAATAATGGATCCCACACGAATGCTTGTCCAAAGGTTGTAAAATAGTTATGGTTCTCGATTACTTCACACATCTTTAATATGCCAATTATCATGTTTAATCCGCCATATATCATGAGAAAAATACTTCCAATTAAAGATATCATATATATTTTCTTATCAAAATGATTGGTTAATGTTAATGGCACAATGGTTGCTAAAAATTTAAACACACCTATTAATAGTAGGGCGATATTAATCCATACTCCAAACTGTGCACTTAATGTAAAGACCCAAGATCCAACTGTTATGAGACCCGCTTCTCCACCAAGTCCCCAATACAATGAAAATAGCGCATGCACACTACCTGCTATGATAAATAATGATATATACTTTTTCATTTAATCACCTATTATAATCATAAATTTTCTTCGATATATGTTTTTATATTTCGATAACTTGTATTGTATTTTTAATTTCAGTTGCTAAATCAGTCGTTCGCCACTCTCTTTGATATCCGAGACATGGACATATATATTGAATACCACTTTCTTCTATTATATTACGGAAATGCACATGACCCATAATGCTGTATTTGATCGGATAAGCTTCATAAAATTTATCAAAGTCTGATGTACCTATAAATGCGTTAAAATAATCAAAAATTCTATGTGGCATTGGGACTGCAAATTTTCGATTGGTCACAATATGCGTCATTAATATAATATTTTTATCTTTTACCTGTTCCAAATCATTTTTTACGGATTCTGCAGCTAATCGAGACATTTCTAAGTCTGATTTTCCCCAATCGATATGTTCTTTATCTAACCATGTAGAGCCGTAATATTTTCTCCGTTCTAGCCTTTCCATACTAAATTTATTTTGATCTGCAAAGCTATAATCATACCAACCACTATGTCCGACAATCGCCCAATCTTCATTCACAATGTATGGACTTGCTATGATACTTTCAGGTTGTGCTTTATAATATTCAAAAATTTCATATGAACTTTTTTCTTCTTGATCTTTTTTCCAATAATCATGATTGCCAGGTATAAACAGCACTTCAACTTTAGAATGACGCTTAACATTTTGAACAAACTGCATCGTCTGTAAATAATGATTTGAAACATCACCCGCTATTAATAAAAGGTCTAAATTCAAATGTGTCATTTCATGAGCTAAAATATACTCAAAATCTTGAGGGTAATAATCTTTACTTCTATCTATATGCAAATCTGAAATGGTACCAATTCTCATATGCATGACCTAGCTTTCTTTAAAATAACGTTGTATATCAATTTTATATTAACATATTCTACCCATGTATCCTTTATAATAGAATTATGATTTAAATAGGAGGTTATTAGTTGAACATTTTACAATTTGAAGACTACTTAAAAATAGACACGGAATTTTTTAATCAAGTTGATTTACGCACTTTGAACCACTATATCGAAAGATTTATGTACACTGTACCTTTTGAAAATATTAGCGTTCAAAATAAAGAACCGATATCAGTAAATGTTGATGATTTATTTAACAAAATTGTTCATCGCCACCGTGGTGGATTTTGTTATGAATTAAATACGATTTTTCAATATTATTTAAAAGAAAAGGGATTTAAGGTTGATCGTGTATCAGGAACAATTCATACACCAGATGACAATTGGAGTAGAGACGGTTCACATATGTCGACAATCGTACATTTAGATCAACCTTATATTGCAGACGTAGGATTTGGTGATTTACCAACAAAAGCTATTCCAATTTCTGACCCAGATAATATTCAAGTCATTGATGATACTAACGGGCATTATCGTGCTATTTTAGATAAGGATAGTGTCATACACCTTCAAAAGCAGTTAGATGACCAATCATGGCGCACATCTTATTTAACAAATGAAATCAGTAGACCTTGGGACTTCTTTATAGAACATTTAGATTATAATGAACACAATCCTGATTCAATATTCGTTCAGAAGCTTATTATTACAATGGCCACAGAATATGGTAGAGTCAGCATGTCTTCTGATCATTTAACCATTACGTCTCAAAATCATAAACAAAAAGAAAGCTTCAAACGTGATCAATATAAAGCCATATTAAAAAAATATTTCGGAATAGTTGAGTCAATTCATACGTTGGAAAGTTGAGGTTTTATGTGTGATATCAAATAGTGAATTACAAGAACTAGATTTATTTGATTTAATTAGTGAACGCCACGGACTTGTACGTTCAAAAATAGAAAATATGTGGAACGAAACACATGACATGCATATTTCAGGATCTGAATGGTACATTATGGCTAAAATTTATAAACATAAAAGAACGATGGCATATATTAACAAGCACGTTAATATCTCTAGACAAGCTGTTCATAAATTTGTAAAACAATTAAACGACAAAGGCCTTGTCGATATACAAGATGTTGAAGGCAACAAGAAAGAAAAGTCCATACAATTAACCGCTCTTGGAGAATCTTGTTATCTTGAAAGTAAACAACATAAAGCGTTGTTAGAACAACAAATTATAGACATAATTGGTGAGGAAACCGTTCATAAACTAATAGAAATTATGAAAATGGATTGGCAAATAGAATAACTTTTTGTAAACCAAGTTGACAATACAACGAAATTTCTGCTAAAGTAAATGAGTTATTATTTTAATAATAATACTAATAATTCAAACTATGCTTTTGCTAGTTGCATACGCTCTCAGCAAAATATTAATACACATTAATCGTGTATTCACTAGTAGAAGGAGATTAAAGAATTCATGAACAAAGCAGAAGTAGAAGTTAAAAGTCCAAAAGCAATGGCTTTAATATTAATGTTAGGTGCATTTATAGGCTTATTTGGAGAAACAGCATTAAATATGGGTTTAACAAATGTTATGGAAGATTATCGTATAAGTGCACCATTAGCTCAATGGTTAACAACTGGTTATCTATTAGTCCTTGCTATACTCGTTCCAATTTCCGCCTATTTAACTCGTTGGTTTACAACACGTCAGCTTGTTTTAGGTGGATTTATTATTTCATTAATTGGTACTTTGTTTGCGGCCAATTCACCTATCTTTGCCATATTGATGATTGGGCGTCTCATTCAAGCTATTGGAACAGGTATTATCCTTCCTGTTATGATGACCGTTATGCTCACAATATTCCCAATCAATAAGCGTGGTATCGTAATGGGTATAATGGGCTTAGTTATTACGCTAGCACCAGCTATCGGACCAACGCTTTCTGGGATTATTATATCAACATTAAGTTGGCATTTTATTTTTTGGTTTAGCGCATTATTTTATATCGTTTTATCCATTTTCGCATACGTTAAAATTAGTAATGTCTCAGAAATTACGAAACCAAAAATCGACTTTATATCTATCATTTTATCAACCTTTGGATTTGCAGGATTAATTTACGCATTAAGTACGATGGCAGAAGTTTCAATCAGTTCTCCTATCATATGGTTACCACTTATCATTGCGATAATAGCATTAATACTTTTCTGTATGAGACAATTAAATATGAAAGAACCTATGTTAAATCTATCGGTCTTTAAACATCCGATGTTTACGTTAGGTGTCATAATAATTTTCTTATTAATGTTGGTTATATTATCAACAGCTATTTTATTACCTATTTATTTAAAAGGTAGCCTACTTTTATCAGCTGCACTCGCTGGTTTAGTTCTATTACCAGGAAACGCAACAAACTTTGTTTTATCTCCAATTATCGGAACAATGTTTGATAAATACGGCGCAAGATATTTTGGTATATCTGGATTTTTATTAATATTAATTTCGAGTATTGGATTTACAATCGTACTCTCATCATCAACACCTGTCTGGGTAATCATTTGCTTATTCATCGTCCTATTTCTAGGTGTAACGATGGTTATGATGCCCGCTCAAACGAATGGTCTTAACCAACTACCGCCAAACTTGTACGCAGATGGTTCAGCCGCTATGAATACATTAATGCAAGTTGCAGGTTCTGCTGGTACCGCACTAGCTATAACACTGTATACTATCGGACAACAACAAGTGACAGGTAGCTCAAGTGATTTAAATGGAAGAGAAATAATCGCACATGCTGTACAATTTGTATTTTATTTTATAAGTACAGTTGCAGCATTAGGACTCATTACATCATTATTTGTTAAAAGCAAACATTAAGAAAGCCGAAGACGTCACAAACGTCTTCGGCTTTCTTAATATCTACCTTAATCTGCTTTTACTTTACCTTTTTGTAATTCTTGTTCTGTCCACCATAATGCATCTTCAGGATTTTTAACGACATGTTCGTAATCTTTTTTAGAAGATACTGTTGGATATGATCCTTTTAATGCTTTGCCTGATGTTGTTTCAAACAGGAATAGTATCGTTACAAATCCTATAACACTTACAGCTGTTAAATAATAAGCTGGTGCTAATGGATTTTGTGTGACATGCACTAACCATGTTGAAACTAATGGTGTTGTACCACCAAATATTGAAACAGATACATTAAATGTAACGGCTAATGTACGGTAACGAACATCTGTATAGAAAATACTTGGTAATAAACTTGGCATTGCACCTTCATATGTTGATAAGAAGAAGCCAAGAATAAAGATACCTAATGAAATAAACATTAATTGGTTAAGTCCTATGAAATAGAACCCTAGCATTGAAAATGCTGTTAAACCAAATGTACCGAATAACACAACTTTTTTGTTACCGATTTTGTCACTTAAACGACCAAATATAAATGCTAATGGCACCATAATAACCATAACACTTGTAATAAGGATGGTACTAACTGTTGTTGAAATACCAATTACTTCGTCCAAGTATGACGGCATATATGAAAGTAACATGTAGTTTGTAATATTAAAGAACGCAACTGCTATAAAGCAAACGATAATATCTTTTTTGTGATTTTGAATAATTGAAATGAATGGTTCTGGTTTTTCATCATTCTCAGAAATATCATTTTCAAAAATTGGTGTTTCATCTAAATGTCTTCTTAAATAAAGTCCAACTAAACCAAGTGGTGCACCTAGAATGAATGGAATTCTCCAACCCCATGCTTGCATTTGTGCATCTGATAAACCAATAAATAATCCACTTGCTAATAACGAAGCTAAAATATAGCCACCTAAAGTACCAATTTCTAATCCACTACCTAAAGCACTTCTTCTATTGTCTGGAGAAGATTCTGCAATATATACCATTGCACCTGCATATTCCCCACCAGTTGAGAACCCTTGAATAATTCTCGCTAGTAATAATAAAATTGGTGCCCAAATACCTATTTGATCATAAGTAGGCAATAATCCAATTAATAACGTTGAAGCTGCCATCAATACGATAGTAGTTGTAAGAACAGTTTTTCGGCCAAGTTTATCTCCGATTCTACCAAATATAATACCACCAAGAGGTCTCATTAAGAACGCAATCGCAAATGTAGCGAAAGTAAAGACTAATTTCAGTTCATCATTTTCAACTGATGTAAAGAAATTCTTACTAATGATAATTGCTAAATAAGAATAAAGACCAAAGTCAAACCATTCCATAGCATTACCAATACCTGTAGCATAAACACTTTTTTTAGTTTGTTTCATATCTACAACATTTATTTTATTCTTGTTGAATTTCATGTTTTTATAAACACCCTTTCAATATAGTTATGTATACTACCATATTGAAAAATAAGCACAACTGTAATTTTACACTTTGTTGAGCGTTCACTTTTGTGAAAACCACCACAAACACATAAGTTTAGTAGCCTTATAAGTGGTCGACCAATTTTGTAATATTACTCATATTTCTTGGATGATTTTATAAAAAAACAGAAAAAAACTTATTTCAAAGCTTTTTTCTGTTCAAGTTATTTTACATGATTTCAATCTTTGAACCGACTTGAAGTGAAACAAGTGGTTTGTCTTCTAAATATAATGATCCAGATTGTTCTGCATTTGTACTTCCATCAAATTTTAAAGTAATATGCCCTAAATCATTTAAATTTTTATTTACTGCAGAACCGACTTTTGTAATTCCATATTCTGTTCCATCAATAACTAATTTGTTTGATTCAGTAATCTCATTTTCAACTCGATTAATATCAATAATGTAACAAAAATCTACTAATTCATCTGGTGCGTTATCACCGAATAATATAATCATCTTTTCTGCTTCAAACGCATTAGCATCTTTTCCTATTTTTTTAATCTCTGTTTGATACATATCATTTACTCTCCTTAATTATTTATATAAACCGAAGCTTGCTAACCAGGCGACGAACACCCTAGGTACACCGTTTAAGAACCTTGAATATAGAACAGATGGCACACCAACTTCAATCGTTTTAGTTTCTGCTTCTGCTAAACCTAAACCAACCGGAATAAAGTCTGCAGCATTTTGTGTATTTATTGCAAATAATGCTGGTAATGCTAAATGAGGAGGGATGTTACCTTTACCAATTTCAACACCAATAAGTGTTCCTAATACTTGACCGATAACGCCACCAGGTCCTAATAATGGACTTAAGAATGGTAATGAACATATAAGTCCAATAGCTAATAATCCCCAAATATTACCTGCTAATGGTGACATGAATTTAGCAAATAAATCTCCAATTCCTGATCCTTGAATAATACCAATTAGCAAAGCTACAAATCCCATAAATGGAATAATTGTATGTAACATCGTTTCTACTGCATCGCGTGCAGCTTGGTAGAAAGTATTGATTACTTTACCTGCACCTAAGCCAATTTTAGTTAAAAGTGATTTATTCTCTTGCTCTGCTCTTGTTTCCATAATTTTTTTATTCTTAGAATAAGTCGTTTTTTCTTCTGAAGTATCTGCAGAACTGTTAGAGTCAGTATGACTACCAGTAGAATTATTTTCTCCAGCTACTGTCACTTGATTAACATCCACGTTAGAAACATAAATTTCTTCAGTAATATATTGTCTTAATGGACCACTTTTACCAGTTGCCATTATATTTATTGTAGGGATACCTTTTTGAGGATATATACCACATCTCAAAGTTCCACCACAATCAATTACAGCAACCATGATCTCATCTTCAGGTACTGATGTTTCAAAACCATTAACTGGTGTTGCTCCAGTTATTTCACAAATTTTATCAACGATATCTGGTTTATGACCACCAGTAACATACATAACTTTATCTTTTTTACCTTCAATACCTATTTCTAATGGTCCACCAAATCCACCTGAACCTTTTACAATTTTAGCTTTTTGACTCATTTTATGTCACCTCACCCTTCAAGTTTAACTTCAGTACTTAATTTAACTTTTTGTTGTTTCTCAACATAACTTGTTGTAAAGTCTGTTACCCATCCACCAATAAAGTTCATAACAAGACCAACTAGTAAATATCTAACTGCTAAATCTGTCATTGGTAATCCCAACTGTTGAATACCATTTGCAATCCCCATAAAAATAAATAACTCTGCTGGGTTTATATGTGGGAAAATACCATTACTTGTATGTGCAAATTGTGCAGCTGAAGCAAAATAACTTGGTTTATATTTTTCAGGCATAAATCTACCGAGCGAATGTACCATTGGATTTGCTAACATAAACGATCCTAGGAATGGTAATACCAAATATCTTAATAATGGGTTTTTAGATGATTTTTGAGCAATAATATTAATGCGGTGCTCCCCGATTAATTGAATTAAAGTATTCATTGCAATTAATAACATCAGAACGAGTGGTACAATTGTTGTCATCCAGTCTATAAATGTATCTGCACCTGTTTGAAATAACTTAATAAATCCTTCAGCTAACTTAACTATGAAGTCCATGTTGATTTACTCCCTTCTTTTTTAAACATTCCATTTATTTTTTTAACTGCCTTTATCATTGGAGATGGTATCTTCTCAATTTCTCCTCCTGATTGAATGACGTTAAATGTATGTTGTGCGTCCAATATTGCTTTAATTAACAACTTGTTATATTTTTTCAAGTCTGTATCTCTTAATTTATTGATTTTAGAACCATCTAAACCTTTTAATTTTTTAAATTTAGAAAATACGGTTACCCCTTGCATATATCTCGCTTCTACTATTTCATTTCGATTATTTATTTGTAGTAAAACGAGTGTTCCAGCTTTAAAAATTGCTGGTCTTCTACCTATTGCTACACGCCCTTTTTCACGCATATTTGTATAATGCTTTGTAAAATTTTTAATTTGAAGTAGTCCTAATAAATACTGAATTACAAATCCAACAGCTAACATGATAATCAATATAATAAAAAACATAACTAACCTCCGATTTCTTTATTTAGTATATGTGCAAGCGATATATAATCCGTATCACGATTGATTTTTTCAATGATATAACTGTTAGCTGTAATTGCTAATATTTCTTCATATAACCGAATTAGTACCGCTTCATTACCTTCATTTTCTGGTGTTGCTACCATTACAATAATTTTTACATTTTCATAATCTAATAGAGGTTCATCTAATATACAAAACTTCACCCATATATCATTTAGACTGTGGCTAGTATGAGGGAAGCCTAATAAACCAGTTATGGTAGATTTATTATCTTCTCTTTCTAGGATTCTATTCGAAAAGCTAGAATCTACTTTCTCTTCATCAATCATTTCAAGTGATAAATAGCGAATGACATCTTTGTAGTTCATTCTTTTACTAATATGATAAACATCAGACTCATTTATAAAATCAACTAAAATACTATTATTAAATAATTGGCGATTATTAACATCTTTATATATTAGAAACTGCTCTATCTTAAGTTTCAAAGCTTGCTCATCTAAAATATTGTCTACATATATAATTTTATTAAATAATCTATTACTTTTTATTGTTGAAACTACTAAATCAAATTGATCTATATCATTCAATTGAATTTGATTTTCATTTATTACTTTCACTTGAATATCTTTACCAAAGATTCTTTCTAGTTGAACTGTGACCAATTTTCCACTACTTAATCCCTGGTCTGTTATAAACGCAATCGTCTTTATTTCTTTTAACTTTTGTTCTAATTGCTGCAAGTAAACACTAAAATAAATTGATAAAAATCCAAGTTCATTTAAAGGAACTTCTATATCTAATTCTTTTTCAATATTTTCTGCAAGTACCTTTGATAATTCATAAGCAAATGGATATCTCTTTTTAACCTCATCTATTAAATCATTATGAATATTAATTTCGAATATGAGTCTATTAATAAGATATTTGATATGGAGTTTTATATCATTACTGAACAGTTGCTCATCTATTTTTATAGTGTAGTAAAAGTTAATGTCTTTAATAGTATTTTCAATAATACTATTAAGTATTGTCTGATCTTGTTCATTTATCATTTCATCAATAATTGAAGCTCTCCTACCTATAATTTGAAAAACGATTAGTAAAATTTCTAAATTTGGAAATACAACTTCATAATGCTTCTCAATATAATCCTTTATATCACTAACAACTTTGAAGTCTTCCGAATCATAAACTCTCTCGTCTATTTGAACATTTTGTTGAATATTAAATCCTTCGTCTAACCTAGTTAATATGACCTGTGTAGAAAGTCTTAACCCTCTATAACTAGTAGCGTCTAAGTTAAACTTCTCTTGAATATTTTTTAATATTTCATTTATACGTTCTGGTAAAATAGTACTTTTGTATTGATTTGGAAAACATTCAATCAATACTTTCCTTATTTCAATTTCAGTACCTTCGATTCTGAGTCCTACATTTTGAGTACCTTTAATTTCAACTTTGTAATTTTTTAATATATTTTTTATTTCTATCAAAGTATTAATAACGATACTTTTACTCAAATATAGCTCTTCAGCAATATCATCGATTGTGCAAATACCATTATTCAATAAATAATTAAAAACACTTTCCTCTCTAGCTTCTACTTCATGAATGCTTTTATTTATATTATTTTTTAGTTTTTGTAAGATATTAAAGAATACTGATTCATCTAATACAATCATCGATATTTCATGGTGATCTTTAATAATACTAATTGAGCCACCAAAATGTGTAAGTAATTGATTAATATAGTTAGATAAGGTTCTTTGAGATATAGAAAGTTGGTGGGCAAGTTTATCAGTTGATATATGTTCTTTCTGCAATACTTCTATTACTAATAAATGTTTTTTATTCAATAACATAACTTCCCCACCTTTCTATCTCTTAATTTAACCTCTTGATTTACCACCAGAAATGTTAATTGTTGTTCCCGTAATATAGCTCGATTTATCTGAGCTTAAATAACAAACTAAATCAGCTACTTCTTTTAATTCTCCAACTCTTCTTAACGGTATAGATTTTGAATAATCACCATTAAGCTTATCGACAGTTGTATTTCTACTATAAGCTAATGCTTCCTCATATTGTTTAGTTCGTAATCCAGTTTCTTCTAATATTCCTGGAGCAATTGCTACAACTTTAATATTATATTTACCTAATTCTTTAGCCCAACTTCTTGTAAATCCGATTAATGCGGCTTTTGTAGCAGAATATATACTTTGACCTTCTGAGCCTTCTTGACCAGCTTCACTCGCAATATTAACAATAATGCCTTTATTATTTTTGACGAATTGTCTAGCTACTTCTTGGCTAAATAATATGGGTCCTTTTAAATTCACACCAAACATTAAATCTAAATCTTTCATATTTATTTCGTATTCTGGTTTTTCACCTTTAACATCCACTAATAATCTAGGTAAGTTTATGCCTGCATTATTAACGAGTACATCAATTTGAGATTGCTCTTCTAAAATTTGACTAACTGTACTTTGAACCGCCTCTTCATCTGTAACATCCGTTTGAATAAAATAATAATGTTCATTATCAATTGGATTATCTTTTAAATCTACATTATATACAATTGCACCATTTTCTAATAGAGAATTCACAATCTGTCTACCGATTCCAGATGTTCCACCTGTAACAATTATGACTTTACGTTCTATCTCTAACCAATTATTAGACATATCTTTTGCCTCCTATGTAATTTGTAAATTCATTATAGTATTAAACGCTTTCATAATTAATTTGGATTTTTATGCATAAATTTGAAAACGTTAAAATAATAGAAGTTTTGTTATCTCATATTGAAGCATCTTACACAGATTTACATTCCTAAAAGCGTTATACTAAACATAAATCATCACAAATGGAGGTTTTATAAATGAAACGATTTGATATGTTGATTATTGGTTTTGGTAAGGCTGGTAAGACGCTTGCTAAAGATTTTGCAGGGCAAGGTCAGAAGGTCGCGGTTATTGAGCAGGATTCAAATATGTATGGTGGTACGTGTATCAATGTTGGTTGTATTCCTAGTAAGACAATACTCCACGAGAGCCTAGAACATCATTCGTTTTCTGAAGCGATGAATCGTAAGAAAGATGTCGTTGCTGCTTTAAATAAGAAGAATTTTAACAATCTTAATTCTGATGACAATATCGAAGTGTACACTTATAAAGCACATTTTAAAGATAACCATACGGTATTACTTTTAAATGAATCTAATGAAACAGTTGAAACGATTCAAGCGGATAAGATTATCATTAATACGGGTACGCGTTCAAATATTCCAGAAATAGAAGGTATTGAGACTACTGAAAATATTTATGATTCTAAAGGCATAATGTCATTAGATCACTTACCTGAAACACTTGTCATTATTGGTGCTGGTTATATTGCATTAGAATTTGCGACAATCTTTTCAAGATTGGGCAGTAAAATTAAAATCGTCCATCCTCGTAAGCATGTATTAGTAACTGAAGATAAAGATATTGCTTCTCTTATTTATGACGAAATCGTCCATCAAGATATTGAATTTATTGATGAAGCTGAAGTAACAGCCTTCTCTACTGAAAAAAATCGTCCTGTTGTGCATACTTCTCAAGGCGATATAACTGGGGATGCGGTATTACTTGCGACTGGTCGTGTACCTAATACTGATTTAGCTTTAGAAAATACAGATATCGAACTTGGAGATAAAGGTGAAATTAAAGTTAATGAACATCTACAAACTTCTGTAGACCATATTTATGCTGTCGGAGATGTTAAAGGCGGTCCTCAATTTACTTATATTTCATTAGACGATTACCGTATTGTTAAAGACCATTTAGTTGGCAAACAGCACCGCACAACAGAAAATAGAGGATATGTGCCTTACACAGTATTTCTAGATCCTCCACTTTCAAGAATTGGCTACACTGCAAGTAAAGCTAAGAAAAATGGTCACAATATTTTAGAAGGTCAAATTGAAGTGAAGAATATCCCTCGCCATAAAATTAATCATGATGACAGAGGTTTATTTAAAGTTGTTGTAGATGCTGATAGTCAGCTCATTCTAGGTGGAAGTCTTTACGGTAAAGAATCTGAAGAATTGATTAACATTCTGAAACTTGCAATGGATCAACAAATTCCATATACCGTTTTAAGAGACAACATTTATACGCACCCTACAATGTCAGAATCATTTAACGATTTATTTAATATTTAAATTTAGTCAAAATAGGTCAAATTATTTGAAATCAAAATCTCACTCGTTCACAATAGTATTATCAATCATTATAGGAGTGATTTCATGTCTGAAGAAAAACATAACGAAAAAGATATACTTACTGAAAAATTATTAGAAACACGTACTGTTATTATTACCGGGGAAATCAATGATAGAGTGGCAAAAGAAGTCGGTAATCAACTATTACTATTAGAAGCAATGAGTGATGAACCTATCAATCTATTTATTTCAAGCCAAGGCGGTCATGTAGATTCAGGTTATTACATTCATGATATGATTAATTTCGTTAAACCAGAAGTTAATATTATCGGTTCTGGTTGGGTAGTAAGTGCGGGCGTTATTATTTATTTAGCTGGCAAAAAAGAAAATCGCTACAGTTTACCTAATACAAGATTCATGATTCATCAGCCTTCTGGCGGTGTACAAGGTCAATCTGTTGAAATGGAAATCACAGCTAAAGAAATTATTCGTACAAGACATAAAATTAATGAATTAATCGCAAGAGAAACTGGCCAAGATATTGAAAAAGTAGAAAAAGACACTGGCCGTGACTACTGGTTAAGCACACAAGAAGCAAAAGACTATGGGTTTATTAATAAAATCATTAAATCTCGCGATGAAATAAAATAAAGAAACTCGCGATGAAATAAAATAAAGAAACTCGCGATGAAATAAAATAAAGAAATAAGAAAGGCAGGGGCTACGATAGCCCCTGCCTTTTCTATATTTATATAATGTGAATGGATTGTATTGAGTGGATGACTGTGCGATATGTCTCTATTTTGTACCTTAGCGCACGATATCTCTTAGTCTTCGTGCGTTATGCCTCTATTTTGTACCCTAGCGCACGATATCTTACAGTCTTCGTGCGTTATGCCCTTTTTTTGCACCCTTGTGCACGATATCTCTCAGTCTTCGTGCGTTATGCCCATATTTTGTACCCCAGCGCACGATATCTCTTAGTCTTCGTGCGTTATGCCTCTATTTTGTACCTTAGCGCACGATATCTCTTAGTCTTCGTGCGCACAATCCAGTAGATTCTCTACCATCTACCGATTATATTCATCTCATGATTATTTTCTTCTATATTACTTAATATTCTCATCTACCATACGTTTCATAATAGACAATGGTCCAGTTGATGCGATTGTTGAGACATAATTTACGAGTTCTTCTACGGATACGCGATTTTCATCTGATACCCAATATTTGATCATCGACATCATTGAACCAACTACATAACTTAAGTAGTAATTTTCTGGAATGCCAAATACATTATCCTTATTACCTATTAAATGCTTAATATTACTTCTCACTATATCTGCTAATTGTTCTTCGATTTTACTTTTACGTTCTAAGTTCAGAATAACTTGATAAAATTCCATATTTTGCTCAATATGTGTAATAACATTTTTAATGACTTTATTCGCAAATTCTTCAATGAAACGATCACTCGTCTTAGTGGATAAATCCATCTTCCGTATATCTACATATCCTTTAATTTCTTCAATTTGTTCATTTTCCATTTCATCTAACAATGCATATTTATCTTCATAATTTAAATAAAAGGTTCCTCTATTAACATCTGCTAAATCTGAAATTTGTTGTATCGTAATACGATCAAGGTTATTTTCTGTTAACAACTGAATAAAAGCTTGTTTAATTGCTCTTTTACTTTTTCTTACGCGTCGATCTTCTGCCATTTTAAACCAATCTCCTTATTTTAATGAACAATTTACATGTATTTGTTGATTAATAAACGTATCGTAAGCAATTGACGATTGTAACTATCTTAAATTCTATTATAATAAACAATGTTATTAATAATCAACACATTGTTCATTAATCAAGGAGGAAAAAATATGAATATTTTCAAAAAGAAACTTTTTTGGATGACACCTATTCTAGTAATCGTCATACTATTATTATTAGCGATTGCTTTTATTCCAGCATATAATCCAGAACCTAAATCAGTACCAATTGCAATTGTGAATCAAGATAAGGGTACAACAATGCAAGACAAAGATGTCAATATCGGGAAAACTTTTGCAGATAAAATTAAAGACAATAAAGATTTATCAGACAAAGTTGAATGGGTAGATGTAGATAGTAAGAAAGATTTAAAACAAGGCTTCAAAGACAACAAATATTATGGGGCATTAATTTTAGATGAAAATCTTTCAAAAGATTCTATGAGTAAAGTTCAAAAGACAGTTCAAGACGCAAAAATTAAAGAAATGCAGTCACAAATGAAAGAAAAAATTGAAAGTGGACAAATTCCACCTGAACAAGCTAAAAAAATGCAAGAACAAAACAAAGTTGAACCTGTTAAAGTTAAACAAGGACAAGTTGAGATTATCGTTAACGAAGGTGCAAGCATGCAAGGTGCACAACTCGCGAATACAATGTTAACGACTATCGGCAATCAACTAAATACACAAATTTCTAAACAAGGTATCCAAACTTTAGATAAAATGGATGTCGACGTTTCAGCTTCAGATATTCAAGGTATCACAAATCCAATTAAAGTGGATAAAACAAACATGAACGCTGTTAAATCAAATCAAGCTAACGGAAACTTACCACTCTTAATGTTCACACCAGTATGGTTAGCATCATTAGTTGGCTCAGTTGTTCTATTCTTCTCATTCAGAACAAGTAATAATATCACAATTAAAGACCGAATTATCGCTTCACTTGGCCAATTAGGCGGCGCTATTGTTACAGCATTAATCGGTGGATTTGGATATATTTACTTTATGACGCACGTATTAGATGTAACAATTCATGAACCAACTAAAATCGGTTTATATATTTCAATCGCGATCCTTGCTTTCATCAGTCTAATCTTAGGATTTATGACATGGTTGGGTGTCAAAGCTATTCCATTATTTATGGTATTGTTATTCTTTAGTTTGCAACTCATAATGTTACCAACACAAATGTTGCCACAATTTTATCAAGACTATATGATTGGATGGAATCCATTTAGACATTATGCAGAAACATTAAGAGGACTATTGTATTTACACCACGATATCGAACTTAATAGTACAATGTGGATGTTTATAGGCTTTATCATCTTCGGTGGTGTATCAGCTATATCAGCTGCTATCCTTAGAAAACATAGCGGAAAAAGAACAGAAGTACCATCATAAAATATAAAAATCTCATGTGACTGAATCATTCAGTGCCACATGAGATTTTTTATTATGTTATTTTTTCTCTTTGAATCCTTGCGATTTTGCGTGCTAACGATCTTGTTTTGTTTTTTTGAACGTTAGAAATTCTAACGATCTTGTTTTCTACTCTTGATCGTTAGCCACTCCCTACTACTACTCCCCCTCACACAAGAAAAGACCAGCTCGGTTGAGCTGGTCTCCTTTTTATAATATTTCTCTTGCTTTAAGTACCGCTTCTTGCGTAATTTCATGACTGTTAACCCATGCTTCTGTCACTGTTGCGTTACGTTCTTTAAATATTTCTATCACGCGCTCGCTTTGTGCGTTTGTAACGATTGGATCTCTTGCCCCCATTGATAAAAAGACATTAAAATGAGATAAATCTTTATGATTATTTTCTAAATCTAATGGATAAAGTGGTGCAAAGAGTAATGCTTTTTGAAATGGTGTTTGTTCTCTTAATATGAGATTAATCGCCATATTAGAACCATTAGAGAATCCTACTGGAATAACATCTTCTAAGTTAAAGCCATATTCTTTAGATGATGCTTCTATAAATTGATACAGTTCTTGTCCTCTATATTCTAAATCTTCTAAGTCATATTGCCCTTCTCCGAGTCTTTTGAAATATCTAGCCATACCATTTTCAGATACTTCACCTTTAACACTCAAAATACTATAAGTCGGATCAAGCATTTCTGCTAATGGTAATAAATCTCTTTCATCTCCACCTGTTCCGTGAAGTAATAGAAATACTGGTTTACCTTGTGCACCTTGTTTAAATATATGTTTCATATTTACTATCTCCCATCATATTATGGTCTTTCGATTGTGAATGTGTGTCCGATTTCTGCATAATCATTCCCGGCAAGTCTACTTACCGCATTGAGCGCTTCTTTATTAATATAGCCATCATTATAGATACGCTCGTCAAAATGATAATACTTCACTTCTAGCAATAATAAATCTGAAATAGGTTGTCCGTCTTTTTCAATTACAATATCATCATATAGAACCGCTTCAAATCGAACTTTACTTTGCTTTAAGCCTTTCACAGAAACTTCAACTGAATCTACTGTTTCAAAATTCGTACGTTCGAGTTCACTCTCTTCATGACTTAACAAAGCTGCTGTTTGATTCGCATCACTCACATTATCTGTATCTACAATATGCACGACCGCTTCTTTATTCTGAACGATATTTCGTGCAGTATCTTTCATTTCACCATTCACTCTTTGTACTGCAACGGAAAGAATCGGTGGGTCTGAAGATACAACATTGAAAAAGCTAAACGGCGCTATATTCAATACGTTATCATCTGATTCTGTCGTTACTAATGCAATTGGTCTAGGAATAATAGATCCTATTAACAATTTATAGTTTTCTTTTTGCGATAAGACTTCTGGTCGTATCTCCTTCATCTTAGCCACACCTTTTCTTATTAATGTTTTCTACTAGTATCAAAAGCTTTAATTTCAGATTCAATGTAGTCACGTTTTGCTTCTAAGAATGGTGGTAATGCAAGACTTTCACCTAATGTTTCATAAGGTTCATCTCCCATAAATCCTGGACCATCAGTTGATACTTCAATAAGAATATGACCGATTCTTGCGTATAGCGCTTCAAAATAATATCTATCGACATTACCTGAGTTACCAATACGAAGTTCGTTATATTTTTCTTCCCATGCTTTAATCGCTTCATGGTCTTTCAATCTGAATGATACATGATGTACTTCACCGTAACCTTGTCTTGCTTCAGGACCTTGGTCGTCTTTTCTCAAAATAACTTGACCACCGTTACCGCCTTCACCAACTTCTAACAATGTTACGTTATCTTCTTCAATAATTGGTTTCATACCGTAAACTTGTTTCAGTACAGATTTGAAATCTTCATAATAGCTCACTGTAATTTCAATTGGTCCTAAACCATAAATCGCTTTATCTTCGGGTACTGGACCATTTTTCCAAGGAGTACCTGGTTTAACACCTTCATTTAATTCATCTGAAATTAATTGATATCTTTGGCCATCTTCTTCTTCAAAAGGTAATACCTTTTTACCGAATAGATCTTGGATACCATCATGTTTAACGCCAAATTCTTCAAAGCGATTTAAATAATATTCAAGCGCTGCATCGTTTGGCACTCTGAATGCTGCACGGCTAATTGAATTTGTACCACGACTACCTTTCGGGTTATTTGGAAAATCAAAGAATGTCATGTCTGTACCTGGAGACCCTTGATCATCTGCGAAAAATGTATGGTACGTATATATATCATCTTGGTTTACTGTTTTCTTAACTAAACGCATACCTAGTACTTGTGTGAAAAATTCATAGTTTCTTACTGCATCATTTGTCATTGCAGTTACGTGATGGATACCGATAAGTTCTGGTTTACTCATTATAGTTTCCTTCTTTCTTTATTTTTATTTCGAATTCGAAATAATAAGTTGTAAAAAAATTTGCGCTATCCCCTACTCAGTAGAATTTGCGCTTATTTTTTTAAGTGCTCTACGAAAAATCGCAAGCTCTTCGTCATCTAATATCGAAAATGCTTTTTCAATTGTTTCGGCATGTTGTGGAAAAATACGTTCCATCAATTCATGGCCACTTTCAGTCAGAACAGCATACATAATACGTTTATCTTGCTCATCTTGTCGACGTGTTACATATCCTTTCTTAACAAGTTGATCGATGACGTAAGTTGTACTGCTGCTTGCAATTAAAATGCGTTGTTTTACTTTTTGAATAGGCTGATCACCTTTATGATACAAAAGTTCCATTACAGCAAATTCAGTAATATTTAAACCGTAGTTTTTCATATCTTGTTTAACAATACGATCTAACGTATCATTTGTACGTTTTATACCTACTAGCGCTTTTAATGATTCTTTCGTTCTATCCATGTTCATCACCTATTCAAATATTATTTCGATTTCGAGATAACTATAACGCCCTTACTAATAAATGTCAACAGTTTTGAGTATAAAAAATATACTAACTTTGTTTTTATTATATTTTCAATATTCTAACAAATTTAATTTAGTTGATTTTTAATAATATTTAACCTATAATTCTTATTGAAAAACTAAGGTATTTATTAATTTATATTGGGGTAATGGGATGAAAGCATTCGATTTAATCGGGAATACACCACTTGTCTTATTGGAACATTACAGTACAGACAACGTGAAAATATTTGCGAAATTAGAAAGTTATAACTTAGGTGGCAGCATTAAAGATCGACTAGGCAAGCACTTGATAGAACATGCACTAGCTGAAGGTAATATTCATTCTGGAGATACGATAGTTGAAGCCACTGCCGGTAACACAGGTATAGGACTTGCTATCGTAGCGAACCATTACAATATTAACTGCGTTATCTTTGCACCTGAAGGCTTTTCTGAAGAAAAAATGAATATCATGAAAGCTTTAGGGGCAGAAGTAAGAAGAACACCACGTTCTGAAGGTATGTTAGGTGCCCGTCAACAAGCACAGTCCTACGCTGAACAATACGGCGCTTATTATATCAATCAATTTGAAAATGAAGAGAATCCACAAGCATATATTCATACTTTAGCGACAGAAATTCTTGAACAATGTCGAGACATCACACATTTGATTGCTGGCGCTGGTTCTGGCGGAACTTTTACAGGAATAGCTTCAGTCATGAAAGAACATCAAGTACGAAATATCATTGTAGAACCTGAAGGAAGCATTCTTGCTGGTGGCGAAGCGCATGCTCACGATACTGAAGGTATTGGCGTTGAAAAGTGGCCACCATTTCTAAAGCGAGATTTAATCGATGATATTAAAGTCATTTCGGATCGAGATGCATTTACAAATGTATCAGGTCTTGCACTAAATGAGGGTATTCTTGCTGGTAGTTCATCAGGCGCAGCATTACAAGCAGCAATTGACCTTTCAAAACAAATCGAACAAGGACATATCGTCGTCATTTTTCCTGATGGCAGTGATAGATATATGTCTAAAAATATATTTAATTATGGAGGAAAACATTATGAATAAAAAAACATTACTCATCCATGGTGGTAAAACAACAGATGCATATACAGGTGCGGTAACAACACCAATTTATCAAACAAGCACTTATGAACAAGACGGAATCGGAAATTTAAGACAAGGTTATGAATATTCAAGAACAGCTAACCCTACTCGTACGGCATTAGAAACATTAATTGCGGATTTAGAACACGGTACAAATGGTTATGCTTTCGGTTCTGGTATGGCAGCAATCTCAGCAGTCATCATGTTATTAGACAAAGGTGACCATATTTTAATTAATTCAGATGTATACGGTGGTACTTACCGCGCATTAACAAAAGTATTCTCTCGCTTCGGTATTGAATTTGATTTTATCAATACAACGGATGTAAGCAATATCGAATCTTCTATTAAAGACACAACTAAAATGTTATTTATCGAAACACCATCAAATCCGTTACTTCAAGTAACAGATATTAAAGCAGCAAGTGACATTGCTAAAAAACATGACATGTTAACTGTTGTAGATAATACATTTATGACACCTTATTACCAAAATCCATTAGACCTAGGTGCTGATATTGTTCTTCACTCAGCTACTAAATACTTAGGCGGACATAGTGATGTTGTTTCAGGTTTAGTTGTAACAGCAAACGAAAGCCTTGGAGACAGAATTGGTTTCATCCAAAATTCAACTGGTGGTATTTTAGGGCCTCAAGATAGTTATTTATTAACACGTGGTATCAAAACATTAGGTTTAAGAGTAGAACAAATTAATAGAAACGTTAAAGAAGTCGTAGCATTATTAAACAAACATGAAAATGTTGTTAAAACAATTCACCCATTAAACGAAGACCATGTGAATCGCGACATTCACTTCAAACAAGCTTCAGGATATCCAGGTATCATTTCATTTGAAGTCGCTGATATAGAAAAAGCAAAAGAAGTCATTAAACATACAAAATTATTCACATTAGCAGAAAGTTTAGGCGCAGTAGAAAGTTTAATTTCAGTACCAAGTCTTATGACACATGCATCAATACCAGCAGAAATTCGTCATAAAGAAGGTATCGCAGACGGCATGATCCGTTTATCTATAGGTATAGAAGATACAGAAGACTTAGTAGAAGACTTAAACCAAGCATTAAATCAAATATAATAAAAAGAAAGGCTGAGACAGCGGAAATTGACCGCTATCTCAGCCTTTTATCATATTTGAGATGTGGTGGAAGCATGTATTTGGTGAGTGATGGAGGTATTTGAGGAAGCGTATGTTGCTTGTTTGGGTAGTCTTGCAATATACGACGGTTCTATGTTGCTAGTCACCCTCCACTTGCAATATTCAGGCCTCCAATGTTGCTTGTCATGGCCCACTTGCAATATTCACGGCTCCAATGTTGCTAGTCATGGTCCACTTGCAATGTTCACGGCTCCAACATTGCTTGTCACCCTCCACTTGCAATATTCAGGCCTCCAATGTTGCTAGTCATGGCCCACTTGCAATATTCACGGCTCCAATGTTGCTAGTCATGGCCCACTTGCAATATTCACGGCTCCAATGTTGCTTGTCACGCTCCACTTGCAATATTAAGGCCCTCAATGTTGCTAGTCACCCTCCACTTGCAATATTCACGGCTCCAATGTTGCTTGTCACGCTCCACTTGCAATATTCGAGGTTTCTATTTATCTTGTTTACTCAGTCTTGATAAATACAACGCTCCTATTTATCTTGTCGACCCCATTTCTATAATTACAAACCTCTCTATCCATCACACCATCCCCAATACACTCCTCACCCCATTTACTTCTCCCAAAAAGAAAGTCAGGGACATCACGCGAGATGTCCCTGACTTTTTATTAGAATTTTAATTTATCTGGTCTATAAAATGCGATGATAATTGAAGCGATGATAAAGAATGCCATGGCAATAAATAACGGGAAGTCGATTTTAATATCGAATGCTGCTCCGGCTACTAATGGTCCTATCAAGTTACCAACACTTGTGGCTGCTGAGTTCAAGCCACCTGCTGTTCCTTGGTTATTACCTGCTAATTTAGAGAAATAGTTCGTCATAGATGGTCTGATCAAATCAAATCCTATAAATATTACGAAACTGACTAACATCACTGTAATGTAGTGAGAAGCATATAGAAAAGCTCCTAGAATTAACACTGAGTAGATTAATGAGAATAGCGTTAATTTAATTTCACCGATCTTACCGACAAGTTTCTCGAATAAGAATAATTGGAATATAACCCCTACTATTGCTCCGCCTGTAATCGCGATAGAAATATCTTTCGGTTCAAAGCCTACTTTCTCTGCTGTATATAATGAGAACATTGTTTCGGTAGATGCTAAACCGTAAGACAATATCAACATAATGATGACCGGTACGACAAACAATTTATATGGAAATGGCTCTTTGACTTTAGGACGTGCTGTTTCATTTGAATCATCGTCACTTGCTTCTTTTAAAAGGAATACTGAGAATAACAAAGCGATGATTCCAAGTGCACCAGCAAAATAAAAAGGCATTCTATGCGAAATTTCTGCTAAGAATCCTCCTACACCTGGTCCAACTATGAACCCTGTATTAATAACGGCTGACATATAACTAAAGTTCTTTGCTCTATTTTCTGAAGTTGATAAATCACCAATCATACCATTTACACCAGGCATGACAAACGCTGCACTAATGCCACCTAATACTCTTGAAACTAAAAGTATTGAAAATGTATTACCCATTGCGAAAATAAATTCTGAAATGGAGAATAACAGCAGGCCGATAATGATAATAATTTTTTTGCCAAACTTATCTGCAAATCGTCCTCCAAACGGTGAAGCGATCATTTGGAACATTGCAAATACTGCGACCAACATGCCTAAATCACTTCCATTTAAATCTAAATCATGCAAAATTGTAGGTAATACTGGTATGACAATACTAATACCTAAAAACATTAAAAATATATTAAAATATAAAACGTTTAACTTATTATTCATTTTAGACCTCCTTCTTCATTACTTTTATAAATATTAAGTGATTTTCACTATATTCTAATCTATTTATTTTGATTTGCATAACATAATGCAATCTTTAATATATACAATTTATAGTGTATAGTAACTATACAGTCAATAGGAGGAACTTAATTTATGCAAAAAATTAATCAAATACCTATAAGTGAGTTTGCAAGCTTAACAAATGTTAGCCGTCAGACACTCATATACTATGATAAAATCAATCTTTTTAAACCAGATTATAAAAATGAAATTGGGTACCGATATTATTCCATTAAACAAATTGAACTTATAAGTGTGATTACTTTATTGAAAGAACTCGGCATGCCACTGAAAGAAATTAAAGAATACACACAAAATAAATCACCTGAGCACTTTTTAAATTTGATGACACAACAGAAGAAAACGATCCAAGAGCAGAAGAAGCATTTAGAATACAATGAAATGATCATTGATAGTAAGATTCAACTCATCAGAGACGCAATGGAAACATCCTTTGATCAAATTGAAATTGAAGAATATGATGAAATGACTTTCTATATCAGTGACAACATCGCGAATGCTTCAGAACTCGATTTCTTAATTTCGATTAACCAGTTTATTGATGAGCTGAAATCACACGAAATTTTTTCTAGTCAGCCAATTGGTGTCGTAACGCATAAAAATGATATTTTAAGTGGTAATTATTATCATTATAGTTACCTTTACGTGAATATCCCAAATTCTAAAAAGCACTACAAAAATACCGTTACGTTAAAAGGTAAATATTTAGTCGGTTATTATATTGGGATTGATGAACATGTTGAAGAAGCGTATAACAAAATGCTAAATAAAATCGATGAATTGAATTTAACGATGGGTGAATATGTATATGAAGAATATGTATTTGATTCAGTTATTAAAAATAATGAGAATGAATATATCACTAAAATTATGATTGAAATCATATAAAAAGGGAGCGGGACAGAAATCTACTTTGTAAAAAAAGATTTCGTAGTCCCGCCCCGGCAAGGATGACTAGAGTTGAAAAAGCTTGGTACAAGCGCATTTCAATTCAGTCATCTACTGCCAAGATACTACAAGAGACTGAGACATTACATTATGTCCCAGTCTCTATTATTTTATTGGAAACATCTTGAAATAAGTACCGATTTTCCACAAGTATTCTAACGGACCATATTTAAAGTAACTTAGCCATAAACTTGAGAATATTAACTGTATCACAAGAATGATTAAACAAAGATTCGCTGTATGGATTAAACGACAATCTGACAAACCTAATCCATAGCTAAACAATAGTATCAACAACGTCTGCCCGATATAATTCGTAAGTGCCATTTGCCCATACGTTCTTAACGGTTTCAATAATTGTTGCACGACTTTATATTGTAACAACGTGACGAGTACACTAAAGTAAAATATCGTCATAATTGGACTCAAAATTAAAATCAATTGATTCGTTAAAGCATATTGTTTCAAATATTGCGCTTCAGTAATATCTGTATATTTAATCGCTTGGTAAGAAGCGCCAACGTAAATTTGATTTAAGTAATAGATGCCGATTACCGAAATGATCATCGTCAATAGCGCAATAATGGCATAATACTGTCTATGTTGGTACATTTTTTGGTGTAGACCAAATTGGGTAAATGTTAAACCTAAAGTGAACAGTGGAAGCGGCATTAATATTTTACCGCCCAATCCAATCGCTACGCATAAGAGTATCATACCGATTGCGAAATTCACCCATTTATTCACTTTAAACAGTGGTAGCAATACTAAACCAAATATAGCGTAAACAAGCAATACCTCTCCCGGTTGGAGTTGCATATGTCCTAATCCTAACAGCGCCAATATTACAATTCTTCTCAAATAAATTACATATGGTTGCTCACTTTTTTCTTTCGCACGATTGATAAAAATATAAAAACCAACACCAAACAAAAATGAAAAAATCGACATAAACTTTGATTCAATAAATATATCTAAAAACTTCTGATAACGAACTTCTAATAATGAAAAATCAAATGGTACTTGTATAATGCTCGAAACATTAAGAAAAATAATACCTAATAAAGCAAATCCTCTAATATAATCTAATTCATAAATACGATGATTCGATGCAGTTGGATTCATAACAAATGCCTCCCTTAATTCCTTGTTATAATTTATCATTTATACAAAAAAATACAACGAACAATATTGTCACATGCCCTGTCACATCGCATTATAAAAGGCTAGGACAATTCAAGTTGTCCTAGCCTTTTACTTCTATGCCTTCAATCTTGCTTGAATCATAATTGGATATATACATAATGCTGATATGATTCCAATTGCGCCTAATATATGAAACATTTCATAAATATGCTGATATACCCATTTGAAGAATGGCGTGAAATCACCGAGTACAAACCAGATAAATACGATGACACCTAGAAATAGTACACCGATCATTGTTGGGATAACACCTATGCGATAAATAATCGCACCGAGTAAGAAACAAATTCCTGCGATAAACAAAATAGCTAGGAAATCCACCCACATACTATCCAATCCACTAGCGTTAGGCAGTATATCCGATATTCTCATAAGTGTTACGTCGCTATTCGTCACACTTGCTACACGTTCTAATATAAAGCTAATCACTTCTTGAATGATAAGCATCATAACTATAAATATAATGTAACTTAGCCATAAACTTACGATATACTGTCTTCTTGTCGCACCAAGTTCAATTGATGATTTAAGTGGATCACCAAACATGAATAATGGTAAGAAACCTAATATGCCGTATACTGGCCCAGATAATAAAGGATTAAATGAATCTGATGGTTCAATATAAAATCCAATTACAAAGTATATCGCGGCTAAAACAACAAGTACGATACTAAACGTATATAATTGTACTTTTAGTTCTTTAAAGATAATCGAGAAAGACCCTTTTAAATCACCCATGATTAGCCTCCTTTGTCATTGTCATATTTACTAAATAATCTTGAATACTTGCTTTATCAACTTTCACATTCAACGCTCTACACTGTTCTTGTAATGCTGCATCATAAGGGATATCCGCCATCACTTTATGCTGACTCATAATCGTTGATTGCTCGATAATAGCATCCTTAGAAGTAATTTGATGGATATCCTCTAATTTACCAACTAATATCGCACCTCTAGATTGAAAGTATTCAATCGGTTCATGTAACTTCACACGATGATCAGATATAACAATGAGCTTTTCACATATCTTCTCAATTTCTTTAATATGATGAGAAGCTATCATAATATATCTCGGATCCGCTTCGAACGATTCTCTCAACGCTTGTGTAAATAACTTTCTCATATAAGCATCTAATCCGTTTGTCGGTTCATCTAACATTGTTACAGGTGCATGACTTGCAAGCCCAATTATACTTTGAACCATTGATTTCATACCTTTAGAAAAGTTTCGAATCTTCTTCTTTCGTGGTAGTTCAAATAAATCTATTAAATAATCCGCTTCTTCTTGATCCCAATTGTCATTGAACATCGCTGCAAATTTCATCGCGTCATTTACATTCCATGACTTTCCAAAGAAGTGATTCTCTCTTAAATACGTAATTTGCTTTGAAGCTTCTGCATTGTTATAAGGTTTATAGTTTAATATCGCTATGTCACCTGAATTTTGTTTTTCTTGACCTGACATGAGTTTCATTAACGTCGTCTTACCAGAACCATTTCGTCCCCATAAACCAATAATCATTGGTTCATCATCTTGAAGTGTTAAATCTTGAAGTACATATTCATCTTTATACTTAAACGACATGTTCTGAATATCAATGATTGTCATAGTCTTGTTCCACCCTTCTTATGAGTTCTTCCTTACTTATATTAAGTCTCTTAGCTTCTTTAACCATGTTTTGGATATAAGAGTTTGAGAAGTCTTGCATTCTTGTATTTACGAGCTTGTCGCGCGCATCTTCAGCTATAAATACACCAATCCCTCTCTTCTTAGCTACAATGCCTTCATCCATCAACAGTGCAATACCTTTTTGAGCCGTCGCTCTATTAATATTGTAAAAGTTTGAAAGTTCCGTTGTGGAAGGTATTTGTTCGCCTTCTGACAAAAGTCCTTCAACTAAATCATCTTTAATCATATCTGCAATTTGCAAAAATATAGGTGTATCTTCATTTAAAGTAGGTTTCATTTTCATTCTCCTTATCCTATAACATGATTGGTTGATTAGTTGTGTAATCAACTATAATATCATTCATGCTATTTGTCAAACATTCTTCATTTATTTCATTCGTCCTAAACGATGTTAACCCCTATTATATCAGCAATTCACGTACGTTAAATTTAATTATTTAAACAACAAAAAAGACTTAGACACCTCATCATGTCTAAGTCCTTTATAGTTATATACATCTAAAACAACGTATGAATCGCTTTGTCGAAATATTTTTCAAAGTATTCATGTCTATGGATACCTTCTTCATCAGTAATAAACGTTAAAGTCGAATCATCATTGACCAGCTTCTCTTTCACCAATTCAAACGCTTCATACGTATTCGGTACCATCCATTTTAAAATATTAGGATATTCTACCCCTTCTTGCTCACCTACATACCAATAAATATGACGTGGATACTCTATTGATTTACTATTTTTAATGAAATCTAAAAAGTTCGGATACCACATAGAAGCAGACATTAAGATATAGCTACCAAATAAGTGTGGACGTGTTAATAAAGCATATAATGAGACTAACGCGCCGAAAGAGCCACCACCGATTGCTAAATATTCTGCTTCATCAAAGATATGATAATGTTCTTTAAGAAATGGTATTAATTCAAATTCCAATATATCTAAATATTGATCAGCATTTCCCGCATAATGTGCTTGATCAACTTTCTCTTCCCATGGTGTATACTCCCTATTTCTATCAACCGGTTCAATACCAACATACATAATATTTCTTGGCTTGTCTTCAATCAGTTTATTAAATATATAATCCCCATCTTGAACGATTACTGTCTTAAATGGTTTAGGATTTTGTTCATCATAACCAACTGGCATTGCCACCGTTACGAATCGATCATTCCATAAAAATTTTTGTACAACTTGCATAACTTTTCACTCCCGTTATATTCCCTTTTACAATTGAGAAACGTTATCATTTATTACATCATACCATAAATACCGTTAGTTATCATTTGCATATAAGATGTCTTTGTATCATGATAAAAATAATCTATAAATAAATTTAACAAGGGGTGTTATTTTTATGAAAAAAGCGCTAATCGTTCTTACAGAAGCATATGCAGATTGGGAAGTCAGTTACGTTGCTGCAGAACTCGCTATGTCGCACGGATTTGAAATCGATACAGTATCATTAGGTGAATCAACTGTGACATCTATCGGCCAATTGAAGACAATTGTTGACTATACAATAGATGACATTAAAGAGCCTTACGATGCTTTAATTATCATTGGCGGTAACAATTGGTCACAAATTGAAAATGAACATCTCGTACAACTCATTAAGACGTCATTAGACAACAATATTGTTGTAGGCGCAATATGTGCGGCCGTTGACTTTTTTGCACGAAATAGTTTACTTACGGGATATAAACATACAGGAAATGATTTAAACCAATGGACGACAGAAGAGAACTACAAAGCCTATACAAACGCATTAGACTTTATGAATGAAGATAGTGTCGTTGATAAGAACCTCGTCACAGCAAACGGATCTAGTGCAGTAGACTTTGCTTTTAATGTGATTCTTGCATTAGGACTTGTGGATTACAAAGAAGCTGAAAAACAAAAGTACTTTTATAAATCAGGTTATGTATCTTATAAGATGAAATACGGAGAAATCGGATAAGAAACGAAGAAATATAAAAATAACCTTTAAGGAGCGCTCAATATGACACAACATGAAAACATTGTCACGATTGCCGCAGAATGTGGTTTAGATATTCAACCTGAATCCATTACAATAAACGAATCAGGACTTGATTTTCAAGTAGCATTTGCTGAAGATAGACATGGTGTTGAATGGGTATTACGTATACCTAGAAGACCAGAAGTGTACGAGCGAACAGATTCAGAAAAAGAAACCGTAGACTTCATACAACAACATGTATCATTTGAAGTACCTAATTGGCAAATTCATAAAGAAACTTTAATTGCGTATCCTAAACTAACAGGCGTACCTGCAGCTACAATTGATCCTGAATTACAACAATACGTATGGGAAATAGAACATAAACCCGTGCCTCAGAACTTTGTTGATACCTTGGCAGAAGTACTTGTTGATTTGCATCGAATAACAGACGAAGAACTCGTTTCAAGTGAAATTAAGACGACAACGATTCAACAAATTAAACAAGATTATCAAGAGCGTATGCATAAAGTGAAAGAAACGTTCGGAGTCTCCCCTGATTTATGGAATAGATGGCAAAAATGGTTAGATAGAGATGAGCTCTGGCCAAATCATGTCACGATGATACACGGAGACTTGCACCCAGGACATATTATGGTGGATAAAGAAGCAAATGTGACAGGTCTTATAGATTGGACAGAAGCCAGTCACGCAGACCCCTCCAATGATTTCATGGGACATCACCGTGTATTTGGCGATGAAGGACTAGATGATCTGATAGAAGCTTATGATAAAGCAGGCGGTAAGACATGGCCACATATGAAAGAACATATTATTGAATTAAATGCAGTATTCCCAATGTTTATCGCTGAATTTGCAATTGACTCAGGAGAAGCGGCATATGAGAAGATGGCAAAGAAAGAATTAGGTGTTGAGGAATAAGATCGTATCAAAAAAGGTTAGCTCGTGTGAGCTAACCTTTATATATGTGTTGCAAAGAAATTATTTAAGATGGTTAATTGTTCCGGCACGCTATTTCTTGAAACTTCAGGATGTGACGTAATATGTTTATCTGCTAAGTTGATTTTGTAAATCTTAGATGCATCAATACAATCTGTCTGTTTATAATACAATTCGACATACTCACTACATATCACATATTTCGTATATTCATTGCTGTCATATAAATGCTGATTAATTTGAGGCACTAAATCGTCTTTCCTCAAATTCTTTAAAAACCTTCTATTCTTTTATAATTAAATCAATCATTTTTATAAATGTATAAAAATAGTCAGAGATTTTATGTACTTAAAATCGTAAATGGTTTTTGTTGTGTATATTCACTTAATAATAATGGTTATGTATTGCATGAAAGATTAAGAATTACAAAGGTGGAAAAAATTTAAAACCTAGCTTAAAAACAGGGTATTTTTATGTAAATAAATGATACTATGATAAATAGTTAAATAAACTTGTAGGAGAATGAAAAATGAAGAAATTAATAAGTATTAGTATATTAAATTGCATATTATTAGCTGGATGTGGGAACAGCACTTTAGATAAAGACTATTTAAACATAGCGCACAGAGGCGCAAGTGGTTCTAAACCAGAACATACATATGCATCTTATGATAAAGCAATAAATCAAAATGCAGATTATACAGAGTTAGATTTACAAATGACTAAAGACAAAAAATTAATCGCAATGCATGATAATAAAGTAGATAGAACTACAAATGGAACTGGATTAGTTAAAGATAAAACTTTAAAAGAAATAAAAAACTTAGATGCTGGATCATGGTTTGATAAAAAATATAAGAATGAAAAAGTACCAGAATTAAATGATATTTTGAATAAGTATAAAGATAAAACTAATTTTTATATTGAAACTAAACATCCAGATATGTATCCAGGAATGGATGAAAAACTAATAAAAGATCTAGAAAATAATGATTTGCTTAAAAAAGAAAGTTTAAAAAATGGAAACTTAATCATTCAATCATTCTCTGAAACGAGTCTCAAAAATATACATAAACTAAATGAAAACATACCGTTAATTCATTTAATAGATGATAAAGACGTAAATAAATTAAACGACAAAGAATTGGAAAGACTATCTAAATTCACATACGGACTTGGTTTCAATAAAGATATTATTAATGAAGAATTAGTAGAAAAAGTACATAAACACGGATTGAAAGTTCATGTCTTTACACTAAATAATGAAAAAGAAGTTAAAGAAATGAAAGATATTAATGTTGACGGTGCTTTTAATAATAATCCTTAAAAAAGATTATTTAAATAAACAACTAAATCCACTTTAATTGTTTGGTCATCTTAGTGTTGTAATTCTTATAGATTTGATTTCTCTTCCTAATGTAATTAAAATATAATCTAAACTTTGAAATGGGCTGGTAGCATATTTGCAAATTCTTTATAATAAGACCATTATTTATTTCTTTATTTCTTTATTAATTAACTCACCAATATACTTAGAAGATTCGCCTTGTTCTAAACTACAAAATCTTATCAAGATAAAATTCATCAATTTTATCTTGATAAGATTCTTTAATTAAATCTATGTCTTTCAAACTATCAGCTAAATCAAATGGATCATCAAAAATCGGTCCTGGTAAGTCATTAGCATAATCTAAGTAAAATCCTCTTAGATCTTTATCATATTTTTCAATGTCATATGCAAAGAAAAATTGTGGTCTTTTTAAAATACCATAATCAAACATTACTGAAGAATAATCTGTAATTAACGCATCAGTAATAAGATACAATTCTGAAATATCATCATAATCAGAAACGTCAATTGCAAAGTTTTCATATCCAGATAAATCTATAGCATTTGATATTAAATAATGCATTCTTAACAAGATAACATATTCATCGCCAATACTTTCATAAAGGTTTTCTAAGTTGATTTTTAATTCAAATAAGTACTGACCTTTCTTGATAAACTCATCATCTCTCCATGGTGGTGCATACATTAATACTTTTTTACCTTCTGGTATATTCACATTTTCTCCTATTTTAGAAATAAATTCTTCATCATTTGCATGTGTAACAAGCAAATCATTTCTTGGATAACCAATTTCTAAAACTCTTTCTTCATCCATCCAAAACGCTGATTCAAAAATTTCTGAAGAATAATGGTTAGGTGAAACTAAATAATCCCACCTAGATGTTTCCATATGGAAGTTTCTTTTATATTGTGGTGTTGTTGTACCCGGCATTCTTACAACTTTTATATCATTTGCTAGTCTTTTCAATGGTGTCCCATGCCAAGTTTGAATGTATTTTTGATTTTCTTTTTTACTTAACGTTAATGGTAAGCTTGCATTATTCACCCAAACTTTAGCTTTAGAATAAGCTTTATAGTATTCTAATGAGCCCTTTTTAATTTTTAATGGATTACCTGGTATTTCTGATTTACTTGGATTTTTAAGTATCCATACATATTTATAGTCTGGATAGTTTTTCAACATATATTCATAAATATATTTAGGGCTATCACTATAATTTTTACCACCAAAAGTTTCAAATACAATTAAATTATCGTCAGCATTGGATTCACTATCAAATAATGAATAAATTGATTTATTCTTACTTTTCGATCTAAGTACTATGTTCTTAATATGTCTTGAATATTTTCTAAACTTAATAACTCTTTAAATCCAAGTTTTAGTTTTTTTAACCGTAATAAGAGCATTTCAAGTTGAAATAGAAATTTCCCTTCATTTAGATTAGGAAAATTCAGCTCTTTTGCTATTTTACTTTACAGAGTACTATGTTTTACATATCGAGATTGAATATCTATTTGACTAGGATTAAATTCTTTAATAATTTTAACCTTCATCTTGTCTATTAAAAACTTTCTATGAACTTTATTTTTATTTCTTTTTAATGAATCGAAGAAACTCTTAGTATATTCAACAAATAGTTTATCAAGTTCTTGTTCAGTTAACACTTTTGTTTTAAATGGATCGTAAACTTCACCACGATAATAAAATGGGAAGTTGAATATTCTAATAAAATCATTTACATGAGATGCATAATCAATAATAAATGAATTATCAGTATAAATTTCTAACTCTTCATTAAATTTAACGTTATATTTTTTTGCGATACTTGTTTTAAAAATAATGTTGCAGGCTGAGTTCTTTCTCAAGAATGAATTAGCATTTGTTTCATATTTATATCGTTTTACTTTTACTACATTTTGGTTAATATATTGTGGTTTTCGTAATGTGAATTTATGAATTGGTGCAATTAATGCATCAAGTCCACCAATATTCTTTAAGTAATACACAATTGCATAAGAAGCAAGTTCATCATCAGCATCTAAAAACATAAAGTAATCATTATTTACATTCTCAATAGCTTTATTTCTTGCTTTTGCATGACCTTGATTCTTATCAAAATTAATAATTTGTACATCTTTATCATAAGTTTCTAATTCTTTTAATAATATTTCAGTAGTCTTATCTTCTGAACCATCATTAACAATAATCACATCAAAATCTTGATTTCTTTGATTTTTAAGACTTCTTATACAACCCTGAATATATTCCTCTTTATTGTAATATGTGATTATGACTGTTAATTCATCCATTCTATTTCTCCTTATCTACTCTAACTAGTTAAAAATTGAATTTACATTTAAAACTAAACATTTTAATTCTAGGAATACCTAACTTCAGAATAATTTTGAACTATTCTTCTTTGTGTTTAATTTTTAAGATTTTAAAATTACTAATAACGTAAGAATGCAACCTTACATAAACTATTAAGGTTGCTTAATATTAGTATTTTATTTTAATAGAAAATATAATCAGTATATTTTATAAGTAAAGATCTACTACTCTAATTCAGCTTCTTTTACTTCTCCATCTCTAATTTCTATGTAATCTTGCATAATATTTTGAATATAAATCAAAATTGATATTGATACTAATGACATACTCATGACTTTTATAAATTTACTCATTATTACTCCTCTTCTCCCGTTATTTATATCTCTATAACTACTTTTATTTCCTTGTATTTATGAAAGTTTCGATGGTTCTATGTAATCTCACACAAATTCAAAATAATATTTAAACAAAAGAATTACATAATATAATTATACCATGCTTCTAACAAATACTTACATATATTTTAAATTTAGCAATTTTTTTATCAATTGAATTTTATTATTTTATTTACTAATTTCTCTATTTTAGATTTGACAAAATCAAATTTAGTATTTTGATATTTAATGTTTTCTACTACATATTTGCTAGTTTATTATTATAATTCCTTAAAAATAAATCAGAATATAATAAAATTATTTCTTCCCCTCCAGTCTTTATAATGTATAAAACCCATCCTAGTTGAGTTCAAATCTGTTCCATGATTATTAAAGATAAAACTCGATCTAAGATATAAAAATAGAAAATATTTTAACATTGAATATTTAGTAAAAAATCTATATTTACAATTTTATGAAATGTATAAATAAAAAAGGTCAGGACAAAAATAATGTCCTAACCTTTGAATATTGAAAACCTAACTAATTTAGATTAATTCAGTTCTTTTAAATTTGAGTATAAATGCTCTTTATATCCTACATGTTTAAAATAAAAGTCATTATATAAATTATATATACTTCCATTAATAGTAAATTCATTTTTTATTTCATCAGAAATGTATTCTATTAAATCATCACTTTTAGTAAAAAGTCCACTAAACTTAGAAACATCAAAATCTAATTTATTATAAATATGATTACCACTTAAGAAATAATCATAATCTGGCATATAAAATACAATCTTTGTCATCGATTTGATAAAATCAAACATATAAGATGAGAAATCAGTAATAAATAATTCATAGTCATTTATATCAAAGTCATCGTGTGCTTTTAAAATATTAATATTACTTTTTTCAGTTCTAAATAAGCTTGATTGTTCCATAAATATCGGATGCAATTTAACATCTAATGTATATCCGTTTTCACTTAATATGTCATTTAATTTTTCAGAATTGATTATATTATTAATTCCATTATAGAAATCTGATTTAATAAAATTATCTGCATCTATAGTTCTTGTTAACCCTGTACTTTCATTTATTAGTGATTTTCTCCAAGATGGGGCTAATAATATCTTTTTCTTCTTTTTCTTTGGTTGAATTTCATCGAGTCTAGGCATCCCTGATTCGATTAAATCATTTTCATTATAGCCATAATTTGCTATTAGATTTTCTTTTTCGAATCTACTTGAAATAACAAATTTATCAAAGTTAGTTACATGTTTACCATATAACCAAGGAGTATGAGCATTTAATACTCCATGTTGCAAATAAACTAACTTATATTTCATATCGGAATAAAATAAATTATTTGCTCTATATGATAAAGGCGAGTATTCAGTAAATTCTTTGAAAGAAGTTAAAATTAGGTCAGAATATACATATAATATTTTATGCTTTAGCGATCCATAAATAACCGTATTTTTAGATGGAAACTGTTTTTTTCCTACATCTTCTTTTCGTATAACATAATATCTATTTACACCGTCTTTTTTCTTTAAATCATGAATGAATTGATAATAAGCATTATCTAATACTCCTATACGATCATTATATAGCCATATCTTTCGTTTATTCATAACTGGTTTAATAAATTTTTTTACTTTATCAAATTTCGCAAGATTTTCTTGCCCTTTAGTAATCATTAATTTATTTTGGTGATTTAAAACATTAGTAGCTAATGACTTATTTTTATTCCTTTTTAATATAGAAATTCTAAATGGATTACTGTCATATTGAATGATATTTTTATTAGTTATAACATATTTTGAGCCTAAATGAGTTTTAAATATCACATTTTTGTCAAACCAATGTAAGGGTTTATATGTGTATTTATTTATTCTTAGTTTAAATTCATATTCTCCTTCATCGCTTAAAGGTATTTTGAAGTCAAAATCTTTAAATTCAGCTATGTTTATCCTTGTTTTATAATAACCAGCCGGAGAAGAATTTAAGGGAATATTAATTTCTTTTCCTTTATTACTTATAACCAATTCAGTGTCATTCATCTGTTCTAATAATGGCGCTTTTATAAAGCCAATAAAACGAATTGAATCATCTTCAAATTTAATTTTATTAAAAATAAGTGTAGAGTTTTGATAATCTCCAATTTTATAACCTTCTGAAAAGAATGTAACACCATTATATGATGTATTCTTATACTCAATATCATTCTTAAATGTCTTTAAGAAAAATAATTTATGATAATAATCCATTAATGGCTTTTGCATGATAGTTCTAACTTCAATATGCTTAAATATCTCAATCATTCTATTAGTCCATATTTGATAGTCTTTTTCATTTAAATGATATGGGAACAATGTATTTTGTAAAAGTCTCCAGTTCAATTCATAGAGTATTAAACCTTGTACATATTGTGGTACTTTATCCATTCTTTTTAAAGAAGTATTGATTAAATTTTCGAAGAAATCAATTAACATATCTTTAATATTAACTGGACTTTTATAATAATCAACAGCTGAAGAATGACCAATATTATAATGATACCCACCATTTTTTGTATTAATCACTTGATTTTTTCTCAGAATCATTTGAGTATTAAAATATGCATCTTCTGCATAATGTAGGTCTTCATTAAAATAAATTCTTTCTTTCTCATCTAAGTTTTTAATCGCTATATTCATAGTACTTTGATTAATGAATGGATGATTTATAATATCATATATATTGTCTTCCCCTTTTTTATTAAAAACTTGATTTCTAACATGCGGCAGTAATTTATTACCTATCTTTCTATAAAGTGGATAAGTTAAGATATCTGCACTATTTTGATATTTATTGAAGGTTTTTATAACAGTTTTTAAAGTATCATCTGTAATTAAATCGTCAGCATCTAAAAATAAAATGTATTTACCATGAGCTAAATCTAATCCTCTATTTCTTGTAAAAGATACTCCCCTATTATTATGATAAAAGTAACTAAAGTTATCATACAACTCAGAATACTTTCTACAAATCTCTTCACTATTATCTGTTGATCCGTCATTTATTAATAAAACCTCATATGTTTGATTAGGTTCTAACTTTTGATTAATTATAGATTCAATAGTTGTTTCTAAAAATGATTCTGCATTATATACAGGTACTAACACTGTAATATCATATTCGAATTTCATTTAATCGTCCTTTCTAAAATTTAAATACAAATTATTTTCTAATTTAACTGAACTTTAAAGTCTGATAAAAGCATATTTAATATCATCAATTGTTCTGGTACTGTGTTAGGTGATACTTTTGGATGTGCAGTAATCATGTCGTCTTTCATATTTATTATATTAACCTTGTCAGAATTTAATCTTAAAGACTGTTCATAATATGCTTCTACATTTTCACTACAAATGATTACTTTTTGAAATTCATTAGATTTTTCCAAATTATTGTTTATATCTGGAACTAAATCTTCTTTTCTTAAATCTTTTAAAATTCTACGATCATTGCCATATAATTTACCACCTATATTAATTATCGGGTCAACTGCCAATGTCTTATAATCCATATCTGAGCCATGATAGATTGCTCCAGCTCCACCTCTCGATACACCATATAAAATCACATTTTTTTGTTCAATATCTAATTTTTCTTGAACTTGAATAATAGCTTCTTGAATTTCATTTTCATAGTTTGAATAGTTTACAGTATTAATATAATGTGAACCATGCGAAACATTTAAATCCATTATTCTCATAGTATATACATTTTTCGCCAAACTTCTTTCTATATCCTCAAAAAAGGGTGGGATCATTCTGTGAGGTATTTTTGCACTATCATATTGCTCTGCTCCAGGCATTTTTGCAAATATAACTAATAATTTTTTTGTTGCCTTTTCATTAATTTTTCTACCACTTGGTTCGTTAAATCTATATAAAACATCTTTATATTGATCAAACCTATGAGCTTTTGTAAATAATTTATATACTTTGTTTCTTTTACAAAATTGTGAAATATTATCTTTATGCAATGAAAGTACATAATCATTTCTCAGTAGCTCTTTATATTTAATTTTGACATTATTGTTTTTCCTTGCAATTTCTAATATATTCTTTTCAGAATTAGTATCTATAAATATTCTTTCTTGTCCGTTAAACTTAATTTCCTCATTCAACTTAAAAATTTCCATAATTACTCCTTTTGTACATTTAAGAAATTACATAAAAAACATATTTTATATTAATTATGAAATAAGAACTTAAAGTAATATTATTTTAAAGATCCCATTTTATAACCGTTTTCCCCCAAGATGTAGATAAATCAGATTCAAATGCATCAATTGCATCACTCAAAGTACGTACCACTAATTCATTACCTTTTAATAAAGACAATTTTTCTATTATATCAGGATGTTTTTTGTAAAAATCTACTACATCATTAAAATCTTTCGCACTACTTCTACTACTTCCAATCATTGTTATACCTTTTTCCAAAACTAATCGAGTATTCACTTCAATTGGATATTCACTTACTCCCATCAAAGCAATACTCCCCTCAGGAGTTAGTAAATTAATGATTTGATCAACTGCAGATTGACTTCCCTTGCCACCTACACATTCAAAACCATGATTTATAAACAAATCTTGAGGGATATGATTAATATGAAATACTTCATCTACAAATGAAAAATGACTTAATTTAAAATCTGTCTTCCCAAACACATAAATTTTAGTATCTGGATATAGTTTACGTAATAAAACTGCTGTTATAAATCCGAGACTCCCATCTCCCCATATACCAAAGCTGTCATGCATGTTAATTGATTTGTTTTTAAATCTTTGTATAGCATGCCAACTGACTGACACTAGTTCAGAATATGAAACAACACTTAAATCAATTTCATCAGGTAATTCAACAATTCTATCATGCTCCATAAAGATGTAATCTTGCATAAAACCATCAAATCCACTTGATCTAAATTTACTACTAGGCAAATAATTTTCACTAATAATTTCACTTTTTTCGGTAGGTGTATTTGGTACCATAACTACTTTTTTACCAATTTTATATATACCTTTAGAATCATAAACTACTTCTCCAACACCTTCATGGATTAAGGACATTGGTAATTTTTTTTCTAATACTTCTTCATTACGACTACCTGTGTAGTATCTTTGATCTGCTACACAAATAGATAGGTATAATGGTCTAATGATAACATTCTCACTCTTAATATCTTCATTATTGTATGTTATCTCAAATTGACGTGGAGCAACAAGCTGATAAACTTGATTAATCACTGAGCATTCCACCTTTAATAATCGAATTAGCTACTTTCAAATCATAAGGTGTTGTAATTTTTATATTGTATAATTCTCCATCAACTAATTTTACTTCTTTATTTGAAACAACCAAAATTTTACATGCATCAGTTAGAACTTTTTTATCTTCATCAGATAATTCATTGTAACACTCTTGCAATAGTTTAATATTAAATGATTGTGGTGTTTGCCCTTGGTACATCTGGTCTCTCAAAGGCACTTCTTTTATATTATCGCCGTCTTCCGAAACAATAATAGTATCCGTTGCAGGTATTACAGTATCGACTGCATCATATTGCAAAACTGCATCTATATTCTCTTTTATTATACGTCTTGTTAAGAATGGACGAACTGCATCATGAGTTATAATCACATCTTCTTTTGTAATTGGGTTATGCTCTGAAATATTTGTTATGATATTCATAATTGTTTCATTACGATCTTCCCCACCCTTAATAACCACTACTTTATCATCACTAATATTAAATTTACTTAGAGTATCTTCAGTATGAGAAATCCATTTTTGTGGAGTAGCAATATAAACTTTATCAAATTCTTTAGTTAATAAAAATTTTTCAATTGTATGAACAATTATTGGTTTACCATCTAAATCTAAAAACTGTTTTGGTAATGGAACATTCCCCATTCTAGTACCAATTCCCCCGGCTAATATACCTGCATATATCATTATAAAAATACCTCCGTTTTTTCTCTATAAATATTATAAAAACTACATTTAATTAATTAATGAACTTTACCCCTAATTTTTGCGTATTGAAATAATTTTAAAGAGTAATGAGCTCTTTAAAATAACTTTGAAAGTATATACTAGTTGAAATATTATTGCTTAATGATATTGAATTAAATTTATTCATTCTTCGATAACCACACGGACTCTTCATATGCATAAACTGCTTCTTGGTAGTTGTAGCTTCGTGGTAATATACCTTTTTTGATTGCTTCATTATATGCGTTCATCTTTGTTTGCTCGTCTTGTTTGCTATATATAATCTCAGCCAAATCTTCTTGTGTCTTTATATTGAACTCTTTATCATGTTTCTTTTGAGTTTTTTCTTTTTTCTTAGCTGCTTGTTCTGTTTTTTCCTGTTTTGTACCTTTACTATCCTTCGTATCATTATCAGATGTCATCATATAAATTGCCGACAGTACTGTTAGACAAAAAATAGTCGCTACAAGAAGTATATTTTTCAATGATCTACCTCTCCCCTATGTAAATATCATCATTATTATTAAACTACAAATTATTACATTTGTAAATTTGATTTTTACAATTTTAATTTTAATTTTACATTTCAACATTATTAAATCTATTACCCTAAACATTTTAACTATATTGCAAGTATATTTATTACCGATCTACTTCCACCAAATTTAATTGTACACAAAAAAAGCAACCTTTCGTTTACTGAAAGGTTGCTTTTCGCTATTCTTCTTATTTCAAATTAAATTTCCCTTCGAACTCTTCAATCACATCATCCAATTCCTCAACGTCTAATGAGAAATACAGTTTCATTTTAGGTTCTGTTCCTGATGGTCTAACTGCTATAAATCCTTCTTCAAATATAAATTTGATAAGATCTGTTTGAGGCAACTGAATAGTGCTTGTCTCACCACTTTGTATATCATGAGATTCTTGTGTGATGTAGTTTTCTATATACAATGGTGTTAAATTGTCTAACTCAATTGTGTCTAACTGTTTAAAGTCATTCATAATTTGTTGGATTTTTTCTCGTCCTTCTACACCTTCAAATGTTGGTGAGAGTGTCTTATCTTTATACTGACCTAGTTCTTGATAAATATTGTCTAAAACATCTTTGAAAGTCTGATTATCTTGTGACAGTTGTTCTTTATATTTAATCAATAGTGCTGCTGTTTGTATCGCATCTTTATCTCTTGAGAAGTCTTCTACTAAATAGCCATGGCTTTCTTCGAAAGCTATAACTAGTTGTGATTGTTTTTCTTCTAATTGCTTTAATTGTTCTGAGATGTATTTGAAACCTGTTAACACATTAATTACTTCAATGTTCAATGATTGTGCTAATTTTTCACTTAAAGCACCTGTTACAACAGATTTAATCATGTATTTATGTGCATCGCTTGTTAATTGCGCATGTCTTAGTTTAATGAGTAATAGTCCAATCTCATTACCATTGAAATATCTTGTTGATCCGTCTTGATATCTTTCAACAATGCCGATTCTGTCGGCATCTGGATCAGTTGCGATAATGAGTTGCGCCTGTTCTTTCTCAGCTAATTGTTTACTTAAATCAAACGTATCTGCTTCTTCCGGATTGGCTATACGCACTGTTGGAAAATCACCGTTAGGTGTAGATTGTCTTTCTTCAACAACATAGTTTGTATATGACAAATCTTCAAGCACGTCAGACAATAAAGGCAGACTTGTGCCATGTAAACTTGTTAATATTGTTTTTGTTTCAGCTGATTCAAATGAACCAACAAGATTTTTAACCGCTGCTTTATAAGCTTTAGTTGTTTCATCTTTAAATGGTAAGATCAGTTTACGTTCTTGTAACGCTTCAAAGTCGTCTGTTTGTATATTTAATGGGTCTTCTACTGTATCAATATAACGGCTTAATTCTAATGAAGGCTCTGTTAATAACTGGCCACCATCTGAACCATATACTTTGATTCCATTATAATTCTTAGGGTTATGGCTTGCCGTAATCATAATACCCGCAGTTGTTTTCAAGTGTCGTACTGCGAATGATAGTTCTGGTGTTGATTTGTACGTTTCTGGCAAAATAACTTCAATACCATTGGTACCTAATACTTTCGCGATTTCTATCGCAAATTCTTGAGATAAATGACGTGTATCAAAATGAATAACGATTTTAGGCGTATTTGAAATATGCGTTAAATATTTAGCTAAACCTAGCGCAAACTTTTGAATCGTGAATTTATTCAATCTACCTGGTCCTATACCGAAGGTACTTCTAATACCAGCTGTTCCAAATGATAAGACATCTGTAAATCCAGTTGCTACTTCTTCTTCTGTTTGAACGTTATGAAACTGTTCAACTAAACTTTCAGATATTCTTTGTTCCCATTGTGCTCTCAAAGTTCTAGCTCCTTTACTTAAATATCTAATGTTTGAATATAGCGTTTAATTTCATCACGCATTTCTTCATCTTTCAATGCGTACTCTATCGTCGTCTTCACAAATCCAATTTTTTCTCCGACATCATAGCGTTGTCCTTCAAAATCATACGCATAAACTTTATCATCTTTATTTAAACGTTCGATCGCATCTGTTAATTGAATTTCTCCGCCACTACCTTCGGTTTGATTCTCAAGATAATCAAAGATTTGAGGAGATAAAACGTATCTACCCATAATCGCTAGATTAGATGGCGCAGTTCCTTGTTCTGGTTTCTCCACAAAACGATTCACTTCGTATAAACGATCATCTTGTGAATTCGGGTCAATGATGCCATAACGATGTGTTTCTGATTCAGGTACCGTTTGTACACCAATTACTGATTTGCCTGTTGCTTCGTATTGTTCCATTAATTGTTTAATAGCTGGATTATCCGATTCAACAATGTCATCACCTAACAGCACAGCAAATGGTTCATTTCCGATGAATTGCTTCGCTGTGTGAATCGCATGGCCTAATCCTTTTTGTTCTTTTTGTCTGACATAGAAAATATTCGCTAATTCTGTTGAATATTGAACTTTATCAAGTAATTCAAGTTTGCCTTTTTCATACAATGTTGTTTCAAGTTCCTTTTGAATATCAAAATGATCTTCAATCGCGCGTTTATGTTTACCAGTTACAATGATAATATCTTCAATTCCAGCACGTGACGCTTCTTCTACGATGTATTGAATTGTTGGTTTATCTAATATTGGTAACATTTCTTTAGGCATTGCTTTTGTAGCAGGTAAAAATCTTGTTCCTAAGCCAGCAGCAGGGATAATTGCTTTTTTTATTTTAGTCATAATAATCTCCTTTACTTAAATACATTTATAAATTCTTGTTTAGATTTTTCTTTATAGTAATTGAAATCAAATTCTTCAAACGATTTATTTCCTTCTAGATGTATCATAAGTCCATCTACAAGACCTTCCACACTGTTTTCTGTAATTATCGCTTGATTTTCATTTAAATATTCAGTTGTTTCTTTTAAATTCACTGTTATTACATCAGTATTTAAAGCTAAAGCTTCATATACTACTAACCCTAAACCTTCATAATTTGAAGATAGAACGAAAGCATCCACATGATCTAATAAAGGATATGGATTGTTTATGCCACCTAGAATTACAATATTTTCCTTTGCAACTGAATCTCGAACCCATTGAATTGTTTGAGATTTTAAAGGTCCATGTGGACATACCATAATTAAAAATACATTTGGATTTTCAATATAGACCTTTTCAAATGCAGCTATTAACTTATCGTGGCCTTTTTGATAATCATATCTTCCAATATTCATGTATACTTTAATTTCTGGATTATACAAGGCATCGAGCATTCTACATTTTGAAACCCTCATCTGATTATATAATTCCACAGAATTAACAATAGGATCCTTCTCATTTAAATTAAAGTATTCATCGATTACATCTTGGTTATTCACAAATAAATGTTTGAACGTTTCTGTTAACTCTCTATCTTTTAAGAAATCTTCATAAAGTCCAGTAATAGAGTTTACAATACTTTTTTCTATTTTATCTTTTTGAGTTACTAATGTTGATTTTGAATGTTCTTCTTTAGTTTCCAATTGCTTTATAGACTCAGTTATATTTTCCGTCAATACTGTTTGTTCTGGATAATCCTGTATTATTTTATCATCTAGCTGTTCTTGATCTAAATTTGCAAAATCCAAATACATATTTTCATTATAAGCATAATCAACATGAACATTATCAATCGATTCTAATAAATTTTCTTTTGCTAGTTTTCTTGTTCTTTGTTCTCCTAGGAAATTATTTACAGTGACTATTTTATTAGAAACTTGTGGTAAATGATTGATAAGATTTGCTTTTAAATTTCTATGAACAAGTACGATTTTATTGGCTTTTTCATATGCACCATAGATAATTTTTTTACTAAAATTCTTTTTAGCTTCGTACTCAGCAAACATATCAGTATGCACCCAGATAGCAGTATTTGTATCAATATGTCGCATCATTTCAGCACTTTTTCTTTCAAAGCCAGTATAATGAATAAACCAATCTATTTTTAAATCACCAAATAGTCTACTAAATTCTTCTTTGAAAATTCTGCTTAAATCTTTTTCCATACCTTTAATTTTGAATTTTTCGTTCCATAAATATCTTTTCATCAGCAATCTATCTTTAATACTACCGTTTATTTCTCCAACTGTTGGATAAAAATGAACGTTTTCAGGTAAATCTAACAAGCGATAATAATGTTCTTTTTTTACCTTATCTTTTTCAAAGAAACAAATATAATTTTTTTCTGTAGTATCAATATTTTCTAATGTGTTGATTAAAGCAGTCGTAATACCATTACTCCAAAATCCTCCACTAACAATTACTACTGTTTCTTTACCATTATGAAGATTATGTTCTTCAATCGTTAAATCATCTTTATCTAAAAACATATGATTAATAATGATTTTAGGCGCATCTATCTTGTCATACTTATTATATTCATTTTTAAATTCTTGATAATCGATTTGTTGCGGAATTTGTTCAACTTGCTTTAACAATCCTTCTAAGCTGTTTGATTGTATAAATGGGTATAATGATAAATCGTCATATAAACCTCTATTTTCTTTATAATCTTTATAATCATAAGTATAAAGTATAACTGGTTTACCTAAATTCACGTAATCGTACATTACTGATGAATAGTCTGTGATAAGACAATCAGTGACAGCTAGAAATTCATATGTCTCAATGTTAGACGGGAATGGTTTAACTTTCTCGTATGAATCTGGAATAATAGTTTTTTCAAATGGATGAAGTTTTACGTATAGCACTGTATTTTCATCTAAATTTTCTTCAAAATATGTAATTAACTTTGTAACATGTTGAGAATTCTGTACACTACCAATATTCCCTCTCCATGTAGGCATATATGCTAGCATTTTTTTATTATTTAAATTGAAATCATTTCTATTCTGATTTCTTTTCTCTTCATCAAAAAAGACACTATTTCTTGGAGAAGGACCAACTATAAATTTACCGTTATAGACATTGTTTAAATGATGTGTCCTTGCCAATATTTCCATTGTTTTTTGATTATTAACATATATTCTATCAGCCATATAGAAATTTCTCTGCACATTAGCAATATCTACTACTTTAGGAATATCTTTCCCCATATGTTTTAAAGGCGTTCCATGCCAAATGATATAATACTTCTGTCCTTCTCTCTTATTAAAGAACGGATAAAATGTCGTATCATTTATTAAATATTCACAAGTAGCCATTAATTCGTAGTATTGATTGGACATATGTTTTACAAAATTAATTCTCTTTAATTCTGACTTATCAAATAATAACTCAATATCTTCAGTATCTTTTAAGGAAACATAAATTTTAAAATTAAGTTTACTATTATTTAACAACTCTTTTATCATGTAATAAATATGCCCACTATATGTATCTCCATGCACCGCTTCAAAAAGAATATTTCCTTTTTTAATTTTTTTATTACGTCTTGCATTTATATATATTAACTTACCTTTATTTTTTTTATAATTATTATACTTCTTTAAAACTCTTTTTTTCATTTTTTCCTCTTCTTTCTAATAAATTGTTATCTATTATAATTTCAGGAAATTCAGTCAAACAAGATCAACATAGTCAATCGTCTGTCGCTTATTCTATTCCTCTTTATACTCACCATTTTTAATTTCCAAATAATCTTGAACTATATTTTGTATTTTAATTAATATGTATATTAAAACCGTTGCGATGCTCATAAATTTGAAAAATAACTTCATATTCCAGTCCCCTTATCCAATATTTCTTTATTTATAATTTTGTAAAATATCAAGTGAATATTATGAAATATTAACTACTATTTCTATTTATAAAACAACATAATACTAAAAGTGTTTTCAGAAATAGGGAAAATAATACATTTTACATACTTTAATTATATCATTAAAATTCAAAAGAAAAAGATAATTATTTAAGATTGCAAAATTAAAAATCACTCTACTCAATCAATTAATAATATACATTTGTTTATTTATATTTATTTAATATTATAGTTAAATAAATATAAAACACCTTTAAAATAATATGAAATTGACTAAATTAACTGGTCATTAATGAATGATGTGTTACATGTTTTAAAATTATTATAAAATTTTCCCATCCATCACTTCTCCTGTATCATCTTATTATGCGTCACGCGGTTGTCAAAATTCTTAGCGATATTAATCTTATAATCTGTATGTTTGTCATAATCCGTTCCATACACGCAAGCATACAAGATATCCATCAAGAAACTGATGGAATCTCGTGTTGTGAAGTTACTGATTTTGGAATACAACTTTTCTCTTGTTGATATGCGTAATGTACTGTCTGCGTATTTGGTTACTGTATTTTCACCAAGACTTGTCAGTCCGATAATTGGAATATGCTTTTTCTTTAACATCGGTAATAATTTCAAGATGCTTTGATTTTCACCACTATATGAAATGAAGATGGCACATGTATGTTTCGACGACTTTTCTATTTCAAAATGGGGTTCGAGTGCGCAGAGCTTAACGGTCTTGCCAATTTGATTCATTCTCATTTCAAAGTCTTCACATATCATTAAATTATGATACAGTCCAAAGATTTTGATGGTTTCCGCTTCGTTTAAATACGCGACTGCTTTATCCAATTCTTGATGATCTATTAAATGCACGGTGTCGTCTATCGTTGTTTGATTGAGTCGTGCTAATTTATGGCTAATGGACATGTTATTATCTGATGCATCAAATGGGAAGTTTGCGTCTATTGATTCATAATGTCTGTTTAAGTATTCTACTTCTTCTAAATAATGATCCTTTAACTCTAACCAACCGTCATATCCTAACTTTTTAGCTATGCGAATACCAGTAGAAGGATGTGTATATGTTTCTTTAGATATTTGATTTAACGTCTTGGACTTAATCTTCTCTCTTTCTTCAAACAAATATTGAATGATACTTTGTTCTGCTTGCGAAAATATATCTTCTTTCATTCTTTCTGTTAAAAGCATATAAATATCTCCTTTTGTAAAAAGTCATTACAAAAATTCCATTTATTTTCAGGAAATTTGTAAATGTCATTTGATAATGCCCGATTTGCCTTTTTAATGATTACTTCTATTTTATACTTAACGTGTATAAGAAAGAAAATATTAGGAGGTCATTATAATGGAAAAAGGGATAAAAATTGTAACTATCGGTGGCGGCAGCAGTTATACGCCTGAATTGATGGAAGGTTTTATTAAACGTTATGAATCTTTACCTTTAAGTGAAATTTGGTTGGTAGACATTCCTGAAGGTAAAGAGAAATTAGAAACTGTCGGCAAAATGGCGCAAAGAATGTGGGATGCTTCTCCATATGATGTCACAGTACATTTATCATTAGATAGACGTGAAGCTTTAAAAGATGCTGATTTCGTTACGACTCAATTTAGAGTGGGTTTATTAGATGCTAGAATTAAAGATGAACGCATTCCTTTATCGCATGGCTTCTTAGGTCAAGAAACGAATGGTCCAGGTGGTATTTTCAAAGCGTTAAGAACAATTCCTGTCTTATTAGATATTGTCGAAGATATGAAAGAACTTTGTCCAAATGCATGGTTAATTAACTTTACAAACCCAAGTGGTATGGTTACAGATGCTATCGTACGATACGGCAAATGGGAAAAAGTACTTGGTCTATGTAATGTACCTGTGAATAGTTTGATTAATGAGCCGGAAATGCTGAATGTTGGTGATGGAGAACTTACGCATCACTTTGCAGGGTTAAACCATTTTCACTGGCATCGAGTTAAAGACGCAAATGGTCATGACGTGACTGATCAATTAAATAAACAATTAGTTGAAGATGCATCATCGTTACCTTCTAATATCTTTGATGTACCATTTTTCGAAGAACAATTACAACACATGCAGCTCATTCCATGTGGTTACCATAGATATTACTACCGTGCAGAAGAAATGCTTGAACATGCACTTAAAGAATACAATGATCCAGAAATCGGTACGCGTGCTGAACAAGTTAGACAAACGGAAAAAGAATTATTTGAACTCTATAAAGATGAACATCTCGATCATAAACCAGAACAATTAAGCGAGCGTGGCGGCACACATTATTCAGATGTCGCATGTGAGACAATTGCATCTATCGCTTCAAATAAAAATACACATGTAGTTGTATCGACTGTTAATAAAGGTGCAGTACCAGACTTAGCACCTGATGATGTTGTAGAAGTGTCAGCATATATCAACGCGACAGGTGCACAACCAATCGCATTCGGTTCCCTACATCCAGCAGAACGCGGATGGTTACAAGTAATGAAGAATATGGAATTATGTGTAGAAGAAGCAGCCGTTACAGGAGATTACGGATTACTATTACAAGCATTTATTATCAACCCATTAATTCAAAGTGGCGAATCTGCGAAACAAGTGATGAATGAATTACTCATTGCTCATAAAGCATACTTACCACAATTTGCAGCAACAATCGCTCAATTAGAAGCACAAGGTGTCACAATTAAAGATGACAAAGCAAGAGCATTGAGCGCTGAAGCAACATTGAAGGAAGTGTAAGTAAGAGTATAGGAGTCTTGGATGAAGCGTGAGGCAGAATGATGTCTCACGTTTTTTTGTGTATGTGTGTGAGTGTGAATGTCGTGCGCTAACGATCTTGTTTGTGATTCTTGAGCGTTAGAATTTCTAACGATCTTGTTTTTCACTCTTGATCGTTAGCGGCCACCCTCTATATACAAAAAAGCCGATTGTACTCCTGCACAATCGGCTTCATTATTTTCCTATATAATAATATTATCTATTAATCTTGCTTGGCTAAATTTAACGGCTAGTGAGATAAAGATTTGTCCTTCTATTGTATGTTGTTCTTCTAATTCTGGATAACTATAAATTGCGACTTCTACGATATCTCCGCTCACGTTACTTTCTAAATATTGCGTGATGGTTTGTATTAAGACATCACTATTTCTTTCGCCTTCGTCATATTTCTTCTTAGCTAATGCTAAACTTTTAGATAAATGTACGGCTTCTTTTCTTTCTTCTTCTGTTAAATAGATATTTCTTGAACTTTTTGCTAGTCCGTCTGCTTCTCGCACGATATCTATTGGTACAATTTGAATTGAGTGGTTAAAGTCTTCTACCATTTTTTCTATTATAGCAAGTTGTTGTGCGTCTTTTTTACCGAAGTACGCACGTGTTGGTTGAATAATATTAAACAGCTTGTTAACGACTGTTACAACGCCATCAAAGTGACCTGGTCTCTTCTTACCTTCAAGCACTTGTGCTAAACGACCTACTGTAATCGTCATCTCTAGTTCTCCTGGATACATTTCTTCAACTGTTGGATGAAATACATAATCTACGCCAATTTGTTTAAGCTTCTGTAAATCAGATTCAAATGGTCTTGGGTAATCATCAAAGTCTTCATTAGGACCAAATTGTAATGGATTTACAAAAATACTCACTGCAGTTACATCATTTTCTTCTATTGATTGTTTCATCATTTTTAAATGGCCATCATGCAATGCACCCATGGTTGGTACGAGTCCTATTGTTTTACCTTGAGATTTAAATTGAGATACGATTGAATTCATATCTTTAATTCGTTCTACTACTTGCGTCACTACTCTGTCTCCCCCATCACTTTCTTCTTATATGTGTGTGCTTCTGAAGGGAATGCACCACTTTTAACTTCTTCATGATATGCTTTTAGTGCGTCTATACCATTTGAAAAATCACCGTATTGTTTCACAAATTTAGCAATATGTTCTGAACCGTAATTTAATAAATCATGATATACGAGTACTTGACCATCTGTACCTTTTCCTGCGCCTATACCGATAACTGGAATTGTCAGTTGTTCTGTAATCACTTCTGCTAAATCACTTGGAATCGCTTCTAATACGAGCATCACTGCACCTGCTTGTTCAACTGCTTTCGCATCTTCTATGAGTTGTTCAGCTTCTCTTTTTGAACTTGCTTGTAATTTATAACCTGTAATGCCGACGCTTTGAGGTGTTAAGCCTAAATGAGATACGACTGGCACACCAATTTGAGTACAACCTTGAATCAATGTCGTATGCACACCTTCGATTTTTACAGCGTTTGCTTTAGTATCTTTATATAATTGAATCGCGTTTTTCATATCGGTTGTATGGTCGATACCGACTGCTCCAAAAGGTACATCAACGATTACGTAACTATCTGGTGCACCTCTTCTAACAGCTTTCGCATGATGTATCATATCTTCCATTGTCACTTCGACTGTACTATCGTAGCCCAACACAACCATTCCTAAAGAATCGCCTACTAATATAGTGTCTATACCTGCTGCTTCTGCTTGTTTAGCACTTGGATAATCGTATGCTGTAATCATGGATATTTTTTCTTTTTGTTCTTTCATGGTCAACAATTGTTTAATGGTTTTCATCCCGTACCACCCTCTTATATTTGTTATTATGTATATATTAACATTGAAAGGAAAATAATAAATGAAAAAGTTTGGAATAATCGGTCCTGGTGCTGTGGGTACAGCCATTACATTTGCTTTAACACAATCAAACCTTGATGTTACGCTGTTTGGAAGATCAAACGCTACAGTCTATTTCCAAGAATACAATCAAGATGTGCAACATTCATTTCCCGTTCACTCTTTAGAAGATGCACATGAAAAAGTAGATATTTTATTTATCGCTGTTAAAGCAACGCAACTCGACGCAATCATCCCATATCTTCATCATATCCTCCATGCTAATAGCGTTATTATTTTAACTCAAAATGGCTATGGACAGTTAGAAAAAATTGATCACCCGCACAAATTTCACGCTGTCGTATATATAAGCGGACAAAAAGAAGGCAACGTCGTAACGCATTTTAGAGATTGGACTTTAAGATTACCTATTCATGCGTACACATTAGACATTAAAAATTTAACTAAAGATAGTTTACTCAATCTTGAATGCCTCCAAGATTACGATCAACACGTTTGGTATAAATTAATCGTCAATTTAGGTATTAATACGGTAACTGCACTAACGAGACAACCTGCTCGTGTACTTAAGCATGATCAAATACATGCACTTTGTTACAACTTATTAGTTGAAGGTAATGGTGTTGCTAAAGCTGAAGGTATTTATTTTGATGATGATTTTGAAAAAAGCATTATGAAAATTTATGAAGGATATCCAGATGATATGGGTACAAGTATGTATTACGACATAATAAGTAAAAAACCTTTAGAAACGGCGTTTATACAAGGATATATCTACAAAATTAGCAAAAAACATCATTTAACAACACCTTATATAGATAGTACTTATGCAGTTTTAAGTACATTTTAATGCATAAATTTGCAACCCCATTCGTTTCATTTTACTTTTTTAGGGTAAAGTATATTATCATTTTAACAAGAGGTGGTTAACTTCATGAAAGATAAATTCGAACAAAAGCACGAAGAAATAGAAGGATACACTCAAGACGTACAACCTGGTATAGAGCACGAGATGGAACCAAAGCCTATTATTGAAGATGAAGATTATAAAGCTGGTGGTAAATTGAAAGGAAAAGTTGCACTGATTACTGGTGGTGATTCTGGTATAGGTGAAGCAACTGCCATCTTATTTGCTAAAGAAGGTGCAAATGTAGCTATCGCTTATTATGATGAAGACAATGATGCTAAATATGCATTAACAAGACTTGAAGAACTAGGTATCAAAGCAAAGGCGTATAAACACGACTTAAAAATAGAAAATCACGCCAAAGAACTTGTAAACAAAGTCATTGAAGACTTCGGGCAAATCAATATATTAGTTAATAATGGTGGTATCCAACATCCACAAGATAATTTCGAAGATATTACTAAGGAACAATTACAAGAAACTTTTGAAACCAATTTCTTTGGAATGTTTTACTTGTGCCAAGCTGTATTACCTCACTTAAGTAAAGGAGACACAATTATTAATACGACTAGTGTAACGGCTTATCGTGGTTCAGCCCATTTAATTGATTATTCATCTACTAAAGGCGCCATTGTATCATTCACGCGTTCTCTTGCGGCTTCGTTAGCTAGTAAAGGGATTCGTGTTAATGCAGTTGCACCAGGACCGATATATACACCATTAATCCCCGCAACTTTCGAGAAAGACAAAGTAGAAAATGCTGGTTCAGATACACCACTAGGTAGACGAGGGCAACCAAGTGAAAATGCACCTGCTTTTGTTTATTTAGCTTCCCAAGATTCTACTTATGTTACCGGACAGGTCATTCACATCAATGGCGGAGACTTTATGACAACTTAATATGATATTAAAAAAGATTTAAAAAATTTTTTTCTCTAATTCTAGAAATTTTAAAGCGCTAATTTAAATATGAAGATTCTCGATATTTTTTATTTAAGTAAGCGCTTTCTTTGCATTAGTTATAGGAACAATTGTTACTATTTATTTTTTAAAATTAAATACAAAAACGTAAAATTTAATCATAAGAATTATACTCTTAATGTTAAAATATTGTGCGATATCAATTTGACTATTAAAATTTCGTATGATAGCGTTATAGAAGTCAATAAATCGATAAGGACTGGTTATTTTGAGTAATATACAAATCAAAGACGTTACTAAAGTATTCGGCAATTACAATGACCAGGTTAAGTCACTTTTACAGGATGATAAAACGAAAGAAGAAATCCTTAAGGAAACTGGTTCGACAGTAGCTGTCAAAAATGCAAATTTCACAATTGAAGATGGAGAGATATTTGTTGTAATGGGTCTTTCCGGGAGCGGTAAATCAACACTGATTCGTTTGATTAATCGTTTAATTGATCCAACTGATGGAGATATCTTAATTAACGATAAGAACATTTCTTCGTTAAATAAAGAAGACTTACGTAACTTTAGACGTGAGAATTTAAGTATGGTATTCCAAAGTTTCGCATTATTTCCCTTCAAAACAGTTGTTGAGAATGTCGCATTTGGCTTAGAGATTAAAAACGTTTCAAAAAAAGAGCGTTTAAAAAAAGCAGAAGATGCTTTAAATTTAGTTGGTCTAGCGGGATATAAAGATCAATTACCAAAACAATTATCTGGTGGTATGCAGCAACGTGTAGGTTTAGCAAGAGCACTTGCTAATGACACAGATATTTTATTAATGGATGAAGCCTTCTCAGCATTAGATCCACTGATTCGTAAAGAAATGCAGAATGAGCTTTTACAACTACAACAAGACATGCAAAAAACAATCATATTTATTACACATGATTTAGATGAAGCCCTTCATATTGGTGATAGAATTGCTTTAATGAAAGATGGCGAAATCGCTCAAGTTGGTACACCGGAAGAGATTGTTATTAATCCTGGTGACGACTACGTTAAAGACTTTGTTAAAGATATTGATCGTTCTAAAGTATTAAAAGTTAAACATATTATGGAGAAAGTTGAGAATGTTGAATTAGTAGATGGCATGTCATTTATAGATGCCGAGTCGCTACTTTATCAAACATTCCCTCACTTCAAATCTGGCACACACGAACTTTGGATTAAGAAAGACAATAAAATTGTCGGGAAACTTAATTTCCAAGATGTATTCGATGTATTAGCACAGGGAAATGAGGTGATGAATCATGCTTAATATGTTGCCTATTTTACCTGTATCAGATTGGGCTAACGCATTTGTAGAATGGTTAACAGAAACTTTTAGTTTTATTTTTGAACCGATTAAGACGTATCTTGGTGACTTTATGCAACTTATCATTTCATTACTAGAGTTGTTACATCCGTTTGTCTTTATCATTATCATCATGGTTCTTGCTTACTTTGTTATGAATAAGAAAATTGTTGCCCCTATTTTAGTAGGTATTGGTTTATTCTTCATTTATAACCAAGATTTATGGGATCAATTACTGAACACGATGACACTTGTTATTATCAGTAGTTTGCTATCTGTTATTATCGGTGTTCCGCTCGGTATTTTAATGTCTAGAAGCGATCGTTTCCAAGCAGTTATGAAACCTATTTTAGACTTTATGCAAACAATGCCAGCATTCGTATATTTAATTCCAGCAGTCGCATTCTTCGGAATTGGTATGGTTCCAGGTGTATTCGCATCTATTATATTTGCAACTCCACCAACAATACGTTTAACAAACTTAGGTATTAGACAAATATCTGCTGAATTAATAGAAGCAAGTGATTCATTTGGTACAACATCCATGCAAAAATTAATTAAAGTACAACTCCCTCTTGCTAAAGCATCTATCATGGCAGGTGTAAACCAAACTGTAATGTTAGCTTTATCAATGGTTGTAATAGCATCAATGATTGGTGCACCGGGATTAGGTAGAGATGTGTTAAGTTCTCTACAACGTGCAGAAGTCGGTTCAGGTTTCGTAGCAGGTTTAAGTATCGTTATCCTTGCTATTATCATCGACCGCTTTACACAATCATCTAAAAACAAATAATCTAGGAGGAATTACTTATGAAGAACAAATGGCGTGTACTCGTACTTATGCTTTCTTTAGCACTAGTGTTAGCAGCATGTGGCAATGGTGGCTCAAGTGAAGATGGAGACTTAGGTAAAAAAGATATTAACTTATCTTACGTTGAATGGGATTCAGAAATTGCTTCAACACATGTTATGCAAAAAGTTTTAGAAGATGAAGGTTACAATGTTGAAATCACACCTTTAGATAATGCCGTAATGTGGGAATCAGTTGCTTCTGGTGAAACAGACGCAATGGTTAGTGCTTGGTTACCAGGTACACACGGGGATTTATACAAAAAACATAAGAAAAATCTTGATGACTTAGGTCCAAACCTTAAAGGGGCTAAAATCGGACTTGTTGTAAATAAAGATTTCGATGGCGATTCAATTTCTGACTTGAAAGACCAAGCTGGTAAGAAAATCGTTGGTATCGAACCAGGTGCTGGAGTTGTAAAAGCATCTGAAAAAGCAGTTAAAGATTATAACTTAGATGGATGGAAAGTTGAAACTTCTTCATCAGGTGCAATGGCTACAACATTAGGTCAAGCTATGAAAAAAGGTGACGACATCGTTGTAACTGGTTGGTCACCACACTGGAAATTCCAAAAATATGACTTGAAATACTTGAAAGACCCTAAAGGCTCATTTGGTAAAGCTGAGCACATTAATACAATGGCTCGTAAAGACTTGAAAAAAGACAGCCCTAAAGCATATGAAACTTTAGATAACTTCAATTGGACTACTAAAGACATGGAATCTGTTATGTTAGATATCCAAGAAGGTACATCTCCTAAGAAAGCTGCAGAAAAATGGGTAGATGATAACCAAGATAAAGTAAAAGAATGGACGAAAGATTCTAAGAAAGATAAATAATCCATCTTTTATAAAATGCCCCTATACCACGGGAATAATGGTATAGGGGCATTTTTTATACGTTTAACTTCCTATTTAATATATCTTCCATCATCAACCAACCTTTTTGATCCGAGTTGTCTGGGTCATATGGTTCGAAACCATAATTTAAATACATATTAATAGCTGGATAACTGGTTGTTTGTGTCGTTAAATACACTTCTTTATGACCAAGCTCAATTATTTTGTTAAGTGCTGCACTTAATAATGGCTTTGATAATTTCTTACCTTGATATTCCGGTTTAATGGCTACGAAATGTATTCTACCTATATGTAAGTCTGTTAAAGGTAATTGACCGAACCATGCTGTTGTCGTCCCTATTACGTCACCTGAATTATTCTCAATAAATAAACATCTATATTTCATTTCTTCTATATGAGAGCCAAATTCTTTATGAAACCTTTGCAATGCTTCATCTATATTTGAAAATTCCCCTGCAGCAGTTTCAACTTCTGCCCAAAGACGTTCGTCCCCTTCTTCAAACATTCTAATTGAGTAGCCTTCTGGTAATTCATATTCAGGTATGTTGTCTAAATGATTTCTAATCATCTTAAGCTTAATTCTTTCCATAATAATACACCTCTATTTCTATAAAGTTACTGTAAACGTTTCAAATTACAACCTGTCATATACCTATTATCTTTTTAATCTGACTGTCATAAAAGAAATTTTATTTTTATTCTCCTGTAACCTATGATATCAAAAATGGTGTTAGAGTGTATGAAGTAATAAAGATACAAAATATATAAATGCTTTAAATAGCTCATGGAGGAAATTTATTTATGAAGAAATTTTTATTTGCAACAACAGCTGCAGCAGGGATTATTGCTTCAGGATTTGGCGCTCAAGCAGATGCAAGTGAATATACAAACTACTCTAATCAAAATACAAACTATAACTATACAACTACACAAGTCGCTCAACCGACTCAAGCAACTCAAACTACAGAATCAACTGATTCATCTAATACAAGTGAAGTATATAAAGAGTTTATCGCTGCTGGCGGTACAAAAGCATTATGGGATAACATCGTAATGCCTGAATCTAGTGGTAACCCAAATGCCGTAAATGAACTCGGCTACAGAGGTCTTGGTCAAACTAAAGAATCTTGGGGTACAGGTAGTGTCGCTGAACAAACTAAAGGCATGATCAACTATGCTAAAGAACGTTACGGTTCAATCGAAGCTGCAATTGCTTTCCGTCAAGCTAACAACTGGTGGTAAGATATAAATAAACATCTGCTATGTGGATTTCCACATAGCAGTTTTTTTATACACAAAACCTTTGACAAAACCAGATATACATATTATACTCAACTTGTATCTAAAATAAATACAAGAAAGAGGTTATATAAAATGAAAATAGGTGTTATAGCAGCAAACGGTAAAGCAGGTAAACTCATTACAGAAGAAGCAATTAACAGAGGATTAGATGTAACAGCCATCGTTCGTAACGAAAATAAAACAGTGGCAACACAATCTATTATTAAAGATATTTTTGATTTAACAACTGAAGACTTAACACAATTCGATGTTGTTGTAGATGCTTTCGGTGAAATTAGAGAAGATAAACTTCATTTACACCAAGACTCTATTCAACATTTAAGTGATATTTTATCAAACACAAACACACGATTAATCATTATTGGAGGCGCTGGTAGTTTATACGTTGATGATCAATTAGAAAATCAACTATTCGATACACCTGATTTTCCAGAAGTATTTAAACCACTTGCCAAAGCACAAGGTAAAGCACTTGTAGACCTTCGTAAAAGAGATGACGTACGCTGGACATTTATAAGTCCTGCAGCAGAATTCATAGCTGATGGTGAAAGAACTGGAGAATATATTTTAGCAGGGGAAGTCTTCACTTTAAACAATAAAGGTGAAAGTAAAATAAGCTATGCTGATTACGCCATTGCATTAGTAGATGAAGCAACTGAAGGCAAGCATATCCAAGAAAGAATTTCAGTATTATCAAAATAATTCGCATTTACTATCGCAATTCTCATCTCTCAAAGTTATAATAAATAAGGAATCTAAGAGGTGAAAAGCGTGAATACACAAATATCAGTAGCAATTCATATATTATCATTATTATCTGTTAATAAAGAACCTATATCCAGTAAATTTATAGCAGGTAGCATTAATAGTAACCCTACACTTGTAAGAAAAATATGTAAATATTTAAGAAATGGTAACTTAATCGAAAGCCAACAAGGTAAATCTGGCTATCGACTCGCTCAATCAGCAGAGCAAATCTTATTAGGCGAAGTTTATAAACTTATTCAAGATGAAGAGCATTTCGCTAAAATTCACCAAGACACAAATCCAGATTGTATTATCGGTCAAAATATACAGTCTGCATTAGATGATGTTTACACACAAGTGGATCAACAAATTATTGATACACTCAATCAAACATCCATATTAGATTTAACATCTAAAATGACCGAAACCGTACAGTAAATTTAATCATATAGAAAAAGCTGGAGACATCTTTAACAACAGATGTCTCCAGCTTTATTTTTTGTATAAAATGAGGAGCGCACGATATCTCTCAGTCTTCGTGCGATACACCCCTATTTTGTGCCTTAGCGCACGATATCTCTCAGTCTTCGTGCGATACACCCCTATTTTGTACCTTAGCGCACGATATCTCTCAGTCTTCGTGCGATACACCCTTATTTTGTACCTTAGCGCACGATATCTCTCAGTCTTCGTGCGATACACCCTTATTTTGTGCACTAGCGCACGATATCTAATTAAAAAACACCAAATATATAAGAATATGTATGAAATTATTTAATCCATGCGCTGCTATGGCTACTTCTAATCGGTTGGTCTTTAAATAAAGTGCACCAAATAATAATCCTAATCCAAAGTAAATGATAAACTCACCTATACTTGATGGTCCATGTAACAATCCAAATAGTACGCTAGATACGATATATCCTATTAATAGATGTCCTTTAAACACCCCTTTTAGAATGAAACCTCGAAATATAAGTTCTTCGAATAATGGTCCTAGTATCACAAATATAATAATAGAGATGTATAGAGGTAATGTGTTTAAATCTTTATATACTTCCATTTGATTTTGTGGTTGTCCTATTATTGCTGATACAGACCAATACATGATAAGTGCGATACCTAATGTACTAATGGTATAAATGATGTCTGTTTTCTTTAAAGGTTCCAATTTAATGAGTTGTAATTGGAATCTATGTATTAAATAAAATAATAGGCTAAATAATAAACATCCTATTAATACAATGAACCAATTGCTAGCTAACGCAATCGATGTATATGTACCCATACATATTATAATGAGCAAACATGACTTCAAGGTCACATACTTCGATTGATTTTGAAAAATCGACTCATTATCTTCGAATATTTGTTTCGTACTCATTTATTTATCCTCATTTCAATAAATTAACAGATTATTTTTATAAATAAATGTATTTCATTTATTATAACAAAAATTTTGAAGAAATAGCGATCTATAGCTTCTTTTAAAACAAACTATTTGTAAATTTTTAACAAACTACACTAACATTACCACAAAAAATGACGTATATTATATGTATATAAAATTTTATTTTGCAGGTGATTTCAAAGTGAACTATTTTATTGTAAATAATATCAATCATAAAATAACAGGTATTGAAAAGTCTGTCATGAACAGGCTAAAATTATTTAATGATTTCAACTTGGAAGCTAAAATTATCACGTTAGCTTGGAATTCAAGTTTACATAAAAATGCCCATACATTCGGCGTAAGTAAACAAGTCTTTTCAATGTATGATTTCTTCCAGGAATCGATTAACGTTCAAATTAATACGGTTAGAGACTGGATAGCATTTTGGGAAGATGACCTTAATTATGAGATTAAATATGTTCCTAATACAAATGATTTAAGAGTATATCAAAATGGTATAAGAATTATATATGCAAGTTTCCGTGATTCGGACTATAAATTATTAGACTATGTGAACTACTTTGATACGAGAAATGTAAAAATGAAACGAGAATATTACGATTCTAGAGGTTTCTTAAGTCGTGTTAGATATATGCGTACTAAAGAAATGCCTGTATGTGATACATATTTAACACCGAGCGGTAAAGTAAAACTCGAAATTTACTTTGATCCTTATCAAGAAAAAGAAGTTGTCACTCGAATAATGCTCTTTGATTATAACGCTAAAGATTATACATTTGATAATACAAATGAACTAACAGCATTCTTCTATGAACAGTTATACAAAGATGGTGACTTGTTCTTTAGTGATAAGACAGCGATCACTTCTCCACCATTTTTAATCACAGACAAAAAAGTGCCGGTTATTTCTGTATTACATAGTACACATGTGAAAAACAACAATGATATTGAAGGTTCAGATATTAAAAATATTTATAACTGTGTCTTTAATAACTTAGACCGTTTTTCTGGTATTTTAGTATCAACTGTTCAACAAAAGAAAGATGTAGAGAAACGTATTCAATCGAAAATACCTGTCTTTAATATTCCAGTTGGATATGCTCAACAAAGAGAGCCAAATTTTACACCTGTTGTGCCTGATGGTCCTCTGAAACTAATGTCCATTGCACGATATGCACCTGAGAAACAACTTGATCATCAAATTCGACTCGTCAATAAACTGAAAGACGATTTCGACGAAATTGAACTGCATTTATTTGGATTTGGTGGCGAATTGAAAAAACTAAAAGAATTAACTGATTCATTAAATTTAGAAAATTATATTAAATTCCGTGGATTTATACCTAACATTACTAATGAAATGCATCATTTTCATGCAAGCATGATTACAAGTAATATGGAAGGATTTTCATTGGCATTACTAGAATCTTTATCAAATGGGTTACCTGCAATCAGTTATGACATTCCCTATGGACCTAGCGAACTGATAGTTAATGGTAAAAATGGTTACCTTGTTCCTAGAAATGATGAGGACAAACTTTATGAAACCGTTAAGTCTTATTTAAGTAATCCTGACCTGCAAAAAACATTCCGAGACAACTGTATGACAGAATCACAAAAATATGCACAAAGTGAAATTATTAAGAAATGGCTTCATTTATTAGGTGAAGTGACATCATAAATTCAAATAAGAACCCCCAATTCATCATTCTGAATTAGGGGTTCTTATTTAAGTTATTTCATAGGTACTGTTAAATAAAATGTTGTACCGACGTCCCCTTTACTTTCTACCTTTAGCTGACCATCCATTTGTTCGGCCAGATTCTTAGTAATATATAAACCTAAACCTGATCCACCTGTATCTTTGTTTCTAGAAGCTTCGACGCGATAAGTACGATCAAATATACGGTGCAAATGTTGCTCGGCGATGCCTGGACCATCATCAGAAATGGCAATGCATATATTGCTGTCTTCTTTCGTGACTTTAATTTCAATCCTCGAGCCAAGTTGCGTATATTTAAATGCATTATCTAAAATATTCATAAGTACACGTTCTAATGGTACTTTATATTGTTTGAAGTAAGTAATATCTTCACATAAATTAACGTCTATCGTGCGATTTTCACTAACTATTTGTTGTTCATAAGATTGTAAAAGTGTCACAAAGAGTTTATCTAAATAAATCGTTTCTAATGGATTATTATGTTTGTGATCATGATTAATTTCCATCACACTAGTCAGCTCATCAAACATCATAGAAATTCTTTGAGATTGTTTAATTAAGACACTGTAAGCTTTTTGTTGTTCATCTGATTGACTGATAATCCCCTCTTTTAAACCTTCTGCATAGGACGTAATACTCGATAATGGTGTCTTTAAGTCGTGTGTTAAGTTTTGTACCATTTCACTTTTTTCTTGTTGTTCATATTGAACTTGTTGTATTTGCGCTTCAATATTACGAGCCATAGTATTAAAGGCATCACTTAATTCTTTCATTTCTTTCGGACTATCTATTTTTATAGCTGTTTCACTATATTGTCTATTGGCTATTAATTTTGTTTGCTTATTCAACAGTCTAATCCGTTTAACTAATGGATTAATAAACAACATACAAATAACTGTCGTTAAACAACTTGAAATGATCGCGCTAATCGTCAAAAGTAATGTTGTATGTGCATCAAACCACATCCATTTATATGCAATTGCTAGAATAATTGTCGTTAATACAATGCTACTGATAAATGCAGTGATAATTTGTGTTCGAATTGTAAGCATTTATTTCGCCCTTTCAAATTTATAACCTAATCCCCAAACGGTTTTAATAACATATTCATCATATTGATGTTGTTCTAACTTTTCTCTTATACGACGTATATGTACATTTACTGTGTTGGCATCTTCGTAATAGTCGTATCCCCATACTTTTTCGAGTAGTTCTGATTTAGAAATAACCATTTTCTCGTGATCTGCTAAATACCAAAGTAAATCAAATTCTTTTACTCTTAATGATACTTCTTGATCATTTACTTTAATGATTTTTTCTTGTTTACATAATTGTAAAGATCCGAATGTTAAGTAATCTTGTTTATGATACTTTTGTGTACGATTTAATAAGTTATGCGCTCTTAGCACGAGTTCACGTGGGCTGAATGGTTTCTTTATATAATCGTCTGCACCTAACGTCAATGCATAAAGCGTATCGTGTTCTTGCGTCTTAGCTGTTAAATAGATAAACGGAATGTCTAGTTCTTGTGTTTTCATTTCTTTTACGACATCATAACCGTTTTTTTCAGGCATCATAATATCTAATATCATTAAATCAATTGTGTCATTCAAATGATGAATGGCTTGTTGTCCATCAGATGCTGTCACAACTTGATGCCCTTCATATTCAAAGTAAGTCTTACAAATATCTAGAATATCTTGTTCGTCATCTACAATTAATATATGCGCCATAATCTCTATCCCGCTTCCTTCTTCATAAACTTCTTAACAATAGCAGCTACTGATAATTTACGTAAACTTCTGATATTTAATACAATTAATATAAAACCAACAAGTTGCAGTGGATACGTAAAAATCATATCTGCTAAAATATAATTTATCATTATAAATATACCAAAAAGTGCTGCGTAATACTCCAGAAATCCGATAATTAAAGCTAATCCTAAAAATATTTCACCTAAAGGAATAACCCATTCCCAAAAAGTCGTATAAGGTGCAATAATATGCTCAAAGAACCACTTGTACCACATTGGAGAATCTTGATTCTGAGCGATTACTTGCGTTAATCCTTGTAAACTGAAACTACCAGTTAATTTTTCATAACCTTGCATATAGATTAAATAGCCACTATAAACGCGTATGATTAAACATATGAATGTACATATCTTTGTCATGACATGCTTTCTCCTTCTATAAAGTTTAAGGGAAACTCAGAATTACTGAATTCCCCCCTTAGTGAAACGTATTTATTTTAATTTAGCACTACCAAATTCAACATGTGCTTTATCACAATAAATTGTCACTTCATTATATTTAGACGTGTCCATGTCTTTTAAATCAAATGTTTGTTCCATCTTATCGTAGTCTACTTTATCAATTTTCATACCGTTTTTAACATCGCCATCTTTAGTTAAATAAACATGTAAGTCAGGTCCTTTTGATGATTTGAAATCTGATAGCATTAATTTACCATCTTTAATCATTGCTTTACCTTCTACTTTTTCACCATTCATAGATTTAAACATACCAGACATCTCCATGTCTTTCATGTCACTGTCTTTCATGTTTTCTTTACTCATGTCTTTATCTTTCATTTCAGTTTTCGTATCCATCTTATCATCTTTATGCATATCATTATTACCACATGCACCTAATAATATTGTTGTTGTTAATGCAAATGCTCCAAATGTTGTTTTAGTTAAGTTCATTTAACACATCTCCTCTTTAGTTGATATGTTAAGTTTATGCTCTATGACATCAATAAACCATTAACTGTTTATTAACTTCTATGAACTCATTATTAATTCTCGATTATATCAACACTTTGCGTTTCAGAACGACTCATGAATACTTTTTTCGTCATATTGATAAATAATCCGGTCTCTACAACGCCTATAATAGATATTAAATCTTGATTTAATAGTTCTGGATTATGAATCTCTCCAAACTCACAATCTAATATGTAATGATCGTTGTCTGTTGTATATACATTCGAATCTTTCATTCTTAATGTCGCTTGGCAACCTAAACTTTCTATTGCACGTGCTGTTATTTCCCATCCAAAAGGTACAACTTCTACTGGCAACTTAAACTTACCTAACGTCTTAACGTATTTCGTTTCATCTATAATCACAATAAAATTATCCGTTGCATTCGCAACAATTTTTTCACGTAATAGCGCACCACCACCACCTTTAATCAATTGAAGATTTTCATCAACTTCATCAGCACCATCTATAACCAAATCTAAATGAGTCACTTCTGAAAAATCAGTAAGCGGAATATGATGAATACGCGCTAACTCAGCAGTATCTTCAGATGTTGGTACACCTTTAATTTGAAGACCATCTTTAACACGCTCACCTATCTTCTCTATTGCATAATGCATAGTTGAACCTGTACCAATTCCTATCGTCATACCATCTTGTATATCGTTAATCGCTTCATAAGCAACTTGTCTCTTAAGACCATCTTGATTCACATTGAACACCTCATTCGATTTTTTCAATTATTGTTTCAAGTTTAACACACCAAAAATATATGTTCAGAGTACAAAAAAGCTGAGGCAACCAAATGCCTCAGCAACAAAACTATATATAAAATTATGGATTATTTAGTTTGAGAAGTTTCTTGATCAGTTCTTGGTAATGGGTAGAAACCTGCTACAAACTGTTTCCATAATGGGTCTGGTAAATCATGTTTATCTGCTCTTTCAGGATCGAACACAGAAACGATTTCGTCTTCTTTTCCTTGTTCGATTTTTGATACGAATTGGTAATCAAGTAATAATTCTCTACCAAGTGCAATGAGTGGTGCACCCGTTTCAAATGCTGATAATGCATCATCAGCAGTAAAGATTGAACCAATTCCTATTAATGGCACGCGACCATTTATCCATTCTAATAATAATTTAATACGTTCTTCACCTTTATATTGACCTTCTCTTGTTGTTGAATGAATATCCATTAATGACACATGTAAGTAATCAAGTGGTTTTTCAGATAAAGTCTTAACAAGTTGTTCTGTTAATTCCATAGAAATACCTGGAGATTCTACTTCTTCAGGAGAGAAGCGATAGCCTACGATAAAGTCAGGTGTTGCATGTTCACGTACAACTTTAAGCACAGCATCAATAACTGCTAAAGGATATTTCAGATGTTCGCCCCATTCATCATCTCTTCTGTTGTAATAAGGTGAGAAGAATTGATGAATTAAATAATGGTTAGCACCATGAATTTCAACACCGTCAAAGCCAGCATCGATTGCTATTTTAGTAGCGTTAGCAAAAGATTCAATAGTATGTTCAATTTCTTCTACAGTTAATGCTCTCGCAACATGTGTTTCTTGTTGTCCGAAGCCCTTCACTTCAACTTCACTAGGAGCAGCTGCTTCACCAGTTGGCGTTAATCCAGGTAATGACATCGCACCACCATGATGGATTTGAATTAAAGCTTTCGCACCATTTTTCTTCATAACTTCAGCTTGTTTCTTAAGCCCAGCAAGATCCGCTTCTTTAGATACAGAAGGCTGTCCAGGAAAAGCTTGGCCAAGCGGTTCAACATAACTCGCAGCAGTAATAGAAATACCAACATCTTGAGAACGCTTTTCTATATATGGAATTTCAATATCAGAAATCGTACCATCTTCATTTGATGAAATATGTGTTAATGGCGCAAGCACAAATCTATTCTTAACTTCCACACCATTCGGCAATTTTAAAGATTTAAATAAAGGTTCATATTTTTTGTTCATTTTCAATAACTCCTCCTTATGAAATAACACTATACCACCATCAGAAAATAACATGCCAATTTAATGCTTATAGAAATGGTATGAAATAGGAAGAATTGAAATATTATTTTAACAGTTGTAAATAACACAATTATATTTCTAGAACTCTTTCTAAAATTCAACATTTATATATGATTGATTTCGTTCATATTTATTAATTATTTGAACAATATTCGTTCTAAATGACATAAAACGTTCAAAGTATTGAACAGTTTGAATACAATTGCTATGCTTGAACACAATAAGTAAGCGCTTACTTATAAAGAGGAGGTGTTATTTTGAATATTACAGACCTTATTGATGAAAATACATTTATTTTTGATAAAAATATTAAAACTAAAGATGAACTCTTTACCTCACTTTCAGAGAGCTTATATCAAAATGGTTATTTAAAGAATAAAAACAAATTTCTAAAAGACTTGTACAAAAGAGAGAAACTAATTTCAACGGGAATTGAGGATGGTTTCGGGATACCTCACACAAAGTCAAAATATATAAAAAAACCTTTAATTACTTTTGCAAAAACGTCTGAATTGCAAGATTACACTGCACTAGACAACTCAAAAATTAACATAGTATTTCTTATTGCGTTACCTAAAAATGCACAAGATTCTCATTTATATTTATTAAGTGAATTAGCGAAGTTATTAATGGATTCTAATTTCAGAGAAAATATTAAGAGAGTTAATAATCCAGATGAAATATTAAACATTTTAACTTTATAGGAGGGATATTATGAATATCGTTTGTATTACTGCATGTCCTACAGGTATTGCTCATACGTATATGGCAGCTGAAAAACTTAACAAGGCTGCTAAAGAAATGGGTCATAACATAAAAATAGAAACTCAAGGTTCAAAGACAGATAATATTTTAACTAATGAAGATATTGAGAATGCAGATTTAATTATTATTGCTGTCGATAAAGAAATCGACTTACGCAGATTTAATGGTAGAAAAATCAAAAAAGTATCTACTGCACAAGCAATAAAAGACCCTAACAATATTATTGATGAAGCCAAAAATAATATTGGCTTAATAAGTGTTGAAACCAAACATGAGAATAATTCCAGAAGTAATAAGTCTGGTATATATAACCATTTCATGAATGGTGTAAATTACATGCTTCCATTCGTAATAGCTGGAGGAATTTTAATAGCAATTAGTTTTGCTTTTGGTATAAATGCTGCTGATCCCGAATCAGATTCATATAATAAGTTTGCTGCTGCACTTTCAAAAATTGGAGGAGATACAGCTTTTCAATTGATGGTTCCTGCTTTGTCTGCTGGTATAGCATCTTCAATTGCCGGTAGAGCAGGATTTGCACCAGGGTTAGTTGCAGGTACATTAGCAACCGTCGATGGATCTGGTTTTTTAGGTGGAATGATTAGTGGTTTAATGGCTGGGTATGTTACAAACGCATTAGCTAATAAAATTAAAATTCCAGCTTCTATTTCTGCACTTTACCAATTAATCATTGTCCCTTTAGTATCAATTTTAATAGTTGGATTAGCCATGATTTTTCTTATAAATACACCAATATCTTGGTTACTTGAGGTATTAACAAATTGGTTAAATAATCTAGGTAAATCTTCAGGTATTTTATTTGGACTTTTAATCGGTGCAATGATGGCAGCAGATATGGGTGGTCCAATAAATAAATCTATTTCTACATTTTCTATAGGTTTGATGTCTGCAGGTGTTAATGCCCCTATAGCAGCATGTATGGTTGCAGGTATGACTCCTCCATTAGGTTTAGCCTTGGCTACTTTGCTATTTAAAAATAAGTTTACTGATGAAGAAAAAACATCTGGAAAATCTTGTTGGATATTAGGTGCATCATATATAACAGAAGGTGCCATTCCATTTGCAGTGGCTGATCCACTAAGAGTAATACCAAGCTTAATAATTGGATCTGCTACTGCAGCTGCTATATCTATGGGCGCAGGTGTTACATCTCTAGCTCCACACGGTGGAATTTGGATATTATTTATTCCAAATGTCATAAATCATTTAGTTATTTATATAATTGCAATCATTAGCGGAACTATTGTAACAGCGTTATCTGTTGGATTCTTAAAGAAAAGAGTCTCGCTAGAACAGGAAATGAAATCTAAAGAAATTATTAAAAATAAGGTGGAGATATAATGTTATATAATATGAAAAACTTACTAAAAGTCGCAAATGAACAACATTTTGCAGTTCCAGCATTTAATATTTGTAGTTTTGATATGCTTAAATCAATTATGGAAAAAGCAGAAGAGTTAAATTCACCAGTCATTTTGGAAATTCATCCAGATGAAATTCAATATTTAGGTGATAATTTCGTATCTGTAGTGAGAGCATATGCACTGAATAGTAAAGTTCCTGTTGTCATTCATTTAGATCACGGTGGCTCATTATATGATGTTACTAGAGCTATAAAAAATGGATATACCTCTGTTATGATTGATGCATCAACAAAACCTTTTGAGGAAAATATTGAATTAACAAAAAAAATTGTAGAACTAGCACATAATGTTGATGTTTCAGTAGAAGCAGAGTTAGGTACAATAGGTAATAACGGATCATCTGAAGGTGGTACTGATGAAATAATATACACTGACCCAGATCAAGCTGAATACTTTGTTAATGAAACTAATATAGACACTTTAGCTGTAGCAATAGGAACTTCTCATGGTCTGTACCCTAAAGGAAAAAAACCTAAATTAAATATAGAGTTATTAAAAGAAATCAATAACCGATTGTCTATTCCAATAGTATTACATGGAGGTTCTGGCAATCCTGATGAAGAAGTAAAAGAATCTATACTGTATGGTGTTGGTAAAGTTAATTTAAGTTCTGATTTAAAAAGTGCCTTTTTTAATGAAGTGAGAAATACACTAAGTAATAATAAAGATTTATATGAACCTAATGAAATTTACCCAATAGCTAATAAAAAATTAAAAGAAGTAGTAGAGTATAAATTAAATCTGTTAAATACTACTGGAAAAGCAAAATTATATAAATAACCACAAAAAAAGGTGGGCATTTCATGTTAAAAATTATTGAAGAACGTCAGCAAATTATAATAAATCATTTAAAAATTGTTCAGTTTGCAAGAATTCAAGAATTAATTGAATTAGTTAAATATAGTGAGGCTACTGTTAAGAGAGACTTAATTGATTTAGAAAAAAAAGGTCTCGTAAGAAGAACACGTGGTGGCGCAATGATCATAGATAATCAAAAAATAGATTTACCTTATTTAATGAAAATTATTAATTTTAATGAACAGGATAATAAACATAAACTTGCCGAATCCGCTAAATCTCTTATTAAAGATGATATGCTAATATTTTTAGATTCAAGTACAACTACTTTACATCTTGTAAAAATGTTATCTAAATTTGAAGGCTTACAAATTATTACTAATGGTGTACTTACAGCATCATTATTATCGGAATTCACAGATGCACAAATAAATATAATAGGTGGAACAGTTGTAAAAAAAAGGAACACTATTAATGGTGCCAAAGCATTTAATGATGCTTTAAATTATAATGCTGATATTTCATTTGTTTCATGCAGAGGATTCGATTTCAACAAAGGTGCTAGCGAAACTACCGAAGGAGAAGCGCTTATTAAACAAGCTTTCAGAAAAAATTCTAAGCATTTAGTTTTATTAGTAACTGAAGATAAATATAATAATAAATACTTGCATAAAAGCTTATCATTACATGATATTGACACTATTGTCACTGATTATAATCTATCAAATGAAGACAAAAAATTATTTGATAGAAACAATATTAGGATTATAAACTAAATAAAATATAAAGAGACCAAAACTAGGTCTCTTTTTGATTGTCTTTGAATACTGATGATTGATAAACTTTATAGCTCATTTCATTATTGAGATATCTTGTGAGTTTACTACGCCTTTAACTCACATCTTTAACAATCTCATGAGTTTATCACCTCTTTAACTCCCAGTACACGAAAAAACTGAACTTAATTTAATAAGTTCAGTTTTTCCTAATATATCCTAATCCTTTTTCTACTTTTCTTCGGATAGTTTTTTATTTGAACGTTGTTGTAATAATACAGCAACTGCTCCAATGATAACAATGATTGCAATAACACCTGCGATTCCTAGGAATTTCGCGATATAACCGACTACAATTCCGACTGCTAAGAAGTCTGTGTCTGAGAATGTTGTTGATGCTGCGCCTAAATCACCCATGAATGGTAATAGTAATAATGGTAAGAATGTTACTAAGATACCATTTAATGCTGAACCGGCTATTGCACCTTTAATACCACCTCTTGCATTACCGAACACACCTGCTGTTGCACCTAAGAAGAAGTGTGGGACAACGCCAGGTAATATAACGACGCCACCAATTAAGAACATAATAAACATACCGATGACACCTGTAATGAAACTTACAAAGAATCCAATTAATACTGCATTTTGTGCATAAGGAAATACGATAGGACAGTCTAATGCTGGTTTCGTATTTGGTACAAGCTTTTCAGAAATACCTTTAAATGCTGGTACAATTTCAGCTAAGATCAGTCTAACACCTGTTAAAATGATAAACACACCTGCAGCAAATGTCACGCCTTGAATAACAGAGAAGACAATAAAGTTAGTGCCATCACTTAATTCAGAATGAACGAAACTTGGACCTGCAAATAAAGCTGCTATGATATATAGAACAATCATTGTTAGTGAGATACTAATTGTACTTTCTCTTAAGAAACTCAATCCTTTAGGGAAGTTAATATCTTCTGTTGATTTTGATTTCCCAGAAAATAATTTACCAACTTCTCCTGCTGCCCAATAACTAACTGTTCCAAAGTGACCAATTGCTACTTGATCAGAACCTGTAATTTTCTTCATTGTAGATTGACCAAGTGCAGGTAATACAGCCATAATCAATCCTAAAATAATGGATCCCATGACAACTGTCATCGTACCTGTAATGTTACCAACAGTTAGAAGAATCGCTAGAAACGCTGCCATGTAAAATGTATGATGCCCTGTTAAGAAAATGTATTTCAAGTTTGTAAATCTTGCTATAAAGATATTAACTAGCATACCGAACATCATAATTAATGCTGCTGTTGTACCATAATCTTTCAGCGCAATTGATATAATGGCTTCGTTATTTGGCACGACGCCTTGAACACCAAATGCTTCTTGAAACATTTTCCCAAATGGTTCTAGTGAATTTGTTACGACGCCTGCCCCAGCACTTAAGACTAGGAAGCCGAGTATCGTTTTAATTGTGCCTGACGTAATGTCTGCTGCTGATTTCTTTTGTACAATTAAACCGATTAACGCGATAAGCGCTACGAGTATAGCTGGTTGACTAAATACATCTACAAAAAATCCTAAAATTGAATTCATGTTGGTGTCTCCCCTTTGCTTATAATATTTTCAATCCTTTTAATTTTTCTTCTAGTTTGTTTTGTAATTCTTCTTTGTCTAAAATGTTATCTAACACGACTACTTCACCTAAACGTTGCGCATTCTCTTCTAAGTCTCTTCCACAAATAAATATATCTGCCATATCTGGACTAGCTGTCATAATATCACTGTGTTCTATTTCTATATCAGATGGTGCTTGTAAATTCTTCAAAGCTTCTTGTGCATTCATTTCTACCATGAAACTACTTCCTAAACCGTGTCCACATACTACTAAAATTTTCATATTAATCATTCTCCTTAAATATATTGATAATTTCTGATTTACTGTTTGCGTTAATCAATGATTGAACTGTTTCTTTGTCGCTTAAAATAGTTGCTAATTTCCTTAAAATTTCAAGATGTGCTTCGTTATCAATTGCGCTTAAGACAAATATTAACGATGCATAATGGCTATTATCCGAGAAATTAATATGTTCATTTAATTTAAGTAAGCTTAATCCTACTTTATGAACATCATCATTCGGTCTTGCATGTGCAATCGCAATCTCTGGCGCAATAACAATGTATGGTCCCATATCATGCACACTTTGAATCATTGAATTGATATAAGCTTGATTAAAATAACCCACTTCCAATAACGGCTGAGCTGCAATTTGAATACTCTCTTCCCAATTGGATACTTTTTCTTTAATTTGAATGTGTTCTTCTTTTATAATCAAGGTCAAATTTAGACACTCTCCTCACTTTGGCTTGCTTTTTTTATGAGTTGTCGTATTACTGCTTTTTCGCCTTTCATTAATTCTGCCCTTGCGTCTTCATCCATAATGATTTGACTCAACTGACCAAGTGCATTCAAATGTATTTGTGGTTGGCTCGTCGCAAGTGTAATCACAACTTTTACAGGATCAAATCTATCATGTCCGAAGTCTATACCATCCTCGAAATGTGTAATAGACATGCTGACCGGTACATTTACATTTTCAAAATTCGAATGCAGTAAAGCAATATTCGGACCAATGACCATATACGGTCCAAATTTATCTAAATGCTTCATAATATCGGTACCATATTGAGCATTTACATGTTTTGAATTCACCAGCATTTCAACACTCTTTTGGATGGCTTCATTTCTACTTCCAGCTTTCACGTGTGTTTCGATATGTTCTTCTGGAATGACGTCTTCTAAACTCGGACCGACCGTTTTGAAACTGGATATATATCGTTCTCTATAATCATTAATCATTTCATTGATCTTGTTTCTATCATCTTTATTCAAGAATGGTGACACTTCTATCGTAGGCACTGAAAAACCTTCTACTGGAACGGTCGACAGTATATAATCTACACCGTGAGATTTCAAAAAGCTTTCTGAAATGTCATATATTGAAAAGGCATCTAATATTTCTAACTCTGGGTAAATATTTTTTATTCGACTTTTCAACAATTGTGATGTCCCAACGCCAGAACCACATAATAAGATGACTTTAATATGTGTCGTTTCCTCGTTAGACATGCGTTCTATTGTAGATGCAATATGAAGTGCTAAATATGCAATTTCATCTTCGTTGAATTTAACTTGATAGGTTTCTTCAAATATCCAAACTTGTTGTTTAATCGCTAAAACGACTTCATAATATTCTCTTAATATCTCTTGCTTTAGTGGGTTTTCATGTTGCATATTGAATGACATACGATGAATTGCCGGTTGTAAATGTGTGACAAGTCCTGTTATCAATTTATGATCATGCATTAGTGGAACACCTATTTGAGCACTGACCTTTTGAATAAATAATTTAGATAGTTCCGTAATATTCTGTTGTGATTGTTCTTGATGATACTTGTTTACACGTGCACCTAATAAATGCAAAGTTATAAATGCCGCTTCACTTTTAGGAAATACAATATCAAATAACTTTTCTAACTCGGCAGTTATTTGAATGGCAATTTGAAATGCCTCTGTCTTACGTAGCCGCTTATACTCTTCATCAGGGATTTCAAATACAAATTCTGCTTTGGCACGATGAATGGCAATAATAATGTGATATATTAATCCATCAATACCAACTTGAACTAATTGAAAATCTTGATTATTAATGGTCGTAATCACAGCTCGTCGTATTTTCTCAAGCTCTTCTTTCGAGAATACTTCAATACCAATTTGTGCAGTAGATTTCTTAAAGTATTCATTCACCACATGCGCATACGCTTCTCTAAGCTGCTTTTCATTACCTTCAATTACAAAACCTTTGTTCTTTTTATATTCAAGCATAAGGCCATACATTTCTAACCAAGCTTGAACACTTTTTAAATCATCTACAACCGTTCGTCGTGATACATTTAACAAATCTGCTAAACTTTGAGAACTGATTGGATGTGTTGATTCAAATAATCTTAGAATAATCTGTTCTTTTCTTTCATTCTTGGAATAATGAATATCTAACTCAACATCATTTGATGCCATGTAGCTTTCTTTATGTGATAATTTGACGCCTAAACTTTTATTTCTTTCAACATCAATATTCAATTTGTCTTTAAAGGATTCGATATATTCTAAATCATATTGAATCGTACGTTCACTCACTTGAAATAAAGATGCCAATTCAGAAATCGTGACGAAGTTGTTCTCAGATGATAAATAAGACAATATATTTCTCTGTCGTTTACTAAGCAATCAAATAACCTCCCTGCCTTTATTGTAAGCGTTTACTGATTGTTATAGATGTGTAATCTACTTCGTTATATAATCCGAAACATTTCACATCAATGCAACTGATTGCATTATTGCATAAAAAAACCGCATAATCTGAATGTGGTCAGATTATGCGAATTTTTATTAAATCAGCTATTTAGTTGTTCACACCATTCTATAATTGCGCGCCGTTTGTTAAGATAACCTCTTTGTACCATTCGAAAGAATCTTTTTTAGATCTATTACCCGTTCCGTAACCTTCATCATCTTTATCGACATATATAAATCCGTAACGCTTACTCATCTCACTAGTAGACATTGATACTAAATCGATTGGGCCCCATGCTAAGTATCCCATTAAATCTACACCGTCTTGTACGGCTTTTTTCATTTCTTGTATATGTTTTTGTAAATAATCTATTCTATAAGTATCATGAATGCTTCCATCTTCTTCTACGACGTCTTTCGCACCTAATCCATTTTCTACAATGAATAATGGTTTATGATATCTATCCCAGAATTCATTTAGCACGATACGGAGTCCTATTGGATCTATTTGCCAACCCCAATCTGATACTTCTAAGTATGGATTTTTCAAACTATTCATCAAGTTGCCTTCTGTTACTTCTCCTTCTTCACTGTTTGCGGATAGTAACGACATATAATAACTAAATGAAATATAATCAACTGTATATGCTTTAAGTATTTCTAAGTCACCATCTTCAATTTTTAATGAAAAATCATTTTCTTTTAAAAATTGTTTATAGTAGTTCGGATATTCTCCTAACGCGTGAACATCTGTATAAAGTAGATTCATTTGATCTTCTTGCATAGCTTTTAATACATCTTCTGGATTACATGTATATGGATAATGCTTCATTCTCGCTAACATACAACCAATTTGTGCATCTGCATCAATTTCTCTAAGAGCTTTTGTTGCTAAACTAGATGCTAATAATTGATGATGTAGCGCTTGATAAGATGCTTCTGTCGGATTCTCTAATTTATCTGAAATGATACCGCCACCTGTAAATGGTGAAATATTAATAATATTGATTTCGTTAAATGTCATCCAATATTTAACTAAACCTTTATATCGGTTAAACACAGTCTTAGCATAATGCTCGAAGTGTCCAACAACTGCGCGATCTACCCATCCATTATATCGCTCTGTTAAACCATATGGCGTTTCATAGTGACTCAAAGTGACAACAGGTTCGATATTATATGATTTTAATGTTTTGAACACTTTCTCATAAAATGCTAATCCCGCTTCATTTGGTTCTGCTTCATATCCTTTAGGGAAAATTCTAGACCAATGAATAGATAATCTAAATGCTTTAAATCCCATTTCAGCTAATAATTGAATATCTTCTTCATAACGGTGATAAAAATCAATACCTTCTCTTTTAGGGAATCGACCGGTATGTTCACCACTCAACACTTTCTGAATATGTTCAGTTGTCACTTCCATATGATTATCTTTCGTTCTTTGATCTTTCGGAATATACTCTACAAAGTCCGCGCTTGATAAACCTTTACCATCTTCATCAAATGCACCTTCTATTTGATTGGCTGCAGTTGCGCCACCCCATAAAAAGCCATCTTTAAATCCAGTGTTCGTCTCCATATTCATTACTCCTTTGATAGTTAATATTTAATAACTTAAGTCTTCACCATTTGTTTGAATCACTTTTTGATACCAATAGAATGAATCTTTAGGTGTACGGTCTAAAGTACCGTTACCTCGATTATCACGATCAACATAGATAAAGCCATAACGTTTCTTCATTTCTCCGCTACCTGCTGAAATAAGGTCAATACAACCCCAAGATGTATAGCCTAATAATTCAACACCGTCTTTAACGGCTTCAATCATTTGATCTACATGTTCACTTAAATATTTAATTCGATATTCATCATGAATCTTACCGTCTTCAGTTACTTCATCTTTCGCACCAAGTCCATTTTCTACAATAAATAATGGTTTTTGGTAGCGATCATAAATTTGATTCATTGTAACGCGTAATCCTACTGGGTCAATTTGCCAACCCCAATCTGATGCTTCTAAGTAAGGGTTCTTTAATGATGCAAATGCGTTGCCGGCACCTTTTTGTTTATTAACTTCTTCATCTCCACTTTCTAATCTACTTGAATAGTACGAGAATGAAATAAAATCGACAGTATGTGCTTTTAATATTTCTGCATCGCCTTGTTCTTGTTGAATCTCTACACCTAATTCTTCAAACATGCGTTTACTATAACTTGGATATTCACCTCTTGATTGCACATCAATAAAGATATATTGTTCCCTATTTTTCTGAAGTGCTGCTAACATATCTTGTGGATGACAAGTATTCGGATAAACTTCTCCAGCGGCTAACATACAACCAATTTGGAAATCTGGATTAATTTCTTTACCGACTTTAGTAGCAAGACTTGAACCAACTAATAAATGATGTGCAGCTTGATATTTAATTTGTTCAGCATTAGCTTCATCTTCAATAATGAGCCCACCACCAATATAAGGTATGTGTAAAATCATGTTGATCTCGTTATGTGTTAACCAATATTTCACTTTATCTTTGTAACGTTCAAATACAACTCGACTGTAGTTCACGAAGAAATCAATCGTTTTTCTGTTATACCATCCACCGTATTCTTGAGCTAAATAAAGTGGTGTATCAAAATGATTTAATGTTACTAAAGGTTCAATGTCATAAGCTTTTAAAGTGTCGAACACTTTATCATAAAAAGCTAAGCCTTGTTCATTCGGTTCAACTTCGTCACCCTTCGGGAAAATTCTTGGCCAAGAAATAGACATTCTCAACACTTTATAGCCCATTTCAGCAAATAGTTTAATGTCTTCTTCATAACGATGATAAAAATCAATCGATTCATGACTTGGGTAGTAATCAAATGTTTCTTTTAAACCTTTAGCTGGATTGAATAATGGAATTTGTCTTTCTTCTCCTGCTGGTAGAACATCCACTAAACTTAATCCTTTACCATCTAAATCATAAGCACCTTCACATTGATTAGCTGCTACTGCGCCACCCCATAAGAAATCTTTACTTAAACTCATTTCAAATCCTCCTCTATAAAATAACCGTTAATATATGTTTACCTGTTTCAATCGTTTTGTGATCTTCAAGAACGACATCTTTTGCTAAATTAGAATTTGTAACAACAACCGGAATAACTGTATCGTATCCTTCTTGCTTAATTGCTTCTCTATCGAATTCAATTAAAGGTTGTCCGACTTCAACTGTTTCTCCTTGTGATACAAGCGGTTTAAAATACTTGCCTTCTAATTTAACTGTATCAATACCAATATGAATCAATACTTCAGCACCGTTGTCTGATTTTAATCCAATTGCATGACCAGTCGGGAATAAACTTTCGACAACACCATTAAATGGTGCCACAACAACATTGCTATCCGGTTCAATCGCAATACCTTTACCCATTGCTAAAGATGAAAAGACTGGATCTTGAATCGTTGTTAAATCTACAACATTGCCTGATACTGGCGATTCTACTAATACATCATTTACGACTGATTCTTGTGCTGTTTCTCCAGCGTTAGCACCTTTATCAATTGTTGCTTCTTTCTTATCACTATGCGTTAAATAACCGACAATTAAACCAAGTACTAATGCGATACCTGTTGCGATTAATGACATCCAGAATGCCATATCTAATCCTGTGTCACCGATAAACATTGTATATCCGAAGATACCAAGTCCACCCATAAAGAACATTTTCGTACCTGCCCAGCCGATCATAGCACCAGTTATACCCGCTAAAATACAGCTATAAATAAATGGTTTCTTTCTAGGTAAAGTAATACCATAAATAGCTGGCTCTGTTACGCCAAAAATTCCTGACACAAATGCTGGAATAGTTAAAGATTTAAGTTGCTTATTCTTTGTTCTAAAGAATATACCTAACACAATACCTGTTTGTGCAAATGAAGCAGCAAATGTTAAAGGTATAATAATATCGAAGCCTGATGTTGAAACATTATTAATGGCTATGGCTACTAGTCCCCAATGTAAACCGAAGATAACAAGGACTTGCCAGAATGCGCCAACCAATAGTCCCGCAAATAATGGACTAAAGTTATATAAACCTAATGCGCCTGCACCAATTAAATTGGCTGCCCATGTAGAGATAGGTCCAATAATTAAGAATGTTAATGGCACAATAATGATTAATGTGAAGAATGGTACTAAGAACGTCTTCACGACATCTGGTATAACTTTCTTCAAGAATTTCTCTAATTTAGATGCGAAGAATACTGAGAACACAATTGGAATAACACTTTGTGTATAAGTCATTGATATGACTGGAATGCCTAAAAATGTTAAAGCACTTTCTGATTCAAAGAATGTCCCGCTAAAGAGCATTGTTGCATTTTCATTACCTAACGCCATTGCACTTACAAGCGTTGGATAAACAAGTGCTGCACCTAATGCCATACCAATAAACTGATTAGAGCCAAATTTTTTCGCTGCTGTTAAACCTAAGAATATTGGGAAGAAGTAGAATAATGCATCACCAATTGCATGCATAATTTGATATGTTCCCGACTTCTCTGTAAGCCAACCAACTGCTAAAAATAATGCTGCAAAACCTTTGATCATCCCCGCTGCAGCTAACACGCCTAAAATTGGTTGGAATATACCTGAAATCAAATCAATAAAGCGATTAAATAATGATCCGTTACTTGATGAACTACTACTAGAAGCACCATCACTAATATTCGCTTCTTTACGAACTGCATCGTACACATCTGGAACGTGATTACCAATTACAACTTGATATTGGCCACCTGATTCCATCACCGTCACAATACCTTCCTTATTCTTTAAATATTCTGTATCAGCTTTTCCCGTATCTTTCAGCTGAAATCTTAATCTTGTAATACAATGTGTTAAAGAATTGATATTTTCTTTGCCACCGACTTTCTCTACGATATCTTTTGCTAACGCTTCATACTTCATTTAAATCCCTCCATTTTCATAGAAAAAAACCCAGAATAATACATACGAATCCCAATGTTCGTTATGCATTACTCTGGGTTTTGCCTACTTAAAGTTACAATCCCAAACAGCAAATTCACTTGCCGTTTAAAGTAATTGTTTATTAATTTAAACTTATTATAACGCTTACATTTTATTTGTCAACGCTTTCATGAAGATTTTAATAAACGAGCGATATGTAAAATAAGATAAACCCTTTCGTCATTAGATAAATCGTGATTATAATTTCTTTTTAAAAAATCACCAATTTTATCGACACAACGATTGGATTCACTGTATTTTTTCTGTAACGATGACAATAATGATATATCCATCACTTCTTCTAAACTTTCAGAATTAATTAATCTCTGACTGAAGAATTTTAAATGTGTAATAAAACGCGCGTAGCTTAATTCTTCTTCAGAGATATCTAAATTAAAATGATATCTAACCAAATTTACAATACTCTGGGTGATTTTTGTAATTTCATAAACGTTTGAGATAGACTCGTTCATATTCGCATTGACAATATGCATCGCTATAAAGCCAGCTTCGTCTTTGGGCATATCAAGATTAAAATGTTTAGCTACTCTATCAATACCGAACAAACCAATTTTATATTCATCTGGATATAATCGCTTAATTTCATAAAGCAAAGGATTATTAATCACCGTACCTTCTTTATGACGTTTAATTGCATAATTAATATGATCCGTTAACGCTATATAAATGGATTCAGACAATGGTTCCTTATAAAGTTTATTCGCTTCAACAATAATTTCCTGAGAAATTAGTAATACATCATCATCTAATTCTTTAATTAAAGTAAGCATTCTTTCTTGTTCATCACTCGTCATTCTAAAAATCTTATCAATTTTATCTTTCTCAATAGCCTGGCCATTCTTCTTCCCAAAAGCAATACCAGCACCCATAACAATGCGCTCTTCCCCATTAATCTTAGAAATTACAACATTGTTATTTAAGATTTTCGTAATCTTCACGACATTCACCCTTCCAATAAATGTACTGACTTTTCAATTAATTATCATTATAGCAAGAATTAAAAATAATGAAATAATTTATATAGTTGTTTTAATTCAGTTCTTATATTTTTTTGTGAGTCGGAGGTTTATGGCATGGGGAGTTGTAGAGCCTTCGTAGTGAACACTTTCATCCAAACTTGTTCATAACTGGGGTGTTAGTTACAAAAGTCAGCCGAAGTGTTACTATGGACCGCCTTAGTTACAAAACTCGGTCGAAGTGTTACTAACACACTCGTTATTTGCACCTTCAGCCCAAACTGCTAATAACGGTATCAGTATTTGCACTTCTAGCCAAACTTGCTCATAAAAAAACGGGACATACTCAATGTCCCGTTTCAACTCATTATTTTTACGCATGTGTTCTCTTAAATCTTAAAGTATATTCTTTAAAAGTAATGAAGCATTTATTTTTCTCGTCATATAATTTATATTTCAGAGATTCTAAACTTTCTTTAATTGTTATAGTTGTTGCGTGATGTAATGGTGGTGTCTTTTCATGTGCTTGTTCTAATTGATAGTTTGGAATTCTTGGACTTAAATGATGAACATGATGATACCCGATGTTCCCTGTCATCCATTGAAATACTTTTGGTAATTTATAATATGAACTGCCTTCTATAGCGGCTTTCACATAATCCCACTCTGATGATTCTTCGAAATATGAATCTTCAAATGTATGTTGAATATAAAATAACCAAATACCTAACATACCTGCAATAAATAACATTGGTAGAAATACAAGTACAAATGGAACTGCACCTACAATAAAGAAAATACCTACATAAAGAACTAGCAATATTATATTATGCAACCAAGTGTTACGTTTTTCTTTAGCTTTTGCATCTTTAGCATTCATTCTGTTTGAAATAAACATAAGGAATATTGGTCCTAATATAAACATCACAAACGGGTGTCTATACATTCTATATTTAAATTGAGTGAATTTTGAAGCTTCATGATATTCTTCAATAGTCATGACCCAAATATCACCAATACCACGTTTTTCTAAATTTCCGCTACTTGTATGATGAATAATATGCTCTCTTCTCCATTTTTCATATGGAAAGAATGTTAATAGCCCAGTTATATTTCCTAATAAATCATTGTTCTTTTTCTTACTCAAAAATGATCCGTGGCAACAATCGTGAAAAATAATAAATGTTCTAATAATGAAACCGGATGCCAATACACCACATAGGATCGATAATGACCAATGTAATTGATAACTTACCAAGCCACCAACAATAAGCGCAATTAATGGAATGATTGTGTTTATAATTTGAATTGTACTTTTCTTCAAGTTGTTATTTTCAAATGGTTTAACCATTTTTCGAAGTAACTTTTTCTTTTCTTTTTCGATGATTTACACTTCCTTTTTATTCAATAAATATAAAAAAAGAAGGACTTGAATGAATCAAGTACTTCCATCTCTATTAATCATGATAAAGCATATTTATAAGCTTTACAAACAAAAAACGAACCCAATAAAACAATTACTATACTACTAAAATTTATTTTATTATAATAACAAATTATAACTTGGTCATAACAGTTGATAATAATGACTTTTACATAAAATTCATTTCTACTTTTTTGAAAGAAATATTATTTTGATGGTCATAATCCAGTTGATAAATGTCAGGCATTTTCATGTTTTTCCAATCTTCATATGTAAATGATCCAGTTAATTCATTAAATAATACTGCTAAAGCTGTACCATGACCTGTTATGATCAAATTACCTTCATATTGACTCAACACTTTTTGATAAGAAGGTACTATACGGTTTCTAACATCTTCAAGACTTTCTCCGTTTGGTAACCTATAATCTGTTTGACTCCATTGTCTCAAAGAAAATTCATCAAAATTTTCTACCCATTCACCTATTATTCGTTCTTTAAATGGCTCGATTTCTTTAATTTTAAGATTCAATAGCTCAGCAGTAGGTTTAATTGTATCAATCGTCCGTTTATAAGGACTTGATAATATATGTTGAATATTTTTATATTGAAAGAATTCCGACATCTGCATTGCATACTGTTTACCTAATTCAGTAAGAGGTGCTGATTCATCCTCTTTTATACGAGTATCCCTGATAGAATGCCTCACAAAATAAATTGTTCTATTCAAAATTTCACCTCATTCTCTCCGTAAACAAAAGACAAACCAAATTGTTATTCAATTTGATTTGTCTCTTGTTTAAGATATATCTTTTTATTTATTTTTTACAATTTCTTACCACATAATATTTTTAACTGTTTCATCGTTTAATGCTTTTACAATTTCAGCTACTAATTTTACTGCGTTTAAGTAGTCTTCTTTATGAAGGATTGATACGTTTGAATGCATATAACGTAATGGAACGCCGATTGAGATTGTTGGTGTACCTTCGTTTGCTACATGAATACTACCTGCATCTGTTCCGCCACCTGTTATATTATCCCATTGAACATCAATACCTTTATCTTTTGCTACGTTTTTGATGAATTTTCTAAATCCAACGTGACCGATATTCGTACCGTCCATTAACAATACAAGTGGTCCGTTACCTAATTTCGTTTCGTGATCTTGCCCTTTCATACCTGGTGTATCATAAGCAATACCGACATCCACTGCGATAGATAAATCTGGCTTAATTTTGTTTGCAGCAACTTTCGCACCACGTAAACCTACTTCTTCTTGTACAGTCGCACCTGAAACTAAGTTAATACCAAGCTCATCGTTTTTAAGTTCGTTTAATACATCAACACTTAACGCACAACCGAATCTGTTGTCGAATGCTTTTGCTGTTAAGTAGTTACCATCACCTAAAGTTTCAAACTCAGAATAAGGCGTCACCATATTGCCGATTTCAATGCCTAGACCTTCAACCGCTTCTTTATTATCAACACCTATATCAATAAACATCTCTTTAACGTCGACAGGTTTTTTACGTTCTTCTGGACTTAACACGTGTGGAGGTTTAGAACCAATAATACCTCTGATTTCTTTACCTTCATCTGTTGTAATCGTTACTTTTTGTGAAAGCATAACTTGGTTCCACCATCCACCGATTGTTGTGAATTTAATATAACCATCATCATCGATACGCGTAACCATAAATCCTATTTCATCTAAGTGACCCGCTATTAAAATTGTTTTAGAACCATTTTTAGCGTTCTTTTTCCCGAAAATACCACCTAGATTATCTTCAATAATTTCATCACTTACAGGTTCTAAGTATTCTTTCATTTTAGATTTAACATTATACTCAAATCCCGAAATACCATTAATATCTGTAAGTGTTTTTAATAATTTTACTGAATCTGCCACAAAAAATCCCCCTTAAAATTAATTAACACTTTTACTATATCATTCTATTTCCAAAATGTATCAAACAAAGGTTTAATTTAATTGATTTTTCAGTATTTTAAACAAATCATTTGAATGATCAATGACAATATCAAAATTTTCAAGAAGAGGATGCATGAATAATTCATATTGAATACGTCTTTCATCTTGAGATGCCTTTAAATATTCTATATCTATTCCTCTTACATGAACATCACGGTCAAATCTTCTTTTCAGCTCAGTTTCATTATCCGTATAAATGTAGATAGATAAATCAACCCATTTGGAATCTATAAATGTAGTAGTCATACCTTCTAAGATTGTTACTTTCTTTGTCGCATCTAAACGTTCAGATTGTTGCCATGGTGTTTCAATAGTCATGATATCTATACCATTATGTAAAGCACGTATATCGCGTTCTAGAATATCAACATTATGCGCTTCAGGCATACAAGCAGTTACTTTCGCTTCATGCTCTATTCCGTTATACATATATTTCGCCTTTGTATGTTTTCTTAAATTCGAGTTTACTATATAAGTATCTGTGCTGATCATGTTGTAGTCTTTTGGATCTAGACATTTTATTAATTCCTGACAAAATGTACTTTTTCCTGAACCACCATGTCCACCAATTCTAATCATGATTTGATGGTTAGAACGCTTAATAAATTCCACGATTTCTTCAATCACAGCATTCATATTTTCATTACCTTTATTCATCATTTAACCCTTTGCCGTCCAATATATGATCAATATATTTTTCTACTCGACTAACGCGTGTTGCCGGACGCTTTGCTTGACTAATATAGTAAATATATTGGCGTTGTCTTCCTGGCGTCAAATTATAAAAAGCTTCTTTTAAGTTACTATTTTGATCTAGTTGTTCTTGTAGTTCAACTGGCATTTCATATTCTTCTGTTTTCTTTAATTCTACTTTAGCACCTGACTTCTCAAGCTCGATTGCTTCTTCAACATATGCTTTAATAATATCTCGTTGTTCTTTTATTTGATCTACATTGGTGAATCTCAATTGTCTTGCTGCTTGAACATTTTTCGTTTGTTGAATGAGTAATTTTTCAGGATCTTTAAGTAATGAACCTTTATGAAATAAAAGTGCACAATATTCTTTAAATCCATGTATCAATACAACATTTTTACCTTTCAATGTATAACATGGGTGCATCCATTTATAATCTTCTTCTAAATCACACTCATGTATAATTTCTCTTAATTGTTCAAATTCATCTTTCCACTTTTTTTCACGTTGCATAAAAGCTTCAACTTTAAGGTTTTTCTCCATTTTTTCACTCCTCAATATTATTACCTGAATGATTTTAATTTATTATATACTAAATGATTAAAAAAGAGCAGATATCCTTAAATCTAAGGAATTTCTGCTCTACTTTGTGCCTAATGTATTAATTTTCGTCTACTTTTATCATACTTTTATTCGTATCATGATAAATTTCATCATTCATTTCTTGCATTTTACGTTCTACATTTGTTATTTCTATTGAACATTCTTTTAACTTTTCTTCATATTGTTCTGTAGATACATGGGAATTCTTATATCTTAATTGATGTTCTAAACTCGCCCACATATCCATTCCAATTGTTCGAATTTGAATTTCAACAGGTATTACTTGAACACTTTCTGCTAAAAATACAGGAATAGATACAACTAAATGTAAACTTTTATATCCATTCATTTTAGGATTTTCTATATAGTCTTTTCTTTTTAATAATTTTACGTCAGCTTGTCTAAGTAATAATTTTTCAATTGTATAGACATCTTCTAGATAATTACAAATAACTCTTATTCCCGCGATATCTTGAATATTCTCTTTTGCTGAGTTCGCATTTAAAGGAAATCCTTTTCGTCTTAATTTCTTAATGAGACTTGGAAATTCTTTAACACGCTTTTCCATATGATGAATTGGATTATGTTTATAAGCAACTTGGAATTCATCGTCCAATATTTTCAACTTTGTCCCGATTTCTTCTAATGCTGCAGCATATTGATGTTGTAGTTCTACAAAATTAAACAACTCTTCTAGCGCTTGTTCAGAAGACTGCGCATATTCAATTTCACCTAAATTACTCGTAAATTCCTTCTTTAATTCTGCTAAATTGATTGTTGGTTTTCTTTCTATATACATAGATATGCTCCCTTATATTTTTAAATAAAAAATATATATCATTTCAGCTAATTATATCATTTAAAAGTTTGCGATTAAAGAAAGTCGATATACGATATATTGTTCTTAAACAGATATAAGACAAAGAAAAACGTGCGAGACTCGTAAGCCTTGCACGTTATAAATAGAAATTCAATTATCAATACTATTTCAATTCTGGCCAGTATTCTTTATTTGCTTCAATGAGGTCATCTAATATATTTTTAGCTACTGATGCACTCGGAACTGTGCGAGATAACGTTAGTGCTTGCCATAGTTTTTGATAAGATAGTTCTTCATAAGCTTCAACTGTTAATTTCTCAACACCCACCTGTTGTTCCATTAAACTTTTTTGGAATCTTGGTATTTCACCAACTGATAAAGGTTCTGGTCCTTCGCTACCAACTAAACATGGAATTTCAACCATCGCTGTTGGTTCAAAGTTTGAAATGGCACCTTTATTCTCAACAATCATTAACATTCTTTCTTTCGTATTAAACGCTATGGCTCTTGCTAAGTCTACGATATAAGATGCATGTTCATCTATTGTTAATTCCGTTCCTTCAGCAGTACCTTGATCAATGATTTTTTGACATTCACTGAACACAAATTTTTCTCGTCCTGCCATCACTTCATTCGCTCTTGTATAGTCCTTATTTGAATGTTCCACAACGTAATCAGGGAAGAAGTAATATTTTAAATATGTGTTAGGTAACGTATCTTTATCAAGTGCTTGTACATCACGCGCTTTCTTGAACGTATCATTCCAACTTGCTTCCTGTTCAATATCGCTACCCGTGTCAGTCGAATACCCAAATTGTTCAACGTGTTTAATGATACTTGGCATTAAATCATTACCAGACTTATCTCTTATATCTGTCCACCAACCGAAGTGATTCAAACCATAATATTTAACGACCATTTCTTTTCTAGATTTCAGCCCAATATTTGTTGCCATTAGTTCTTCAATACCAATAGGCATATCGCAAATATTTAAAATTTTAGAATGAGGTCTTAATTTTCGAGTTGCTTCAGCTACAATTGCAGCAGGATTTGAATAATTTAACATCCAAGCATCTGGTGAATATTGTTCCATGTAATCTACAATTTCTAGTACGCCTGTAATAGAACGCATACCATAAGATATACCACCAGGTCCACATGTTTCTTGCCCAACGACACCGTGTTTCAACGGGATCTTCTCGTCTTGTTCTCTCATCGCATATTTACCAACACGTATGTGTGCCATAACGAAATCTACATTTTCAAAAGCTGTTTTAGGGTCCGTACTCGCCTGTAACTTAACACCAGGCGCTCTTTCAAGAAGTAATATTTCACAAGCTTCCGCAATGGTTTGTTGTCTATCACCATCATTGTCGTATAGTTTAATCGTACCAATCGGAAAATCTTCTAAATGATCCAGTAACATTAATATAATGCCTGGTGTAAATGTACTTCCGCCGCCTGCTATTGTTATGTTAAATTTCTTCATTATTTATGACCTCCATATTTTTATATCATCGTTTCAAATGAATCTCTTACTTGAGGTACACTAAGTCCTACAATTACTTGAACATTTGTACCACTTTTCGCTACACCATGTGCCATTTGATTATGTGTGAAATAGTCGTTATCTTTCACTAAACTTGGATCTTTAACCGTTACTCTTAATCGTGTCGCACAATTTGTAACGTCTTTAATATTGTCTTTACCACCTAATCCTTCTAAGAAATAAATAGCTTTCGTATCATATTCTGATGCATTGTCATCCATCTGTGTATCAGCACTTGCTTTCTTAGACTTATAATCTTGTTTCGTATAAAGCTTAGCATCGCCATCATCAGGTACACGTCCAGGTAATGGTACATTAAACTTCTCAATAATAAACTTAAATACAAAGAAGTAAATCACAACAAAGATGATACCAATGATAAATTGTGCAACGTAAGTCATACCGTGATTAGAGAATAATGGAATCCAGTTTATTGCCGCAATTTCTATCGCGCCACCACCTTGAATACCTACTACTCCAAATAGGTACATAATTGTAACCATTGTTGCACCTAATAATGCATGAATTAAGAATAAGTAAGGTGCGATAAATAAGAATGTAAATTCTAATGGTTCTGTAATACCTGCGAAAATTGCTGTTAATCCTGCTGGTAATACTAATGCTAATACCTTTTTCTTGTTCTCTTTTGGTGTTGAAGCGTACATCGCTAACGCAATACCTAAACAACCAAATATTTTAATGTTACCTTGTAACAAGAATCCATATGGATAAAGTTCTTTAAGAGATTTAGCAGAATTAGAGAATTCTGTTAAGTGTTGAATCCAATAAGGTTTCAGTCCACCATTGACCGCTGCAGGTCCATATTCAAATGGTGTGTATATGAAATGATGTAATCCTGTAGGAATCAATATTCTTTCTAAGAAGTGGAATAGCCAAACTCCTACAAATCCTGATTTCAACATGACACCTTGTAATGAACCGATACCTGCTTGTACTGTTGGCCATACCGCACATACGACAAAAGCGATTGGGATCATAACAAAGAATCCAATGATAACAACGTATGGTAGACCTTGGAAAATTCCGACCATTTCAGGTAATTTCTTATCATAGAAACGATTATGTATCCAAATAACGATTGCTGATATGAAGATTGCACCAATGATACTTGTGTCTAATGTTGGAATACCAGCTATTTCTTTTACGCCCGTTAAATTTTCAACACCCTTTGATAAATCTACTCCGAACGTCTTTGGCCAAAGGGTTAAAATTGCATTAATAAAATTGTTAAATACTAAATAAATCATTAAAGCTGCTAGTGTTGCTCTACCTTGAGCTTTTTTAGCAAGTGAGATTGGAAGTCCAATCACAAACGCTAGTTCCATATGGTTGAATATTGTCCAACCACCCGCTTCAATTAAACTCCAAATTTTAAACCACATTGTGCCATCTTCAGCTATTGAACCCATAATATTTGGATTTTTAAATAATGTTGCAAATCCTACAACAATACCGAAAAATGCAAATAGTAATACCGGAACAATCATAGCACTACCAAATCGTTTAATTGCATTCATATTTTAACCCCTTTTCCTCATCAATTTATCTCCACAATATAGGAAGCGCTTACATTTGCCAATAGGTTTGACGTAAATAGAAATCACATAGTAAACTTAGATTATATTTTCATAACATGAAAATTTTTTCACTTCGAATGGAGGATTATAATGATTTTGGATAAACTGATTAATGAACATTATCAACAACTTAATGACAATGATATACATATCATACAAATGATTAATCAAAATATTCACTTGATTCATCGATTAAAAATACAAGAAATAGCCGATATATCACACACTTCAATTTCTTCTATTCACCGACTCGCTCGTAAACTTGGCTTTGATGGTTATAGTGATTTTAAAGCATACATTAAATTAAATAGACAAACATCTAATCCATCGACAGATATCATTGAAAGTTTAGAGCAAGATTTACAACAAACTATGAAACATTTAAAAATGATCGACTATGACTATATAAGTGAACAAATCAATCAAGCGCCTTACATCTACATATATGGTACAGGTGTCGCACAACTAAACGTCGCCCGTGATGCTCAACGACACTTTCTTTCTATCAATAAAAGAGTAATGGTTATTAACGACGAGAATGAACTTAAAATCGCTATGAATCAAATGAATAAAGACGATTTAATTTTCATCATTTCATTATCAGGCGAAACATCACACTTAAGAGAGAACGTCGAGATTATGCATACACGAAATATTAGTTATATTTCTATTACAACATTGAAAGATAACTATTTAGCTCAGAATGCAAGCTACAATATATACGTTAATAGTTCACCGATAGAACTATTTAACCAAACTTCTTATTCTAGCTTCTTACCGTATCACATTGCTTTTGAAGTCATCGTACGTAAATTCAGTGAATGGAAACTTGCTCATTAGGGTATAATTATCATATAAACGATTAAAAGTTTTATAGGAGGTTACATCATGAATAAAGTATTCATAACTGGAGAAATTCCAACAGAAGGATTAGAAATGTTACAAGAACATTTTGAAGTAGAAGTCTTTGAAGGGGATCAATTAATTACGAAACATACTTTACTTCAAAAAGTAACAGATGTAGATGCGATTATTAGTCCACTATCTACAAATATCGATAAAGAAATTATTGATCAAGCACCAAACTTAAAAATCATTGCAAATTATGGTGCTGGTTTCAATAACATTGACGTTAAATATGCTAGAGAAAAAGGGATTGATGTTACAAATACACCGAAAGCCTCAACAAATGCTACAGCAGATTTAACGATTGGTATATTACTTGCCGTATCTAGAAGAATTGCTGAAGGCGACCAGCTTTGTAGAACAACAGGATTCAACGGTTGGGCACCATTATTCTTTAGAGGTAGGGAAGTCTCCGGTAAGACTATCGGCATAGTTGGACTTGGTGAAATAGGTTCTGCTGTTGCTAGACGTGCCAAAGGTTTCGACATGAACATCCTATATACCGGACCACATAGAAAGCCAGAACAAGAAGCTTCATTAGGGGCTACTTATGTCAGTCTTGATGAGATGTTAGAACAAGCAGATTTCATTACAATTAATGCTGCCTATTCTGATGATTTACATCATTTATTCAATAAAGAAATTTTTGAAAAAATGAAAGATACTGCATATATTATTAACGCATCTCGCGGACCTATTGTAGATGAACAAGCTTTAGTTGAAGCTTTACAATCTAAAACAATCGAAGGTGCTGCATTAGATGTATTTGAATTCGAACCAGAAATTACAGATGCACTTAAAACAATGGACAATGTCGTGATAACACCGCACATCGGAAATGCTACATTTGAAGCACGTGATGAAATGGCAAGAATCGTCGCAAATAATACGATTAAGAGACTACAAGGTGATACACCAGACTATATTGTGAATAAATAATAAAATAAATCCTCTCACTCATTTTAAGAGTTCGAGGATTTTCTTTTATTTAACAAGTTTTCTTTATCGATAATCGTTCTTAATTTATAAATACTTTCTTTAATATCATGTTCATCAATATATGAATAAGAAAATCTTAAACTATGCTTTTCTTTTTCTGAATATATCTCCCCTGGATGAATGAGCAACCCTTCCTCTAAAGCAAGTTTGAATAACCTTTTTAAATCAATACTTTCATTAAATCTGAACCAAATATAGAAAGATCCTTCTACTTTAGACCATCTACCAATATCTGAGAAAGATTCTGATAAAGCATCTTCCATCATATCTTTGCGCCTTTTTAAATTGCGTTTAATTTCTCCAATATGCGTTTCATGGTAATGTGCCAACCATTTAGTAGCTATAAATTGAGAAATCGAACTTGCACCATAGTCATTTTGCATTTTTAAGTCTGCTAAATGATTAATGACTCGTTCGTTACCAATTAACCAGCCTATTCTGAGACCCGGACTAACTGTTTTAGATAGACTTCCTAAATACAGCACATTATGACTTGTATCAAGCTCTTTCATAGATTTAGGAATCGGACCTTCAAACCACAGCTCACTATAAATATCATCTTCCACAACAGGAATACCCTTCGCTTTACATTGTTCAAGAATTTGCTCCTTCTCTTTCAATGTATATGTGTGTGATGTAGGATTATGCAAAGTAGGATTACAATAAAATATGCTATTACTGTAATCTTCATCTTCTTTAAAAATCGCATGAATATTATTCCTTATATAATCAATTGATAAAGGTATCATTTTGGAATGGATTTTGTGCCAAGTTCTAATTGAATTAATATAAGAAGGTGTTTCAACGATAATTTTAGATTTGGGGATTAATAATCCATCAGCTATCAACTTCAAACCTTGTAATGCACCAGAAGTGATACAAATTTCTTCTACACTACACTCAATACCTCTTTTTTTAACAAGTTCTTTAACTTGTTGTCTCAACTGAATATTCCCTTTAGGTGCTTCATAATTTGAAGTCAATTCACGACTTAAATCTTTAGAAATAATTTCATGAAATGCATCATTAGGTATTAATTTTGGCGAAAGTTCACCCGTCCCTAATCTCACCATGTCAGGTATAAATTCGCATCTATTAATTTCTCTAATATAATATTGGTTGTTCTGGTTAACACTATTACCTATATAATCTTGCCAATTTAAATTATTACTCACATACTCATTCCATTTATTTTTCGAAACATATACCCCTTTTCTTTCCTTACTTTCAAGCACGCCATAACTTTTCAAAATATCAATAACATGTACAATTGTTGATCTATTTACACCATACTTTTGTGTTAAGGCTCTTTGCGAAGGTATTTTCATACCAACTTCTAATTGACCATTATTAATATCTCTTAACATATCATCTATAATTTTTTGGTAGATAGGTTTTTCCATCAATGTAACTCCAATCTGGTTGGGCATAAATTTAATACTGGATGATTTCATTGTAGCTTATTTCTTTTATACTATACAAAAAGGAGGTTTAATCAAATGTTTCAAGCAGTCATCCACGGTCTTTTATTAGCACTCGGTTTAATTTTACCATTAGGTGCTCAAAATATATTTGTTTTTAATCAAGGTGCAAATCATAAAAGCTTAAATAAAGCTTTACCCGTTGTTATTACAGCTGGTCTATGTGACACATTACTCATATTACTTGCAGTGTTTGGCGTATCACTCATCTTAAATCACTATCCATCATTGCAATTAATCATATATATCGTCGGATTAATTTTTCTATTGTATATGGCTTGGACGTTATGGAACGAGAAATCATCAAGCAATGGTTCAGACTTAGCAATATCAGCTAAAAAACAAATCAGCTTTGCACTATCTGTTTCATTACTGAATCCACATGCCATTATGGATACAATCGGTGTTATCGGTACAAGTGCATCACTATATTCAGGGTATGAAAAAGTCGGATTTACAGTTGCAACAATCTTTATCTCTTGGTTCTGGTTCTTCGGTCTCGCTATAGCCGGTAAGCAAGTCGGTATATTTGATAAATCAGGTAAATTTATCATTATATTGAATAGAGTATCAAGTATCATCATCTTATTCGTCGCAGCACTCATTATTAAAAATATAATCAATATGTAGAATGAGGTAAAAATGTTTTGGTTGGGATTTAAGTTGGATTTTGGGGCGCTAACTATCTTGTTTTCGACTCTTGATCGTTAGCACTACTTTTTACGCATGAAAAAAAGACGTGATACTGCTATTTTCTAATGGTATCAAGTCTTTATTTATCTTATATTATGTTGTTAAGGCTATTTCATTATAGAATTCGTCTATGTTTATGGATTGGCCGTGGTTAAGTCTTGATTCTTCTGCTGCAAATGCCATTAAGTGACTGATTAAGGATTTACTTGCTATGGATTTAGATACATTTTGATCAGAGCTATTAATTGCATCTATAAAGTCATTTATAATACCTTCGTCTCCTCCACCATGTCCACTGCTCACTTCTGGGAATTTGACGGTTTTTTCTTCTCTTGTTAAAAAGTCAAATATGCTTATTTCATTTGTTTCCATATTTCCTCTTATTTCACCTTTAGTTCCCATTATTTGAACAATTCTTGTTTGTTCTCTTGTAAATGCGCTCATACTAAATGTGGCTGTTGCGCCATTTTCAAATTCCATATTCACAACTTGATGATCTACTACGTCATTATCTGATTGGAAGACACATTTCCCATAATCCGTATGATTCAATCTTTCTATGATCGCTTCGTTAGAATTTTCTTCTGTAAATTTCATCGCCCATCCTCTACCGATACCTAAATAATACCTTCCAGCATGAAATGGACATTCATTTTCTACTGGGCATCCGTCTAGACATCTTAATGGTGCGCCTTCTGGTTTGTTTGCTTCATTAAAATACATCAATGAACCAAAGGAATTGATTCTTTTACAATCTTGATCCATGATATAACTGATAATATCCATGTCATGGCAAGATTTAGCTAATATCATCGGACTTGATTGTTCTTTACTTTTCCAATTACCTCTTACAAAACTATGTGACATATGCATATATTCTACATTTTCATTAAGTTGAATAGATGCAATCTGACCAATATTTCCATTTTGAACGATAGATTTTATCCTACTCCAGAATGGTGTATATCTTAATACGTGACAAATCGTTAATGTTCTATCCATTTCTTTCGCTTTTTCTACCATTTTAATACACTCTTCAGGACTAGGAGACATCGGTTTTTCAAGCAACACGTGATATCCTAAATCTAATGCTTTCATAGTCGGTTCAAAATGCGCTTTATCTTGTGTACATATGATTGCTATATCAGCTTCTGGCTTTAAGTCCAATAATGCTTTCCAAGACGCTTGTACATATTGTTCATCTAAACTATGATGACTACTTATGCCCTCTCTTCTTTCTTTAACAGGTTCCGCTACCCCAATTAATTTAATTTTATGAGGCAAAGACTTTATCAAATTCGCATAAACTCTTCCCCCTCGATCACCTGCACCTAACAAAATCGCTTTTTTTATACCCATTGAATCGTCCCCCTTTATCATTCAATAGTTTTATATTACTACTATAAAAGTAAAAAATCACACATTTACCATTATTTTTTGTTCATATTTGTTCAAAATTGTTATTATTAATAAAATTAAAGATAAAAAACAGTAGGCATTCAAATTATAAAATGAATGTCTACTGTTTAACTATTGATATATTCAATTACTGACCTTGATTTTGTTGCATTTGCATGAGTTCATCTGCTGTAAATTGTACATCAGTTCCAATAATAATTTGGATATTTTTATCACTAATCACTTTGTTTCCTAATGCGCCAGATTGTTTGATTTTATCTTGATCAACAACACTTGTATCTTTTAATGTTAGACGTAGTCTTGTTGCACAGTGATCGATAACTTCTATATTATCATTACCACCAATTGCTTCATATATAAGCTTTGTCTTATTAGATACTTTCACACCACTATTGTTTGTTGAAGTACCTGCTTCATCTTCTTCAAGACTAGGATCTTGCTTCGCCGCTTCTTCCATTAAGCCATCTCTACCTGGTGTCTTAAGGTTAAATGTACGAATCGCAAAATCAAATACGACAAAGTATACGACACCCATAATTAAACCAAGTACGAGTAACATTAATGGTTTATTAGCAATTGGAATACTTAAACTTAATAAATAATCTATTAATCCTGCACTAAATGTAAATCCTGCAGTCCAATGGAATGTTGCTGCTATAAATAATGAAATACCCGTTAATAACGCGTGGATACCAAATAACATTGGTGCTGCTACTAAGAATGAGAATTCTAATGGTTCTGTAATCCCAGTTACGAATGAAGCAATCGCTGCTGTAACCATTAAAGAACCTACTACTTTTCTATTACGCTTCTCAGCATTTTTCCAAATCGCTAATGCTGCAGCTGGCAAACCAAACATCATAATTGGGAATAATCCTGCTTGGTAACGACCTGTTATACCCGCTTCACCTTTACTAGACCAGAAGTTTGCAATATCATTAATACCCGCAATATCAAACCAGAATACTTGGTTTAATGCGTGATGCAATCCAAATGGTAATAATAAACGGTTAAAGAATCCATATAACCCGGCACCAAGAGGTCCAAGTTTAGAAATCATTTCACCAAATGACACTAAGCCGTTATATACTGGCGGCCAAATAAACATAAGTGCGATAGAAATGACTAACATTGCCGCTGCTGATAATATCGGCACAAGACGTTTACCACTAAAGAAAGCAAACGCTGTTGGTAATTTCGTATCTTTAAATCTATTGTAAATTGCTGCTGTAACTAAACCACAAATAATCCCGATAAACACATTACTAATACCTGTAAATGCGATATCAACTTTATCCTCAGCAATATGCAATACTTTCGCCATTGCTTCTGGCTTTAGTACTTGTGTAACCACTAAAAATGATACAAGCCCACTAAGTGCTGCTGCACCATTTTTATCTTTAGACATACCGAATGCTAAACCTACTGCAAATAGTATTGGTAAATTATTAATAACTGCTAAACCACCATTTGCTAAAAAGTTTGCAATGCTATTTCCTTCCCCGTTAATTGCACCTGAATCAATAAAAGATGCGATACCTAAAAGTAACCCAGCTACCGGTAAAATCGAAATAGGTAGCATTAGAGACTGAGCAAATTTTTGCATATAAGCCTTCATATTTTTCTCCCCTTATATAATTGTTGAAAACGTAATCTCTATTACATATTTACCACAAAAAACATTTGATGTATATAACGAATTAATATTTCAAAAACTTAAAATAATCAATTAATTATTTTAAATTAAAAATAATACACATCCCTTCTATATATTTTTCAACCTATTAAAAATTAAGAGCCTGCAACAATTTTCATGTTCAGACTCTTAAAAGCTTATTTATTCACTTTTTTAACAACTGATGACTTCAATCCTATTTGTCCAAAACCAGGTATTTTACAATCAATGTCGTGACCATCTTCTGGGTCCACTAATTTGATACCTTTAACTTTAGTACCTTGTTTAATAGAATTAGATGATCCTTTTACTTTTAAATCTTTAACGACCGTTACAGTATCTCCGTCATTTAATTCAACACCATTTACATCTTTAATAACAGTGTTTTCTTCATTTGATGCATCTTCATCATTTATAGGCCATTCATGATTACACATAGGACAAATATAAAGTTGTCCATCCTCGTAAGTATATTCTGAATCACATTTAGGGCAATTTGGTAATGTTGCTTCCATCTTTCAACCTCCGAAAGTTTATCATAACCTCTATAATTTATCACATTTTCATAAATACTGGTATTGGATTTTTCATAAATTTAAGGTTTCATGATAATATATGATGTAATCTCTTTCACTTTAGCATCCTTTTTATGATTTTCAAATTCATACATTTCAGCAAAATGAATTTCCTCACCAGAATTCAATATGATTGTGCCGTGCGTAGAAGCTTCTTTACCGTGCGTAAGCATTGATTTAATTTCGAGGCTGGATACTTTTTGCAAGTGCTCGTTAATTTCATCTAAAAATGCTTTTCTACCCTTTAATTCAAAAGAACCTGGTACTTTCCATACTAAATCATCTGTTAGCCATTCATTGAGATACTTTTCATCACCAACGAGTGAAGCAATCACAATATCTCTGATAATTCTTCTTTTTGGTGCATTATCACATTTTAAATCTCCTAGTACTGTGAATTTCACATTCTTTAAATCATCATCTAATTGACTAAATGCTAACCCTTGTTCTGAAAATGCTTCTTTCAAAATACTTATAGCTTTTGGTCCCATACCATGAAGTTTCGCCAAATTATGTTCATCTAATTGAGCAACCTGTTCTAACGTCGTAATATTGATCTTGTTCAAAGCATTTGTTGCTGGTTTCCCTATTTTCGGCAAATTTGTCATCCGAACACAGCTCCCTTTATGAAATGTCTTTTCGTTTAAACCCTATAAATCCAATTATGATAAGCACGACAGATAAGATGATTAATATACTTATACCCGAATAATTCATATCTTCAACAGGTATTTCAGGAATATGATGAAATGGCGTTATATCTTTTAACCAGTCTTTAATATTTAACAATTGTCCTAAGTAAACGACGAAAAATGTATAAGTTAAATATAAATAAACGATAAAGTGTCCTTTATTAAACCATCCTAAAAGTACAACACCGAGTGCTACGAAAGATATAATGGCAGGTATATGTACAATTCCTGACTTTATAATTGTCCAAAAACTAAATGGATCATGTAACACAGATGTTTGGGCAACATACAAACCGAATGCAGCTATAAAAATCATAAAGATAGCATTAAATAATGAAACAACTAAATAGCTACTCAACAACTTAATTCTTGAAATAGGTCGAGACATTATAAGTTCTATACGATGAGTATCTATTTCGTTTTTTATTTTGTATAAGCTTATCAGCGCAGGTATTGTTGATACTATAGCCATTATAATCATTAAAGTCGGTAAGAATGCTTCTATATAATGATCACTTTTGCCAGATACCATTTGCTGCAACATTTCGTTATCTTTAATAAAATCATCTAACTCACCAAATATTGATCCATATGAAGCGCCAAATACAAACATCCCTATTGCCCAGGAAATAAGCCCTACTTTATACAATTTAAGTTGTAAACCTAGTGGAGATAACCATATTTTATGTGCTGTTCTTTTACCTGGTTTAGAAGGCAGTAAGCCAGACTCTATATCCCTTCTAAAATAAAGTATCATCGCTATCATTAAGAAAATAATAGCCGTTATTAAAGTTATGACGATTGGCCACCAATTATTTTCAGAATAAGCAAACGTTCTTGTAATCCATCCTAGAGGTGAAACCATAGAAATATCTTCATTTATGACGTCACCAACAGCTCTCACTAAATAGCTTAAGAGCAATACTGTAATGCTATAGCCAGTAACACTACTACTTGTTTCAGTTAACTGTGAAAATATAGCTGTCATCATACCAAATAGAATCCCAATTGATCCTAATGAAACTGCATAAACAATTGAACCTTGCCAATCCACACTATTAATATTCATTAAAGGTAATATATTCATAATCAAAATGGTTATCATGATATTCACAATTATCATCTCAATAAGTGCACTTATGAGTGGCGATACTTTTCCAACTGGCAATGCTCGAATCATTTCAATACGACCTGCAGATTCATCTCCTCTAGTACTCTTTGAAACAAGTAAAATACTCATTATTGCAACGAGAATACTTGTAAATAGCAACATCTCGTGCGTAAATAAAACGCCAACTGATACATGTTCAAATTGTCCTGGTCCTAACATTGCTTCCATTGCAGGATTTTTAGAAGTTTCAACAATTGGTTGCATATCTGATTGGTGTGGATACATACTTTTAAATGTTGGTGGTATGATAACTGTTAAAACGACGATACCTAAAATCCAAAACAGCATTTTCCATTTATGTGTCTTAAGGTAAAATAACGTTAATTGTCCAACACCGTTAAAGAGATTATTCATATTACTCACCTCTTTCAATATTCACACCATAATGTCTCATAAATAAATTTTCTAAAGTAAGTGGCATACTTTCTAATTTCAGTAACTCAAATTGACTTAAATATTTAATAATATTAGAAACCTTCTCTGAATCCACTTGAAAATGATATATCTCTCCTTCTTTAGAAATATCATGTACACCATCTTGCTCGTCTAAATCTGTTAGAGCTTCTTTAGACTGAACGACGAAATGCATTCTTGTTAAATGTCTCAAATCATCCAACGTTCCCATTTCTACGATTTCACCTTTTCTAATAATGCCGACTCTGTCACATAATTTTTCTACTTCACTTAATATATGACTCGATAATAGAACACTTTTGCCCTCTTTTTTCTTTTCTAATACACATGCTTGGAATACTTGTTCCATTAAAGGATCCAATCCAGATGTCGGTTCATCTAATATAAGAAGTTGTGCATTTGTTGTAAATGCAGCGATAAGTGCAACTTTCTGTCTATTACCTTTAGAATATGACCCACATTTTTTAGTCGGATCTAAATCAAATTTTTTAATTAGTTCATCTCTTTTTTCATCATTTCGAGTCCCACTTAATTTCAAGAATAAATCTATCACTTCTCCACCTGTTAAGTTTGGCCACAAATTAACATCACCTGGAACATAGGCAATTTGTTTATGAATTCGAACTGCATCTTTCCAAGCATCTTTATCAAATGCCTCAATAGTACCTGAATCTGGTTTAAGCATGCCTAAAATTGCTTTAATGGTCGTAGATTTCCCAGAACCATTTGGACCGATAAACCCAAATATTTCTCCTTCTTCAACAGTGAAATTCACACCGTTTAAAGCTTTAAATTTACCAAACGTCTTCGTAACATTATTTACTTTTAACAATGTCATATTAATCACGATCCTTATAGAAGATTTTACGCATTTCCTTTATATATAAATCGAATTCATCATAAAATCTTTGATAATCATTCTGCTCGATCATTTGATGTGTTATTCGTGTCTTCATAGATTCTGCTAAACCGTCAATCGAGTACTTTATAATATTGATAGACATTTCAACATTTAAATTATTTTTAAAAAGATCCTTATCTAAATCTTCAAATAGTGCATTTTGAACTTTACTTTGTAATTGTTTAATATGTTGGTCTTGTTCTTCAGATATATAATGATGTTCAGATTCCTCCAGAACAATTTTCGTTAAAAACTTCGACATATGAGGATGAATCGTCATTAAATTAGATTTAATCTTCGCTTGTTTAACTAATCTATTAAAAACATCCTTCTCAGAAGTATCAATCTGTTTAAAATAATATTCCTCAATGAAATCTAATGAATAATCCACAAGAAATTTAAATAATCCTTTTTTATTTATAAAGTAATAAAAAAGCATCCCTTTACCAATACCAGCATTTTCAACAATACGATTCGTAGAACTTTGTTGATAGCCATAATTAGAGAACTCCATCAGCCCTGAATTGATTATTTTTTGACGCTTTTCTTCATCTAAATTATAGAATGCATCATTCATCATATACACCTTCCAAAACATATTAGACCAGTTTGGTCGACTACATCATAACGCTATCGACCATATTGGTCAATTATTGTTACTAAATAGAAAAGCCACCAATTCGCAAAATACGAATTGGTGGCTTATTTAGTACTTACAGCACTATGTACTGACCCCTTTGTTTGCATATAAAAATAAATCAAATTCAAATTAAAGACCTAAAGCTGTAATCAAATCTACGATTGGTTGTAAAATACTTGTTAACATAAGAAATCTCCTCCTTTGTTTAAGTTATTCTTATTCTATATCAAATAATTATAAGCCCAAAAAATGAGTAAAGTTACATTACAAGGTATGTAATATAACTTTACTCTTATATTTAAGGTGAAAATATTTTTTTAAAAGATTCTTTAGAATCTGCCTCTAATAGTTTTAATACTTTAGAATAATCATTTATTATTTCAGCAAGATTTTGATACACTTTTTCTAAATTAATCGTAGTATTCTTTTTCAATCCTAAACAAAAAATAATTTGTACTTCTTTATCTTCCCAAGCAATTGGTTTATCCATCGTTATTATATAAATAAAAGTTTGTTTAGCTAAAGGCATTAGTGGATGTGGAATAGCTACTAGGTTACCATAAGCTGTAGAAGCATGATATTCTCTTTCTTTTACACTATCGATAAAATTATTGTGAATTAAATTCTTATTTTTAAGTTGTTTACCTAAGTATTCCAACAACTCATCTTTACTGTTTATTTTTTTATTTAATTCAATAATTTCTATTAGTTCTTCTGAGTGTCGAGAATCTTTTAAATCTATATAACGTTGAATTTTGTCTGAGTCTAGCTGTGACATAATAGGGTTAACATAAAGTATTGGTAAACTGACATCATCATTTATTGGTACTGTTGAAATTATTAAATCTGAATGCTCAAGTTGAGCTCTATGAATATTGTATAATTCTATAATTTCAGTAATTTCAATTTGATTACCAAAATTTTGGATTAACTTATATTTAATTAATTGAGAACTCGTTAATCCAGAGTTACAAACTAGTATAACCTTTAACTTTTCTTTTTCATTTTCAATTCTATTGAGAGCCATTTCAAAGTGCAATGCTAAATAACCAACTTCACTTTCTGAAATTTGCACTTTCAAGTCTTTTTCAATCATTTTACTAGCCACTAAAGCAATATCAAATGCGAAGGGGTAATTTTTTTTGATTTCATTTAACATTGGATTTCTAATATTCATCTTGTATTTATATCTATTTATTGATGTACTCAAATGTAAATATAAATTTTTCTTAAGTGTATTATCCGTAATTAGGTCTAAATAAAAAATAAGTTTTATATGATCTAACATATGTGTAATCATACTATCAATAACATTATTTTTTTGTATCATTTTACCTTCATTCATAATTCCAGTAGTAACAAAATGGATATATAAATAATCTTTTTCTTTTATAGGCAATGTCAAATCAAATCTTTTTTCAACAAACAGTATAAGTTCATCAAAAAATTGACTCAATTCATTTGTTAATGGAAGATCATCAATTTGGAATTGCTGTTCAACCATCAGTTGATTTTTGATTCGAACTATCGCAATGTTAATGTGTGTTACAAGATTATCAAGTTTAACTTCAGGTATCTCAATTTGGTATTTTCTAAGTAACTTCACAAGATATGACTTTACACTGGAAATATCATCTTCAGTAAATCCAATGTTTAAGTGCTGATTATTCAATAGAAACTCTGCTATTGCATATCTTATCTGAAATTCTTTACCAATTAACTTCATTCCATAATTTGGTCTACTGACTACTTCTATTTCATAACGAGCTAAAATTCTCTTCATTTCAATCATATCATTCTTTAAAGTTCCCACACTGACAAACAAGCTTTCACTCAGAGATTCTAATTTTGTATAATGATTATCAAGAAGTAATTTTTTCATGATAAATCTAATTCTGCTATCTTGATTATTGAAATTTAAGTTTTCATCTTTCAAAAAACGCTCATTTAAAAAATAATTAAACTTACCCTCATCAGTAATATTTAATTGATAGCCTTTCGATTTTTTTATAAAGATTACGAACCCATTTTCTTTACTCGTTTCATTGATAACCTTTATGTTTTCTCGAATAGTTTTAGACGAACACCCTAAAAGTTTGGCTATGGATATACTATTCATATATTCGTGCTGATGTTGATACAATATCTTTACTATATTGAGGTGTCTGGTTTCCATCACGCTCTCTCCTAGTAGTTCTGTATATATTTCAGATTAATCTGTAAAACCATTACTTGAAGAAACTTCTTTAAACCATCTTCCACTTTCTTTAATTGTTCTTTCCATTGTTTCAAGGTCAATAGAAACAAAACCATATCTATTTTTATATGCATTCATCCAAGACCAATTATCCATAAAAGTCCACATATGATATCCTCTACAATTTGCACCTTCTACTATAGCTTTATTCAACCATATTAAATGTGATTTCACAAAATCTATTCTATAGGTATCATTTATTTTACCATTTTCGATAAATCTCGATTCATTTTCAACACCCATACCATTTTCTGAAATAAAACTTTCAATATTACTGTAATTATCCTTCAAATTAATCATAATATCATAAATCCCTTTAGGGTAAATTTCCCAACCACGATATGGATTCATCTTTCTACCTGGCATTTCATAATTTTCAAAGTAATATTCCGGGAAGAATGGAGAATTAGGATTTGGTAAAGTTTCTCTAGCTTTTACACGTCTAGGTTGATAATAATTTACGCCTAATAAATCTACTGTATAATTTTTTATAATTTCAAGGTCATCTTGTGTAAAAGTTGGTAATAGATCATGATGTTTTATAATATCTACTAATTGCTCTGGATAGTAGCCTTTTGTTACAGGATCTAAAAAACTTCTATTAAAAAATAAATCTGCAATTTCTGCGGCTTTTACATCTGCTTCGTTTTTACTTCTTGGGTAAGATGGTGTTAAATTTAGGATAATCCCAATTTTCCCATCATATCCTGATTCCTTATATTCTTTAATTACTTTAGCATTAGCAAGGATAGTATTATACGCAACCTGAAATCCTCTTTTAGCATCTACAATATTTGGATAATGGAAATTATATAAATATCCTCCTTCAACTGGTACTATTGGTTCATTAAATGTAAACCAATACTTAACTCGATCGGCAAATAACTCAAAGCACTTTCTCGAGTAATCTACATATCCTTCTACAACTTCAAGTGATTCAAAACCACCTTGTTTTTGCTTTTCATATGGCATATCAAAGTGATATAAATTCACAAAAGGTTCAATATTATTTTCAATTAAGCTATCTATAACTTTATTATAAAATTGAACTGCATCTTCATTAATTTTATTACTACTTTGATTTATTAAACGGGTCCAAGATATAGATAATCTAAATGAATTATGTCCTGTTTCCTTCATTAACTTAATATCTTCTTCAAATTTATTATAAAAATCTGACGTTTTATTAGGACCAACATTTTCAAAAAATCGATTTGGTTCTTCTTCAAACCATTTATCCCAAATAGTTTGATCATTTATTGTTTTTGTACCTTCCGTTTGTGTTGCACTAGCTGCACTTCCCCACCAAAAGTCTTTTGGAAATTTATATTGAGTCATGATTTCATCTCCTTATATAGATCTATCATTTCATTCGCTAAATCCTTTACAGTAATTGCATTCATTAAATGATCTTGAGAATGTATTAATAACAAATTCAATTCACTTTCTGTTCCTTGCGCTTCATTTTGTAACAATTCAGTTTGAAATTTATGAGCTTTATTAATTTCTTGTTCCGCTTCTTTAATAAGACTTGTTGCTTCTTCAAAATTTCTTTCTTTTGCACATTGTATAGCCTCCATTGCACATGAACGCCCATTTCCTCCATATAAAATAATTTGAAAAGCTATCTCATTAATTGAGGTTGCCATTGTATATTCCTCCGTCCTTATACTATTTTTCTATTTCTTGCTTTAAATAGTTTTTATCTAATAATTTTAAAAATGGCCACCAAATAATAAATGTAATAATTAGATTTACAAGTTGTAATGCTGCACCTTGCCATGCATTACCAGTTGCTAAATATCCACTTATAAATATTGGAGTAGTCCAAGGTACGATAACGCCAGAAGGTTTCGGAACTATACCTGTATACATAGCTGAATAACTTACAATAGTTACAATCACTGGTGATATAATCCAAGGAATTATAACTAAGGGGTTCATTATGATAGGTAAACCAAATAGAATCGGTTCATTCACATTAAAAATGGATGCTGGTGTTCCTAATTTAGCAATTTCTTTATTTTGTTTACTTCTACAAATTAAGTAAATTGCAATTACGACCGCTATCGTTCCACCTGTTCCTCCCATACCAACTAAGAATGTATCTATAAATTGCTTTGTAATGATATTAGGTAACTCAATTCCTTTTTGGAATGCCTCAAAATTTTCGTTATTTAATGAATACCATATTGGATCAAATACAGTGTTCACAATAATCTGGCCGTGCAATCCGAAGAACCAAAATATCTGAATAAATAAAACCGCAATAATTGTTGCAGGAAGTCCTTTACCTAAGGCAGTTAAAGGTTCTTGAACAATTGTATAGATTAAATCTTGTAATGTATTAAAAGGTGTTAAGGCAATTAAGATTCTTATTACCAAAAATATAGTTAAAGTAAATGCTACTGGTAACAGTGCACTAAATGATTTAGATACTTGGTCAGGTACACCTTTAGGCATTTTTATTGTTATTTCCTTCTTTGTAAAATAGCTATACAACTCTGAAGTAATTATAGAAACAATAATTCCTAAAAACATACCTTTAGCACCTAATATTTCTGTAGGAATAACGCCTTCAGTTTTACCTACAACTTGAGGTGTTAAAATAAGTACTGCACTTAATGCAGTTACAGCACCATATATTCCTTCTAACCCATTTCGCTCAGTTAACTTATATCCTATTCCCAATATTACAAAAAGACCCATTATTGATAATGTCGCTGCTGATGCTGGACCCACCGCATTTTGCCAAGCTGTATATTGACTTTCAGAAAGTAATTTATCTAAAAATGGAAAATTAGCAATTACAACAAATATAGAACCAAATATAATTAAAGGTAGTGCAATCATAAAGCCATCACGTAAAGAGGCTAAATACTTATTATTATTCAACTTATCTGCAATGGGCAGTAAAACATCTTCTAACTTATCCATAAAAGTGCTTTGCATTTTTATCACCTATTCCCCTAATAATTTTAATGCCTGCTTAAGAACGCCTTCTCCGTCAATTCTGCCATAACTTACAGAATCAATTGTTTCAATTGGTAATTCTAGACCTTTTTCTTCAGCTGCTTTCATAAATTTTTTCTTCATAAATCTCATTTGTGGTCCAATTAATAACACATCATACTCTTCTAAAGAATGAAATGCGTTATCACTAGACATTGCTTTGATATTCACTTTAATCCCATCCGCATCTGCTGCTTCTTCCATCTTATTTACTAATAAACTTGTAGACATTCCCGCTGAACATGCTAATAAAATATTTTTCATCTTGATTTCCCCTTTCGAATATATTTTCATTATATTTTGGTTGCGCTTACATATCGATATAATCATTTTCCTCTACTAGTGGAACAGAAACATTTATTTATATTAATATGCAAAATACAAATAATCGTAGTATAATGCTTTTTATATTGTTTTATAAATCTTATTGTTTACATATGTTTTATTGTGTTTAAGGAGAGCGAATTAAAAATGGAAAATCATGAGTTACAAAGAAGTATGTCAAATCGGCATATTCAGTTAATTGCTATTGGTGGCGCGATTGGTACCGGTCTTTTTCTTGGGGCTGGTAAGAGTATTTCACTAGCGGGTCCATCTATTTTATTAGTTTATATTATTATTGGTTTTTTCTTATTTATTATGATGAGAGCCTTAGGGGAATTATTACTTTCAAATAGTAACTACAATTCTTTCATTGATATTGCTGAACATTATTTAGGTCCTTTATTCGGATTTTTAACTGGATGGACGTATTGGTTTTGTTGGGTTGCAACGGGAATAGCGGATATTACGGCTGTGGCTAAGTATATTCAGTTTTGGTATCCTGATGTTCCTGCATATGTTTCTGCAATTGCAACAGTTGTTATTCTATTAGGTTTAAATCTTATGACTGTTAAATTATTTGGTGAGGTCGAATTTTGGTTTGCACTCATTAAAATTATCGCCATTATATTATTAATTGTTATTGGTTTATGGATGATATTTAATGGCTTTAAATCTAGCACTGGTATTCAATCTGGATTTCATAATTTATATAGCCATAATGGTTTCTTCCCAAATGGTACTATGGGCTTCTTACTGGCATTCCAAATGGCGGTATTTAGCTTTGTAGGAATTGAACTTGTAGGTGTTACAGCTCGTGAGACGAAAGACCCTGAAAAGAATTTACCTAAAGCGGTTAATTCTATCGGTATTCGTATTTTAATTTTCTATGTATTAAGTTTATTAATCATTATGAGTATTACACCATGGAATAAAATTGATCCTGCTGAAAGTCCTTTTGTTAATTTATTTGTATTAGCTGGTATTCCAGCTGCTGCAGGTATTGTTAACTTTGTCGTGTTAACTTCAGCTGCAAGTGCTGCAAACAGTGGATTATTCAGTAATAGTCGTATGGTTTATGGTTTAGGTCAAACGGGTCATGCGCCTGAAGGGTTAAGCAAGACAAATAAACGTGGTGTACCTTATCCAGCATTGATATTCTCAGGTGTTGTATTATTCTTCGCTGCGATATTAAATTATTTTATACCAGATGACGTATTTACACTCGTTACGACATTAGCTACGATATTCTTTATTTTTATTTGGTCTATCATTTTAATTTGTTATATCAAATTTAGAAAAGAAGACAAATCTTTACACGAAAAATCTAAATTCAAAAATCCATTCGGTGTGATTGGATCATATCTTGCATTAATATTCTTTGTATTTGTATTAGTTATTTTGTTCTTTGCAAATGATACACGTACAGCATTAATGTACTCACCTTTATGGATTGTACTATTGCTTGTTGTTTATTATATAAATCGTCGCAAGCATTCTACTTCAAATGAATAAATTTTAAAAACAGTAAACATCGTCATATGACATGTTTACTGTTTTTTATTGAATAAATGTAATATACCATAGAATAATATTTAAATTCTTGTTATATATTGAATGCAATTAATAGTGTAATATTTATCTATATATTCTAAATTTTTAGAAAATACTATTAACTTCTTGATTTAGATATGCTAAAGTTTGACTATTAACTTTAAAAAGGAGGGAATGCTAATGGTTAGTGAACCACTTATTTCAGCAACAATACTATTCGCATTAATCGTTCTCGGGGAAATTATTTCTTATCTTACAAAGGCTCGTGTACCAATGTTATTAACAGCAATGGTCAGTTACTTGCTTTTATCTTGGGCAGGCGTCTTACCTGAAAAGATATTAGATAATGCCATTTTACCTTCGCTAGGCGCGCTTATTATTGCACCTGTTATCATGCATATGGGTACAATGATGCCGCTTCATATACTTAAATCACAATGGAAAGCAGTTGTTATATCAATATTAGGTATATTGGGTTCTACAACCTTAATATTAGTCTTCATTACACTCCTATTTGATTTCCGTACTGCTGCTTCAGGTGTTGGACCTATTGCTGGAGGTATCGTCGCGCTGCTCATCACAGTCGAAAAGCTTCAAGATTTAGGATTAGCCAATCTCATTGTTTTACCCGCTATCGTGCAAGCACTTCAAGGCGTTATTGGTATGCCATTAAGTTCTATCCTTATGAAGCGCTATTCAAAATATTACTTAGCAAATAGACATACAGACAAAAATGTCGCTAATATTTCTAACAAAAATGAACCTAAGAAAGAAACGATATTTAATAAGAATCCGTTACTTCAAAACAATGTTATCAGACTCTTTATTATGTTCTTCTTAGCAAGTATTGCCTTCATGATTGGTGAAGTAACAGGCATTCATTTCACACTAGTCAGTTTATTATTTGGTGTTATCGGATTGAAAATTGGATTGTTTGAACAAAAAGAACTGGAACGTAATCAATCATTCACAATTATGATGGTTATTATCATTTTAATCGTTATCGGTTCTATGGGCGGCATTAAACCACATGATTTATGGGAATTCTTACCTGCTATTTTATCTATTCTTGTTATAGGTACAATTGGTATTTTAATTGGCGGATTTATCGGTGCTAAATTAATTGGTTGGAAACCAACTAAAGCATTGCCAGTTGCTTTAACCGCATTATATGGTTTCCCGGGTGATTTTATTTTATGTGAAGAAGTCAGTCGATCTGTTACTGATAATGAGGAAGACAGAGAAGATGTATTTAATGAGTTATTAAGCCCGATGATTATTGGTGGGTTTACAACAGTTACAGTTGCATCTGTTATTTTAACATCTATATTAATGAACTTTATTAAGTAATTGAGGAGGACATAGATATGATTATAAAAAACATCAATTTAATAGACGGTACTGGAAAAGACATTCAACGAGGTATTGATATAAAAGTTGAAAATCATGTCATTTCTGAAATTGGTAGTAATTTAAATGGCGACAATATAATAGAAGGAAATGGTCAATATCTATTACCAGGTATAATCGATAGTCATGTACATGTTATGTTGGAAATGGAACCTTTAGAAAGAAGATTATCTACACCTTTTTCATATAACTTCTACAAAGCAATTAATCATTTAAAACGAACAGTTGATGCAGGTGTTACAACCGTTCGAGATGCTTTAGGAGCAGATTTAGGTTTAAAAGAAGCTGTGAATGATGGTTTAATACTCGGACCGCGTTTACAAATAAGTGTCAACGCATTAACCATTACAGGTGGTCATGGGGACAGTTATACTAAATCCGGTATACAACTCCCTATTTTGCAAGATGGCTATCCTGGTTTACCGAGTGGTATATGTGATGGTGTGAATGAAGTCCGTAAAAAAGCACGCGAAATGTTAAGAGCTGGTGCTGATGTATTAAAAGTACATGCAACAGGTGGTGTAACAAGTGCAACTGACCATCCAGATTATACGCAATTCTCATTAGAAGAATTAAAAGTCATTGTAGAAGAAGCGCAATTTAGAAATAATCGAAAAGTTATGGCACATGCTCAAGGGTTGCAAGGTGTTAAACAATGTATAGAAGCAGGCATTCACTCAATTGAGCATGGTATATATTTAGATGATGAAGCTGTTCAATTAATGAAAGAAAAAGAAATGTACCTCGTACCTACATTACTCGCACCACTTTCCGTTATAGAGTTCGCTGAAGAATTAGGTATGAGTGAAAATTCTATTAAGAAATCTAAACAAGTCATGCAAGACCATATTGATAGCTTTAAGAAAGCACATCAAGCTGGTGTAAAAATAGCAATGGGTACAGATGCAGGTGTATTCAAACATGGAACTAATTTAAGAGAATTAGAGCTTATGGTTGAACACGGCATGACAGAAATGGAAGCTATTGTTTCGTCTACTAAGACAGCTGCTGAATGTTTAGGTTATGACGACGACTTAGGTACAATTGAAGTCGGCAAGAAAGCAGACTTCATTATACTAGATCAAAATCCTTTAGAAGACATCAAAGTATTAAGAGACCCAAATAAAATTAAAGTCGTTTCAATAGATGGCAAAATTGTCAAAGACATTAGATAATATCATAGCATTTAAAGTGTATTCTAGAAATAGATACATATGAGAACCCCCTAAAAGTGGTCACTTTTAGGGGGTTCATTTATTACATATTACCGATTGATAAATATTTAGTTTCTAAATAAGGTTCAATACCTTCGATACCACCTTCACGGCCATATCCACTTTCTTTAAATCCTCCAAATGGCGCATGCGCTGCTGATGGCGCACCATCATTCCAACCTATCACACCGAAATCAAGCTTCTTATAAATATCAAAGCCTGTACGATAGTCATTCGTGAAGAAATAAGCGGCTAAACCATATTCTGTATCATTGGCAACTTTAATAATGTCATCTAAGTCTTCGTATGCCATGACTGCAGCGATTGGTCCGAATGTTTCTTCATGCATCACTTTCATATCAAGATTTGCTTGTCTGATAACGACTGGCTTTAAGAAATTTCCACCTAATTTTAATTGTTCTAATGGTAATGACAATTCTCCACCATGATGTACGGCATCTTCAATTTGGTCGATGACTTTATCTACAGCTTGTTGATTAATGAGTGGACCCATTTCAACACCCTCTTCTAAGCCATTTCCTACATTTAATGCATTTACTTTTTCAGTTAAACGTTCTGTATAAGCTTGTTCTATATCTTGATGTACATAAATTCTATTTGCACTTATACAAGTTTGTCCTGAATTTCTAAATTTAGTCGCGATTGTTTGATCAACTGCTAGTTCAATATCTGCATCTTTATGAACAATAACTGGTGCTAATCCACCTAATTCCATCGTGACATTTTTAACTGTATTTGCAGAATCTTTTATTAAATGTTTACCTACTGGTGTAGATCCTGTGAATGTTATCTTCTGTATAATTGGACTTTCAGTAAATATTCTACCTGCGTCTTTACCACTTAATACAACATATTGAATGGCATCTTCAGGGATACCCGCTTCATGTGCCAATTCAACCATTCTTATCGTCGTTAGTGGTGTTTCTAAAGCCGGTTTACAAACAATTGTACAACCTGCTGCTAATGCTGGCGCCATTTTTCTCGCAATCATTGCTGCTGGGAAATTCCAAGGAGTAATTGCACCAACAACACCTACTGGGAACGGATCAGTGATAATTTTTTTACCTTTTTGATTAGCAGGTATAGTCTTACCATAAATACGTTTTGCTTCTTCTTGATACCATTGAATGTAACTATTTGCGTAAGCAACTTCGCCTAATGCTTCTTTATAAGGTTTACCGTTCTCTAGAGTAATTAATTCTGCTAATTCTTCTTTATATTTATCAATTAATTGATACCATTTTAATAAAAGTGATGAACGTTCATGAGCGTCTTTTTCACGCCATGATTCATATGCAACTTGTGCTTTATCAATTTGTTGAATTGCTTCTTCTTCAGAAGTATAAGGAATCGTCTTAACGACTTCATTCGTTGCTGGATTGTATACTTTTAGCTGTTTCAAATACTTCATCCCCTTTTGATTTTGTTAAATATAAGACTGCTGCTATGCCATACCATACGAATACAATAATCCATTCATGTGGCCAAATAAGTGATGACGGCATTCCTGGTAAATAGATTGCGATAAACGCAATACTTAAAATTACAGCAATCCAACCAACTACTTTACCACTTTTAATACGATATGGTCTTTCTAAATTAGGTTCACTTTTTCTTAATTTCAAAAATGCACATGCAACTAATAAGTAACCTAATACAACACCGATGCCACCAGCATCAACAATCCATACTAATGCAGGACGACCTAATAAAGGTGCAACAAATGCTAAAACACCAAGGAATATAATACCGTGTGTTGGTGTTTTGTATTTAGGGTGAATGTATGCAAACCACTTAGGAATCATATTATTTTTCGCCATCGCATATAAAATACGACTACCACCGATAATAAATGCATTCCAACTTGTGATAATACCAGCAATCCCACCTAATACGAGTAATATACCAAATCCACTTGATCCAAATAAATTCACCATTGCATCTGCCGTTGCTAATTCACTTGTACTTAATTGACTTGGTGTTAAACCAGTTGCAACACCAAACACAATTAATAAATAGAAGATAACTGATGCTATAATAGAGATAACTAAAATACCACCTATTTTTTTAGAAGGTGCTTTTACTTCTTCAGCTATTTGTGGAATAACATCGAAACCTACAAATAGGAATGGAATCATGATTAGAACAGACATTGTTCCACCTACACCACCATTAAACAATGGTTTAAGATGTGTAAAGTCACCATTGAAACCAGCACCAAAGAATAATAATAAACCTACGCCAACAATAAATATTGTAAACACAGTTTGCATAACTGCAGCAGGTTTAACGCCAAAGTAGTTTAATGATGTTAATATAACACTACCTATAGAACCGATGAGTACCCAAGTTAAGTAAACATCCCAGCCAGCTAAATTCCATAATAAACCAGAATGTTCAAATGGTATGACATAGTCAATAACAGTTGGCAATGCGACTGCTTCAAAAGTAATAACAGATACATAACCAAATAATACTGACCAACCAGATATAAATGCTACGCCAGGACTAAATGCTTTCTTAACGAATACAAATCCGCCACCTGTTTCAGGAATTGCAGAGGCAAGCTCTGCGTATGTTAATCCAATAAAAATTACTAATAATCCACCAATTACAAATGCGATAATACTACCTAGAAATCCTGCTTGTGAAATCCATTCTCCCGAAAGAACAACCCAGCCCCATCCAAGCATGGCGCCAATCGCGAGAAATAGTACGTCTGCTATGTTCATTGATTTATTAAATTGAGAATTCATAATTATACCCCATTTTTATTAGTCAAATTTCTTAAAGACTAGATTCTAAGATTGATAATCCTTTGTTTAATTCTTGATCTGTAATGACTAACGGTGCTAAAAATCGAATCACATTTCCGTTAATACCAGCTGATAATAATAATAAACCATTTTCATTTGCTGCTTTAACGATTTGTGACGTTTTAACTTTATCAGGTGATTGCGTTTCTGGATCGACAATTTCCATTGCGACCATTGCGCCTAATCTACGAATATCTCCTATAAATGAATGCTCTAATTTAAATGCTTCTAATCTTGATTGAATTGTTGCGCCAAGTTGTTCAGCTTTAGCATTTAAGTTTTCTTCTCCAATAATTTCAATTACTTTTAATGCTGCTTCACATGCAAGTGGATTTCCTGCATATGTACCACCAATTTCGCCTGGATTTGGGCTATCGACAATTTCGCTTCGTCCAACAACACCACTTAATGGGAATCCTGCTGCTAGAGATTTTGATATAGTCATTAAATCTGGAATAACATCAAAATGCTCAATTGCAAATGTCTTACCAGTACGTGCAAAGCCTGTTTGAATTTCATCTGCAATAAATACGATACCATGTTCTTCACATATGTCTTTTAATGCATGAATAAATTTCTTATCTGGAATGATAAATCCACCTTCACCTTGTACTGGCTCAATCACAACACATGCCACTTCTGAAGGATCCACTGTTGCGATAAAGAAATTCTTCAAATCTTTAATGACTGAATCTATGTATGCCTCATCACTTAATCCTTCAGGTTTAACTGCTAAATAAGGATATGGCGCTTGATATACTTCTGGTGCAAATGGGCCAAAGCCAAATTTGTATGGTCTTACTTTACTTGTCATAGACATCGTTAAATTTGTTCTTCCGTGAAAGCCTCTAACAAATGATACAACTTGTTGTCTACCTGTATATTTTCTAGCGATTTTTACAGCGTTTTCTACTGCTTCTGCGCCAGAATTTAGTAATACTGTTTTCTTTTTATGGTCACCTGGTGTAATTTCTGCTAATTTCTCTGCTAATTTAATATAACTTTCATACATAATCACATTGAAACCAGGTAAAATAAATCTTTCAAGCTCGTTTTTTAAATGTTCAGTTATTTTAGGATGTGAATGACCAACGTTTAACGTACCAATTGCTCCTGCAAAGTCAATCCACTCTGTACCGTCTTTATCTGTAACTGTTGCCCCTTTTGCAAAATCAGCAATATGTGTATTACCATTACTGACACCTCTTGCTACATATTCGTTACGTAAAGATTCTAATTGTTCTTGAGTCTTACCCATCAAAATCCCTCCTATTGTTTATTTAGTACATATTAAAAAAAGATTGGTATAATGAAAAGTACCAGTTTTTAATTTTTAATAGTACCAAAGGGGTGAACGATATGACTCAAACTTACAAATATAGAGAAATTTATCTCAAATTAAAACAAGATATACTCTCTCAAAAATATAATAGTCACGAAAAATTACCATCCAAAAGACAACTTTCAATTGATCAAAATGTCAGTATTAACACTGTCAAGAATGCTTATGAACAACTTTTTGCTGAGGGTTATATATACACAAAGGAAAGACAAGGTTACTTTGTTGAGGCATTAAATAAGTTAATCATTCAAGATCAACATATTACGCAACCTTTAAACAATAACCCAACTCAAATTAAATCTTCATATCGTTATTCTTTATCGCATATGACAACAGACATCTCACAGTTTCCAATAGACTTATGGTCTAAATACGTGAAAGAAGCTTTTCATCTTTTCAAACATGAAATGTCAGAAATCCCTGTATATAAAGGGCCGCTTGAGCTAAGAAAATCAATCGCTCAATTGATTTCATACAAAAGAGGTGTCGTTTGTTACCCTGAACAAATCGTTGTCGGCTCAGGTACAGCGAACTTATTAAGCAGCTTATTCAAAGCATTTTCAAACAATCAAAAAATCGCTATTGAAAATCCTGGATATTCTCGAATGAGAAAGCTATTTATCGGCATGGGACAGGATGTCGTTAATATCCCACTAGACAACAAAGGGTTATCTGTTGAACATGTGAAACAGGCAAAGCCTGATTTTGTCGTGACAACACCTTCACATCAATTTCCAACAGGAACCATTATGCCAATTTCAAGAAGAATTGAATTACTCAACTGGGTAACTGAACATAATAAATATATTATAGAAGACGATTATGATAGTGAATATAAATATGGTACAGATAATATTCCTTCATTATATAGTTTAGATAAGAATGAACGTGTCATATATTTAGGTACATTCGCGAAAACATTAATGCCAAGTTTAAGAATAAGCTATATGGTCTTACCCTATCCACTTTTATATAAATTTGATGCGATAACAGATACATCCATTACAGATTTAAGCTTAATAAATGCTTACGCCCTACATTTATTTATTAAATCCGGAAACTATGAGAAATATATTCGTAAAATGCATCATACTTATACTGAAAAGAGAGAGCTTTTTCTAAAAGTATTAAAAAGATCATTTAAAGAAGACGTCTCGATATACGACATGGAGGCAGGTCTTCATTTTCTAATTAATATTAAGACAGACTTAAGTTATCAAGAGATTGAACAAAAAGCGCATGACCACGGTATAGAATTATATACGATTAGACGTTTCATGGCTGATGAACCTGAAAACACACCATTTAAGACACTTATTATTGGATTTGCGAAAATAAATCGAGATGATATCGAACCTGCTATTTTAAAACTAAAAGACATTATATATGATAGCCATTGATAACTATGACATAAAAAATACTTTCATAACCAACGCTTCTATACAAGGTTGGTTATGAAAGTATGATTGTCTTCTATTATATAAACTATTTCTTATAATTGATTTGATAACTTGTGACACTATTAAATGTGTCGCCATTTCTTAAAATTGATGGTGCTGATTCATTTAATAAATTAATATCATTAGGTAGTGATTGCGTTTCTAATGTAAAGCCACTATGTACATGAATAGAGTCTTTGAGATCATTCCAATTTACATCGTTCAATGTAAATATGACAACTTCATTCTGATTAGTCGTCATTTCAAGTTCCAATTTATCATTCGACACTTTGAAAGTGCCATCTTCTAATTTCACTGGATGATCAATACCATTAAATTGCTTGATTTGTTGTAATCCACTTTCGAATATATCTTTAAAAGTTATACTATCTTTCCCAATTTCTACATTAATATTCTCTGTATCGAGAGATTCCACAATTTGATTATCCTTTAGCGGATATAATCGAACGTTATGATGAAGTTGATGGTTTTCAATAGATGCATTTGTTTCATTCAAATTAAAATACACATGATTCATCGGATTCAATAAAGTATCTTCAGTACTCGTTGCTTCATATATAATTGTCCATTTCAAATTCGTTAAATCATATTGATGTGTTACAGTCATATTAATATCACCTGGGAAATGATCAACTGAATATTTCAATTCTACATGATATACAATACGGACAATATCATCTTCATTAACAATGTCATAATCAAACACTTGAGTATGCAACCCATTAGAACCACCATGTAAATTATGCACACCATCATTTTGTTCAAGCTGATAGGATTCACCATTTAATACAAACTGACCATCTTCAATTCTGCCACCATATCTTGCAACAGTCGCACCAAAGAAATAAGGATTTTGCTCATAATATTCTATTAAATCATCACTTTCAGTCGGACCAAGGATAACGGATCTACCATCAATTTTCCAATCGACAATCCGCATACCAAAATTCGTGAATTGAACCTTTGAACGCTCATCATAGATTGTAATCAAATCTATATTCTTCTCTTTATCTAAAGTCTCAATCTCAAATGACATTAGCCTCATCCTATTCTATAAAGTCTACATGCAGTTAATTAAAGTTTAGCATATTGTTCCAATCAATTCTCATTTACATGATCAAACGAATCAGCGTAAAAGTCATATTTCATATTATTCGTTGGTAAAATTCTTATTTTAGCTTTTCCTACAATTTGTTCGTCGGTAATGAGCCCAACATCTTGGCGACTATCATTACTATTCAAACGATTATCACCGAGGACTAAATATTTACCTTCTGGAATTACTTTTTCACCTTCAGAATTTTTTGTATCTGATACATCAAAGTTTTCCGTTAAATATTCCGTGAATTTATGTTTCTTATTAAAATCTAAATAAGGTTCTGCAACTTTTTCATGATTGATATATAATTGATCATTCTTATAACTGACAGTGTCACCAGGTACACCTATTAATCTCTTAATATAATCCTTTTCTTCATCCGCATGAAAAATAATCACATCACCTCTATCAATCATACCAAGCGTTTTCGAAATTTTACTAACAATCAAATTGTCTTTATCATTAAACGTAGGATACATAGACTGTCCATGCACCTCATATCTACTAAATAAAAAAGTCGTAATAAGCCACGCCACAATAATAGCAACAACGATAGACGCAACCCATTCCATTAAATTCTTAACCACTATAACCCTTCTCAAACTCATATTATTATTTACATATTATTCAAACCATATCATATATTCAAGCATTCTTCCCTTTATTGCTCATTTAATATTTAAATGATAATATTAAATTAATATATTATATACTAAAAAGAGGCATTCTCATGAAAGTATCTTGGGTATTGTGGTGGATTTTAACAATCATTGAAGTTGGTGCATTTTTAACGTTCTCAATCTTTTTATGGTTTAGAGAAGTCGATGCCACTGGAGCTGTGCAAACAACAGAATTAAAATGGTTCTCTATCGGTATCATGGCAACACTTTTTATCATTCCATTCTTAACACAACTCGTTTGGTTAATCGTCAATATCATCACGTCTAAAAAGTTAAAATCTCAAAATCAAAATGTATAAATATAAAATAACGATACACTCCGTCACATTTCACTTAAATAAGAGATAAAGACATAGAGTGTATCGTCTGTTTTTATTAAAAGAGCCACCTTAATTCATGACCTTTTTTACTACTTTATATGCAGCTATTATAAAGAGAAATATTGAAACTCCCCATAATACAGCAGATAAGTTAGTTAAACTTCCTTCTAAATTTGTTGCGATAATTGGAAGTATACCTGCTATTAATATTAATAAAATAATTTGTTTCATAAAGATTCACCCTTTAGTACATTATTCTTTATTTTGGCCATCCTAAATAAATAGCAAAGATAATAAGAACTGCACCAACAACTATAGATCCTTTATAAATATTATGCTCTTTTCTACGTTTTATACCAACTACTACTATAACTAAACCTAATATAAATGAAAGTAACATTATATAAAAACCCATGTGATATACCTCTTTCGTTGTTAATATTATTTTAAAGACTCAAAAACTTATGATATTCATAATATATTTCTTTATAATATAAATGTAACATTTTATACATAATTATGGTAATCATATATTAAAGAGATGAAAATGATATCTGTTTTACCAGTAATTATATGAGATGGTATAATATGAAATGAATAATCTCACATAAATTATAAGAAAGAATATCAATGGAGGGTTAAGCATGAAAGTAAAAGAATTACTTCAGAAAAGTTTCAACGATTTACTTGAGTTAGAATTAACGGGTTATAATATCGCAGTTGTACTAGTTGCGGTTGTTGTCTTAAGTGTCCTCATCACACCTTTATTTGGGATTCCTGTCGGACTTTTAGGTGGCGCGTATTACTTAAAAAATTATAAATAATATTTAAAGCCCGTTTCCTTGAAAACGGGCTTTATTGATCAATTCATTATATACTTGCTTGAATTAAACCTATTCCAACTACGACAACAAGATAAATCACAGTCCATATTACTACTGTCTTTCCTTTAAATCTACTTGTTGCATATAATACAACTCCAAATAAATATGCTGCTAATAATGTTGATAAATCAAATACACCGAGATAATCATTACTTTGACTAAATACTGCTAAGCTTGTAATAGAGTATTTAACTGGATCTAAACCTACAATTGCCATAATAACTATAACGATGAGATTAAAGATTGTTGTAATTAATTTCACAAGCGTTGCAGATGCGAATAAACTTGAAGCTTTCACATCAGATTTCATAATTTTTGAGATGATAAGAAAAATTAGAAACGAAAAAGCAATGCCTATAATTGGTGCTAAAATACCACCTATGTATGCAAATACTGTAGTAAATGTAGACATTTGATCAATTTCAGTTTCACTTAATCCAGTTTCCTTTAAATCAGCAGTAAGATCAGTTGTTATTGATGTAATCCATATTGAAGCAACTGATAAAATAATGACCAAAATCAAATTCATCAACCACTTAGGTCGTTCTCTATAGTTGTTTAAAGTTGGTGCAAATAATAAATTTGAATGTTTCATCACTATACTCCTTTGCTTTTTGTATAATTTAAGGTTAACATTCATAAAGCATTAATAAAATACTTAATTATATAATTAATATTCTTAAATTTTATAATCGTTATTTAATTTTTGCATAGAATATGATATTCATGTACTTCTTAAGGAACTATGGAAATTAAATATTCATATGATTACTCAACAGAAATAGACAAAATATACCAAATTATGCTATTATGTAAATGAAAAAGGCAACGTGTTGTCACACATTGCCTATGAGCCCGTTAAAAAGACGGTGGATTTTTGATTATGTTAAAAATAACCATCTAAACCTCCAAAGTTAGAGATGGTTATTTTTTTGTGTTTAATTTTATAATTGCGATTACTAAACCTAATAATAGTACGATAAAATTACCGAAACTAAATATTAAGTTCATCACATCGACAATTGAAAACACTAAGGGCATCTCCTTTCTAAAGATTTTGCTGATACTTTCATAAGCATCACCTCACTTTATACTTAGGTTAGCCACCATCTATCTAACTTGCTCTGTTATATTATACCAAATTCCCATTATTTGTAACATTATGTTTGGACTTCAATAGACAAAATATGCCAAATTGTGCTATTATGTAAATGAAAAAGGCAACGTGCTGTCACACGCTGCCAATAAGCCCGTTAAAAAGACGGTGGAAAATTTATTAGTTATTAAATAACTATCGCCTCTCCAAAGTTAGCGATGGTTATTTTTTGTGTTTAATTTTATAATTGCGATTACTAAACCTAATAATAGTACGATAAAATTACCGAAACTAAATATTAAGTTCATCACATCGACAATTGAAAACACTAAGGGCATCTCCTTTCTAAAGATTTTGCTGATACTTTCATAAGCATCACCTCACTTTATACTTAGGTTAGCCACCATCTATCTAACTTGCTCTGTTATATTATACCAAATTCCCATTATTTGTAACATTGTTTCAGTATTATAATAGACAAAATATATGTATTTATTTTATAATATATACATAAAAGGCAACGTGCTGTCACACGTTGCCCATGAGCCCGTTAAAAAGACGGTGGCTTTATTTAATTGGTTAATAATAACCATCGAACTTGCTCAAAGTTAGCGATGGTTATTTTTTTGTACTTTTTTATGGATATTTTTAATATTACGCTCTATCACTCATGTATGATTCCGCTATTGTTTGTGAATTACATAAAAAACCATGAATAATTAATTACAAATTTAATATTCTTAAATCTCATAAGTATTATTTTTTATTGTTCCTAACTGTGGTAACATTTCCCATGTGAGAATAAAAATATATAGGAGTGGAATAAGTTGAAGCGTAAATTATTTTGGATAATCGGGATTATCGTTATCGTTTTGTTAGTTGTTGTTGCGCTTATTGTAAAACAAACTACAAATGATACAGACGATAAAAAAGACGGTTATGATACATATAAAGTTAAAAAGGAATCTCCTTTAAGTATTTCTGGTAAGGCTGCACCTACTAAAATTAAAACTTATAACAATAATGATCAGTTAGGTGAATTTGTGAGTACAGTTGTTGAAGATGGTCAATCTGTTAAACAAGGTGATCAATTGATTAACTATAATGTGAATAATCAAAAGCGCCAAGATTTACAAGATAATGTAAATGCTGCACAAAACAAAGTTGATCAAGACTACCAAAATATTAATCAGCAACCGAACAATAATGATTTACAAAACACTTTATCTAAAGATTTAAATACATTAAATGATGCTAACAAGCAGTTATCTCAGTACGACCGTCAAGTAAACGAAAGTATGTATGCTACATTTGATGGTAAAGTCGAAATGGAGAATGATAATGACGCTAATAGTGGTGAAGCGATTTTAAAATTAGTCGCAAGTGAACCTCAAATCAAAACTTCTGTATCTGAATTTGATATTACTAAAATTAAGGTTGGCGATGCAGTTAATGTAACAGTGAATAGTACTGGCGAACAAGGTAAAGGGAAAATAACAAAGATTTCTGAATTACCTACAAGTTACGATGATAGTAACCAAAGTGAATCGATGAATACTGCAGATCCAGAAAGTGAGACAACGCAGACATCTAATCCTGTTTCTAATAATCCAAGTGTTGGTAAAGGCAACTCTAAATATCAAGTAACGATTGGTAAATTAGACATTTCTGTTCGTAGTGGTTTCTCAACTGAAGGAGAAATTCCTTTAGATACGATTAAATTACCTAAGTCTGTATTAACAAAAGGCAATCATGTATTTGTTGTCGATAAAAATCATAAAGTTCATAAACGACATATTAATATTAAACGACAAAACGGTGAAATCTATGTTGAGAAAGGACTTAAATCTGGCGATAAACTGATCATTTCACCTAAGAAAACATTAAATAATGGTGAAAAGGTTGAGATAGCATCATGATTAATTTAGTTAATGTGAATCGACACTTTAAAAACGGAGAAGAAACAAATCATATATTGAAAGATATTAATATATCTATTGATACAGGTGAATTTATCGCGATTATGGGCCCTTCAGGTTCTGGGAAAAGTACACTAATTAATATTTTAGGGTTTATAGATAGAGGGTACACAGGTGAATATCTGTTTGATGATGAGAATTATCAACAAGTTTCAGATAATAAGCTTGCCTTTATTAGAAATAAAACAGTCGGTTTTGTCTTTCAAAATTTTAAATTAATACAAAATAATACGATCATGGAGAATGTTAGTATCCCTCTATTATATTCAGGTATGTCTTCAAAAGAACGTAAACAACGTGTTGAATCTGTCTTAAAAGACGTTGGAATAGCAGATAAAAAACATCTTGTACCGAATAAGTTATCAGGTGGTCAACAACAACGCGTCGCCATCGCACGCTCGATTATCAACAAACCTAAATTCATTATCGCTGATGAACCAACAGGTGCACTTGATTCTCAAACTTCTAAAGATATTATGGATTTATTTGTGCGACTTAATCGCGAACAAAATACAACGATGATTATTGTTACGCATGATCGTAAAGTAGCTGAACAAGCTGATCGCGTGATACACATATTAGATGGTCGTGTTCAGCGAGAAGAGGTGATAGAATGAAGAACTTACCGAATATCATATCAGTCTCTCTCAAATCTATCATGAAGAATAAACGCCGTAACATCTTTACGATGATTGGTATTATTATTGGTATAGCTGCAGTCATTACCATTATGTCTTTAGGTAATGGTTTTAAAAAGACGGCATCTGATGAATTTGCTGATACGGGTGCGAGTAAAGGACAAGCTATGATTAGCTTCATGCCTGAAAATATGGAAGGCTCTAAAGAAAATCCATTCGACAAACAAGATATTGAGCTCGTCAAACAAATAGACGGTGTCACAAACGCTAAAATTAAAGAAGATGACAGTCAAAGTTATGGGGCAAAAATGACCAATTCACAAAAGCAATCTGACATCAATATCTTCAAAAAAGACCATGTCGACAATGCATCTGAAGGTAAAGGATTCACGCAATCAGATAATGAATTGAAAGAAAAAGTCGTCACAATCGATCAAACGATCGCTAAAAAAGCGTTCAAAGGTGACGCGATTGGTAAGACGTTATTTATAGATGACCAAGGATTTAAAATTGTAGGTATTGTCAATAATCCTATGTATGAAAATACAGTCAATATGCCTAGCGAAACATTCAATCGATATATGGGCGACTTAAGTCAGGAACTTCCACAACTAGAATTAAAAGTAGATAACGATGATAACAAAAAAGAAATCGCTAATAAGGCAGCTAAGCTCTTAAATAAAAGAGGTTCAGGCATGAGCGAAGGTAGTTATCAGTATTCAGATATGGAAGAAGTCATGAAAAGTATTACACAAGTATTCGATGCCATTACGTACTTTGTTGCAGCAGTAGCAGGTATTTCATTATTCATTGCGGGTATAGGTGTGATGAATGTTATGTATATTTCAGTCGCTGAACGTACAGAAGAAATTGCGATAAGACGTGCATTTGGGGCTAAGGGTCGAGACATTGAAATACAATTCTTAATAGAAAGTATCGTACTATGTCTAATCGGCGGCATTATAGGATTAATCATAGGTATCTTGATTTCTAAACTTGTAGAAGCCGTTACGCCTGATATGGTTCAAAGTGTTGTGAGCCTAGGATCTATTTTACTAGCTGTCGGCGTTTCAACATTAATTGGTATTGTATTTGGTTGGATACCAGCAAGGTCAGCATCTAAGAAAGAATTAATAGATATAATTAAATAGTTTAAATATAATTTAACCGCCACCTGAGTTGTCGTCCAACTCAGGTGGCGGTATTATTAGTTATACTTCAGTTAAGGCATTATTAAAGTCTGCTATCATTTTGTGCCATGCTTCGTCAATACGTTCATCTAAACCGAATAGCCCGCTTCTTCCCAATATATAAATATCTGGATTGGCTTTTTGAATTTTACTAAATGTCTTCTTATTTGAAGAACCATCCATTTCAATTAAATATTTGTATTGATGTTCATCTCTTAACTTTCTTAATTCTACTATTTTATCTAATGTTTCATCGATAAATTTTTCTCCAGCAAACCCTGGGTCAACGGTCATAATTGTGATCTTATCTAAATATTGAATATATGGTTTAATCACTTCAATGGGTGTTTCTGGATTTAATACGATCCCTACTTTTTTACCTTGATCATGAATCTTATGAATCAATCGGTAAGCGACACCATTGACGACTTCTGCATGTATACATATATAATCTGTATCTACTTTTAATAATTCATCCACCCAAAATGAAGGCTCCGTGACCATTAAATGTGCAGAAATGGGTACGTCAGAAATTTTCTTAACTTGTTCAATAAACCAAGGTGAAAGTGTAATATTAGGGACATAATGACCGTCCATAATATCTATATGATAAGATTCTACGTGCTGATTCAAAAATGTAATCTGCTCGCTAAATTTATCTAAGTCCATCGTCATTAATGATGGTGAAAACTTTACATTCTCCATATGTTAAACCTCCATTAGTATACTTTAATATCGCCTAATTCTATGTCATCTTCTTCGATTTCATCGACCATTTCTTCTGATTCATTTACAGGTTTTTTAAGTAGCACAAGTACTAGAGCCGTAACAATAACATTTGCTACGATAGCGATGACGAAACCTAATGGCTGAGACATTGTTGGAATTGCCAACATGCCACCAAACGGTACTTTCGAGTCAGCGTTCATCACCATTGAAATCGCGCCACCTACTGCACCTCCGATTCCTGTAGCAATAACACATCTAATAATGTCATTTAAAACAATCGGTAAGACGCCTTCTACAATTTCAATAATTCCCATTGGGAATGCTGTTTTTAATGTTTCTACTTCTACTTTTTTATAAATATTTTTACGCATTAATCTTCCAATCCAATATGCAAATGCGAATCCAATTGGTGTAGCTGTGTTAACGACAATCAATGCTGTTATAGGTTCATGAATACCTTGTGCTTGTAAAGTTAAAACAAATGCAAATACTGTCTTATTAATTGGACCACCATAATCGACACTTGCTAATACTCCGATGATAATGCCATAAATTAATTTAGAAGTACCGCTGAGTGATTGCAAATACTCCGTTAAAATATGCGTAAATTGTGTAATTGGCGCGCCGATTACATAGACCATAATAAGCCCACCTATAAGTGAAGCGATAAATGGAATTACAAGCATGGGCATTAAGCCTTTTGCCCAATTTGGCATTTTGATATATTTAATAATTAATACAACAAGATAACCTGCCAAGAAGCCACCTATTAAACCTCCGATAAAACCTGATCCAACTGCATTAGCTGTTAAACCAATAACGAGTCCAGGTGCTATACCCGGCTTATCAGCAATTGAATAAGCGATACCTGTTGCAATAACGACTGGTAACATGCCCAGTCCAGCTCCACCAAGTGTTGCAAGTACATCCCAGAATGAATAGCCAGTCTTCGTTAAATCTGTTGATGAATCTCCGCCTAACGCCATTCCAATTGCAATCATGAATCCCGCTCCACATACAACTGGAATTAAATAAGATATTGCCGTAAGTAAATGACCTTTTAAATTCAACTGATTAAAAAATGTTTTCACGTTATCTCCCCCTTTGTTAGTTAGATAAAATTGCTACAACTTCTGTTTTATTTTTAGAATTTAATAATTGTTCAATCACTTCATCATTACTCAACTTTCTTGCGATTAATGATAAGAGTTTCAAATGTTCTTTAGAATTGTCGTTATCTTCACCGACTGCAAGTAAAATAACGACTTTCGCACCTGTATCATCTAAAGATGGCCACTCTACTTCATCTTTTAAGACGCCAATTGCAATACCAACTTTGTTAACGCTACTACTTTTCCCATGTGGAATCGCCACAAAGTTACCAATACCTGTTACGCCTTCTGACTCTCTTTTATAAACCGCTTCTAAAAATGCTTCTGAATTGTCTATATATTGTTCTTTATCAAATAAATGAACGAGTGTTTCTAAAGTTTCTTCTCTATTATTTGTCTCAAGTTCTGTTAAGATTGTGTTCTCATCTAATACATCTATTAAATTCATATAGCATCTCCTTTATTGTTGTGAAATTTGTTCGATTTTTTCTATTAATTTATTTGGAGATTTTATTGCGACATCTGTCGGTATTTCGATGACTTTTTTACCTTCAAATCTTTCTTTAGCGCTTACCTTTACATCCACAGCAAGCAACACGATATCAGCTTGTTTTATATCTTCAGGTGACAATTCATTTTCTACACCAATTGTGCCTTGTGTTTCGATTTTAATATTATGACCTTTCTTTTCAGCTGCTTTTTCTAACTTTTCAGCTGCGATATATGTGTGTGCAATACCTACTGTACAAGCACAAATACTCACGATATTCATATTTCATTCCTCCAATTATATTAATGATTCTACAAAGTCTTCGTCTGCTAAATTTCTCATAAATGCTTTAATGTCTTGCAATACTGCTTGATCTTCTTGTGGTTTAAGATTTAGCAAAATAATCAATTTCAATGACTGGTCATGCCAATTGATAATATTTGTCTCACTTTTAATTAAAAATATTTTAGTCTTTAATATGTTCTCACTTTGAATGTGCGGTAAAATCACTTCTGGGAAAATTTCAATATTCCCATGATGTTCTCGCTCATGTACCTCTTCAATAAAAACACTTTCAGACTGAATGTATTGATTCTTCTTTAACTGACTACCTATTTCTTCTATGACATCTTGATACATTGCGTTAGTTGTATTAATTTCATAAAATAACGATTCATTCATTGTGATCACCTAACATTTCTATCATCTTTCGTAATTTAATTTGATCATTCTTATTAAACATTGCGCTGATGACCACGATTGGAATTTGCTTTACTTCAGGTATATGAACAGTTGAAATAATCAAATCTACTTTATGCAAGTCATCATCTTGTAAATCAAAAGAAGATTTAACATCTACAATCTCAATTTCAGGTACATTTCTGTCTATTTTAGTTTTCAATAATTCAGAAGTACCTATGCCAGTTGTACAAGTAATCAACGTTTGTATTTTCTTCGGATTTCTCTCAAGTTCTTTCGCAAAATACAGTGTTAAAAAGCCTATTTCATCGTCATTCATTTTTTTAATATGATACGTTTTAGAAATTTGATCTGAAATCTGTCGAATAACTGTAAATACATGTGGATATTCAATTTTAATTTGTTCTATTAAAGCATTTCTGACATTTAACCCATGTTCAATTCGATTAAGCATCGGTTTAATATGTTTAAGAAGTTGCTGCTCTAAATCAATATTTTTAAATGAATGATTTAATTCATGACTCGCACCATCTATCAATGCATTTGTTATATCAATGACTTCTTGTGAATATTGCATGTCTTCTTGATTATGCTGAACATTTTGCGTTTCAAATCTTGAAGAAATAAGATATTCAAACAAATAAATTCGTTCATTTTCAGGTAATTGAGTATGAAGATATTGTTCAACATTGCCAATGACCATGTCACTCATTCTATAAAATGATTGATACTCATTTTTTAACTTTATCAATTCAGGTGTCTTTCTATCTTTGTCTTGTTTGATCACACCTCTTTTTCTAAAGCGCATAATTAAAATATATAAATGAGAGAAAATGTTCACATTATAAGGATAAGGAATAATCATATCTTTATAATTCTCAATCTTATTGATTTGTTCTTGAACAAAATGTGCATCTTTATCCTCATTTTGATCGATAACATTATATGCCGAGAAATTAGACAGTTGCCCATCTCCAATGAGTTCTAACAATGCATTTCGAATATCACTTTCATCACCGTTTATAAATAAATGACGATTCTTTCTTTCTAAATTTAAATTAAAACGTTTTAACATCTCTTCAATTTTTTTCTCATCTGTGTTCAGAACACTCTCAGAAATATAATAACGTTCGATAATATTAAAGATAGATATCGATTTAGGGGAGATTAATAATAAATCTTTTGTCATCATATTTCGTCTTTCAATAGGAGAAAACAAATCATTTTGATGAAGTTGCCCCGTTTCATGCTGTTCAATATATTCTTTATCATCAATACGATAGCCCTTACCTTTTTCAGATATAATAAGAGGCTCTTTATAATAATCATTTATACGTTTAACAAGTCGATAAATCGTTTTAGTAGAAACATTTAGATGTTTAGCCAATCGATTTGAATCGACAAACGAATGCGCATTTAATAAGTAATGAATTAACTTCTCTAGATTATCACCTTCCATGACTTTTACAACCTCCCTGTAGCTTTATCATAAAACAAATATATGTAAGCGTTTTACTTTTGTTTGTCCATTACAATAGACATTAAAATATCATTCATTATAAACTATCGCGTTACTAAAGTAATGAATTAACTTCTTTTAAACTTCTACATCTGTAAAAAGTCTGCATACCAATTAAAATTGCGCACAAAAAAACTCACTTTAACATAATTGCTAAAATGAGTTTAAAATTATAGTTCTATAAGTGTTTTGTTCGTTTGAAACTGCTCTTGCTCAAAAAATTCTGGGACATCTCCGAATTTAATATGTTTAGTAAAATAGCTTTCTTGTATTTTACCTTGTCTAATTTGCTCAATTACAAATTCAAAATCATCTAATGTCGCATTTCTACTTCCCATAAGTGTTATTTCTTTAGCATGAAAATCTGGGTCTACAAATTCAATCGTGTCTTTAACTAAACCGACATAGACTATTTTACCGCCATGATTAACGTAATTAAATGCTTGTTCCATAGACTTCTTGTTACCAGTTGCATCAAACACAACTGTTGGATATTCATTATCATTTACTGAAAGAATGTCATCAATAATGGAAGGACTAACTACTATAGTTTCATCACACTCCGACCATTCTTTACAAAATTCTAATCTTTCAGCCCTAAGATCAACTACAATAACCTTCGCACCTTTTAATTTAGAGAAACGAGCAACGCCTAAACCTATCGGACCAGCTCCAACAACCAATACTGTTTCACCTGATTGAACATCTGCTCTATTAACTCCATGTGCACCAATACTTAAAGGTTCAATCATAGCAGACATATGAATCGGTAAATCATTAACTTTAATCACATTTTGAGCTGGTACTGATAAATATTCTGTCATACCTCCATCACTATGTACACCGATTACTTCTATGTTCTGGCAACAATTCGTCTTATTATTACGACAAGCTAAACATTTTCCACAATGGACATAAGGTATGATTGTGACTTTATCATCTTTCGAAATATCTTCAACATTTTTCCCAATCTCTTTAACGATCCCTGACAATTCATGTCCTAATATTCTAGGATATTCAAAAAATGGCTGATTACCACCATATGCATGAATATCTGTTCCACATATTCCAATATGTTTTACATTAATTAATATATGATCATCTTCTATGAAGATTTGTTCTTTAGTTTCTTGAATAATCATTTTCCCAGGTTCTTCACAAACAATTGATTTCATATTATACACTTTCTTTCATTTTTATTTTGAATTAAAGTTCAATAGTTCCAAATGTTTACCAATATGATTTTTAAGCAATTCAGCATATTCATCTTCATATTTTACTAAAACGGCATATATATCATCTTTAAAAATATAGTGACCATTATCATTTTTAACAGTCAGAAGTAACCCATATGAGACATGTAGGAGTTGTCTCGCATTATCATCTTCTAAATAAGATTGATATTGCGTTTCAGTTAATTGCTCAATTGGCTTTATATCTTCAATATTAGGCGTGATGTGATAATATTTTTGCGTTTCCGCAAAATGATCCAAAGCATATTGATGTATATTCCTATATAGATTCGGTTCATGTATGGCTATTAAGCGCACAGCTTCTAACCAGTTAGTACCTGCTGTTTTTATATGGAAACGTTTATGCGTCTTTTCACTTATTAAAGGAAATACAGAAAATTTATCACTACCTGAGTGAATGCTTAATTTATATTTAAAATAATCTGCAATATGAGCATGTACTTCAAGCTCTTGTTCAAACTGAGCAATATCACCAATATAATCTATACCTTTTTGAAATTCTCCACAAAACCTTGGTGCTAAACTCGTCACTTGCACGTCTTGATCATATAATTCCTTTGATACGAAAAGGTGATCAAAAGGTGTTGTAATAGTCATTGTTTCATCAATAGAAATTTCAAAATCAATATCTCTATCTAAAGGCTCGATGTAAGTTTTGTATATATAAACCATGTATTCGATTGCTTTATGATAAACGACAACAACTTTCATAAGTTCATGTTTATCAAACACCAAATCATTATGTTCGATTTGATAAGACTTACCTAAGTACTTATCTTCATAGTATTGCTTTATCTCTTGATTAAACGGTTGATAGGCAGCTTCTACTTCATCATGATTGTCTAAATCAACATCATTTCTAATGTAATCAGAACAATCTAAAGTTAACATCGAAATACCGAGCTCTAATTCATGTTTAATATCCCTTTCTTCTTTAAGATGATCACCATCTGCACCGTAACCATCTGTATAACCTGCTTGTATAACACTGTAAGCTGCTGAGTCGATAACATCTTCCATTTTTCGATTTGTTAAATCTAATTCTCGAATACTTTGTTGTGCAAAAACAGGTCTCATTTTAGAAGTTCGTACTGCTTCAACATGGCCAGGTGTCGCAAGACCTAATCTATCACCTAAACCTATCGTTGTTTCATTCTGACCAAATGCTCGCGGTTTTGTAAATTCAAAATATTGATTTAACACTAATCTATTTTCATGAGTTAATGGGCATAATTTAGCATCATTACCATATTCTTCACCATTAATATCTTGAAATAAATGATCATTACCAACTGCTAATAAATACTTTTCATTTTCAGCTTTAATCATGATAATACTTGTATTCTTTTCTTTAAATAGAGATTTTTTATATACTTTTATGATTTCTGATTCTGGTAATTCATCTTTTTTCACAGAAGAAATAATTTGATGTAATCCTTCCATTATTTCACCCATCCTTTACTCGATTTTATACGCTTTCAGGTTTTACAATTGGTTTAACAAAGAATATAACGGCGATAGAAGCTATCACTGCTAATCCACCTGCAAGTAGAAAGGCAGCTGTGTATGTTCCTGTTGTTTGAATAATATAACCTGTAATAGTTGGACCAACAATACCAGCAGTATTTGCTAATAAATGCATAAAACCACCAACAGATCCAACATTATTACTATCTACAACATCCTGTACAATCGCCCAATAAATTGCGCCTGTTAAATATAAGAATAAAACAGATAAGGCAACTAACGTTACAGCACCCGCAGTTGTTGTGACTATTCCCGAAATACCGATACACACAGCTGAAAGGAATAAACAAACAACTAGGACAACTTTTCTAGAGAAAAGCACACCTTTTTGAACAGTATGTTTATAGACAAAGTCTGATACTATACCACTCATTGCTAATCCTAAAAACCCTAAAACCCATGGTATGACAGTAATTAAACTCATGTTTTCTATACTTAAGTTTCGAGCATCAACTAAATAACTTGGGAACCATGTTAAGAAGAAGAATAAAATATAGTTATAAGCAAAGAAAGCAAATGCTGTAAAGAGCACAGTTGGATTCTTTAAATAATATCCTAATTTAAATGTAGTAACTGGTGCTATATCTGCTTTTTCATCAATTTTAGTTTCTTCAATATAATCTGGTTTTTCTTTCGCAAAGAACCACCAAGATATAGCCCAAATTAAACCAATGACCATAATAGCTACGAAAGATACTCTCCAACCTAAATGTAAAGCGATATATCCAACTATCGGACCTGAAATAGCACCACCAAGAGGTGTACCACTGTTTGCTAGTCCTACAGCTGTTGCACGTTTTGAAGGTGGATACCAGTTATTGACCATCTTATTAATTGTTGCACTTAATGGACCTTCACCCATTCCAAACAATATTCGGACAATAAATAAACTTACAAATCCGACTACTAAAACGATCGCACCACTAAATAATGACCAAACAATCATTGCAACAAACAATGTGATTTTTGCACCAAATTTATCAGAAGCTACACCACCGACAAAGTTGAAAATTGCATAACCAATTGAAAAACTACTAAAAATAATACCCATTTGACCTGGTGTTAATTTTAAATCCTCTTGTATAAATGGTGCTGCTACTGAAAGTGCAGAACGATCTAAATAATTGATAACACCCGCTAAAAATAGAAATATTAAAATAATCTTGCCATTTCTACCTATTTTCCCCATGCTTCAATCCCCTTTATATGTTTATTAAACGCCTGAGTATGCCATAAACCCGCCATCAACTGGTACAGTAATGCCATTTACAAATGATGAATATTCTTTATCTAATAACCATAAAATCGTACCGATAAGTGCTTCTGGTTTTCCAAATTCTCCAAGTGGTGTTTGGCTTAATATTTTTTCTGAACGTGCCGTCAGACTTCCGTCTTCATTTAATAATAAGTCTCTATTTTGTTCTGTTAAGAAAAATCCTGGTGCTATCGCATTGACTCTAATATCTTCCTCTGCAAAATAAACTGCCAACCACTGCGTAAAATTATTAATGGCAGCTTTTGCTGCACTATATGCTGGGACTTTAGTCATTGGTGCATAACTGCTCATAGAAGAAAAATTAATAATACTGGCATGCTCTGACTTCAGTAATTCTTTACCGAATACTTTAGCAGCAACAAATGAACCAATAAAATTATTATTAAATACATGTTCAAATCCACTTTGTTCTAAATCGAAAAAGTTCTTTTTATCTTCAGCATTATATGATTCTGAATCTGTAATAGCGTCAGGGTTATTACCACCTGCACCATTAATTAAATAGTCAATTTTTCCAAATGCTTCTATAATTTCATCTTTAGCTTTTGTAAGCGATTCTTCATTTGTCACATCAACTGAATAGTTACGAGCCATACCACCTTCAGCTTCTATTTCTTTAACAACTTCTGCACCTTTATCATAAGTACGATTTAAAATGGCGATTTGCATGCCTTGTTTGCCTAATTCTTTCGCAATTTTTCTACAAAGAACTCCGCTGCCACCTGTAATTACAACAACTTTATCTTTTAAACTTTCATGTTTACTAAACATTTTTACCAGACTCCTTTTCAAGTTGATATGCATCCCATAATCCATTTAAGTACATAATACCTAATGCTCTATCATATAATCCGTATCCTGGACGGCATTCTTCGTTCCATAAATGTCTGCCATGATCTGGTCGAATATACCCTTTATAATCTGCATCTGATAAATGTTTCATAATTTGTGAAATATCAATATTACCGTCTTCTGTAAAATGAGAAGTTTCAACAAAACTGCCATTTTCATAGATATGAACATTTCTAATATGCATAAATGGTGCATGCTCATGATATTTCAAAGCAATTTCTGCCATATCATTATCTTTACTAGCACCCATAGAACCTGTACATAACGTAATCGCATTATTTGGGCTATTATTGATTTCAAACATTCTCTCGTAACTATCTGCGCCAGTTATAATTCTTGGTAAGTTAAAAATAGAATACGGTGGATCATCTGGGTGAATTGCCATTTTAATCCCACAACGTTCTGCAGTTGGAATGATTGCATTTATAAAGTAAGCAAAGTTATCCCATAATTTTTCTTCATCTATATCTTTATATGCTTCAAATAGTTCTGAAATTTGATCTAATTTTTCTGGTTCCCAACCTGGCATTGTTAGATTTTTACTCGCATTTGAAACAGTTTCTATTAATTCTTTCGGATCTAAATTTTTCACTTTTTCATAATCAAAATAAAGTGCTGTAGAACCATCTTCTAATGGATGGAACATATCTGTTCTAGTCCAATCAAATATTGGCATGAAGTTATAACAAATAACTTGCACACCATATTCAGCTAAATTCTCAATTGTTTGTTTATAGTTTTCAATTAATTCATCACGTTCACTATTACCTAATTTAATTGATTCATGAACATTTACACTTTCAACAACTTTTGCATTAAATCCATGTGATTCAATATATTCAACTTCATCTTTAATTTCTTCTTTTTCCCAAATAGCACCAACTGGCTTTTCATGAAGTGCCCATACAATCCCAGTTGTATTAGGTATTTGTTTAATATCTTCTAATGTAATTGTGTCATTGTTTCTTCCGTACCAACGAAATGTCATTTCCATTTTATCCATCTCCTAATTGAAATTAATAATAGCCTTCTTAACTTGTTCTGGATGTTCATCTATATATTGAAACGCTTCTTTTGCTTCATTTAAATCAAATTGATGTGTGACTAAATCAAAATCATCAAATTTACCTTTTTCAATATTCTCTATTACCTCTGCAAATTTATAAGTTTGTAATCTTGAACCAACGATTGTCAGTTCATTTTTTGTAATAGGCATTTGTGAAATGTTAGCTGGTCTTTCATCAAATCCTAATACGACCACTCTTCCTGCTGCAGATGTTACTTGAACACTTGTTTCAAATGTTTGAGGCATACAAACGGCATCTATCGACACATTGACGCCTTCTCCATTCGTGATGGATCTAACTTCTTCAAGTAAATCATTCCCAGCCACATTAATAGTAATATCTGCACCTTGTTGTTTTGCATAATCCAATCTTGATTGATCTAGATCTGAAATGATTACTTTCACATCTTTCAACTTAGCGTATCGTAATATGCATAATCCAATAGGACCTGCACCCTGTATAAGTAGAGTATCTCCATCTTGAAGATTCCCTCTACTAGTTGCTTGAGCACCAATTGTAAGTGGTTCAATCAGAACACTCATTTCAAAAGGAATATCTTTATTGACTTTATGAAGTTGCTTCTCATTAATTGCGAAGTACTCTCTCATACCACCATCTTCATGAACACCAAAGACGACTAAATTCTCACATACATTTGGTCTGTCTTGCTTACATGCATAACATTCTCCACAAGGTCTAATAGGTTCAACGACAACGTGATCGCCTACTTGTAATTCAGACTCTCCATAAACCTCGTCTACAACGCCTACTACTTCATGTCCAACCACTCTAGGAATAGTTGCTAATGGGTTAGTTCCATGTAAAATATGTCTATCTGAACCGCATATGCCAACCTTTTTAGTTTTTACTAAAATATTTTGTTCTTCGTTTATCTTAGGTTTATCTATAGTTTCTACAACAAGTTCATTTTTTCCGATTACTCTAGCTGCTTTCATGTATACACACTCTTTTCTATCTATTTATAAGTTCTTTACCACTCAAGAAACTTTCTACTTGTTCTAAATATGGTAATCCTTCGTTATCGCCTATTACTTCTGTAACCATTCCACCAACTGCATTTGCGAATCTTACGCGTTCTTTTGCTGTATATCCTTTACTTAAAGCGAACAAGTATCCACTTGAAAAGCCATCTCCAGCGCCTACTGTATCGATTGGACTTACTGGAAAGACTTCTGTTTCAAATTGTTCTTCATTGCTTACATATTGTGTTGGTAAATGTCCACGTTTGATAATAATTTCTTGTAAGTCTTGTTCTTTTAATAAATCTTCAATATTTTCAAATGGTGTCGCTATTTTAAGAATTTCTAGTTCTTCATCGCTTGTTAACAGAATATCTGTATAAGGTAATAATGCGCCTAGACTTTCACTTGCTGTCTCTTTAGTCCAAGTTTTTAGTCTAATATTAGGATCTAAAGTTACAGTTGTATTTGCTTTTTGCGCTTTTTTCATCATCGCTTGAATCAGTTCAATTTTATGATGTAATAATGCGACAAACACACCACTGACGTGGAAATAATCAATATCATCAAAGTTAATATTTGCGACATCTTCTTCTGTTAAGTCTTTAATGGGTGCATTGTCTCGATAATAAAATGAAGCACCGCTTCCATCTGCATTTATTTGTTTAAAATAAACAGACGTGTTTTTTCCTGATACTTGTTCGATATGATCTGTATCAATACCTTCTCCACGTAAATTATTGATAATATGTTGACCAAATTCATCTTTACCAACTTTTGAATAAAAAGTTGTTTCTAACCCTAATCTACTCGCACCAATTGCTACATTTAATTCCGCGCCTCCAATTGTTCTTTGGAATGTATGATTAAATTTCAAAGGTCCTTTATTACTAGGATTCATGGCTATCATGGAATCACCAATTGTGAAAAGCCTCATTTCTACCACTCACTTTCATCGATTTCTAACAGCTTCTACATACTTTTGAGCTTTTTCTGAAATAACTTCAAAATTATTTCCTGTAAATTCTTTCGTTAAGTCGCCACCAATACCTACAGCGAATGAACCTTTTTCAATCCAATCTGATATGTTATCTAAATTCACGCCTCCAGAAGGCATGAGTTCAACATTGGGTACTGGACCTTTTATATCTTTAATAAATCCAGCGCCTAATTGTCCTCCTGGGAACAGTTTGATTAAATCCGAACCATAGCGTAATGCTTCTATAATTTCTGTTGCACTACTACAACCTGGTAAATATGGAATGGAATATATATTACATAATTTAGATATATTGGTGTCTAAATGTGGACTTACAATATATTGAGCCCCTTTATTAATCGCAATTTGTGCTGTAGCAGCATCTAACACTGTACCTGCACCAAGTACGATATCATCACCATATTGTTTATGTACTTGATTAATCACTTCTTCAGCATTCGGTACAGTAAACGTAATTTCTATATTTTTAAATCCACCTTTAATGATTTCATCAACAATTTTCTTTGTTTCATCCTCGTCATTTCCTCTAACAACTGCAACGAGGTAATTTTCATGTAACTGGTTTAAAATTTTGTATTTTTTCAAAATAGCCCTCCGTTCCACATTATGATACAATGTATTGTATAGTAATATTTAGTATTATTATAACGTTTGTGAAAACGTTGTCAATTATTTTTCTCATCTATGTTACTTAATTCATAGATTAATTTATGCTATATTTTTATCAAAGAGGTGATGATTATGGCTTCTAACGTTCAATCCATTGACCGCGCATTAAGCATTTTAGAAATCATATCCGAAAAAGAACAAATATCATTAAAAGACTTAGTAGATGAAATTCAATTATCTAAAGCAACTGTACATAGACTTGTTAATTCATTGATTAGCAACGGCTATGTACAACAAAACGCATTGACCAATCAATATGAAATAACTTTTAAAATGTTCCAACTTGGGAATAAACGTGTACAAAATATTGATTTTTTAAATGTAGCTAAAAGTATGATTAGTCAGCTGATGACAACAGTTGGGGAAACATGTCATTTAGTAGTGGAAGACAATAACGAAGTGGTATATATAGATAAATTTATACCAAGCAATAACAATCGATCGATGGCATCTAAAATCGGGAAACGAGCACCTATGTATTGCACAGCAGTAGGTAAATCTATACTTTCGACGTATGAGAATGAAAGAATCCAAGAAATATGGAATCAATCGAATATTGTTAAACTAACCGAAAATACAATCACAGACTATGATCAATTCATCGATGAAATAGCAGTCATCCGAGAACAAGGTTATTCCGTTGATAACGAAGAAAATGAAAAAGGCATATATTGCGTAAGTACTTACTTCGTAAACTATCGAAACGAAGTCCAAGGCGCTATCAGCCTATCATTCCCTACAACAGAATTAGATAAGAAAGAGTTCTTTGTAGAAGAATTAAAAACATGTGCTAACAAAATTTCTAGATTACTTGGGTATCATTAAGAGATTGGGCCATAATATAGGGGGGCGCACGATATCTCTTAGTCTTCGTGCGTTACACCCTGATTTTGCACCTTAGCGCACGATATCTCTTAGTCTTCGTGCGTTACACCCTGATTTTGCACCTTAGCGCACGATATCTTTCAGTCTTCGTGCGTTACACCCTGATTTTGCACCTTAGCGCACGATATCTTTCAGTC